>Ga0209930_1000093_pt1 | contig 429592 bp, 391 predicted proteins | sample ThiBiot_500_biof_2_FD_183948 | JGI IMG/M metagenome (GOLD analysis project Ga0209930, IMG submission 183948) | Wastewater bioreactor microbial communities from Cape Town, South Africa - Thiocy_cont_500_biof (SPAdes) | ecosystem: Engineered > Bioreactor > Thiocyanate-remediating >...
CAGATCGCTCCAGCCCCGGTCAAACAGTCAGCCTGCCATAAGGACAAACATTCCCGCCGTCAGCAACAGCGCCGCCGCCGGTGTGTCGCTATATAGGTCCCACCTAACCCAACTGTCAACGCCATTTTTCTAAAAAAACAAACTTTCTTTTCAACAGCGAAAATTCCAATCTTTAAGGAAATATGAAGCCTTTCACCCTTGCGATTCCCTTTCGCAAACCACGCGGAGCAGGACAGATATAATGCGCTATTTTCTGGCCGTGGACGGCGGCGGTACCCGCTGCCGCGCGCTTCTGGCCGATGGCGGAGGGGCGGTTCTTGGCGCCGGAACGGCCGGGCCGGCCAATATCGGTGCCGACAGAGCCGGCGCGCTTTCCAGCATCGCGGCCGCAGCAAGCAAGGCGGCTCAGGCGGCCGGGCTGGACGAAGATGCGCTGCGGCATGAAACCCGCGCCGTGCTGGGTCTTGCCGGCGCCAACGCCCTTGCGGATCGGGAATCGCTTGCGCGGCAATTGCCCTTTGCGCAAAGCCTGATCGTTTCCGACGCCGTGACGGCGCTGCAAGGCGCGCTCGGTGACGACGGCGACGGCGCTATCGTCATTCTCGGCACCGGTTCGGCCTTTGTGAAGCGGACGAATGGACAGATGGAGATCACCGGCGGGCGCGGCTTCATGCTGAGCGATCATGCCGGCGGCGCACGGCTTGGACGCGAATTGCTGGAAGAAGCTTTGCTCGCCACCGACGGGATGGCGGAGCCGACCGGGCTCACGCAAGCGGTGCTGGCGCGATTCGACCATGACGCCCGCACCGTCACCGCCTTTTCCCGCCATGCGACCGCCGCTGACTATGCCACGTTCGCGCCCCTCGTCTTCGAATACGCGGCCAAGGGCGATCCGCTCGGCCTCGCCATCGCGCGGCGCGCCTGCGCCCATATCGGCAAGGGGCTGCAACGCATGGGTGTCGAAAGGCTCGGCCGGTTCAGCATGACAGGCGGCCTTGCCGCATCCTATGCCGCCCTGCCCTTCCTGCCCCATGCCGCGCTTTATGTGCCTGCACGGGGTGACGCGCTGCAAGGGGCGCTGGCGCTTGCCCTGCGCCAGAGTCAATGACCACCGGGAAAGCTTTTGGGCTTGTCGCGGATCGCTTTACCCCGTAATTTCTTTGCATCGGCTGCGCAAATGACGCTTTCGCCCGATTGTCCGGCAGGGATGGCATGCTGACCAAAAAAGGCAAATACGGCCTGAAAGCCATGGTGCATCTCGCGGGTGTGACGGATGGAAGGCTGGTTTCGGCCAGCGAGATCGCCGAAAAGCACCATATTCCACGCAAGTTTCTCGACAATATCTTCACCGAACTACGCAATGCCGGCTTCGTGGTCAGCCGCAAGGGCAAGGGCGGCGGCTTCTGCCTCGCCCGGCCCGCCGGCGAGATCGCCATCGGCAACATCGTCCGCGCGCTGGACGGAGCGCTTGCGCCCATCGCCTGCGCCAGCAAGACCGATTACCGCCCCTGCGACGATTGCGACGAGGTCGGGTGCGAGGTGCGCCAGATAATGCTGGACGTGCGCGAAGCTATCGCCAATGTGCTCGACCATCGCACGCTCGCCGACAGCAGGGGATCGGAAATCGCCCTGCCGCCGAAGTGATCCACGGCGATCAGGCCGCGGCGGCCGACCAGTCCGGAAACGGATCGCGAAGCCGCGCCCAGCGATCCGGTGAGAACCTTTGTTCGGGCACGAGGCATTCGTCCAGCGCCTGCGTGATCGTCTCCTCCCTCATCGGGTCCACGCCGATGAAAACGATTTCCTGCCGGCGGTCGCCCCATTCCCTGTCGATATAAGGCGCCATGGCACGCCCCCATTCCGGGTCCTCCGGCCAGTACTGGCGCGGCACCGCCGACCACCAGCGCCCGCGCTTGCCCGTACGCACCAGCGCGCCGGCCTGACTCAACTCGCCGACGAAATCCGGCCGCGTCGCCAGCCAGAAGAAACCCTTGGCGCGCACCACGCCCGGCCAGCTTCTGTCGATGAAGGCCTGAAACCGGCCCGGATCGAAAGGCCGCCGCGCGCGATAGACGAAGGAGCGCACGCCATATTCCTCGGTTTCCGGTGTGTGGCTGGCGAAGCCGTATAGCTCCTTGTACCAGAGCGGATGCTCATGCGCGCGGTTGAAGTCGAAGCGGCGTGTGTCGAGAACGGCGTCGAGCGGCACCCGCCCGAAATCCGCCTCCACGATGCGCGCATCGGGATTGAGCGAAAGCACAATCTTGCGGGCCAGATCGCGTTCCTCCGGTGTCGCGGTGGAAATCTTGTTCAGCACCACCACATCGGCGAACTCGATCTGCTCGACCAGAAGATCGACCAGCGTGCGCTCGTCTTCCTCGCCCAGCGATTCGCCGCGGTCGCGCAGAAAATCGCCCGACGCATAGTCCTTGAGCAGGTTGGCGGCATCCACCACCGTGACCATGGTGTCGAGCCGCGCCACGTCGGAAAGGCTTTCGTCCTTCTCGTTGCGGAACTCAAAGGTGGCCGCCACCGGCAGCGGCTCGGAAATACCGGTCGATTCGATCAGCAGATAATCGAACCGCCCCTGTCGGGCCAGTTGCGTCACTTCTTTCAGAAGATCGTCACGCAGCGTGCAGCAGATGCAGCCGTTGGTCATTTCGACCAGTTGCTCCTCGGTGCGCGACAGGTTGGCCCCGCCGTCACGCACCAGCGCGGCGTCGATATTGATCTCGCTCATATCGTTGACGATCACCGCCACACGGCGGTTCTCGCGATTGTTGAGGATGTGGTTGAGAAGTGTCGTCTTTCCGGCGCCGAGAAAGCCGGACAGGACGGTGACGGGCAACCGCTTCACGGGGGTCGGCATCGCGATCTCCTATTAATGTTATATCATAACACTATCTGTTTCAAAAACAGGCGGCAAGAACATTCTGCCGCCTGTGACAGGACTTCATGTCGCATGAACGCGATGAATATGGTTATGGATCCGCGACACGGTCGGGGATCGGAACCGTGTCCGATCTTGCGCCAGCCCGTATGCGGTATGTTATTTTATTACATCTGTTGCGCGGGGCTATAACCTCTGTCATAAGAGGGTGGCAACCCCTTTTCGGAGAAAATCGCGCAAGCTTTTCGCAGCGCCGCGAACATGTCGGGGAGAACCGGAGCGGCGGAAGACCGGCTTTCATCTTCGGCCCGATGCGCGCATCCCTATCATTCCGGGCTCTTTGCCCCTACATATAGAGACGCCCTCTCGCAACGGACCGCCGCATCATGAGCGACCATCACCATCATCACCCCTCCCCGGACCTGACCCGCAACCAGACGCTGGTCTTCGACGTGCTGTCCCGGGCCGAGGGCCCGCTCAGTGCCTATACGATCCTCGACCAGTTGCGCGGCGAAGGCTTTCGGGCGCCGTTGCAGGTCTATCGCGCGCTGGACAAGCTCATGGATTACGGGCTGATCCACCGTCTCGAAAGCCTCAACGCCTTCGTCGCCTGCGCGCAGCCGCAATGCCACGGCCACGGCCTCACAGCCTTCGCCATCTGCGAGAAATGCGGGCAGGTAACGGAATTCACCGACGCGGCAATCGAAAATCTCGTCGGCGCCTGGAGCTTGCAGAACGGCTTCAAGCCGCGCAAGACGACGCTGGAACTGCGCGGCCTCTGCAAGAGCTGCGCCAGCCATTGAGATTTCAGAGCATTTTGCAGCCAAATGGAAACATTTGGCGTCGCATAAATGCGGCAAAAACAAAGTGATAGAGCGGTTCCGGCGATCTGTCCGATCCGAACCGCCCCCCAAAGCGCCACATGACAGACAAAACTCTTCCGGCCTTCCGTCACACCAGATGGTTGACCTCCGGCATTTCGATGACGCCGAGCGAGAGCGCCGTCGCCACCGCCGAGGTGCGGTTGGAACAGTTGAGCTTGATCTTGGCGTTTTGCAGATAGGTCACAACCGTCCAGCGGGCGATATTCAGAATCTCGGCGATCTCGCCATCGGTCTTGCCGTTCGCCGCGCAACGCAGGCAATCGATCTCGCGCGGCGTGAGCAGGCCTGCTACCACCCTCGCATCCTTGCCGCCGCACAACGCCTCGTGAAGCGTGCCCGACAGATCGAGCAGGCGCTGCCGCAATCCCGCGACATAAGCCTCGCGGTCTTCCTCCGGCGACACATCGAAGGTGAACAGGGTGCAGCCCGACACCCCGCGCGGACTGCGCGCCGAGACGGCGACCGGAAGATTGCCCAGCCCGTGCCTTTCCGCGTCACGCAGCATCTCCGCCACCTTCGGGCACACCTCGCCATCCTCCTTCAGGTCGCGCACGATTCCCGCCCCATCATTGCTGAAATAAGGCGCATCGTCCTGAAACAGCGGATCGACTGCGAAATAGTTCTTTGCCGCATAGCGCGCCGACCATGCCGACGGCATGGTCATCACCACGGTAAGATCGCTGGACTGCGCCTTGGCGCATTCGCCCATACGGCCGCGATAGGCGTGCAGGATATGGCGGCAGCCGCTTTCATCGCGGGCGCGGCCAAGCAACGCCAGCGTATCGCTCTGGAAAGAAGTTCCGAAAAAGGTCTTTTTGAAATTGGGAAAATGAACGAGATCGAGAGTCATTGAATATTGTCCTTAATAATCCGGCAATAACGGTCTTTGCCTTGCTGCCTGCCGCAACTATTCCGAATCATAATCGGCAGGCCGATCGAATATTTAAGTGAGTAAAAAATAACGCTTTTGGCAACTCGCAATTCTTTTATTGCAAGTTGTTGCATACAATTAAGGTACAAAATATGGCAGGGAAGAAAGACCTGCTGCAGGGCCGGCCGTTCGTCTTACAGGCCCCTCAGCCGCGTCTGCCATAAGCGCGGAAAAAGAGGTCCACGGCCGCTTCGACATTGGCCCGGATCGTCGCTTCCGACGGTTCCTCGGCAAGGACGCCGAACAGGCGGGGACGATAAAGGCCCGAGAGGAAAAGATCGGAAAGCTGATAGGCTGCCCGTTCGGTGTCGAAAGGCTCAAACACGCCTTCCGCGATCATGCTGTTCAGACAGCCGACCATCGATTGCAATTTGCGCCTGGGACCGCGCTCATAGAAGCGCGCGGCGAGTTCCGGCTTGCGCTCGCTGACCCCAATCACGATGCGCTGGCCGCGGATCGCCGTTTCCGACGTGATGAGCGTCGTCAGGGCGACGCCGAAATCGATGAGTTCCTCGCGCGTGGAGAAACCGTTGTCCATTGTGTCCACCAGACTGCTGAACACGGTCTGGCGATAATGGTCGCAAAGCTCGACGAACAACTCGTCCTTGTTGTTGAAATAGACATAGATCGTGCCCTTGGATACGCCGGCCTCGCGCGTGATGTCGTTCATGGTGGCCGCGTCGTAGCCCATGCGCAGGAAAACGTTCTGCGCGCCTTCCAGTATCTGCCGGCGCTTCGCGGGGTCCTGCCCCGCCGGAAGCCTGATGCGCCCCTGCTCCGCGTTGCAGCAGGCCGAATCCGCATGATCGTCATGACGCTTGCGCACCGCGTCATGCACCGGGCCCGCGGGGCTTTCCTCGTTATTGCTGGCAAGATGGCTGGCAGATTTCATATCACAAAGACTCGCATTTTTTTTCGAACCAAACGGTTCGATACCCCTTGATATGGCCATCTTATTGGACTAAGTCAATATCGAACCGGACGGTTCAGTTCGATAAAGCCGAAGAAAGTTTCCTTATGTCCGCTCAGAAACCCGCTGATCAGGCCGAAATCCGCCCGTTCCCGACAGCCCGGACCGGTACGCCGGGCGAGCCGCAGAACGAGCGGCCGCAGCCGCAGACCGTCCCCGACGCCGCGCCGCAAGAGCCCGGAGCGCCCAAAGGCAAAGAAGGCGGCCAGAAGAAAGGCTTTGCAAGACGCTTCGTCCTGCCGGGCCTGCTGATCGTCGCGGTCGCGGGCGGACTGTGGTACGGCTATGACTGGTGGACGGTCGGCCGCTTCATGGTCTCGACCGACGACGCCTATGTGCAGGGCGACATCGCCTCGATAGCGCCGAAGGTGACGGGCTACATCGACAAAATCCCCGTCGTCGCCAACCAGAAGGTCAAGGCGGGCGACGTGATCTTCCAGCTCGATGACGGCGACTACAAGATCGCGCTCGATGAAGCTGAGGCCGCGGTCGACATGCAGCGCCAGACCTTGACCCGAATCTCGGCGCAGATCGATGCCGCCCAGGCTGCATTGCAGCAGGCCGTGGCCGGCAAACAGTCGGCGCAGGCGGTACTGACCAACGCGCAGGCCGCACTGGCGCGCACGCAGCAACTGCATGCGACCCGCTTCGTCGCGCAGGCCGATCTCGACAGCGCCCAGTCCGCACTGGATCAGGCCCGCGCCGGCGTCGCCAGCGCCGATGCGCAGATCGCCGCCGCCAAAGCCAATATCGAGGTGTTGCAGGCGCAGTACAAGGAAGGCCAGAGCACCTTGCGCTCGAAGGAGCTTGCCCGCGACAAGGCGGCACGCGACCTGTCGTTCACCACACTGCGCGCGCCTTTCGACGGCGTGGTCGGCAATCTTTCCGGCAAGAAGGGTGATCTCGTCTCGCCGGGCCAGAAGATCGCGGCGGTGGTGCCGGTGGATCACCTTTACATCGACGCCAATTACAAGGAAACGCAGCTTGCGGATATCAAGGGCGGCGAGACGGCCCATATCTACGTGGACGCCATCAACGGTAAGAGGTTCGACGGCAAGGTGGCCTCGATCGCCCCGGCTTCGGGCGCGGTGTTTTCGCTGCTTCCGCCGGAAAACGCCACCGGCAACTTCACAAAGGTCGTGCAGCGCGTTCCCGTCCGCATCCTCATTCCCAAGGATGCGCTCGATTCGGGCAAGATACGCGCGGGAATGAGCGTCGTCGTCGATATCGACACACGTACCGCGCCCAAGGATGACAAGACGGGCGGCAAGACGAACTGATCCGGGTGAACCGGATCGGGCGATGTGCCCCGAAGCGTAATTGCCGGGCGGCGTGGAGTTTCGCGCCGTCCGCCCTTTCTACTGACCGGAGTGTGCCGCCATGGCCACGAGTACGACCGCCGGACCGCTTGCCCCGGCAGATGACCACATAGATCCGAAAAAGGCCATCGCTTTCCTCGCCATGGTCTTCGGCATGTTCATGGCGATCCTCGACATCCAGATCGTCTCGGCCTCGCTTTCCGAGATTCAGGCGGGCCTGAGCGCCAGTTCGGATGAAATTCCGTGGGTGCAGACCGCCTATCTGATCGCGGAAGTCGTCATGATCCCGCTGTCGGGCTTTCTCGGCCGGCTGATGTCCACGCGCGTGCTGTTCACCATTTCGGCGGCGGGCTTCACCGCGGCCAGCGCGCTCTGCGCCACCGCGACCAATATCGACCAGATGATCGTCTACCGCGCCATTCAGGGCTTCATCGGCGGCGGCATGATCCCCAGCGTCTTCGCGGCGGCCTTCACCATCTTCCCACCATCGAAGCGCTCGATCGTCTCGCCGATGATCGGCCTCGTGGCGACGCTCGCCCCCACCATAGGCCCGACCATCGGCGGCTATCTCAGCCATGCCTTTTCATGGCACTGGCTGTTTCTGGTCAATGTCGGCCCCGGCATCGTCGTGGCCATCGCGGCGTGGAACCTGATCGACTTCGACAAGGGCGATTCTTCGCTTCTCGACAAGTTCGACTGGTGGGGCCTGCTCGGCATGGCCGCCTTCCTCGGCCCCATGGAATATGTGCTGGAGGAAGGGCCGCGCTACGACTGGCTGGACGACAACAGCGTCTTCGGCGCCTTCATCGTGATGGTGCTGGGCGGCGTCCTGTTCTTCTTCCGCGTCTTCACCGCCGAACAGCCCATCGTGGACCTGCGCGCCTTCAAGGATATGAACTTCGCCTTCGGCTCGCTGTTCTCCTTCGTCATGGGTGTCGGGCTTTACGGCCTCACCTATCTCTATCCGCTCTATCTCGCCGAAATCCGCGGCTACGATTCTCTCCAGATCGGCGAGGCGCTTTTCGTCAGCGGTCTCGCCATGTTCATGACCGCTCCGGTGGCGGGCTTCCTGTCCAACCGCATGGACCCCCGCCTGATGATGATGATCGGCTTCCTCGCATTTGCGGGCGGCGCATGGATCGTGACCGGCCTCACCGCCGACTGGGATTTCAACGAATTGCTGATTCCGCAGATATTGCGCGGCTGTGGGTTGATGCTGTGCATGGTGCCGATCAACAATCTGGCGCTCGGCACGCTGCCGCCCGCGCTGATGAAAAACGCTTCCGGCCTGTTCAACCTCACCCGAAATCTCGGCGGTGCGGTCGGCCTCGCCGTCATCAACACGGTGCTGACCCATCGCAGCGACATGCATTACGAGCGGCTGGCCGAGCACGTGCGCTGGGGCAACCCGGCGGCGGAAAATATGCTCGCCAACCTGACGGCCACGTTCAACGCCGATGGCCTCCCCGGTCACGACGCGGCACTTTCCCGACTTGTCGGCATGGTCCGTCAGCAGGCAACGGTCATGTCCTTCTCCGACGTGTTCTTCATCCTGACCATGATGTTCTGCGCGCTCGCCGTCTGCGCGATTCTCCTGCGCAAGCCCCGTCAGGCGGCTGGAGGCGGCGGCGGTCACTGACCCGCCTCCGCCCCACCCGCCTTCATCCGTCACGGTGAATTGCGCACCTATGTCGCTTCCGGAAATATGCCCGCCGCAACCGGAAGAGCACTTCCCCCAATTATGACATCCCCGAAATTTCTGTCACAATTCCTGTCATAAAAATGCCGCAGCCCTCAACGGATCAATTGCTGCGTCCTTGAAAACGTGGTTCACTTTCCACCGTTGACAGTTTCCCGCGAGCAGTGGACTGTCATCCAACCGTCATGCAGGGCGGATAACGGAAAGGCGTGGATCCCGGAATTGGCCGGGTATTTTCGCCGTACCTTTAACAGGGGAGTCTAACAATGTTCAAACACACCGTGCGCTTGCTGTCGCTTACGACGGCAATCGCCGTCGCCGGGGTTTCCATTGCCGCCGCCGAGCCGTCAGCCGAACTGATCGCGGCCGCCAAGAAGGAAGGCCAGCTGACCACCATCGCCCTCCCGCATGACTGGTGCGGCTATGGCGATATTATCCAGAGCTTCAAGGACAAGTACGGCATCAAGGTCAACGAACTGAACCCCGATGCAGGTTCCGGCGACGAGGTCGAAGCCATCAAGGCCAACAAGGGCAATAACGGCCCGCAGGCTCCCGACGTCATCGATGTCGGCTTCGCTTTCGGCGCGTCCGCCAAGAAAGACGGTCTGATCCAGCCCTACAAGGTCTCCACGTGGAACGAGATTCCCGACAGCGCCAAGGATGCGGACGGCAGCTGGTACGGCGACTATTACGGCGTTCTCGCCTTCGAGGTGAACAAGGACATCGTCAAGAACCCCCCGCAGGACTGGCCGGACCTTCTGAAGAGCGACTACGCCAACTCCGTCGCGCTGGCCGGCGACCCGCGCGTCTCGGCGCAGGCGATCCTCGGCGTCCATGCAGCCGGCATGGCTGACGGCACCCCACCCGGCGAAGAAGCGGGCAAGAAGGGCCTCGCATTCTTCAAGGAACTGAACGCCAAGGGCAATTTCGTTCCGGTCATCGGCAAGGCCGCCTCGCTCGCGCAGGGCTCCACCCCGATCATCATCCGCTGGGACTATAATGCGCTCGCCGACCGCGACACGCTGAAAGGCAATCCGCAGGTCGACGTTGTCGTGCCGAAGACCGGCGTCATCGCCGGCGTCTACGTGCAGGCGATCAGTGCCTACGCGCCGCATCCCAATGCCGCGAAGCTGTGGATGGAATATATCTATTCGGACGCAGGTCAGCTTGCCTACCTCAAGGGCTATTGCCATCCGATTCGCTTCGGCGCCATGAGCAAGGCCGGCAAGATCCCGAAGGAGTTGCTCGACAAGCTGCCGCCCGCGGCCGCGTACGAGAAGGCAATCTTCCCGACGTTGCAGCAGATCGAGGCCGGCCAGAACGTGATCACCAAGGACTGGGACAGCGTCGTCGGCGCCAACGTCAAGTAAGCGGCCCCGCTTCGGCCAATGCCCCGCGCCAGCCCCCGAAAGGGTTGGCGCGGGCACAGGCTTGCTCCCCTTGCGCCGGACGGCGTGAGCCGATGCGGCCCCCGGCAGGACGATCAGCCAAAGAAAAGAGCACATGAGCGCAATAGCCCAAACAACAGCCCCGACCAGCGGCGCGCGCAGACGCAAGCTGCCGCTGTCATGGCTCGGCGTGACGCCGTTTTTCCTGTTCGCCATCCTTTTCCTGATCTGGCCGACGATGCATCTGGTCATCGGCGCCTTCAAGGACAATTCCGGCCATTTCACGCTGCGCAACATCACCGACCTGTTCCAGCCGCAAATATTGAGCGCCTACTGGATATCCATCAGGGTCAGCCTCGCCTCGGCCATCGGCGGCGGCATCATCGGCTTCTTTCTCGCCTGGGCGGTGGTGCTCGGCAATCTGCCGCGCTGGCTGCGCCCGACGGTGCTCACCTTTTCCGGTGTCGCCTCCAACTTCGCCGGCGTTCCGCTCGCCTTCGCCTTTCTGGCGACGCTGGGCCGCACCGGCTTCGTCACCATCCTGCTGCGCGACTGGTTCGGCTTCAATCTCTATTCCACCGGCTTCAACCTGCTGAGTTTCTCCGGGTTGACGCTGACCTATCTGTTCTTCCAGATTCCGCTGATGGTGCTGATCTTGACCCCGGCCCTCGACGGGCTGAAGAAGGAATGGCGCGAGGCCTCCGCCATCCTTGGCGCAACCAACGCGCAATACTGGCGCATGGTGGCCTTCCCGATTCTGTGGCCGAGCTTGCTCGGAACCACGCTGCTTCTGTTCGCCAACGCATTCGGCGCCATCGCCACCGCCTATGCGCTCACCGGTTCGTCGCTCAACATCGTGCCGATCCTGCTCTATGCGCAGATTCGCGGCGACGTGCTGCACAACGAGCATCTGGGCTATGCGCTGGCGCTGGGCATGATCGTCATCACCGGCCTCTCCAACCTCATCTATATCTGGCTGCGTATCCGCGCCGAAAGGTGGCAGCGATGAAAGGCAACAGGGCCCAGAAGATCGGGGCATGGATCGCCTTCCTGATCGGAGCGATCTATTTCCTCCTGCCGTTGATCGGTACCTTCGAGTTCTCGCTGCGCATGCGGCGCTCCGAATATTCCTTCGACGCCTACCGGGTCGTCTTCACCGACCCCAATTTCCAGGCGACGTTCCTCTATTCCATCGTGCTCGGCATCCTCACCATTTTCTTCGGCGGGCTGCTCGTGGTGCCGACCGCCTACTGGGTGCGGCTGCGCCTGCCGCAACTGCGCCCGGTGATGGAGTTCATCACGCTGATGCCGCTGGTCATTCCGGCAATCGTCATCGTGTTCGGCTATCTGCGCATCTACAATTCCTCGTCGTGGCTGCCGTTCACCGATTCCACCCGCGCCACGGACATGCTGCTGATGTTCGGCTATATGACGCTGTCGCTGCCCTATATGTACCGCGCCGTCGACACCGCCATGCGCACCATCGACGTCGCAACGCTTACCGAAGCGGCGCAGAGCCTCGGCGCGGGGTGGGGCACGATCCTGTTCCGGGTGATCTTCCCGAATGTGCTCTCCGGCGTGATGAGCGGGGCCTTCATCACCTTCGCCATCGTGATCGGCGAATTCACGTTCGCCTCACTTCTGAATCGTCCTGCCTTCGGACCCTATCTCCAGCTCATCGGCGCCAACCGCGCCTATGAGCCGTCGGCGCTGGCGATCATCTCGTTCGGCATCACGTGGCTTGCCATCATCATGCTGCAACTCTTCTCGCGCCTCAACAAGTTCAAGACAAACGCCGGGTAACGTTCATGGCCTTTCTCGATATCAAGCACCTGAAAAAGAGCTTCGGCGCCAACACCGTCGTCCACGATTTCAACCTCGCCGTGGAAAAGGGGGAATTCGTCTCCTTCCTCGGACCCTCGGGCTGCGGCAAGACCACGGTGCTGCGCATGATCGCCGGTTTCGAGACGCCCGACAGCGGCGCCATCGAGATCGCCGGCAAGGACGTGGTCGACCTCAAGCCCAACCAGCGCAATATCGGCATGGTGTTTCAGGCCTATGCGCTGTTTCCCAACATGACGGTGGCGCAGAACGTGTCTTTCGGCCTGCGCGTCTCCGGCAAGCCGAAGGCGGAGATCGACGCCACGGTAAAGGAGATGCTGAGCCTCATCCGGCTCGAACATCTCTCCGACCGCTATCCCTACCAGATGTCCGGCGGACAGCAGCAGCGCGTGGCGCTGGCGCGCGCACTCGCCACCAAGCCGCAGGTGCTGCTGCTCGACGAGCCGCTTTCGGCGCTCGACGCCAAGATCCGCATCTCACTGCGTGAAGAAATCCGCCTCATCCAGCAAAAGCTCGGCATCACCACGGTCTTCGTGACACACGATCAGGAGGAGGCGCTGTCCATCTCCGACCGCGTCGTGGTCATGCACGAGGGCCGTGCCGACCAGATCGGCTCGCCCTTCGATATCTATAACCGCCCGGCCTCGCGCTTCGTCGCGTCCTTTGTCGGCACTCTCAACATGCTGGACGCCTCGGTCAGCGAACCGGACAAGAACAGCATCGAACTCGACGGCCGCAACATCACTGTCTCGGAGGCGCTCGGCCATCGTGGCAAGGGCACGCCGCTCACGCTGGCGCTACGCCCGGAAGCCGTCAGCATGGAAGCGCGCCGCAGCCACGACACGGCGCTGGACGCGGTGATCGAGGACGTGCATTTCCTCGGTTCGGTCATCCGCACCCGCGTGACGCTCGGCAAGAACCGTCTCTCGTTCGACACGTTCAACGACCCGACCCAGCCGCCGCCCCAGCGCGGCGACAAGGTGACGATACACTTCGCGGCGCACGATCTTCTGGTTCTGGCCGACTGAACGGACCCGGCCGGTAATGACTAAAAAAAGCCGCCCGAGACAGGCGGCTTTTTTCTGTGAGCAGGTGCTGCCTACGCGTTACACGACAGTCCAGGGGCCGTGGAAATCCCCGGCCTTGTCGATGCGCTTGAAGCCGTGCGAGCCGAAGAAATCGCGCTGGCCCTGAATGAGATTGGCGGTACCCAGCGGCTGGGTATAACCCTCGAAATAATTGAGCGCCGCGGCCAGCGCGGGAACCGGCAGGCCGGCGAGCGCCGCCTGCGAAACCACATGGCGCAGGCCCTTCGCCCCCTTCTTCATACGTTCCACGAAGGCGGGAGCGACAAGCAGGTTGTGGCTTCCATGGCCCTCGAAAGCATGCGCGATATCGTCCAGAAGCTGCGAGCGGATGATGCAGCCGGCGCGCCAGATACGGGCCGTGGTGGCGAGCGGAATATTCCAGTCATGCTCCTTCGAGGCGGCTGCCATCACCGCGAAGCCCTGCGCATAGGCCGCGATCTTGCCGGCGAGCAGGCCCTGCTCCAGATCGGCGAGGAATTTCGCGTGGTCGGGCACGGAGAGCTTGCGCGGCGCCGGCTGGTAGATGCGGGCCGCTTCCTCGCGTTCGGCCTTGAGCGAGGACAGCGAACGCGCCGCCACGGCGGACTCTATGCACGTCGCCGGAACGCCGAGCGTCTCGGCCTCGATGGCCGCCCAGCGGCCGGTGCCCTTCTGGCCGGCCTCGTCGAGGATGATATCGACCAGTGCCTTGCCGATCTCGGGATCGGTGGTCCTCAGAACCTTGGCGGTGATCTCTATCAGGTAGGAATCGAGCGGGCCGGCATTCCATTTCTCGAACACGTCGCCGATCGCCGGGGCCGACAGGCCGAGACCGTCGCGCAATATGCCGTAGATTTCCGCGATCATCTGCATGTCGGCATATTCGATGCCGTTATGGATGGTCTTGACGAAATGACCGGCACCGTCGGGACCGACCAGCGCGCAGCAGGGCTCGCCCTTGTACTTGGCGGCGGCCGCAAGCAGCACCGGCGCGATGCGCTCATAGGCGGCCTCGGTGCCGCCGACCATCATGGACGGGCCATGGCGCGCGCCCTCCGCACCGCCGGAAACACCCATGCCGACGAAGGTCGGATCGTTGGGCCCGAGCGCATTGAGGCGGCGCACCGTGTCGCGGTAATCGGAATTGCCGGCATCGATCATGATATCGCCCTTCTCAAGATAAGCCTTGAGCCGGGTTGTCTCCTCATCGATGGGGGCGCCCGCCTTGATAAGGAAGATGATCGGACGGGGCTTGCGGATATTCGCCGCCAGTTCCTCGAAGGTCGGGCAGGGAATGACCTTGTCGCGCAGCGCGCCTGCATTGTCGATGAAGGCCTTGAGCACCGGCGCGTCACGGTCATAGACGGCCACCGTATAGCCCTTTTCGGCTATGTTCAGCGCCAGATTGGAACCCATGACGCCAAGGCCGACCATTCCGATATCTGCTTTTTCCATTTTCGCGCCTTTCAGAAATGCGGGCGGCAGTCCCACATGGAAAACCGCAGCCGTAGACAGGCTGCCGCCCGTTGCGGCGGCAGCGGTTACGATCTCTATCCTGTCATTGAATCATCTAGGGCAAATGACACAAAGATGATAGGCACGGCGCATGAAAATCCCCGCAGGCGCTTTCGCTATTTCGCGCGTTCCTCCGCCAGCCAGCGGTTACGGAGCGCGCGCCGGCGCGAACGGCGGCGAGGCTTACGCAGCAACAGGTTCGCAGCGGCATCGCGCTCGGCAGGCGGCGGCGACAGAAGACGGATCGCGAACAGGATGCATACGCCTATCGCAAACAGCCAGAATATCTCGTCGGTAAGATCGTTTATCATGGTCCCGGTCCAGCGCCGCTCATCGAAGCTTTGTTAACACTTGATTCATAATCTCCGGCCGCCGCAAGTCAAAGTCACGAAACCGTGCATGCGGTGCTGCGGCCGTTTGCTCTTCGCCGGAAAAATGCTCTATGCTGCCCGCCGAAAATCAGGGAGAGCAGGCTTTGAAAATCTTCGTTTTCGGCAGCGTGAATGTGGATGTGAGCGCCCGCATGGCGGCGCTCCCACGTCCGGGGCAGACGGTGAACGCATCGGGCTACGGGATCGGGTTTGGCGGCAAGGGCGCCAATCAGGCGGTGGCGGTGGCGAAGCTCGGCGGTAGCCCACGTTTCGTCGGAGCTGTCGGCAACGACGCATTCGGAGCGCTGGCGCAGAAGCAGATGCGCGATTTCGGCCTCGATACCGCCGGCGTGCGGGTGATCGAAGGCGTCGATACGGGTATGGCCATCATTCAGGTGGAGGAATCGGGCCAGAACACCATCGCCGTCTGTGCCGGCGCCAATGCGCGCTGGTCGGCGGGCGATATCGCGGCCTACGGCTCCGACATCGGAAAAGCGGCGATCACGCTCCTGCAACGCGAGGTGCCGCACGAGGCCAATCTGGCCGTTGCCAAAGCCGTGCGGGCGGCGGGCGGCACGTTGCTGCTCGACCCGGCCCCGGTCGGAGATGCGAGCCGCATGGCCGATCTTCTGGCGCTGGGCGACATTATCTCGCCGAACGAAACGGAAGCCGCCGAAATCACCGGCATCGAACCCACCGATTCCGCCTCGGCCGAGGCCGCCGCGCGAGCGCTGCTGGCACGCGGGGCAAAGATCGTGGTGCTCAAGCTCGGCGGGCGCGGCGCGCTGCTGGTGACACAGGACGAGGTGACGCATTTTGCGCCCTTCAAGGTCAAGGTGGTTGATACGGTGGCGGCAGGCGACAGTTTCAACGGCGGCTTCGCCGTCGCCTTCGCGCAAGGGCGAACGCTGCACGACTGCGTGCGCTACGCTTCCGCCGCGGGGGCCATCGCAGTCACCCGCCCCGGCGCAGGCAGCGCCGCCCCGACGGCCGGCGAAGTGGAAGACTTGCTGCGCACCCAGCCATAAGGCCGGTTCCCACTTTTCGGTCCGATGCTCTAGGACCGCAGCGAAAAGCCCGCGATCGCCAGAGGGTTTTCGGTCAGCGCGGCGCGATCCGGCCGGTCTGGCGCGGGGCGTCCGAGGAAGGCGTCGAAAAGCTCGCGCACATAGTCTTCCGGCAAATCCTTCACGATCATCACCAGAAGCGTTTCGCGCGAATCCTCCCCTTCCCCGGTCTTCGGCCAGTGCGCCAGACGCGCGGGCGGATGGAAAATCTTCTGTACGCCATGGATGACCACCGGGCGCTCCGGATCCTCGGCGACCTGCACGATGCCCTTCACGCGCAACAGCTTTTCGCCGTGCGCGGAACGTAAGAGATCGAGGAACATCTCGAAGGCAACGAGCGGGATCGGTGCATCGTGCCGCAGAGAGAAAGAGCGGATGGCATCGTCATGGCGGTGATGTTGGTGGTGCGCGTGATCGTGGCCATGGTCGTGCTTGTGGCCATGATGATCGCAATCCGGCCCACAGACGTGCCCGTGTTCGTGTTCATGCCCGTGATGCGCATGGTCATGATCGCGGTCGTGCTCATAGGCTTCGGCCCTGAGCCAGCGCCGCACGTCCGCCGTCTTGGTTTCGGGATCGTAGAGACCGCATTCGAACAGCGCCGCGTAGCCGGTGCGCGCGTCGCCCGCCTCCAGTATCTCCGCGCCCGGATTGAGCGCTGCAAGCCGTTCCTTCAGCGCCGCAAGCCCGGCCTGTGCTTCCGGAAGCTCGGTCTTGGTCAGCACGATGCGGTCGGCCATCGCCGCCTGCTTCACCGCCTCCGCGTGATTGTCGAGCGTCGCCATGCCGTTGACGGCGTCGACGGTGGCGATCACGCCGTCGAGGCGGAAAGCCTGCATCAAAACCGGGTGGCCCATGATGGATTGCAGCACTGGGGCGGGGTCGGCAAGGCCGGTGGTCTCGATGACGACGCGCTTCAGCGCCTTGATGCGCCCGGTCTGGAGACGGTCGATGAGATCGGCCAGCGTATCCACCAGCTCGCCGCGCACGGTGCAGCAAAGGCAGCCGTCGGAAAGCTCGATCACACCCTCGCTCGCCCGCTCGACCAAGAGATGATCGATCCCCACCTCGCCGAACTCATTGATGATGACCGCCGTATCGGCAAGCGCGGGGTCTTTCAGCAGCCGGTTGAGAAGCGTGGTCTTGCCGGAGCCAAGAAAGCCGGTCAGCACGGAAACGGGAATCGGATTCGGCATGAGGATGCCTTGCTATCCTTTATCTTTATTTCAGTTCGCAGCGGCGCGCTGCGGGTGCGGTTTGCGCGCAGGTGCGGGCTTACCCTTACCCTTGCCCTTCTTCGGTGCCGGAGGCTCCGAGATCAGGCTGACGCGCACGGCGACGGGCGGGTGGTCCATGGCATGGATATAGGGCGAATTGATCTTCAGCTTGCCGTCCGGGCCGCGTGCGTCCCAACGGTCGGACATGGCCTGCTGGCTGCAAATGGTCTTGCGCATATCCACCACCTGATCGAGCGTACCGGCATTTGCGGGCGGCCGAAACGTGGCGAGCGTCGGCCCGCCGGACGGGCTGTCATGGAAAGCTTCGGTCAATAGCTGAGCGGCCTGAACCGCGCGGCCTTCCTGACTGTCAGCCCCCAGCACCACGGCCAGCACCGCGCGGTTGCCGCGCGTCGCAGCGCCGATCAGGTTGAAGCCGGAAGCGCAGATGAAGCCGGTCTTCATGCCGTCCGCACCGTCGAAGCGACCAAGCAGAACATTGGTATTGGGGATCAGCTTCCGGCCGTTGCCGGGATCAACGGCCTCAATCGAGAAATAATGCGCATATTGCGGAAACTCGCGCCGGATCTGCACGGCAAGCACCGCAAGGTCGCGGGCCGTGGTATAATTGTTGGGGTCATAAAGGCCGTTGGGTGTGGCGAAATGCGTGCCGGTCATGCCGAGGCGCCGCGCTTCCACGTTCATACGCTGCACGAAAGCCGCCTCGCTGCCGCCGCCCACCGCCTCGCCGACCGCGACGGCGATATCGTTGGCCGATTTCACCAGCATAACCGTCAGCGCGGTGTTGAGCGTCATCACCGTGCCGGGTCTGTAGCCCATCTTGGCGGGCGGCTGCTTGGCAGCGTTGACCGACATACGAACGGGCGAATCGAGCCGTATCTGGCCGGATTGAAGCGCCTTGAACGTGACATAGGTCGTCATCAGCTTGGTGAGCGAAGCGGGATACCAGCGCTGGAACGCATCATGCGCGGCCAAGACCTTGCCTGTGCCGACATCCACCAAGATCGACGGATTGGCCTCCGCCTGACCGACCACGGCACCGCAAAGGGTCATCGCCGCAAACCAGATTTTCAACGACTTCGACATCATCATCGCAACAGTTCCAATCGACAACCGCTCTCGCGGCAAAGATATCCGGGAAAAAAGACGGGGATCGCGCGCGCCGTTCATGTCCTTATCTATGCCATGTGACGGAGAAAAGGCAAACGGGGATTGCCCGCTTTCACCGAAACGTCATATCCTGTCTTTTTCATATCCTGCCCAACCCTCACTGCCCAACTATGGGAGCCATCCGAAAATGCCAGTGTTGAATCGTGCCGTCGAAGCGCAAGCGGAAATCACCGCATGGCGGCGCAGGCTGCATCAGAATCCCGAACTGCTTTACGACGTGCACGACACCGCCCAATTCGTGGCGGAGAAGCTGAAATCCTTCGGCTGCGACCATGTGGAGACGGGCGTGGGACGCACGGGCGTGGTCGGCATCATCAAGGGCCGGCATGGAGACGGCCCGGCCATCGGCCTGCGCGCCGACATGGACGCCCTGCCGATCACCGAGACCAGCGGCGTGGAGTGGGCTTCGAAAAATCCCGGCAAGGCGCATTCCTGCGGCCATGACGGCCACACGTCCATGCTGCTCGGCGCGGCGCAATATCTGAGCGAGACGCGCAATTTCCGCGGCTCCGTCGCCCTTCTGTTCCAGCCGGCCGAAGAGGGCGGCGGCGGCGGCCTCGCCATGGTCAGGGACGGCGTGATGGAGCGCTACGGCATTTCGGAAGTCTACGGCTTGCACAACAGGCCGGGCATCCCGGTCGGCGAGTTCGCCATATGCAAGGGGCCGATCATGGCCGCGACCGACGAGTTCGACCTCTTCGTCGCCGGGCGCGGCGGGCATGCGGCGCAGCCGCACCGAACCACCGACCCGATCCTCGCCGGCGCGCAACTGATGATCGCGCTGCAAGGCATCGTCGCCCGCAATACCGATCCGCTCGATTCGCTGGTCATCTCGGTGACGAAATTCCTCGCGGGCGAGGCCTATAACGTCATCCCGGAAAAGGCGACGCTCTCCGGCACGGTGCGCACGCTGCGGAAGGAGACGCGCGCCTATGCGGAGACCCGTATCCGCGAGGCGGCGGCGGGCATCGCGGCGGCGACCGGCACGGAAATCACCGTACGCTACAAAAACAACTATCCCGTCACCTTCAATCACGAGGCGCAGACCGAATTCGCCGCGCGCGTGGCGGCGAAGGTCGCGGGCGACGGCAAGGTGAAGAGCGATACGCCGCCGATGATGGCGGCGGAGGATTTTTCCTACATGCTGGAGGCCCGTCCCGGCGCCTATATCTTTCTCGGCAACGGCGACACGCCCGGCCTGCACCATCCGGCCTACGATTTCAACGACGAGGCCATACCCTATGGCGTCAGCTATTTCGTCGGACTGACCGAGACGGCGCTGGCCGCCTGACACGGGTCTGGATGCGGCGGAGAAAAACGCGGTGAAGAAATCAGCCGGCCCCGCCTTTTGCGGGGTTGGCGGCGGCTACGAAAACCAGTATGTGTCGGAAAGCCCTCACCGGCCGGTCCCGTAGCTCAGTAGGATAGAGCGACAGATTCCTAATCTGTAGGTCACAGGTTCGATTCCTGTCGGGATCACCATCGCCATTTTCGTTGCATGGCGGCCGTGCCGAAACATTCCTTGTCGCAGAACGGGCGATATGCTGCCCGAGGGCAAATATCGGGATACTCCATGATCGTAACCTTATCGACCATACCGCCCCGCTTCGGCGAGATTGGCAAAACGCTCAAATCCATCCTGCACCAGAAGCTTCCCGCAGAGCAGATCATCCTCTACATTCCGAAGTCGTACCGGCGGTTTCCCGAATGGGGCGGCGCGCTGCCGTCCGTTCCCGACGGTGTGTCCATCCACCGCACGGAGACCGATCTCGGCCCCGCGACGAAGGTTCTTCCCGCCGTTCGCGAATTCGCCGGAAAGAGCACCGACATTCTGTTCTGCGACGACGATGTCGTCTACGATCCTCACTGGACCCGGCGTTTCGCGGACCTGCGCAAGACCATGCCGAAAGCCTGTCTGGCGGAGGCCGGCAAGGATATTGCCGATATCGCTCCCGCATCCCGCAGTCCGGAACGGCTGCCGCGCGCGGGCGGCGGTGTCCGGGACTGGCGCTTTCGTCTGGCATCCATCATCAGGCACCGGCAGAGACGCGCCTCTTTCTTTCTCAACAGCGGCTATTGCGACGTCTTTCTCGGTGTCAGCGGTGTGATGGTCCGGCCCGAATTTTTCAGCCAGACTGCGTTCGACATTCCCGAAATCCTTTGGACGGTGGACGATTTCTGGCTGTCCGGCCATCTCGAAACCCGCGGCGTTCCCATCTGGCTCAACGCCGATGCCCCACGCCGGGCCGACCGCGCCAGCCGCAAGGTCGAATCGCTGAAGGCGATGGTGCATGACGGCTATGACCGGCACGCTGCCAATCAGGCCTGCGTCGACTATTATCGCCAGAATTACGGTATCTGGCAACCCACGGCTCACACCGCATAGAGGGTTTCAAGCAAAAGCGCGTAGCGATTTTCCGTCCGGAAATGCTTCAGGGCCGGCTGGCCTGTTCAAGCCGAATCCCCGCCGATCCGCTCGCGCCGGAAGCCGAGGCCGACGAGCCGTCCGGCGAGATGGGCGAGCAGCGGCCAGCGCGCGATGAAACGCATGAAGCCCGGCGGACCGCCCCGCGCCGAAGGATTTTCATTGCGTCGGCGTGCGCCTTTCTGCATCATCAGTTGCAGTTTCTGCGTGGCTCTGGCCGGGAAAGCGCGCCTGCGCTCCACGGCTTCCAGATGACGCGGCCGCAGCCGCCCCTCCCGCAGCGGCGCGGACAATATGTTGGCCGCCGCTACCGCGTCCTGAACGGCCAGATTGACGCCGAAGCCGCCGATCGGCGACATGGCATGCGCCGCATCGCCGATGCAGATGAGGCCGGGTCGCCACCAGCGCCTGAGACGGTCGATGCGGATGCTGAGCAGATGCACATCGTCCCACGAGCGTATTTCCGCCATGCGCGCGGCCGGCAGCGGCGAAACCGCCGCCACCGCGTCACGGAAAGCCTCTATGCCGCGCGCCCGCACATCCGCGAAGCTGCCCTTGCGCACCACATAGCCGCATTGCCAGTACTCGCCGCGATCGACCATGACGAAGCCCTGCCGCGGGCCGCCATGCCCCATCGTATAGGGCGGATCGTCCGGCTGGTGCGAGAGCTTCATCCACAGGACGTCGCTCGGTACGCCGAATTCCTCCACCGCCAGTCCGGCCTTTTCCCGGACGGCCGAATTGCGCCCGTCCGCGCCGACGACCAGATCGGCGCGCACTTCCAGCGGTCCGTCGGGCGTCGTCGCGCGCAGCCCGGCGATGCGGCCGTCCTCCATGATGAGACCGTCCACCTCCGCCCGCATGACCAGCCGGAAATGGCTGTATTTTCCAGCTTCCCGCGCCAGATAGTCGAGAAAATCCCATTGCGGCATGAAAGCGATGAAGCGGCAGCGGGTCGGCAGGCGCGAGAAGTCCGCGATCGTCACGTCACGGCCGCCGATCTCGGCATGAAGACGCGGCGCCTGCGTGTGCGGGATTTTCAGAAGACCGTCGAGCAGCCCGAGATCGTGCATGATGTCGAGCGTCGAGGGATGAACGGTGTCGCCGCGGAAATCGCGCAGGAAATCGGCGTGCTTTTCGAGAAGCACGACCTCCACCCCTGCCCTCGCCAGCAGAAGGGCCAGCATCATGCCGGCGGGACCGGCGCCAACCACCGCGCATCGGGTTGTGATTGCCTGTCCCGTCCCCGGTCCCTTCATGGCCCTGTCATCGCACAAATCGGTATATCTGAATTACAATTATATACCAGATTTGTCATGTTCAGGGCCAGACAACAGTTCAGGGCTTTGCGGTATCGCGGCGAGCCACGATATGCGGCCCGGTATTGACGTCCACCACTTCCGGTTTTGAAACGTCGATCATTCCATCCCAGCCGCCGCCGAGAGCCTTGTTCAGCGCGATATAGTCCGTCGTAATGGCGACCTGACTTTCGATGAGCGAATCCTCGGCCGAATAGAGGGACCTTTGCGCCTCCAGCAGATCGAGGAAGCTTTGCGAACCCGACTGGTAGAGCGAGCGGCCGAGCGAAGCTGCCTTGGCGTATTGCTGCGCCGCGCTCGCCAGTTTTCCGGACTTGATGCGCTCCTGTGCCAGCGACACGATTGCGTTCTCGACGTCCTCAAGAGCGGTGAGGATCGAGGCACGATAGGCGATGAAATATTGGTCGCGCTGCGCCTGCGCAACTTCGACGGCGGCTTTGAGCTGGCCGCCGTTGAAGATCGGCACGCTGAGGCTCGGTCCGAACGACCAGCTTATCGTGGAGCTTTTCCCGAGATCGCCGATTTTCGTGCCGGTCGTCGCTATGTTACCGGTGAGGCTGAGGCTAGGATAGCGCGCCGCCTCGGCCTGACCGACCTTGGCCGTATATTGCGCATATTGCCGTTCGGCGAGCCGCACGTCGGGACGCGTCAGCAGAATGTCGGCCGGAATACCGGTCGGGATCGGCAACTTCGGCTTCGGAACGCGCTTTACCTGCCGCATGCGGTCGGCGAGAGCTGCCGGCGCGCGGCCGGTCAGCACCGACAGGCGATGCACGGCTTCGGCATAGGACGCTTCGAGGTCAGGAATATTGGCTTCCGTCGTGGCGGCCTGACCGGTGGCATTGGAGAGATCGACCGCCGACGACGTGCCGGCCTCGAACTTGTTGCGCGTCAGTTTGGCGGTTTCGCGCTGCGAGGCGGCGGTTCGGCGTGCGAGCGCGATGCGGGCCTGATAGCCCCGCGCCTGGACATAGTTGGTAGCCACGTCGCCGATCAGCGTCACCAGCGTGTTGCGCAGGTCTTCCTCGGCGGCATCCATGCCGTATCTGGCCGCCTCGACGGAACGGCGGTTCGCGCCGAACAGATCGATTTCCCAGCTTGCATCGAGGCCCGACTGGAACCGGTTATACGTCGCGGACGCTCCGCTGACCGACGCAGCCGACCGGTTGCGGGTGGCGGCGGCGGAGCCGCTGGCCGACGGCAGCAAGGTCCCCACCGCCTGCCGGTAGGAGGCGCGCGCCTCGCGCACCTTCGCCTTGGCCGTGGCGACGTCGAGATTGCCCGCGACGGCCTCATCGACCAGAGCGTCGAGCAGCGGATCGTTGAGCCGCTTCCACCATTCCCCCAACTGCGCCGGTTTCTCCACTTTCTGGGGCTTCCTGTTTCCCCAGTGCAGCGGCATGTTGACGATGGGCTTCCGGTAGTCCGGCCCGACGACGCAGCCGCTGACGAGCGTCACGAGACACATCGCGCCGAGCACCTTCAGAAATCCGGCCCCGCGCGTGCGCCTCACAATGTCCGGCTCACATCCGGAGGCCGCGGCGGGCATGGTCTCAGTTTTCGTCATGGTTTGCTTCCGTCTGCATCTGCGGCGGGGCCGATGGGGATTGGGTGGCGCTGCCCTTGAATATCCGGCGGACGGTGACGAACAGCAACGGGACGAGGAAGACGCCGATTGCGGTCGCCGCGATCATGCCGCCCATCACGCCGACGCCGATGGCGTTCTGCGCGCCGGAACCCGCCCCGCTGGCGATGGCAAGAGGCGTGACGCCCAGAATGAAGGCGAAGGAGGTCATGAGAATCGGACGCAGGCGCTGGCGCGAAGCTTCCAGCGTCGCCTCGACCAGCCCCAGCCCCGCCGTCTGCCGCTCGAGGGCGAACTCCACGATCAGGATGGCGTTCTTGGCCGCCAGACCGATGGTGGTCAGCAGCCCGACCTTGAAATAGACGTCGTTGGTCTGACCGAACAGCGTGGCCGCCACCAGCGCCCCGAAAACGCCGATCGGCACCGAAAGCATGACCGCGAACGGAATGGACCAGCTTTCGTAAAGGGCGACGAGGCACAGGAAAACCACCAGAACGGAAATGGCGTAAAGCGCCATGGCCTGATTGCCGGAGAGTTTTTCCTGATAGGACAGCCCGGTCCATTCATGGGCATATCCGGAGGGCAGTTGTTTCATCAGATTGTCGATTTCGTCCATGGCGACGCCGGAACTAACGCCGGCCGCCGCCTGACCCTGAATCTCCACTGCCGACGAGCCGTTGTAGCGTTCCAGCCGCGGAGAACCGAACGTCCAGTGCCCCGTTGCGAAAGCGGAAAACGGCACCATCGTTCCGCTGGAATTGCGCACCTGCCATTTATCGAGGTCTTCCGGCTGCATGCGGAAATCGGTGTCGGACTGCACATAGACCGGCTTGACACGCCCGCGATCGATGAAATCGTTCACATAATCGCTGCCCCATGCGGTGGAAAGCGTCGTGTTGATGTCCGACAGGGACACGCCGAGCGCGCTAGCCTTTTCCTGATCGATGGAGATGGAATATTGCGGCGTATCCTCCTGGCCGTTCGGGCGCGTATTGGCGAGCTTGCTGTCCTGCTGCGCGAGGGCGAGCAGCTTGTTGCGCGTCTCGATGAGCTTCGCATGGCCCGCACCGTTGACGTCCTGAAGATAGAAGTCGAAGCCGTTGGAACTGCCCATGCCCTGAATGGCGGGCGGGGCGAGCGCATAGACCTGGGCATCGCGGATCTTGAAGAAGGTCCGCATGGCGCGGCCCGCCACGGCGCTGGCCGACAGGTTGGCCGCCTTGCGCTTATCGAAATCCTTCAGCCGAACGAAGGCGAGGCCCACATTCTGGCCCTGCCCGCCGAAGCCGAAACCGACCACGCTCATGACGCCCTCGACGGCTTCCTTTTCGTTGTCGAGATAATAATTCGTCACCTGCTTCAGCACACGCTCGGTGCGGTCCTGCGTCGCGCCGACGGGCAACTGCACGCTGGTGATGAGGATACCCTGATCCTCTTCCGGGAGGAAGGAACTCGGCAGACGGGTGAAGAGCCAGCCCATGGCGACGACGATCACCGCGAACACCAGGATGAAGCGGGCCGAGCGCGCCAGAATGCCGCTCACACCCTGGCGATAGCCCGTGGTGACGCGGTCGAAACCGCGATTGAACAGGCCGAAAATACCGCGCTGCTTGGCGTGACCCTGCACGGGCTTCAGGAGCGTGGCGCACAGGGCCGGTGTGAGGATCAGCGCCACGATCACCGAAAGGATCATCGCCGAGACGATGGTGACGGAGAACTGCCGGTAGATGACGCCGACCGAACCGCCGAAAAACGCCATCGGGATGAACACGGCTGAAAGCACCGTCGCGATGCCGATCAGCGCGCCGGTGATCTCCTGCATCGATTTGCGGGTGGCTTCCTTCGGGGGCAGCCCCTCCTCCTCCATCACGCGCTCGACGTTTTCGACCACCACGATGGCGTCGTCCACCAGCAGGCCGATGGCCAGCACCATGGCGAACATGGTGAGCGTGTTGATCGAATATCCGAACACGGAAAGAACGCCGAAAGTGCCGAGAAGCACCACGGGCACGGCGAGCGTCGGGATGAGCGTCGCGCGGATATTCTGAAGGAAGACCAGCATCACGATGAAGACGAGAACGATCGCCTCGATCAACGTCTTGACCACGTCCTCGATGGACAGGCGCACGAACGGGGTGGTGTCGTAGGGATAGACCACCTCCACGCCCTGCGGGAACGTGCCGGAGAGGCGCGCGATGGTCTTCTGCACCGCCTCCGCCGTGCTGATGGCGTTCGCGCCGGTGGCGAGATTGATGGCGAGGCCCGCGGCGGGCTTGCCGTTATAGCTCGACGAACTGGTATAGCTCTCCGCGCCGAGTTCCACCCGCGCGACGTCGTTCAGCCGCACTAGCGAGCCGTCCGTCGTGCTCTTGAGAATGATGTTGCGGAACTGCTCCGGCGTTTGCAGGCGGCTCTGGGCGGTGACGGTCGCGTTCAGCTCCTGCCCCTTGCGCGCCGGCAGCGCGCCGAGCTGCCCGGCCGAGACCTGCGTGTTCTGCGCCTCGATGGCCGAGACGACATCGCTCGGCATGAGCGCATATTTCGCCAACTTGTCGGGGTCGAGCCAGATGCGCATGGCATAGCCCGAGCCGAAAATCTGTGTATCGCCGACGCCTTCGACGCGCTTGATCGTATCGTTGAGCGTGCTGTCGATATAGTCGGCCAGATCGTTCGTGCTGAGTCTGCCGTCGGTCGAGACGAAGCCGATGACCATCAGGAAGCTGTCGGAGGACTTGCTGACGGTCAGGCCCGTGCTCTTCACGGCTTCAGGCAGTTGCGATTCCACCAGTTGCAGCTTGTTCTGCACCTGCATCTGCGCGACGTCCGGGTTGGCGGCGTTGGTGAAGGTGAGCGAAATCGACGCCGAGCCTGTCGAGGTCGACGTGGCGGTCATATAGTCGAGATTGTCGATCCCGGTCATGCCCTGCTCGATGACCTTGGTGACCGAGTTCTCCACCGTCTGGGCGTCCGCGCCCGGATAGGTCGCGCTGATGCGCACGGTGGTCGGGGCGATCTGCGGATATTGCGAGATCGACAGTGTATTGAGCGCCAGAAGGCCGCCCAGCATGATCACGATCGCAATGACCCAGGCGAAGTTGGGGCGGTTGATGAAGAAATTCGACAACATCGCCTAGTCCTTCGCCGGCGTGCCGCCGGAGGCGTTTTTGGCAGGCGGCGTTGCACTGCCGCCCTGCGACTGCTTGCGCTCGCGCACCTCGCCCGTCGTCTCGTCGATGACGGCGTCGACCGGTTCGACATCCTGACCGGCGCGCACGAACTGCGAGCCCTCGACGATGATCCGGTCGCCGGCCGAAACGCCCGAACTCACCAGCCAGTTGTTGCCGACGCTCTGGCGAACGTCCAGCACCCGTTCCTCGACCTTGTTGGCGGCGTTCACGAAAAGCCCCGTCGCCTGCCCCTTGGCGTTGCGTGTCACCGCGCGCTGAGGAATGAGGAAACTGTTCGGCGCCACACCTTCCTCCACCAGCGCGCGTACATACATGCCCGGCAGGAGAAGCCTGTCCGGATTGGGGAACCGGGCGCGCAGGGTGAAGGTGCCGGTGGTCTCGCTGACCGCCGATTCGGCGAATTCCAGCGTGCCGGTCTGGTCATAGATCGTACCGTTCTCCAGCTTCAGGCGCACGGTGACATCCGCGCCGCTGATCCTGATGCGGCCATCCTTGATCGCCTGGCGCAGGTTGAGAAGATTGGTGCTCGACTGCGTCACGTCGACATTGATCGGGTCGAGCGTGCGGATGGTGGTGAGCGCGGTATCCTGACTGGCCGTCACCAGAGCGCCCGGCGTGAGGGCGGACTTGTCGATCCGTCCTCCGATCGGCGCTCTGATCTTGGTATAATCGAGATTGATCCGGGCCGTTTCGAGCGCGGCTTTCGCCGCGGCCACACCGGCATTGGCCTGCGCGAGAGACGCGACCGCGTCGTCAAGGTCCTGCTTGCTGACCGCGTTCTGCTTGATCAGCCCCTGATAGCGCGTCACCTTGGACTGCGCGCTCGGCACGGCGGCCTCGGCCTTTTGCAGATCGGCGGCGGCGCTGTCATAGGCGGCCTGATAGCTCGCCGGATCGATCTGGTAGAGAATGTCGCCCGCCTTGACCTCGCCGCCTTCGGTGAACAGCCTTTTCTGGATGATCCCGCTTACCTGCGGCCTGACCTCGGCCACCAGCGAAGCCGTCGTGCGTCCGGGCAATTCGGTGGTGATCGCCACCGATTGCGGTTGCAGGGTGACGACGCTGACCTGCGGTTTCGGCATCGCGCCCGCAGGCGCGCCCTGATTCTGCTCTTTCGTGCATGCCGCAGCCAGCAAGGCCATCCCTATAGCAAACAGCGCGCCCACGGAGCGCGCGCGCATCGGACGGCCGGGCGAGCGGGGAAGAGAAGGACGCCTGCGGGTGTCAGTCGGGAATGAGGACATAGGGTGGCGCCTTATTTACAAAACTTTTACGTACCATTAATAAGGGGACGTGGTGCATGTCAATCGGGGTCGACTGCATGAGTGCGTGACTGCGGTGCGCGTGCAACACTATGACGAGCAGCGAAATCGGCAGCGAAATCGGGGGGAAATGCTGGAAAAGAAGATTCGAAGGGGCCGTCCCAAGGTCAAGTCCGACGCGGAACGCAGCACCGAGATCGCGCGGTGTGCGAGCAGTCTCTTCATCCTCCATGGCTATGCGGATGTGACGATGGACGACATCGCCGCCGCCTGCCACATCTCCAAGCGCACGCTCTATGCCCTATTCAGGAGCAAAGCCGATATTTTCGGCAGGGCGATCGACGACCATCGGCGCAGCATGCTCGACCTTCCAGGCGATTATGACGACATGCCCATCGCCGAGGCGCTGGGCAGAATCTTCCGCATCGACCTCAGCGCGGCGGAAGATCACGAGCGTCTCGCCGTCGTGAGAATGGTCCGCCTGGAAGGAGCGCGTTTTCCCGAACTGGAGACGATGCTGCGCGAGCGCGGCGGCGAGCACTCCCGCAAGCTGCTCGCCGAATGGCTGGAACGCCAGAAGCGCGCCGGACGCATCGATATCGGCAATACTTGGTTCGCGGCGAAGACACTGATGGACATGATCTTCGGCGCAATCATCGCCAAGGGCGCGCACGGCGAGGTGCGCTGGCCCTCCGACGAGGAGCGCCGGGCCTATCTCAAGCAGTGCATCGCGATCTTTACCGTCGGCACATTGCCGGCCGACAGCCCCGAACGTTCCCGTTCGACCTGAAGCGATTCGCGTTTCACGGGCTTGCCGCGCGGGGGTGCGTCTTGCGGCGTACAGCCTGCGCAGGATGCGCGACGTCTGTCTCAACCCCACACTTGACACGGACGATCCGCCGATGTCCGGCACGGACATCGGCCAGTCCCATGTCAATGCGAAGGCCCTTATCCCGAAGCGCCGTTTGCTTCAGGAAGCGGCGCGGGCGCACTCGGCCAAGACGCTCAGCACCGCGGCGCGCTCCTCGATCTGCGGCATGTGTCCGCAGCGCGGGAAGATATGCACGCCCACCTTTCCGGGCAGCCCGTGCGCATGGCTGGCCGGAATGATCCGATCCTCCGCGCCGAAGATCAGCCGCACCGGCATGGCCAGTTGCGCGATGGCCGAGCGTATCTCGAAGGTCTGCGCGCCGTCGGCGAAGAAGCGGTCGGCGATGGCGGCCTGTGCGGCGCGCAGCGCATCGTCGCCGGCCTGCGCCACGGTGGCGTTGATGAAGGGCCGCGTCAGAAGGCTTTCGTCGCTGACCAGCAGCCGCAGCCACGGAACCACGCTCGCCTCGCTTTTCGCAGCGATCAAGCCTTTGGTGAAGGCCCCGTTGATCTCCGGCCCGAGACCGGCGGAGGAGATCAGCACCAGCGAACGCACGTCTGCCGTGCCCCGCGCGGCGACCACGGCCGCCACGGCCGCACCGAAGGAATGGCCGGCCAGAAGGCAGGCGGTCACGCCGAAGGCCGCGAGCGTCGCCTCCACCATTTCGGCGATGGCGTCGACGCTTTCGGGTGCGACGCGCGGCGAGGAACCATGGCCCGGCAGGTCGAGCGCCAGCACCGGATGGCCGAGCGACGCGCCGGCGAGCAGCCCGCGCCACGCATTGAGATCGGCGGCGAAGCCGTGGATCAGGACAATGGGCAGCTTTCCGGCCTCGCCCTCGCGCAGCCATGCGGCGTTGAGCGGAGCCTTGCCGGCGCAGGCGGGCCGCGCCGGAAAAGGCGTTGCGGCCTTGCCGATTTTTGTCTCGACGTCCTTTTTCTGCACGCGGCCTTTCGGGCCGGAACCTGCGACCACCGCCAGATCGAGCCCCGCCTCGCGGGCAAGCCGCCGCGCCAACGGCGTGGCGCGGACGGCGTCCGTATGGTCCTGGGAGGACGAAGCAGGTTCGACAGGAGCGGGAGCAGCGGGAATTTCGGCGGCAGGAGCCGGTTCGGGCGCGGGCGCAGGGGCTGCGGACGGTGCCGGCTTACGCTCCTCGCCCTCGGCGTAAATCCACGCCACGGCCTGCCCGACCGGCACGACCGCGCCTTCGGCCACCACGCCGCCCAGCACGCCGCTGGCCGGCGCGTCGACTTCCATCGCCGCCTTGTCGGTTTCGATCTCGAACAGGAGCTGGCCCTTGGTGACCGCGTCGCCATCCTTGGCGTACCAGCGCGAAATCCGGCCGGTCTCCATGTCCATGTCGACTTTAGGCAGGATGACTTCCACCGCCATGGTCAGCGCACTCCCTTGACGAGATCGCGGGCGCTTCCGACGATATCCGGCGTCTGCGGCACCGTCGCGCGCTCCAGATCGGGATTGTAGGGAATGGGCGTCTCCGCCCCGCCCAGCCGCACGATGGGCGCGTCGAGATAGTCGAAGGCCTCGCTCTCCGCGACAATCGCGGAGATTTCCGCGCCGACGCCGAGCGTCTTCACCGCCTCGTAGACGCAGAGCAGCTTCGAGGTTTTCTTCACGCTGGCGACGATGGTGTCGCGGTCGATGGGGCGCACGGAGCGCAGGTCGATCACCTCGACGTCTATGCCTTCCTTGGCGAGTTCGGCCGCCGCCTCCAGCGCCCTGTGCACCATGATGGCGCTCGCCACGATGGTGAGGTCGCGGCCCTCGCGCACGACCGCCGCCTTGCCGATCGGCACGGTATAATAGCCTTCCGGCACCGGGCCCTTCATCTTGTAGAGAAGCTTGTGCTCGAAGATCATCACCGGATCGGGGTCCTCGACGGCGGCAAGCAGCAGGCCCTTGACGTCGTGCGGCGTGGAGGGCTGCACCACCTTCAGCCCCGGCACATGGCCGAGCCAGGCCTCCAGGCTCTGGCTGTGCTGCGCCGCCGCCCCGGTGCCGGAGCCGGCGGGAAAGCGCATGACCAGCGGCACCGAGACCGCGCCGCCCAGCATGTAGCGGATCTTCGCCGCCTGATTGACGATCTGCTCCATGGCGAGCGCCGCGAAATCGGAGAACTGGAACTCGAAGATCGGCCGCATGCCAGTCAGCGCCGCGCCGACGGCGACACCCGCGCCGCCCAGTTCCGAAATCGGCGTGTCCATGACGCGGTCATCGCCGAAACGATGCACGAGATCGCCCGTCACCTGGAACGCGCCGCCATAGACGCCGATGTCCTCGCCCATCAGGAACACGCGCTCGTCGCGCTCCATGGCGATGGCCATGGCCTCCTGAATGGCCTGCGAATAGCTCAGTTCGCGAATGGTGGCGTCCATCTCAGATCGTGTCCGTATATACGTCGCGGGTGAGGTTGGCGAGGTCCGGCGCGGGGCTGTTCTTCGCGTATTCGATGGCCTCGGCGATTTCGCGCTCCACATCGGCGCGGATCGTCTCAAGCTCCGCGTCGTCGAGCACGCCATGGGCCTTCAGTTCGGCCTCGAACAGCGCGATCGGATTGTGGTTGGTGGCCCAGTCCTCGATCTCTTCCTTGGTGCGGTAACGGTTGCGGTCGCTCTTGGAATGGCCGCGGATGCGGTAGGTCTTGTTCTCGATCAGCGACGGGCCATCGCCGCGCCGCGCCCGCTCGACCGCCTCGCTGATCGCCTCGGCCACCTCGGACAGATTGTTGCCGTCCACCACCCTGCCCGGCATGGCGTAGGCGGCGGCGCGGTCGGCGACATTGGCGACGGCGGTGGAGCGTTTGGTGGAGGTCGACATGCCGTAGCCGTTGTTCTCGCAGACGAAAACCACCGGCAATTTCCACACGGCGGCCATGTTGAGCGCCTCGTGGAACGCGCCTTCGTTGTTGGCCCCGTCGCCGAAAAAAGACACGACCACCTTGCCGTTCTTCTGCTTCTTGGCCGAAAGCGCCGCGCCCACCGCGATGGGAATGCCGCCACCGACGATGCCGTTCGCGCCCAGATTGCCCTTCGACACGTCGGCGATGTGCATGGAGCCGCCGCGACCCTTGCAATAGCCGGTCTCCTTGCCGAAGAACTCGGCGAACATGCGCTTCACATCCGCGCCCTTGGCGATGCAATGCCCATGGCCGCGATGGGTGGAGGTGATCATGTCGTCGTCGTTGAGCGGCAGGCAGGAACCCATTGCGCTCGCCTCCTGCCCGATGGACAGGTGCATGGTGCCGTGGATCAGCCCGCGCGTGTAGCTTTCCTCCGCCCCTTCCTCGAAGCGGCGGATGAGATACATCCTGCGCAGCGCCTCCTTGAGCTGTTCCGGCGAATATGTGCGGAAGGCGAAGGGCAGGTTGCGGCGATCGCCGGCGTCCGGCGCGGCGGTTTTCTGGGTCTGGGCCATGGCGGCGTTCCTCACGCTCCGTAGACGAGCTTGTCCTGCCGGGCGCGCAGTTCGGCGATCTTGGAGCCGGGCGCGACGGCGGCGTTGTCATAGGTGATGAGTTCGCCCTTCCTGATGGGCTTGGTCACGGAGCCGCCCTGGAGCAGGCCACAGGGAACGGCGTGGGCGGCGTGTGCTTCCGGCGCGGTCATGATCCATGCGCGGTAGCAATATTCGCCGATGGCATCGAGCTTCTCGCCCGGCTGCATGTCCTTCTTGGCCACCGCGCAGACTTCCGCCACGGGCTTGGCCAGCGGCACCATATCCGGCTTGCCGTAGAGCACGACGCGGGCGCAGGTCAGCGGCACTTCGAGCGAGGTCAGGTGATAGGGGCGATGAAAGGTGAAGTAAGGCCCCTTGCCCATCTTCAGGTCTTCCATGCGCTCGGAAATGCGCGGATGCGACATGTCGGCCACCACGAACACGCCCGGCGCGACGCCCTTGCCGATGGAATAATCCACAACGCCCACCTTCGACAGCACGCCGCCGTCCTTCTCCGGGATCAGCGTCTTGCTCAACTGGTCGAGCGTCGCGGCGGGGCCGTGCATGCCCGGCTTGTCGGGCACGAGGCCGGTGGCGTTGGCGATGGCCGCCATCTCCACCATGGTCTTGGAGCCGTCGACGAACTCCACCAGCATGCGCACGTTCATGTTGCGGCGCGTGGCCTCCTCCGCATAGTCGTCGGGGATGGCGTCGATGTTGAGCGGATTGTTCTTGCCCTTGCCGGCGGCGACGATGGGATGCCCCATTGCCGAGACGAATTCGATAAGCTCCATGCAGGAGGACGGCTCGTCACCCGCGCCGAGCGAATAGGTGACGCCGAGCCGGTCGGCCTCGGACTTGAGGTATGCGCCGATGGTGACGTCGGCCTCGACATTCATCATGACCAGATGCTTGCCGTGCTCCATGGCGCGCAGGCCGATCTCCGCGCCCACCGCCGGGACGCCGGTGGCGTCGATCACCACGTCGATCAGGTCGTTCTGGAGGATGAGGTCGGCGTTGTCGGTGACGGCGATCTTGCCGGATTCCATCGCCGCGGTGAGATCGGAGGCGTTGGAGACCTCGCGCCCGTGGCCCTGTTCCTGATAGGCGATATCGACGGCTTTCAGCGCGTTCGGCACGCGCAGTTCGGAGATCGCGCCGATCTCGATGCCCGGCATATGCGCGACGCGGGTGACGATGTCGGTGCCCATTTCGCCGGAGCCGATCAGCCCGATGCGGACCGGGCGACCGCTGTCCGCCCGCGCCTGCATGTCCCGCGCAAGGCCGATGAGTGCCACATTCGTCGCCATGATTTCCTCCTGAAAAATCCTCCAGACGCCCGCGCGTCCTTCCATTATTCAATACTGAACATTTGTTTCCAAGTCAACACTAGTGTTCATCGGCCACGTAAAACCGCGCCCCGCTCACGCATGCTTTACCGCTTGTGGAGAAACATTGGCCTGCTATAAAAAAGTTCCGCAGCGCATTGGGTGGGGAGTCCCGTTGCGCTGCGAATCCGGGAGGAAGAGAACATGGACGCATTCCTGAGCGGCCTGAAATCCGCCATCGACACGCTGGGAGCGACGGTTCTGCTTCCCGTCGTCATCTTCGTCATCGCCGTGGTTCTGGGCGCCAAGGTCGGCAAGGCCTTTCGTGCCGCCGTCACCATCGGCGTCGCCTTCATCGGCATCAATCTGGTGCTGGGGCTGATGTTCACCACCATCGGCGAGGTGGCAAAGGCCATCGTCACCAATACCGGCATCAAGCGCGACATCGTGGATGTGGGCTGGCCGTCGGCGGCGGCCATCGCCTTCGGCTCCTCGGTGGGCCTGTGGGTGATCCCGGTCGGCATCCTCGTCAACATCGCGCTCCTGCTGATGCGCTGGACGCGCACGCTGAACGTGGACGTGTGGAACTTCTGGCATTTCGCCTTCGTCGGCTCGCTGGTGGTCGCCGCGACCGACAACCTCGCCTACGGCATCATCATTGCGGCGCTCGTGGCCGCCCTGTCGCTGCTTTTCGCCGACTGGTCGGCGCGGGCGGTGCAGCAGTTCTACGGCGTGCCGGGCGTTTCGGTGCCGCATCTGGCCTCGGCGCAGATCCTGCCCATCGCCATCGTGCTCAACTGGGTCATGGACCGCATTCCGGGCATCAACCGTATCGAAATCAGCACCGAGACCATCGAGCGCCGCTTCGGCGTATTCGGCGAACCGGTGATCCTCGGCCTCGTCATCGGACTCGTGCTGGGGCTGATCGCCTTCTACAATGCCGGCGATTTCGGGCAGGTGCTGGCCAAGGTGCTGGGCGCGGGCATGACGCTCGCCGCCGTCATGCTGCTCTTGCCGCGCATGGTGAAGATATTGATGGAAGGGCTGCTGCCGGTTTCCGACGCCGCGCACGAGTTCGTCCGCCGGCGCACCGGCGACCGCGAATTGCTGGTCGGTCTCGATTCCGCGATCCTGATCGGTCACCCGGCGGCGATCGCCTCCTCGCTCATTCTGGTGCCGATCGCCATCGTCCTGTCGGTGATCCTGCCCGGCAACCGGGTCATCCTGTTCGCCGATCTCGCGGTCATTCCCTTCATCGTCGCCCTCACCGCACCGGTGCTGAAGGGCAACGTGTTCCGTATGGTCGTCGTGGGCACGGTAACGCTCGCCATCGGCTTCTACGTCGCCAACGCGCTGGCCCCGCTCTTCACCAGCGCCGCGCAGGCGTCGGGCTTCAAGATGCCGGCCAATGCCCTGCAAATCACGTCGGTGGTCGATGGCTTCCTCTGGATTCCATACGTCATCATCGAGGCGGTCCAGTGGCTTGGCGCCGTGGGCATCGCGCTGATCGCCGTGGTGATCGCCGTTCTTTTCATTCTCTATCGCCGCAATCCGCTCGCATGGGAGCGGGCGGCGGGCGCGGAGGACGAAGCGGAGCAAACGGCCTGACCGCCCCGGAAAAGACGCAAACGGACCATTAAGAACCGCCGGCCTTCACGGCACGCGGTTTTCAGGTATGGAGAATGGAATGACGAACCATCTGATGGCTTTTCTCAATCCGGAGGCGATCGAGCTTCAGAGCAACGCGAAAAGCAACGTGGAGATCATCCGTATTCTCGCCGGCAAGCTGGAGCGGCTCGGCTATGTGAAGCCGAGCTATGCCGACGCGGTCGTCGCGCGGGAATTGAGCCTGCCGACGGGCCTGCCGTTGCGCCGCAAGGACAACGTCGCCGTTCCGCATACCGATCCCGAGCATGTGATCAGGACGGGCATAGCGTTCGCCACGCTCACATCCCCGATCCCCTTCGGCAATATGGAATTTCCCGATGAGCCGCTGCCGGTCGGATTCGTCTTTCTGCTCGCCATCGACGACAAGAACACGCAGATCGAAACCTTGCAGCAGATCATGACGACGATCCAGAACGCGGACGCGATGGAACGGCTGAAGCAGGCGCGGACGCTCGCGGACGTCGAAGCCGCGCTGGCCTGAACGGAGGAGACACCAATGGCGAAAATCAAGACAATTCTCTTCGTTTGCGGCACGGGCGTGGCGACCTCGACCGCCGTGAACGTGGCGGTGACGGAGGAAATGAAGAAGCGCGGGCTCACCTTCAACGCCCAGCAGGCCAAGGCCACCGAGGCGCCGTCATTGGCCGACAATGTCGACCTGATCGTGGCGACGACACCGGTTTCCGCCTCCATCACCAAGCCGGTGATCAAGGGGCTGGCCTTCCTGACCGGCATCGGCAAGGACAAGGCCTTCGACGAGATCGAGGCCGAATTGCGCAAATGACCGCCAGCCGGCGCTATCCCTTTATGGCGCCCGCCGGATTGCGCGCGCCCAGCGCCCGCTGCACCGCGACCCGCGCCGAGGCCAGGTCCGGCATGACCCAGTTCGGCTCGCCGCCGAGGAACTTGTCGAGGAAAGCGATGGCGTAACCGGGCATGTCGGCGACGTTTTCCCGGTAGGACCACCATGTGCGCAAATCGTCGGCGCAAGCGTCGATATCGGGCGCCGCTCCGAATTCCTGCTCCTCGACGGCGGCAATGGCGCAGATGCAGTAATTCGTATAGAGGAACCCCTCCGGCCAGAAGGCCACGATCTCGTTCAGCGGCGCTTTGCCGCCCTCGCCGGAGCGCGGCGGACACACCACCCTGACCGGCGACAGGCGGATCAGTTCACGCAGCACCAGACCGGCGGCGAAGACGATGAAATCCTTGCGGTCCACCCTGGCGAAGCGCCTGTTCTGCTCGACCAGTTCCACCCAGTTGAGAAAAGCCTCGGTCAGCCGGCCCTCGTCGATCTCATAGCGCACGCCGTAAATCCCGTGCAGAAGGGCCGCATGCTTGCGGAACGTCGCCCGGAACCATCGCAACTGGCGCAAACGCCGGCGCAAATCCGGCATCGACGCCATCTGGTCCTTGAGAAGCAAATCCATGTCCGCGCGTCTCCGTCCTCGGCATGAAGATAAAGCGCATTCCGAAAACTGCGAAGCAATTTTTCAGGATCACGCCCCAGCCTGCCGGCGCCCTTCCGGTATTATACATATTGACATTATAAAAAACAAATGTTCTATTTTTCGGCGGAGGAGAGCGCGATGGCGATCTGGCAATGGGCCTTGCTGGGCCTGGCATGTCTGTGGGGCATCCAGTCGCTGGGTGTCTGGTTCCAGATGCGCCATTATTCCGACGTGATGAAGGGTGTCACTTCCCGCTATACCGACGGCTTTGTCGGGGCGGGCCATGTGCGCGGCTATCTGCGCGGCGGCACCATCGTCCTGATCGTCGTGGACCGCGATCTGAAGGTCCGCCGCTTCCTCGAAATGCACGGGCGGACCGTTTTCGCAAAATTCAGGCGGCGGGAAAGCGTCGAGGGCATGCCGCTCGATGCTCTGCGCAACGATCCGGCCCTCGCCGACGGCTCGGCGACGGCACGCGCCGCCCGACAGGCGATGGACCAGATCGAGCGGGTGAAGGAAAGGGCCGACGACGCGGCCCAAGAGGGAATCGGGGCAGCGGAAGCACACGCCCTTTGAGAAAGGCAATCGAGGAGGAGAATCGATGTCTATAGCAGCGATGCTGGCGCAAAACGCCGATACGGCCTTACAAACATTACATGCCGCCGGCCATATGGCGTCCGAGGCGGTGTTTCACGGCAAGCCCGCCCTCGCGCATGGCGGCGGCCACGATCTCGTACAACTGGCGCAGGCGACCACTCAGACAGCCACGCATCCCGCCGCTCAGGCCGCCGGTGACCACATCACCGTCGATCAGTTCAAGGAGCGCCTCCAGCATGTACAGCAGGTGGAACAGCTCGGCTGGCTCGCTTCCATCGGCAAGCACTTCATCGGCGTTTTCCAGAAGGGCGGCGAGGTTTTTTCCAGCTTCGTGACCGGCATCATCCCGACGCTGGTGGTGCTGATGACCGCCTTCTATGCCATCACCGAACTCGTCGGCGAGCAGCGCGTGCACGGCGTGGCGCGCGGCGCGGGCCGCATCGCGCTCACCCGCTACACAGTGCTGCCGGTGCTCGCGGTCTTCTTCCTGACCAATCCGATGGCCTACACCTTCGGCTCCTTCCTGGAGGAGAAGTACAAGCCGGCCTTCTATGACGCGGCCGTCTCCTACGTGCATCCGCCGCTCGGCCTGTTCCCGCACATCAATCCCGGCGAATATTTCGTCTGGGGCGGCGTTCTGGTCGCGCTTCTGGAACTGGAAAAAAGAGGCGCGGTACCAAACAGCTATCACATCAGCGTGGCCATCTGGTACGCCATCGTCGGCCTCGTGGTCATCCTGCTGAAAGGCATGCTCACCGAGCGCATCACCGCCATCATGGCACGCCGCCAGGGCGTCGAACTCTGAAGGCGCGGGGGAGAACATTATGGCCAAGACCTACAAGCCCGTAAAGATTTCGAGGGGCTCCAACGGCTGGGGCGGCCCGCTCGTCATCCAGCCGACCGAGCAACGCAGCAAGGTCGTCTCCGTCACCGGCGGCGGCATCCACCCCATCGCCCGGCAGATCGCCGAGATGACCGGCGCGGAAGCCGTCGACGGCTTCCGCGCCCCGCCCATCGAGAGCGAGATGGCGGTGGTGGTGGTGGACTGCGGCGGCACGGCCCGCTGCGGCGTCTATCCGCGCAAGCGCATCCCGACCGTCAACCTCACGCCCGTCGGCCAGTCCGGCCCTCTGGCGCAATTCATCACCGAGGACATCTACGTCTCCGGCGTGAAGCCGGAAAACATCGTCCCGGCCGACGGTTCGGAAGCGAGCTCCGCCGCGGCTCCTGCAGCGGCGGCCGCCGCCGCCGAGCCCGAAAAGCCCGCCGCTCCGGTCGACAATCCGAACGACGGCGGTCTCATCGGCTTCATCAGCAGCATCGGCCGCGTCATGGGGCGCGTGGTCGGCATCTTCTTCAATGCCGGCCGCCGCACCATCGATCAGGTGGTGCGCAACGTGCTGCCGTTCATGGCCTTCGTGACCATGCTGATCGGCCTCATCCTCTATACCGGCATCGGCGACATCCTCGCCCAGCCGATGGGACCGCTGGCCAACAATATCATCGGCCTGCTTGTCCTGTCTGCCATCTGCGGCCTGCCCTTCCTGTCGCCGATCCTCGGCCCCGGCGCGGTGATCGCGCAGGTGATCGGCGTCGCCATCATCGGCCCGCAGATCGCCAACGGCACCATCGCGCCGGCAATGGCCCTGCCCGCGCTCTTCGCCTATAATACGCAGGTGGGCTGCGACTTCGTGCCCGTGGGCCTCGCGCTCGGCGAAGCCAAGCCCAAGACCATCGAGATCGGCGTGCCCGCCGTGCTCATCAGCCGGCAGATCATGGGCCCGGTTTCGGTCCTGATCGCATGGCTGGTCAGCCTCGCCGTGCTGTAAGCTACAAGCGGCCCGCCGCCCCGGCGGCGGGCCATTCTCCCCAAGTACGTCTTCCCAAGACACGCCTGCAATACCGAAAGGACCGCCATCATGACGATACATCTCAAGACGCGGATCACCGCCATCGGGCCGGAAGTCGCCGACCTCGCGGAAGGCGGCGTCGTGATCCTGTTCGCGGACGGCTCACCGCCGGAACTGGCGGAAGTCTCGGTGATGCACGCGGTCGAGGAAGGTCCGGGCGAAGCCGCCCCGCCGGTGGGCACACCCATCGCCATCGGCGCCGTCGCCGCCCGCATCACCGCCGTCGGGCCAAGCGCATGGGAAAAGGTGCGCGACATCGGCCATGTGGTGCTCGCCTTCACCGGCGCTGACGAAACGGACCGTCCGGGCGAAATCTGCGCCACCGAGGTGGACGGCGCGACGCTGATCGCCGCCCTGCGCGAGGGCAGCACCATCGTCATCGGCGGCTGAAACAGGTTCAGGACGACTGAAATGGAACGTTCGACCATCGTGCGGGTGCATGAGGGGCTGCATGCGCGCCCCGCCACCCGCTTCGTCAAGCTCGCCAAGAGCTTCGAGTGCGATATAGAGATCGCGAAGGACGGCAAGAGCGTCAGCGCCAAAAGTTCCGTCAAGCTCATGCTGCTCGGTGTGAAGGAGAACGACGCGGTAACCGTGCGCGCCGAGGGCGCGGATGCGATCGAGGCGCTTGAAGTGCTGATCGGCTATCTGGAGAACCCACGCGCCGGGATCGAGGAAAGCGAGCCGGCAGCGCCCGCCAGACGCCCCGCGCAGGCCGGACCGGCCCCCGATCCAGCCGCGCCGGCGCCGGGCCAGATCAAGGGTGTCGCGGCGAGCGAAGGTCTGGCGCTCGGCCCGGCTTTCCCTTTCTTCCCGGCCGAGATCAGACCCGGCACGGGCAAGCTCGCCCCGGATGCCGTCGAGCCGGAAATCGCGCGCTATGAGGCGGCGGTCGCCGCCGTGCAGGAGCGCATGGCGCATTCGCTGGCGCATGGCAGCCTCGCGGAAAGCGATCGCGGCATCATCGCCGCGCTGAAGGACATCGCTTCCGACGAAACGCTGCGCGACGAGACGCTGGCTCTCGTTCGCGGCGGGCTGGATGCCGTATCGGCGGTGCTGGGCGCAGCCTCCACCGTTGCGCAGCAATTCGCCGGCCTCGACGATCCTTATATGAACGCCCGCGCCGACGACGTGCATGCGATCAGCCGGCAGATATGCCTGACGCTTCTGGGGCAGGAAGACCCCGATCTCGAAACCCTGCCCGAAGGCGCGATCCTCATCGCGGAGGATATCGGCGCATGGGATCTGGCGCGCGCGCCGCTGAAGCGGATTCGCGGCGTGATCTGCGGCCATGGCGGCTCCACCTCGCATGTCGCCATCATCGCCCGCACGCACGGCATACCGGCGGTGCTGGGACTGGGCGACGCGGTGCGAAGGCTGAAGGATGCGCGCCTCGTCGCCGTCGACGGCAGCGCGGGTATCGTGCATCCCGACCCCGCATCCGCCGTGGTGGCGGATATGGAAAGCCGCATCGCCAAGGCGGCGGAAGAGCGCCGCGCGCTGGACAGGTATCGCGATTTCGTTCCCCGCCGCGGCGACGGGACGGTGATCGAGGTGGCGGCCAATCTCGGCGCTATCGAGGAGATCGAGGCGGCACAGGAAGCCGGCGCGATGGGCATCGGCCTGTTCCGCACCGAACTCCTGTTCATGAAACATATCCATCTGCCGTCCGAGGACATGCAGATGGAGACCTATTCCGCCCTGCTCAAGGCCTTTCCGTCCCATGCCGTGATCGTGCGCACGCTCGACATAGGCGGCGACAAGCCGGTCAGCGGCATCGATTTTCCCCATGAGGAAAACCCCTTCCTCGGCTGGCGCGGCGTGCGCATGTGTCTCGACCGGCCGGATATCTTCAAGCCGCAATTGCGCGCGCTGCTGCGCGCGGCGGTGCATGGCAATCTCAAGGTCATGCTGCCCATGGTGTCCGACGTGGACGAAGTGCGGGCGACGAAGGTGCTCATCGCAGAATGCGAGCGCGAACTCGACGCGGAGGGCAAGCCCTACGGCACGTTCGGGCTGGGCGTGATGATCGAGACTCCGGCGACGGTGTTCGCCGCCGACCAACTGGCGCAGGAGGCCGCCTTCTTCTCCATCGGCACCAACGACCTCACGCAATATGTGATGGCGGCGGACCGGCTCAATCCCACCGTGGCGAAGCTGAACGACGTGCGCCATCCGGCCGTCATGACCGCCATCGAAATGACGGCGAAGGCCGCCGTGAAAGCCGGGATCATGGTCGGTATGTGCGGCGAGGCGGCGGGCAGGCCGGACCTGATCGCCGAATTCATCCGCATGGGGCTGACGGAACTGAGCATGAGCCCCGCCTCTATCCCGCGCGCGAAGAAGACCTTGGCCAATCTGTTCGGCGCCGATCCTGCCTGCGAATGAAGGCGGAAACCTTGCGCGGCCCTGTTCCCGATTGCACGCATCGCCGCGCGGGTTTAAGGATCGCAGGATCATTATCTCCTGGATGAATCGAATGCCGAAACCGTCCCGTCCCCTCGTTGCCGTCCCGACCGATGTCAAGCAATTCGAGAACTATGTCTGGCATGCCGCGCCGCAACAATATCTCGCGGCGGCAATCGAGGTCGCGGATGTGACGCCACTCATGGTGCCGAGCTTCGGCGACCGGATCGACCTCGACGCGGTTCTGGATGCCGTGGACGGCGTGCTCGTGACGGGTTCCCGCTCCAACGTGCATCCCGCGCTTTACGGCGTTGCGCCGGACGCGGTATTCGAGCCCTACGACAATGCCCGCGACGCGACCTCGCTGCCGCTCCTGCGCGCGGCTATCGACAGGGGCGTGCCGGTGCTCGCAATCTGCCGCGGCATTCAGGAGATGAACGTGGCGCTCGGCGGCACGCTCGCCACCGAGATTCAGGAACTGGAAGGCCGCATGGACCACCGCGCGCCGCAATCGGACGTTCCGGCGGAACGCTTCGCGATCCAGCATCCGGTGCGGGTGAAACCCGGCTCGTGCCTCGCGGAAATCCTGAAGGAGGACAGCGTGCGCGTGAACTCCGTCCATCGGCAGGCCATCGACCGGATCGCCCCGCGCCTCGATGTGGAGGCGGTGGCCGAGGACGGCACCATCGAGGCCGTCTCGGTGAAGGACGCCAAAGGCTTTGCCGTGGGCGTGCAATGGCATCCGGAATACTGGGCGCAGACGGACGCTCCCTCGCGCCGCATCTTCGAGGCTTTCGGCACGGCCGTGCGTGCGCACAAGGCCGGCAAGAGCGCCTGAACCTAGAGCACGTCGCGATCTTTCAGATTCGCTTTCCGCGCTTTAGCATTTTGTTTTTGCGCATGTCGTTATCGCAAAACCGCTGCACACTTTTGCGCGACATGCTTTAGCGCTTTCCGACCGCCGCCGTTTCCGGCACGGGCGTCAGCGCCCTGCCCGTATCGAACCACGCGATGAGATTGTCGATCACCAGATCGCCCATGGCTTGACGGGTCTTCCGCGAGGCGGAAGCGATATGCGGCAACAGCACCGTGTTCGGCGCATCGAGCAGGCCCTGCGGGACATGCGGCTCGTTCGCGAACACGTCGAGCCCGGCGGCCGCGATGGTGCCGTCCTTCAGCGCGGCGGCGAGCGCGTCCTCGTCCACCAGCGATCCGCGCCCGATATTGATGAGAACGCCGTCCGGCCCCAGCGCCTTCAGCACCTCCGCGTCGACGGCCTTCGCCGTTTCCGGGCCGCCGGGTGCGGCGAGGATCAGCGTATCGACCGCCCGCGCGAGTTCCGGCAGGCTCGGATAATAATCATAGGCCACGCCCTCGACCTCGTGGCGGTTGTGATAGGCGACCGGCAGGCCGAAGGCCTCGATGCGGCGGGCTATCGACTTGCCGATGCGTCCCAGCCCGAATATGCCGACCCTGCGTCCGCGCAGCGAGAGCCGCGATATCGGATAGCTTCCCTTCTCCCACCGGCCCGCCCGCAGGAAAGCCTCCGCCTTCGACAGTTCGCGCACCGTGTCGATCAGCAGGCCGATGGCCGTATCCGCCACCTCGTCGGTCAGCACGTCCGGCGTGTTGGTGACCATCACGTTTTTCGCGGCGGCATGCTTCGCGTCCACATCGTTATAGCCGACACCGAAATTGCCGACGATCTCCAGATCGGGCAATGCGTCGATCAGCGCCGCATCGACCTTCGACATGCTGGCGATGCCGCGCACCTTCTTCGCCCATACCGGGTCCACCAGCGCCGCATCGCCGTGTGGAATGCGCCGCACGGTGAATTCGCGCGACAACCGTTCCACGGCTTCATCATCGAAATTGCCGAGCACAAGGATGGTCACATCGCGTTTCGTCATGATGGCACTCTGAAGGGTAAGACTGTACGATAATGGAAGTCAGGGCGACTTCGGCTTGGACGTGGATTGCCGGATGCGCAGTTCCGGGTGGATCAGTTCCTGCGCGGCGGAAACCTCCACGCCGTTCAACTGGTCGAGCAGCGCGCGCGCCGCGCGGCGTCCGACCTCGCGCTGGCCGTTCCACACCGTAGTGAGCGCGGGTGTAGCGATGGCCGCCTCCTCCAGATCGTCATAGCCGGTGACGGAAACGTCCTCGCCCGGCACGAGCCCGGCGCGTGCGATGCCGTTCATCAGGCCGATGGCGGTCAGGTCGTTCCAGCACACGGCGGCGGTCGGCTTGTCCTTCAACGCGAGGAATTGCGGTGCGACCTCGAAGCCCGCCTGCTTGGTGCGCGGCCCGGCGATGCGCCAGTCCGGCCGCGCCTCCAGCCCCGCCTTCTCCATCGCCTGCACATAGCCGCGATAGCGATCGCGGCCGGTCGAGGTCTGGTCGGTACCGCCGATCATGGCGATGCGCCTGTGGCCAAGCGAGATCAGGTGATTGGTGGCAAGCCCGATTCCGTAAGCGTCGTCGCCCCGGAACACCGGCGCGTCGGCGCCCTCGACGCTGCGCGCGATCAGCACCACCGGCAGGCCGTTGTCCTCGGCGAGCCTGATATCCTCCGCCGGCGTGCCGATGGCGGGCGACATGATGATGCCGTCGGCGCCGAGCTGGAGCAGCGTATCGATGAAGGTGCGCTGCTTTTCGAGCTGGTCGTAATGATTGGAAAGCAGGAAGGTCTGGCGCGAGCGGTCCAGTTCCGTCTCGATGGAGCGCAAGATCTCCGCGAAGAACGGGTTCATGATGTCGTGCACGACCACGCCGACGATGCCGGAACGCGAGGTGCGCAGGCTCGCCGCGCGGCGGTTGTAGATATAGCCGATGGCGCGGGCATGCTCCTTGATCTTCTCCCGCGTCTGGCCGGCGACGAGCGGGCTATCGCGCAAGGCGAGCGAAACCGTGGCCGTGGAGACGCCAAGTGCATCGGCGATGGTCGAGAGCTTGATTTTCTGAGCCAATTCGCCTCCCCGGTCGATCCGTTCCGAATGGCGGATGCGCATCGATGCCCAAAGCGCAACCGCTCCGTCCCGGAAACGGTTATGCCATTGCAATCATTGAATTGGAAGTCTTTTCGATTTTTCGCCTGCCGCTGCCGGAGCGGCCGTCATTCCGCCTCGTCGTCCTCGATTTCCTCGGCGGCCTGCTCCTCGGCAAGCCGTGCTGCGCCACGCTGCGCGAGATTGCTCTCCACGCGGCCCAGCATCTTGAGAAAAACCTTGCGCTCCTTCTTGTCGAGGCCCTTGAGCATGTCCTTCTCCGTCTTGCGGATGGACTTCTCGATGGCACGGATCGTCTCCAGCCCGGCCTGCGTGAGATAGACATGCGACTGGCGCTGGTCCGTCTCCGAGGCGCGCTTGATCACGAAGCCCTGCCCCTGGAGACGGAGAATGGTCTTGGTGATGGTCGGCGGACGCACGCCGAGGCGCTGCGCAAGCGTGCCGAGCGTCAATCCATCCTCGGCCGCCAGTTGCAGCATGACCGCATCCTGCCCCGCATAAAGCCCCTGCTCCAGAAGCCGCACCGCCAGCACCGTCCGCGTCAGCCGCGCCACGGATTGCAGCCGGTAAAGCACCACTGCCTTGTTGCCCTTGCTCATCGTCACCTCGCCCTTGTTGCGACTTCGCGCGTCGCCAGATCGATATTCGCGACGATTATCATAGTCTAGGATATTGTCCGGCTTATGAAACCGCAAGATCGGGTTGCAGACCCGGCTGACGGACGATAGGTTCGGGCCGCGAGATGAATGGCATGAGGAAAATATGACGGAACGGCGCGATCAAAACAGCGGCATGATTGTCGTCCTGCCACTTGGCGCATACGAACAGCACGGGCCGCACCTGCCCTTCGAGACGGATACGATCATCGCCGAGGGGATCGCCGCGCGTGTGGGCGCGGCGGTCCCCGGCGACCTCAACGTCAATTTCCTGCCCGCCCAGCCGGTCGGCTATTCCGTCGAGCACATGGACACGCCCGGCACGCAGACACTGGCCTTCTCCGAAGCGGTCAACCAGTGGATCGGCATCGGCGAAAACGTGCATGCCGGCGGCATCCGCAAGCTGGTCATGCTCAACGCCCATGGCGGCAACGCGCCGCTGATGACGGTCGTGGCGACGGAATTGCGCGTGCGCCTCGGCATGCTGGCGGTGGCGACGAGCTGGACACGATTCGGCCTGCCCGACGGGCTGATCGGCCCGGAGGAAAAGGCGCTCGACATCCATGGCGGCTTTATCGAGACCTCCGTCATGCTGGCGCTGCGCCCCGATCTCGTGGACATGGCGAAGGCACGCGATTTCCCCAATGCGCAGGCCGGCCTCGCAAGGGACTTCCATTATCTGCGCGCCTACGGGCCGCACGCCTTCGGCTGGAAGATGCACGACCTCAACCCGGACGGCGCGGCCGGCAACGCGGCAAAAGCGACGGCGGAAGCAGGCGAGAAACTGATCGCCCATGCGGTGTCCGGCTTCATCGACCTGTTGCGCGACGTGGACCGCTTCACCCCCGCATGGTTCAAATAGCGGGGCTAAAGCGCGTCGCGATCTTGTCGATCGCTTCTCGCGCTTTGGTCTTTTGTTTTTGCGCATGTCGTTATCGCAAAACCGGTTCCCACTTTTGCGCGACATGCTTTAGGCACACGGCGACAACAGCGTATTGCATATGGCATTCGTGCATGCCATCCCCTATATGAATGGTTCAATTCAAGGCTCCGGCCCCAAACATTTCAAGAGGCATGACCATGGCCCAGACTGAGGCAACAGCGACCACGGAAGCTGGCCGCATTCCCGTCACCGTTCTGACCGGCTATCTGGGTTCGGGTAAGACCACCCTGCTCAACCGCATCCTGACCGAGAACCATGGCAAGCGTTACGCCGTGATCGTCAACGAATTCGGCGAGATCGGCATCGACAACGATCTCATCGTCGAATCGGACGAGGAAATCTACGAGATGAACAACGGCTGCATCTGCTGCACCGTGCGCGGCGACCTGATCCGCGTGGTGGAAGGGCTGATGCGCCGTCCGGGCCGCTTCGACGCCATCGTGGTGGAGACGACCGGCCTCGCCGATCCGGTGCCCGTGGCGCAGACCTTCTTCATGGACGACGACGTGCGCGCCAAGACCGGCCTCGACGCCGTGGTGGCGCTGGTCGACGCCAAGCATCTGCCGCTGCGCCTGAAGGACAGCCGCGAGGCCGAGGATCAGATCGCCTTCGCCGATGTGGTGCTGATCAACAAGACCGACCTGGTGACGCCGGAGGAACTGGCCGCGGTGGAGGCCACCGTGCGCGCCATCAATCCGCACGCGATCATCCACCGTACCGAGCGCGCCTCGATCCCGCTCGAGCGCGTGCTGGACCGCGGCGCCTTCGACCTGAAGCGTGTGCTGGAAAACGATCCGCATTTCCTCGACCATGACGATCCCGACCACGTCTGCGGGCCGGATTGCGACCATGATCACGATCATCACCACCATGGCCATGACCACGACCATCATCACGACCATGTTTCGCCGATCCATGACGTGACGGTGAAGTCCGTTTCGCTGCGCGGCGGCGAGATCGACCCGGCGAAGTTCTTCCCGTGGATACAGAACATCACGCAGGCGCAGGGGCCGAACATATTGCGGCTCAAGGGCATCATCGCCTTCAAGGACGACCCGGAACGCTATGTGGTGCAAGGCGTTCACATGATCATCGAGGGCGACCACCAGCGCCCATGGAAGCCGGACGAAAAACGCGAAAGCCGCCTCGTCTTCATCGGCCGCGAACTGGATTCCGCCGCGCTGAAGGCCGGCTTTGAAAACTGCCGCGCCAAATAAGCCATGCCGACAGTCGCTCCGCTGGACCTCGACGGTCATTGTCTCCTCGCGCGCTTTATCGGCGGCGTTCCCTTCTTCGTTATGGCCGACGGCACCGTGCACCGTCTGGCGGAGGATGGCCACCGCGCCTCGACCGCCCATGACGGGCTGCTGAGCGCCACGCCCGCCGTCGACGGCAAATCGCTTGTCACCGGCGGCGAGGACGGGCGCGTGTGCCGTGTCGATGCCGGCGGCACGGTGACGGAACTTGCAAAAATCCCGCGCAAATGGATCACCGCCGTCGCCGCCGGACCGGGCGGCACGGTGGGCTTCGCATCCGGCCGCAGCGCATGGGTGCGCGGCGCCGACGGTGCGATTCAGGAGTTCGCGCAGGAGCGCAGCGTGGAAGGCATCGCCTTCGCGCCCAAGGGGCAGCGCCTCGCCATCGCGCGCTATAACGGCGCGACGCTGATCTGGACCGGCGGCGCGACGGCAAAGCCCGTCGAACTGGAATGGAAGGGCGCGCATATCGGCGTCACCTTCTCGCCGGACGGGCGTTTCCTCATCACGTCGATGCAGGAAAACGCGCTGCACGGCTGGCGGCTGGAAGATGCGAAGCATATGCGCATGACCGGCTATCCGGCCAAGGTGAAGGACTGGTCGTGGAGCGCGCGGGCCAAATGGCTCGCCACCTCCGGCGCGCCGGCGGCCATCGTCTGGCCTTTCGCGGGCAAGGACGGCCCGATGGGCAAGGCGCCGCTGGAACTTGGCCTGCGCGGCGACAGCATGGTGACGGCGGTCGCCTGCCACCCGGAAGAGGACATTGCGGCAATCGGCTACAATGACGGCATGATCCTGCTCGCCCGCCTGGCCGACGGCAAGGAGGTGCTGCTTCGCCGCCCCGGCAAGGGCGCGATCACCGGCATGGGCTGGAGCAACGACGGGCAGCGCCTCGCATTCGGCTCGGAAGCGGGCGATTGCGGCGTGGTGGATATCGCCGGCTGATAAAGATGCCTTTGGGTCAGCCGGGGCTTGATGCGAATACTGGAATGAACGCCACAAGACGGCTGCCTACAGCCATCCTCTCGCATTGCGCAGCCTGATTCCGCTGACATGCAGGATCGTTTCCCACAGGGATTTCAAGGGAAGCAGGCTATCGACCGTACGCAGGTCCACGCCGCGCGGCGCGAAAGTTGACGGCAGATCCGAGACAGCGTCGCAACGCAACGGCTTCACCGCCGTCCGGCTGACCCACATGCCTGCATCGTGCAAATCCTCGAAGCTCTCGGTGGGTAAATCGTAACGATGTATGGTCACGGCCGCGAGATCGGGAAGCCGCTCCCGTTCGACATAGGCCGCCGCGCGATAACCGCCCAGCCATTTCATCTTGTCGGCCGGGTCCGTTTGTCCGGTTGCCCATATCAGGATGCGCGGACAGTCGCGGGGAAACATATACATGAAATCCATCCGCTCCTCGATCGCCCACACCAGAGGACCGTTGAGCCATTCCATGCCATGTGCGCGTCTGGACGGCATCCGCACCGGGCGCGGTATGAAGGTAGCGATAGCGGGATCTTCGCTGAAGTGAAACAGGCTCATACCGACCCCGATGGCAAGCTCCCGAATTGTCCGGCCGGTCGGGGCCCAGCCTTGCAGCCTCTTATTTCGCCTTCATCGAATAGGCCGGCGCGCCGTCGGGGCCGAGCGAGGCGACCCACTGGCTGATAGCGGCGATATCCTGCTCGCCCAGCATGTGATCGGCATGAATGGTACGCGCATCGACGCGCGCGCCGGATGAGCGCAGCAGCGCCGAAAGCGCCGGCGCAAAGGGCGAATAGAGCTTGTCATCCTCGCCTGCGATGGTCAGCACGCGCGCCTTGCCCAGATTGGCCGCCGGCGCATTGTCGAGCACCGGCATGGAGCGCATCAGCACCGCCCGCTTCACCATATCGGGGTGCAGCAGCATGGTCGCGGCCAGAAGATTGGCCCCGTTGGAATAGCCGACGAAGGTCGCATGGGTGAGGTCGAGGTCCTTCTCATCCGCCAGCCGGGTGAGAAAGGTGACGAAGGCGTTGGCTTCGAGCTTCACGTCCTTCTGGTCGAACTTGACCGGCGTGATGCGCTTGTACCAGCGCGTGCCGCCATCCTGCATGACACGGCCGCGAATGCCGAGCAGCGTGGCGCGCGGCCAGATTTTCGAGGCCATCGGCACGAGGCTGGTTTCATTGCCGCCCGAACCGTGCAGCAGGATGATCAGTTCGTTGGAGGCGTTCGCCGGCTTGTAGAATCGGTAGATGAACTGCCGGCTGCGCGAAAAATTCTGCTCGGGCGTGACGTCCGTATCCATTCTCTTTCCCCGCATCGTGACACCGCCGCCAAGCTTCGGCGCACCCTGCTCTTCCTTCATCGAGCGCGCGATACCGTCAAGCGCCTTGCCCTGTCCGGCGGTCGAGCCGCCGGTTGTCGGCACAGACGGCGCGGGCGGCAGCGCTTCCGCCAGCACCGGGCTGGCCGACAGGCTGAGAGCCGCCGCCGCGGCGATGAACATCCTCTTTACCATGTTCCCTGCATAGCCAATGAGAGGTTAACGAAAGTTTGAAGCCGTTTGACCGTACAGTTTTAGCAAGAATATGACGGAGCCCGCTAAAAGTCACACCGGACGGCCATTTCGTGATGTATACTATAGAAATGACGACCCGATCAGCATCGCACGGGACGCCGCCCCAAGGTCGGCTGCTCTTGTTTTGGACATTTTTGCGTGGAATGATTCGGCAAGAGTGGGTCCGATCGACGTTGAAAGAGAACCGTCATGCGCAGTTTCAGACCCAATCCTTTCTCGCATTCCCGTCTTTCCCACAGCGCGGTGACGCCGAAGAATATCTATCTGCGCCGCCGCGAGTTCATGGCGGGCGTCGGGGCTCTGGCCGCCACGGGCCTTGCCTCCTCCGCCTTCGCCGAGCCGCTGAAGGCCGCGGCTTCCGCCTACAAGGTCGACGAGAAGCTGACGCCGGAAAAAGACGTCACCACCTACAACAATTTTTATGAATTCGGCACGGACAAAGGCGATCCGGCGGCCAATTCCGGCGACTACAAGCCGATGCCGTGGACATTCACCGTCGACGGTCTGGTCAAGACGCCGAAGCAGTTCGACATGCGCGACATCATCGCGAAAATGCCGCTGGAAGAGCGCATCTACCGGATGCGCTGCGTCGAGGCATGGTCGATGGTGATCCCGTGGATCGGCTTTCCGCTGTCGAGCCTGCTGAAGCAGGTCGAGCCGCTCGGCTCGGCGAAATATGTCGCCTTCACCGGCGTGGTGCGCCCGGAAGAAATGCCCGGCCAGCGCGGCCTGTTTCAGGTCATCAACTGGCCCTATGTCGAGGGATTGCGGCTTGACGAGGCCATGCACCCGCTCACCATTCTCGCGGTCGGGCTTTACGGCGAAACGCTTCCAAACGCCAACGGCGCGCCGATCCGGCTCGTCGTGCCGTGGAAATACGGCTTCAAGGGCATCAAGGCGATCACCCGCATCAGTCTGGTGGAAAAACAGCCTCCGACCTCGTGGAACCTGCTCGCCCCCAACGAATACGGCTTCTATGCCAATGTGAACCCGAAGGTCGATCATCCGCGCTGGAGTCAGGCCACCGAAAGGCGCATCGGCGAGGACGGGTTCTTCGGCTCCGGCCGCCGGCCGACATTGCCCTTCAACGGCTATGGCGACGAGGTCGCCTCGCTCTACACCGGCATGGACCTGCGGGCGAATTACTGACATGGCGGCGGGCAAGAGGGCGGTCGGCAAAAGGACGGCGCGTCCCGGCGAATGGAAGATCTGGCTGCTTTACGTCGTGGGATTCGTGCCGGCGCTGTGGGGTTTCTGGCTCGGCGCCACCGGCGGGCTCGGCGCCGATCCGGTCAAGAGCTTCGAGCATCTGCTCGGCCTGTGGGCGCTGCGCTTCCTGATGCTGTGTCTCGCCGTCACGCCGCTGCGCGACCTGACGGGGATCGTGCTTCTGCGCTATCGCAGGGCGCTCGGTCTTCTCGCCTTCTGGTATGCGCTGATGCACTTCACCACCTATATGGTGCTCGATCAGGCGCTCGATATGCACGCCGTCATCGCCGATATCGTCAAGCGGCCCTTCATCACCATCGGCATGGCGAGCCTCGCCCTGCTCGTGCCGCTGGCGCTCACCTCAAACAACTGGTCGATCCGCAGGCTCGGCCGGCGCTGGACCAGCCTGCACCGGCTGGTCTATGTCGTGGCGGCGGGCGGCGCGATCCACTTCATCCTGTCGGTGAAAGGCTGGCAGGCCGAGCCCGTGATCTACGGCATGATCGTCGCGGCCCTTCTCCTCTGGCGCGTTCTGAGAACCAGCGTCCGTGGACGGAAAACGAAACCGCGGCTTGCCCGGACGGGCGGCGGCGCGCCCTCTTGAAGACAGGCGCTCCGGCCCGGCTGTGACAATTGGCCGGTTCCAGAAATATGTGCCACGGCGGCAATCCACGATGTACGATCGGCCTCACGAATCGCGCGGGGGTTTCGGGACGGTCTCCGGCGTTCGCATGATCTTCGCGATGGAGTCGCCCGTTGAAACCGGCAAATTATCGTTGGTGCGTGCTCGGCATTTCGACACTGACGCAACTGACGGCGGCGCTTGCGAGTCAGGGGATCGGTGTATGGGGCCCCTTCGCCCGGCAAACGTTCGGACTTTCGCTTGGCCAGATCGGCGGTCTCGCGACATTTCTGAATATCGTTCCCATCGTCGGACTCGCGCTCGTCGGACGCATGCTGGACCGATACGGTGAACGCTGGCCCGTCGTTCTCGGCCTGATGATATTGAGCATGGCGATGACGCTTGTCGCGTTTTCTTCCGGCTACGCCGGACTCGTTGCCGGCATGATCATGATCGGTATCGGCTACAGCCCGGTTCAGCCGGGCGGAAGCAGGGCCATCTATCACTGGTTTCCGGCGGGCGAGCGCGGCCTTGCCATGGGCGTCAGGCAGGCCGCGCTGCCGCTCGGGGGAGCCGTGGCGGCGGTGTTCTTTCCCGCGCTCTTCGGCCATGCAGGCTGGACACAGGCGATGATCGGCGCGGGCGCCGTCCTCATGGCCACTGCCGTCGTGTACGGTGCCCTGTTCCGAAACTCGCCTCAGCAGGATATGCAGCGCCCGTCCGCTTCGGCATGGCGAGGCCTCACACGCCATCTCGGCGACGCAGGATTCAGGAGAATATCGTCGGTCGGCGCGGCACTCGTCGGCGCGCAAACCGCGATTTCGGTCTTCTGGGCCATCTTCGTGCAGCGCCGCTTTGGCTATTCGCCCACCGATGCGGCGTGGTTTCTGTTTGTCGTGCAGTTGAGCGGCTCGGCGGGCCGTGTCGTCCTTTCGGCCGTCAGTGACCGTATAGCCGACGGAAAACGCCGGCTCGTGACATTATGCCTCGGCGCGACGCCGGTTGCGCTGATCGCGGCGTCGTCCCTTCCCGTTCAATCGGCAATGTGGACCGTCGCCACGTTCTCGGCGCTGCTTGGGGTCTTCTGTTTCGGCTGGTACGGCCCCTGGGTGGTCTGGCTTTCCGACAGCGCCGAGCAGGGACAGGTGGGCGAGGTCCTCGGCGCCGCCATGGCCGTCAACCAGATTGCGATCGCGTCCATTCCCGTTGTCTTCGGTTTCGTGTCGGATGCCGCGCGCAACCCTGCGCTGCCCTGGTACTGCATCTCGGTTCTGCTCGGTCTGGCCTTCGGATGGTCGTGTCTGGCCGCGTTGAACCGACGTCGGCTTACTTCGGCCCGATAATGCTGGCATATATTTCGTTTCATCATCTGCGATGCAGCGGGATAATCACGTCTTCATCCGGAAATGTCCCTCCGCGGGCATGGCATGGGCTGGCAAATCATGTCAGTATCCTCGTGACGACAACCTGCGAGCGCGCATAGCGAAAAGTGAGACAGCCGGCGAACATGGAAATCGTATGCTTTCTTTCCTGAAATCATGGCCCGCCTGCATTGCAGCAAAGATCGTTTTTACCCTGTTCGCACTGATCTTCGGCGTATGGGCCAGTTTCGCCTTCTGGTTTCAACTGCCTGTGGGCGACGCCGTGCGCGGTTCGGTGATCGTCGTATGGCTGGCATTCATTCTCTTGATGGTGGTGGGCGACTGGCGCGCCATCCTGCGGCGGCAGAAGCTTCGGTCCAGACGCAGGGCCGGTCTTTCCGACGAATCGATGTTCCGGCGCTGGGATCGGACCGAAGACCTGCGCCTGACGAGGATCAAGAGGAACAGGCGCCTGTTCTTCTGCCTGCTGGTCGTCATCATTCTCGCCTGGTGGGCGACGATACGCCCCTCGCTCGACCGTATCTGGGCGCCCGAGGTGGCTCACACGGTCACCGGCACGGTCGACGGCGACAAGGTCACGTTGTACAACGTACGCGATTTCAACTGGCGCACGACCGACGATTTCACCGAGCACTGGAAGCAGGAGACGTACGATCTCAACACCATCACCTCGGTCGACGTCTATCTTTCCTACTGGTCCGGTCCGGCCATCGCGCACACACTGCTCTCCTTCGGCTTCGCGGACGGCCGTCATGTGGTGTTTTCCGGCGAGATTCGCCGCGAGCATTACGAGACCTATTCGGCTCTGGGCGGCTTCTTCCGCAAGTTCGAACTGGCGATGATCGCAGCGGAGGAACGCGACATCATCTATCTGCGCACCAATATCCGCAAGGAAAACGTCTACCGTTACCGCGTGAAGCTGCCGCCGGCGGCGGCGAAGCAGCTTTTCCTGTCCTATGTCGCGCTTGGCAACGAACTGGCCCAGAAGCCGGAATTCTACAATACGCTGACCACGAACTGCACCACGATCATCTTCAAGATGGCGCGGGTGCTCGATCCGTCCTTCCCCTTCGACTATCGCGTGGTCCTGTCGGGCTACCTGCCCGGCTATCTCCACGATCACGGCTGGCTGGCGGACGACGGTCCGCTCGCGGAGGTGGAGAAGCGTGCCGCCATCGACGCCAGGGCGCAGGCCGGCGGACGCGACAACTATTCCGCGCGCATCCGGCAATGACAAAACGCCTTGGGGACAAAAGGCATCGGGACGAAAAAAGCCCCGGCGAACCGGGGCTTTCTGAAAGCGGAAACACAAACGTTCAGATCGCGGCGGTTACGATGATCTCGACCTTGTGTTCGGGCGTCGCCAGCGCGGCCTCGCCGGTTGCGCGGGCCGGGGCATGGCCCGGTTCGACCCATGCGTCCCATACCGCGTTCATTTCGGCGAAGTCCTTCATGTCGGCAAGCCAGATGATCGCCTGAAGGATTTTCGTCTTGTCGGAACCGACCTCCTTCAGCAGCCGCTCCACTTCCGCCAGAACCACCTTGGTCTGGTCGCTCACGCTCGCGCCCGGCGCGCCGACCTGACCGGCGAGATAGACGGTGTCTCCGTGAACGACGGCCTTGCTCATGCGCGGGCCGGGTTCGATACGGCGAATGCTCATGGGAGTTCTCCTCTGATAGGGGCGCGGAAAACGCTTCCGCACTGAAAAATCACGCGTATCCTTATGAAAGGCAATCCGCGCTTTGGCAATGGCTGCCGGGGCTACCGGATGCATGCGCCGACAATTTCCCGTATAAAGGCGGCGGCATTGACTCTTTCCCGCCCTCCCCATATAAGCCGCGTCACGTTCGCCCGCGCGGCCGACGGGCGGTTCGTGCTGCCCGGCTCCGGCGGGAGAACCAGCTCCTGTTCAGGAGAGCACGATCCCGAAAAGTGGAATCCGGTTTTCGGGCATGATCGTGCTCAAGAAAAAAACAGAATCAAGAAGGGCCGCACACCGCGGTATTAAATAAATGAAGCGCACCTATCAGCCCTCCAAGCTCGTCCGCAAGCGCCGTCACGGCTTCCGTGCCCGCATGGCCACCACCGGCGGCCGCAAGGTTCTTGCCGCTCGCCGCGCCCGCGGCCGCAAGCGGCTCTCCGCTTGATGCTTCTCCGCGCGACGGCGCGGTGAACGACGACATGAAATCGCCGAAACGGATACTCCGCCTTCGCAAGAGAGCGGAGTTTCTGGCCGTGAGGAACGGCGAAAAACGGCGTGGCCCCATTTTCCTTCTCGAAGTCCGTGCGCGGAGCGAGGAGGAATCGGCACACCTCAAGATCGGCGACGCCCCCCGTGCGGGCTTCACCGTCACCAAGAAAAACGGCAACGCCGTGATACGCAACCGCATCCGCCGCAGACTGAAAGAAGCCGTTCGTTGTCATGCAGGGCGTGACATGGCGCCCGCGACCGACTATGTGATCGTAGCGCGCGAGCAAGCCCTCACCGCGCCCTTCTCGCGACTGGCCGAGGAACTCTCCCGCCGCATCAGGGCGAAGGGGGACCGGCAGGGCGAGGGGAAACGTCGAACGGAAAGACCTGAATCAGGACGAGTCAATGGAAAATAACCGCAATCTCTTCATCACCATTGCCCTCTCCCTGGTCATATTGGTGCTGTGGCAGATATTCTACCTCGGGCCGAAGACCGAAGCCGAGCGCAAGCAGGCCCAGATCGAGCAGCAGCACCAGCAAGCCGCGCAGAAGCAGGCCGCCTCGCAGGGCGGAACCGCCGCGCAGCAGTCCGCCGGTGCCGGAACGGCCGGTACCCTTCCGAATCATAACGGGACACAGAATGGCCCGCAGGCGGGCGCCAATTCGCCGCGCGTCGAGATCGACACGCCATCCCTGCACGGCTCGATCAACCTGACCGGGGCGCGCTTCGACGACCTCTATCTCAAGAAATACCACGATACGGTGGACGAAAAGTCGCCGGAAATCCGGCTGCTCGCCCCGTCCTATTCGGGCAGGCTCGGCTATTTCGTGGAACTGGGCTTCACCGGCGACGCCGCTCTCGGCGCGCTGCCCGGTCCCGACACGCTCTGGAGCGTGGAAGGCAACGACAAGCTGACACCGTCCACCCCGGTGACGCTGACCTATACCAACGACAAGCACATCACCTTCAAGCGCGTCGTCTCGGTGGATGACAATTACATGTTCTCCATGGCCGATACGGTCGTCAACAATTCCGGCCAGCCGATCACGCTTTCCTCCTATGGCCGCGTGACCCGCTTCAACCCGCCCGACCACCCGAGCGCCACCTATGTGCTGCATGAGGGCCTGATCGGCGTCATGGGGCAGGACGGCCTGCAGGAAATCAAATATTCCAAGGTCGAGGACAACAAGGACATTTCCTTCAAGAACGTGACCGGCGGCTGGGTCGGCATCACCGACAAATACTGGGCGGCGGCGCTCGTCCCGCCGCAGAACGAGGTGTTCACCGGCCACTTCTCGCATTTCACCAACGGCACGCCGCGCTACCAGTCCGATTTCCTCGGCAAGGCGACGACCATCGCGCCCGGCCAATCGTGGACGGTCGACAACCATATCTTCGCCGGCGCGAAGGTGGTGGCGCTGCTCAAGAACTACAAGGAAAAGCTCGGCATCATGCAGTTCGATCTGCTGATCGACTGGGGCTGGTTCTACTTCATCACCAAGCCGATGTTCTATCTCATCGACGGCATCTACAAGTTCTCCGGCAATTTCGGCATCGCCATATTGACCGTGACCGTCCTGCTCAAGGCGCTGTTCTTCCCGCTCGCCAACAAATCCTACAAGTCGATGGCGCGCATGAAACTGATGCAGCCCAAGATGACGGAAATCCGCGAGAAGTTCGCCGACGACAAGATGAAGCAGCAGCAGGCGATGATGCAGCTTTACAAGGAGGAGAAGATCAATCCTCTGGCGGGCTGCTGGCCGGTCGTGGTGCAGATTCCGGTGTTCTTCGCGCTCTACAAGGTGCTCTACGTCACCATCGAGATGCGCCATGCGCCCTTCTTCGGCTGGATACGCGACCTCGCCGCGCCCGATCCGACCACGCTGTTCAACCTGTTCGGCCTTCTGCCCTATAACGTGCCGCATTTCCTGATGATCGGCGTCTGGCCGCTGATCATGGGCGTCACCATGTTCCTGCAAATGCGCATGAACCCGACGCCGCCCGATCCGGCGCAGGCAGCGATCTTCACCTGGATGCCGGTCATCTTCACCTTCATGATGGCCTCGTTCCCGGCCGGTCTGGTGATCTACTGGGCATGGAACAACACGCTGTCGATCACGCAGCAGGCCATCATCATGAAGCGCCAGGGCGTGAAGATCGAACTGTTCGACAATCTGAAAAAGCTCTTCGGGCGAAAACCGAAAGCGACTAGCAAATAGCACCACCGATAAAAACCCCGCTCCGGCGGGGTTTTTCAATTCCGCCGGCGCCGCACGGTTGACAACGGGGCGCATACGCTGGATGCGTATCTCCAACAAATGCAGGATACGGAACATTGAGCGAGCAGGACAGCAAACGGGCGGCGATCGACGCCGCTCAGGCGGCGGTGGACGCGGCGCGGGCAGCGCAGGCGGCGCTGGTCGAGGAAGGACGGCTTCTGTTCAGGAAGCCGTGGATTTTCATTCGCGGCGTGCCGTCGATGCAATTCCTGCCGCCGGAAGGGCCGACCGAGATCGCGTTCGCCGGGCGCTCCAATGTCGGCAAGTCCTCGCTCATCAACGCATTGACCGGCAAGAAGGGCCTCGCGCGCACCTCCAACACGCCCGGCCGCACGCAGGAACTGAACTATTTCGTGCCGGACGGCTATTCCGGCGAAAAGGGCGACCTGCCGCCGCTGGCGCTGGTCGACATGCCCGGTTACGGCTTCGCCGAGGCGCCGAAGGCGCAGGTCGACGCATGGACGCGCCTGGTCTTCGACTACCTGCGCGGACGCACCACGCTCAAGCGCGTCTATGTGCTGATCGACGCCCGCCACGGCATCAAGAAAAACGACGCGGACGTGCTGGACCTGCTCGACAAGGCAGCCGTCTCCTATCAGATCGTGCTGACCAAGATCGACAAGATCAAGGCCGCCGGCGTGCCGCGCCTGATGGAAGAGACGCACCGGCTGACCGTGCGCCGCGCCGCCTGCTTTCCCGGCATCATCGCCACCTCGTCGGAAAAGGGCCTCGGCCTCGACGAGTTGCGCGCGGCAATCGCGCTGGTGGTCAGGGAATCCTGACAGCCGATCAGGCCGGGCACCTGTCCGGCTGGCCGTTCAGTCCCTCGCTGCGCTGCTCGAAACGCACATCGGTCCTGTCGCCATCGCGCGTGACATGCAGCACATAGATGCTGTCGAAATCGTCGCGCGGCCATTTCGGCACGGTGTTCTTGTCGCCGCCATTGTCCTTGACGATGCTTTTGACCAGCTTGACCAATTGCTTGTGCTCCCAGACCACCAGCACGGTGGCGTGGCGGTAAACCGGTTCGGCCAGCGCCTTTTCGAGCTTGTCGATATCGTCATAGCCGAAGCGTGCCTCGACCGGCAGGCCGAAGGCGATGGCCGTGGGCTCGGCCGTCGCCAGCGGGCGGACATAGGCGTAGGATTTACCGTGGTCTTCGATCTCGTCCGAGGGGGCGGGGGCGAAGATCGCCGCCGGCTTGCCGAAATCCTTCGCGATCACGCCCGGCAGCTTCAGCGCGCGGTTGAGACCACGGCAGGAAAGCTGCCCCAGCCCCTGCTCCGGCTTCTCGCCGTGACGGATCAGCACGATGGTCTCGGTGACGGGCGCGGCCTCGGCGCCTTGCGCGGCGACGGCAGCAGTGAGGGAAAGACAAAGAGCGGCAAGCAGACGGCGCATGACGGGGTTTCCTTATATTCTCGCGAGATCAAACGGAACAGGCATGGTTTTTGTTTGGCAAGGGCGATTCGCCGCCCTACAGATATCGCCATGGCCGGCGCGAAAACCGTTTTACAGCACGGCCCATATTGCCTAAAAAAGCCTGCCTCTTCCGCCACGCGCCGTCACTCCGGAGTCCGCCATGACCAGTCTCGAAACTTCCGAAATGCAAGCGCAGCTTCTCTCGGCGGCCCTGCCCTTCATGCAGCGTTACGAGAACAAGCATGTCGTGGTGAAATATGGCGGCCATGCCATGGGCAACCCGGAACTGGGCCGCGCCTTCGCGCGCGACGTGGCGCTGCTCAAGCAATCGGGCATCAACCCCATCGTCGTGCATGGCGGCGGTCCGCAGATTCAGGCCATGCTGAGCAAGCTCGGCATCGAATCGCGTTTCGAGGGCGGCCTGCGCGTCACCGACGAAAAGACCGTCGAGATCGTGGAAATGGTGCTGGCAGGCTCCATCAACAAGGAGATCGTCGCCCTCATCAACGCGGAAGGCGAATGGGCCATCGGGCTTTGCGGCAAGGACGGCAACATGGTCTTCGCGCGCAAGGCGCACAAGACCATCATCGACCCGGATTCCAACATCGAGAAGGTGCTGGATCTCGGCTTCGTCGGCGAGCCGGTCGAGGTGGACCGCACGCTGCTCGACCTACTGGCCCGCTCGGAGATGATTCCGGTGATCGCACCGGTGGCGCCGGGCCGCGACGGTCACACCTACAATATCAATGCCGACACATTCGCCGGCGCCATCGCCGGCGCGCTGGCGGCGACGCGCCTGCTGTTCCTCACCGATGTGCCGGGCGTGCTCGACAGGGACAAGAAACTCATCAAGGAGCTTTCGGTGGCCGACGCCCGCGCGCTGATCGCCGACGGCACCGTTTCCGGCGGCATGATCCCCAAGGTCGAGACCTGTATCGAGGCGATCCAGCGCGGCGTGGAAGGCGTCGTCATCCTCAACGGCAAGACGCCCCATTCCATCCTGCTCGAACTTTTCACCGAACACGGCGCCGGCACGCTGATCGTGCCGTAAGATCATGACCGAACGGCCCTGCTCCCCGGATCGCGTACCCGCTTTCAACCACGTCACGGACTGGGTGTTCGACCTCGACAACACGCTTTATCCGCACGCCACCAATCTGTTCTCGCAGATCGACGTGCGCATGACCCGCTATATCGAGACCCTTCTGCAACTGCCGCGCGAGGAAGCGCGCCGCATCCAGAAGCAGTTCTATCTCGACTACGGGACGACGCTGAAGGGTCTGATGGAGTGCCATCATATCGACCCCGACGACTTCCTGCGCAAGGTCCACGACATCGACTATACCTGGCTCAAGCCCGATCCTGCACTGGGCGCGGCGATCCGGGCGCTGCCGGGCCGCCGCTTCATCTTCACCAACGGCGATCGCGGCCACGCCGAACGCGCGGCGCACCAGATCGGCATTCTCGACCAGTTCGACGATATTTTCGATATCGTCGCCGCCGGCCTGACGCCCAAGCCGGCGCGCGCCACCTATGAGCGCTTTCTCGAAGCCTTCGGTATCGAGGCTGGAAAGGCGGTCATGTTCGAGGATCTGGCGCGCAACCTCGTCGAGCCCAAGGCGCTCGGCATGCAGACCGTGCTGGTGGTGCCGAACAATTTCGAGCCGACCTTCTCGGAAATATGGGAAAGCGACCCGGAATTCACCGATCAGGTGGATTACGTCACCGACGACCTGACCGGATTCCTGCAACAGATCGTCGTGCGACGGGCGGACGGTTAGAGCTTATAAAAGTCGCGAATCTGGCTCCACGCCTCGTCGGCGGTCTCGACGAAATTGAGAAGCTCGATATCGCCGGGCGAGATCGTGCCCTGCTCCGCGAGAAACTCGATATTGATCGCCTTGGTCCAGAACGCCTTGCCGAACAGGATGAACGGCACGCGCTCCATGCGGTTGGTCTGGATCAGCGTCATGGCCTCGAACATCTCGTCCATGGTGCCGAAGCCGCCCGGAAAGACGCAGATCGCCTTGGCCCGCATCAGGAAGTGCATCTTGCGGATCGCGAAATAATGGAAGTTGAAGCACAGATCCGGCGTGACATAGCGGTTGGGCGCCTGTTCGTGCGGCAGCACGATGTTGAGGCCGATGGTCGGCGCGCCGACATCGGCCGCGCCGCGATTGCCCGCCTCCATCACGCCCGGCCCACCGCCCGTCACCACGATGAACTCACGGTAATAGGTGGTGGCCGAATATTCCGAGCAGAGCCGCGCGAATTGGCGCGCCTCCTCGTAATAATGCGAATTGGCTTCCAGATTCTTCTTCTGGGTCTCGTTCTTCGCCGCCCATGCCTCACCGCCCGGCTCGGGAATGCGCGCGCCGCCGAACATGACCACGGTGGACTTGATGCCGCGATCGGCGAGAACCATTTCGGCCTTGAGCAGTTCGAGTTGCAGCCGCACGGGGCGCAGGTCGCGCCGCGTCATGAAATCCTCGTCCATGAAGGCAAGCCGATAGGCGGAAGACTCGGTCTGGGGCGTCTGCGGCACGGTGCGCGCCTGCTTGACCGCCTCCTCGGAATGCGGGAACGGCGTCCAGCCTGACTTTTCTATCGGGTTCATGCTTGCTCCTTCGCCGGTGCGGCCGCCATGCGTCCATTCACCCGCTATTCTGATGCCTCAAGGTTAACCCGCCCCCAACGGGACGGGCAATCGCGTCATGATCGACATTGACCCATATGACGCCTTCGCTTAATCACTTTCGTGACAACCAACCTCCCATCCGCCGTCCTTTCACGGAGATTCCCACATGACAAGGCCCGATCACGCCTCCCTCGAAAAGATCATCGACAAGGCTTTTGACGAGCGCGACGGCGTCAATACCGCCACGCGCGGCGAAGTGCGCGACGCTGTCGAGCATGCGCTTTCGCTTCTCGATAGCGGCGAGGCCCGCGTGGCGGAGAAGAAGGCGGACGGCAACTGGCATGTCAATCAATGGCTGAAGAAGGCCGTGCTCCTGTCCTTCCGCCTCAACCCGATGACGGTCATCAAGGGCGGCCCCGGCGACTCCGTCTGGTGGGACAAGGTGCCGTCGAAATTCGACGGCTGGACGGCGGGCGAATTCGAGAAAGCCGGCTTCCGCGCCGTGCCGAACTGCGTCGTGCGCCGCTCGGCCTATATCGCCCCCAACGCGATCCTGATGCCCTCTTTCGTCAATCTCGGCGCCTATGTGGACGAGGGCACCATGGTGGACACCTGGGCAACCGTCGGTTCCTGCGCGCAGATCGGCAAGCATGTGCATCTTTCCGGCGGCGTCGGCATCGGCGGCGTGCTGGAGCCGATGCAGGCAGGCCCGACCATCATCGAGGACAACTGCTTCATCGGCGCGCGCTCGGAAGTGGTCGAGGGCTGCATCGTCCGCGAAGGCTCGGTGCTCGGCATGGGCGTCTTCATCGGCAAATCCACCAAGATCGTCGACCGCGCCACGGGCGAGGTGTTCTACGGCGAGGTGCCGCCCTACTCCGTGGTCGTCGCCGGCACCATGCCGGGCAAGAACGTCCCCGGTGAGAACTGGGGACCCAGCCTCTATTGCGCCGTGATCGTCAAGCGCGTCGATGAAAAGACCCGCTCCAAGACCTCGATCAACGAGCTGCTGCGCGACTGAAACGCCGGCAGAAAGGCAATTGTCCCGGAACCGGAAACCGGCTTCGGGACAAGGGCATATGGCGTGAGCATAAAAGGTATCGCCCCTTCGGATGACACCCGGTCCTTCCGCTCGAGCCGGAAAAACCGTGCGTCATCCTCCGGGGAGATTCATGCTGTCTCTATGCTGGAACCGGCCTGAGGTCAGTTCTGGTAGGAGCCCGGATCGGCATCGCCGAAGCGGTGGGCCGAACCGTCACGATAGACCTGCTGGCCCCTGCCGATCGAAGCCGGGGCGGTGTAGTCCACATTGCCGCGCACAATCGCGCTGTTGCCCGGCTGGGCGAAAGCCTTGTCCTGGGCGGTGATCGCGGAGGGCTGGCCGACATAAGGGTTTTCGGCAAAGGCAGCGCCGCCACTCAAAGCGAGGACAGCAGCGGCGAGAACAAACTTCTTCATTTTGTTTTTCCTTTCATATCTCCAGCCATGGCCGGTTTCCCGTGGGAGTCGGGTTGAACCATGCTTGCGGCCGAGCCGGAGAATTATTGAAACGAGCCCTTCGGCTCCCCTTCGGTGCCGGCGTTCCAAACGCCGGCATCTTCGGGATTTCATGCAATTCGATCCGTCGCCGGGTTTCCGCCCTTCGGCGGGAGGACCGGACAACCGGGTATGGTCTTAGTTCTGGTAAGAACCGGGATCGGCATCGCCGAAGCGGTGGGCCGAGCCGTCATGATTGACCGAAGCGTTGCCGATGGAGGCCGGAGCGGTATAGTCGACATTGCCGCGCACAACCGCGCTGTTGCCCGGCTGGGCGAAAGCCTTGTTCTGGGCGGTGATCACGGAGGGCTGGCCGACATAAGGGTTTTCGGCAAAGGCAGCGCCGCCACTCAAAGCGAGGACAGCAGCGGCGAGAACAAACTTTTTCATTTTCATCTCCTTGTTAACGGGAGCGGCGTTTTCTTGCGTCGTTCCGATGACCCTCAAATGGGTGACAATCGGCGAAAGTTCCAGTAACAAAAAAGTTTTCCATATCACGCGTTTGTGCGACAAATTTCCGACCGTTTTAAATCGTGATTTATTTTATCAAATAAAATCATATAGCTATAATTCGACATCTCCTTCACATCGCCGTTATACGGTAGCTATCGTTCATAAAACGCGAACAGTCCGTATCATGATATCGTCCAATATAAGTGAACAATTGCCTTGTTTCAGCCCGTCACGCGAAATGGCGCGCGATTCATCGTCCGGCCGAGGCCGATCTGAAGGCATGAAAAAGGCCGCATCGAAATGCGGCCTGTCGTTTTATCCGAAGTTCGATCTATACGGTTAGTTGTGGGCGACGGCGACGGCGCGCCCCACGATGGAAACCCACTGACCGGAATTGGCCGCCGACTGCATCTTGATATAGCGGTAGGGCGTCTTCTCGACCGGCAGCACCGCATCGTTGAGACTGTCGAGAATATAATCGCCATGGTCGGTGCGCACCGTCAGCACCACATGCGCCTCGCTGCCCTCCACCAAGGTGATCAGCAACAGGGACGGGCTGATGCCCCGCGCCATCAGTTCGGCGCGCTTCATCAGCACATAATCCTCGCAATCGCCCTTGCCGTTGCGCGGGATGGTCCAGTAATCACGCTTGCCGTAATTGTCCCAGTCCGACATCGGCTTGATGCGGTGGTTGACCGAGCGGCTCACCGATTGCAGCAGCGCCATGCGCTGCGGCGTCAGCTTCATCGGCGGCATCACGCGATGCGCGGTGCAGTCGCGCGGATTGCGGCGGCAATAATCCTTGTGACCGTAAGGAATACTCGTCAGGCCGCCGGAGGCGCTCCATTCCGCGGCGCTGGCCGGAACGGATGCCGCGCCGAAAAGTGCCATCATGCCTGCCAACGCACCAATGATCCGGCGCATGCGCATTCTCCCACTTCATATGTCCCGCCGCACGGCCCGTTTTCCGGGTCTCGTTATCAACTTTTCTTCACATAATGATGACAAGGCCCCTGGCGTCAAGGAAATTCCAATTCCGAGCCGGCACAGCTACCGGTCGCGCTGTGGAACAGCCTCGTACCTTTGTCGGGAATGCAGGTCTTTGCCGGTCGCATTTCCGGACGCAAAACCGCTTCGCACTTTTGCTGGAAATGCTCTAGTCTCCCCACACGATTCTCCCGTTTCGGAAGCCCGCATCTCATGACCCTGCCCGTCGATCCCGCCGCGAATCTTGCCGCTCTCATCCGCTGCCCCTCCGTCACGCCCGCAGAGGGCGGCGCGCTGACCGCGCTGGAAGCCATGCTGGACCCGATGGGCTTTTCGGTCGAACGGCCCGTATTTCACCACGAAGACACGCCGGACGTGGAAAACCTCTATGCGCGTCGCTCAGGCAACGGCCCGCATCTGATGTTCGCCGGCCATACCGACGTCGTGCCGCCCGGCGACGAAAGCGCATGGAAGCATCCGCCCTTTTCCGCCGCCATCGAGGACGGCGTGATGTACGGGCGCGGCGCGGTGGACATGAAGGGCGGCGTGGCCTGTTTCGTCGCGGCGGTAGCCCGCCATATCCAGAAAAACGGCCATCTGAACGGCAGCATTTCCTTCCTCGTCACCGGCGACGAGGAAGGCCCCGCCGTCAACGGCACGGTGAAGCTGATCGAATGGGCGCACGGGCGCGGCGAGAGCTGGGACGCGGCAATCGTCGGCGAACCGACCAATCCGGATGCGCTCGGCGACGCCATCAAGATCGGACGGCGCGGCTCGCTGTCCGGCCGGATCACCGTGCAGGGCGTGCAGGGCCATGTCGCCTATCCGCATCTGGCCGACAATCCGGTGCGCGGCATCACGGCGCTGATCGAAAGCCTGCTCTATCCCGCCTTCGACGAAGGCACCGCCGATTTTCAGGCCAGCAACCTCGAAATCACCAGCGTCGATGTCGGCAACAAGGCCACCAACGTCATTCCGAACAAGGCGACGGCGGCCTTCAACATCCGCTTCAACGACACGTGGAGCGTGGAAAGCCTCAAGGCGGAGATCGTCTCCCGGCTCGACCGGGCGGCGCGCGACACGCGCCTCAGGCCGGGACGGACCGATCCCGTCGCCCCCGTCGCCTATGAACTGGTCTGGAACGAAAGTCCGAGCCATGTCTTCCTCACCCGCGACGAGAAGCTGATCGGCACGCTCGCCACGTCGATCGAGACAGTGACGGGCAGGCGGCCGGAACTCTCCACCTCAGGGGGCACTTCCGATGCGCGCTTCATCAAGGATTATTGTCCGGTGGTGGAATTCGGCCTCGTCGGCCGGACCATGCATATGGTGGACGAGCGCGTGGCCCTTGCCGACCTTGAGGGCCTGACCCAGATATATGAGCGTTTCATCGCCGATTTCTTCGCATAAAGGATTTTCATGCCGAGCCTGGACGATATTTTCAGGTATTTCCGGGGTGCGTGGGCCATGATGCTTGGCCGCAGGAGCGGCCTCGACGACCTCGACATATCGGCGGAGGGCTTCTGGTCCTCCTTCTGGGGGATCGCGGTGGCGCTGCCGCCGCTCTTCGCGAGCTGGGTCGTCTTCGCCGCCAACCTGACGGCGGGACGCGAGGATGCGGGCCTGCGGCTTACCCTTGTCACGCGCGCGGCCGTCATCGATCTGATCGCATGGGTGCTGCCGCTGGTCGTGCTGGCCCTCGTCGTGCGGCGCGTCGGCATCGGGCGGCGCTTTGCGCCCTATGTTATCGCCACCAACTGGGGCAGCGCGCTGCTGGCATGGCTTTTCGCGCCGATCACGCTGCTGCAACTCTTTTTTCCCGAGCGCAACGACGTGGCCACACTGCTCGCCCTCGTCATGTTCTGCCTGTCGGTCGTGCTCAGCTACCGGCTGACCTTCGTGGCGCTGCAACGCCCGCACACCTATGCCGCACCCTTCTTCGCCTGCATGTTCTTCGGCTCGCTGTTCATAACGGCCGTGCTTCAGCAGCTTCTGGGCATCGGCTTCGACGCGCGGGCCTATTAGAGCATTTCCAGCGAAAGTGCGAAGCGGTTTCGCGCAGGATAATGCGTAAAAACAAATAGATAGAGTGCGCTCCCTCAAAAGGGAAAAGCGTAATCGACACCGATGAGATAAAGCCCATAGGGCGGGGCCACTTGCCCGCAGGCCTTGCGGTCGCGCGCTTCCAGCGCGGCCTGAAGGTCGTCCGCCGTCCATCGCCCCACGCCGACCTCCATCAGGCTGCCCGCAAAGGACCGCACCTGATTGTGCAGGAAGGAACGTGCCGAAACCCGCATTTCCACGGTATCGCCGTTGCGCGTCACGTCGAGCCGGTCGAGCGTCTTGACCGGGCTTTTCGCCTGACATTGCGTGGCGCGGAAGGTGGTGAAATCGTGCTCGCCCAGAAGCCGCTGCGCGGCCGCGTGCATGGCCTCGTGGTCGAGCCGCTTCTGCACCCACCATGCCCGCTGATGATCGATGGCGAGCGGCGCGCGCCGGTTGTGGATGCGGTAGAGATAATGCCGCGCGCGCGCGGAAAAGCGCGCGTCGAACGTGTCGGTCGTCTTCTCCACATTGAGAATGCTGACGCGCTCGTCCGCCATGACCAGATGGGCATTGACCGCGTCGCGCACCTTCGACGCCGCCCAGTCCTTCGTCAGGTCCACATGCGCCACCTGCGCGGTGGCATGCACGCCGGCATCTGTGCGTCCGGCAGCGCTCAACGTCAAATCCTCGCCGCAGAATTTCTTCAGCGCCTGTTCGATGGCGGCCTGCACGGTATGACCGTTTTCCTGCCGCTGCCAGCCCGCATAGGGCGTGCCGTCATATTCGACCGTGAGCCTGTAGCGCGGCACCGCTCAAAAAACCTTCGTAACCGGCGCTCCACGCAGAAAGTCCTGCGCCGGCATGGGCTTGCCGCCTGAACGCTGCAGCGTGACGAGCCGCACCGCGCCTTCCCCGCAGGCCACCGTAAGCCGGTCGTCCAGCAATGTGCCGGGCATGCCGGAACCATCGGCAAGCGCCGAACGCAGCAGCTTCACCCGCTCAGCCCTGCCGTTGATTTCCATCTCGCACCATGCGCCGGGAAAAGGCGACAGGCCGCGAATGGCATTGTGCACGTCGCGCGCCGGTTTCGACCAGTCGATACGCGCCTCGGCCTTGTCGATCTTGGCGGCATAGGTGACGCCCTCATCCGCCTGCGGCTGGAGCGTCAGGCTCTCGCGCTCCAGAGCGCCCAGCGCGCGCACCATCAGGTCGGCGCCGATCAGGCTCAGCCGGTCGTGCAGTTCGCCGGCCGTCATGTCGGGCGTGATGGCGACCATCTCGGCCATGGCGACCGGGCCGGTATCCAGCCCCTCGTCCATCTTCATGATCATCATGCCGGTCTCGCTGTCGCCGGCCATGATCGCGCGCTGGATGGGCGCGGCCCCGCGCCAGCGCGGCAGAAGCGAGGCGTGGCCGTTGTAGCAGCCCAGACGCGGCGCATCGAGCACGGCCTTCGGCAAAAGCAGCCCGTAGGCGACGACGATGGCCACATCCGCGTCGAGGCTGGCGAAAACCGCCTGCTCATCGGCGCCTTTCAGGCTTTTCGGCGTGAAGACGGGAATGCCGAACTGCTCGGCCTTTTCATGCACCGGCGAACGGGTCAGTTCCATGCCGCGCCCGGCGGGACGCGGCGGCTGCGAATAGACGGCGACCACCTCGTAGCCGTGCCCGATGATGGCGGTGAGGATCGGCACGGAAAATTCCGGCGTCCCCATGAAGACGATGCGCATCCCAGTGGCCCGATTCCGACATTTGCATCCCGCAGATACCAGCCGCCCAAGCAAATGTCGGAATCAAGGGGCCACTGGCAAATTCCAGAATCGAGTGGAACTTCGGAATTCGACATTTGCTCGTCGCCCGATGGCAAACGGGAGGCAAATGTCAAATTCGTTCCACTAGAGAGCTTTCGCCGGCGCGCGGTCCCTGGCCAGCTTCCTGAACTTCTTGATGACCATGTCGCGCTTGAGTTTGGAAATATAATCGATGAACAGCACGCCGTTGAGATGATCCAGTTCGTGCTGGAAGCAGGTCGCCATCAGCCCGTCGACTTCCATCGCGTGCGGCTTGCCGTCGAGATCGAAATACTCGACCTTTACCCGCGCGGGGCGTTCCACTTCCGCATAATATTCCGGGATCGAAAGGCAGCCTTCCTCATAGGTGCTGCGCTCGTCCGAGGACGATACCACGCGGGGGTTGACGAAGACGTGCGGCGCCTTCTCCTCGCCGTCCTTGGCAAGGTCGATGACCATCATCCGCAGCGGCACGCCGACCTGAATGGAGGCAAGCCCGATTCCGGGCGCGTCATACATGGTGTCGAGCAGATCGCCGGCGAGTTTGCGCAACGGATCGTCGAAGCGCTCCACAGGCTTCGACACCTGACGCAGGACGGGATCGGGGAGAATGACGAGCGGTTTTACAGACATGGTTTTCACCTAATCGCTCCAGCGGGAATCGTCAATCGCGCTTTGGCGCGCTTTGATGCCCATTACAAAATGTTCCTGTTTTGATCTCTTCAAGCCGATGCGAATCAGCTAGACTCGCGAAATGGAAAACCAGAACCTTCTCGATGAACCGCTGCTGCGGCTCGGTGCGACCTCCTTCACGCTCGGCGGCATATTGCTTGCAGGCATCGTCATCCTCGTCGCCTGCCTTGCGATCTTCCTGATCGCGGCGGCCCGTTCGGCGCGGCTTCGCGCGGTAGCGGAGGCGCAGGCCGAGGACCGCGCCCGCGACGCGGAACTGCGCATGGCGGAGATCCTCAAGGCGCAGGCCGAGATGCAGGGCCGCATGCAGACCATGGCCGAGGTGTTCGGCTCGCGGCAGGCCGAACTCAACCAGTCGATCCGCGAAAGGCTCGACGGCATGACGCACCGCATCGGCCAGACCATGACGGAGCAGACCCGCTCGACGCATGAGAACCTAGCGAAATTGCAGGAGCGGCTGGCGGTCATCGACACGGCGCAGAACAACATCCAGTCGCTGGCCGGACAGGTGGTGCAGTTGCAGGCGATCCTCGCCAACAAGCAGACGCGCGGCGCCTTCGGCCAGTCGCGCATGGAAGCGATCGTCGCCGACGGCCTGCCGCAGGGGGCTTATGAATTTCAGGCGACGCTTTCCAACGGCACGCGGCCGGACTGTCTCGTGCGCATGCCCAACAATGCGCCGTCGCTCGTCATCGACGCCAAGTTTCCGCTGGAAGCATGGAACGCCATGCGCGAGACCGAACAGCCGGAACCCCGCAAGGCGATGGCGGCGCAGTTCCGCCGCGACATGGAAATCCATATCAAGGATGTTTCCGACAAATATCTGCTCGCCGGCGAAACGCAGGATACGGCCTTCCTGTTCGTGCCGTCGGAATCGATCTTCGCCGATATTCACGAGCATTTCGAGCCGCTGGTGCAGCGCGCGCACCGGGCGCGGGTGGTGATCGTTTCGCCCTCGCTTTTGATGCTTTCCATTCAGGTGGTGCAGGCGATCCTGAAGGATGCGCGCATGCGCGAGCAGGCGCATGTCATTCAGGGCGAGGTGATCCGGCTGATGGAGGATGTGGGCCGTCTGGACGAGCGCGTGCGCAAGTTGCAGACCCATTTCGTGCAGGCCAACAAGGATATCGACGATATTCTGGTGTCGTCGTCCAAGGTCACGAAGCGCGGCGCGAAGATCGAGGCGCTGGAATTCGGCGAAAAGCCCGCCGAGGAGGCCCCTCGCCCGCAGCCCCGGCAGGCGGAAGGCTCGCCCGGTCAATTGCACCTGCGTGTTGTGGACGAGGACTGATCCCGTCCTGCAAGGCGGCCCGCAAACCTGCCGGCCCGCTTATTCGGGCTTCAGCTTGTGGTCGGAATGGCCAAGATCGCGATCGGGCCAGACGAGATCGCGCAGGCGCTGCTTCAACACCTTGGCTTCCGGGAACCCGCCGTCGCGCTTGCGTTCCCAGATCAGTTCTTCGCTGCCATCCGGCATATGCACGCGGATTTCAAACACCCCGCCGGAGCCGGGCCGCAGCGCCACTTCGGCAAGATCCAGCCCGAAGGTCTGCAACAGTTCCTGCGCCAGCCACGCCGCCCGCAACATCCAGTTGCACTGGGTGCAGTAGGTGATGGAGATGCGGGGATTCACAAACATCGAGCAGGTCTTCCATGTGAGGATGTCCAGTCTTGCCAGATGACGCGCCGGCGCTCAATATCCGACTTTCACTGGCGGTTGGGGGCGGCCATGGAAATCACCGTTTACATACTGCGCTGCGCGGACGGCTCTTACTACACCGGTCTGACCAAGCAGAATATCGAGGCGCGGCTCTGGGAGCATAATGAAGGCGTCTATGACGGCTACACGAAAAAGCGCCGTCCCGTCGCGCTGGTTTTCACCGAAACCTACGACCGCATGGTTGAAGCCATCGCCCGCGAGCGGCAGATCAAAGGATGGTCGCGGGCCAAGAAAGAAGCGCTGATGGCATTGAACTATGAAAGTCTGCCGGCGCTGTCGAAACGAGGGCCATCGAAGGGCTGAAACGCCTCCCCCCTCATCCTGAGGAGGCCGTAGGCCGTCTCGAAGGACGAGGGCGGGCGCGGTGCGTTTCCCTCGCCCTTCGAGACGCCGTTTTCAACGGCTCCTCAGGGTGAGGGAAAAGGAAGCCAAGGCGCTGCTATAGCGCCCTCGTTACCGTCGAAGGATCACTCATCCCCCATCTTCAGCGCCTGAATGAACGCCTCCTGCGGGATTTCCACCTTGCCGAACTGGCGCATGCGCTTCTTGCCTTCCTTCTGTTTTTCCAGAAGCTTGCGCTTGCGCGTCACGTCGCCGCCGTAGCACTTGGCCGTCACGTCCTTGCGCAGCGCCGAGATCGTCTCGCGCGCCACGATGCGGCCGCCGATGGCCGCCTGAATCGGAATCTTGAACATGTGCTGCGGGATCAGTTCCTTCAGCTTTTCGCACAGCGCCCTGCCCCGCTTTTCCGCTGCCGAGCGGTGTACCAGCATGGACAGCGCGTCCACCGGCTCCTCGTTGACGAGGATCGACATCTTGACCAGATCGCCCTCGCGATAGTCCGACAGGTTGTAGTCGAACGAGGCATAGCCCTTGGAGATCGACTTCAGCCGGTCGTAGAAATCGAACACCACTTCATTGAGCGGCAGGTCGTAGGTGATCATGGCGCGCGGGCCGACATAGGTCAGGTCGATCTGGATGCCGCGCCGGTCCTGACACAGCTTCATGATCGCGCCGAGATAATCGTCCGGCGTCATGATCGTCGCCCTGATCCACGGCTCCTCGATGGAGGCGATCTTCACCACGTCCGGCATGTCGGCGGGATTGTGCAACTCCTTCTGCGTCCCGTCCGTCATGTTGAGGCGGTAGACCACCGAAGGCGCCGTGGTGATGAGGTCGAGATCGAACTCGCGCTCCAGCCGCTCCTGAATGATCTCCAGATGCAGAAGCCCCAGAAACCCGCAGCGGAAGCCGAAGCCGAGCGCGGCCGAGGTCTCCATCTCGAAGGAGAACGAGGCGTCGTTGAGGCGCAGCTTGCCCATCGCGCCGCGCAAGTCTTCGAAATCGGCGGCATCGACCGGGAACAGGCCGCAGAACACGACAGGCTGGGCAGGTTTGAAACCGGGAAGCGGCTTCGTCGTCGGGCGACGCTCGTCGGTGATGGTGTCGCCGACACGCGTGTCGGCCACTTCCTTGATGGAGGCGGTGATGAAGCCCAGTTCGCCGGGGCCGAGTTCGTCCACCTGCACCATCTTCGGGGTAAACACGCCGGTGCGCTCCACCGGATAGCGCGCGCCCGTGCCCATCATGCGGATGGTCTGGCCCTTTTTCAGCACGCCGTCGATCACGCGCACCAGCACGATGACGCCGAGATAGGAATCGTACCAGCTATCGACCAGCATGGCCTTCAGCGGCGCGCTGCGGTCGCCTTCCTTGGGCGCGGGCAGCTTTTCGACGATCGCCTCCAGCACGTCCTCGATGCCGAGGCCGGTCTTGGCGGAAATCTCCACCGCGTCGGAGGCGTCGATGCCGATCACTTCCTCGATCTGCTGCTTCACGCGCTCCGGCTCGGCCGCCGGCAGGTCGATCTTGTTCAGCACCACCACGATCTCGTGGTTGTTGTCGATGGCCTGATAGACGTTGGCGAGCGTCTGCGCCTCGACGCCTTGGCTGGCGTCCACCACCAGCAGCGAGCCCTCGCAGGCCGCCAGCGACCGCGACACCTCATAGGCGAAGTCGACGTGGCCGGGCGTGTCGATCAGGTTCAGCACATAGTCCTCGCCGTTCTTCGCCTTATAGGTGAGACGGACGGTCTGGGCCTTGATGGTGATGCCGCGCTCGCGCTCGATATCCATCGAGTCGAGGACCTGATCCTTCATCTCACGCGTGTCCAGCCCGCCGGTCAATTGGATGAGGCGGTCGGCCAGCGTCGATTTGCCGTGGTCGATATGGGCGACGATGGAGAAATTGCGAATGTGGTCAAGTGGTGTGCTCATGCGCGCGATTTACCAGCAAGCCGCCAAAACGCAAAGCGGTATTGCGCAGGAAAGGCGGGAAAAGCGGCCTCCGTCGCAGTCGTGTGGTGGATTTGCAGTTCCTGTCATTTGCATGGCATTCGCGTTCAGGAGCTTCAAATCCATAAACCACACGAGATTCAATGAGTTGCTCGTGTGGCTTCGAATCCGAAATTCGCTCGTTACGCTGCTCCCGAGCGATGCGAATTTCAGATTCGCCACACGAGTGACAACAAGTCCCCTTTGCCTCGGCGAAAAAAGGCGATAAATCAGCCGGAAAAGCCCGCTCTTTATCGGCGGCGCGATCAGGCTTTCACGCAGGAGTTCAACCATGCAGACCGAACCGAACGAAGTCCACAACAGGCCGAAACTGGTCACGGTGTTCGGCGGCTCCGGCTTTGTCGGGCGCGCGGTCGTCGCGGCGCTGACCAGACGCGGCTACCGGGTACGTGTGGCCGTGCGCAAGCCGGAAATCGCCTATTATATCCAGCCGCTCGGCAATGTCGGCCAGATCCAGATGGTGCAGGCCAATGTGCGCCACCGCGCCTCGCTCGACCGCGTGATCGCGGGTGCCGACCATGTGGTGAACCTCGTCGGCATCCTGTCGGAAAGCGGCCGCCAGCGTTTCAACACGGTGCATGTGCTGGGTGCCAAGAACATCGCCGAAGCCGCGAAGGCCGCCGGCGTGCCGATGACGCATCTCTCCGCGCTCGCCGCCGATGTCAACTCGCCCTCGCACTATGCCCGCACCAAGGCCGAAGGCGAGAACGCGGTGCTTTCCGCGCTTCCGGAGGCCGTCATCCTGCGCCCCTCGCTCATTTTCGGCCATGAGGACGGCTTCTTCAACCGCTTCGCCAACATGGCGCGCTTCTCGCCCTTCCTTCCGGCCATCGGCGGCGGCAAGACGAAACTTCAGCCGGTCTATGTCGGCGACGTGGCCGAGGCGATCGCCCGCTCGGTGGACGGCAAGCTGATGCCGGGCGGCGTCTACGAACTCGGCGGGCCGGACGTGCAGCCTTTCCGCAACTGGATGCAGGATATGCTGGCGGTGGTCGGCCGCAAGCGTCTCATCGTCTCCGTGCCGTGGTGGCTGGCGAGCCTGCAAGGCGCGATCCTCGGCCTGCTGCCCAGTCCGCTGCTGACCACCGATCAGGTCCGGCTGCTGAAAAGCGACAATGTGGTTTCCGCCGATGCAGTCAGGGAAGGCCGCACGTTGCAGGGCATGGGCATCACGCCGGAAGCCGTGGACGCCATCCTGCCCGCCTATCTGTGGCGCTACCGCGTCGCCGGACAGTATTCGAAGCCCCGGCCGGTCTGAGCCTGCCCGCAGCGCTTCATGACGAAAGCCATCCGCTTGATGCGGATGGCTTTTTTGTTGCATGGCCACATACCGCCCGAAAGATCAGGCCGGGCGCGATACAGGGGCAAGTTCTGGCGATTTCCGGAAAGATCGTTCCGGATCATAATGACATTGTAATCGATGCTTATAATAACCAGAGGATATTGCCATGAAGCATATTGCAACCACTTCCCTACTGTCGATCGCCATGCTGGCCGCAGCCGTTCAGGCCAGCTCCGCCTGCATGCTCCAGACGCCCCTGCCGCCCTATTGCCATGTCAAATGTACGGCGGATACCTGGGGCAAGGGCTTCTGGGAATTCGAGAAATGCTACATCGGGGCGCCCAACCCGAATGCGGGCTGAGCGGCCGGAAATCGTGGAGCGCCGTCACGGCGCTTCACGGGCTTTCAGCCCCAGACCGACAGTGCGGCCAGTCCCGCGGCACCGACGATCAGCCGCCACCACGCAAACAGCGTGTAGCCATGGCGTGATACGTAATCGAGCAGGGAGCGCACCACGAACACGGCGCAGATGAAGGCGAACACGAAACCCACCGCGATCAGCGCGCCGTCGTTGAAGGTGAGCATGCCGCGGCTCTTGTAGAGATCGTAGGCGAAGGCGCCGGCCATGGTCGGCATGGCGAGAAAGAAGGAGAACTCCGCCGCCGAGCGCTTGTCGGCGCCGAGCAGCAGCGCGCCGACGATGGTGGAGCCGGAGCGCGACGCACCCGGAATCATGGCGAGGCATTGCGCGAAGCCGATGGCGAGGCAGACCGGCAGCGGAAAATCCATCGCGTCGTGATAGCGCGGCCGCAATTCATACCGCTCCACCCATAGCAGGACGAAGCCGCCCAGGATGAGCATCACGCAGACCAGCGCCGGCGTCTCGAACAGCACACCCTTGATGAAGCCGTGCGCCAGCACGCCGATGACGACGGCGGGCAGAAAGGCGATGAGAATGCCGAGTACGAAACGCCGCGTGCGCGCGTCGCGGTGAAAATCCGCCGCGATCCTGACCAGCTTGCCGGCATAGACCGTCAATATGGCGAGGATCGCGCCGAGCTGGATCAGTACCTCGAAGGTCTTGCCCGTCGATTCGAAACCGAGGAAATGCGCCGCCAGCAGCAGGTGGCCGGTCGAGGAAACCGGAAGGAACTCGGTCAGGCCCTCGATGACCCCCAGCAATGCGGCTTCCAGCAGATTTTGCATTTCCATGCGGTCGGCCCCCCTGAAGGCATGGTACGGTGACGGGATCGTGAATGCACGCGTGGCACGGGCATCCACGGCGGTTGCAGCGATTGCCCCCCGGCTGCCGGTCTCACGGCTTGTCTCGCTGCTTGTCTCGGGCAGGTATAGACCGTATAGCTTTAAAATCCGTTGAAGCGACGGCGAATCGCCCGGCGGCAGGAATGGCCTGCCCCCGTGTGGAGGCCGGTCGTCATGTCAGTCAGTCGAAAGTGCCGCGTCGATCATGCTTACGCTCTTTCATCACCCCATGTCTTCGGGTTCACGCTATGTGCGGCTCATCCTTGGCGAATACGGCGTTGAGGCGGAACTGATCGAGGAAAGACCGTGGTCGCGGCGCAAGGAGTTTCTGGCGCTGAATCCCGCAGGCACCCTGCCGGTGCTTCTGGCCGAAAACGACCTGCCGGTGGCGGGCGCCACCGTCATCGCCGAATATCTGGACGAGACGCGCGGGGCGCTCAAGCGCAACCGCCGCCTTTTGCCCGAAAGCCCGATGGAGCGCGCCGAGGTGCGCCGGCTCGTGGACTGGTTCCTGCTGAAATTCGAGAACGAGGTGACGCGCCACATCGCGCGCGAGCGCGTGTTCAAGCTCCAGATGGCGGCGGAAATGGGCGGCAGCGCGCCCGATTCCACGGCGATCCGCGCCGCGCGCACCAATATCCGCCAGCACATGAAATATATCGACTGGCTGGCCGCCACGCGCGACTGGCTGGCCGGCAACCAGCCGAGCTATGCCGACATGGCGGCGGCAGCGGCGGTTTCCGTGCTCGACTATCTGGGCGAGATCGAATGGGGAGAGACGCGCGCCGCGCGCGACTGGTATGCCCGCATGAAATCCCGCCCCGCCTTCCGCCCGCTGCTCTCCGACCGCGTGCGCGGGCTTGCGCCGGTGGCCCATTATGGCGATCCCGATTTCTGAACCGAAGCAAATCCGGCTCAGGCGCTTCCTCGTCGAGGAAGCAAGGGCGGCCGGCTTCGATGCCGTCGCCTTCACGACCCCCGACGCGATCCCGAAGGCGCCGGAACGCCTGCGCCAGTACATCGCCGACGGGCATCACGGCGACATGGTCTGGATGGAGGAGACGGAAGAACGCCGCGCCAGCCCCGGCGTGCTGTGGCCCGAGGTGCGCTCCATCATGATGCTGGCCATGAATTACGGACCGGAGACAGACCCGCGCGCCGTGCTGGCCATGAAGGATCGCGGCGCCATTTCCGTCTATGCGCAGAACCGCGATTACCACGAGATCATCAAGGGCAAGCTCAAGCATGTGGCGGGCCGCTTCGCCGCCCGCGCCGGCGCGGACGTGAAGGTCTTCGTCGATACGGCCCCGGTGATGGAAAAGCCGCTGGCGGAAGCCGCCGGCATCGGCTGGCAGGGCAGGCACACCAACCTCGTCAGCCGCGAGCACGGCTCATGGCTGTTTCTGGGATCGATCTTCACCACCGCCGAAATCGCGCCCGATGTGCCGGAGCGCGACCATTGCGGCTCGTGCCGCGCCTGCCTCGACGCCTGCCCGACAGATGCCTTTCCCGCGCCCTACCGCATCGACGCACGCCGCTGTATCTCCTATCTCACCATCGAGAACAAGGGGCCGATCCCGCACGAATTCCGTGAGGCGATGGGCAACCGTATCTATGGCTGCGACGATTGCCTTTCCGTCTGCCCATGGAACAAGTTCGCGCAGGCCGCCAGCGAAATGAAGCTGAAGCCGCGCGAGGAACTGAAGGCGCCGCACCTTGCCGACCTGCTCGCGCTTGACGATCCGGCGTTCCGGGCGCTCTTTTCCGGTTCGCCCGTCAAGCGCATCGGGCGTGACCGCTTCATCCGCAACGTGCTGATCGCCGCCGGCAATTCCGGCAGCGAAACCTTGCTGCCGGCGGTGGAGGCCCTGCTCGCCGACCCCGCCCCGGTCGTGCGCGGCGCGGCCGTCTGGGCACTGCGGCGGCTAGCATCGCCTGCGCGGGCGGCGGAATGGCGCAGCCGTCTGGCTTCTGCGGAAACCGACGACGCGGTGCGGACGGAATGGACGATGGAGGACGAATGATGCGACTTTTCCTGTTCGGAGCCGGCTATTCGGCGCAAGCCTTCGCCCGCCGGATGGCCAATCTGTCCGGAGATGGCGAAAAGGAGCGCATCGACGGCACCACGCGGCATGCGCATAATTTCCCGGCGCTGGAACAGGCTGGCATCGCGCCGCACCTGTTCGACGGCGACGCGCCGGAGCTTGCTGAACCCGCTCTCGACCGGCTCGCCGGCGCCACCCATGTCGTCATCTCCATCGCGCCGGGCGAAAACGGCGACCCGGCCCTGCCATGGGTGGACGAAGCGCTCGGCCGCCCCGGCAATACGATCCGCTGGATCGGCTATCTCTCCACCGTCGGCGTCTATGGCGACCATGGCGGCGCGTGGGTGGACGAAACCACGCCCTGCAATCCCGTCTCGCGCCGCAGTCACGAGCGGCTGGCGGCGGAACAGGCATGGGCCGCACTCGGCGAGCGCCACGGCGTGCCGGTGGCGATCCTGCGTCTTTCCGGCATTTACGGGCCGGGCCGCAACGCCTTCCTCAATCTGGAGCGTGGCACTGCGCGCCGCATCGTCAAGCCGGATCAGGTCTTCAATCGCATCCACGTGGACGACATAGCGGGAAGCCTTCGCCTTCTGGCCGGAACCGATGCCGGCGGCACCTTCGACATCACCGACGACGAGCCGGCGCCGCCGCAGGATGTCGTGGCCTATGCCGCCGGGCTGATGGGCGTGACGCCGCCGCCGGAAATCCCCTTCGCACAGGCCGAGATGACGCCAATGGCGCGCTCCTTCTACGGCGAGAACAAGCGCGTTTCCAACGAACGCATCAAGGGGCTCGGCTACCGATTCGCCTTTCCCGATTACCGAACCGCCTTTTCCGTCATGTGGCGCGAGGATCGGTGGCGCTGATTGCCATCGCCGGATGCTATCGTTAGGATCGAGCCACGCATAACCGGGACAAGACCAATGGGTGAGACGAAATCGGCAGACCGATAAGCCGCAACAGACTTCCGACCTGTTGCGGCGCCCGGCCCGGAATCCCTTCATAACAGGCAGGCCGCCGCCCGATCCTTCTTTCGAGCGGATGCATGATTATGCCCATTGAAAATCGCACGGTTCCCGCATGGAGCCGGTCCCTGCCGTTTGCGCTCGCGCTCATGGCCCCTTTCGACATTCTTGCCTCGCTTGCCATGGACATCTACCTGCCGGTGGTGCCGTCCATGCCCGCGATCCTGCAAACCACGCCCGCCACGGTGCAACTAACCCTCAGCCTCTACATGGTGACACTGGGCGTCGGCCAGTTCGTGTTCGGCCCCCTCTCCGACCGCTATGGACGCAGGCCCGTCCTTCTGACGGGCGCGCTTCTCTTCGCCCTGTCGTCCTTTGGCCTCGCCGCGACAGACAATGCGGCGGTTTTCGTCGCCCTGCGCCTCCTGCAGGCGGTCGGCGCATCGGCGGCGCTGGTCGCGACCTTCGCCACCGTGCGCGATGTCTATGCGGAGCGGCCGGAGAGCGCGACGATCTACGGCCTGTTCGGGGCGATGCTGTCCTTCGTACCGGCGCTCGGCCCGATTGCCGGTGCGCTCATCGCGAGAAGCCTCGGCTGGCGGGCGATCTTCGCCGCGCTCGGCCTGCTGGCCCTCGCCGCGCTCTGGCGCGCTTGCCACCACTGGCACGAGACGCGTCCGGCGCGAGGCTTTCACGAACACGCCGGCTTCGCGCGCATTCTGCGCAGCTTCGCATTCTGGACCTATACGCTCGGCTTCGCCACCGCGATGGGCACATTCTTCGTCTTCTTCTCGATTGCGCCGCGCGTGCTGATCGGGCGGGCGGGTTTCAGCGAGACGGGCTTCAGCCTCGCCTTCGCGAGCGTGGCCGTGGTCATGATCGTCGCAAGCCGCGCCCTGCCGCGCTGCACGCAGGCGTGGGGCGCGAGGCGCAGCGTCGCCGGCGGCATGGCGGTGATTCTGGCCGGCGGTATCGCGCTGGCGGGCGGCGAAACAGTCCTGCCGGCTTCCTTCGCAAGCCTCATCGTGCCGATGTGGATCGCCGCCATCGGCATCGTCCTCACCGCCTCCATGACGGCCAACGGCGCACTGGCGGAATTCGGCGACAGCGCGGGAACGGCGGTCGCCGTCTATTTCTGCGTACAAAGCGTGGCCGCCACCACGGTCGGAACGGCGCTGGTGCTCCTGCTTCCGGGCGACACGGCATGGCCGCTGGTCGCTTTCTGCGCCGTCATGCCGTTGCTAACGCTCGCCCTGCTGGCAAGGCTGCGGGAGGGCGGCAGTTGAGCGTTCTTTTCATGCCGCGCCTCTTTTCAGCCGGTTCCGGCTCCGCTATAGGTTTGAAACGATTTAGTTCCCTTGCCGGCAAGGTTATCGAGCCTATGACGCAGCGTCCGCGTATCGCGCTGATTGCCCACGACGAGAAAAAGGACGACATGGTGGCTTTCGTGCGCCAGCACGAACAGGCCCTGTCGCGCTTCGACATCGTGGCGACGGGCACCACGGGCGGCCTCGTTCGCGAGGCCTGCCCAAACCTCGCCATCACCTGCGTGAAGAGCGGCCCGCTCGGCGGCGACCAGCAGATCGGCGCCATGATCGCCGAAGGCGCGGTCGAGGCGCTGATCTTCTTCATAGACCCGCTGTCACCTCTGCCCCACGACGTGGACGTAAAGGCCTTGACCCGGCTAGGCAGCGTCTATGACATTCCTATGGCGCTCAACCGCGCCACGGCCGAAAAGCTGGTGGATTGATTCCGGCATGCGGCAAAGACAGACAGCGCGGCGGCTCGGCATGAGCCCCAAGCGAGAAAGAGCCCGGGAGAGAGAATGACGGACGCCGGACAGAGTTTCAAGTATCCCGTGCTTGTCGGCGATATAGGCGGCACCAATGCCCGTTTCGCGATCCTCGTCGATCCCCATGCGGAGCCGAAGGAGTTTCCCGTCCTCCAGACCGCCGGTTACGCCACCATCGACGAGGCGATCCAATCCGGCGTGCTCGACCATACTTCCATCCTGCCGCGTTCGGCCGTGCTGGCCGTCGCCGGCCCCGTCGACGGCGACGAGATCGACCTGACCAATTGCCCGTGGATCGTGCGCCCGAAGGAAATGATCGCCCATCTCGGCTTCGAGGACGTCACGGTGCTCAACGATTTCGAGGCGCAGGCGCTGGCGGTGGTCGCGCTGGAAGGCACGCATCTGGAACAGATCGGCGGCAAGCCGGACGATATCCTCGCCACCCGCGTCGTGCTCGGTCCCGGCACCGGGCTCGGGGTCGCCGGTCTCGTGCGCACCCGCAACGCATGGGTGCCGGTGCCCGGCGAAGGCGGCCATATCGACCTGGGCCCGCGCACGGAGCGCGATTACGCGGTCTTCCCGCATATCGCACGCATCGAGGGGCGTATCTCCGCCGAGCAGATTCTGTGCGGGCGCGGCGTGTGCAACCTCTATCACGCGGTCTGCGCCGCCGACGGGGTGGCGCCCGGACTCGGAACGCCCGCCGATATCACCTCGGCGGGGCTCGACGGCAGCGACGCGCAGGCAAGGGAGACGCTGGAGCTTTTCGTGACCTGTCTCGGCCGCGTGGCGGGCGATCTGGCGCTCGTCTTCATGGCGCATGGCGGCGTGTACCTGTCGGGCGGCATTCCGCAGCGCATTCTTCCGGCGCTGAAGAGCGGGGCGTTCCGCGCCGCCTTCGAGGACAAGGCCCCGCACAAGGCGATCATGCGCGATATTCCCGTCCGCGTCATCACGCAGCATCTGGCCGCGCTCACCGGGCTTTGCGCCTTCGCGCGCATGCCCTCACGCTTCGAGGTCTCGACGGAGGGCCGGCGCTGGCGGGCCTGAATATCCGCCGGGCTCGCGCATTTCCGGACACGAAACCGCTACACACTTTCGTTGGAAATGCTCTATAGTCAGCGGTCAGGATGGTCAAAAGGCTGCGATGACGCTATAGAAACCCACTTTCTTTCCAACGCAAACCGCCGCGAATTCGGCGGTCCATAGATGAAAAGCGCCCTTGCCTGTGAGCCTGTTCAAGAAGAAAAACCGGAAGATCGATACGGGCGAAGCCACTCGCGTGGTGCGCCGCATGATGTCGGAAAACATCGGCGAATATAAGAAGAACTACATAATCGCCGTTGCCGCCTCGCTGATCGTCGGCGCGTCCAACGGCGCGCTCGCCTATACGATGAAGCCGATGATCGACAAGATCTTCGTGGAGCAGAAGCTTGGCCTCGTCTGGGTGATTTCCTGCGTGCTTCTGGTGCTGTTCATACTGCGCGGCCTCGCCGGCTATGTGCAGGCGGTCGAACTGGCGCAGATCGGCAACAATCTGGTCGCGCGCTACCAGAAGCGCATCTTCGACCATCTGATGAAGCTCGGCCTCGATTTCTACAACGACAACCGCTCCGGCCACCTGGCGGCGCAGATCAACCAGAACGTCTCCGGCATCCGCGACCTGCTGAACATGACGATCTCGTCCATCGCGCGCGACATGATCTCGCTGGTGGGCCTCGTCGGCACCATGTTCTACATGGACCCGGTGCTTTCCGCCGCCGTATTTCTGATCGGGCCACCGCTGATCTTCGCGGTTTCCTATCTTGCGCGCCGCATCCGCGCCGTGACGCGCGACCTCGTGCATCTCAACTCGCGTCTCCTCGGCGCGATGCAGGAATCCGTGCAGGGCATCGCCATCGTCAAGGCCTTCACCATGGAGAACCAGTTGCGCGACAAGATCGGCGCACTGATCGACCAGTCCGAGAGCCGCAGCAACAAGATCGCCAGGGTTTCCGAGCGCACGACGCCGATCTCCGAAATGCTGGCGGGTTTCGCCGTCGCCGGCGTTCTGGCCTATGGCGGCTATCGCGCCATCCTCAACCACCAGCCGCCCGGCTCGATGTTCGCCTTCATCACCGCCCTGCTCCTCGCCTACGATCCGGCCCGGCGCCTCGCCCGGCTTCAGGTCGGGCTGGAAAAGGCGCTGGTCAACGCCCGCATGATCTACGAGGTGCTGGACATAGAGCCGCGCCAGCGCGACGCCACGGGCGCGGTGGAACTCAAGCCCGGTCCGGGCGAGATACGTTTCGAGAACCTCCATTTCTCCTACAAGGACCAGTTGCCCGTGCTGCACGGCGTGAGCTTCGTCGCCAGGGCAGGCCAGACCACGGCGGTGGTCGGCGCTTCCGGCGCGGGCAAGACCACGCTCATCAGCCTCGTCCAGCGCTTCTACGACCTCAACGAAGGCCACATTCTCTTCGACGGGCAGGATATCGCCACCGTCACCAAGCAGTCGCTGCGGCAGGCCATCGCCTATGTCTCGCAGCAGCCCTACCTGTTCGAGGGCACCATCGCCGACAATATCCGCTACGGCCGCCCCGGCGCCACCATGCCCGAGATCGTGGAAGCGGCGAAGCTCGCCCATGCGGACGAGTTCATCCAGCAACTGCCGCAGGGCTACGACACGCCGGTGGGCGAGAACGGCGCAACCTTCTCCGGCGGCCAGCGCCAACGCCTTTCCATCGCCCGCGCCATCGTGCGCAATGCGCCGGTCCTGCTGCTCGACGAGGCCACGTCCGCGCTCGACAACGAATCTGAAAAGCGTGTGCAGGAGGCGCTCGACACCATCATGCGCGACCGCACCACCATCGTCATCGCGCACCGCCTGTCCACCATCGTCAATGCCGACCGCATCGTGGTGATGGAGGCGGGCCGCGTCGTGGAAGAAGGCCGTCATGACGATCTGGCGGCCATCGTCAACGGTGTCTATGCCCGTTTCTATCGCTTGCAGAGCGGTCAGGGCGATATCATCTCCGAGCCGACGATCGAGAAACTGCGTGGGAGACGCGCCCGATGACCGATGAAACGCGGGACAGCCGCGATGCGGCCCCCGATATGGGATTGGTCGTGGTCGGCGCGGTCGGCCGCATGGGGCAGGCCCTGATCCGCGCGATCCACGCCACGGCGGGCGCGCGGCTCGCCGGCGCCATCGTGCGGAGCGGCTCGCCGCTGATCGGCCGCGATGCCGGCGAAATTGCAGGCGTCGGCGCCCTCGGCGTGGCGATCACCGACGACCCCCTGCCGGTGTTCGCGGAAGCGCAGGGCGTGCTCGACTTCACCAGCCCGGCCGCCAGCGTCGCCTATGCGGGGCTTGCCGCGCAGGCGCGCATCGTCCATGTGATCGGCACCACCGGCTGTTCCCCCGACGACGATGCCGGGATCGCCGCCGCCGCCCGCCATGCGGTCATCGTCAAATCCGGCAATATGAGCCTCGGCGTCAACCTCCTTTCCGTGCTGGTGGAGAAGGCGGCGCGGGCGCTCGGGCCGGAGGATTTCGATATCGAGATTCTCGAAATGCACCATCGCCACAAGGTGGACGCGCCTTCGGGCACGGCGCTGCTTCTGGGCGAGGCGGCGGCGCAGGGCCGCGCCATCGGCCTCGCGGAACAGAGCATACGCGTGCGCGACGGCCATACCGGGCCGCGCCCCGCCGGAGCCATCGGCTTCGCCTCGCTGCGCGGCGGCTCGGTGGTCGGCGAACATTCGGTGATCCTCGCCGGTCCCGGCGAGCGCATCGTGCTCTCGCATCAGGCCGAGGATCGCACGATCTTCGCGCGCGGCGCGGTCAAGGCTGCGCTCTGGGCGCATGGCCGCAAGCCCGGCCTCTATTCCATGCGCGACGTGCTTGGGCTGAACGACTGAATTTCCCGTCTCTTCTCATCGATGGAGTGTTGAAAATGTCCCGTACCCTCGTCCTTCTGCGCCACGGCCAGAGTGAATGGAACCTGAAGAATCTCTTCACCGGCTGGCGCGATCCGGGCCTTTCCGAGCAGGGCTATGCGGAAGCGAAGTCCGCCGGACAGCGCCTCAAGGCCGCAGGTCTCAAATTCGACATCGCCTATACGTCTGCGCTTTCCCGCGCGCAGGTGACGTGTCAGCTCGTTCTCGACGAACTGGGCCAGCCGGGGCTGGAGACGATCCGCGATCAGGCGCTCAACGAGCGTGATTACGGCGATCTTTCCGGCCTCAACAAGGACGACGCCCGCACCAAGTGGGGTGAGGAGCAGGTGCATATCTGGCGCCGCTCCTACGACGTGCCGCCGCCCGGCGGCGAAAGCCTGAAGGATACCGGCGCGCGCGTCTGGCCCTATTATCTTCATACGATCCAGCCGCATGTGCTGCGCGGCGAGACGGTTCTGGTGGCCGCGCACGGCAATTCGCTGCGCGCGCTCATCATGGCGCTCGACGGGCTGACGCCAGAAGAAATCCTTAAGAAGGAACTGGCCACGGGCCTCCCCATCGTCTATCGGCTCAACGCCGATTCGACGGTGGCTTCGAAGGACGTGCTGGAGGGCTGAAGCGCCGCACCTTGCGGTTGCCGATTGCGGCTGCGCTACTGCCTTGTTTTTCGTTCTGTTTTCGGCGTGCTTCCGGGTATGGCGGCGCGTCTGATGTTCTTTTTTTCTGCCTGATGGAAGGATCGCAAAAAAAGCGGACGGAATATCGAAAACGAGATTGACAGCGGGGGGGCGACCCCTTAGATGGGTCCTCGTCGCCCAGATGGCGGAATTGGTAGACGCGCACGGTTCAGGTCCGTGTGCCGCAAGGCGTGGAGGTTCGAGTCCTCTTCTGGGCACCAAGATTCCGTATATAGATGTCCACTGACATCCAAGAAGGCCCGGTTTTCCGGGCTTTTTCTTTGTTTGGCCGTCTAAGGGCGGCCAAAGTCATCTCTTGGTATCCAGTTTTTTTGATATTTTTCCGGGTATGTACCAAGTTTCCCGCCTTGGCGGCGAAAAAAGTACCAAGGGAGGCCAGAAAAATGCCGCTGACAGAAGCATTTACGCGATCTGTGAAGCCACATGTCATTCGGCGTGGAATAAGGACCCATGATAGGGGTTATCGGCATCCAAACGGGGCCCCTTATTAGACGGTAACATGACCTTCGATTTTCAATCGGAGGTTATCTATTTGATGCTTGTAGTGGAGACGATTTCAAAGATACGGCGGCTTACGCGTGCGCAAGGTAAATCGATCAAGGCGATCTGCCGTGAACTGGGCATATCGCGGAAAGTAGTGCGGAAAGCTCTGCGCAGTGACGAGACGGCGTTCAAATACGAGCGCAGCCGTCAACCATAGCCGAAGCTTGGCCCCTGGCGCGGGCATCTCGATGGAATACTGCTTGCACATGAGGCGAAGGCCTCGCGTGAACGTCTGACATTGATCCGGCTATACGAGGATTTGCGCGATCTGGGCTATGAGGAAGGCTACGATTCGGACAAGTCGATCGTCACCGGAATCGGCGAAGACGGCCGCAGGCTGGCTTCGTGCCGAAGCCATAGAGAGCGGTCGCCGCGGGCGACGGCCCACAGCATATCCCCTCGCATTCGATTGGCCAGAGGTCGAGTTGGCCGCGGTCGGAGGCCGTCGACAAATCAGCTTCTTAGAGGAGGAAGACTTCACCGCGAATGCCGCGCAGACCCGCGCGCAGCGTCCGATCAACCTCAATTGCGTCGGCCCATGCCTCCGGGTAGTGGTCGCGCATGTATCTCCAGAGGGCGTTGTGGTGAAAGGAGCAGCCTATGCACGCGCTCCGAAGGCGAACTGCGCGCCCGCCTGGGAATAAGTGGCGATGCCGCTCGGATCGTCATCCGACGCGCCCGTGATCAATCCCGGACCCAACACTTTCAGCAGGCGTGGCCGCGTCGGCCCGACGACCGGGCTCGGCGCCTCCGGATCGTCGTCCGACATTTCAACCGGTTTCATGTGAAGCTCCTGAAGGGCGGCAACCATTCACTCCGGTACGGCATGGCTGCCGCATTCTTCAATCGTCTTCGGTCTTCCTACGGCAAACTGTCCAAATGCCCCAACGGAATGCTCATTCGGTAGCCTCGTGCATCTGCTCTGCCGTGAGAAGAACCCAGTTCGGTTTCTTGAAGGCGTGGATGACGAAGGGAGCGCCGCCAAACACCACCAACCCCAGGATCACCATAGCGGTATAGAGCGTCGGTGACCCTACAGGGATCTGCGTGGGCGGGAAGAAGGAGACGATCAAGGCAAAGAGAACCGCTACGAACCCTGTTCCCGCGACCGCCCACATTCCGATCATTCCGCCGGGAATGCGGAAATGCCGTTCCCTGTCCGGCTGACTATGATGCAATTTGATCGCCGCGGCGTACATCAGAAGGTACATGACGAGGTAAAGGGCGACTGTCATTGCGCTCAGCAGGTAGAAGGCGACACTGGGATCGGGGAAGACCAGGTAAAAGCAGCCTAGGATGGAGACGATAACCGCCTGCAAGATCAGGATGTGCTTCGGTGCGCCTTTCGAATTCGTTGCTGAGAACATTGGCGGAATTTCGCCGTTTTCCGCAGTCTGGAGCAGTGCCCGGCTCGGCCCGCCGATCCAGGTGACGATCTGTCCCAGCGCCCCCACGGCAAGGAGCGCCGCTGCGACCGGAACCAGCCACCCGATGTGAAAAAGGTCAAGCGCCGCCTTGTACGCCTGCATTATCCCGGCGGTGAGGCTGAGTTCATGGAAGGGGATGATCGTTGCAACCGCGAGGGAGCCGAAGGTGAAAAGCAGGAAGACGATCATGGCGGCCAGGATCATCGCCTCGGGAAAATCGCGATTGGGCTTGTTCATCAGGTTGGCGCGCACGCCCTGTACCTCGACGCCGGCGAACAGCAACACCGTCCCGGCAAGAAAGGCTATGTCTCCCAGCCCGGAAATGTTCGGCAGCCAAGGATGAACCTGATGGCCCGAGGCGGATGCGGCAGCGGCCACGGTGCTCGCCGGCTGGATCAGTTCGATCGGATTCCCGAGCGCGATCCAGACCAGTGCCAGGACCATCAGGAATACGCCGGGGATCACGGTGCCGATGACAAACAGATATTGCGACCAGTTGCCGTAGGATTTTTCGCCGAACAGGGCGATGAAAGTTGCCAGCCAATAGACAACCAACACCACGGCGAAATTGAAGAAGTGGTTGTTTGCCAGGTTGGGATCGCCGATCAGATAGGCCAGAGCGGCGGCGGTGAAACCCAGCACGACAGGATACCACACGACATTCTGTATCCATTGCAGCCAGACGGCCGCCAGTCCCCACGAGCTTCCGAAAGCGGCTTTCACCCAGGTGTAGATGCCGCCCTTGTCGGTATTGAACATGCCGCCGAGCTCGGCGGATACGAACGCCCCCGGAATGAGGAAGAAGAGGGTGGCGAAGCCGATATAGAACCACATGGTCAGCCCCTCCTTGGCCATCATGGGCAGGCCGCGAAGGCTGATGACGGCGGCGGCCGTCATCAGGGCGACTGCCCAGATCGAGAAGCGGACGGGTCCCGCGCCCTTGTCGGGCGCTGGCTTGGATGAAGTGAAAACTGTTGTCATTGTCTTGTCCCTTCGTTCCCGATTACCGGCCAGCCGGTGTCCGCTGCAGCCGCGGTCTTTTCTGGACTGCTGCCGCGGCGTGGTCGCCGGCGGCCTGATCGACCGGAAGCTTTTCCTTGGGGAGGGCATGATGGGTGAAGTGCGTGCCTTCCGCCGCAGTCAGCGCCTTGATCGGACGATGCTGCTGCAAATAGGCCACCGATCGAATGATATCCTCGATCAGCATGTCCGCCATATCGCGGCTGAAGCCATGGCGGACGATGAAGCGGATGACGACCACGTCGGGGATGTTCGGCAGCATCGTATAGGCTGCGACCTGCCATCCCCGGGCGCGCAGCCGATCGGAAAGGTCGAACAGGGAGTAACCTGTGTCTTCCCCGCTGCGGATGATGAAGGAGACGGCGGGAATTCCCTTCCGGCTGTCGGCGTCGAAGAAGAGTTCGAAGGGACCGGCCTTCGGCACCTCGCGGGCAAGATGCTGAGCCACGTCGTAGCAATTCTGCTGGATGCGGCGATAGCCTTCCCGACCAAGTCTCAGGAAAAGGTAGTATTGCGAGATGATCTGCCCGCCGGGACGGGAGAAATTGAGCGCGAATGTCGGCATGTTGCCGCCGAGATAGTTGACGTAGAAGATCAAATCCTCGGGCAGGTCTTCCTTCTCGCGCCAGACAACCCAGCCGACGCCGAGCGGCGCCAGCCCGAATTTGTGACCGGAGGCGTTGATCGAACGGATGCGGGGGATGCGAAAATCCCAGAGGAGATCCGGCTCGATGAAGGGGGCGATGAATCCGCCCGAAGCCGCGTCGACATGCATCGGGACATCTGGCCCCTCTTCCCGCGCAAGGCGATCCAGAGCCGCTGCGACTTCCCGCACGGGCTCATACTGCCCCGTAAACGTCACGCCGAAAGTCGGCACCACGCCGATCGTGTTCCCGTCCACGCGCTTGAGCACTTCCTCCGGCGTCATGCTCAGCCGATCGCGTTCGAGAGGAATCTCGCGCAGCTCGACATCGAAATAGCGGGCGAATTTGTGCCAGCACACCTGGACAGGGCCGGTGACTATGTTCGGTTTGTCGGTCGGCTTGCCTGCCGCGCTCATTCGCTCGCGCCATTTCCATTTCAACGCAAGGCCGCCGAGCATGCAGGCCTCGCTCGATCCCGTCGTCGAGCAGCCGATCGTATTGGCGGCCGCCGGAGAACGCCACAAATCCGCGAGCATGTGGACGCAACGGTTCTCGAGTTCGGCAGTCGCCGGATATTCGTCCTTATCGATCATGTTCTTGTCGATCGACAAGTCCATGAGCTGGTGCACCTCCGAATCCAGCCAGGTCGAGCAGAATGTCGCGAGATTCTGTTTGGCGTTTCCGTCGAGGAGAAGCTCGTCCTTTACCAGCGCGGTTGCCTCGTCGGGGCGCAGTTCACGCTCGCCCAGCCGGTATTTCGGGACAGGAGTGTCACTGACCACGCTGCCATAGATATCGTTCTCGAGTTCGGCGCGTATCGCGTCTCGGCTGTGAAGAGGCATATGGGATTCTCCCGTCGCAGGAATTGGTAGAGGAAGCTGACAACACGGGCAGCCAGCTTCCATGCGCGATCCCATAGCTACAATGGCTGCCTGAGCCGTCCTTTGATTTTTATCAAATTCCGCTGCGAACGCTGCAATTCATCTGTCGGGGGGCGACGACACGCTAACGCGCGCATTCGTGAGTTCGTGCCGAGGCCGAGGGCCATGCAGATCCCCGAACCCTCTTGCGCGCGCTGCAGAAAGGAAAGTCCCAGAGTCCGAACCACCGCCTCTGCCGAGAACTCCACCACGCGGGCAAGCTGGGTGTCTTTCCTGACCTCTAAGGCTTCGACATCGTTCCACAACCGCTCGCGGTATAACCACTGCTCCGGCGCGTTCTCCGGCAAGAGCTTCTCGGAATGGACGACGCCGCGCTTGGGGGAGAAACCTTGAACGCTGTCGATGCGCTCGTCGCGTAGCCGCGCGGTCGAACGGTAGGCGGCAGAAGCCACCGCGCTGCACGTCATTCGGCGTGGAATAAGGGCCCCACGAAAGGGGGTATCGGCATCCAAACAGGACCCCTTATTAGAGGGTAACATGACCTTCGGTTTTCAATCGGAGGTTATCTATTTGGATGCTTGTAGTGGAGACGATTTCAAGGATACGGCAACTTACGCGGGTGCAAGGTAAATCCGTCAAGACGATCTGCCGCAGTCGTAGGTTATCGGAGCGGAGTTGCTCTCCAAAGTGGGTTCGACACCCCGAGCCTAACGACTCAAGGCGAGCAACGCCGCCCCCTTACAATTTCAATAGCGGTCGGGACATTCCCCGATTGCCAACCTGTTCCAAATTCCTCGCAATACCCTGTCATCTGCCGCCCATTGAGACCTGCGCGCTGCCGCCAAAATCTGGGACGAAATCGCGCATGTTACCGCGGCCTGACAGCCGGAACGACAAGTCATCACTACTTCAACCGATCCATAACTTTACAGTGCCCCCGCCGGCTGGCGCCAAACGCTCATGTGGTTTCCGCGGACTTGGCGATCTGGTCAAAAAGCAGTTCGTTGGTGATACGGATTCTATGCGGGCCGTCGATCTTCAGAATGCCGTCATTCTCGAGCCGGTTGAAGGTCCTGCTCACGGTCTCGATCGTCAGCCCGGTATAATTGGCAATGTCGAGCCGCTTCATTGGCAGGATGATGCATGCGCTGTCGTTGGTCTCTATAGAGCCTTGAATTTGCATCAAATGCAGGAACAGAACGATTTTCGTCCGCGCACTTCCGCTCGCAAGAAGGATCGCATGCCGCTGCTCCTCCCGTAATTCGTGACAGACTTTGCACAAGAAATGCAATTCCAGTTTCGGGTGCTTCCGGAGAAGGGCCTCTAACGAGGAGAGAGGCAGGTAAAATGCGCTTACATTCTCCAACGTGGTTGCAGTATTGAGATAGGTTCCATTTTCCGCAAGGCCGATGACATCTCCGGGGAAGTGAAAAGCGGTCACTGTTTCCTTACCCTCCAGGGAAACACAACTCGTCTTCACGATTCCGCTGACGAGATTGTAGACACATGTTGCCCCTTCCCCCTGACGCTGGAAGACTGTCCCTCTGGGGAAATCAACGAGAGTGGCAATCTCGGCCAGACACCGACGATCACATTCATCCAATATTGGAATACCTATTCCAGTGGCTGAATGCCTGAAAGGAATTGCGGTAAAAAAAGGCGAAAAGCGCATCGGTTTGGCAGAATTGATATCTTTGTTCATCGGTGGCTCAAATGGTCAGAGATGTCGGCACGCAATACAAGGTTCGTTTGAATTAGGCGCAGCGATATAACGCGCGTCACCCCCATTAGAAATAGGCCAGCGGCAAACTGAAATCCTTGCCGCCTCCTATGTGTTTTCGATCCGATTTCTTGATAAAAGTCAAAGCTCAATTCCGGTTCAACATTTAAAGTATCGCATCAACGCCCGCCTCTTCTCCGGCAACACATTTTTCTTGCCGGGTCGGATTTCTAAATGTCCAGGGACTTCCGCTGTGATTCACCATACGCGTCGACATTCCACCGTGTCCTCGTTGTCAACATCCATCGAGACCGGCCTCGACGCAGGCTTCACGGGCAAGCGCTTGCGCGCCGCCCATTTGATCACGCTCGGCACCGCAACCCGAAGCGCGGCCGCGACCTCGCGCGTCGTCTCCGCAGCCTCAAGCCGGACCATCGCCAGTTCCCGCAAGTCGATCGAATACGGCATCGACATGCTGCCCGACCTCCAACGGTCTGCGCATCGAATCTGATTTGCCCGCCCTTGGGAATCCCGATTCAGTCAAATTGCAAACCGGTCTAGCTCTCCGTGCGCGGCCATCAGCGCCATGGTGGTGGATTGGATGCCAGCGCCGAGCGAGAGTGCATGCAGGCGGATTTGCGAGGCCTTGCCGGACTCGCATTCGGAGAGAGGAGCGTGGAGCATCACCGGCCTCCCCGATTCCGGCGTCAAGCCAATGGCGAAGCTCTCGTCGCATCAGACCGATTGGACCGTTGATCTCAGTGATCTGCGCATCGCTGACGACATAACCGCTCAATCGGAAAAGCCGCACGAGATGCCGCATGACGTCGAGACATAGATGGGCCAACATCCCGCCGAAGACAAACCGCAAGGGCTCTGTCGTATTCTCGCCCTGGGTCTATCGCCAGCGGAACCTCGTGGAACGGTTTTTCAACAGGATCAAACAGTTTCGTGGCATCGCAACCCGATATGACAAGCACCCGGAAAACTACCTCGCCGCCGTAAAGCTCGTCGCCGCAAGAATATGGTGCAAGAGTTTATGAGTCGACACTGTAGGACGGTCTCCCCGATACCCGCAACATTTCCTTATCCAAGGCTTTGCACCTGCGCGCGCAGCCAGCTACAGAACTGCCGCACAACCTTGGATTCTGAGCGGCGCAGATAGCGATAAGCGCCGATTTCGACGGGCTCATAGCCGGGAAACGCTACGAGCGCGCCGGAACGCATTTCCTTGGACGTGAGAAGCGGAGGAGCGAGTGCTATACCGAGGCCGGCAACGCAGGCATGAAGCGCGGCATCATCGGTATCGAATGCGTAGCTGAACGAAAGCACGTGCTGCGGAACGCCCGTCCTCGCGCACCAGAGCTTCCAATCCCAATTCCCCGGTGCGCACTGAATGGCCGGCACCTCTGAAATGCGGGCGCTACCGTCTGCCGCCAGCAAGCTCGGCGACACAATGGGGCGACTTAGATCACGGCAAAGGCAGAGCCTTTGCCTCCGATGGGGCTCCCGGCAATAGGGGAAATCATGCGTCTGACCTATGTGGTGTTTGCTCTTCTCGGCCTCTTCTGGACACCACTTCAAAAGGACTTTGTTTCTCCGCAAACGGATGAAAACAAAGCCTTTTTCTTTTTCGAACGCTTTTCAATCCAGCGACCACAACTGAAAATGGCTTGAAATCGGGCAACAAAGGGTGGTTATGAGACACCCTCGACAGCCCGATCGACACCGCTCTATCGAGTGATATCCAACACGGCTACCGAGCGCGGCGTTGCAACAGGTCTCGACCGACACGTGACCTCCCGTGCGGCCTGTGGCAGAGCATCCCGAATGGTCAAAACATCAAAACGCGGGCTCGATTACCTGCGCCGGAATGTGCGTGGCCTTGCCGTCGGCAAGGCGGTAGAAAGCGTCCTGCGGCTGGTCGAGACGCAGGCTCTCCTCCGGCGTCATGCCCAGATAGATGCCGCGCAGCACCATCGAGGTCTGCCCATGGCAAACCACGACCAGCGGGCGCTCAAGCCGTACCCCGTCGAGAAAGGACCTGATGCGTCCGGCGAAGGCTTCGAGCGGCTCGGCGCCCGGCGCATCGAGAAACCAGTCGCTTTCGTCGCGGCTCGCACCGGCTTGCTGGCCTGCGGCCAGAAGTTCCTCGCGTGTATGGCCCTCCCAGTCTCCGATGCCGATCTCGCGCAGGCGCGCATCGCGCGTCCATGTCAGGCACCGTTCCCCCAACTGGCCGATCACGATGCCCGCCGTCTGGACCGCGCGTCCCTGAGTGCTCGAGACGAGATCGGCGCCCTCCTCGCCGAGACAGGCGCCGAGCGCCATGCCCATGCGCCGCGCCTGCTCCTGCCCGCGCGCCGTCAGGGGCGAATTCCTGTGTCCCTGCTGCCGGTGCTGCGTATTCCAGACGGTTTCACCGTGGCGCAGGACGTAGATCGGGGCGCTCATGCTGCTCATGGGCAAATGACCTCTACATTGGCGGCGTAAAGCGCATCCAGATACGCCTTCCCCGGCTGGCTGTCGGTAACGACCGTATCGACGGCGCTCAGATCATAGGTGACGAAGCGCGCGCTGGCGCCGAATTTCGAATGGTCGGCCAGAACCACCAGCCGCCGCGCCCTGTTGGTGAGGGCCTTGTTGATCTCGGCCAGAACCCGCTCATGGTCGAGGAAGCCGATATTGAGCGTGATGCTGCTCGTACCGACGAAGGCGATGTCGTAGATTTCCGACTGCGCCGCCATGATGGCCGCATGGCCGGCGAGAATGCCGTGCTCGGGATAAAGGCGCCCGCCGGTGATGAATATCTCGTGCCCGCGGCCGCGCCCCAGCGCGATGCCGATATCCATCATGTTGGTGGTGAACTTGCAGGGCACGTGATCCGCCAGAAGCCGCGCCAGCGCGAGCGTCGTCGTGCCCTCGCCGATATAGATGGAATCGCCTTCCTTCACCAGATCGCGCGCCAGACCGGCGATGGTCGCCTTGCCCGCCTGATTGATGCGTTCGCGCTCCACGAGAGGACGGATGCCGGGCGTCCTGACCGCGATCGCGCCGCCGTAGACACGCCGCAGCTTGCCGCCACGTTCGAGAAGCTTGAGATCCCGGCGGATCGTCTCCTGCGACGTATTGTACTCCTCCGCCAGCGCCGCCACCTGAAGCGACTGGTCGCGCTCCAGCCGCTCCAGCAATTGCTGCTGGCGCAGCGAGGACAGGTTCCCCGTTCCCGATGCCGCCTGTTTCAAACCGGATGCTCCGTCCTTGTCTCGTTGCTGCGGGCTTCTATACAGGCAACCCACAAAAGCAACAATAACCCACATTCATCGTGTTGGCCATAAAATAATAACATACTGATATTTAATGCATAAATTTCGCAATGAATTGAGAGCGCCATTGAAATCAACAAAATTTATTGACCGAATGTTGGTTTGTATGCACACTGTCACAAAACTGACATAACTTTTGCCGGGCAGCAGGGACAAGGGGAGCATGGCGGTGTCGGACGTCAGCCGGATCATCGATGAATTAGCCGCGTTCGCCGTGCTGTTGGCGGATGAAAGCCGCCGCATCCGCGGGGCGAGCGAGGCGGAAGCCATCGCAACCGAGAAGAAGCCCGACCGCTCGCTGGTCACGGACATGGACAGGCGGATCGAGGCCGAACTGCGGCGCATGATCCAGCACCGCTATCCCGGCCACGGCATCCTCGGCGAGGAGTTTCCATGGGTGAATGTCGATGCGGAATGGGTCTGGGTGCTCGATCCGATCGACGGCACGGCGGCTTTCATCGCCGGCATGCCGGTGCACAGCACGCTGATCGCGCTCGCCCATCGCGGCGAGCCGGTCGTAGGTATCGTGGACGTGCCGGCCATCGACAGCCGCTGGGTCGGCGTCCGTGGGCGCGCGACGGAAAAGAACGGTGTTCCGTGCCGCTTCAACCCCGCGCCGGAAGCATTCTCCGATGCGATCATGTCGACGAGCAATCCCGAATTCTACGCGGGACAGGAATCGGCGGCGCTCGCCGTCCTGTGTGAGGAAACGGCCTGGCGCATCTATGGCGGGGCCGCGCTCAGCTATGGATTGCTGGCCGACGGACGAATCCACCTCGCCCTCGATGCGGGCCTGAATATCTACGACTACGCCCCCTTCCGGCCGGTGATCGAAGGCGTCGGCGGCGTCATCACCGATTGGGACGGCAATCCCGTCACGCTTGCCAGCGGCACGCGGGTGCTCGCCGCCTGCGATCCGTCCCTGCACGGAAGGGCCCTTGAAAAGATAAAAGGATGGGAAACGGCTCAGCGATGCTGAGCATTTCGCGGCGCATGGAAGCTTCGGCGCCGCGCCGGTGAGAACAGTACGAGTTTTTCAGGCGTCCGCAGACGGCGCACCCGAAATGGGAGTCCATATGAGCATCAGCATCTCCAACCTGACGGTGAGCTACGGCTCGGAAAACGTGATTTCCGGTCTCGATCTCGACATCGCGGAAGGCAGCTTCTTCACGCTGCTGGGGCCGAGCGGCTGCGGAAAGACGACGCTTCTGCGCACCATCGCCGGCTTCGTCGGCGCGACGGCGGGCAGGATCGCCTTCTCGGGCAGGGACGTGACGCAGCTTCCGCCTCACCGCCGCGATATCGGCATGGTCTTTCAGGACTATGCCCTGTTCCCCGACAAGACGGTGTTTGAAAACGTCGCCTACGGTCTGCGCGCGCGGCGGGTACGGGAGGCGGAGATCCGGCAGAAGGTTCCGGCCGCGCTGGAGCGCGTCGGCCTCGGCCATCTGGCGCAGCGGCGGCCGGCAGCGCTTTCGGGCGGCCAGCGCCAGCGCGTGGCGCTGGCCCGCGCTCTCGTCATCGAGCCGCAGGTGCTGCTGATGGACGAGCCGCTGTCCAATCTGGACGCGAAGCTGCGCATACAGGTGCGCGAGACCATCACCGAATTGCAGCGCGAGGCGCGCATCACCACCGTCTTCGTGACGCACGATCAGGAAGAAGCGCTGTCCATGTCCGACAAGATCGGCGTCATGAACCGCGGCGTAATCGAACAGCTCGGCACGCCGAAGGAAATCTACGCCAATCCGCGCACCGGCTATGTCGCCGATTTCGTCGGCGCGGCCAACCGGATGCCGGTGCGGATCGGCAAGCCGGACGGCCCGGACAGAGATGCCGGCGTGCCGGTCGAGGTGGCCGGGTCGACCATTCGCGCGCGCTGCGATGCCGGCGTGACCGGCGATCAGGGCCTGCTCATCATGCGGCCGGAAGACCTGCATCTTTCCGCCGGGCAGCCGGACGGCCGGCAGCATATTCCCGGCACCATCGCCCGTCGCCAGTATCTCGGCTCCCGGACCAGCTATAAGGTCCAACTGCGGGACGGACAGTTCATCAATGTGGACCTGCACGGCGAGGGGCACGATTCCTTTCCGACCGACTCCGCCGTCTTCGTCGGGATCGAGGTGCGCAACGCGCGGGTGATCGCGCCATGAGCGGCCCGCACGGTTTCCGCACGGTCTGGGGATGGCTGGCGCTGGCGGCGCTGGCCGTGCTTCTGGTCTTCATCGTCTATCCGGTGTTCAACATCGTCGCGCTCAGCGTGAAGAGCGGCTTTTCGGCCGATGGCGGCTGGGTCCAACTCGTCACCGATACGCGCTATCTCGACGCCATCCGCAATTCGCTGGTCCTGTCCTTCGTCGTGACCGTGCTGTGCGTGCTGATCGGCGTGCCGCTGGCCTATGTCTCGGCGCGCTACCGCTTTCCCGGCAAGGCGCTCATCGTGTTCCTGCCGCTGCTGACCCTGGTGATCCCGGAAATCATCGCCGCCCAGACATGGCTGATGATGCTGGGCAACAACGGCCTCGTCACGCGCTTCCTGCGCGGGTACGGCATCCATCTGCCGAGTTTCTACGGCTGGTTCGGCCTGATCACGGTGATGACCTTCATCTATTACACCTATGTCTATATCGGCACGCTCGCGGCCATATCCGGCTTCGACAAGCAGCTTGAGGAAGCCGCGCAGAGCCTCGGCACCTCGCCGGCGAAATCGCGCCTGCGCGTGATGATCCCGGTCATCATGCCGGCGATCCTCGCCAGCGCCCTTTTGGTCTTCGCGATGGTGATCGGCAATTTCGCCACCTCGCTCATCCTCAGCCACGGGGTGAAGCTTCTTTCCGTCGAGACCTATCAGGCCGCCGTTTCGGAAGGCAGCACCAGCCCGGTGATGCAGAGCACGCTGGCCAGCGTCTCCATCCTCATCCTCGCCGCCATCCTCTTCGTCAACCGCTGGCTGGTGTCGCGCGGGCGCTACGAGATCGTGCAGGGACGCGGCGCCACTCCCTCGGGCCTCTCCGGCCTGCACGGACTGCTGGTCGGGCTGGCGGCGGGGCTGGTCGTGCTCATCTCTCTGCTGCCGATGATCTCGATCGTGATCGGCGCATTCACCGCGTCGAGCGGGCCGGTCATGCGCTGGGGCGAGTGGACGACGCAGAACCTCGCGCGCGTCTTCGTCACCGCGCCGACGCCGCTCATCAATTCGCTGACCTATGCCGGCAGCGCCACGGTGATCGGGGTCGCCTTCAGCACGCTGGTGAGCTATCTCATCATCAAGAAGCCCAACATCATCACGCCATGGCTCGACTATATCTCCTCGGTTCCGCTCGCCCTTTCGGGCACGGTGCTCGGCATCGGGCTGGTGGTGTCGTTCAATTCCGGCTGGCTCACGCTGAGCGGGACGGCGATGATGTTCATCGTCGCCTATGTGGTGCGGCGGCTTCCCTTCGGGATGCGCAACGCCTCCTCCACGCTCTACAACATCCCCAACTCCATCGAGGAAGCCTCCATCAGCCTCGGCTCGCCGCCGCTGCGCACCTTCGTGCGCGTGGTGATCCCGATCATGGTGCCGGCCATCGTCTCGGCCGCCGTCCTGACATGGACCACCACCGTCTCGGAACTGAGCGCCTCGGTACTGGTCTATTCCGGCGGGCAGGAGACGCTGCCGATCCAGGTGTTCCGCCTGCTCAACAGCGGTCTGATGGCCTATGCCTCCGCCTACGGGCTGACCCTGCTCGTCGTCATCATGGTGCCGATCATCGTCGTGGTGAAGATATTGAAGATCGACATCTTCTCCTCGTCGCCCTCGAAACCGGGAAGCTGAAACCGACTGGCCGGGCCGCGCCTCGCCGTCGGCGCGCCCGGGACCCAATTGCGCGACGGTGTCGAAAGGAACAATGGCAGTGTCCAATTTGCGGAATCTACTGGCGGGCATCGCCTTCGTGCTGATGGGCGGCGCCGCCGCCGCGCAGGATGGCAATGTGACGATCTATTCGTCGAACCCCGAACAGGCGCTCGAAACCGTCACCAGCGTCGCGGCGACGGAAATGAAGGGCGTCAAGGTCAACATGGTCACCGGCGGCAGCGGCGCGATGCTGCGCCGCATCGAGGCGGAAAAGGCCAAGCCGCAGGCGGACGTGTTCTGGACGTCGAGCGCCAACACGCTCGGCGCCTTTTCCAGCCTGTTCGAGCCGTACAAGTCGAAGAACATCGACGCCATTCCCGCGGAGCTGCACTATCCGGGCGATCTCTTCACGGCCACCAACATCCATGTCGTCGTGTTCATGGTCAACAAGGACCAGCTTGGCGACCTGCCCGAGCCGAAGACGTGGGAAGACCTGCTCAATCCGGCCTACAAGGGCAAGATCATCATTGCCGATCCGGGCAACAGCTCGACCGGCTACACGGTGCTGTGGGGCGTCTCCAAGCTTCTGGGACCGGACAAGTACAAGCAGCTTGCCCAGAACATGGTCGTGACCGGCACGTCGCAGGCCGTTCCCCTCGGCGTGTCGCAGGGCGAATACGCGGTCGGCCTGACCTTCGAATCCAGCGCTTATCCCTATGTGGCGGGCGGACAGGAGGAGGTCGAACTTGTCTATCCGAACGACGGCACCTTCGTCAGCCCGGAATATCTAGGACTGGTCAAGGACGCGCCGGACGGTGCCCTCGCCAGGCAGGCCGTCGATTTCCTGACCTCGAAGGAGGTCGAGGAAAAACTGTTCAAGACCACCTTCCGCCGGCCGGCCCGTTCCGACATCGCTGTATCGAAGATCATCAAGATGCCCGAACTCTCTGATATCAAGGTGTTCAAGGTCGACGAGAACGAGGCCGCCAAAGAGCGCGAGACCTTCCTCGACCAGTGGAAGAAGATCGGCGCGCAGAGCGCCGACTGACCGCCACGCAATACCGGTTGCCGGCCGGACTCCGGCGACCGGCAACCGACAGCGCCTGTCCGGCGCATTGCATGTGAAAGGCCGCGCATGACGACTTCCTTCCTCTCGCACATCGACGGCGAACTGGCGCGCCTGAAGGCCGCCGGTCTCTACAAGTCGGAGCGCGTCATCACCTCCATGCAGGCCGCCGGGATCACGGTGGCCGACGGAAGCAGGGTGCTGAACTTCTGCGCCAACAACTATCTCGGCCTCGCCGACAGCGCGGAACTGCGCGAGGCGGCGAAGCATGGCCTCGACCGCTACGGCTACGGCATGGCCTCGGTCCGCTTCATCTGCGGCACGCAGGAGGAGCACAAACAGCTTGAGGCGAGGATAGCCGGCTTTCTCGGCATGGAGGACGCCATCCTCTACAGTTCCTGCTTCGACGCCAATGGCGGCCTGTTCGAGACGCTGCTCTCGGAGGAGGACGCCATCATCTCCGACGCGCTCAACCATGCCTCCATCATCGACGGCGTGCGCCTGTCGAAGGCGAAGCGCTTCCGCTACGCCAACAACGACATGCGGAGTCTGGAGGAAGAACTGAAGAAGGCGGAAGACTGCCGCTTCAGGCTGATCGCCACCGACGGCGTGTTCTCCATGGACGGCATCATCGCCAATCTCCGGGGCGTCTGCGACCTCGCGGAGAAATACGGCGCCATGGTCATGGTCGACGACAGCCACGCCGTCGGCTTCGTCGGCCGCAACGGACGCGGCTCGGCGGAGCATTGCGGCGTCGAGGGCCGGGTGGACATCGTCACCGGCACGCTGGGCAAGGCGCTGGGCGGCGCATCGGGCGGCTATAGCTGCGGCAGGCGGCAGGTCGTGGACCTCCTGCGCCAGCGTTCGCGGCCCTACCTGTTCTCCAATACGCTGATGCCCGCCATCGCCACCGCCTCGCTGAAAGTGTTCGACCTGATCGAAAACGGCGAAGCGATGCGCAGGACGCTCTACGACAACGCGGCGCGTTTCCGCGCGTCCATGTCGAAACTCGGCTTCACGCTGGCGGGCGCCGACCATCCGATCATTCCGGTGATGATCGGCGATGCCGCGCTGGCGCAGGCCATGGCCGAGAAGATGCTGGCGCTCGGTATCTATGTCGTCGGCTTCTCCTTCCCCGTGGTGCCGAAGGGGCAGGCCCGCATCCGCACGCAGATGTCGGCGGCGCATTCTTCCGCCGACATAGACCGCGCCGTCGCGGCGTTCGCCGAAGTCGGCAAGGAACTGGGAGTGATCTGACATGTCCAACATGATGCGCGCGCTCGTCAAGGCCAAGGCCGAACCCGGCATCTGGATGGAGCGCGTTCCGATACCGGAGATCGGTCCGAACGACGTTCTCATCAAGGTCGGGAAGTCGGCGATCTGCGGCACGGATGTCCATATCTACAACTGGGACGAATGGGCGCGGAAGACCGTGCCCGTGCCCATGGTGACGGGCCATGAATTCGTCGGCACCATCGCCGATGTCGGCACGGCGGTGACGGAATACAGGGTCGGGCAGCGCGTGTCCGGCGAGGGGCACATCGTCTGCGGCCATTGTCGCAACTGCCGCGCCGGGCGCGGGCATCTGTGCCGCAACACGCTGGGCGTCGGCGTCAACCGGCCGGGGTCGTTCGGCGAATATGTCGCCATTCCGCAGCACAATGTCGTGCCGATCCCGGACGATATTCCCGACGAGGTGGCGGCGATCTTCGATCCGCTCGGCAATGCCGTGCATACGGCGCTATCGTTCGATCTGGTCGGCGAGGACGTGCTGGTGACGGGCGCCGGGCCGATCGGCATCATGGGCGCGCTGGTGGCGCAATGCGTCGGCGCGCGCAAGGTGGTCGTCACAGATATCAATCCCGTGCGGCTGGCGCTGGCCAGAAAGCTCGGCGTGCATCACGTCGTCGACGCCTCGAAGGAGAAGCTGCGCGACGTCATGCGGCAGGAAGGCATGACCGAGGGCTTCGATATCGGGCTGGAAATGTCCGGTTCGGCGGCGGCCTTCCGCGACATGATCGACACCATGAACAACGGCGGCAAGATCGCCATCCTCGGCATCGCGCCGACCGGCTTCGAGATCGACTGGAACAAGGTCATCTTCAAGATGCTGACGCTGAAGGGCATCTACGGGCGCGAAATGTTCGAGACCTGGTACAAGATGATCGCGCTGGTGCAGGGCCCGCTCGACGTGAGCGGCGTCATCACCCACCGTCTCGGCATCGACGATTATATCGAAGGCTTCGAGGCCATGAAAAGCGGCGATGCCGGCAAGGTGGTGATGGACTGGTAAGGCGTTTCGACTTCCCTGTTCGGCGCGCGTCATATCCGCATCCGATCGCGCCGCGCAGAGAAACCGGCGGGGGTGACGGGGCCTGTCACACCTGTCCCCTCCCAGCCTGCCCTTCAGGGCCGCCGGTTTCATCCTCCCATCCGGATCATACATTGTCGATTCTTTTAGAAAATCAGGCTAGTTTTTTCATGTATCCGGCAACGGTGGGGCAGTCTTGGCACTCGATCAGAATACTCTCTTTTTTGCGGCAGGTATCTGCTCGCTCGCTGTAGCGCTCACATTGCTGAGCGTGTGGTACCAGAATCGCGTGGAGAAATTTCTGCTGTGGGGTTCGCTGGGGATGATCCTGCTCGGGGCGGGCGCGGTTCTCTACTACTCCGGCTGTCTCGATCTCGCCTCTTCGTCCATTCTTGCCTTCGGCCTCGAAACGGTCGGATTCATGCTCCTTCTCGTCGGCGCGCGTCAGGTCGCAGGCTCCCCTTCCGGGTTCCCGCTCTGCGGAGCGGCGTCGATTTTCATCATCCTTTCCATTTCGGTCCCGATCGTTCTGGGTTTCATCGGCGTCGGGACGATCGTATTCAATCTGGCATCGGCGGCTCTGCTGCTCGTGACCGCCCGGAAATATGCCTCCATATACAGGGAAGCGCATGTCTCCGTCGTCGCGCTGGTGATCCTCTACTCCCTGACAGCGGTATCCTTTTTCTTCTGCGGCGCGGTTCTGGCTTATCGGCAGCAATGGATATTGACCGAGGTGCCGAACAATCGGGCCGAGGATTTCAACGCCGTCATAGCGATCATCGGCATCACCTGCATAGGCGCGCTGTCGCTGAGCCTCATCCAGTCCCGCGTTTCAAGACGGCATGCCCTCGACGCACGAACCGACAGTCTGACAGGCCTCCTCAACAGGAGGGCGCTTGTCGAATGTCTGCCCCCGGAAAAAATGCAGCCCGGCGATTCGGTCGTGATCTTCGATCTGGATGCGTTCAAGTCGATCAACGACAGCTACGGTCATTCGATCGGCGACGCCGTGCTTCTCGAATTCGCCGCCATCTTGCGGGCGAATGCCGACGAGGACACGCTGATCGCCCGGATCGGCGGCGAAGAGTTCGTCATGATCTTTCGTCAGACCGCCAACGTGAACGTTCTCACGAAAGCGGAAAATGTTCGCAAGACCTTGCTGGCGCACACGTTCCGGACGCCACGAGACATCTTCAACACGACGACGAGCGCGGGCATAGCCTTTCTGACGCCGTCGGACGATGGCTTTGAATCCGTACTCCACCGCGCGGATGCGGCGCTTTACCGTGCCAAGGAACTTGGACGGAACAGGATCTGCACCGAGCTTCAGATCGTCGCCTGAACGGAAAGCCGCATCGCGGGCGAAACCGTTCGCCGCATGGTCTGACGATCTGTCACGCCATTCTCAGAATACGGCCTCGTCCATCGGGCGCTCCACGAATCTGAGCGCGCGGCAGAGCAATGTCGTGACGACGGTGGAATGGTCCTCCTTATCGCCCAGCTCGAACTTGACCTTTATGTCCGGGGAAAAGGCGGCCTCGATCTCGCCTGCCATCTCGCGCGCATTCTCCACCATGCGGCGGGCGGCCCGCATCTCGTGATACGCGTCGCTGAAATTTTCCGGCGCCTGCCACGGGGCGATTTCCTGCTCGTACCGGCCGGCGGCGATATAAAGCCGAAGCCCTTCGCGCGTGCCGCATCCCTGCGCGATCCGCGCGCGCAGGCCCTCCCGGTCCCACCAGATCGAGGGGCTGAAGCTGATGCAGGCGTCGAACAGGTCGGGCCGCCGGGCCAGCGCTTCCAGAACGAAATAGCCGGCCAGCGAATGGCCGAGCAGGGTGCGGCGGTGCGGATGCGCGTGGAAATGCGAGGCGATGTAGGGCAGAAGCTGTTCCGAAAGAAACCGCAGATAGGCGGCCTGCCCGCCGCAGGCGGCTCCCGGCGTGTCCGCCCCGGACGGACAGGCAGACGGCCCATGGGTAAAATCGAAATATCTGCGGTCGGGATCGTAGCCCTGCGTGTTCGGATAACCGATGCCCACGACGATCGACGGGCCGATGCCCGTAGCGCGCGGCCGCCGGGCGACACGGCGGACGGTTTCCGCCACCGTCACGAAATCGGAATTCGCGTCGAGAACATAGACGACCGGAAAACCCGACGGCGGCAGCGGCGCGTCGGGCACATAGACGAAAATCTCGTAGGCCAGCCCGGTTTCGTCGGAGCGCATCGCGAACCTGCGGCAGGACGGGAGAACGAGCCCCTCCCCGGCGCCGGCATCGGCCGGTTCCTGCAAGGCGAGCGCGTGCGCTGTCCGGGCGTGATGGTTTTTCATGACTGCGTGGTTTTCCCGGTCACTGAAAACAAAAGAATCATTGCGTCCAGTAGGTTCCCACCAGCGGGACGGCCATGAGATCGTTCAATTGTTTGCGCGTCGCGTCAACATCCAGATCCCTGAACAGGTCGGGATGCGTCCATTTGGCCAGCAGCTCCAGCGCCAGAATATCGACCGGGGAACTGAACAACTGCTGCGAAATCCCGTGGACGGCTCCCTTCTGCACGGCGGGCAGGAGCGCCAGGCCGGGCCGCGCCAGAAGGTCGCTCATGGACTTGGCGGTAACGGCGGCGTCGAAATGCGGCCCGATCAGCAGGCCGCCGCGATTCTTCATGTATTCCCCGCCGCTGGCGATATAGACGTCCGGCTTCGCGGAAACGACATATTCCATGTTCAGCTTCCCGAACGGCTTGTTGCCGAGAATATCGCCGATATTGCGCGCGCCGACGAATTGCAGGAATTTGCCGATCCCCTCACTTCCCGGCGAGTTGCAGCAGGTCTCGCGGGTGGAAGCGTGGGTTTCCATGAACACGGACGGACGGGCGGCGTCCTTGAGACCGGCGATGCGGTTTGCGATGGCCGTCCTGTGCTGTGTACGCAGGGCGACGACACGTTCGGCCTGCGCCTCGCGGCCGATGGCCTTGCCGACAATTTCAAGGCTGCGGTCGGTATTGTTCAGGGGATCGGTGACGAAATCGACGAAGATGACCGGAATCTTCGCCTGTTCGAGTTCGCGCAATTGCTGGTCGGCCCGGTGCGAGTAGACGGAGAGCAGGACCGCGTCCGGGCGGGCGGCCAGTATCTCCTCGACATTCATGTCCTGCGCGTTGCTCGCCGTGCGCGGCAGGCTGTCGATCTGCGGAAACCGCTTGCGATAGCTGGCGTAAAGCTCGCGCCCGAAGCGGTCCACGTCATGCGGCCATGCCGCGATCAGCCCGACCGGATCGCGGGAGAGGAAGGACAGCGCGACGATCATCCGTCCGTCGTCGACCACCAGCCGCTTCGCCGGCGCGGCCAGCGTGACGGTCCTGCCCTTGAGGTCGTGCAGAACGATTTCCGCCTCGGCGCGTGGGGCGCCGAGGACGAAAACCAGCATCGCCAGAGCGGCGAGGATGGGCCGGATGGCCAGCCTCATGCCCATGCTCCCTACCATTTGTAGCTTGTCGTGGCCATGACCGTCCGGCCCGTGCCGTAGAAGCACTGGTAGGCCGAGGCACAGGCCGAAACATAATGCTTGTCGAAGAGGTTCGTCGCGCTGACGGCCAGCTTGAGGCCCTTCAGCTTCGGATCGTAATTGCCGAAGTCGTAGCTGATGGAGGCATCCACCAGCGTGAAGGCCGGCACCTTCATCGCCTTCGTATTGGCGGCGTCGCCGTGCGACGACCCCATATAACGGACACCCGCGCCGATGTTCAGCCCCTGCAGCGCGCCATGGGGAATCGTGTAGTCCGCCCACAGGCTGGCCATGTTGTCCGGAACGCCGACCGGGGTCTTGCCCAGCGTGGACGCCACGTTGCTCTTCTTCACTTCCATATCGGCATAGGTATAGGAAGCGCTAAGGTTGAGGCCGTCGAGGAGCGCGACCTTGGCGCCGAGTTCGACGCCGCGCGAACGGATCTCGCCGGTCTGGGTCTGGCAGATGGACGAGCTGCACCCCGTATTCGATCCGGTATGGTCCAGATCGGTGGTCAGCACGTTCTGCTGGGTCAGGTTGTAGAGCGCGACGGTGAACAGGCCGTCGAAACCGTCCGGCTTGTACTTCACGCCGACTTCGTATTGCTGGGAGGTCGTCGGCTCGAACGGAACGCCGCCATAGCCCGTCCCCATCGTGGGGTCGAAGGAGGTCGAATAGCTGGCATAGGGCGCGATGCCGTTGTCGAACTCGTAGAGCACGCCCGCCTTCCACGTGAAGGCGTGATCGCGGGTTTCGACGTCCCTGGAGGCGCCGGTGGCGAGCGTCGTGGTGGAGCTGTCGATGGACGACCAGTCGTTGCGGCCGGCCAGCACGAAATGCCAGTTGTCGACCGTCATCTGGTCCTGCGCATAGATGCCGAGCTGCCGGCGCGTCTGGTCCTGCCGCGAGGTCAGGGCGACATTGGGCGCGCGCTCATAGACCGGATCGAGATAGTCGATATAGGTGACGGGGCCGTTGCCGTAGGTCGAGTGCGCATTGACCCACTGATAATCCAGCCCCAACAGGACCTTGTGTTGCAGCCGGCCGGTGTCGAAATCGGCCTCGGCCTGATTGTCCACGGCCAGCGCGTCGAACCGCTCGATGTAATGCGTGGACTGCCGCCCGAGGCAGAGATAGGCGATCCCGCCGCATCTGGCCGCCGCCGCCCAGGCCTTGGCGTTCGGCACCACCGAATAGGCCTTGAACTCGCTCTCATCGTGCATGAAGCGCAGGTTCTGCCGCAGCGTCCACACATCGTCGAGACGATGCTCGACATTGTAGCCGATGCTCGCCTGCTTGCGGTTGAAGGTATCGTAATTGGGGTTGCCGCTGAAGAAGTCGTAGGGAATGCGGCCGTTGGGATTGGCTTGCAGCGTGCCCAGCGCCGGCATCCAGTTCGTCTGCACGGATTTGGGATCGTAGGTATAGCTTCCCCTGATCGTCAGCGTCGTGTCGGTGTCCGGCTTCCATGTCAGCGTGGGCGCGATCGCCAGACGCTCGGAGCGGGAATAATCGACATCGGTATCGTAGAGGCGCCCGACGCCGGTGACGCGGTAAAGCAGGGTGCCATCCTGATTGAGCGGTCCGGTGAAGTCGAAGCCGGTCTCGGCGCGGCTATGGTTGCCGAAGCGCGTGAATATCTCGTGCGATGCCTCGGCTTCGGGCTCCTTGCTGACGAGACTGACCAGACCGCCGGGATTGCCGGAACCGTAAAGCACGGAGGAAGGCCCGCGTATGATCTCTATGCGGTCCAGAAAATAGGGATCGATCGAGGGTATGTTGTAGTTGAGACCCGCGGGCAGGCGCAGGCCGTCCCAGTAGTGGACGTAATTGGCATTGCCGCCGAAACCGCCGAAACCGCGAATATAGAGGCTGTCGAAACGGTCGCCGGGGCGGGAGCCGACAGTGACGCCCGGCTCGTAGAGAAGGGCGTTGGCGACCGTGGTCGCGCCCTGCTTCTCCGCCTGCCCGCTCGTGACGACGGAGACCGACTGCGGCGTTTCGATGATGGGCGTGTCGGTCTTGGAGCCGGCGCGGGCCTGTTTGGCCACCGGCCCCTTGTCGCCGCTCGCCTTCGACTTGCCGGCATCGACCGTGATCGTGTTCAGCTTCACCACGCCCTGATCCTGACCCCGATCCTGGGCCGGCGCCGCCGTCGCCGCAAGAAGACCCAGAGAACCTATCAACCCCGCAATGAAGACCCTGTCGCCCATTTTCCCTCTCGATAGCCGCCGCCCTTGCGGACGGGACTGCATCCGGATAAATATGATGGAAACTTTCATATTTTTCGCGTTATAGTGAAATGCGGCGGGAAGGCCACAGGGAAGTTGTTTGCGTAAACGCCATATTTGTTTGCGTCCGCCTTGCCCGGCGCTGTTGTCGGGCCGGAATTTGGATAGGTTCGCTGGATGAACTCTCTGGTGAAAGCGCATGAATTCTTCGGACAGATGCAGGCCGGCAACCGCTCGTTCCGCCTCATCAACACGAATATCGAGTCCGACCGGAACCTGCTCAAGGGAACCTTCACCAGAACCCGCATCCGCGACGGGCTGACGATCCATTATTCGGACGTGACCAATCTGTGCGACCTGCAAACGGAAACCGAGGCGCCTCCGCATCTGGGCATCAAGCTGTTCTTCTGCGGCAGCGTGACGGCCAGCATCGGCGACCGGGATATTCCGATGCCCCTGCGGCAGGCTCAGGGCCGATGGATACCCTCCGCCACGCTGTTCCACCAGAAGGAGCCGGAGCTTTTCCGCCGACGCGCGGAAATCGGCGACCGGGTGCGCAAGTTTACCGTCAAGATCATGCCGGACTGGCTCGAATCCGGCGACGTGCTCGGCCATGCCAGCGCGAGGGGCCTGCGCCGGTTCATGTCGGAAAAGCTTTCGGCGCTGTCATGGACGCCGAGCCCGTCCCTTCTGGCGCTTGCCGAGCAGGCCATAAAGCCGCCGGTGTTCGAGCCGCATCTCCATCGCCTCTATGTGGAAAGCCGGATTCTCGGCGTCATCGCGGAGGCGTTCGCGTTGCTGACGGACGGCGGCGCGGGTGAAGCCCGGCCCGGTCTCAGCATCGCCGAACGCAGGCGTCTTCTGCAAGCCGAGGAATTGCTGCGGGAGACGGCGGGCATCCCGTCCGTCGAGGAGATCGCGGCGAAGATCGGCGTGAGCGTGAATACGCTGCAACGGCTGTTCCATGCCGGCCACGGGACCACGGTGTTCCACTATGTGCGGATGCGCAAGCTGGAACAGGCGCGGCTCGCGCTCGAGAACGAGGGCGTTTCGATCGCGCAGGCGGCCTATATCGCCGGCTACAACAGTTCGGCGAATTTCTCGACCGCCTTCAAGCGCCGATACGGCTTCACGCCGAAACAAAGCCGGCGCTGACGGGGAAGCGCCGGATCGAGGGAAAAACCGCTGTACAATTCCATATCGGACGGCACATATTTGCCCCTAGAGTAACCCGTCCGGGAGAACCGCGATCCGTACCCTCCTTGCCTCCCTTACAATTGCAGCCATCGGCCTTCTCGCCGCTTCCGCCTGTCCAGCCCTCGCGGCAGGCGGCAACGCGGATACGCCGCAAAAGACCGAAGCCACACCGGCGGGCTTCATTGCGCTGGATAAGGCAACAGGCTGCACGGCATCCAACGTCGCGGATAAATGGTGCGTCGCGCTCGCCGACGGAAACGATGCGCCGCTCGTCGTCCGGCACGACGGCAAGGCGCTGTCGCCATGGACGCCGGACGACGACGGGCGCGAATATGCCGCGCTGCCGCTCATCCATCCGCTTGCCGATGGCGCGGCGCTGGCCGTGGTGACGGCGACGCGGATGCAGACCTATTCCGGCGGCGGCGGCAGCGCTTCGGAGCAGCAGCTCGTCCTGATGCACCCAGACGGAAAGGGTACGTCTGATGTGGTCCTCACCGTTCCAGCCGACAGCAGCCTCTCCATCCGCGCCTGTTTCAGCGAAGCGGACGAGAAGAAACGCGCCGGCATCTGTCATGACGAATACAACATGGCGGCGACGCTCTCGCTTTCCGGCGGCGGAGCCATGCCGGACGTGCATCTGGAGGTCGAGTCCACCCACTATCCGCGCGGCGTGTCGCGCGACAGGGATTCGCTGGCCATGCCGCCGCTGAAGAAACGCGATCAGGTCTGGGAGACGGACAAGGCCTGCACCTATAAACGCGATTTCCACTTCGACGCCGGGCAGAACCGCTATGTCACGGACAAGCCGCTGCCCGATGCGTGCAGTTTCGATCAGGGATAGCGTCCGGACAAGCCTCGGAGAGGCGTGTCGGGCCCGGTGACGGAAGCGGTCTCCGGCCGGGTTCCGGTGATGCGGATATGGAGATGCGCGCCGGCCCCTTTTTCCACCGATGCGGTGACGCCATAGACTTCCGACAGGGCTTCGGGCGTCAGCACCGCCGCCGGCTCTCCTTCCGCATGGACGCGGCCATGGGCGAGCAGCACGATCCGGTCGGCCCATTGCAGCGCCAGATGAAGGTCGTGCAGCACCATCACCACCACGCGCCCGGTGCGTGAAAAATCCCGTGCCGCCCGCATGACCTCGTGCTGGTTGCGAAGATCGAGCGCGCTGGTCGGCTCGTCGAGCAGCAGGATGGCCGGGTCGCGCACGATCGCCTGCGCGAAGCCGACAAGCTGGCGCTGGCCGCCCGAAAGCCGGTCGATGCGCTCGAAGGCGAGGTTTATGATCCCCAGCCGGTCGAGCGTCGCGATGGCCCGCGCCTTGAGATCGCCCGCGGGGGCGGCCGAACCGGCGGTGCGCGCGGCGACGACCACCGTTTCCAGAACGGTCAGCATGACGGCGGGCGGAACCGCCTGCGGCATGAAGGCCAGATGGCGCGCGCGGGCGGCTATATCGAGCCGGAGCATCTCCTGCGTTCCCCAGCGGATCGAGCCGCGCGCCGGAACCAGTCCGGCCATGGCCCGCAGCAATGTGGATTTCCCGGCGCCGTTCGGGCCGAGCAGGGCCGTGACCGTGCCGGGCCGCAACGGCTCCAGCGTCACGCCGCGCAGCACCTGCCTCTGCGCATAGCCGCCCGAAAGGTCCGACAGGACGAGTGTGGGGGTGGCCGCCGTCATTCCCGGCCCCGCCGCATCAGGAGTGCGAAAAAGATGGGCAGCCCGATCAGCGCCGTCACGATGCCGATGGGGATCACCACGCCGGGCGCGAGCGATTTGCCCGCGGCGGAGGCGAACGCCATCACGGCCATGCCGACGAGAGCGCTGGCGGGCAGGAAGAACCGGTGATCCTCGCCCGTCAGCATCCGCGCGATGTGCGGGGCCGTCAGGCCGACGAAGCCCACGATGCCGACGAAGGAAACCGCCGTGGCGGAAAGCAGGCAGACATAAAAAAGCGTCACGTAGCGCAGGCGCCGGACATTGACGCCAAGCGTCGCCGCGCGCTCCTCGCCGAGGCGCAGCACGGTCATCTTCCATGCGTTCGCGAGGCTGAGCGGCAGGACCACCGCGACCACGCAGGCGAGCGCCAGAACCGTGTTCCAGTTCGCGCGGGTCAGGCTGCCCATGGTCCAGAACACCAGTTGCTGCAATGCGTCGGCGGAAGCGAGGAACTGCACCAGCGCCAGAAGCGCGCTGAAGGTGAAGCTGAGCGCCACGCCGAACAGCGCCAGCGTCTCCGCACCGCCGCCCCGCGCGCGGGCGAGGAATTGCAGCGCGATCATGGCCGCGAAGGCGAACAGGAATGCGTTGGCGGAGATTGCCCACCCGTCGGGAATGGCGGGGATGGTGAGGCCGAGCACGATGGCGAGCGACGCGCCGAACGCCGAGGCCGAGGAAACGCCGAGCGTGAACGGGTCGGCCAGCGGATTGCCGAGGATGGTCTGCATCTGCGCGCCCGCGAGGCCGAGCGCGCATCCCACCAGAAGCGCCATCAGCGATTGCGGCAGGCGCAACTGCCACACGATCACCGAGACCGCCGGGCTTGCCTCGTGCGGGTTGAGCAGGGTGCGCAGCAGCTCGGCCACGCTCATGCCCGACGGGCCGGTGGTGAGGTCGGTCAGGAAAGCCGCCACGGTCGCCACGGCCAGCACCGCGACGATCAGGAGCCGCATGCGCTGCATGCGGTCGTAATGCCGGGCGGTGGACGAGGAAAGGCCGGCCGCGAGCGGGCCGCCTTTACCGGTTATGTCGTGTGGCATGCCTGCTCACTGTGGGGTTTCAGGGCGCATCTTTCTTCAGCCCCACCCAATAAACGCCTTCCATCGGCACGGCAAGGAAGCGGCGGTTGATTTCCGCAAGGGTCGTTTTCGGATCGAGATCGCGGAAGAGATCGGGATGCAGCCACTTCGCCATGATTTCGGCGAGCAGGATATTCTCGGGCTGAAGGGCGAGCGCCGTCCAGACGCCGTAGACCTGACCGTCCTTCACCGCCTTGAGTTCGGGGAAACCGGGCCGCTGCATCAGGCGCGCGAGCGTCTCGCGGCTTTCTTCCGCCGTATAGGCGGGACCGACCAGAAGCCCCTTCCCCTTTGCCTTGACCTCCATATAGGAGCCGCCATTGCCGATATAGACGTCGGGATTCTGGGCGAGGATATATTCCATGCTCATCATGCCGCCGCCGCTGGACGGATCGGCGGCGCTCAGATTTTGGCCGCCTGCGAGATCGACGAATTCCGACCAGCCGTGGCGGCCGGGCGCGCGGCAGCAATTGCTCAGCCCCGCATAGGTGTCGATCAGCACTTTCGGGCGCGGCGGACTGGACTGCGCGATGCGCCGGCGCACATGCTCCAGATGCTCGCGGTAGAAGGCGATCACGGCATCGGCTTCCTTTTCCCGTCCGAGTATCTTTCCGAGCAGGGTCATGCGCGGCGCGATGTCCGTCGCCTGCATGTGAGCCGATCCCGGCGCGGTGACGAAGACGACCGGCACGCCCGCCGCCTCGAAGGCCTGCGCGATCGCGCCCGCGCCCAGCTTCGGGTCCTGATAGGCCGTGAGCAGCACCAGATCGGGCTTGAGGCTCAGCGCCTTTTCGACCGAAAAAGTGTCCGCCGTCCAGCTTCCCACTTCGGCGATCCCGTCTATGGCGGGGAATTTCCTGCGATAGGCGGCAAGCGTGCCCTTGTCCATGCGGCCGACGGCAGCCCATCCCACCACCAGCGAAACCGGATCGGGATGGATGAAGGCCATGGACATGAGATCGTTGGCCTCGGCGAGGATGATGCGTTTCACGGGGCGCTTTATGGTCACCTGCCGCCCGGCGAGGTCGGTGACGGTGACCGTGTCCCCGGCCCGCGCCGGAGCGCCGGCAAGGACCGCGAGGGCGAGCACGGCCAGAAAGGCGGCCAGAAACGGGCGGAAGCGGGTCGGCATCGTCATCGTGTTCACCAGCGATAGGAGAGCGAGCCGGTGATCGTGCGGCGCGCGCCATAGAAGCAATAGGCGCCCGAAACGCCGTTCGCGAAGGCGAGGTTGCCGCCGCAGGCCGTCGCGACCTTCCGGTCGAACAGGTTGGCGACGTTCAGGTCGGCGCGCATCCCCTTGAGCTGCGGGAAACGCTTCGCGAAATCGTAGGAAATCGCGGCGTCGACCAGCGTGGAGGACGGCGTCTGGAAATAATTCGCTCCGCTCGCCGTGTTGGCCGGGGCGGCGCTGAGATAACGGACGCCGAGACCCACGCCGAGGCCCGCCAACCCGCCATCGTGGAACGTATATTTGCCCCACAGCGAAGCGTTGTGCGGCGGCACGTTGGCGAGCCGCTTGCCGAGATCGGCCGCATTGCTCTCGGTGATCCTCGCGTCGATATAGCTGTAGCCCGCGATCAGGTCGAGGCTGTCGGTGACGGCGGCCCTGGCTTCCAGTTCGATGCCGCGCGTGCGCACCTCGCCGAGCTGGATACTGTATTGGGGATGGTCGGGATCGGTGGTCGTGCGGTTCGTCTCGTTCATCTGGAACACCGCCATGGTGAACAGCGCATCCATGCCGAGCGGCTGGTATTTCAGCCCCGCCTCGATCTGGTTGCCCCGGCGCGGATCGAACGGATTGCCGTAATAATCGGTTCCGCTGGTCGGCTGGAACGACTGCGAATAGCTGACATAGGGTGCTAAGCCGCTGTCGAAGAGATAGAGCAGGCCCGCGCGTCCCGTGAACGCGCCGTCGGACATGTCCGTCTCCGCGCTGCTGAGCCGGTTGAGCGTGTTGGTCTCGGCGCGGTCGTAACGCCCGCCGAGCAGCACGCGCAGCCCGCCCAGCGAAATCTGGTCCTGCGCGTAGAAGCCAAGCTGCTTCTGGACCTGATTGCTGCTGGTCCGCGGCGTGGCGTTGAGCCGGATCGGCACGCCATAGACCGGATTATACATGTCGATGGACGACGCCGTGCCGCTCCATATCACGTTGTCGGCGTCGGTATACTGGTAATCGACGCCGAGCAGGGTCTTGTGCGTGAGCGGGCCGGTGTCGTAATTGAATTCGACGCTGTTGTCCGCCGTGACGCCGTAGCCGTCATTGTAATAACGGGCCGAATTGCGCCGGATCGTCCGGTAATCCGAAAGCAGCCCGACATAGCCGACGGTCGTCCAGTCGAAGCGCGACTTGATATAGCGCGCGCTGCTGCGGACCACGATACCGGAATCGAAACGGTGCTCGAACGTATAGCCGATCGAGCCGAAATAACGGTCGAACTTTTCCTGATCGGGTTCGCCGCGATTGAAGGCGGTCGATATGCGGCCCAGCGGATTGGCGACGGCGCTGCCGATGGCGGGAATCGTGGCGTTGGTGCCGGTATCGGGATCGCGCTGATAGGCGCCCAGAATGGTCAGCGACGTATCGGCGTCCGGCTTCCATGTGAAGGCGGGCGCGATGGCGACCTGCCGGTTCCTGGTCGAATCCACCTGCGTATGGCCGGTCCAGCCGAGGCCGGTGAGGCGATAGAGGAAGGTCTTGTCCGCGTTGGCGGGGCCGCCGAAGTCGAAGGCGCCGTAAATCCGGTCCCAGCTTCCCCCTTCGAGCCGCACCTCTCCGAACGGTTCCTCGGTCGGGCGCTTGCTGACCATGTTGAGGATGCCGCCCGGCGCGGCCTGCCCGTAGAGGATCGACGACGGCCCCTTTAGCACTTCGAGACGCTCGAACAGGTAGACGTCCGGGTGCGGCGTGCCGTAACTGCCGATAGAGGGGATCTTCATGCCGTCCATGTAACGGTCGAGCGAATAGCCGCGCGCGCTCGGCAGATCGAACTTCGCGCCGGAAGCGCCGCGCGTTTCGGCCACCACGCCCGGCGTATAGCGAAGGGCCTGCGAAACCGTCTGCGCGGCCTGATCGGTGATCTGGTCGCCGGTGATGACGGAAATCGCCTGCGGCGTTTCGATGATGGGTGTGTCGGTCTTGGTCGCCGTGGCGTTGTCTTTCGCGACGTAACCTTTCACATGACCGTTTTTCGATTGCTTCCCCGAAGCCTTGCCGCCGCTCTCGATATTGATCGTGTCGAGGACGACGCCACCCTTGCCGCCGGCCTGCTGGGCCATCGCGCCGGGCGCGGCGAGGCAGCACACGGAGGCAAGCCACAGGGCGGAACGCACCGGCCGTGCCTTTGCTGCCACAAAATGATGAAAGATCGCGCCGTCAAGCGGTTTCGACATATCCCCTGTCCCCATGCAATCATGATAAATCTATTCCAGTTTGAGGGGATTAAGCATGGGGGAACGAAATGTTCCAGCGTGGACATGTTGCGAAAAACGTCAAAAACCTTCGCAAAATATAATTCGCGGACAGCGTATGCGGGCCGGAATCAGGTGTTCCCGCGCATTTCCTTCGGCGGGCGGCCGAACCGGTTCCTGAAGGCCGTCGCGAAGCTGGCGGGGCTGGCATAGCCCGCTATGTGGGCGGCCTGCGCAACCGATACGCCGGCCTCTTCGAGCGCTTCGCGCGCCGATGCGAGGCGCTGCTCGCGGATATACTGGAACACCGTGACGCCGAATGCCGACTGGAACTGCCTTTGCAAGGCGTTGACGTTGGTTCCGTGCAGGGCGGCGATCCGCGGCAGCGGAAGTTTCTTGCCCTCGTCGGTGTCGAGCAGGGCCTTGACCACACCCATGCGCTGCCGGTCCCGCAGCTTCAGGAGCGGCTTTCTCTCCGTGCGGGGAACGTCGCAGAGGATGCGGAGCATTTCGGCAAGCGCCTCGCCGGCATGGCTTTCCAGATAAAGATCGCGCAGGGCGTCCGCGCATTGCGGCGGGCGCAGCATCTGTTCGGCCAGCCTGATCTGGCGCGGCGTCAACGGCCAGCGTTCGTGCATCAGATGCGTGTGGAGAAGATCGTGCGCGAGCCCGTCCAGACCGGCATTCTCGAACCAGTCCGGCGGCAGCAGGATCTCCACGCACCGCAGCCCCCTGCCGCCGGTGGTGCGCGAAATCCGTTCCGTCCTCGTGAAACGCGAGAAGATGCCTTGCGCCGTCTCGCCGCCGCTCGTGGGGATCGCGCCGATTTCCGTCGTGACGCCGCCCGCAGAAACCTTGATGGAGCCTGTCAGGCACAGCAGGACCGCAAAGCCGGGCTGAACGGTCATCGAAGACGTATAATCGCGGATATCGATAATATCGACGAGGTTGAGGATCGCGCCGCCGCGCAACCGTATCGCGTCGATATTTCCCCTGTGCAACGTGTCGGCGGGCCCGATGCCGACAGGCTCGTACTCTCTTCCGAGCGACGACGCATGCGCCGTCGCATCCGTGTGTCGGATCGATGTGGAGAAGTCGAACGGGTCGGGCATGAAACCTCGTAGGCGATTGGATGACATGGATTAAGTGGAGTCGGAAGATAAGGGATTCGACGTGAAGCGGCAAACCATCGGCTTGGCGGGCGGTAGCCGCATTGATAGTATGCCCCGATGACGGTTGTTTCTGAGGATACTGGCCGGCCAGCCGGTTTGCTGTTGCGGCTTCCATTGCTGACTTTGCAACTGCTCGGGCGCTTCGGGCCGCAGCTTGCGGTGCTCTGGCTCATCGGCATGATCGGCAATTCGCTTCTCAACGAACTCGCCGTGGCCATCGGCCGGCTGAACGGTTTTGCAGGCCTCTCCACGCTGGCGCTCGTCGTGCTTCTGAAACTCGTGATCATCGTCGCCCTGTTCGAAACAGTACGGCCCGGACTGCCGGCTCTCGACAAGGCTTCCCGGATTGCAGCCGCCCGGCCCGAATACGTGGCCCCGGAGGATACCGCCGCTCCCGGTTTCGCCTCCATTCTGGCGGTGACGCTCGTTCCCTTCTTCGCTTACTACGCCGCCTGGGGTTTTCTGGGCGACACGGTGCGGGAATATTCGAAACTCTCGCTCGACCTGATGATGTTCGGCGAAGGGGGCAACCTGCTGAAATTCGACGGCGGCGGCGCGTGGCTCGTCATTTCAGTCTGCGCCGCGTGGGCGATACGGCGTTTCGCGAAATGGATGCACAAGCGCTCGAAGGCTCCGGTCTGGCCGATCGTCATCGTCATCTGCGAGGCGAACTGGGCCTTCATCGGTCTCTATATCCTCTCGGTATGGGCAGGCGAGATCCGCGCATGGATCGCCGGACTGCCGGACGAGATCGCCGGTCTTGCCGGGCATCTGCAACCGGTCGGCAATGCCATGGCGGCGGCTACCGGTTTTCCGCCCACCGCCGAGGCCGCTTCCGTCTCCTTCCCGCAGCAGATGCGCAGCCTGTTTTTCTACGCCCTGTATCCGGTGGTCTGGCTGACGCTGGCCGCTCTGGTCTACGGATACGATATCAATGGTGGGCGGCCTCCGGCTCAGGGACGCATGGCGCGCGCCATATCGCGCTGGCAGGCGCTGCCGAAGGCGGTTCGCGATTTCATCGCGCATTTCATCGCCGGTACCGCGAAACGCTACCGGGCGCTTGCCGAAGGCGTCGGCCTCACCCTGAATTCCGGTCTTCTCCTGACGATTGCGACGATCCTCCTTTACAGGGTGCTGGACTGGGGCGCGGCTTGGGCATGGTACGGCGTTTCCCGGTGGATCGGCCCGCACGATCTGCCCCTGTGGCAGATGATCGCGCAGGCCATTACATTGTTTCTGGGCAGCCCGAGCGCGCCGGGCGACGGCGTCCTGATCATGCCGGTCAAGGTCTGCCTGCTCGCGGCGGCTCTGGAGATCGGCTTCGCGCAGGGACGGGAATGGAGAGGCGGCGACGCCTGAACCGCATGCTTAGCCGGCAAAAATTCTATTTCAACAGCAGCGGAAACGATATCGCGTCGGGCCGCGACGAAGCGAAGCTGAGATGGGCCGCCAGCGTGGGAGCCGCGTTGGCCGGAACGAGGAATTTTTCCTCAATAAGGGCGTTCGCTCCCTTTGCCGGCGGGTGGCGGGAGACCGCATCGCAGCCATCGACGGGGGTTGCCTGCGGATCGAGTTCCCGGCTGATGCTGCCCGAGGTGAGAAAATCGAGGGGAAGCCAGCGCCGGCCCCGATCGTCCATCAATGTCAGCCGGCATTGCGACCAGCCATCGCGTATTTCGCCTTCGGCTTTCGCGGCCAGCCGGACGATGACCAGCCGCATCCCATCGGGAAAGACGAGTTTCGTATCCCTCCCGTCGCCGATGAGCCGGACCTGATCGAGCCGCCAGGACGCCCCGGCAAAGCTCTGGCCGTCGGCGTTCTCATGGACCCGCAATTCGCTTTGCCGGACATAGTCGGCGATATCGCGCCAGCCGATCACGGCATAGGTGCCAGCCAGCAGCACGGGCAGGCTGATCAGAGAAAGCAATCGAAACCGTCGCTCCCGCCTAGATATCATTGCCGCCGATCTCCACATGTCCGCGTTTTTCGACGCCGTTCCGGTCGAGCTTCACCCGGATTTCCGATTCCAGCCGGGGCGACGGCTGTCTGGAGACGACCAGCGTCATATCTTGGGTCTCCGGTTCCGGCAGTTCGAAAACGAAGAGCCCGCGTGTGGTGAGCCCCGGCTGTATCCGTTTGTCGCTCACCAGCCGGGGAGCGCCGTCCACGCGGAGGCTTTGCCGGTAAAGGCGGCCGGACGCGCCCTCGATCGCCGCGCCCCGGATGGACATGGTTTCCCGTTTCGACTGAAGCTCGACGCTGACGATCAGCCAACAGCCCCCGGTTTGCCTCTCCGTCGGCTGGCCGTAGCGTGTGAAGGAAATCGTTTCGGCGCGTATGACCTTTTTCACCTTGATCGCGAAGGTTCTGCTCGACACCGTATCCTTTTGCACGCCGTCCGTCTCGACGGGACCGGTCAGAAGCGTGTAGCTGGGCGTGGTCGATTGCAGAAACGCCAATGCCGCGACGGCGACGGCGGTGCATAGAAGCAGCAGGAGCGGGCGTATCATGGCGCGGCTCCCTTCGCCGCGGAAGCGAGCGGTAGCTCGACGCGGGCGACGGTCTGCGGGTTGAACCAGCCCGATGCGGCGTAAAGATTGTCCTGCGCCTTGTAGGTGGTGCCGACGATCGCGACTTTCAAAACCTCCGGCAGCGGCTGCGAGGCCGGCAGCACCCATACGGCCGCGATCTTCTCCGGCATCATCGGTTGCAGATCGGAGAGCAGATCGCGGTCCCGCAGGAGGTAGAATTGCGGCGCGGGAGCACCGGAAACGTTTTCGAGCTTCAGCGTCTCCCTGTACAGGTTCGAGCTTTCCGCCGTCAGGTTATCGAGCGTCAGGTCGACCGTCAGCGCTTTATCGCCGGCGCGGACTGCCCGCCCGTCCGGCGTTTCGGCGGCAAGGCGGCCGGAATGGACGGTCACGTCCCACTGGCCGGCGTTGACGGTCGCATCGGCCGCGATCTCCTTCACTTCCGCTGCGGTGCGGGTTTCATAGATGGAAAGGCCAAGCGACAGCGCGGCGGCGAGAAGCCCGCCAATGCCGGCGATGACGCGCATATGGAACGCCTCGTTTGCCTTCCTTATGATCGACCGCTTCATGGCCCTGCTTGTTCGTCCAAGGTTGCCACTCACCATTCTGCCCGCCGAAAGGCGGATGATGACGATCAATCTGGCTCACATAACGCGCCACGGCAAGACAGGGGGTTCATAAAGTTCGGGCGGCAGTCCGGTGATACCCTCACGGGCCTTCGCAGATTTCGGCCCTTGCCGTGGGGACCTGCCCCGCCTCGGCCTCGTAGATGCGCAGGCCCTGTTCGTCGAGCCGGATGATGCGGTAGCAGGGATTGCCTCCCGTCCATAGCGGCGCGCGCGCATCGGTATCGGTGATGAAGCGGTGCGCATTGGCCTGACCGGAACTGTAGGCGATGCCCTCATCGGTCACGCCCGTCATCGGCACATGGATATGGCCGAAGACGACATGGCGCACCCCGGGCCGGTGGGCCGCGAGACGCCGCATCAGCGCGCCGCCGTCATGCAGCCCGATCTTCACGAAATGCGCGAGGCCCACATCCACCGGCGGATGATGGATGAAGACGGTGACGGGCTTGTCGCCCGCACGGCCGAGCGCCTCTTCCAGCCATTCCATGCGATCCGCGCCATAGATGCCGCCGATCACCCCCGCCTCGTGGCTGTCGAGGAACAAGAGCCGGCCATGCGGCGTATCCATGAAGGACTGGACATAGCCGTTGGCGTCGCGCGGATGGTCGGGAAAGGCCTCGGCGAAGGCCGGGCGGCGGTCGTGATTGCCGAGAAGCAGCCGCACCGGAAACGGCGCCGGCGCCAGTATGTCGCGCAGCAGCGCATAGGCCGCCGGTTCGCCGTCGTTGCACAGGTCGCCCGTCAGCACGAGCAGGTCGGCGTCGGCATGATGCGCCAGCACATGGCCGACCGCCGCGCGCAACTGCGCTTCCGGGTCCACCCCGTTCACCGTCATCCCCGAAGGCACCAGATGGGTGTCGGTGATCTGGACGATCTTCATTCCATTCTCCGGATTCTCATTGTTGGACAGCACGGCGCGGGGCACATGGCCCCGCGCTCTATCTATTTGTTTTTACACGCATTATCCTATGCAAAACCGCTTTGCGCTTTCGCTGGCAAAGCTCCACGCCCTTTATTTCATGAGGCTGTTGGTGGCATCCACGATCTGCTTCAGCCCGTCTTCCGGCGTCACCTCGCCACGCATCACCGCGCCGATGATATCGCGCTGGGTCCGCCAGATACGCACCGAATCCCCGCCCGGATAACCGGCCCAGGGCAGCGACCTGTCGGCCTGAAGCGAGGCGGTCTTCACGTTCGGATGCTCGGCATAATAGGGCGCGAGATAATCCGGGCCGGTGGCGAGCTTGTTGGTCGGCAGATAGCCGGTGATGCGCACGATGATGTTCTGCGCCTGCGGACCGGTGATCCATTTGAGATATTTCCACGCCGCCTGCTGCTTCACCGGGTCCTGCGTCAGGATCACGGCCGAATTGCCGCCGGTCGGCACGCCGCCCTTCTCCTTGTTGTCGAGCGGGAAGGTCGCGGTGGTCAGGCGGAAGCGGTTGCCCACCAGCCCCTCGATGGTCTGCACATGGGCGGGCGTGGAGAAGATGAAGCCCGTCAGCCCCGCGCCGAACTGCTGGCGCGACTGGTCCCAATCGAGCAGGTTCTGTCCGCCCTCGGTCACGAACTGGCGGCACATCTTCAGCGCATTGAGGCCGATTTCGTTGTCGAAGGCGACCTTCTTGGTCTTTTCGTCCACCAGCGTGCCGCCCTGCTCGAAGATCAGCGATTGCCACAGCCAGTCGTCCGGCCAGCCGTTGATATCGTAGCCCATGCCGGCGATCTTGGGATCGAGCGCATGGATCTTCTTCGCCAGTTCGATCAGTTCCGGGAAGGTGGTCGGCATGTGATCCGGATCGCCTCCGGCCTTCTTCACCAGATCGGCGTTGACGAACATGATCGGCGAGGAGGCGTTGACCGGCAGGCCGTACTGCTTGCCGTCCACCTGTCCGAGCGCCGCCATCTTGGGGCTGAAATTCTTGTCGAGAAAGGCCTGCCCGCCCTCGGCGGCGATGAACGGGCCGAGATCGGCGATCTGCTTGCGGGGCGCGAGCGTATGCACCAGTTCGGCGGTCAGATTGTAACCGGAGAAATAGACGTCGGGCAGCTTGTTGGTCACGGCGGCGCGCAGCACCTGCTGCTGGCCCTCGTTATAGCCGACCGCGGGCGCGAGGAAGTTGATCTTGATGCCCGGGTTGTCCTTCATGAACTGGTCGGCCAGCGGCTGGTGGAACTTGGTGAAACCCGGCAGGTTGTAGAGTACCTGCAGCGTCACCTGTCCATCGGCGGCGAAGGACGGAAGGGCGGGCATGGCAAGCGCGAACGCCAGCGCGCTGACGGCGGAACGTCGGGTGAAAAGCATGAGTGGTCTCCGGTGAGTGACAGTAAAGGTTTCAGACCGTCGTGCGCCTTATCAGGCGCATTGTGACGATCTGTCTTTTCGTTTGAGCATCGGATGATCCGAAAACCGGTTCCCACTTTTCGGTCCGATGCTCCAGACGGGGTCACTTGACCCCGGTCATGGTGATGCCCGCGATGAACTGCTTGCGCGCCAGAAGGAAGCACAGCACCATCGGGGCGGTGATCAGCGTGGCGCCCGCCATCAGCGCGCCGTAATTGGCGCCCGTCTCGGCGTCCGAGAAGAACAGCATGCCGAGCGGCGGCGGCGCGAGCGCGGTGTCGGAAACGACGACCATCGGCCAGTAGAGGTCGTTCCAGTGCGCCACCACCGAGAACACCGCGAAGGCGGCGAGCGACGGCAGCGAGCCGCGCAGCACCAGCCCCCAGCAGATTTCCCATTCGGAAAAGCCGTCGAGCCGGGCCGCCTCGATGATCTCGTCGGGATAGGTCTTGAAGGACTGGCGGAACAGGAAGATGGCGAAGACCGACAGGAAGAACGGCACCATCATGGCGAAATAGGTGTTGAGCAGATCCGTCTTGGCGAGACCGACGAAGAGCGGCAGCGCCAGCGCCTGAATGGGCACGCAGAGCGCGGCGATCACCAGCGTCAGGAACAGTTTTGCGCCCGGAAACCTCAGCTTGGCCAGCGCATAGGCCGCAGGCACGGAGGTCAGCACCTGCACGATCAGGATGCCTGCGCAGACGATGACGCCGTTCAGCATGAAACGCGCCATCGGCACTTCGCTTGCCGCGAGGCCGTAATTGCCGGCGGCATCGAAATGCTTCGGGATCGGCCACAGCGAGATGTCGAAGATTTCGGCCGGAGAGCGGATCGAGGTCAGTACCATCCAGTAGAAGGGCAAGAGCATCACGGCCGCGCCGAGCGCCAGGACCAGATGCGGGATATAGCGGGAAAGCCGTGTCATCAGTAATGCACCTTGCGGTCCATGCGCAGCGTCTGGCCGATGGAAAGCACCAGCACGAAGACGAGGAAGAGCAGCGTCAGCGCGGCGGCATAGCCGGTGTTGGAATATTCGAACCCTTCGAGATAGAGATCGAAGAGCAGCGTTTCGGAGCCGAAGCGGCCCTTGGTCAGCACCGCGACCGTCTCGAAGACCTTGAAGGCGGAGATGGAGGTGGTGACGACCACGAACATGGTGGTCGGCCCCAGCATCGGCCATGTGACGGTGAGGAAGCGGTCGATCGGGTTCTTCGCCCCGTCGAGCCTTGCGGCCTCGTGCAGGTCCTGCGGGATCGCCGTCAGCCCGGCGAGGAACAGCACCATGTTGAAGCCGACGATCTGCCAGATGCCGATCACCGCCATGGTGGGGATGAGCAGCACCGGATCGGACAGGAAGGCCACCGGCTCGAAGCCCAGCCAGCGGATGAAGGCGTTGACCGGGCCGAGCGAGGGATGCAGCAGGAACTGCCACACCGTCGCCATGGCCACCAGCGTGGCGGTGACGGGCAGGAAATAGGCCACTTCCCACAGGCCGCGCGTGCGTTTGCGCCCATGCACCAGAAGCGCCACGCCGAGCGCGAGGAAGACGCCGAAGGGGATGACGATCACCGCGTAGAGAAGCGTGTTGCCGAGCGCGCGCAGGAACACCGGATCGTGGAAGGCCTTCACGAAATTCGCCGCCCCGATGAAATTCCAGTCCAGCGCGCCGAGCGTGTAATCCGTCACCGAGAAGAAGGCGAGAAAGACCATCGGCAGGATATAGGTGACGAGCATGAGCAGCACCGCGGGCGCCACGAACAGCAGCGCCAGCCACAGGCGGCGTCGTTCGCTCCTGTTGCGCGGCAGGGCGATCGCGGCGGAAGCCGCCGGCGCGGCAGCGAAGCCGGCCGCGCTCATGCGGGCACCTTTTCGAGCGCGTTGCAGGCGATGCGCCGGCCCGCGCCATCGAAGAGATGGGCGCGGTTGGCACGGAAAGCGACGCGCACCAGCCCGTCGGCCCCTGCTTCCGCCGGTGCGTCCGCGCCCTGGCGCAGCGTCAGCCGCAAGCCGTCGTCCGCGTCGAGCGCCAGCGTGAGATAGCGGTCCGCGCCGTGCAGTTCGCTGCGCAGGATGCGGGCGCGCATGCCCGTCCGCGCCAGCGCGAGGTCTTCGGCGCGCAGGCCCAGTGTTGCAGGCCCCGCCGTCTGCGGCGAGGCGGCAAGGCCGATCTCCGCGCCAAAGGCGGAAAGACGGCCGGAAGAGGCGATCTCCACCGGCAGGAGATTGATCGTCGGCGTGCCGATAAAGCGCGCCACGGCCAGCGTCGCCGGGCGTTCGTAAAGCTCCGCCGGGGTGCCGAGCTGCTCGATCCTGCCGCCGACCATCAGCGCGATGCGGTCGGACATGGTCATCGCCTCGATCTGGTCGTGGGTGACATAGACGAAGGTCGCGCCGAGACGCCAGTGCAGCGCCGCCAGTTCGTCGCGCATATGGGCGCGCAGCTTGGCGTCGAGATTGGACAGGGGCTCGTCCATGAGGAAGGCGGCGGGGTCGCGCACGAGGGCGCGCGCCAGCGCCACACGCTGGCGCTGGCCGCCCGAAAGCTGCGCCGGGCGGCGGTCGAGCAGCGCGCCGATCTGCAAGGTCTGCGCGGCCTGTTCGACGGCCTCGTCGATCCCGGCCAGCGTCGCGCGGTCCGCCATCAGCCGGCCCATGAGCGGCAATCGCGCCCGCATGGGCAGGCGGCGCATACGCAGCGGCGTGGCGATGTTCTGGCGCACGGTCATATGCGGATAGAGCGCATAGGACTGGAACACCATGGCGAGGTTGCGGTCGGCGGGATCGACGCCCGTCACGTCCTGCCCGCCGATGGAGACGGAACCGCGATCCGGCGTTTCGAGACCGGCGATGATGCGCAGCAGCGTGGACTTGCCGCAGCCCGACATGCCGACCAGCGACAGGAACTCGCCCGGACGAACGGCAAGGTCGATGCCCTTGAGCACCTCCTCCCCGCCGAAGCCCTTGCCGACCCCGGCCAGTTCGAGTGCCATTTCGCTTGATCGCGGCGTCATCCTGCGCTCCTTTCGATTTCGGAGCGAAGTCTCTTCATGGCCGGCAACAGTTTCATGACAGCCAGATTAAGAATTGATGACGATTTGGAGGGACCGCATCGTTGCCCCCTCCCCGATGCCGAAGCCCGGCAGATCGGGGCGCCTCACACAACAGGACGATAGCAGCAAGGGAGCATCAATCCACGCCTTCCGCCGTTGCAGGGACAAGCCATGTCCCCGATATCCGTTTTATTTATAACGAGGTATTTTACCCGCTCCCCATACGGCGGCCCGCTCAGCCCCGCAACTGCGCCAGCACGCCCGCGATGTCTCCCATGCCCCAATGCTCGGCGATCAGCCCGTCGTGAATGCGAAAGATGTCGCAAGACGTGAAACGCAGCGGCTTTCCGGTGGGCTGGACGCCGAAATAAACGCCGCCATGGGTTCCCGTATAGACGAAGCTGGCGGCGACGCGATCGCCGCTTGCGACCATGGTTTCGATGCCGACTTTCAGATCCGGCATACCCGTCAGCCGCGCCTTGAAAAAGGCGACGCTGGCCTGTTTCGGTGTGACATTGGCCGGTGCCGGTGCGGCGGCGCTGGTCTGATGGTTAATGTAGCGGTCCGAGAACAGCGCGGAGAACGCATCGATATCATGCGCGCTCAACGTCGCTGCGAAACGCTTCGCAATTTCCGGCGGCGAGGCGGCTGTTTTCGCGAAGGCTGTTCCGGGAAGCCCGCTCGCCAGAACGAGGCCCGTGGCTACAATCTGTCTTCGGGTGGCGACCGGCTTCGTCATGACGCTTCCTTGCATGTGGGGAGTTTCCGCAGGGCTGCGTTACGTATCGTATATTTTGCGCGCCGGCGCCACGATGCGCCGCCCTCATCACGCAAGCTTGACACAGCCGCTCAATCGAGCCAAGCCGTCCGCGATGAACAGGATGCGTGTCGCGATCCGGCGGGCGAACCACATGTCGTGGGTGACGGTCACCATCGACATCTCGCTTACCGCAGCCTGTTGAGATCGACCGAACGGTTGTCGATGATGGCTTCCATCGAGAAGAAGCCGGTGACCGTCGCCAGATCGAAATTCGTGATCAGCTTCTGATAAAATGCGTCATATCCCGCCATGCCTCTGGTGACGACCTTGATCAGATAGTCCCAGTCGCCGCCGATACGGTAAAAATCGATGACTTCGGGAAGCCGGTCGACATGTTCCCGGAAACTGTCGATCCATTCCCTCGAATGGTGCCGGGTTCTGATCATCACGAATACGGTGAGATCGAAGCCCAGCGCACCGAGGTCGATATCGGCATGGGACCCACGGATCACCCCCATCGAATGAAGCTTCTGAAGCCGCCGCCAGCAGGCGTTCTGGGACAGGCCGACCTTCTCGGCGAGGTCGCGCTGCGAGATATTCGAATCTTTTTGCAACGCCGTCAAAATCTTCAGATCGAAGGCATCGATTTTTGACGATAGTTCGATCATTTGACACACAGTTTCGCGATAGCTGTAGAAAATAGGTGAATTTCTCCACGCTGGCGCAGAATATGATTTCTGTCAACATTCCTCAAACCGGAGGTTGAGCATGCAGGCCGTTCGGTCCAACGCAAAAGAAGGCGCCACGCCTCTTGCCCGTTTTCGCCGCAGCCTTGAGCGCGACACCCTGATTTCCGATCTGCGCGACGATCTTATCGGCGAAACGGCCCGGATCGAAGGCCCCTACGGCGTCAGGAACATGGTCTATGCCGACTATGTCGCTTCGGGACGCGCATTGGGAACGATCGAGCGCTTCATTCTGGACGAGGTGCTGCCCTACTACGCGAACAGCCACACGGAAGCCTCCTATTGCGGAGGCTTCATGACCCGCATGCGCCGCGAGGCGCGCGCGCTGATCGCCGAATGCTGCGGCGCCGGCGAAAAATATGCGGTGATATTCACCGGTTCCGGCGCAACCTCCGGCATCAACCGCCTCGTCAGGCTGTTCGGCGTGGCCGAGGCGGTCAGGGCGGGAAAGAAGGTCCGGATCGTCACCGGTCCCTACGAGCATCATTCCAACATCCTGCCATGGCGTGAAACCGGCGCGGAAATCGTCGAACTGGCCGAGGCGCCGGACGGAGGCCCAGACATGGCGCATCTCGATGCGGTTCTGCACCGGGGCTCGCCCGATCTGACGATATGCACCTTCTCCGCCGCCTCCAACATCACAGGCATTACCTGCGATGTCGCGGCCGTGACCCGGATGGTGAAAGCGGCCGGAGCCACGATGATCTGGGATTATGCCGGCGGCGGCCCCTATCTGCCGATTGCGATGTCGCCGGACGGGTCGGCGGATATCGATGCCGTCGTGGTCTCGCCGCACAAGTTCATCGGCGGTCCCGGCGCATCGGGCATACTGATCGTCCGCAGGCAGGGCCTCGCCACCGGCAAGCCGTCATGGCCGGGCGGCGGAACGGTGAAGTTCGTGTCGCCCGAAGCCCACGATTACAGCGAAAATCTGGAGGCACGCGAGGAAGCGGGCACGCCCAATGTGGTCGGCGACATTCGCGCCGCGCTGGTCTTTGCGGTCAAGCATGCCATCGGCGTGAAGGAAATCGAGCGCCGCAATCGCGCGCTGACCGCGCAGGTGTTCGCGGCATGGAAGGATGTGCCGCGGCTGGAAGTGCTCGGGCTTCCAGATGCGGGCCGCCTGCCCATCTTCTCCTTCCGGGTCAGGGACGGCAGCGGCGGATATGTCCACCAGCAGCTCGTCACCCGGATGCTGAGCGACAGGTTCGGCATTCAGGCCCGTGGCGGCTGCGCCTGCGCCGGCCCCTATGTTCACAGGCTGCTGGCCATCGACGCACGGCAATCCCAAGAGATACGGCAGGCCATACTGGCCGGGGACGAACTCCGGAAGCCCGGCTTCACCCGCCTGAATTTCTGCGTGCTTCTCCCGGACGAGAAGGTGCAATTCATCATCGATTCCGTTGCCCGGCTTGCCGCCGACGCACCGGCATACGCGGCGGATTACGACTGCGATCCGTCACGCGCGATCTTCTTCCCGAAAGCGGCTGCGGCGAAAGAGCCTGTCCACGAACAGGCCTGACGTCGCCGGCTGCCACCGGTTTCCGTGACCGTCAGCCGAACCTTCCGGTGACGTAGGCTTCGGTGCGCGGGCTGGCGGGACGCTGGAAAACCTGCGTCGTCTCGCCGAACTCGACAAGTTCGCCGAGATACATGAATGCCGTATACTGCGAGATACGCGCCGCCTGCTGCATGTTGTGCGTCACGATGGCGATGCAGTAATCGTCCTTCAGCTCGTCGATCAGTTCCTCGATCTTCGCGGTCGAGATCGGATCGAGCGCCGAGGCCGGTTCGTCCAGAAGCAGGACTTCGGGCCGCACCGCGATCGCGCGCGCGATGCACAGGCGCTGCTGCTGGCCGCCGGAAAGACCCAGGCCCGACTGGTGCAGCTTGTCCTTCACCTCGTCCCAAAGTGCCGCCTCGCGGAGAGCGGCCTCGACCCGCTTTTCCACCTCGGCTTTCGGCAGGTTCTCGCGCAGGCGGATACCGAAGGCGATGTTGTCCCAGATCGACATCGGAAAGGGCGTCGGCTTCTGGAAAACCATGCCGATGCGGCTGCGCAGGGTTTCGAGATCCTCGCCCTTCCCCAGAATATCCCGGCCGTCGAGCAACACCTGCCCCGTCACCTTCTGCCCCGGATAAAGGTCGTACATCCGGTTGAAGATGCGCAGCAGCGTCGATTTTCCGCATCCCGAAGGGCCGATGAAGGCGGTCACGGTGCGGTCCCGCAGCGCCATGTCTATCCCTTTCAGCACCTCGTGGCCGTTCTGGTAGGCGAAGCGCAGGTCCCGCGTCTCCAGCTTCGGCGCATGGGCCGGAACGGCGGCGTTCTGTCCGGCGGCGGCGGGCTGGTTGCCGGACTGGTTGAAAGTCATGGTTTCCATGGGAATCTCCGTTACGCGTTGCGCGGCGCGCCGCCGAGGGCGCGGGCAATCACGTTGATGACGAGAATGGCGAAAGTGACGATCAGCGCTCCGCCCCACGCCATGCTCTGCCAGTCGTTATAGGGGCTCATCGCGAACTGGAAGATCACGGTGGGCAGGCTCGCCATCGGCGCGTTCATATTGCTGGTCCAGTACTGGTTCGAAAGCGCCGTGAACAGAAGCGGCGCGGTTTCCCCCGCCACCCGCGCGAAGGCCAGCAGAACGCCCGTGACCAGCCCCGTGCGCGCCGCGCGCCACACCACGGCGGTCATGATCTTCCAGCGCGGCGCGCCGAGTGCGGCCGCCGCCTCGCGCAGGCCGACCGGCACCAGCGCCAGCATATCCTGCGTGGTGCGCACGATGACCGGCAGGGCGATGATCGCCAGCGCCACCGCCCCGGCCCAGCCGGAGAAATGCCGCATCGGCACCACCATCACCGCATAGACGAACAGTCCCACCACGATGGAGGGGGCTGCGAGAAGCACATCGTTCACGAAGCCCGCGATCTGGGCGATGCGCGACCCGCCCGAAAATTCGTTCAGCGCCGTTCCGGCCAGAATGCCGAGCGGCGTGGCGATGGCAAGCCCGGTCAGCGTCATCATGATGGAGCCGTAGATCGCATTGGCCAGACCGCCCTCCACGCCGGGCGGCGGCGTGCTTTTGAGGAACAGCGAAAGGTTCAGCGCGGACATGCCGCGCACGACCAGCGTGCCGAGGATCGCGACCAGCACGATCAGCCCCAGCACCGTCGCGGCGGTGGCGGCGATCATGGCGATACGGTTCTTGAGCCTGCGGCGTTCGAGACGGGTCATGTCAGTTCTCCCCGCGCGCGATCATCCAGCGCGCCAGCCCCAGAACGAGGAACGTGATGACGGACAGGATCAGGCCGAGCGCGATCAGGCTGGATGTATAGAGATCGGAAGTCGCCTCGGAGAATTCATTGGCGATGGAGGCCGAGATGGTCGTCGCCGGCGCCAGAAGCGAAGCCGCGATGCGGTGCGAATTACCGATCACGAAGGTGACCGCCATCGTTTCGCCGAGCGCGCGGCCGAGGCCGAGCATCACGCCGCCCACAAGACCGCGGCGGCAATAGGGAATGACGATGCGGCGCACCACTTCCCAGCGCGTCATGCCCATGCCGTAGGCGGATTCGCGCAGGAGCGTAGGCACCGTGGAGAAGACGTCGCGGGTGATCGCGGTGATGAAGGGCAATGCCATGATCGCCAGCACGATCCCCGCCGTCAGCATGCCGACGCCATAGGGCGCGCCCCTGAACAGCATACCGATCCATGGAACCTGCCCGAGCGTGCCGTTGAGGAACGGCTGCACCGTGCTCTGCATGATCGGCGCCAGCACGAAGAAGCCCCAGAGTCCGAAGATGATCGAGGGAATGCCGGCCAGAAGTTCGATCATCGTGCCGATGGGGCGGCGCAGCGCCTCGGGACAAAGCTCGGTCAGGAAGATCGCGATCCCGAAGCCGAGGGGTACCGCGATCACCATCGCGATGGCCGAGGTGACGAGCGTGCCGTAGATGGGCGCTGCGGCGCCGAATATTTCCTTGGCGGGACTCCAGTCTTGCGTCCAGACGAAGGCCGGGCCGAAAGCGTGAAAGGCTGGCGCGGCCCCGAAGGCAAGCGCCACCAGCACGGCGACCAGCGTCAATACGACGATCGCTGCCGACAGGCGCGCGAGACCGACGAAGCCGCGATCCTCCAGCCGGTGGCGGCGGGCGCTGCTGGTATGGCCGGAAATATCCGTGGATGTAACCGAAGACATGAATGACCTGACCGGAAAAGCGGGCGCGGACGAGCCGCACCCGCAACAAAGGATGGCCTTAGCGGATTACTTGGCCGCGGTGAAAACCGGCTTGCCGTTCGCGGTGATGCCGCTCCAGGAAGCCTCGATCAGTTTCACGACCGAATCCGGGATCGCCACATAGTCGAGTTGCGCCGCTTCCTTGGTGCCGTTGTGATAGACCCAATGGAAGAACTTCAGCGCTTCGGCGGCAGCGGCCGGATCGGACGGTTTCGCATGGATCATGACCCAGGTCGAGGCGGCGATCGGCCAGCTCGTGGCGCCCGGCTGATTGGTGATCACGACGTGGAAGTTCTTCGTGCCGGCCCAGTCGGCGTTGGCGGCGGCGGCGGCGAACGTGTGGAGAGAAGGCGTGACGACCTTGCCCGCCTCGTTCACCATCTTGGCGAAGCCGAGCTTGTTCTGCACGATATAGGCATATTCGTTATAGCCGACCGCGCCCGGCGTCTGCTTGACCGTATTGGCCACGCCTTCCGAACCCTTGGCGCCGAGGCCGACGGGCCATTCGACGGCGGTGTCCGAGCCGACTTTCGTCTTCCACGAGGGCGAGACCTTGCTCAGATAATCGGTGAAATTGAAGGTCGTGCCGGAACCGTCCGAGCGGTGGACGACGACGATGGGCTGGCTCGGCAGCTTCAGCTTCTTGTTCAGCGCCGCGATGGCCGGGTCGTTCCACTCCGTGATCGAACCCTCGAAGATGCCGGCCAGCGTCTTGCCGTCCAGCACGAGTTCGCCCGGCTTCACGCCCTGAATGTTATACATGGGCACGATGCCGCCCATGATCATCGGGAACTGCACAAGGCCGTTCTTTTCGAGTTCCGCGTCGTCGAGCGGCTTGTCCGAAGCACCGAAGGTGACAGTGCCGGCCTCGACCTGCTTGATGCCGCCGCCGGAGCCGATCGACTGGTAGTTCAGCGCATTGCCGGTCTTTTCCTTGTAAGTGGCGCCCCACTTGGAGAAGACGGGATAGATGAAGCTGGATCCCGCGCCCGATATATCGGCGGCGAAGGCGGTGGTGGACATCATTACGCCAAGGATGCCGATGGCGGCGCCTTTCAGCATATTGTGCATGACGGTCATGGTTTTTCTCCTGATGTGCAACGAACGGGCACTGGATTGCTCCGGCTGGCCGAGCGGACATTAGCCCCGGCGCGTGACAGTCAGGTGACAGTAGATTTACAGTTTCATGACAGCGGCGCCGACCCGGTGAAACGGTCCGTTTTGAAGCAGGCTGCGGGGTTCCGGGGCGAACGGGTTCGGGTGACAGTCCGGCTCCCTGCGAAGGCGGCGCCATGGCCGCCGGCGGGCCACGGCTGTCGTGGTGAAAGCGCTCCTACAGGGGCTTCATCGCCGCGTTTTCACCGATCAGGCACCCTTTTTTCATCCCATTGGAAAACAACGGAATTTTCTCGTTTACAAAACCCAATCGACCACTTGGTTTTGCTGGCGGGACTCGACCCATCCACTGATTCTGGGAGAAAGGGAGACGCCGTAAAGCCCGATTTCGATTGCGTCATCCAACATCTATATCTATAGCGCAATTCGGGCCGGAAATCCAGCCTCAAGCGCCGCGCCCGGCAAAATAATCGCATTCGCCGTTCCTGCCGCCGACAGGTCCGCATGATAGAATCCTGCTGCGGACCGGACGGAAACAAATGGCTCGACGAGATGTCACCCGCCGGCGGTCATCGAGGCGGGAAACAGGAAACGAGACGAAGATCACAGCCCCTCCCCCATCTCCATTTCGATATAAACCGGCCCGGAAATGCAGACGCAGCCGCGCCCGAAACAGCCGTCCTTCTGGAAAGGCGATTCGCAGGCCGATGGAACAGCGCCTCGGAGCAGAAATAACGGTTCATTCTCCGCCCTTTCCTCCCCGCAGCCATGACTGACGTGATAGACTGCCGTCTAATTTCGTGAAAGCGCTTTGAATCCAGATGGATACGGGAAATCGATTCGGGCCGGTGAAATTTTTCCGCTTTTCGGCCTTGCCGCTCATACTTTGTTAATTCGGGCACCCCTTGCGACTCGCAGAGAATCGGACATAATGACGGTATTCAGGCGGTATCTGCTTTAGTGCCGTCATTAAGGATCGTAATTCCATGAATATCGCAAATCCGGCAGCGGCCCTGTCGTTTGACGACATGATATTGATGCAGGGGCGGGAGATTTCCCGCAAGCTCAATATGCTGCGTCATGAGAATTTTCCGCCGGATGCGCGCAAGGGTCTTCGCCAGTTCTCCATGGCGGAGGCCGCCTATTTCCTCGGCGTCTCGCCCAGCAATCTGAAGAAGCTGCATCTCGAAGGCAAGGCGGTGGAGCCGACCATCCTGTCGGGCGGCCGCCGCGCCTACAGCGCCGAACAGATTCAGGAATTGCGGCGCTGGCTGGACCAGAACGGGCGCGCCGAGGTGAAACGCTATGTGCCGCACCGGCGCGGAAGCGAGAAATTGCAGGTCGTCGCCGTCGTCAATTTCAAGGGCGGATCGGGCAAGACCACCACGGCCGCGCATCTGGCGCAGCATCTGGCGCTGACCGGCCATCGCGTTCTCGCCATCGATCTCGACCCCCAGGCGTCCTTTTCCGCCCTGCACGGCATCCAGCCGGAACTGGACGAATTCCCATCGCTCTATGAGGCCATCCGCTACGACAGCGAGAGAAAGCCGATCCGCGACGTGATCCGCCGCACCAACTTTCCCGGCCTCGATATCATTCCGGCCATGCTGGAATTGCAGGAATACGAATACGATACGCCGCTCGCCATGCAGAATGGCGGCGAGGGCAAGATGTTCTGGAACCGCATCGCCAAAGCGCTGTCGGATGTGGACGCCGATTACGACGTGGTGGTCATCGACTGCCCGCCGCAGCTGGGTTATCTCACGCTGACGGCGCTTTCGGCTGCCACCTCGGTGCTGATCACCGTGCATCCGCAGATGCTCGACCTCATGTCCATGTCGCAATTCCTGCTCATGCTTGGCGATATTCTCAAGACCGTGCGGCAGGCGGGCGGCCCGGTGCAGCTCGACTGGTTCCGCTATCTCATCACCCGCTACGAGCCGACCGACGTGCCGCAGGCGCAGATGGTCGGCTTCATGCAGAGCATGCTGGCCTCGCATATGCTGAAGCATCAGATGCTGAAATCCACCGCCATCTCCGATGCCGGCCTCACTAAGCAGACGCTTTACGAGGTCGATCGCAGCACCATGATCCGCGGCACCTACGACCGTGCCATCGAAGCCATGGAAGCTGTCAATTCGGAAATTCGCGGCCTGATCCATGAGGCGTGGGGGCGCTAAAGCATGTCGCGCAAAAGTGGAACCGGTTTTGCGATAACGACATGCGTAAAACAGAGACCTGAAGCCGGAAAGCGATCGACAAGATCGCGGCGCGCTTTAGACCGCCGTCTAAAATGGAAAACGTGAAATAAAATCAGGCGGATCGCCTGTTCGAGGATTAGAGAATGGCACGCAAGAACATCTTTGAGAGCGTGATGCGAGACGAGCCGGAAGCGGAGAGGCCCGCCGAGCCGTCCGAAGGCTCGGCGCGCCGTTTCGGCGCCGCCAAGTCGCTCTCCGCCTCGATCGATGAACTGGCGAAGCAGGCCGCGCGCAATCTCGACGGCGAAACCGTGGTCGAACTCGACCCTGCAAGCCTCGACGAATCCTTTGTCGCCGACCGCCTGCCGCAGCAGGACGACGCCGAATATGGCGAGTTGCTGGAAGCCATCCGCGAGCGCGGGCAGGACAGCCCCATTCTGGTGCGCCCGCATCCTTCCGTGAGCGGACGCTATATGATCGTGTTCGGCCATCGCCGCGCGCGTGTGGCGCGTGAGCTTGGCCGCACGGTCAAGGCGGTCATCCGGCCGCTGGCCGATCTCGAACATATATTGAGCCAGGGGCAGGAAAATACCGCCCGCGCCAATCTGAGCTTCATCGAGCGGGTCCTGTTTGCCGCCAAGCTGGAGGCGCTGGGCTACGAACGCGAGGCGATACAGGCCGCGCTCACCGTCGATTACCAGACGCTGTCCAAGATGCTCACCATTCCGAAATCCGTTCCGGAAGCGCTCCTGCGCGCCATCGGCCCGGCCAGAGGCATCGGCCGCGACCGCTGGCTGGAACTGCGCAAGCTGATCGAAATGCCCGGCAAGAAGGAGCAGGCGGAAGCGTTGCTGGAGAGCGAGACCTTCCGCGACGCCGCGTCCGCCGAGCGGTTCGAGCAGCTTTACAACCATCTGAAAGGGGCAGGGCGCAAAAAGCGTGTCACCAAGGCCGCATCGCGGCCCGGCGCGGTATGGACGGCTGCGGACAAATCGGTCAGCGCCGTCATCCACAGCACCGGCAAATCCGCGACGCTGGCGCTGGGTGCCGCCAACGGGCCGCGTTTTGCCCACTGGCTTTCCCGCAATCTGGACCGGCTTTATGCCTCCTTCCAGAGCGAAGAGAAATGAGTACGCGTGAAAAAACTTATCCCCGCTGTCCGGGCATCGCTTAGTCTGTCCGCGTGTGAAGCGTAAACAGGGCATCGAACCCGAAATTCGGTGCCGGAAAAGGAACAATCGAAGGAAGAGGAACGAGAGAGCAAAAGAAAAAGGCCCCCAAACGTCGCCGTGTGGAAGCCCTTCTCATCGGTTTAGCAGCTAGAGAATCGCAAATCCACGAATCACTGTCAAGTGCTATCAGCGTCATTCTGGCGGACGGATTTCTTTTGCCTTGCGAGAGGTGAAAGACAATGGAGATTCAACTGGCCTCGACGCCGTTCGGCAGTCGAAGGATGACGGCTGCCTTGCTGTCGGCGCAGCAATATGCGCGGCGGCTGGAGAAAAATGCCGTCGCCGACAAGTGGCAGCTTCACCGCTGGCTGTGCGAAGCGAAGAGCGTTTACGCGCTGAGCGACCGTTCGCTGGCGATCCTGAAGGCACTTCTGTCCTTCCATCCCGACACGGTGCTGGACGGGAAGGGCGGCCTAATCGTGTTCCCGTCCAACCGACTGCTCATCGAGCGCGCCTGCGGCATGGCCGACGCCACCCTGCGCCGTCATCTCGCAGCACTTGTCGATGCCGGCTTCATCGCCCGGCAGGACAGCCCCAACGGCAAGCGCTATGCCCGCCGCGCCAAAGGCGGGGAGGTGCAGATCGCCTTCGGTTTCTCGCTGGCGCCGCTGCTGGCGCGCGCAGACGAACTGGAAGCTGCCGCCGAGCAGGTGCGCATGCAAAAGGCCGCCCTGCGCGAGGCCCGCGAGCGGCTGACATTGCTGCGCCGCGACATTGCCAAGCTGCTCGAACTCGCGCTCGCTGAAGGCTGGTCCGGCGACTGGAACGATCTCCATCAGCGCTTCCGCATAATCGTCGATTCCATACCGCGCCGCGCCGAACAGGCTGAACTGGCAGCGCTGGTGACTTCACTGGAAACCATCCGCCTTTCTATCGACAAGCTGTTGAATAAAAACGAAAATATTCGTATTTCGAGCGGCAGTGAATCCCAGAATGAGCGGCAGCAAACGGAATCGAAACCAGAATCCTTTATTGAACTGACAGCGCCTGCATCAACCGGCAAACGCATGCAGACACCCGATCCCGCTCCGCAACAGGCGACGGTTTCGCTCGATATGGTGCTGCGAGCCTGTCCCGAAATTGCGGCCTATGCCGGTTCTCCCATCCGGCAATGGCCCGATCTCATCGAGACGGCGGCGGTCATCCGGCGGTTCCTCAACATCGACGGCAGGCTCTACGAACTCGCCAACAGAATGCTTGGGAAACACGACACGGCCATCGCCATCGCCTATCTGCTGCAACGCCATGGCGAGATACGCTCGGCAGGCGGCTATCTACGTGTCCTGACGGAAAAGGCTGCCGAAGGGGCGTTCTCGATCAGGCCGATGATGCTGGCAGCGCTCAGGTCGCATCAGGCAAAAGAAAGCCAAGAGCATTTCCAGCAAAAGTGCGAAGCGCCTACGCAGGGAAATCAGTCCACTGGACTGATCTCTGATCCTGCTTCGATGCGTTCGGAAATGCGTAAAAACAAAGAGATAGAGCGGTTCCGAGATTCCATGAAAACAGGAATCGCTCTATGAGCGATAGCCGGAGCACTATGGAAAGAAGATGCCCGTGCCCCTTTTATGGAGCACAGGCGCTGGGGCGAGGGAGGGTGGTATCAGCCGCCGATTTTCTCGACCCGGTTCATGCGCAGCCGGCCGATCCGGGGCATGCCGGAACCGACAAGCGGGCGCAGATAGTCGTGGAAGGCGGGCGTGACGCCGTTGCCGGCCTCGTTGATGAAGGCATCTTCCATTACCCGCGTTTTCGCCGCGACCGAGGCGAGCGGGGAGAGGCCGTAATCGACCGCATAGTCGCCGACCCGCTTGATGGATACCGATCCTTCCGCCCCGGAGAGCCCGTATTGCACGGCGCGTTCGCCGACCTCGCGCGCCTCGCGCTGGTCGACCTCGGACACGCAGCCCGCAAACGAGCGTTGCAGATAGCCGAACGTATCGCCGCGCGACCGCTTGATGCCAAGCTTTTCGACGATTTCCTCGCGCAGGAGATCGGCCAGCGCCCCGGTGCCGGAAAGCTGCACATTGCCATGCGCATCGCGCTCGACCGTCTTGGCGAGCCGGGTGATGATCGGTTCGCCCTTTTCGTCGTGAATGCCTTCGGAAACGGCGATCACACAGCGGCCGAAACGGTCGTAGGTCGCCTTCACATCGGCAAGGAAACGGTCGATGAAGAAGGTCCGCTCCGGCAGATAGATGAGATGCGGGCCGTCGTCGGGATATTGCCGCGCCAGCGCGGATGCGGCGGTGAGGAAGCCCGCGTGCCGGCCCATGATCACGGCGCAGTAGACGCCGGGCAGGGAGGCATTGTCGCGGTTGGCGCCCATGAAGGCCTGCGCGACGAAGCGCGCGGCGGAGGGAAAGCCGGGCGTGTGGTCGTTGCCGACGAGATCGTTGTCGATGGTCTTGGGGATATGCACGCAATTGAGCCTGTGGCCGGCCTTGCGCGCTTCCTCGGCCACGATGCGCACCGTGTCGGCCGAATCGTTGCCGCCGATATAGAAGAACTCGCTGATCCGGTGGGCTTGCAGAACCTTGAGGATCTCCTGACAATATTTGAGATCGGGCTTATCGCGGGTCGAGCCGAGAGCGGCGGCCGGGGTCGCGGCGATGGCCTCGATATTGGCGCTGGTCTCCTGTCCGAGATCGATCAGATCCTGATTGACGATGCCGCGCACGCCATGGGCCGCTCCATAGACCGCCTCTACGGCGGCATATCTGCGCGCGCCGAGCACCACGCCGGCCAGCGACTGGTTGATCACCGCCGTCGGGCCGCCGCCCTGCGCCACCAGAATTCTTCGAGCTTCCATGAATGTCTCCCTTTTCGGATTTCGGTCGTTTTTTTGCGCATGCCGTTATCGCAAAACCGCGACGCACTTTTGCGCGACATGCTTTAGGTCAGGCCTGATCATGCCACGGCCTTTTCGCGACCGAAAGCCTTAATCGGACAAGGCAACCGGATCACATCACTTCGCGCAAATCCACCGAAGAATGCCTGGGCGCCCCGCCTGTTCAGAACACCCGGCAGTGTCCATGTACCCGCAGGCGGACGGTCGGGCCGGGCGGCGGCTCCGCCACCTCGATATCGAAGGCGAGGCCGTCGATCGCGACCGTCGCCACGCTTCGCGGGCCGAGAAAGCGGCAGGCCCGCACCGTCGCCTCGCAGCCTTCGTCTGCCGTAGCAAGGCCGATCTGCTCGGGACGCAGCAGCGCGCGGACCTTGCCGCGCGCCGCCGGACAGGGGCCGGAAACGGGGATCGGCCCGAGCACGGTTTCCGCCATGCCGTCGCGCAGCGCGCCGTCGAGAAAGATGGCCTTACCCGTCAGCCGCGCCGCTTCCGGGCTGGCCGGGTTGCGGTAGACCTCCAGAGGCGAGCCGCATTGCATGATCGTGCCTGCTTGCATCACCGCCACGCGGTCGGCGGCGGCAAACGCTTCGGCCGGGTCGTGCGTGACCAGAACGGCGGTGGCGCGGACCGTGCGCAGGAGCGCCGTCACCTCCGCGCTCATGCGCCGGCGCAGGTCGAGATCGAGCGCGCTGAAGGGTTCGTCCAGAAGGATCACGCCGGGGCCGGTGGCGAGCGCGCGCGCCAGCGCCACGCGCTGCTGCTGGCCGCCGGAAAGCTGGCGCGGATACCGGTCGGCATGGTCGGCCAGCCCGACCAGATGCAGCATCTCGCGGATGCGGGCTTCCCGGCCTGCCTTTCCGCCCGGCCCGCGGCGGATGCCGTAGCCGATATTGCCGGCCACGGTGAGATGTGGGAACAGCGCCCCTTCCTGTGGCACATAGCCGACATGGCGGGCCTCCGGCGGCACGAATCGGCCCGGTGCTTCCACGGTATCGGGGCCGAGCGCGATCTCGCCCGCGTCGGGACGCTCGAAACCGGCGACGAGGCGCAGCAGCGTGGTCTTGCCACAGCCCGACGGACCGAGCAGCGCCAGCATGGTGCCGTCCGCCACGTCGAGATCGACGCCGTCGAGCACCGCATGGCCGCGATAGGCTTTTGCGAGGGAGCGGATGCGGATATCGGTCATGTGAAGTCGGCCATGTCGGCGTTGCGGCGCACGAAAACATAGACAGGCAGGGCGGAGGCCGCCACGAGCAGGGCGGCGAAGGGCGCGGCGGCGGCATATTCGCCGTCATTGGCGTGCGACCAGAATTCGGTGGCGAGCGTGGTCACGCCGATGGGCGCCAGCATCAGCGTCGCGGTCAGTTCGCGCATGACTTCCAGCGCGATCAGCGCCAGCGCGGCGCCGACGCCGGGCAGGATGTTGGGCAATGTGACGGTGGCGAAGGCGGCGAACGGTCCGCGTCCCAGTCCGCGCGCCAGTTCCTCCAGCCGCGGCGGCACCAGTTCGACGGAGGCGCGCAGCGCCGATTGCGCCAGCGGCAGGTAGAGCATGGCATAGGCCGCGAACAGCACGGCGGCGGTCTGGTAGAGGGGCTGCGCGTAGCGGATCGACAGGAACACCAGCGCCAGCGCTATCACCAGCCCCGGCAGGCCGTGCACCACATAGGGCAGGCGGTCGGCGAGCGCGGCGAGCCTCCCGCGATGGCGCGACGAGGCCAGCACGAGCGGCAGCGCCAGCGCAACCACGATCACCGCCGCCGGCAGGGCGAGGCCGAGCGAGCCGGCGAGGGCGGGCGCGAGATCGGCGAAGCCCGCGCCGCGCGATTGCCCGACCGCGAGCCAGTAGAGGAGCATGGCGAAGGGCACGCCGAGCGCCAGCACGAGCAGGGCGGCGAAGGCGGCGGCAACCGGAAGCTTCAGCCGTCCGAGCCGGCGCAGCGGCAGGTCGCGCGCGCTGCCGCGCCCGGTGCGGGCGACATGGGTGCGGGCGCGAAGCCGCATTTCGCCCCATGCCGCCGGCAGGCAGAGCGCCATCAGCACCGCCGATTGCAGCGCGGCGGAGGCGCTGTCGAACTGCAATTCGTAGGAAGCGAAGATCGCCGTGGTGAAGGTCTGCACGCGCAGCAGCGCCAGCGCGCCGAATTCGGCGAACATATGCGTCAGCACCAGAAGCGCGCCGACGCCCAGCGCCGGGCGGGCCTGCGGCAGCACCACGCGGAAGAAGGTTTCCCACGGTCCGCGCCCCAGCGAGCGCGACACGTCCTCGAAGGCCGGGTCCATGCCGCGCAACGCGGCGGCGACCGGCAGCGCCACCAGCGGGTAGGTGGCGATCGCGAGGATGAAGATCGCGCCGGCCATGCCCTCGAAGGCGTCGCTGACCGATGACCACGCATAGGAGGATACGAAGGCCGGCACGGCCAGCGGCAGGCAGATGGCCACGCGCCATGTCCTGCGGCCCGGCAGGTCGCAGCGCTCGACGCACCACGCCGCCGCCGTGCCGATCAGGCAGGCGCCCGCCGTGACGCCGAGGCCGAGCACCAGCGTGTTGAGCAGCAGCGACAGGGTGAGCGGACGCAGCAATTCGCCGACGATGCCCGCCGGCCCCGCCTGCCATGCCCGCAGCGCCACATAGGCGAGCGGCAGGCAGAACATCGCCACCGGCAGGGCGGCGGCAAGCACCAGCCATAGCGGCGGCGCCTGCCTGCGCCTTCCCCGGCGGTGTTCCGCTGCCGGGTTCGCCGGGTTCGCGAGTGAAAGACCGGCGGTCAAGCCAGACCGGCCTCGCGTTCCAGCTTCAGCGCATCGGCGGCGTCGCCCAGATCGGCGGGCGTGACATGCGGCGGCTGGAGCTGCGCGAAGGGCTTCAGCTTGAACGGCGACTTGATTCCGGGGCGCACCGGATATTCGGCCACCGAATCCACGATGGCCTGCTGGCCGTCCTTGCTGCCCATGAAGGCGATGAATTTCTGCGCCGCTGCCTGCTTCTTGCTCGATTTCAGGATGCCCGCTGCCGAGACGGTGATGAGCGCGCCTGGGTCCTGGTGGCCGAAATAGAACAGGGCCGATTTCATGTTGGCGTCGCCGACTTCCTTCGCGACGTTGAACCAGTAGTAATTGTTGATGAGGGCGAGCGGAATCTCGCCCGCCTCCACCGCCTTCATGGCGGCGCCGTTGCCGTTATAGGGGCGGCCATAGGCCTTGAGGCCCTTCAGCCATTTCAGCGCCGCGTCGCGGCCCTTCAAAAGCTTGATGGCGACGATCTGTTCCTGAAACGCGCCGCTGGTCGGCACATAGGCGACGCGGTCCTTCCATTCCTCGGTGGCGAAATCGAGCACGCTCTTGGGGAAGGTGCTCTCCTTCACCAGCGCCTTGTTGTAGGCGACCACGCGCGAGCGCATGCTGGCGCCGAGCCATGTGCCGTCCTTGGCGACATATTTCGCCGGCACCTGCGCCAGCGCCGCATGGTCGATCTTGCTGAGCAGGCCCTTTTCCGACAGGGCGGCGACGGGCGGGCTTTCCTCGGAATAGAACAGGTCGGCGGGCGAGGCCGCGCCTTCCTCGATGATCTGGTTGGCGAGCTGGCTGGAGCTTCCCTTGCGGATATCGACCTTGATGCCGGTGGCCTTGGTGAAGGCCGCCACCAGCGCGGCGGTGGTCTGCGCGTGCTGGCCGTTGTAAAGCGTCAGCGTGGTATCTTCGGCAAAGGCCGGCCCGATGGCGAAACGGCCCGCCGCGAGCGTGCCCGCGGCCAGCGCTCCGGTCTTCAGGAACTGGCGGCGATCGATCTGGTTCATGGACGGAACTCCTTCGGTTGACGGCTTGGAAATAACCTGCCTTCCTATGCCAGAGGGAGAATTTCCAAGCAATCCCAATAATTTAGATAGATTCTAAACATGAATAGGTCCGAAGGGCGGCCCCACTTCCGATAAGATGATGATAATTGTCATTTATTTGTCATCAAACTGTCACAAATTGCCTGTTTCACAGGGCGTAACCGGCCCGGACATCACGCGGAATTGAATGGTCCGCGGGCATTTATGACAGAAGCCGGCAAAATAATTTGCCCCTTCGACTTGAGCCTGACATGATGCGGGTCATAATGCCCGGCGGTGCTTCGCGGGACCGCCGGGACGGGACGGTCCACCCTCGCGAACGGGGAAGGGGACCGGCGGGCGGACAGATCCGACACAACCAGGAGGGGAGGTTCGACAGTTGAATATCGTGCTTACACTGGCCGATCTGGCCGGTTCGGTGGCATTGCTGCTCTGGGGCATCCGCATGGTGCAGACCGGCATCCAGCGGGCGCTGGGCGCGCAGTTGCGCCGGTTCCTGTCGCATGCGCTGCGCAACCGTTTCAAGGCCTTTCTGGCGGGCATCGGCGTCACCGCCATCCTTCAGAGCAGCACGGCGACCGGTCTGATGGTGACGGGCTTCGCGGCGGGCGGTCTGGTGGGTCTCGTTCCCGCGCTCGCCGTCATGCTGGGCGCCAATGTCGGCACGACGCTGATCGTGCAGGTCCTGTCCTTCGACGTGGTCGCGATCGCGCCGGTGCTGGTGCTGATCGGCTTCCTGATGTTCCAGCGCGCCACGGCGGGCACGCGCGATTTCGGCCGGGTGCTGATCGGCCTCGGCCTGCTCCTGATGGCGCTGCACCAGTTCATCGCACTGCTGGAGCCCTATGAGAACGCGCCGGCCCTGCACTCCATTCTGGCGGCGATCTCCAGCCAGCCGGTGCTGGAAGTGGTCCTCGCCGCCGTTCTCACCTGGGCGGCCCATTCGAGCGTGGCGGTGGTGCTGCTCGTCATGTCGTTCGCGGGGCGGGGCATCGTGTCGCCGGATGCGGCCTTCGCGCTCGTGCTCGGCGCCAATCTCGGCACCGCGATCAATCCCGTGCTCGAAGGCGCCACGGGCGACGATCCGGCGGCACGGCGGCTTCCGTTCGGCAATCTCCTCAACCGGGTGATCGGCGTTGTCATCGCGCTGATCGCGCTCGAAACCCTGACGCCGCTCATCATGGCGGTCGAGCCGAACAGCGTCCGCGCGGTGGCGGATTTCCACACCGCCTTCAATCTGGTGCTGGCGCTTGTGTTCTTTCCGCTGCTCGGCCCCTATGCGGCCCTGCTGCGCCGCTGGCTGCCGACGCGCATCAGCCCGAACGATCCCTCGCGGCCGATCTATCTCGATTCGTCGGCGCGCGAGGCGCCGGCGGTGGCGGTGGGAGACGCGGCGCGCGAGGCGCTGCGCATGACCGACGTGCTGCAAGGCATGCTGCACGGCTTCCGCGACGCGCTGGACAAGCCCGACCGCCGGCAGATCGACGAGGTGAAGGAGACCGACGATATTCTCGACAAGCTCAACGCCGCCATCAAGGCCTATCTCATTTCGCTCGACTCGGCGGCGCTCACCGACGCGGACCACCGCCGCATCGTGGAAATCCTGACCTTCGCCACCAATATCGAGCAGGCGGGCGACATCGTGGACCGCAATCTGCTCGGGCTCGCCTCGAAGCGGCTGAAGCGCGGCCTCACCTTCTCGCCGGAGGGAAAGGCGGACCTGCTCGCGCTGGCGGACCGGCTGATCGCCAATACGCGGCAGGCCGCGTCGCTGTTCATGACGGGCGACATGCGTGCGGCGCGGGCGCTCGCCAACGAGAAGCAGGTGTTCCGCGACAAGGAGGCGGCCGCGACCGCGGCGCATTTCGACCGCCTGCGCGCCGGCCGCATCGAGACGGCGGAAACGAGCGCGCTGCATCTCGACCTGCTGCGCGACCTCAAGCAGGTGAACTCGCATCTGGTCGCCGCCGCCGCCTATCCGGTGCTGCAGCACCACAAGGAGCTTCTGCCCAACCGCCTGCAAATGAACGATTGAAGACCCGCATATGGGATCGAAACCCGATCAGGGCATTTCCGGCAAAACCGTTACGCACTTTCGCTGGAAATGCTCTATTTGTTTTCGCCGCATTCATGCGACGCCAAATGTTTCCGTTTAGCTGCAAAATGCTCCAGGCGCGGTGCGAGAAATGAGGATTTCGAGGTGATACCCAGATTTAGCGACCATGCGGCCAACGAACGAACGTTTCTGGCGTGGGTCAGAACCGGGATAGCGACGATCGCATTCGGTTTTGTCGTTGAGAAATTCAATCTGTTTCTCAGGACCCTGGCGACGGCGGCATTGTCCGGAGAGAAAGGCGTCGGCGCAATTGCCCATTCGCACAATGCACTTGGCCACTATGACGGCACTGTGCTCGTCTTCTTCGGTATCCTGCTGATTGTGGTCGCCACCTGGCGGTTTGTCCGGGCCAGCCGACTGATCGATTCGGAAGAAAGTTATCCCATCACGAACGTCCGCACGGAAGTCGTCTTGTCGCTTATCCTGATCGCGGCGGCATTGGCGGCTTACGTCGCGTTCTCCTGAATTCATGTGAATTCAGAGGCGAAAACGATGCGGCGACCGATTTCCCCCGCCGGAGGAGCTGCGCAGTTTTACGCAAAATGCTCTAAATTCCGTTTTCCGAACGGTGCCGTTCGAGCCAGTCGAGGTCCGGCTCCAGCGCAGCGGCGGCCCTTGCCTCCATGGCGCGGAAGCGGCGGAGCAGTTCCTCTCCGAACGGGGTCAGGGCCGCGCCGCCGCCCAGCGTTCCGCCGCGCCGGGATTCGACCACCCTGTCGTTGAACATGGTGTTCATCTCCTCGACCAGCAGCCATGCGCGGCGGTAGGACATGTCCATCTCGCGGCCGGCGGCCGAAATCGAGCCGGTCCTCACGATGTTTTCGAGAAGCTCGGCCTTGCCGCGGCCGAGCCTGTCCCGCGGCGAAAAATCGACCCGCAGCACGATGCGCAAGGGGCGGCGGCCCGCCGTGCCGCCAGCCGTTTCGGGAGACTTCGGTTTCTTCCGCGTCATGTTCTTCCGGGCTGTGCAGCCGCTTGCCGGAGTTACCGCCTCATCGGGGGAAGCGCTGGTTTTCTTCCAACACGTTCAGGTCCATGTGGTTGCGCATATAGCGCTCCGAGGCCTTTTGCAGCGGCTGGTAATCCCACGGATAATAGGCGCCGTTGCGCAGCGCCGGATAGACCACATGACGGCGGGCCTGACTGGCGCGCACGTCCGCGTCGTAGCGGTCGAGGTTCCAGCGGCTTTCCGCCTCGCGCATCAGGCTTTCCAGCGTCGCGCGATGCTCGGGCGCATCGGCCAGATTGCGCAATTCGTCCGGGTCGTCGGCGAGGTTGAAAAGCTGCGGCGGGTCGGCGCGGCAGAGGTTCAGCTTCCAGTCGCCCTTGCGCAGCGAGACCAGCGGCGCGACCGAGCCTTCCGCCGCATATTCGCACGGCACGGCCCCGCGCTCCTTCGCGCCCGACGCCACGTCCGTGAGCGACACGCCGTCGGTCCACGGCATGATGTCCGCGAGGTCGATGCCGGCGAGATCGGCCAGCGTCGGCAGCACGTCGAGCGTCGAGACCGGCGCGTCGACGCGGCCCGGCTTCATCTGCGGCGCCGCGATCATCAGCGGCACGCGCGCCGAACCCTCGAAGAAGTTCATCTTGAACCACAGGCCGCGCTCGCCCAGCATGTCGCCATGGTCGGAGGTAAAGACGACCAGCGTATTCTCCGTCATGCCGCAGCGCTCCATGATGTCGAGGAGGCTGCCGATCTTCTCGTCGATATAGGAAATATTGGCGAAATAGGCCTGCCGCGCGGCGCGGATCTGTTCGCGGGTGAGGTCGTAATCCTCTGCCTTGCAGGCGCGCAGCAGGCGCTCGCTGTGCGAGTCGATCTCATTTTCCGGCAGCGGCCCGATCTTCGGGTCAAGTTCGGGAATATCCGCATAGAGATCGTAGAAACGCTTCCGCGCCACGTAGGGGTCGTGCGGATGGGTGAAGGACACGGTCAGGCACCACGGCCTTTCGTCGTGGCCGCGCGCCAGATCGTAGAGCTTGGCCTCGGCCTGATAGGCGACCTCGTCGTCATATTCGAGCTGGTTGGTGATCTCGCCCACGCCCGCGCCGGTGATGGAGCCGAGATTGTGATACCACCAGTCGATGCGCTCGCCGGGCTTGCGGTAATCCGGCGTCCAGCCGAAATCGGCCGGGTAGATGTCGGTGGTCAGCCGCTGCTCGAAGCCGTGCAGCTGGTCGGGGCCGACGAAATGCATCTTGCCCGACAGCGTGGTCTGGTAGCCGGCATTGCGCAGGTGATGGGCGTAGGTCGGAATCTCGGACGAGAACTCCGCCGCATTGTCGTAGACGCCGGTGCGGAACGGCAGTTGACCCGACATGAAGGAGGCGCGCGCGGGCGCGCAGAGCGGGCTCGCCGTGTAGCAATTGGCGAAGCGCGCGGAACGCTCGGCCAGCTTGCGCAGGTTCGGGACATGGAGGAAACCGGCCGGACCGTCCGGGAAGAACGTGCCGTTCAACTGATCGACCATGAGGATGAGGATATTCGGCTTTTTCATCGATGCGCAGCCATGAATGGTTTTTTGCATGAAAACGGCGGGCGCTGGATGCGCCCGCCGGAAGGGGATTTTCTTCCGGTCAGAGACCGAGGCTGGCCTTGACCGCAGCCGCGCCCGGCTCGCCCTTGAAGGTGGTGACGCCGGCGAGCCACTTGTCGATCTGGCCCGGATTGGCCTTCAGCCATTCCTTCGCCGCGGTGGGGCCGTCCTCGCCGCCGTTGAGGATCTTGTCCATCAGCGTGTTCTCGATATCGACGGAAAAGACGAGGTTCTTGAAGAAGGTGGCCGCGTTCGGGCATTGCTTCTGCCAGCCGGTGCGGGCCAGCGTATAGACTTCCGCGCCGCCGTAATTGGGGCCGAAATAGGCGTCGCCGCCGGAAAGATAGTCGATCTTGAGCCGCGTGTTCATCGGATGCGGCGCCCATGCGAGGAAGACGACCCATTGCTTCGCCTTGTCCTTGCGCGTCACCTCGGCCAGCATGGCCTGCTCGCTCGATTCGACCAGTTTCCAGCCGTTGAGCTTGAACTTCTTGTCGGCGATGATCTTCTGGATGTTCTGGTTGGCCGGCGCGCCCGGCTCGATGCCGTAGATTTCCTTGCCGAACTTGTCGGCATGGGCGGAAAGGTCGGAGAAATCCTTTACGCCCGCCTTCGCCACGTAATCCGGCACGGCAAGCGTGAACTTGGCGCCTTCGAGGTTCCGCACCACGACTTCGGCCGCCTTGGCCTTGTCGAGATCGTCGCGGAACTTCTGCTGCGCGGGCATCCAGTTGCCGAGGAAGACATCGAGATTGCCGCTTTTCAGCGCCTGATAGCCGATGGGCACCGACATGGTCTTCACGTCCGGCTTGTAGCCCAGACCCTTCAGCAAGACGCTGGCGATGGAATTGGTGGAGGTGATGTCGGTCCAGCCCGGATCGGACAGGCGAATGGCCTGACAGGAGGCGGGATCGGCGGCATAGGCCGCGGGTGCGGCACCGGCAAGTCCGGCGAGCGTGGCCACAGCAAGGAATACGAGTTTCTTACGGCGCATGGGATAACCCCTCTCTGGCGGACGGTCTCCGCGTTTTTTATGATCAGGACACATTATGACTTGTATCGCTTCTTTCAGAAAAACACCATTTGCGCTATGGAAAAAGCCGTTGATTTTTTATCGTAGCCATAGAGAACGTTTATGGTTTTCCCTTCACTGGACATGGGCAGTCTCGGCGTTTTCGAAACGGTGGGGCGGCTGGAAAATCTCACGCTTGCCGCGCGCGAGCTGGGCATGACGCAGCCCGCCGTCAGCTATCAGATCAGGCGCATGGAGGACCGTCTCGGCGTCACGCTGTTCGCGCGACGGGCGCGCGGGGTGGAAATGCTGCCGGAAGGCCGCCTCCTCTACGAGGCGGTGCGCACGGGGCTCGACGGCATAGAGGCGGCGGTGCGTGAGATCAGGCGGCGCCAGCGCGCGCCCGGTTTGCGGATCGCCACGGATTACGGCTTCGCCACCTTCTGGCTGATGCCGCGCGTGGCGCGGTTCCGGCCCAGCCATCCGGCGGTAGACGTGCGCGTCACCGCCTCGTCCATGCTGCAACCGCTCGACCGACGCGAGGCGGATATCGCCATCCTGTTCGGCGCGCGCGGCGATTTCCCGAAGGACGCGGTCCGCTTCATCCCCGAGGAAGTCACGCCGGTCTGCTCGCCCGCCTTTCTGGAAAGGCACGGGCCGTTCGCGGGCGGGCAGGGGCTGGGCGCCGCTCCGCTCCTGCATCTCGACACCTTGCAGGGCGACCGCTGGTACACATGGCGCTCCTGGCTCGACGCCATCGGCGAGACGATCGCGGACGGCAATCACGGGCTTGTCTTCAACACCTACAATCTGGTGATCGAGGCGGCGATCGCCGATCAGGGCGTGGCGCTCGGCTGGGCCGGGCTGGTCGACGAGGCGATCGGCCGCGGCCTGCTGGTCCATGCCTGCGACGTGCATTGCGCCAGCGACAACGGCTATTGGCTGGTGGTGAACCCGGACATTTCCGCCGCGGCGCGGGCGCTGGCCATGGAGCTGCTTCGCATGACGGAGCAACCCTGAAAAGCGGAACCGGTCAGGCGGCGCTGGATTCGAGGCCGCCATTCTCCGCGATGAAGTCGATCACCGCCTGAACTCCCGTCCCGCGATGCAGGTCGGTGAAGCCGAAGGGCCGGTGCCCGCGCATCCGGGCGGCGTCGGCCTGCATGACGTCGAGATCGACATGGACGTAAGGCGCGAGATCGCTCTTGTTGATGACCAGATAATCCGAGCGGGTGATGCCCGGTCCGCCTTTTCGGGGGATTTCCTCGCCCTGACAGACCGAGATCACATAGAGCGTCAGGTCGGCGAGGTCGGGCGAGAAGGTGGCGGCCAGATTGTCGCCGCCGGATTCGATGAAGACGATGTCGAGATCGGGAAAGCGCCGGTTCATCTCGGCCACGGCCTGAAGGTTGATCGAGGCGTCCTCGCGGATGGCGGTGTGCGGGCAGCCGCCCGTCTCCACGCCCATGATGCGGTCTTCCGACAGCGCCTGACGGCGCGCGAGGATCAGCGCATCTTCCTTGGTGTAGATATCGTTGGTGATGACGGCGACCGAATAGTTTTCGCGCAAGGCTTTGCACAGTTTCTCGGTCAGCGTGGTCTTGCCGGAGCCGACCGGCCCGCCGATGCCGATGCGCAAGGGGCCGTTCTTGGGTGGTCCGTTTTTCTGTGTCATGAGCGGAAAAGCCTCGAATGCTGGGTTTCGTGTTTCATGGCTGCGACTTCAGCGAGGAAGGTCGCCGAGCCGAGGTCGTCCAAAGTGGATCGGGCGGCGCGCGCCGCCGTTTCGGCGAGCACCGGCTCAAGTGCGGCGAGTGTCGCGGTCACGCCGGTCTGTCCCGTCACCGACAGGCGGATCGCCGCCTGCAACTGGTTGATGCAGAAGGCTTGCAGGAAAGCCGCAAGTGCGGAACCCGCCGCCACGCCATGCGCGCCGGCCACAGCGCCCACCGCCACCGGATAGGCGCAGGTGTCCGGTAGCCGGTCGAAAACCGGGCCGGGCCAGCTTTTCGCGGCGGCGAGGAAGGCTGCGCCCTGCAACATGGTTTCCATATGACGCTCCTGCGAACCGGCCAGCGCCTCGGCGAGTTCGGCCAGTTCCGACAGGCTTTGGCCCGTCTGCGCGCGCTTCAAGCTTTCCGCGCAGAGCACCGCGTCGTTCCAGCCGGAGCCGCGCGTGACCAGCCAGCGCAGCCAATCCCTGAGATCGGCGGTGTCGCTGACCAGCCCGTCATGGACGGCGCGTTCCAGCCCGTGGCTGTAGCTGAACGAACCCACCGGAAACACCGGCGACAGCCATGCCATCAGCCGCAGCAGGGCGGTCGGTTCAGTCGTGATGGTGGTGGTCATCGTGGTGATGATGATGGCCATGGGCGTGATCGTGGGAATGCCCGCCCGAATAGGCCCCGCGCAGAGGGCTGAAGATCGCCGTCACCTCGCTCACCGTCGCGCCCAGCCCTTCCAGCATCGCCTTGATGACATGGTCGCGCAGGATGAAGATGCGGTCGGTCTCGATCTGCGCCGCCAGATGCCGGTTGCCGATGTGCCATGCGAGTTCGGCGATGTGCAGCGGGTCGCGGCCCGTGATTTCATAAAGCGCCTCGCTCGCGGCGCGGATCTCGATCTCGCGGCCGTCTTCCAGAACCAGCCGGTCGCCGTGCTCCAGCACCACCGGCTCGGGAAAATCGGCCAGCACCTTTTCGCCCGTGTCGAGCGTGATCGCCTTGCGGCGCAGGTGCCGCTCGTCGCGTTCCAGCACCGCATGGGCCGCCGGAACGGCGTCGATCACATGATCTGCGCGGATAATGTCTGTTGCCCGGATCATTTCATGCCTTTCGAGTTTCAGAACAGAAAATAGCGCTGCGCCATCGGCACCACGTCCACCGGCTCGCAGGTGAGCAGTTCGCCGTCGGCGCGGACTTCATAGGTCTCCGGGTCCACTTCCATGTGCGGCATGGCGTCGTTGAGGATCATGGAGCGCTTGCCGATGCCGCCGCGCGTGTCGGAAACCGCGACCATCTGCTTGTCCACGCCGATGCGCTCGCGCAGGCCGTTGTCGAGCGCCGCCTTGGAGACGAAGGTGACGGAGCCGTTGGTGCGCGCCTTGCCGAAAGCGCCGAACATCGGGCGGTAGTGCATCGGCTGCGGCGTGGGGATGGAGCCGTTCGGGTCGCCCATCGGGGCGGTGGCGATCCAGCCGCCGAGCAGCACCATGTCCGGCTTCACGCCGAAGAAGGCCGGGTTCCACAGCACCAGATCGGCGCGCTTGCCCACTTCCACCGAGCCGATCTCATGCGCCATGCCATGGGCGATGGCCGGGTTGATCGTGTATTTGGCGACATAGCGGCGGACGCGGAAATTGTCGTTGCCGGGCGCATCGGACGGCAGGCTGCCGCGCTGCTTCTTCATCTTGTCGGCCGTCTGCCAGCAGCGGATGATCATTTCGCCGACCCGGCCCATGGCCTGACTGTCCGACGAGATGATCGAGAAGGCGCCCATGTCGTGCAATATGTCCTCCGCCGCGATGGTCTCCTTGCGGATGCGGCTTTCGGCGAAGGCGATGTCCTCCGGGATCGACGGCGACAGGTGATGGCAGACCATCAGCATGTCGAGATGCTCGGCCACCGTGTTGACCGTATAGGGCCGCGTCGGATTGGTGGAGGCGGGCAGCACGTTCGGATACTGGCAGACGCGGATGATGTCCGGCGCATGGCCGCCGCCCGCGCCCTCCGTGTGGAAGGAATGAATGGTGCGGCCCTTGAAGGCGGCGAGCGTGTCTTCCACGAAACCCGCCTCGTTCAGCGTGTCGGTGTGGATCGCCACCTGCACGTCGAAGCGGTCGGCGACGGAAAGGCAGTTGTCGATGGCCGCCGGTGTGGTGCCCCAGTCCTCGTGCAGTTTCAGGCCGCAGGCGCCGGCCAGCACCATTTCCTCCAGCGCGCCCGGCAGCGAGGCGTTGCCCTTGCCGAACACGCCGATATTCATCGGCATGCCGTCGAAGGACTGGATCAGCCGCGCGATGTGCCACGGCCCCGGCGTGCAGGTGGTGGCGAGCGTGCCGTGCGCCGGCCCGGTGCCGCCGCCGACCATGCAGGTGATGCCGGCATTCAGCGCCTCGTCCACCTGCTGCGGCGAGATGAAATGGATATGGCTGTCGATGCCGCCGGCGGTGACGATGCGGCCCTCGCCGGCGATGATCTCCGTGCCGGGGCCGATGATCACGGTCACGCCTGGCTGCGTATCGGGATTGCCGGCCTTGCCGATGGCCGCGATGCGCCCGTCGCGCAGGCCGATATCCGCCTTGTAGATGCCGGTATGGTCGAGGATCAGCGCGTTGGTGATGACGGTGTCCATCGCGCCCTCGGCACGCGAAAGCTGGCTCTGGCCCATGCCGTCGCGGATGACCTTGCCGCCGCCGAACTTCACTTCCTCGCCATAGGTGGTGAGATCGTGCTCGACCTCGATGAAAAGCTCCGTATCGGCAAGCCGCACCTTGTCGCCGGTGGTGGGACCGAACATCTGCGCATAGGTTGCGCGGCTTATTCTGGCTGGCATCGGGTTTCTCCGCTCACAACTTGCCCATGATCATCTGGCGGAAGCCGTAGATTGCGCGCTTTCCGCCGACGGGAACCAGCGTCACGTCGCGCTCCTGCCCCGGCTCGAAGCGCACGGCGGTGCCCGCCGCGATATCGAGCCGCATGCCGCGTGCCTTTTCCCGGTCGAAATCGAGCGCCGCGTTGACCTCGTAAAAATGATAGTGGCTGCCGACCTGAATGGGCCGGTCGCCTGTATTGGCCACTTTCAGCGTCACGGTCGGCCGGCCCTGATTGAGTTCGATGTCGCCTTCGGCGGTGATGATTTCTCCGGGGATCATGGTGTCGGTTTCCTTTACCGGATCGGCTCATGCACGGTCACGAGCTTCGTGCCGTCGGGAAAGGTGGCCTCGACCTGAATGTCGTGGATCATCTCGGCCACGCCCTCCATCACCTGATCGCGGCTGACGACATGCGCGCCCGCCTCCATCAGGTCGGCGACGCTGCGCCCGTCGCGCGCGCCCTCGACCACGAAATCGCTGATCAGCGCGATTGCTTCGGGGTGGTTCAGTTTTACGCCGCGCTCCAGACGGCGGCGCGCGACCATCGCCGCCATGGCGATCAGAAGCTTGTCTTTTTCCCTTGGCGTCAGATTCATGACTTCAGTTCCGAACTTCTCTCATTAAACGCGGCACGATCGCCGCATGGTCACATCGCCCAAACTTTAGGCAGTCCTGCCTTGCCGTTGAGCAGGGCCAGCAGGGGCACGAGCCGCTTGCGCAGGGCATAACTGTCCGGCGCATGGAGCCGGGCGAGGAGCTTGCCCGCATCGCCCACGCGCCAGAAACTGCAACCGCCTTCATCGCCGACGATGGCGCGGACGGCGTCGAGATGCCGTTCGGCCGGGCCGGAGATCATCAGCACCGTCGCCACAGCCAGCGCACCGTCCGTCACCGGACGGGCCGGCAATTCGGCCGCGATATCCGGCCCGAGGCGGAATTCCTCCGCATGGACCAGTCGCCCGCCGAGCCGCACGCGCCAGCGGTCGCGAAAGGCGGCTTCCGCCACCGTTTCGCCCATGGCACGGCGGCCGAGCACGGTCGCCTCCACCAGAAGCGCCTCGGCGCCAACGTCCATCTCCACGTCCAGCGTCCGCGAGAGCGCGGAGCGATCGAACAGGATTGTCTCCTGAGGAAGCCAAGCAAGATGCGTGCCTTTCGCCAGCTTCAGCCGCGTGGCGACGCGCGCCTCGCCGCCGGCGGAGCGGTAGATGCGCTCGCACGCCTGCGTGGTGACGAGGGCGGAGGCGCCTTCGCCAAGCTCCACTTCCCAGCGCAGCCGGTCGCCGCCGGTGAGCCCGCCGGCCATGTTGATGAGGATCGCCTCCAGCGGATCGCCGGCCACGCGCGGCATCCGTATCTTGGCCGCGCCTTCCTGATAAAGGCTGGCGATACGCGCGCGCCCGTCCCTCCTGCGGATGCCGAGAACGCCGCTCCCGTCGACGCGCTGCGAGGCAAGTGCTGCGAGATCGCGGGCATCGCCGGCCGGGGAGGCCTCGGGCAGGATGGTGTCGATCAGGGTCATGCGCGAATCCCGCCTGGAGCATCGGATTGACTGTAAAACGCGGCACCGGTCCGCGTCCAGATTTTCCGTATGCCGGTAGGCGGTCTAGACCCGGCTCGCCAGCGCCTGTCCGGGATGGCGGAGCGCGGGATCGAAGGGGCTGAGCTTGCGGCCTATGGCCCCGGCCTCGCCGCGCAGCAGGTCGATGACGGTCCTGAGGCGTTTTTCCGTCAGCCGCGCGGCGAGCGTGCCGATGCTGAAAGCGGCCACCGCCTCGCCGTTGCGGTCGAGGATCGGCACGCCCACGCCCGCCATGCCGTCGATCATGTGGAAATTATAGGTCGCCGAACCGTTTCGCCGCACGTCGTCGATCAGGATGCGCAGGTCCACCTCGTCCACGGCGCATTTGTCGAGGATGCGCGGCATGTTGAAACGGATGATCGCCTCGCGCTCCTCCTCCGGCAGGAAGGACAGGATGGCGAGGCTGCCCTGCCCGATGCCGAGCGGCACCTTGCCGCCGATGTCGCCGGTGAAGGAGCGGATCGGGAAAGGCCCCTCGACGCGGTCGAGGCAGACCGCGTCGAAACCGGAGCGCACCAGCAGGAAAACGGTGTCGTTGAAAGTGGCCGAAAGCCGCAGCAGCGACGGGCGCGCGATGCTCAATATGCCGTCGCGCTGGCGTGCCTGCGCGGCCAGCGCGAAGAATTCGAGCGACAGACGGTAGGCCTTGCGGTCGGGAAGCTGCTCGACCAGATTTTCCGCGATCAGTGTCTTGAGCAGGCGATGCGCCGAGGGCTGGCTCATGTCCAGTTCGCGCGCCAGATCGATCAGCCGCACGCCGTCCTCCGGGCTGGCCGCGAGACCTTTCAATATATGGATGGCTTTCGTGAGGCTTGAAGCCGTCGATGCGGATTTCGGATTTTCTGGCATATCGGCCATGGAATTTTCCATAAATTTCGTATTCCGGAATTATTATATAATTTATTCCGTATTTGAAAATTAGAATTTGTCTCAGGAACGATTTTTCTGACAATTTGGTGACCGGTCAGGCTGGATCGCCCAAGGACCGGCATGCACGCAAAACCGTGGAACAGGCTTGCTCACCATCGGCAGGAGGAGATCGGCCGGCCGCATGCCTTCCGCTGTCCCGACGATGCCGGGCGGTTCGACATAATGGTGTGAGACGGAAAACAGGCGCTTTCGCCCTTCATGGCTTCCGGCGCAGACGTCTCCTGGAGGAAAACGGCCCGGAACAGGGACCCACAGGGAAACGAGATGAGCTTTCTGATTTTGTCCGGGATCACCCGGCGCTATGGTAATTTCGCAGCCGTCGACGATTTCAATCTCGAGATCGAGAAGGGCGAGTTCATTTCGCTGCTCGGCCCTTCCGGCTGCGGCAAGACCACCACGCTCCAGATGATCGCCGGTCTCGTGCCGCCGACCAGGGGCGCGATCACGCTCGACGGGCGCGACATCACCAAGCTCGCCCCGGCGAAGCGCCAGCTCGGCGTCGTCTTCCAGAGCTATGCGCTGTTTCCGCACATGACCGCCGCGCAGAACGTCAGCTTCGGCCTCGAAATGCGCAAGGTGGCCAAGGCCGAGCGCGAGAAGCGCGTGCGCGAGGTGCTGGAGCTGGTGCATCTCGGCCCGCTCGCCGACCGCTATCCGCGCGAAATGTCGGGCGGCCAGCGCCAGCGTGTGGCCATCGCCCGCGCGCTGGTCATCAACCCGCCGGTGCTGCTGCTCGACGAGCCGCTTTCCAATCTCGACGCGCAGTTGCGCGAGGAGATGCAGTTCGAGCTGCGCCGCATCCAGCGCACGGTGGGCATCACCACTATCATGGTCACGCACGATCAGGCCGAGGCGCTGTCGATCAGCGACCGCATCGTGGTGATGGAGAAGGGCCTCGTCACGCAGGTCGACGCGCCCTATCGGCTCTACGAATATCCGCGCAACCATTTCATCTCCAACTTCGTCGGCAAGTCCAATTTCCTGAAGGGCCGCGCCGAGGGCGACGCCATCCTGCTGCCCGGCACGCCGCTGCGCCTGCCGGCGGGCGACAGCCGCGCCACGGGCGACGTCTCCGTCTTCATCCGCCCGGAAAAGGTGCGGCTGGTGGAAAGCGGCGCGGGCCTCGTCTCGGGCGAGGTGGCGACGCGCTATTTCATGGGCAGCCAGTGGCTGCTCGCCGTCGCCACGCCGGCGGGCGTGCTTTCGGTGGCGCTGCCCAATCTCGGTTCCCCGCCGCCGGCCGAGGGCGCCGCCGTAGGCCTCGCATGGGACGACGCGGATTGCCGCATCCTCGAAGCGGGAGCGCAGTGACATGGCCGCCGTCACACCAGTCCTCCAGACCGACGACACGCCGCGCGCCCGGCGCAGCCTCATGCCCTACCTGCTCTCCGGGCCGGCCGCGCTGCTCTTCACCGGCATGGTGCTGCTGCCGCTGCTGCTCACCATCATCCTGTCCTTCAACGGCTATAATTACGACAAGGGCATCGAAAGCGACGTCTACACCGTCGGCAATTACACATCGGTTCTGAAAGATCCTTATTACCTCTCGATCTTCTGGCGCACCCTGCGGCTCGCCTTCCCCACCACCGTGATTGCGGTGCTCGTCGGCGTGCCGGAGGCCTATATCCTCTCCAACATGCGCAAGCCGTGGCGCTCGATCTTCCTGCTCGTCATCATCGGGCCGCTGCTGGTCTCGGTCGTGGCGCGCACCTTCGGCTGGAGCATGCTTCTCGGCCGCACCGGCCTCATCAACGGCGCGCTGCAAACGCTCGGCCTGCCGGTGGCGCAGATTCTCTACACCGAGACGGCCATCGTCATCGGCCTCGTCCACATCATGCTGCCCTTCATGGTCATCCCGGTCTGGACGGTGCTGCAAAAGCTCGACCCGGCGGTGGAGGCGGCGGCGCTGACGCTCGGCGCGTCGCGGCTCACCGCGCTGCGCCGGGTGGTGTTTCCGCAGGCCATGCTCGGCATCCTGTCCGGCAGCCTGATCGTCTTCGCGCTCTCGGCCAGCTCCTTCGTCATTCCGGGCCTGCTCGGCGGACGGCGGCTGAAAATGGCCGCCACCATCGTCTATGACGAGTTCCTCACCGAGCTGAACTGGCCGCTGGGCGCGGCCATCGCCATCATCGTGCTGGTCGCCAACCTCGCCATCATGATCGCCTATAGCCGCCTGCTCGAAGGGCAGGCCAAGAAGAAGCTGGGGTAAGCGCCATGGTGAAAAACGGTCCCTTCGCGCTTGTCTTCCACACGCTGGTCGTCATCTTCATGCTCGCGCCGATGGTGGTGGTGTGCCTCGTCGCCTTCACGCCGGAAAACACGCTGTCCATGCCGTGGAACGGGTTTTCGCTGCGCTGGTTCGAGGCGGTGTTCGCCCATGCCGACTTCATGACCTCGTTCGGCACCAGCATCAAGCTGGCCATCGCGTCGGCCACCATCTCGACGCTGCTGGCGGTGCCCTCGGCGCTGGCCATCGCGCAATACGAGTTCCGCGGCCGCGAGGCGCTCAACGCGCTGTTCCTGTCGCCGCTGATCATCCCCAGCCTCGTGCTCGGCGTGGCCTTCCTGCGGCTGTTCTCGCTCTTGGGCTTCACCGGCTCTTTCGGCTGGCTGGTGGCGGCGCATGTCATCGTGGTCACGCCCTATGCGCTGCGGCTTATCCTCGCCTCGCTCTCCGGCATGGACCGCAACGCGGAAAACGCCGCCCGCACGCTCGGCGCGGACGAATGGACCGTGTTCCGCCGCGTCACCCTGCCGCTTCTGCTGCCGGGGCTGACGGGCGGCTGGCTGCTCGCCTTCATCAACTCCTTCGACGAACTGACCATGTCGATCTTCGTGACCTCGCCCGCGACCGTCACCCTGCCGGTGCGCATGTATATGTACGCCAGCGAATCCATCGACCCGATGATGGCCGCCGTCTCGGCGCTGATGATCCTCGTCGCCGCCGTCACCATGCTGGTGATCGACCGCCTGTTCGGCCTCGACCGGCTGCTGGTCGGCAAGGGATGAGCATCATGGACGAGACCCTTTCCCTTCCGGCGCAACTGCGCCGGCGCTACCGGCAGGCGGAGCCGCCGATAGGCTTCCTCATCGACGGCGTGCGGCACGAGGGCCGGCGCGGCGACACGGTACTGACCGCCATCCTGTCGGTGCAGGGCCGGCTGCGCCACACAGAGTTCACCGGCGAGCCGCGCGCCGGCTTCTGCCTGATCGGGGCCTGTCAGGACTGCCTCGTCATGACCGCCGAAGGCGCGCGGCTGCGCGCCTGCACGACGCTGCTTACGGAAGGCATGGAATTCGTGACGGAGCCGCAGAAATGACCGAAGCGTCCCGCCCCGTTCCGGTCATCGTCGGCGCAGGGCCGGCGGGCGTCCGCGCCGCCGAAATTCTGGTCGCGGCCGGCCTGCGCCCCGTGCTGCTGGACGAAGGCTTTCGCGCCGGCGGGCAGATCTATCGCCGGCCGCCGCTCGACGACGGACGCAGCTATCGCAGCCGCTACGGCTCGGAGGCGGCGAAGGCCGAAGCCCTGCACAAGACTTTCGACCGCCTGCGCGCGGCGGTGGACTATCGCCCGGAAACGCTGGTCTGGAACATCGTGCGCGACGCAAGTGTCCAGGGCGGCCGGCTCGACCTGATGACCAACGGCGCGCACAGCCAGTTGCCCTACAGCCACCTGCTGCTCGCCACCGGGGCCACCGACCGGGTGCTGCCCTTCTCCGGCTGGACGAAGCCGGGCGTCTATACGCTCGGCGCGGCGCAGACGGCGTTGAAGGCGCAGGGCTGCACCATCGGCGAGCGCGTGGCCTTCATGGGCTCCGGGCCGCTGCTCTATCTGGTGGCCTGGCAATATGCGCATGCCGGCGCGACGGTCGCGGCGGTGCTGGACACGGCCCCTTTCGCGGCCAAGTTCCACCTCGCCCGTCTCGCTTTCTCCGCGCCGCGCATCGTGGCGCTGGGGATGCTCTACGCCGCGCGGCTGAAGCTCGCCGGCGTGCCGATCCATTACGGCGTGCGGCCCGACGAAGTCTTGGGCGAAAGCCATGTCGATGGCCTGCGCTATCGCAAAAGCGGGCGCGGCCATGACATCGCCTGCGACGCGCTGGCCTATGGCTTCGCGCTGCGGCCCGAAACGCAGCTCGCCGATCTCGCCGGCTGCGATTTCCGCTTCGAGGAGCGCGACCGCGCATGGCTGCCGGCGGCGGACGCGCTCGGCCGCACCAGCCGCGCCGGCGTCTATGTGGCGGGCGACGGGGCCGGCATCGCCGGGGCCGACGCGGCGGAAATCCGCGGGCGGCTCGCCGCCATAGCCATGCTCCGCGATCTGGGCATGCCCTTCGACGCGAACGAGGAGCGCCGCCGCGCCGCCGCGCTCGACCGCATCTATCGCCAGCGCCTGACGCTCGAAAAGGCGTTTCCCTTCCCCGCCGACTGGTTCGAGACGGCGGCGCGCGACATGACTCTGTGCCGCTGCGAGGAAATCACGCTCGCCACGGCGCTGGAGGCGATCAGGACCAGCGACGTGCGCGAGATCAACCGGCTGAAGGCGTTGACCCGCGTCGGCATGGGCCGCTGTCAGGGCCGCATGTGCGCGGCGGCCGCGGCCGAGCTTCTGGCCTTCGCGGGAGGACGCGGCCCCGCCGCCGCCGGGCGCAGCCGCGCGCAGGCCCCGGTCAAGCCGATTCCGCTCGGCTTCGGCGCGAGGCAGGATAGTGTCAGGGAGGACGTTCCGGCATGAGCGAGCGTCTGGAGGCCGATGCGGTCGTCATCGGCGGCGGTATCGTCGGCGGCTCGGCGGCGCTGTTCATGCGCCGGGCCGGATTGTCGGTGGTGCTCGTCGACAAGGGCTATTGCGGGGCGCAGGCGAGCGGCGTCAATTACGGCGGCGTGCGCCGGCAGGGCCGCGCGCCGGAGCAGGTTCCGCTCGCGCAGCGCTCGCACGCACTCTGGGGCCGCCTGCCGGAACTGATCGGCATCGACGGCGAATATATGCGCTGCGGCCATCTGAAGCTGGCGCGCACGCCGGAGCAATTCGCGAAGCTCGAAGCCTATGCCGCGACCGTGCGCCCGCTCGGCCTCGAACTGGAGCTGATCGGCGGCAACGCGGTCAGGGCGCGCTTTCCATGGCTGACCGGCGACGTGGCCGGGGCCTCGCTCTGCCGCGACGACGGCCACGCCAATCCGCGCCTCGTCTCGCCCGCCTTCGCCCGCGCGGCGAGGGCAGCCGGCGCGATCGTTCTGGAAAACACGCCCGTTCTGGAAGCACGCCATACGGGCAACGGTTTCGCGGTGCTTGCCGGAGGGGGCATCGAAATCCGCAGCCGGCTGCTGTTCAACTGCGCCGGCGCATGGTCGGATCGTTTCGCCGCCGATTTCGGCGAGCCGGTGCCGCTCACGCGCATCTATCCGTCCATGGTGGTGACGGAGCCGCTGCGCTATCGCCTGCCGATGAGCCTCGGCGAGGAAGGCGGCGGCTTCTACGGACGGCAGGTGACGCGCGGCAATTACGTGATGGGCGGCGGGCGCGGCATTCCGCTGGAGAGCCCGGATTATTCGCGGCCCTCGGTCGATGCGGCGTCCTCGGTGATGCTGCGCGCCATCGAGCTTTTCCCGCATCTGAGGCACGCGCAGGTGATCCGCTTCTGGTCCGGCACCGAAGCGGAAATGCCCGACGACAATCCCGTCATTGGGCCGAGCAGCCGCGTCAGCGGCCTTCACCACGCCTTCGGCTTCTGCGGTGCGGGCTTCCAGACCGGTCCCGCCGTGGGCGCGGTCCTCGCCGATTTCGCCCTGAAGGGAGAAACGGAAACGCCGGTCGGCGCCTTCGCCATCGACCGTTTCGCGCATGAGATCAACCCAGCCTCGAAACAGAAAAGGGGAGTAGCATGAAATACCAAAGCATCGTCAGGACCGCCGTGGCCGCGCTTGGCCTCACGGTCGCCTTCGCCTCCGCCGCCTCGGCGGAGACCAAGACGCTGTATATCGGCATGAACGGCGGCAATCTGGAGCGCGCCTATACCGACCACGTCCTGCCCGATTTCGAAAAGGCCAACAATGTCAAGGTCGTGATCGTTCCGGGCACGTCCTCGGAAATTCTCGCCAAGGCGATCGCCCAGAAGGGCAATGCACAGATGCACCTGATGATGCTGGACGACGGCGTCATGGTGCGCGCCATCAATTCGGGCCTGTGCCAGAAGATTTCCGACGACCCGGTGATGAAGGATATTCCGGCCACGGCCCGCCTCAAGGGCGACATGGCCGTCGGCGTCGACATGGGCATGACCGGCATCGGCTACAACAAGAAGCTGTTCGACGAGAAGGGCTGGCCCGCGCCGACCTCGTGGATGGATATGGCCGATCCGAAATTCGCCAATGCGGTGGTGTTCCAGTCGATCCCGGCCTCGACCTTCGGCCTGCACGCCTTCCTGATGTTCAACCGCATCGAGGGCGGCGACGAGAAGAACGTCGAGCCGGGCTTCAAGAAGTTCCCCGGCACGATCGGCAAGAACGTGCTGGAATATATCCCGTCCTCGGCCAAGATTTCGGAAATGATCCAGACCGGCGAAGCCGCGATCTTCCCGATGACGCCGACCGGCGTCAACAACATGAAGGACAAGGGCATCCCGGTCGAATATGCGCAGCCGAAGGAAGGTTCCGTCGTGCTCGCCGTGACCGAATGCGTGCTGGCCGGCAACAGCGAGCCGGAACTGAGCCAGAAGCTCGCCCACTACCTGCTCTCGCCCGAGGCGCAGGGCAAGGCGCTCGATTTCGGCAACGTCATCCCCTCCAACGAGAAGGCCAAGGCCGGCACGCCGGAGGCGCAGGCCAAGCTCGACGCCTTCCGCGAATATATGAAGACGGCCAAGACCGTCGATTGGGACGCGATCAACGAGCAGCGCCAGAAGTGGAACGACCGCTGGAACCGCACGATCGAGCGCTAAAAGCATTTCCAGCGAAAGTGCGAAGCGGTTTCGCGTCGGATAATGCGTAAAGCAAATAAGTAAAACAGATCGGCAGCGTTTGACATCTGCCGGAGCGCCGGTCCGTTTCGCGCGGGCCGGCGCTCTGTTTTTTTTTGATCCGCACGCATCCCGTTCGGCAGGCTCTATTTCGCGGCATCCGCATAGACGAGATAGCGCATCGGGCCGGACGTGATCGCGTCGAAGGGATAGCAGGTCGCCAGCACCAGATGCCGGCCCGCCGCGTGCGGGTCGATCCAGGCCTCGTCCCAGCGTGCCACCGCCATGCGGCGGACGCGGAAGGCGGCGACGCGCCCGTCGGCGCGGGTGATGCGGATCAGGTCACCGACCTTTATATCCTTCAGGAAAGCGAAATGCGTGTCGCGATGCGCGGCATAGACCGCCGTTCCCGCGTCGCCCGCATCGGGCGTGTCGTCCAGATGGCCGGGGCCGAAGGCCAGCGCCTGTCCGCTCGCGCCCTTGAGCGCGATGGCCTCGGCGCCGAGGCGCGGCACCTCGATGCGCGCCACCGGCCATGTGTCGGCCCAGCTCCACGGCTTGACCGGCCTGCCGGTGGCGAGCGTCTGTGAAAAGGCCCGCTCCAGCAGGATCTGCGCCGCGAAGGCTTTGGCGTGAATCCAGATTCCATGCCCGGCGAGAATCAGACCACTTGCAATCAGCAACGAGGCGAGGAGGGTGATGGGAGCGCGCCGTGGCGCGCTCCCCTTTCCGGCAACTTGCGTGGCGGCGATCATCATGCGGCCCTCGCTTTTTGTTTGAGCATCGGATTTTTCCGAAAACCGGTTCCCACTTTTCGGTCCGATGCTCTGCGGCTGAAGCGGAACAGGATGAGGCCGATCAGCAGGGCGGCCAGACCCAGAAGCATTTGCAGGGTCGCCGGTGTGGCGGTCTGCGGCAGCGGCACGGACGGGGCAGGCTGGGCCACCGGTTGCGCGGCGTCGGCATGGTTCTCGGAGGCATGACGTCCGGCGTCGTGCGTGGCATGGATGCCGAGCAGCGTCGCATAGTCCCAGCCCGCCGGCAGTTGCAGGGGAATGTCGGCCACGGTCAGCGGCGCGTTGGCGGGACGGGACGGCGTGGCATCCACGGCGACGAGGCTGGTGAGGCGCGTCACCAGATGATGGTCGAGCGCCAGCCTCAATATGCGCGCATCGGCGGCGTCCTGCGAGATGGTGCCGAGCATGGCGTCGGCTTCCGCGTCGTCGATCTTGCGCCGTGCCCAGATTTTCGAGATGCCCTCCGCGTTGCGCGCCCGGTCGAGCGGCAGGGTGATCGTCCACGGACGGTTGCCCATCATGCCGTCGATGGTGAGCGTGCCCTTCGCCGTGCCCATGCGGGCGGCGATCACCAGCGGCTCGCCGCGATAGAGATCGGGCAGGATGGCGGGCGTCAGCGTGACGTTCTTTTCCGAGAAGCGGGCAGTGATGTTGGTAACGGCGGGGTTTTCCAGCTTGTCGAACAGCGCGTGCATCTGCTCGCCCACCTCGCCGGTGGAGCCGATATGGGTGAAGGTGCCGCGTCCCAGTTCCGCCGCGCGGCTCATCAGGTAGGTGTTGGGCGCGGAGCCGATGCCGACCATGAAGATGCGCGAGCGGCCGCGCCGCGCCGCGATGGTGTCGAGCAATTGCCGCTCGTTGCTGATTTCGCCGTCGGTGAGGAAGACGATCTGGCGCAGGCTCCCGTCGCCCGGATGGCTGTCGTCCAGCGCCGCCTGCAAGGCGGGCAGCATTTCCGTGCCGCCGGCGGCTTGCAGCCCGGAGACATACTGGCGCGCGGTGGCGATGTTCGTCGCATCGGCCGCGACGCTGTTGTCGAACAGTTTCGTCAGCGTGTCGTCGAAGCGGATGACGTTGAAACGGTCGCCGGGCTGGAGATGCGACAGGGCATAATCGAGGCTGGCGCGGGCCTGCTCGATGGAAGCGCCGCCCATGGAGCCGGAATTGTCGATCACGAACACGATCTCGCGGTTCTGCTTCTGCGGGGCGGCCACGGCGGGCGGCGTGACATAGGCGAGCACATAGTCGTCCCGGCCGACGTGCTCGCGGAACAGGCCGACATTGGGCGTATTGCCGGCGGCGGCCTGCCATTCGAGCACGAAGTCCCGGTTTGCCCCCACATTGTCGGCGCCCGCATTGCCGTCGAGCGTGATGCGGCGGGTGGCGTCGTCCGGCGCGTCGATCTTCACCTTGTGATAGAGGCTTTCGACCTTGCCGAGCGGAAAGCCCGCCTTGAGATCGACCGCGATCGTCACCGGGTTGACGCGGGCCGCATTCGGGGCCTGCAAAGGCGTATGGATGGCATTGTCGGCGTTGCGGGCGTCGGCCTTGTCCTGCGTTTTGCCCCAGCCGCCGTCGAGATCGGCGCTCTGCTCGATGGGCGTGGCGTCTGACGGATTATAGCGCGGCGCGACCACCAGCGGCACGCGCAGCGAGAAGCGGCCATCGGCGAGACGCACCGACTGCTGATACTCGATCTGCACCACCACCTTCTCATGCGGGCCGATATTGGCGACCGCATTGGTGAAGACGTTGGGCCGCTGCTGTTCGACCAGCGCGGCCTTCTTGCCCTCGCTCTTCGCCTGTTCGTAGACGGCGCGCGCGGCCTTCTTTTCCTTGATGTCGGCGACGATGACGCGGTTGCCGACGATCATCTTCAGCGAATAGACGGCGCTGTTTTCCGGCAGCGGGAAGACATAGAGCGCCTCCACATAGCCGTTGCCGGGATTCTCGAATGCCTGCGTGAGGCGGGCGCGGGCGGTGGGGCCGCTGACGTCGATATTCACGTCTGTGGCGAGGCGCGGCGCCTCCACGTAGTGCCCGTCGCCCTGCTGGAGCAGCAGGCTGCCGGACTGCATTTCGTCCGGCGTGACGGCGGGTGTGCCGGCGCGCGCCTGCGAAACGGAAAGGAGGATGGCGAGGACCGGTAGGAAAGCGGTGACGGAGAACCAGACGAAGGCGCAGAAACGGCGGAAGGCCGCTCCTTGCATGCGCCGGTCGGAAAGGGGAAGCGGGGAAGACATGGCGTGCTCCTGTTCGTTCGAGGTAGCGCCATTGTCGCGGGCGGCGGCCTCGCCCTCCAGCGTCAGCTTTGCCAAGTTTCGTCCGCATCCTGCCGCGATCCGCCTTGCCGGTGATGCCGATGTGTGGAATTGTGAAGAGAATTACGTATAAAAGGACTAGCTAATATGTCCGGTGAGGACACCCGATATGATGCGCATGTGGCGGCGCGCGTGCGCGAGGAGATCGCGCGGCGGCGCATTTCGCGGCAATATCTGGCCGATGAAGCCCGCATCAGCCTTTCGACGCTGGAAAAGGCGCTGTCCGGCCACCGCCCGTTCACGCTTGCCACCATCGTGCGGCTGGAACAGGCCATGGGGGTGGAACTGCGCCCGCAGAATGGTGCCGCCGCGCCCGCGCCGCGGCCCGGCGAGGGCCACGCGGCTGAGGAATTGGGGGCCTATTCGCGCGCTTCGGTGGCATGGCTCGAAGGCAGCTATCTCACGCTGCGCCCCTCCTTCGGCGATGCGAAGGCGATCTTCGCCTATTGCACGGAGATCGGCTGGGATGCGGACAAGGCGTGCCTCACCTTCCGCGAGCGCGAGCGTACCGACGCGTCCTTCTCGCAGCACGGCGCGGTGTCCGTGCCGCATCTTTCCGGCCACATCTATCTCGTCACCAATACGGGCGGCCAGTACCGCATGGCGGTGCTATCGCGGCCGAGCATAGAGGGCGGGATGTTCGGCCTCCTGACGACGCTGCGCCCCGGACAGGGCGCAAGCCTGACGCCGGTTTCCGCGCCGCTGGCGCTCGTGCCGCTGAAGACCTTCGCGGACCCGGCCTTCGGACGCATCCGGCCCGGCGACAAGGCCTTCGCCGCCTGTGCCGCCATTCTCGGCCGCGCTTTCGGCGAAGGCTATGCCGGTTTCGTCTCTTCCGACTAGGCCAGAATCCGCCGTGCCTTGCGGCCTTCCAGTGCCGTGCGCATGAGGCGCGCGGCCTCGGCGAAGGTCGGGTTTTCCGTCAGGCTTCCGGCATGGAGAAGACCCGAGGGCAGGATGTCGTGCACGGCTTCCAGCGTGTGGCGCGGCACCGGGTCGGTGCAGCTCCAGAGCCGGCGGAAGATGACGCCGATGCGCGTGGCCTTGCCGTTGACATGGATGACCGGTTCCGCCGTTTCCGGGTTCCAGTTCTCATAGGCGTCCACCGCGTCCTGAAAGGCATGGTGGAGGTAGATCGGTGCGTGACCGTCATGAAGCGGGGGCAGCAAACTCGTCATTTCTGTTTCCTCTCTTCTGTTGGGTGCGGTTTTCCGAACAACCCGCGAATACGCACGCAAGCCATTCTTAACCATGATCCGCGAAAGGGGCTGCCTCTGGCAAGCAAGAATTTTCCCCGGATCGGGCGACAGGGAAAAAAACGCGGTGGCGGGTTTTTCGCCTGCTCTTTTCCGCGCGGCTGCGATAATAGAAAAATATAGATGCAGAAATTGAAGGGCGGATGACATGTCCGGGTTCATGGCCTCGCGAAGGGCGTTTCTGGCCGGTTCGGCCTCTCTGGCGGCTCTGGCGCTGCGGCCGGAACTGGCGCGTGCCGCCGATACGCCGAAAAAGGGCGGACGGCTGGTGGTGGCGGCGGATTCCGAGCCGCGCAATCTCAATCCGGCCATCGTCGCCTCCAACGGCGTATTCTTCGTGGCGAGCAAGGTGATCGAGCCGCTGGCGGAAGCCTCCTATGACGGCGAGAACGGCCTCAGCCCCCGGCTCGCGACCGGCTGGGAAGGCTCGCCCGACGGGCTGACCGCTACTTTCCGCCTGCGCGAGGGCGTGACATGGCATGACGGCCAGCCCTTCACTTCCGCCGATGTGGCCTTCTCGGCGATGGAGGTGTGGAAGCCGTTGCAGAATCTCGGCCGCGTCGTGTTCGCGGCGCTGGAAAAGGTCGAGACGCCGGACGACCATACCGCCGTTTTCCGTTTTTCCGAGCCGACGCCGTTCCAGTTGATCCGCAACGCGCTGCCCGCACTCACCGCCGTCCTGCCGAAACACGTCTTCGCCGGCAGCGATATCATGGCCAATCCGGCCAATGAGAAGCTCGTCGGCACCGGTCCGTTCAAATTCGGCGAGCACAAAAGCGGCGAATATTACCGCCTCGTGAAGAACGACCGTTACTGGAACGCCGGCGAACCTTTGCTGGATGAAATCGTCTATCGCGTGCTGCCGGACCGCGCATCCGCCGGCGACGCGCTGGAGGCCGGCGACGTGGACCTCGCCGCCTTTTCCGCCGTGCCGCTGGCCGATCTCGCCCGCATCGGCAAGGTGCCGGGCCTGACCGTGATATCGAAGGGCTACGAGGCGCTGACCTACCAGCTTGTCGTGGAGATCAACCATCGCCGCAAGGAACTGGCCGACCTCAAGGTGCGGCAGGCCATCGCGCATGCCATCGACCGCGATTTCGTGGTGAAGACCATCTTCCTCGGCTATGCGAAGGCCTCGACCGGCCCGGTGCCGCGCTATGACAGCCAGTTCTATACCGGCGACGTGACGCTCTATCCCTTCGACGTTGCCAAGGCCAATGCGCTGCTGGACGAGGCCGGCTACCGCAAGGGCGGCGACGGCGTGCGCTTCCGGCTGAAGCTTTTGCCCGCGCCCTATTTCAACGAGACGAAGCAGTTCGGGGACTATCTGCGGCAGGCGCTGGCGGCGGTCGGCATCGACGCCGTGATCGTCAACCACGACGACGCGGCGCACCAGAAGGCCGTCTATACCGACCACGATTTCGACCTCGCCGTGGCGCCCCCGGTCTACCGTGGCGATCCGGCGATCTCGACCACGATCCTCGTGCAGGGCGGCATTCCCGCGGGGGTGCCCTTCTCCAATCAGGGCGGCTACGACAACAAGGCGCTCGACGCGCTGATCGACAAGGCCGCCCATACGGTGGACGAGAAGGCGCGTATCGCGCTCTACGACAAGTTCCAGCAGATGGTGACGGCCGACCTGCCGCTGATCAACGTCGCCGAATGGGGCTTCATCACGGTGGCGAGCACGCGGGTGAAGAACGTTTCCGACAATCCGCGCTGGGCGGTTTCCAACTGGGCCGATACGTGGATCTCATCGTGAGTGTCTGTTCCAAAAGTCGCCATGCCGGTCTGCAAATGGCGTTTTTCTGCGCTTCCGGTGCTCACGTACATTGAGTACGCTGCGCTCCGGTGCTCGAAAACCACCATTTTCGCCACGGCCTGCCGCTTTTTGATTCAGACATTGGAGCATTTGGGGACATATCTGCCGTGAGCCACCTTCTCGCCAGCCGGAGCCTCGCCCTTTTGCGCAAGCGCCTTCCGGGCAGCGCCGTGGTGCTGCTGATCGTCGTGATCGGCTGCTTCATGATGCTGGAAGCCGCCCCCGGCGACGCGGTGGACGCCTATGCCGTCTCCTTCGGCGGCGATGCGGCTCAGATCGCCGCCATGCGCGCGAGATGGGGGCTGGACCAGTCGGTCTGGCACCGGCTCGCCGCCTATCTCTGGGCGCTGGCGCATGGCGATCTCGGCTGGTCGGTCAGCCTGTCGCGGCCCATTCTCGGCGTGGTGCTGGAACGCCTGCCCAACACGCTTCTGCTGATGGGCGCGGCCACAGCACTTTCCTTCGCCGCCGGCTCCCTGCTCGGCATTATCGCGGGGGCGCGGCCGGGCAGTTTCCGCGACCGCTTCCTGTCGGTCGGCTCGCTGGTGCTCTATGCGGTGCCGGGCTTCTGGCTGGCGCTGGTGCTGGTCATCCTGTTCTCGATAAAACTGCGCTGGCTGCCGGCGAGCGGTATCGAAACCATCGCTTCGGGCAGGCACGGTCTGGCGCGGGCGGGCGATATCGCCGTGCATCTGGTGCTGCCGGTTGTGTCGCTCGCCGTCATCTATCTGGCGCTCTACCTGCGCGTCATGCGCGCCGCCATGGCCGATGTCTGGCGCATGGATTTCGTCCGCGCGCTGCGCGCCCGTGGTATCGCGCGCCCGCGCATCGTGCTTGCCCATATGGCGCGCAACGCGCTCCTGCCGGTCGTCACCATGCTGGGACTTCAGGCGGCGAGCATGCTCGGCGGCAGCGTGGTGATCGAAAACGTCTTCGCCGTGCCGGGGCTGGGCCGGCTGGCGCAAGAGGCGGTGGCCGCGCGCGACACGCCGCTCCTGCTCGGCGTGATCCTCGTCAGCGCCGTCATGGTGATCGCGGTCAATTTCCTCGTCGATCTCGTCACGCTGTGGCTCGATCCACGCATTTCCGCCGGGGGCGACAAGGCATGACCGGCCTCAAGCGCTATATGGCCACCGGCGAGGGCAGGGCGGGCGCGCTGATCCTGTTTGTGCTCGCGCTGGCCGCACTTTCCGCGCCTGTGCTGTTTCCGGGCGATCCGCTGCGCATCGCCGCAGGCCCGCTGCTGCAACCGTTCCAGAACATGGATTTTCCGCTCGGCACCGACCGGCTCGGCCGCGACGTGCTGGCCGAACTCGTCCACGGCGCACGCACCTCGCTGATCGTGGGGCTCGCGGCGGCACTCGCCTCGGTCCTCATCGGCGGCGTGGTCGGCACGCTGGCCGGTTTCGCGGGCGGGTTTGCCGACGAGGCGCTGATGCGGATTACCGAAGCCTTCCAGACCGTGCCGGGCTTTCTGCTCGCGCTGGCGCTGGTCAGCATTGCCGGGCCGTCGCTGCCGGTGCTGGTGGGGGCCATCGCGCTTTCGAGCTGGACGCAGGCCGCGCGGCTCACGCGCGCGCAGGTGCTTTCCATCCGCGAGCGCGACTATGTCGCCGCCGCCCGCGTCATCGGCATGCACCCGCTGGAAATCGCCTTCCGCCAGATCTTGCCCAATGCCCTGCCGCCGGTTCTGGCGCTGGTGCCGGTGATCGTCGCTGCCGCCATATTGATCGAGGCGGCGCTGTCCTTCCTCGGTCTGGGCGACCCGAACCGCGTCACATGGGGCGGCATGATCGCGGAAGGCCGCACCGTGCTGCGCTCCGCGCCGTGGCTTTCCATCCTGCCGGGCGTGGCGCTGGCGCTCACCGTGGTCGGCGTGTACCTGATCGGCGAGGGCGTCACCGAGGCGCTCGCGCGCCGGGAGCGGCAATCGTGAGCAGGCTCACGCGCATAAGCGGGCTTTCGGTGCGCTATGGCGGCGTGACGGCGCTCGATGGCGTCGATCTCGACGTCGAAGCGGGCGAAACGCTGGCCGTGATCGGCGAAAGCGGTTCGGGCAAGAGCACGCTGGCGCTGGCGCTGGCCGGCCTGCTGCCCGCCGATGCCGACCTGTCGGGCCGGATCGACTGGTCGGGCGAAAAACCGCGACCGGGGCGCGATATCGGCTTCGTGTTTCAGGAACCTTCCGCCAGCTTCGACCCGCTGATGACGGTGGGCGCGCAACTGGTCGAGACCATCCGTGCCCATGAAAGGCTGGACCGCAAGGCGGCGCGGGCGCGGGCCGTCGCCTTGCTCGACCGCGTGCGCATCCCCGATCCCGATGCAGCCTTCGGCCGCTGGCCGCACCAGTTTTCCGGCGGGCAGAAGCAGCGCATCGCCATCGCGATGGCCATCGCCTGCGGACCGCGCCTCCTGATCGCCGACGAGCCGACCAGCGCGCTCGACACCATCGTGCAGAAGGAGATCGTGGCCCTGCTTTCCGGCCTCGTGCGCGCCGACGGCATGACGCTGATCTTCATCAGTCACGATATCGCGCTCGCTTCCGGCGTGGCGCGGCGCATGGCGGTGTTCCGGCAGGGGCGGCTGGTGGAAACGGGTACCACGGCCGAAATCGTCCGCGTGCCGAAAAGCGATTATACGCGGGCGCTGATCGCCGCTGTTCCGGTTCGGGAGCATTTCCAGCAAAAGTGGGAACCGGTTTTGCGTTCGGAAATGCGACAAAAACAAAAAGACAGCGCGCACATGGCTGAGCCGCTGCTGGAGGCACGCAATCTCACGCTTCGCCGTGGCGGCATGCCGGTGCTGGACGATGTGAGCCTCGATATTTTTCCGGGCGAGACGCTGGCGCTGGCCGGGCCTTCGGGCAGCGGGAAATCGACGCTCGCCCGCGTGCTGCTGCGGCTCGATCTGCCCGATGCCGGTTCGGTCCGCTTCGAGGGCGGCGACTGGCTGGCGCTGAAGGGCGCCGCGCTGCGCCGCCGCCGTGCCGCCATGCAGATGGTGTTTCAGGACCCGCTGGCTGCCTTCAATCCGCGCGCGAGCGTGCGCGAGGCGCTGGACGAGCCGTTGCGCATCCACGGGCTGGAGCATCGGACCGAAAAGTGGGAACCGTCTTCGCGGGGAAATCAGTCCACTGGACTGATTTCTAATCCCGCTACGATCGGGAAAATCCGATGCTCAAACAAAAAGATAGAGCGCGATGCCGGGGCGCTCCTGCAAAGGGTGGGGCTTGACCCGGCGTTGGCCTCGCGCGGCGTGCATGCACTTTCCGGCGGCCAGCGCCAGCGCGTGGCGATTGCCCGCGCGCTGGCCACGCATCCGTCGCTGATCGTGCTGGACGAGGCGGTTTCCGCCCTCGACGTGACCGTGCGCGGCGCGATCCTGAAACTTCTCATGGACATACAGAAGGCCGATCATACGGCTTATCTCTTCATCACCCACGATCTGGCGGTCGCGGCACAGATAGCCGACCGCATCGCGGTGATGGAACGCGGGCGGATCGTCGAATGCCGCCCGGCGCAGGAACTGATCGCGGCACCGCAGGCACCAATTACGAGGGCGCTGATCGAGGCGGTGCCGCGCCTTGTTGTTTAGCTTTTACCGAGTTCCACCGACCGCTTGCGCGCGGCTTCCACGGCCTCGGCGACGAGTTTCTTGAGGCGGTCGCCGCCCATCAGCACGTCGAGCGCGGCGGCGGTGGTGCCGTTGGGGCTCGTCACCTGCTCGCGCAGCTTGGTCGGGCTATCGGGGCTGGCGTCGGCGAGCGCGCCCGCGCCCATCACCGTCTGCATGGCCAGCAGGCCCGCCGTCTCGCGCGGCAGGCCGGCGGCCACACCCGCATCGGTCAGCGCCTCGATGAAATGGAACACATAGGCCGGGCCGGAGCCGGAAACGGCGGTCACGGCATCCATCAGCGCTTCGTCGTCCACGCTCGCCACCTTGCCCGAGGTCGCCAGCAGACGGTCGACGAAAGCCTCGTTTTCCGCCGTCACATTGGCGTTCCTGCAGGTGACGAGCATACCCTTCCCGATGGCGGCGGGCGTGTTGGGCATGCAGCGGATGACCGCCGCATCCTTGCCCAGATGCGTCTCGAACAGCGCCATGGGAATGCCGGCGGCGACGCTCACGAAGGTCGCGGCGGGCGCGAAGCGTTTATAGGCGGGCAGCACCTTGGCCATCACCTGCGGCTTGACGGCGACCAGCACCATGCGCGGCTTCAGACCCGCGGGCAGGGCGTCCGCATCGGCATGGGCATGGACGCCCGCGCCTGCGGCCCGCTCGCGCAGCGCATCGGTCGGCTCCACCACATGCACGTCGCCGGCCTTGACGATGCCGCTGTCGAGCCAGCCTTTCAGCATCGCGAAGCCCATATTGCCGCAACCGACGAGAACGACCGTATCCTGCATGATCCAAGCTCCGCTTTTCCGTCCGGCGCGCGGCCGGGCCGTGTGTTCCTGTTGTCGGTGGTATAGCCTCGCCGGCGGGCGTTTCGCAAGAGCGGCCGGCATGGGCCGGAACCTCATTTTCCACTTCTTAATGACCGGCTGCTTATTGATACCGTCATCCGGCTGGCCCACAATCGGCGGCGAGGACAAGAGGAAGGGGATGCGCGATGAACGCTGCTTTGACGACCGGGGTTCCGCCCGCTGAGGCATTCGCCCATATCCGCACCATCATCGGTATCATTCTCGGCCTTTGCATTTCCCGGCTCCTGACCGGATTCGCGCGCTTCATCCAGCATCCGGGCAAGCAGAAGATCTATCCCGTCCATCTGGCGTGGGTCGGTTTCGTGCTGCTTCTGGTCATCCATTTCTGGTGGTTCGAGTTCAACCTGCGCACGATCCCGGTCTGGACCTTCGAGAAATATCTCTTCGTGATCTTTTACGCCGGGCTTTTCTTCCTGCTCTGCACGCTGCTCTTCCCCGACAGCATGGAGGAATATACCGGCTACCAGGATTATTTCCTGTCGCGGCGCAAATGGTTCTTCGGTATTCTGGCGCTCACCTATGTGGTGGATATCCTCGACACGCTGCTCAAGGGCATGGACCGCTTCCGTCTCTACGGCATCGAATATCCCGTTCAGGCGGTGATGTTCACCATACTCAGTCTGGTCGCCGCCTCCACCGACAACCGGCGCTTCCATGCCGTCTTCGTCACGCTGGCGCTGGTCTACGAGATCACCTTCACGCTCAGGCATTTCGCGACGCTGGTCTGATCCGGCCGCGCCGCTCGCCTGACAAATCCGTGTTGTCGCGCATTCGACGATTGTCAGGCCGGTCCATGACGCTTATGAGCATGTCCGGGAACGGGATGTGGTGTATCCCCCGTGCATCAGGGATGAAACGGAGTGCCGCCAGATGGCCCAGTTGATCGATGGCAAGAAGCTCGCCGAGGATGTGATTTCCACGGTAAAAACCGAAACCGAAAAGCTCGTATCCGCCACCGGCACGGTGCCCGGCATCGCCGTGGTGATCGTCGGCGAGGACCCGGCCAGCCAGGTCTACGTGGCCTCGAAAAGCCGCAAGGCCAAGGAATGCGGCTTCCATTCCGTCCAGCACGATCTGCCTGAAAACGCTTCGGAAAAAGAGCTTCTGGACCTGATCGGAAGCCTCAACGCCGATCCCGCCATCCACGGCATCCTCGTGCAGCTTCCGCTGCCGAAGCATATCGATGCGGGCCGCGTGATCCAGACCATCTCGCCCGACAAGGACGTGGACGGCTTTCACTTCATCAACGTCGGCAAGCTCGGCACCGGCGAGGTGGAGACGGCCTTCGTGCCCTGCACGCCGGCGGGCGCGATGATCATGATCGAGCGCATCCACGGCCGCGACCTGTCGGGGCTGGACGCGGTGGTGATCGGGCGCTCCAACATCGTCGGCAAGCCGATGTTCAACCTGCTTCTCGCCGCCAACGCAACGGTGACGGTGGCGCACAGCCGCACCAGGGACCTGCCGGAGATCGCACGTCGCGCCGATATTCTCGTGGCGGCGGTCGGGCGCCCGCAGATGGTCAAGGGCGACTGGGTCAAGCCCGGCGCGACGGTGATCGATGTCGGCATCAACCGCATCCCCGCGCCGGAGCGCGGCGAGGGCAAGACGCGGCTGGTCGGCGACGTGGATTTCGCGGAAGCGGAAAAGGTCGCGGGCGCGATCACGCCGGTTCCGGGCGGGGTCGGGCCGATGACCATCGCCATGCTGATGGCCAACACGCTCACCGCCGCCTGCCGCGCGGCGGGGGTCAAAAAGCCGGTCTTCTAACCGGCTGAAAGGGGCAGGCAACGCCCGCCCCGTCATGCTTTTTGTCACAATTTATGGGGCGATTTGGTGCCCGTTTCACAAAATTGTCACACTTGCCTTAATTTAGAGCATTTCCAGCGAAAGTGCGAAGCGGTTTCGCGTAGGATAATGCGTAAAAACAAAGAGTCGCAGTTTAGAACACCGACGCGCCTTCATCGGCGCGGCCGGCGATCTGGCGGAAGGCGCGGAACAGTTCGCGCCCCATGCCATGCTCGTTGCCGGAGAGGTCGGGCCGCGCCTCGATGCGGCCGTCGAGCACCGCCTGATTGAGCAGGACCTCCAGCGTGCCGTTGACCGCGTCGATGCGGATCATGTCGCCGTTATGGATGCGGCCGATCACCCCGCCGTCGAGCGCCTCCGGCGTGACGTGGATGGCCGACGGCACCTTGCCCGACGCGCCGGAGAGCCGCCCGTCGGTGACCAGCGCCACGCGCTGGCCGCGATCCTGAAGGACGCCGAGCACGGTCATCAGCTTGTGCAGTTCCGGCATGCCGTTGGCCTTCGGCCCCTGATAGCGCACCACGGCCACGAAATCGCCGGTGAGGTCGCCCGCCTTGAAGGCGGCCTGCATTTCCGCCTGATCGTTGAACACCTTTGCGGGCGCCTCGATGACATGGCGTTCCGGCTTGACGGCGGAGACCTTGATGATGGCGTTGCCGATATTGCCGGTCAGCACCTTGATGCCGCCGGTCGGCTGGAAGGGCGCGGAAATCTTGGCGAGAACCTTGTCGTCGCCGCTCTTTTCCGGCACCGGCTCGCGCACCACATTGCCGTCCGGCCCAAGCTTCGGCTCGATGGCGTAGGGGCGCAGGCCCTCGCCGAAGACGGTGCGCACATCCTCGTGCAGAATGCCGCCGTCGAGCAGTTCGCGGATCAGGAAGCCCATGCCGCCCGCGGCGTGGAAATGGTTCACGTCGGCAAGCCCGTTCGGATAGACGCGCGCCAGCAGCGGCACCGCGTCGGAAATCTCCGAAATATCGTGCCATGTCAGCTTGATGCCCGCCGCCGCCGCCATGGCGATCAGGTGGATGGTGTGGTTGGTCGAGCCGCCGGTTGCGTTGAGCCCCACCACGCCGTTGACGAAGGAACGCTCGTCCAGCATCTCGCCGACCGGCGTATATTCGTTGCCGAGCGCGGTGATGGCGAGCGCGCGCTTCGCCGCCTCGCGGGTCAGCGCGTCGCGCAGCGGCGTGCCCGGATTGACGAAGGAGGCGCCCGGCAGGTGCAGGCCCATGATCTCCATCATCATCTGGTTGGAATTGGCGGTGCCGTAGAAGGTGCAGGTGCCGGGGCCGTGATAGGACTTCGATTCCGATTCCAGGAGTTCCGCGCGGCCGACCTTGCCTTCGGCGTAAAGCTGGCGGGTCTTCGCCTTCTCGTCGTTGGGCAGGCCGCTGGTCATCGGCCCGGCGGGCACGAAGACGGCGGGCAGGTGGCCGAAGGCGAGCGCGCCCGCGACCAGACCCGGAACGATCTTGTCGCAGACGCCGAGATAGACGGCGGCGTCGAACATGTCGTGCGACAGGCCTATTGCCGTGGCCATGGCGATGACCTCGCGCGAGAACAGCGACAGCTCCATGCCGGCGAAGCCCTGCGTGACGCCGTCGCACATGGCCGGCACACCGCCCGCCACCTGCGCCACGCCGCCCGCCTCGCGCGCCGCCTGCTTGATGAGAGCGGGGAAGGTCTCGAAGGGCTGGTGCGCCGACAGCATGTCGTTATAGGCGGTGATGATGCCGAGATTGGGGACCACGTCGGCGGCTAGCGCCGCCTTGTCGGACGGGCCGCAGGCGGCGAAGCCGTGGGCGAGATTGGCGCAGCCGAGCCCGCCGCGCTTGGGCTTTTTCGACGCGGCCTCGCGGATGCGGCCGAGATAGGCCTCGCGCGTCGGCTTCGAGCGCTCGCGGATGCGTGCGGTGATGTCCTGAATCTGTCGGTGTGCGGATTGCCGGGGCATGGGTGTCACCTGTGCCGATAGAGCATTTCCAGCAAAAGTGTGAAGCGGTTTTGCGTTCGGAAATGCGTAGAAACAAAAAGGGAGCGGCTCCGACAATTCTGTCAGAACCGGAGCCGCTCCGGTTCGGAGGATCAACTGGTCCAGTAAAGCTGGATCGGCGTGCGGGCGTGATGGAACACGGCGCGCACGGGCATTTCCATTTCGTCATTCCCGGCGAGCGCCTTTTCCAGCGTCGCCTGCTTGGCCGCGCCTTCGATGTGCAGCACCAGCATGCCGGCCCCGACGATGAGCGGCAGGGTCAGCGTCAGCCGCTTTTCGCCCGCGCCCTCGGCGTGGATCGGCAGCACCAGCGCCCGCGTGTCGGGATCGATGGCCTGATCGAGCCGGTCCCCGCCGGGGAAGAAGGAAGCGGTGTGGCCGTCATTGCCCATGCCGAGCACCACCACGTCGAAGGGGCGGTGCAGCGCGTCGATGCGGTTTGCGGCGGCAAGTGCAGCGGCCTCCACCGTCGCCGCTGCATTGTAGAGGCCGACGAATTTCGCCACGCCCGCATTGTCGCGCAGCAGGTGGTCGCGCACAAGCTTCTCGTTGGAACGGTCGCTGTCGACGGGCACGAAGCGCTCGTCCACCAGCGTGATGGTGACGGCGTTCCAGTCGATGGCGCGGCGTGACAGGATCTCGAACAGCCTCAGCGGCGTGGTGCCGCCGGAAACGGCCAGCACCGCCTGCCCGCGCTCGGCGATCGCCGCCGCGAGCTGTGTCGCGATGGCTTCGGAAAGCGCCTGCGCCAGTTCGGTTCCGCTGGTGAAATCATGCCGTTCGATGTTCATATCGCTCCTCGCTTACATGCTGTCATGCCATGTACGTCCGTCGCGCTCGATCAGCGCGATGGACCCGGACGGTCCCCATGTGCCCGACGTGTAGCCCTGCACGGGCTGGCTGTTCACGTTCCACGCCTGCAGGATCGGATCGACCCAGCGCCACGCGGCCTCGACCTCGTCGCGGCGCATGAACAGCGTCTGGTTGCCGCGCACCATGTCCATGAGCAGCCGCTCATAGGCATCCGGGTTACGCTCCTTGAAGGACTCGGCGAAGCTCATGTCCAGCGGCACATGGCGCAGGCGCATCCCGCCCGGACCGGGGTCCTTGATCATCAGCCACTGCTTGACGCCCTCGTCCGGTTGCAGGCGGATGACCAGCTGGTTGGCGGTCACCTTGCCCGCGCTTTCCTCGAAGATGGAATGCGGAATGGGCTTGAATGTGACGACGATCTCGGAAACGCGCGCAGCCAGCCTTTTTCCCGTGCGTAGATAGAAGGGCACGCCCGCCCAGCGCCAGTTGGCGATCTCCGCCTTCAGCGCCACGAAGGTCTCCGTGTTGGAGGAATCGGCCTTCAGGTCGTCCAGATAGCCCTTGACCGGACCGCCCGCGGAAGCGCCGGCGCGGTACTGGCCGCGCACCGTCAGTTCCTCGCTGTTGGCGGCGGTGATGGGTTTCAGCGCGCTCAGCACCTTGACCTTCTCGTCGTGGACGGCGTCGGCCTCCATCGAGGCGGGCGGCTCCATGGCAACGAGGCAGACGAGCTGGAGCATGTGGTTCTGCACCATGTCGCGCAGCGCGCCGGCGGTGTCGTAATAACCGGCGCGGCCTTCGAGCCCCACTTCCTCGGCCACGGTGATCTGCACATGGTCGATATGGGCGGAGTTCCACAGCGGCTCGTAGAGCGCGTTGGCGAAGCGCAGCGCCATCAGGTTCTGCACCGTCTCCTTGCCGAGATAGTGGTCGATGCGGAAAATCTGGTCCTCGCGGAACGCGCTGCCCAGCGTGGCGTTGAGTTCCATGGCCGATTCGAGGTCGCGGCCGATGGGCTTTTCCACCACGATGCGCGTGTCGCGGGTGATGAGGCCGTGGCTTTTGACCCGCATGGCGATCTCGCCGAACAGGGCCGGGCTGACCGCCAGATAGAAGGCGCGGATCGTCGCGGGCTTCTTGGCGATGAGGGCCTTGAGCGCGTCCCAGCCCTCGTCGGACTTGGCGTCCACGGCGACGTAGAAGAGCCGCGCGACGAAGGTCTCGACCACGGTCTCGTCCACTTCCTCCGGCTTGACGTGCTCGTGGATCGCCTTGCGGGCGAAGTCGCGGTATTCCTTGTCGTTCATGGGGCTGCGCGAGGCACCGATGATCCGGGTCGGATCGCTGAACTGCTTGGCGCGCTCGCGCTGGTACAGCGCCGGAATGAGCTTGCGCTCGGCAAGGTCGCCGGAACCGCCGAAAACGATGCAATCGAAAGGATCTACCGGAATTATCTGGCTGGTCATCTGTCGCTCTCTCGTTTCATGTGCGCAAGGCCGGTCCGCCGGGCCGATTCACCGGGCTTGCCGGGCGCGGGCAGTCTAGCCGACTGCGGCGGATTAATCGACACTCGCATGCCGATCGGCGCCCATGCGTGTCATGTACGGGCTGCGCGGGCCCTATGTAGGATTAAATCGATTTAAATTCAACCATTATCGAACGATGATATCGGAATATCGCATCACGTCTGGTTCCAGCGGCGGATGACCGGTTCGCTCATGTCGTGCTCGTAGCCGAGCACGCTGATGCTTGCAGTGTCGAGGACCAGACACGCGCCGCCCTGCGGCGGCAGGCCGATCCAGCGGGCGGCCAGCACGCGCAGGACGTGGGCGCTGGAAAAGATCAGCGCGGAGCCGCCGAGGGCGCGCAGCCCGGCGATGATCCGGTCGGCCCGCGCGCCGACATCGGCCGCCGTCTCGCCGTCCGGGCAGCCGTCGCGAAACAGCCGCCAGTCCGGCCGTCCGGCGAGGATCGCCTTGGTGGTGATGCCCTCATAGGCGCCGTAGTCCCATTCGGCCAGATCGTCCTTCACGACGCAGCGGTCGCCGAAGCCGGCCAGCGCGCAGGTGTTGCGGGCGCGTTGCGACGGGCTCGACCAGACGGCGGCGAAATTGATCGCCGGCAGGCGTCCGGCGATCCCGCGGGCCGCTTCCTCGCCGGCGGCGGTCAGGGGAATATCGGTTCGCCCGGTATGCCTGCCGGAAAGGCTCCACTCCGTCTGTCCGTGCCGCACCGCATAGATTTCGGGACAGGCGCTGCTCATGCCGTTTCTCCATTCCGGTGATATCGCAGCCTTTATGCGCCGTTTCCGCCGGGAAGGCGATCAATTCTTCGGGAATATGCTATTCATCGCCCGAAGGGTATAATCGACCCGGAGACAGTATGATGGAAAACATTCGCCCTATACGAACCGAGGCCGATTACGAATGGGCGCTGGCCGAGGTGACGCCCTGTTTCGAGAACCAGCCCGGGCCCGGCACTCCGGAGGCGGATCGCTTCGACGTGCTTTCGGCCCTGATCGAGGCCTATGAAAGCGCGCATTTTCCGATTGCCGACGACAAATGACCTCCCGCCGCCAGTAAGACGAATGTTTTGCGCCATTGGCGTATTTTACGCTTGATTATTACGCCATTGGCGCATAAACAATTTCTATGAAGATCGTTCGCACCAAACGTTATCTGAAAGACCTGAAACGCATTGGCGCAACGAATGCCGAGGCGGACGCTATCGACCGGATGATTGCCGCCAACCCTGAAGCTGGCGATGTGATCGAAGGCTTGAAGGGCATGAGAAAAATGCGTTTCGGCCTTCGGAACCGTGGCAAGAGCGGCGGCGGACGGGCGATCTACTTTCTTATGGTGACAGATGAAATCGCGGTGATGATCTTCGCCTACACGAAGAACGAACAGAAAGACCTGACCCAGGCGCAGCGAAAAGCCGCCCTCAAGCTGCTGGAGGAATTTGACCTATGACCGACAAGGATTTCGATTTCGGCGAAGCCATGCTGGAAGGCCTGAAGGAAGCCTTGGCATGGAAGCGCGGGGAAGTCGCGCTGGAAGTGCGCAATGTCGATCCCATGCCTGCTTCCCGCATCAAAGAGATACGCAAGCGCTACGCCCGCTCCACCAAGGAATTTGAACGAAAGTTCGGCATTCCCGCCGCGACCATGAACAATTGGGAGCAGGGGCGCCGCAAACCCGATCCTACTGCTCGCCTTCTGCTGAAGGTTATCGAAGACGCTCCCGACGTTGTCGAAAAGGCGGCTCACGCCGCTTGACGCCACCCCTCTCCGGCGCAGGCGATGCCGCAGCCTTCATGCGCCGTTTCAGCCGGGAAGGCGATCAATTCTTCGGGAAGGGGACTCCGGCTCCTGTAGCGTTTCGCCGGAGGCGTCGCCGAAAATATCCACCGGCAGCGGCACCGGCCCGCGCTCCGCCGTCGGGCGGTGGTCTATGACCCGCACCACGCCATCGGCGCGGCGGTAGACGGAATAGAGCAGGCGGCCCGCGCGCGGACCGTCCGTCTTGCTGATTGCGGCCTGAAAGCGAAGCAGCAGCGCGACGAGGCCCAGCAGGAAGCCGGGCGGCATCAGCACCCAAAGGGCCTTTATCCAGTCCGGCGAGGTTTGAAACGTATCGAGCAGGTCCGCCCAGAAATTATAGTCGCCCATTGCCGTCTCCCCATCTTGCGAAACGGTCACCGAGGATTGTCGCCCTCTGGTGACCGGGGAGTTCGTAAGCCGTACACAGACGACCGCCCCGACCTTTAAGCCGAAGCTCTGGACATGCGCCGGGGCCTCCCCGGCCATGTGGCGCGAGGAGGTGCCGTTGCGGTCGACACCGACCGCTGTGTACGGGGTTACGAAGCCCCGGAACCGACCATTTCGCCGGTTCCGGCTGCAATTTATTACAGCTTGCCATAAAGCGAAAGGGGGCGCTTCACCGGGAATTGTGCCGGACGGGCAGGATAAACGGATTCCCCTTTCGCGCCCGATGTCCTAGATTCTCTCCATGGTGCCGAATGCGCGCGCCGCGGGAAAGAATGCGAAGAAAGAGAACGGCATGAAAAGGTTGCAGGACAAGGTCGCCATCATCACCGGCGCGGGGTCGGGTTTCGGTTCGGGCATGGCGCATCGCTTCGCCGCCGAGGGCGCGAAGGTGGTTCTGGCCGATGTGAACCTGAAGCGGGTGGAGGACGAACTGGCCGAAATCGATCATTCCGCGCTTTCCGTGCAGGCGGACGTGTCGCGCAAGGATGACATGGAGCGCGTGGCGCGCGCCGCCTTCGAGACGTTCGGGCGCATCGACATCATGGTCAACAATGCCGGCTTCACCCATCGCAACATGCCGCTCAGCGAGGTGAGCGAGGACAGTTTCGACCTCGTCAGCGCCGTCAACATGAAGGCGCTGTTCTATTCGGCGCAGATCGTCGTGCCGATCATGGAGCATCAGCGCGGCGGCGTCATCATCAACACGGCGTCCGCCACCGCGCTGCGTCCGCGCAAGGGGCTGGCGTGGTATTGCGCCTCCAAGGGCTTCGTGGTCAGCGCCACCAAGGCCATGGCGCTGGAACTGGCAGAGAAGAACATCCGCGTCAATTGCCTCTGCCCGGCGGAAAGCGGCGGCGACGGCCTGCACCAGTTCCTCGCGGAGGACACGCCGGAAGCCCGCGACGCGCTGAAGGCCACCATTCCGCTCGGCCGTTTTTCCACCGCCGGCGACGTGGCCGAGGTGGCGGTCTGGCTCGCCTCCGACGCCGCCGCCATGGTGACGGGCGTGGCGTTCGGGATCGACGGCGGCTATACGATCTGATCTCGGCCGAGCGTGATCCGGTTGTAGAGCGCGCCGAGCGCCATCAGCAGGCAGGTGCCGAGGAACACCGCCCGCATGCCGACATGGCCGCCGACGAAGCCGCCCACCACCGGCCCGGCCACCTGTCCCACATATTGCGACGAGACCGACCAGCCCAGCATGCTGCCCGCCACGCGGTCGGGCACATTATGGCGGATGACGCTGCTGATACAGGGCAGGAGCCCGCCCAGCGCCAGCCCCATCAGGAAGCGCAGCGCGATCAACTGCCATGCGGCGGTGACGAAAGCCTGCGGGATCAGGAGAACCGCCGAAACCGCCATCGCGCCGATGATGACGCGCACATGGCCGATGCGGTCGGCGAGCCTGCCGAGATGCGACGCGGACAGGATGCTGCCCAGTGCCGCCGCCGCCATCACCACGCCCGCCACCATCGTGACCTTTTTCGGGTCGCCGACCAGTTGCTGGACATAGACGGTGATGATCGGCTCGATCGACATGTTGGCGAACAGCAGCAGCACGCCCGTCACCAGCATGGCGATCACCGGCCCCTTGTCGGGAATCGCCGCCCAGACGGATTCCGCCTTCTGCTCCTTCGGCCGCTTCGGGGCCTTGCGCTCCTCGCGGATCAGGAAGGTGGTGGCGAGGAAGGTGAGGAAGATCACTCCGCCCGCCAGCCAGAAGGTGGCGCGGATGCCGATCAGCGGCGGCAGCACGCCGCCCAAGAGCGGCCCGGCGAGATTGCCTGCCATGATGCCCGCCGAAAGCGCGCCCAGCGCCCAGCCGGTGCGGTCCTTCGGGGTCTGCGTGGCGACGAGGATCATCGAGCCGGACGAATAGCCGCCCGCCACGCCGATGAGCAGCCGCAGCGCCACCAGTTGCCAAACGCTCGTTACCATGCCGATCAGCGACATGGCCACGGCCATGCCGAAACTGGCGCGGATCAGCATCAGCTTGCGCCCGTAGCGGTCGCCGAGCCGGCCCCAGAGCGGCGCGACGAAGGCCGCCGCCAGAAAGGTCGCGCCATAGGCGATGCCCGACCACTGCACGATGGCCGCATGGTCGGCCACGCCCAACTGCTCCACATAGAGCGGCAGGAACGGCAGCAGCAGCGACATGGCGATCAGCGTTGTGAAGGAGCCGAGCAGGCACACCACGAGATTGCGCTTCCAATGACGTTCGGGACGTTCGTGGTTTTCGGCGGCGGCCGTCGCGGCAATGGTCATGAGAGAGTTCCGGTTGATTTGTATTCCAATTTGGGATACCAAGATGGAAACCATGCAATGCGCCCCGCCGGTGCGCTTGTCAATGCCGGCGGAAAAAAGAAGGTCAGGGCCGCATGTCACAAATGCTTGAAGTGGAAGGGCTGCTGCGCGGCATGATCCTCGGGCTGGAGCTTGGGCCGGGCGAACGGCTGACGGAACGCTGGATCGAGGCGCGGTTCTCGGCCTCGCGCACGCCGATCCGCGCGGCATTGCTGCGGCTGGAGGCTGAGGGGCTGGTGCGGCGCGAGGGGCGGGGATGGACCGTCTCGCCCATCGATCTCGGCGAGATCGGGCAACTGGGCGTCTATCGCGAGGCGGTGGAGCTTGCGGCGCTGCGGCTGACCTGCACACTGGAGGATCGCAGCGGGGTGGAGACCCTCGCCGCCATGCTCGACAGTTGCGAGGCGGCGACGCCGCGCGAGGAATGGCATCGCGTCGGCATGGATTTCCACATCGAGCTGGCGCGGCTGTCGGGCAACGAATTTCTCACGCGCGGCGTGCAGGACGCCATGCGGCGGCTGTCGCGGGCGCGCTGGCTGGAGGTGCGCGATACGGCAGCACTTGCCCGTGCATGGGACGAGCACCGCGCCATCCTCGACGCGGTGCGTGAGGGCGACGCGGACAGGGCGGCGGCGCTGATGAGCGCGCATCTGAACGGAAGCCGCAGCCGCCTGATCGACAGCCTGCGTGAGGATCGCCGCGGCCTGCGTGCGCGGGGCTTCGCAGTGATCGCCGCCTGATCAGCCGATCAGGTAGCGGCACAGACCCGCCGATGCGATGCCGACGATCACCGTCGGCAGCATGGAAAGCCGTGTCGCGGCTATGACTGTGATCGCCAGCGCCAGCAGGTCGGCGGGCCTGTCGGACACGAAATCCGGCGCGATGACCGAGATCAGCACGCAGCCGGGCGCGGCCTCCATCACCGCCGTGGCGCGCCGCCCGAGCGTGCGGTTGCGCAGCAGCACATAGCCGCCTATGCGGGTGAGATAGGTGACGGAAGCCATCAGCACGATGGTGAGGACGACGGTCGGGTCGATCATTTCTCACCTGCCAGAACATAGGCCGCGATCAGGCCCGACAGCGCGCCGGTGGCGACGTACCACGCGCCGGGCACGGTGAGATAGACCGTCGCCGCGACGACGAGGCTCACCAGCCACGGCCTTGCGGCAGCAAAACCCTTCCACATGCCGGCGAGCAGCACCAGGAACACCGCCGGGAACGCCATGTCGAAGCCGTAGGGGCGCAGGTCGCCCATCATCGGGCCGAAGGCAGCGCCGAGCGTGGTGAAGAAAATCCATGCGGTGTAGAAGGGCACCGCCACCCCGGCATAGAAGCGCAGGTCCAGCGCCGGTTTCGCGCCTGCGGCCTCGCGGCGGCGGGCGTCGGAAAGTCCGAGCGCCCAGCTTTCGTCGCACATCAGGAACAGCGCGGCGAAGGCCTTCCGCTTCGGCAGATGGCGGATGAAGGGGGCGAGTGCGGCGCCCATCAGCAGGTGGCGGCTGTTGACCAGAAAGGTAATCGCGGCGATCAGCAGCACATGCGGCGGCGAGGTCCAGAGCTGGATGGCCGCGAATTCCGACCCGCCCGCGAAATTGAGGCCCGTCATCATCGGCACTTCCACGGCGCTCAGGCCCTTCTGCGCCGCCTGCGCGCCCAGAACCAGCGCGTAGGGAACGATACCGAGCAGCACCGGCAGGCCGGCGGCGGCCCCGCGGCGGAACTGCGACCAGCCGGCGGGTTTGCGGGTTTCGGGAGCGTAAGCCTGTGAAATGTCCATGTGATTCTCGCCGGCGGAACTTTATTTCCGCCGCTTTCCGTCGCTGGAGATGCATTCGGTAGATGGGCGTCACTATAGCCACTATCGCCCGCAATCGGGTTGCAAATATTGGCAGGATGCATCAATATTTGGCAGATAGTGCCACTTTTTCAGCCTTTCATGGAATGATAAGCCAATGAAGCTCGACGAGATCGACAAGCGGATTCTGCGCGTGCTGCAAAGGAACGGCCGCATCGCAAACAACGACCTTGCGCGCGAGGTCGGGCTGTCGCCGTCGCCCTGCCTGCGGCGGGTGCGGCTTCTGGAGGAGGCGGGGGTGATCGACCGCTATGTGGCGGTGCTCGATCCGGCGCGAACCGGCAAGGGGCAATTCTTCTTCGCCCGCATCTGGCTGAAGGCGCAGGACGAGGACACGATCGAGCATTTCGCCAGCGAGGTGCTGAAGTTGCCGGAAGTGCTGGAATGCTATCTCATGCTGGGCGATTGCGACGCCATGGTGCGCTGCGTCGCCGCCGATATCAGCGATTACCGCCGCTTCCAGTCCGAGCATCTGAGCCGCATCAGGGGCGTGCAGAACGTCAAGACCGACGTGCCGAGTCAGATCGTCAAGCAGACATCCGAACTGCCGTTGTAGGCCGGAGCCTCCATTTCCTCGCGGTCGCGCCATCCCTTCACGGTGCGTTCGGGCATGTCGTAAAGCTCATCGACATAGCCGACGCAGAGCCATCTATCCGTAGCGGGGGAGGCGTCAAAAACAGGCGCGATCGTATAAAATATGGAATCCCGTCCCGTCCAACACGCATCTTTTCCCGTTCCCGTGCGTTTTCGTGATGCAACGATAACGGGCGGCAATGAAGGACCGTCCGGGACGTTCGGCCCGACCGGCACTCGCCGGGTCAACGATGGAGAAGAGAAATGCTCCAGACCAAAGACCGTCCGGACGCACGGCAGATTGCCGGCAGCCTGACCCGCGCGCAGCAGGACGCCCTGCGCGCGATCGGATTTTTTCGCCGGCAACGCAAGGCCGGGAGGGGCTGGCGTGTCGGCGACAGGTATCTGTCGGACAAGATCGTGGGCCGGCTGGAACAACTCGACCTTGTCGAGGCGAGCGCCGTGAACGGCGAGCCGATCCTCCAGCTCACCATCGTCGGTGAAGCGATCAAGGGCCGGCTTCTGCAACGCCCCATGGTCCGGTGAAGGCGGCGGCGGCAAGGTCCGTCATGCCGGTCACCGCCGCCGAACTCAGGGAGCAAAGACCGCCCGTAAGGCTCACGCCGCCAGGGTGGCGTTGTCGATGACGAAGCGATATTTCACGTCGCTCTTGACCATGCGGTCGTAGGCGGCGTCGATATCCTGGATCTTGATCATCTCGATATCGGCGACGATGCCCTTTTCGGCGCAGAAATCCAGCATTTCCTGCGTTTCGGCGATGCCGCCGATCAGCGAACCGGCAATCGACTTGCGGCGCATGATGAGCGCCGAGAACTCCGGCGTCGGATGCGGGTTTTCCGGCACGCCGACCAGCGTCAGGGTTCCGTCGCGCTTGAGCAGCGTCGTCAGCGCGTCGAGATTGTGGCTCGCCGCCACCGTGTCGAGGATGAAGTCGAAGCTGTTGGCGTGCGCCTTCATCTCGTCGGCGTTGCGCGACACGATCACCTCGTCCGCGCCGAGGGCCTTGGCGTCGGCGCGCTTGCTGTCGGAGGTGGTGATGGCGACCGTATGCGCGCCCATGGCGTGGGCGAGCTTGACGCCCATATGGCCGAGCCCGCCGATGCCGACGATGCCCACCTTCATGCCCGGCCCGACGCGCCAGTGGCGCAGCGGAGAGTAGGTCGTGATGCCGGCGCAGAGCAGCGGGGCCACGGCGGCAAGCTGCTCCGGCGCGTGGCTGACTTTCAGCACGAACTTGTCCTTGACCACGATGCGCTGCGAATAGCCGCCGAGGGTGTGGCCGGGCGCGTCGGGCGTCGGGAAGTTATAGGTGCCGGTGAACATGTGCTCGCAATATTGCTCCAGCCCGTCGTCGCAGGCGTAGCAGTTCTGGCAGCTGTCGACCATGCAGCCGACGCCGACCGCGTCGCCGACCTTGAACCTGGTCACATTCGCGCCGACCGCGCTGACATGGCCGACGATCTCGTGGCCGGGCACGCAGGGGTAGACCGTCCCGGCCCATTCCGAGCGCACCTGATGCAGGTCCGAATGGCAGACGCCGCAATAGGCGATGTCGATCTGGACGTCGTCCGGTCCCGGCGCGCGGCGGGTGATGTCGATGGGTTCCAGCGGCTTGTCGCCGGCGTAAGCGCCATAGGCTTTCGTCACCATGGGGTCGTTCCTTCCTGAGAGTGAAATGGAAAAGCGCCGTGCGAATGACGGCGATTCATCTATCATTCTATTACGGATGACGCCCGACGATTAGATGAAAAATCGCCATGAGACTTATGAGCCCGGCTCATGAATGATGGCTATTTCAGATAGGCGCGCACCACGTCGACCAGTTCGCCCGCGCCTTCGTCGCGCTCCTTCTGCGGCAGGCCGCCATCGGCGACATGCAGGAGGATGTGATCCTCGATCACCTCGGCCATCAGCCCGTTGACCGCGCCGCGCACCCCGGCGATGACCTGCATGACCTCGGCGCAGCCCATCTCCTCCACCAGCATCCGCTCCACGCCTTCGAGCTGGCCGCGGATGCGGCGCACGCGGTTGATGAGCTTCTGCTTTTCGCGAATGGTGTGGGTCATGACTACTCCTGCACGGGTTTCAGGCGGCGCGGGCCTCCACCTCCACCGTCACATGCGACAAATCGTGGATCGCCGCAAGTTTTTCCCGATAATAGGACGGCGGGCGCGGACGGTCCGCGACGATGGAGACGATGGCGCCGTGGTGGCCCGGCCCCAGCCGCCAGACGTGGAGATCGGCGATCTCGCCGCCTTCCCGTTCGATGATCGTTTCGATCTCTTCCGGCAGGTCCTCGCCTTCGGGAATATAGTCGGTGAGTATCGCGCCGGTCTCGCGGATCAGGCTCCACGACCAGCGGGCGATGACCAGAGCGCCGACGATGCCCATGATCGGATCGAGCCGGACCCAGCCATAGAGCGCGCCAAGCCCCAGCGCGACGATGGCCGTCACCGAGGTCAGCGCGTCGGCCAGCACATGCACATAGGCCGCGCGCAGATTGTGATCGTTGCCATGGGCGTGATGGGGACCGTGATCGTGATCGTGCCCATGATGATCATGATGGCCGTGATGCGCGTGATCGCCTCTCAGCAGCACGGCGCAGACGAGATTGACCGCGAGGCCGAGCACCGCGACGAGGATGGCCTCGCGGAAATCGATATGGACCGGCGCGCGCAGCCGCAGCAGGCTTTCCCAGCCGATGGCAAGCGCGATGAGCGCCAGAACGATGGCGCTGGCGAAACCCGCCAGATCGCCGAGCTTGCCGGTGCCGAAGGTGAAGCGCGGATTGTGCGCCTGCCGGCGCGCGTAGCGATAGGCAAGGGCTGCGATCAGCATCGCCGTCGCGTGGGTGGACATGTGCCAGCCGTCGGCTGTCAGCGCCATGGAGCCGAAAATATCGCCGGCGACGATTTCGGCCACCATCATGGTGGCGGTGATGGCGATCACCATCCATGTGCGCCGCTCGTTGCGGGCGTGGTCTTCGCCGAGAAAGACGTGGTCGTGCAACCTGTCGAACCGGCGGGACGGTGTCGTATCGGCGGAAGAATCGGGCGCGTGATCGTGGGGCATGGGACCGGCTCCGTTACATATAAAATAGGGGGGTATACTATTTTTGCACGCTTGGCAAGGCGATGGCGGGCTTCCGACGCGGCCGGACCGCGTCCGCCTCCACCGAATGGAGGATGCCCTACGCCCAATTTCCGGTGCGCTGCGCCGGATCGCGGAACGGCTTTGTGCGGGGCTTGGATGTAGCTTGGTGTCGATCAGGCCCGGCACTCAGGCATCGGGCGTCCATCTGGCGGAGGATTTCATGTCGAAGCAACACGATCCCAACTCGCCGCGCGGTCGCGCACGGCGGCATTTTCTCGGCGTGATGGGCGCGGCGGGCGCCCGCGCGGCAATCGTCGGTTCCCTTCTGGCCTCGGCCGGTTCGGCGCGGGCCATGGGCGATCGCTGGTGGCTGCCCGGCCAAGGCGGCGGAAAGGGCGGCGACAAGGGCGGCGACGGCGCCAACTGCCTTCTGCGCGGCACGCGGATCGACACGCCCTCCGGCCCGGTCGCCATCGAGGACCTCGCCGTCGGCGATCTGGTGCAGACGGCGGACGGCGCGGTCTTGCCCGTGCGCCGGATCGGCCGGCAGAGTTTCCGCAAGGGCGGCGCTTCGTGGGGCGAAGGCATCATGCCTGTGCGCATCGCGCGCGGCGCGCTGGGCGCGGGCCTGCCGCGCCGCGAGCTTTATCTTTCGCCCGACCATGCCCTGTTTATCGACGGCGTGCTGATCCGCGCCCGGAATCTGGACAATGGCCGCACGATCCGCTCCATGGCGGAGCCGGTCTCCGGGGCGCTCGATTATTTCAACATCCTGCTCGACCGGCATGCGGTGGTTCTGGCGGAAGGGGCGGCGGTCGAAAGCTTCCGGCTCGACGGCGGCAATTACCGCAATTTCACCAATTTCGCCGAGTTCGAGGCCCTGTTCGATGCCGCGGAGCGATCGCCGATGCGGCCTTGCGCGCCGGTGCGCGGCTATGAGGGCGGGCGCGAGCACCTGCACGCGCTTCTGTGCCTCGTCCTGCCGATGCGCGACGTGGTGGCCGAAACGCGCGAGCGGCTGGCCGCTCTAGATGCGGTCTAGCAGGGCGTACCAGGACAAGGCGAGGAACAGGAGCGGCGTGCGGAAGGCGCGGCCGCCGGGGAAGGGCGGGATGCGCAGGTCCTCGAACAGCTTCAGCTTTTCGCGCCGTCCCGCCAGCGCCTCGGCGTAGAGCCGGCCCATATAGTTGGCCAGCATGACGCCGTGGCCGGAATAGCCCCCGGCGGCGATGACGCCGGGCATCACCTCGCGCACGAAGGGCTGGCGCGGCATGGTGATGCCGACCGAGCCGCCCCACGCATGGGTGATCTCGACCTTGTCCAGCGCGGGATAGATTTCGGCGATCTGGCGGCGGATATGCGCGCTGATGTCGCGCGGATTGTCGGCGGTATAGGCCTCGCGCCCGCCGAACAGCAGGCGGCCGTCCTTGGTGCGGCGGAAATAGCGCACCACGAAACGCGAATCGTCGACCGATTCGCCGCCCGGAAGGACCGGGCTGTCGTCGCCCAGCGGCACGGTCGCGCCGATGAAGGAGCGGATCGGCATGACATGGGAGGCGCTGACCGGCTCCAGATCGCCGCCATAGGCGTTCACGGCGATGAGGGCGTGTTTCGCGGTGATGGTCCCGCGCGCCGTCTCGACCTCCACGCGCCCGCTGGCGGTGGAAATCCTCGTGGCCTTGGTGTCTTCGTAAAGATGCGCGCCCGCCGCCTTCGCCGCCTTCGCCAGTCCGATCAGGAGCTTGAGCGGATGGACATGGCCGGTCCCGGTGTCGTAGAGGCCGCCGTAATAGCGGCCCGATCCGAGCAGTTCGCCGGCGTCGGCCTTGTCGAGCACGCGCAGGTGCGGATAGCGGAAACGCTTCGCCATCAGCTCCGCGTGGCGCTCGTATTGCCGGAGTTGGCGCGGCTTGTGCACGACGGAAATCTGCCCCGGCATGTAATCCATGTCGATGCCGTGTTCCGATGCGAAGCTCATCAGATGCGCCTTGGCTTCCTCCGCCAGATCGAAAAGCGCGTGCGCGCGCTCGAACCCATATTGCTTTTCGAGGTCTTCCGCCCATGTGCGCTGGCCGGTGCCGAGTTGCCCGCCATTGCGCCCCGACGCGCCGTCGCCGAAGCGCGCGGCGTCGATCAGCACCACGTCGGCCCCCTGCTTCGCCAGATGGCAGGCCGCCGAAAGACCGGTATAGCCGCCGCCGACGATGACGACATCGGCCTGCCGCGCGCCGTCCATCTCGGGATAGGCGGGGCGCTCGGGAGCGCTCGCCTCGTACCACGAGAGGCCGGGCGATATGGGGCTTCTATAAGGCATGGAAGACCGGTCAGACGTTGAGCAGAAGGAACTCGCGTTCCCACGGGCTGATGACTTCCATGAAGGTCTCGAACTCGGCGCGCTTGATGGCCGCGTAGGTGTTCATGAACGAACTGCCGAACAGCTCGCGCAGGTCGTTGTCGTCCTCGAACATCTCCACCGCGTCGATCAGCCCGCGCGGCAGGTCGATTTCCCTTGTGTTGACGCTGGTTGTGGCCGGCTGGTCCGGCTCGATCCTGTTCACCAGCCCGATCAGGCCGCAGGCCAGCGACGCCGCCAGCGCCAGATAGGGATTGGCGTCGGAGGAGGGGATGCGGTTTTCCACCCGGCGCGCATTGGGGTCGGAGCGCGGCACGCGGAAGGCGGTGGTGCGGTTGTCGTAGCCCCATTTGACGTTGACCGGCGCCGAGGCGTCGGGCGTCAGGCGTCGGTAGGAATTGACATACGGCGCGAACATCACCAGCGCGTTCGGCACGTGCTTCTGCATGCCGCCGATGAAGTGGCGGAAGGCCTCGCTTTCCGAGCCGTCCTCGTTGGTGAAGATGTTGCGGTTGGTCTTCCTGTCGAGGATGGACTGGTGGATATGCATCGCCGAGCCCGGCTGGCCCTGAATCGGCTTGGCCATGAAGGTGGCGTACATGTCGTGCTTCAGCGCCGCCTCGCGGATGGTGCGCTTGAACATGAACACCTGGTCGGCCAGTTCCACCGGATCGCCGTGGCGCAGGTTGATTTCCAGCTGGCCCGCGCCTTCCTCGTGGATCAGCGTATCGATCTCCAGCCCCTGCCCCTCGGAGAAGTGGTAGATATCATCGATCAGTTCGTCGAACTCGTTGACGCCGGCGATGGAATAGCCCTGTCCGCCGCCGATGGCGCGGCCCGAACGGCCCACCGGCGGGGTGAGCGGATAGTCGGGATCGGGGTTCTTGCACACGAGGTAGAACTCGATTTCCGGCGCCACCACCGGCTTCAGCCCGCGCTTGTGATAGGCGGCGATGACGTTGCGCAGCACGTTGCGCGGGGTGAACTCCACCGCGCGCCCGTCCTGATAGACGAGGTCGCAGATCACCTGCGCGGTCGCGTCCGTCTCCCACGGCACCACGGAGAGCGTGGTGAGGTCGGGCAGGAGCTTGAGGTCGCCGTCGTCCTCCGGGTACTGGAAGCCGTAGCCGTCCTCCGGGTAGGAGCCGGAAATCGTCGTCATGAAGACGGCCGAAGGCAGCGCCAGCGAGGTGTTGGAGGTGAATTTCTTCGACGGCATCATCTTGCCGCGCGCGACGCCCGCCTGATCGGGCGTGATACACTCGATGTCCTCGATATCGCGCCAGGCCAGCCATTCGGTGGCCTGTTTCCAGTTTTTCACGCCGCGAAGCGACTTGACATAGGCAGGCGTACGGCGGCGCGGCGCACGCGTCACCTTTTTCTCCACTGAATCTGCTGACATCCAACACCAGAAATGAACGAATTTGGGAACATGATAGCCGCGTCGCGGCGCATTGACAAATGAATGCCCGATGAAGACGGCTTTTCTTTTTATGGTCAGGCTGAAGCGGGGCGGATCAGGCGGCTTCAAGATGCTCGATGGCGTCAATCTCGGCCTTTTTCGCCTTTGCCGCCTTCGCGATGTCATAGGATGCCTGCATGTTCATCCAGAACTGCGGTGTTGTGCCGAAGAATTTTGCGAGCCGAAGTGCGGTATCCGGGGTAACGGGAGCATGCTCCGCAACAAGGCGCTCGATCCGGGTACGCGGGACATGGAGCCTCTTTGCGAGCGTATACGGCTTCAGATTAAGCGGGGCGAGATATTCCTCGCGCAGAATTTCGCCGGGGTGGACGGTAAAGCCAAGGGTGGTCATAGCTTTCTCCTCAATCGTGATAATCGGTTATCTCGACGTCTTCGGGGCCTGCATCCGTCCATCGAAAACATAGTCTGAACTGGTCGTTGATCCAGATCGCATGCTGTCCAGCGCGATCCTTGAACAGGGGATGCAGCTTGTTGCCGGGAGGCGATTTCAAGTCGTCAATGGCAGCGGCGTTATCGAGCATGACCAGCTTGCGCCGCGCCGCCTTGATCAGGTCAGGCGGAAAGCCCTTCGGAGATTTGCCACCGGCAATCGCCGCTGTCGTTTTATCTCTATACGACCTGATCATAACGTATCATTACACGATACGAGGCTTGTTCGGCAAGGAAAAGTATCGTGCCAAGATACGAATTTTGGCTGTAGAAAGCATAACAAAGCGGACCATGAGTCGCTACAGGACGCACGATAGGAGAGATCGGATGTGGAAAAGATGCGCGGGACTGCTCGGCCTGACGGCGATGCTGCTTTCGTCATGGTGCGGGGCATGGGGCGGTCAGGCGCTCGCGGGCGAGGCGAGGCTTGCCTGCATGCTGGTGGTGGATGCCGGCAGCGGCAAGGTTCTGGCGAAGGAGGGCGAGGCGTGCGCACAGCGCAACAGCCCGGCATCGACCTTCAAGGTGGCGCTGGCGCTGATGGGCTTCGAGGCCGGTATTTTGCAGGACAGCCATCATCCGCTCTGGCCTTACCGGAAGGAATATAACGCCTCGCTGGAAATCTGGCGTCACGACACCGACCCGGCGCGCTGGGAAGACAAGTCGGTGGTCTGGTTCTCGCAGCGACTGACGCGGAAGCTGGGCATGGCGCGGTTCCAGAAATTCGTCGATGCGTTCGGCTACGGCAATCGCGACCTTTCCGGCGATCCGGGCAAGAACAACGGCCTCACCCATGCATGGCTGGCTTCGTCGCTGGCCATTTCGCCGGAGGAGCAGGTGGCGTTCCTGCGCCGCATGCTGAACGGCCAGCTTCCCGTTTCGGCGCGGACGGTGGAAAAGACCATGGCCGTGCTGCCGACGCACCGGCTGGCGAATGGCTGGACGGTGCATGGCAAGACGGGCTCGGCCTTCGAGCACGACGCGCGAGGTCGCCAGGACCGGATGCACCAGTTCGGCTGGTATGTCGGCGTCGCGGAAAAGGACGGGCGCAGGATCGTGTTCGCGCGGCTGAACCGCGACGGGCCGACCCGCGACGGTGCATGGGGCGTGCCGACCCGGAACGAGGTCTGGAGCGAACTCGAAACCGTGCTCAAGGGATGAAAGGCGGAAAATCGCAACAATTTCCCGAACGGCTTATGGCCGTTCGCGGAAGGATGGGTGTATAGGACGGTTTTGCGTCATGCCCGCTTGCCTCTCGTTCGGTTCTTCCTTTTGGCTCCAGTCTCATGATCGTTCGGCCGCGTCCGCCGCTGTGGCGGCTTTTCTTCATCCTCAAGGGGTCCGTGATCACGCGGATACTGCCGCAGCTTTGCGTCGTCTTCGTGCTGTCGCTGATCGTCGTCGCGGCGCACCGCACCTTTCCGGGGCGGGTTCCTGCCTTCAGCAACGGCGCGGGGCTGACGCTGCTCGGCATCGCGCTCTCCATCTTTCTGGGCTTTCGCAACAATGCCTGCTACGACCGCTGGTGGGAGGCGCGCAAGGTTTGGGGCCGGCTGGTGGCCGTCAGCCGCAATTTCGCCCGCCAGACGCTGATCCTCGAAGGCCGCCCCGAAACGGCGGAGCGGCGCGCCGAACTTCTGCGCCATGTGATCGCCTTCTCCCACGCGATGGTGAGCCATCTGCGCCCCGCGCCGGGCGAGCCAAAACTGGAGCGCTGGCTTTCGGCGGAGGAGCGCGCGGCCTTCGCGGCGAGCCGCAACGGCCCGGACCTGATCCTGCGGCGGCTGGGGGCCATTCTGGCGGCGCTGCGCGCGGAAGGCGTGCTGCACCCAGCGGATTTCCAGACGCTTGACAAGTCCGTCACCGCCATGGCGGAGATACAGGCCGCGAGCGAGCGCCTGCGCTCCACGCCCGTGCCTTTCGGCTACACGCTGCTTCTGCACCGCACCGCCTATCTGTTCTGCCTGTCGATTCCCTTCGGCTTCGCCCAGTTGATGGGCTGGGGCACGCCCCTTCTGGCGACGCTGATCGCCTACACCTTCTTCGGGCTGGACGCGCTGGGCGACGAGCTTGAAGACCCGTTCGGGGAATTGCCCAACGACCTGCCGATCGGCGCGCTGGCCGATGTCATCGAGATCAACCTGCGCGAGGCGATGGGCGAAACAGACCTGCCGCTACTGCCGGAGCCGGTGGATTATCTGCTGATGTAAGTGTCTGTTCCAAAAGTCGCCATGCCGGGCTGCAAATGGCGCATTTTGATTCAGACACTAAACCCGGCTGGCGGGGCCAGCCGGGGATGTGCCTCAGTGGCTATGCGTGACGACGACGGGGATCAGCAGATCGCCCCAGTTGCCGTCGCCGCCGTGATGGCGGGCCGAGCGGACCAGTTCGACCGAGACGCCGGCCTCGACCGCCTTCATGACGGTGTAGTTGAGGCGGTGCAGGTCGTTGGCGAGCATGCGGATGGCCGCCTGCTGCTCGGCGCTCATGCTGGAGGATTGTTCTTCGGCTCTTTCCTTGACGCGGGCTGGCGAGTTCATGGTTCTGTTCCTTGTCTTGCGGCCTATTCGGCGGCGGGCTTGAATTGCGCGGTTTCGGTGGATTCGCTCATGGCGGTGGTCGAAGACTTGCCGCCGGTGATGGCGAGCGACACGGCGTCGAAATAGCCGGTGCCGACCTCGCGCTGATGCTTGGTGGCGGTGTAACCCACGGCTTCCGCCGCGAATTCCGCCTGTTGCAGCTCGGAATAGGCCGCCATCTGGCGGTCCCTGTAACCGCGTGCCAGTTCGAACATGCCGTAGTTCAACTGGTGGAAGCCCGCCAGCGTGATGAACTGGAACTTATATCCCATCGCTCCCAGTTCGCGCTGGAATTTGGCGATGGTGGCGTCGTCGAGGTTCTTCTTCCAGTTGAACGACGGCGAGCAGTTATAGGCAAGCAGCTTGCCCGGATGTGCCTTATGCACAGCCTCGGCGAACTTCCGCGCCTGACCGAGATCGGGCTTGGAGGTCTCCATCCAGATCAGGTCGCAATATGGCGCATAGGCGATGGCGCGGGCGATGCACGGCTCGATGCCGTTTCTCACCTGATAGAAGCCTTCCGGCGTGCGGCCCGCCGCGTGATCGACGAAGGGCTGGTCGCGCTCGTCGATGTCTGAGGTGAGAAGCTTCGCCGCTTCCGCATCCGTGCGCGCCACGATCAGCGTCGGCGTGCCCATGATGTCGGCCGCGAGCCGCGCCGCGTTGAGGTTGCGGATATGCGCCGCCGTCGGGATCAGCACCTTGCCGCCGAGATGGCCGCATTTCTTTTCCGACGCCAGTTGGTCCTCGAAATGGACGCCCGCCGCCCCCGCCTCGATATAGGCCTTCATGATCTCGAAGGCGTTGAGCGGGCCGCCGAAGCCGGCTTCCGCGTCGGCCACGATGGGCGCGAACCACGTCTCGACCGAGAGGCCCTTGCCCTCCGCCGTCTCGATCTGGTCGGCGCGTTGCAGCGTGCGGTTGATGCGCTTCGCGAGTTCCGGCCCGGCATTGGCCGGGTAGAGCGACTGGTCGGGATACATGGCGGAGGCCGTGTTGGCGTCGGCCGCGACCTGCCAGCCGGAGAGATAGATCGCCTTCAGCCCGGCCCGGACCATCTGCATGGCCTGATTGCCCGACAGCGCGCCGAGCGCGTTGACGAAATCCTCCTCGTGGATCAGCTTCCACAGGCGGTTCGCGCCCATTTCGGCCAGCGTGTGCCTTATCTCCACCGAGCCGCGCAGCCTTTTCACGTCCTCAGCCGTATGCGCGCGCTCCACGCCGTCGAAGCGGCCCTTGGATGCGGAAGGAACGAGGCTGTAAAAGTCTGTCATTTCGGTGTCTCCTCATGGATTGCTTGCGGCGTTTTGCCTGTGACTGAATTTACATTCCGTGCGCCGGATCGCCAGAAAAACCGCGATAAAGCCCGGATAATTGAGGTCATGCTGTCGAAGCTTTGACCGGACGCCGCTGTAAATTTGTAAATATTGTCAAGCCGCCATTTCGCGTCTATCTTGTCATGAATTGTAAAATGGGAGAGCGCGCCGTGAGCGAGCGCAAGATTTTCGCCGGTCCGCGCATCAGGCGCATCCGCAACGAGCGCGGCCTGACGCAGACCGCCATGGCCGCCGATCTCGGCATTTCGCCGTCCTATCTCAACCTGATCGAGCGCAACCAGCGCCCGCTCACCGTGCAGCTTCTCTTACGGCTCGCGGGCGTCTACAAGCTCGACCTCGAAAGCCTGCAAGCCGAGAGCGGGGCCACGGTCACGGGCCTCAAGGAAGTGTTCTCCGACCCGCTGCTTGCGGGCGAATTGCCGGGCGATCAGGAGCTTGTCGAGATCGGCGAGGCCGCGCCCAACGCCGCGCTCGGGGTGATGAAGCTCTACCGCGCCTATCGCGAGCAGCAGCAGCGGCTGACCGACCTGTCGGCGCTACTGGCGCATGAGGGGCGCGAGACGCAGCTTTCCGCTGCCCGCCTGCCGCTGGACGAGGTGCGCGAGGCGATGGCCCGACGCCCCAACCATTATCCGCGCATCGAGGAGGAGGCGGAATCCTTCCTGACGCTGCTCGCCCCCGGCGACGATCTCGGCGCGGCGCTGAAGGATTGGCTCAAGCGCGAGCACGGCGTCACCGTGCGCACGCTGCCCGTGGCCGCCATGCCCAACTGGCGGCGGCGCTACGACCGCCATTCGCAGCGGCTTTTCGTGTCGGAACGCCTGTCGCCCTTCGACCGTTTGCAGGAGATCGCCATGGAGGCGGCGCTGATGCGCATGCAGGTGGCCATCGCGGCGGAAGTCGAGGGGCTGAGGCTGTCCTCGGGCGAGGCGCGGCGCATCGCCCGCTTCGAGCTGGCGCGCTACGCCGCGCAGGCGCTTGCCATGCCCTATCGTCCTTTTCGCGACGCCGCCGTGCGCATGCGCTACGATGTCGACGCGCTGGCCGCGCGCTTCAACGTCTCGTTCCAGCAGGCGGCGAGCCGGCTCGCCACCCTGTCACGGCCGGGCGCCGCCGGGGTTCCCTTCTTCCTGATCGAGATCGACCACGCCGGCAACCGGCTGCGGGTGGCGGGCGCGGAGGGCTTTCCGGCCCGCTTCGGCGGCCAGTGCCCGAAGCTTCCGGTCTACGCCGCCTTCGCCGAGGCGGGGCAGGTGCTGGCGGAGACGGCGGAGCTGCCGGACGGCTCGGCCTTCCTTCTGGTCGCGCGCACGCTGGAGGGGCCGCTCGGGGCCTATGGCGAAAGGCTGCGCCGCACGGCGATCCTTCTCGGCTGTGCGTTGGAGGCGGGCGCGGAGACGGTCTATGGCGCGGCGCGGGCGAGGGAGAATGTCGCCATCGGCCCGGCCTGCCGGCTGTGCGAGCGGCAGGGCTGCGTCGCCCGCGCCGAGCCGCCGCTGACCCGTCCGCTGGGGCTGGACGAGATGGTGGCGGGCCTGTCGGCTTTCGACTTCCAGTGACCTGATTCGGTCATTGCCCGGAAGAGGGCGAGATGAAGGGCCGGTCCCATGAGCCGCCGACGAAGAAATGCAGCGGCGGCCTGACGCCGGACGGTTTCTGCTGCGGCTGCTGGGCCTGTGCGGGCTGCGCCTGTCCCGACTGTGCTTGCGCCGGCTGCTGGCCGGACTGATCCGGCTGACCCTGCGGCTGTTGCTGCCCCTGCTGTTGCTGCTGGTTCTGGCTGCCGGGGAAGATCACCTCGCCGCTGAGCGCGAGGCTTCGGTCCACGAAGGGCACGATGCCGGCAAGGTTGAGCGTGCCGTCGGTGGTGTCGAGGCGGGCATGGTCCAGCGTCGCCACGCCCTCCGAAAGATCGGCCTTGAGGTCGAGCCGGTTGAAGGCCAGCGCCACATTGTCCTTGCGCTCCAGCGCGAAGAAGCGCTGGCTCTGCGCCTTGGCGAGGAAATCCTGCACCGCGAAGCCCTGCATCTGGCCGTTGTCGAGCTGCACGGAGACATTGCCCTGCGCGCCGGAAAGCAGCGTCGACCAGTGGCTGACCGGCCCCTTCATGTAGAGCGAGACATTGCCCTTGCCGCTGATGAAGGGCTTGTTGAAGCCGAACGCCTGGAAAAACGGCGTGCTGTCGATATCGGTGGCGTTGAAGCGCAGTTCGCCGCTGGCGCTTTTCAGGTCGCGCACGATCTGCACGTTGGCCTGTAGCGCGCCGTTGAAGCCGCGCGCGTCGCCGATATCGAAGATCGCCCGCCCGCCCCGGATCTGGATCGCCGCACCCACGCCGGTAAGCTGGACCGGCCCGGCGGTGGCGTTCTGCGCGGACAGGCGCAGGTCGAATTCGGAACGGTCGATGAAGCTCGTGTCGATGACGTCGTCGGCGTCGCGCTGGGCGGGGCTGCGCGCGCCCGAATCGGGCAGCGGCACGAAGGCGGAGAAGAGGCCGCGCAGGTCGAGCTTGTCGAAGGCGAGCGTGCCCGTGATGGCGGGTTGCTCGTGCTCCAGCCCGATCTCGATCGCGCCCTTGGCCGTGCTGCCGCCGACGGTCATCTCCACATTGGCGAATTTCAGACGGCGCGGCGTGGCGGTGACGGTGGAATCGAGCGAGAAGGCGCCTACCGCCGTGCTGCCGGCGATGGCCGGCAGGCTCAGCCAGCGCACCGCCCCGCTGAGCGAGGGCGTCTTGGCGCTCAGGTCGCCGGCGAAGAAGCGGTCGCGGGAAAGATTGGCCTTGCCCTGAAAGGTGAAGCTCAGGGGCTTGGCGGTGAAACTCGCCGACATGTCGGAGATGCCGCCCGCCAGAAGCCGCAGCGGCTGCCCGGCCGTGACCGAGAATTGCGCGCTTTCGTCACGCCACTTGGCGCTGCCCGTCAGCGTGGCGGCGCTGGTGGTCTGCGGCCATTCCAGCGTCGCATTCACTCCGGTGATCTTGCTGTTCCCGGCCGCGTTGGCGCCGGTCGCCGCCTGCCCGGCGCTGTCGCTGTTGCCGCCGCTATTGCCGAAAGACAGGGTGCCGTCGCGCACCACCACGCGGCCGAAGGGCTGCGAGGCCTGGTCCTCGGCCTGCGTGTCGCCGCCCCCGCCGCCATTGGCGCCGCCGCTGCCCAGAAGCGCGCGCTGCGCGCGGATCGCGGTGCCGAGCCGCCCGTTGGAATTGGCCACCGCGTCGAGCAGTTGCGCGAAATTCGACACCGGCCCGTCGAGATTGACATGCGGGCGCACGATCTGCGTCTCGGAAAAGGCGATATGGCCCATCAGCGCTTCGAGCGTGGACAGTTCCACGTCGATGCGGTCGGCGCTCATCAGCGGCTTCTGGCCCTGATCGGTGAGCTTGCTGAGCGTCACGCCGTTGAGCGAGGCGCGCAGCACGGGGAAGACGGTGATGCGGGGCGCCTCGCGCAGTTCGACGCTGTAGCCGGTCCATGCGCTGATTTCCTGCGCCACGCGCACGCGGATCGCGTCCGTCGAGACGATGAAGGGCACCACCGCCAGCAGGGTCGCCACCGCCGCCGCGCAGAGAATGATCAGCGCGGCGACGACGCGTACAAATTTCAGGCGAACGAATTTAGGCCAGCGCATCAACCATCCTGTTCCCGATCCCCCGACGCCCCTGTTTTTTGGTTTAACCGAGCCATGCGGCAAAGCAAAGCCGCAATCTGACGCGCGGACGCGACGGATGGTCCGTCGTCGCCGGAAATTCCGGATCGTCGTGCGCCTGATAAGGCGCATTGTGACGATCTATCTTCGGTCCGATGCTCTAAACCGTTCCGGGTTTGAGAAGCGTGGCGCGTATGATGTCGAGCGCCTCCTGCTGATCCACTTCGTAGGGCAGCAGCGCCTTGAGGCGTCCGTCCGCGCCGACGAGCAGGATCGAGGTCGTGTGGCTCATGTGATATTCGCCGCCTTCGCCCGGCAGTTTCGCGGCGTGGATCATCCAGCCGTCCACCACCTTCTTCATCTCTTCGGGCTTGCCGGTGACGCCGGTGATCCGGTCGCTGATGGCCGTCACATAGGCGTGCATGACGTCCGGCGTGTCGCGTTGCGGGTCTATGGAAAAGAAATAGGCATGGAGCGGCGCGCCGCGCGGCCCCAGCGCCTTGAGCCAGCCCGCCACATCCACGAGAGTGGTCGGGCAGACCTCCGGGCAATGGGTGTAGCCGAAATAGACCAGCGCCGGACCTTTCTTGAACAGGGACTGATCGACGTGCCGGCCCCGGTCGTCCACCAGCGAGAAGGTGGCGTCGAAGGGGCCCGAAGCGGGCGTGTCCATCTCCACCCAGACCATGATGCCGACGAGAATCGGCAGCATGACGGCGGCGAAGAGCACGCCGATCAGCAGGACCGGGTTTCGCGGCGTCATTGTGCCTGTTCCATCTTCATATGATCCATATGAGAGTTTTTGCCGTCATGCTGCATGGCCGGCCCCTTGTCCGCGAAGGAACCGACCGGAAGCTGCACCTCCACCGCGCCGGCCTTCTGGAAATGCAGCGTGGCCTTGACCGTCTCGCCCTGCCTGAAGGGCTGCGGCACCTTCAGGAACATGAGGTGATAGCCGCCCGGTTTGAACGTCACGGTGGCACCGGCGGGGATGGCGACGCCGTTCTTCATTTCGTGCATTTCCATGACGTCGCCTTTCATCTTCATCTCATGAAGCTGCACGACGCCGGCCCGGTCGCTGGTCACGCTCGTCAGGCGGTCGTCCGGGCCGTGATTGACGATGGTGAGATAGCCGCCGCCGACCTTCGCCCCCGGCACCATGGCGCGGGCGAAGGCGCCTTCGACGACGATCGCGCCTGTCTTCGCGGTCTGCGCGAAGGCCGCGCCGGGCAGGGCAAGGCAGAACAGCAGCAGGAACAGTTTCAGGTGAGCGCGTTGCATGGGTTTCCTCCATTGTACGGGGTATGGGCGTGGTATGGGGTTCGCAGATGGTTTCATGGCCGTATCTCGATCTGGTCCCGAAGCATCACCATGTCGAAATCCGAGACGAGGACATCGACGCGGACGGACCATTTTCCGGGACGGGGCAGGACGAGCTTGTCGACCTGCCATGTGCCGTCGGCGGCCTTCGCGGCGGACCGCCTGATCTGTTCGACCCCGGCCGCCGGGTTGGACATGATCAGCGTGACCTCCTTTGCCGCCAGCGGCTTGTCGTCGCCCGCCATGATCTCTATCGAGACACGGACCGGCCCGGCATGGCCGGGCGTGACCGTGACCGCGGCCATGGCCTTGGCCGTATGGATATGGACGAAGGCCGGAGCGGCGGCCGCCTCGGCCATGGCGCGCGGCGGCGGCGTGAAACGCCAGACGGCGACGGCGGCGAATATCGCCATCATCAGCACGATCTCCACGCGGATCGAGCGGTGGAGCCGCCGGATCGCCGTCCTGTCGCCGCCAAGGCTCGGCTTGGTGAGCCATTCGCGGTTGATCGCCGCCAGCGCGAACAGCACCACCAGAAGCGCGAACTTGACCAGCAGAACCTGCCCGTAGGCCGTGGTCCAAAGGGCTTCGACGCTGCCCAACTGGACGATCGCCAGCGTCACGCCGGCAAGCACGAGCGGGGCCACCGCGAAGGGGATCACCCGCGAGAAGCGGGAGAGCACGGCGCGGGCGTCGGGCGCCTTGTCTGGCATTCGGCCCGCCAGCGCCATGCCGAGCGGCAGCAGCGACCCGGCCCAGAAGGCGATGCCGAGCGCATGCAGGAAGACGGCGGGGCGCGTCAGCCATTGCGGATGGGCGGTGCTGGCATGGCCGCTCATGGCCAGCGCGAAGCCGACGCCGAGGAAAGCCGCCAGCGACAGGGTCTTTTCCTCAAGGCCCTTCGTGCACAGGACCATGAGGGCGAGGGCAAGAGAAATAGCCGCGAGCACCGCCGTCGCGCCGTAGGTGCCGGAAAAGCCGGTCGTCCAGACCTGCGGCGCGGCGAGATCGGGCCATGAGAGGCCGAGTTCGTCCAGCCCTTGCAGGCCGACCGACAGGATCGCCGCCGCGAGCCCCGCGACGGTGAGCGCGGAAAGGATGCGCCGCACGGGCCGGGCCCCTCCGCCGATCCAGCCGATGAAGAACGTGCCGCCCACGCCGGCGAACAGGCCGAGATAGAGAACCAGCTTCGTCAGCCAGATGCCTGCCATGAGGGACCAGTTGGCGGTTTCCACCGGCACGGGAGCGCCGCCGGCGCTGGGCGCGCCGATGGAAAACACCGCCGAGCCGCCGACCGGATGGCCGTCTTCCGAGATGACGCGCCAGCTCAGCACATAGGTGCCGTTGCCGAGGTTGCCGGGGGCCTCGATGTCGAGCGTGGCGTCGTGAAGCTTGAAGCGCCGTAGCAGCGAAACCTTTGCGCCGTCCGGCCGCACCAGCTCGAGCACCACCGGCGAGGTCGGCTCGTTGAAGGTGATGGCGAAGGCGCGCGGCGGCGTTGCGATCACCGACCCGTCCGCCGGTTCCACGCTCACCAGCGCGGCATGGGCGAAGGCCGCGCCGGCGAAGGCGGACAGCAGCAGGCCCGTGGCGAGGCCCATGGCGAGGACCGTCAGCATGACGGCCCTGCGCCAGCGGCGGATCGCGCCGCCGCAAACCGCGGCGGCCATATCGCGTCCGCGCTGCCTCATGGCTTCGACAGCAGCTTTATGCCGGGCGCGGGCGTCTCGTAATCGTCCGCTTTCTTGCCGGCTTCGGGAATCTCGATCCAGCGGCTGGTCAGGCCGTCGGCGCATTCCTGCACCACGGGGAAATAGAGCATGCTGCCGGGCTTGAGATCGCCGGCGAGATAAACCCGTGCGACGAATTCGTCATATTCGTCGTCCGGCAAGCTGCCGCCGGTCCACGATATTTCCTTCACGCCCTCGTTGGTCGGCGTGCCGTAATAATCGTAGGACTTTTCGTATTTGCCTTTCACCTTCGCCAGCGTCCAGCCGGGTTTCGGCTGCGGCTTCACGGCGATGACGCCTTCGGGAATCCGGACCCTGATCCCGACGGTGGGCTTGCCGGCGCAGCCGTGCGGCACGCGGAACACCGCCTTGTAGATCGAGCCGACCGGGGCTTCCTTCGTTTCCAGCGTGATATGGGCCAGCGCCGACGTGGCGCCTGCCACGACGATTGCCATGGCGGGAATGAGCGACTTGAACAGACGCATGGGATTTCTCTTTCTCAAATCTCGTGAATACGCGCGACCATACCGGCCGGATGCCGGCTGTTCGGTACGATCGAAGTGTGGAAAGTTGTGCCGCGATGCGGCGCGATGCGTCAGAGATTTAAGGGAGGAGCGCGGGGATTGCCGGGCAGGGTCTCCGCCACGGAAGCGATGTGCGCCGGGGCGCGGGGCAGGAGGGTGTCTCCCGGGCGCATGAAGGGAACGGACGTGGCCGCGATGACGGGCGCCGGCAGGACGGCATGGGCGAACATCGGGCAGCCGAAGCTGCAGCACGGCGGCAGGTGCGCATGGCCGGGCGCGTCGTCATGGGAAGCGGGCGTGCCTGCGTCGTGGCCCGCGCCGTGCGATGTGCAGATGACGTTGCCGAAGGCGTCGAGTTGGGCAGGGGCGGCGTCCGCGCCCGTCATGAAGGCGGCGAACAGCATCTGCATGGCGAGCGCACAGGCTGCGGCAAGCGCAACCCACGAGCCTTTCGCGCGCCATCCCCTGATCAAACGGAATACCTTCCTTTAGCGACAACTATTATGGCTACCATTCCGGCACGGCCGGGGAAAGCCCGAATGTGCAATTGCGGCGAAATGGTTGTCAGAACCCATGGAAAACCATATCGAGGGCGGCAACGATTTCGTCATGATGCGGCGACAGATTGGCGGCAGGTTCTTTCAGCACTGAAACGGGTATCGCCGCCATGAATTGCGTGGCCATGACAAAAGCTTTGCCCTCCAGTTCAAAAACCGGGTTGAGGCGTTTTGCCGGGATCGGAGCGGCATCAAGGGACAATAACGGAACGACGACACGCGTCTTGAGATTTTCCAGAAGGTCGGTCTGCACATCCAGCACATAACCGCCGCCCGGATTGGAAAAGACGTCATAACGCGCCATCAGAACTGCCGGTATTTCGCCAAAGGCAGGCCATTGGCTTCGACATAGGCATTTGAACTGTCCAGCGCAGCCTGATTTTCTTCTTTCCAACGTGTGGCTCTGGCATTCCGGATCGCCTGCGAAATACCGCTTTCCGCCGCTTTTGAAAGATTGATATCGAAGCGGCGGGCTTCAGCGAGAAGCGCGCTGTCGATGGAAAGATTGGTCGCGCGTTTCGAAAGGCGGGAGGAAGCGTGTTGCGCCATGGCAGTCTCCTTTTCGCCCATTGTATGCGCATATCGATGCGCATACAACATCGCAGACTTTCAAAGAGGCCGGCTGGCCGCCGGCGCACTGGAAAGAAAAGATCAGTCGGCCAGAACGCGCGTCGGGGGAAACAGGATTTCCACCACGGTGCCGCGGCCGGGCGTGGAATCGATCGCGAACTGGGCGCGGTTGGCCTCCACCATGGCCTTGGTCAGCGGCAGGCCGAGGCCGGTGCCCTGACTGCGCCAGTCGCGGCCGCCTTCACGGCTCTCGTCGCGCCGCCGCGCGGCTTCGACCTGCCGGAAAGGCTTCAGCGCCTGCTCCACTTCGGCGCGCGTCATGCCGATGCCGGTATCGCGCACCCTGAGCGCCACGTCGCCGTTCATTTCGTAGCTGGTGGAGACGATGACCTGACCGCCCGGCGCGGTGAAGCGCACGGCGTTGGACAGAAGGTTCAGCGCCACCTGCTTGATGGAGCGCGCATCGGCGACCACGTCCGGCAGGCTGGACTGGAAGCTGGAGCGGATGATGACCCGCTCGCGGTTGGCCTGCGGCTGCATCAGCGCGATGGCCTCGGCCACCGCGTCGTTGAGCGACACCGCCTCGAATTGCAGGTCGAGCGCGCCCGCCTCGATCTTGGAAATGTCGAGCAGGTCGTTGACCAGCGCCAGCACATGCGTGCCGGACCGGTTGATATCGCGCAGATAGTCCTTGTAGCGGTCGTTGCCGATGGGGCCGAATTTCTCGTCCGCCATCAGTTCCGAAAAGCCGATGATCGCGTTGAGCGGCGTGCGGATCTCGTGGCTGATGCGGGCGAGGAAGTCGGTCTTCTGGCTGGAGGCGCGCTCGGCCTCCTTGCGCGCATTGGTCAGTTCCTCCTCGGTGCGCTTCCACTGGGTGAGGTCGCGCAGCACCGCGCAGAAGCCGCGCTGCTGCGGCAGGCGGCCGATGGTCATGAACAGCGGGATGAAGCCGCCCTTGGCCTCGCGCCCGATCACCTCGCGCCCGTCGTTGAGCACGCTCAGCACGCCGTTGCCCGACAGGCCGGCGAGATAATCCATCGCCGCGCGCTGGCTTTCGATGGCGAACAGCATGGCGAAGGACTTGCCCTCCGTCTCCGCGCGGTCATAGCCGAAAAGGGCGGCGGCGGAATGGTTCATCGAACGGATGCGCCCGTCCGGGTCGATCATCACCACGCCGTCCGTCGCCGTGTCGAGAATGGTCTTCAGTTCGTCGATATGGGCTTCCAGCGCCTGCTTTTCGTCGTCCTGCGCGTCCGCCGCGTCGGGACGGGCGGGTTCGGCGGATACGGCATGGCCTGCCTCTTCCGGCATCAGGCTCAGCATCAGCGCGCGCCCGCCGCGCCATGCGACGGCGTTGAGATGCGCATCGACCGGCACTTCGCCGCCATCGGCGCGGCGCAGCACCATGCCCCGCCGCCCGTCCGCCGCGCCGTCGCTCTCGCTGTTGAACAGGGCTTCGACACCGCCGCCGGCGCGGATTTCGTCCAGCGTTTCGTGGCCCGTAAGGGCGAGCAGCGCCGGGTTGACATAATGCACCTCGCCGCCCGAATGGATGATGACCGGCACGGGCAGGCTCGCCAGCAGCGCCGTCTCGCCAGCAGGTTCGGCGACGGTTTCGCCGGAGGGTTCTGAAGTGGCCGGGGTCTTTTCAGCAGGCGCGGTTCCGGCGGCTTCGGGCGCGGCAATTTCCGCCTTGGGCGCGGTTTCCGCCGTCTCCGCCGCCGTGTCCTTCCCGTTGCCGATGCCCTGCTTGCCCAGCCCCTGCGTGCGAAGCCGCTCGGCGATCTCGCGGAAGGCGTTGCGCTCGGCGCTGGTGAGGCCGCCTTCGGGCCGCGTCTCGCGTTCTTTGGCCTTGAGGAACTTCGCCTGATCGGCGGCGATCTTTTCGCGCGCGCAGGCATCGAGCAGGCCGATCACTTTGTCGGATTCGCGCCTTCCGGGCGTCGGCGCTATGTCGAGCGGCGGCTTGGGCAGTACGGGCACCACGCGGTCGGGCCGGTCGTCATTGGCGATTTCCTCGGTCAGCGCCAGCGCCGGATCGTCCACATCGGGCGTCGCATCCGCGCTTTCGGCGGCGGTCTGCTCCGTGGTCTTCGCCGTGTCGTCTTCCACCGCTTCCGCCGGGCGCACGATGCCGAAGCCGCGAAAGCCTGTGAAGGCGCGGTCGCGCGAATAGGCGGGGAGCGCGGCCAGTTCCACCGGCACGCGCAGGCCGGTGCCTTCGACCGGCCACATGATGCGCCGGCCGGACCATGTGCCGCGTCCGCTCATCAGCGCGGCGACGGTGCCGTCGGGATCGAGGCCCAGCGCCTGCGCCGCATCGGCGAAGCGCCGGCCCACCACGTCGGCGGCATGGGGACCGACGGCGGCGGCGAGTTCCGGGGATATCTCGGTGAAGACCGTGTCGGCGTCCGTCTTCCAGATGAAGCGCGCGGGCGGCGCGGCGCGGTCGAAGACGAAGCCTCGCGGCTGCTGCTCCGATTCCGGCGCCTGCTGCGCTTTCGGCGCGGGATCGGGTTCGGCGGCCTTTTCCGGGGCCTGTTTCGCCGGCGCTTCCCCGACCATGCAGACAAGATAGGCTGGCGGCGTGTCGGCAAGCCGCGCGACGGCGCCGGGCAGCGAACGGCCGCCGGCGCGGATGCGGCGCTTGACCAGACGGTCCGGCGCATCGGCTGCCTCGACGGCGAGATCGTCCAGCGTGGCGGGCGCGATATCGAGGTTCGCAAAACGCGGGCTGGCGGCGATCACCGTGCCGCCCGCGCCCAGGAGCGCGACATGGGTGCTGTCGTCGCCGAGCCCGGCAATGGCGGCGGCGGGATCGCGCTCTCCGCTTTCGGATGCAAGGAGCAGGCCGGGAACATGATCGGGCAGATCGATATGGGAAACCGTGAGCCGGGCCAGCCCGCCGCCGAGCCGCACCGAAACCGTGCCGTCGCCGGCGGCCGCAATCTGGCGGCGCGTGGCGACGGCGAGGTCCAGCCCGCCGCCGATCATGTCCTCGACACGGTCGAAGCCGAACAGGCGCGCGCCGGCGCCGTTTACCCACAGCACTTCGGAAAGGTCGCGCGACAGCACGATCTGCGCATCGCCCCGGACGAAGCCCTCGCGGATGGAATCCAGCGCGGCGATATCGATGAATGGGTATGATCCCGGCATACCTGCCCTACCTGCTCTTCCGCCCGTTCGCGCTACACCTTAATGGACTATTAATAAGTGTCTTGCGGCTTCGGGTCCATATATTGCCCCAGCATATGGGTGTGATTTCTGTTTCATTCGTTAATGCGGGCGGCGCAATTTTACAGGCCGGCGTCATTCTTTCACTTTCCTGCCGGGAAAGCCGGAGAATGGTTAGCGGGCGTTGATGAATGAGGCCGGATGCGCGTTGCCGGTTACGGAACGCGGATTTCGCAAAAAAGAGCGCCATGCTCTCTTGCAATATGAAGCGATTCTCCGTATGTGACCCGGTGTCGGCGGCGCAGATGCGCCATAAGGCCGATGATCCATGGTACGCGGTCGTAGCTCAGTTGGTTAGAGCGCAGGATTGTGGCTCCTGAGGTCGTTGGTTCAACTCCAACCGACCGTACCACTGCCCCCGAAGCGGCAACAATCAATTTTCATGTTTTTCGGGTCTCCAACTGGGCACCCCAACGCCGGACGGCTTCGCTTGCGCTGCCACCGGCGGTATCGTGATCGCCTGTGCCGAGAGGCACGATAAGGCCTTGATCGACGGATAGTGTACGAGAGACGGGGTCGCCTTCGTAGGGGTTTTGGATTTAAAGTGTCACAAACACTTAGGAAAACCTGACGCTTGGATTAACTAATGGGTAGATATCTTCTGATTGGTGCGCTTGGCGGCCCCAACTTCGGTGACGAAATTATTTTAGCTGCATGGATCAATGCCATCAGGCGGAAAGATCCGATGGCGGTAATTGTCTGTGATGGCTACAATCTGGAAAATCTCAAATGGTTCGTGGGCGGCCGCGCGGATGTGCTGACCCCGGAAGAGAGTCTGTGGAGAGCCAGCTACGCTGTCGCGAGCGGGGCGGATCATACGGCGATATGGAGCCATATTCAGGCAAATCTGGAAGATTTGGGACGGCTTGAAATCACCATCAAATGCCTGGAAGCTTTAAAGCATCGCAAATTCGATCAGATTCATCTTGTTGGTGGCGGCTATTTCAACAGTCTCTGGCGGTCCAATTACTTTCTGTTGATAATTGCGCGTCTGCTGGGATGGCAGACCGGGGCGAAGGTTGTTGCGACGGGACTGGGCCTGCTTCCCACCGCAGAAGCCGACTTGTCCGAACTGCAAGGAATCTTGCAGACCTTCGACTTGGTCGATGTGCGGGATTCCGGTTCGCTGGCGCAATTGAAAATACCCGACTGGCAACAGGTAAGCTGCTCAGGTGATGACGCGCTGTTATATTTGTCCGACGGTGAACCGCAATATCCGCTGCGGCAGGTGGCCGGAAAGGCTATGGTGATCTGCATCCAGAACGATCTGTTCGAGGGCAATAAAATTGCAGATGTATTGTTTACGGCAGCCTCGGTGGAAGTGCTCAAGGAATATGGCATAAGAGACATCATATACGCCGCCGCGATGTCGACAGATGTGGCGAAGCCATCCGAAGAACTGAAAATTAACCTGGAGAGCGAAGGCTTTCGCCTGTCTTCCATCAACCCCGTCGAACTGGCCGAGAAGGGTTTTCCGGTAAGTAACGGCGGTATTATCGTCACGTCCAGATATCACCCCCATTTCTTCGGAGCTTTGTCCGGGTACAAAGGAATCGCGCTGAGCGCGATCCCTTATTACGACACGAAACACGCTGCGGTGCGGGCGATGGGGAGCGCATGGCCTGTTTTGAGCGTGGAAGACACATGCGAGTCTTTTGCAACCGTATTGGCGGCCGAATTTGCCAGAACGGGGCCTTCTTTCGACCGGGAGGCAAAGGCGGATTTTATGTCCCGAAAGCATGATCTTTTGAACAAGGTCTTGCAGATTCGCGAAGAACCGAAAGGATTCCCGCTCGATATATCGTCGATCTGGGCAAGCCTTGTGCACCGGCTTGAAGAATCGGAACGCAACTATTCAATCCTGAAGAGTGGTTTCGATGAACAGACGCAAACGCTTTCACTGGAAACAGACCGAAGAATTGAACTGGAGGCCCGGATTCAAAATTTGGAGGCTGATATTCGAACGATGCACGCCGAAATCGACGCATATAAACGGGACATCGAACAGCGGGAGGCCGATGTTCGGGCGATGCAGGGTGAAATTAATGGATATAAACGGGATATCGAACAGCAGACGGCCGAAAAGGAAGCCATGCTGACAAGCCGGTCATGGAAACTTACGGCGCCCTTACGATATATAGCGTCTTTGATACATTGAAAATATTATGGCCCCCGGAGCCTGCCTTGGGCCAATCGGCGATAGTTGCTATATATGCTATAGCCCCGGACGAGCCGGCTCGTCCGGGGCTACAGGTCGAATTATGGAATCGTCAGGCCGCGGCGAGCGCGGCCACGATCTTGTCCTTGATAGCCAGCCGCTGCCGGCGCAGACGGTTTTCCTCGTCGTCGCCCATCGGCTCGATATCGGTCTCGGCGCGGTGGATGCGGTCGTTGACCGCGTCATACTCCTCCAGCATACGGGCGAAATGCGCGCTTTTCGCCTTCAGCGCATGGATGGCTTCGATCTGCTCGGGAAACTCTTCCCCGAGCGTATGAGGTGTGTTCGACATGATGTCTCCTTCCTGTGTTCCGCTTGAAACTTGCAATATATGGCCCTCGGCGCATTGAGCCAGATCAAAGGCCGGATCACAGGAATGGTAAGACAGCCTGCGTATTCCTCTTGCCATTTCTGCCGCCATTTTGAATCGTGGGCGCGCCGCGTCCATCCGCGCGGCCACAGACCGATCGGCAGCAAGGATTGACACGATGACCACGATTTTCGATGCGCCGGATATGTTCGCCGCCACCGCACTGGAAGGCTTTGCCCGTATTTACAGCCGCTATGTGCGGCATGTGCGCGGCGGCGTGGTGCGCGCCACGAAGACGCCGGCAGGCAAGGTCGCCGTGATCGTCGGCGGCGGTTCCGGCCATTATCCCGCCTTCGCCGGCTATGTCGGTCCGGGTCTCGCCGATGCGGCGGTGGCGGGCGACGTCTTCGCCTCGCCCTCGACGGCGGCCGTGGCCCGGCTGTGCCGGCAGGCGCAGAGGGGCGGCGGCATCCTGCTCGGCTTCGGCAACTATGCCGGCGACGTGCTGAATTTCGGCGTCGCCGCCGAACGGCTGCGGGCCGAGGGTATCGACGTGCGCATCGTCCCGGTCACGGACGACGTGGCGAGCGCGCCGGCCGCCATGCAGGCGAAGCGGCGCGGCATTGCCGGCGATCTCGTGGTCTTCAAGATCGCGGGCGCCGCCGCCGAGGCGGGCCTGCCGCTGGACGAGGTGGAGCGGGTCGCCCGCCATGCCAACCGCAACACGGTCTCCTTCGGCGTCGCCTTCAAGGGTTGCACGCTGCCCGGCGCACCGGGGCCGCTCTTCACCGTCCCGAAGGGGCAGATGGCGCTTGGCCTCGGCATTCACGGCGAGCCGGGCACCAGCGAGGAGGCGATCCTGCCTGCATCGGGTCTGGCGCGCTTGCTCGTGGACAGGCTGCTTGCGGAACGGCCCGCTGGCGCGGGCAGGGTGGGCGCGATGCTGAATGGGCTTGGCGCGACCAAATATGAGGAACTCTTCGTGCTCTGGACGGCGGTCGCGCCGCTTCTGGAGAAAGCGGGGCTTGAAATCGTGGCGCCGGAGGCGGGCGAATTCGTCACCAGCCTCGACATGCAGGGCTGTTCGCTCACGCTGGTCTGGCTCGACGGGGAACTGGAGCGCTACTGGACCGCCGCCTGCGACACGCCGGTCCTGCGCCGTGGCGGGGCGATCGCGACCGAACCCGCCGATCCCGTGACGGCGGACGAGGACGACGCGCCGGTTTTCGTGGCAGCAAGTGCGGCGGGCAGGGAAGGCGGCCTTTGCATCCGGCGCGTGCTTGCGGCCATCGCCGGGACTTTGGCCGATGCGGAGGAGGAACTGGGCCGCATCGACGCCTATGCGGGCGATGGCGATCATGGTCAGGGCATGAAGCGCGGCGCGGATGCCGCGCGCGAGGCGGCCGACCGCGCCGTCGCCGCCGGGGCGGGTGCCGCGGGCGTGCTGGCTTTTGCCGGCGACGCATGGGCGGATCGCGCCGGGGGAACCTCGGGCGCGCTGTGGGGCCTTCTGCTGCGAAGCTGGAGCGGCGCCCTGTCCGATGAAGCGCCGATGGAAGACGCGGCGGTGGTGCGCGGCGCGCGCCTCGCGCTGGATGCGGTGATGCGGCTTGGCGGGGCGAAACCCGGCGACAAGACGCTGGTCGATGCTTTCGTCCCCTTCGTGGCGGCTCTGGAAAAGGCCTCCGCCGCCGGGCAGGCGCTGGCGCCGGCCTGGAGGGAGGCCGCGCTTGCCGCGAAAGCCGCCGCCGATGCGACGGCGCAACTCACGCCGAAGCTTGGCCGCGCCCGGCCGCTCGCCGAAAAGAGCATCGGGCACCCGGACGCCGGCGCGGTTTCGTTCGCCCTGATCGCGGAAACGGTGGCGGGATTGCTGGATGGCTGAGGCCGGAAAGGCGATTCCGAAAAGAAAAGGCCCGTTGCGCTGGGAGGAGGAGTGCGCAACGGGCCGATGGGTAAAGCGCGATTGGGAGGAGGAGTATCGCGCTTTGGGTCCGGTTTTTGGGAGGAGGAGTAAAACCGGACAATGACAAGATAGGTCCGCGCGGCCTTTCCTGCAATGCACTATACCGCAGGGCTGGTATGCAATTTCGAGAGGGCTTAAATGTCTGTTCCAAAAGTCGCCATGCCGGGCTGCAAATGGCGCTTTTCTGCGCTTGCCGCATGCTCACGTACGTTCAGTACGCTGCGCTCCGGTGCTCGAAAATCACCATTTTCGCCACGGCCTGACGCTTTTTGATTCAGACATTAAGCATTTCCGGCAAATGTAGGCAGCGGTGCGGCTGATCCGGCGCGCTGCGTTTTCTTCTGTGGAAGACAGTCGTCCGGCCGGCCTTGCGCCGCATTCTGCGGTTACGATCGTGACAGTTGAGTCGCTAGTGGAACGAATTTGACATTTGCAGCCGTTCGACATCGGGCGACGAGCAAATGTCAACTTCAAAAGTTCCACTGGATAATCAATGAGTTACTGGTGGTTTTCTCGATTCCGACATTTGCTCCAGCGCCTGTATCGAGCGGATGCGAATGCCGGAATCGAACCACCGGGCGGCGGAAAATTAACCATTCGTTAACCATTGCCCATATAGACCTTTTAAACCGATCATTAACCAAGATGAATCAAGTGTTGACACAGTCCCGTCCGATCCGCCTGAAGGGACGTTCCTTTCTGGCGCTGGTGCTCTCGCCTGAATTGCCGCTGGAAGGCTGGCTGAACAGGCTGGACGACCTCGCGGCGCGTTCTGCGGGTTTCTTCCTCAACCGGCCCGTGGTGCTCGATCTGGAAAATCTGGCCATCGAGCGGCCGCAACTGGTGCAGCTTCTGGAAGATCTCGGCACGCGCGGGGTTTGGGTCACCGGTTTCGAGGGCGCGCGGCCCTCGCTGCTCGGGCCCGGCATGCCGCCGGCGCTGCGCGGCGGCCAGCCCGCGGCCGATTTCGAGCCGGAACCGGCGGAAGCGCAGCCGAAGGCCGAGGCACCCGCCGCGCCGGCTGCACCCGCCGCGGCCGCCCAGCTCGTCAAGGCCGTGCCCTCGCTGATCGTGACCGAGCCGGTGCGTTCCGGCCAGTCGATCTATTTCCCGGATGGCGACGTGACCGTGGTGGGTTCGGTCGCCTCGGGCGCGGAAGTGGTGGCCGGCGGCTCGATCCATGTCTATGGCGCGCTGCGCGGACGCGCCATGGCGGGAAGTGCCGGCAATGCCAATGCCCGCATCTTCTGCCGGAAGATGGAGGCGGAACTGGTGGCCATCGACGGTCTCTACAAGACCGCCGAGGACATGGAGACGCGGCTCCGGGGACAGGCCGTCCAGCTCTGGCTCGACGGAGACTACATGATGGCGGAAACGCTGGCCTAAAGCATGTCGCGCAAAAGTGCGCAGCGGTTTTGCGATAACGACATGCGCAAGAACAAAAGGCTAAAGCGCGGAAAGCGATCGACAAGATCGCGATGCGCTTTAGAGCATATTTATGAAAACCTAAGTCCGTTCGGCGGGGACGGTGGACAATTTCAGGGCGTACACGGGCGAGACAGGAGACGAATATGGCGAAAGTGATTGTTGTGACGTCCGGCAAGGGCGGGGTCGGCAAGACCACGTCCACAGCGGCGCTCGGCGCGGCGCTGGCGCAGCGCGGCGAAAAGACCGTGGTGATCGATTTCGACGTGGGCCTGCGCAATCTCGATCTGGTGATGGGCGCGGAGCGCCGCGTGGTGTTCGACCTCGTCAACGTCATTCAGGGCGACGCGAAGCTGCCGCAGGCGCTGATCCGCGACAAGCGCCTCGAAACGCTCTATCTGTTGCCCGCCTCGCAGACGCGCGACAAGGACAACCTGACCACGGAAGGCGTGGACCGCGTGATCGAGGACCTCAAGAAGGAGTTCGACTGGATCATCTGCGACAGCCCGGCCGGCATCGAGCGCGGCGCCACGCTCGCCATGCGCCATGCCGACATGGCCGTGGTCGTGACCAACCCGGAAGTGTCGTCGGTGCGCGATTCCGACCGCATCATCGGCCTGCTCGACGCCAAGACGCTGAAGGCGGAGCGCGGCGAGCGGGTGGAGAAGCATCTCCTGCTCACGCGCTACGATCCGGCCCGCGCCGAGCGCGGCGATATGCTGAAGGTCGAGGACGTGCTGGAAATCCTGTCCATCCCGCTGCTCGGCATCATTCCCGAAAGCCAGGACGTGCTGCGCGCCTCCAATATCGGTGCGCCGGTGACGCTGGCCGACGAGCGCAGCGCCCCGGCCATGGCCTATACCCATGCGGCGCGGCGCCTTTCCGGCGAGGAAGTGCCGATGTCCGTCCCATCGGAGAAGCGCGGAATCCTCGGCAAGATATTCGGAAGGAGAGCGGCATGAGCCTGTTTCGTTTCTTCCAGAAGCAGGCCTCCGCGCCCATGGCGCGCGAACGCCTGCAAGTCCTTCTGGCGCATGAGCGCGGGGCGGACGGCCATTCCTCCGATCTGGTCGCGGTGCTGCGCGAGGAAATCCTCGCCGTCATCGCCCGGCACATCCCCATCGACCGCGACAAGGTGCATGTGAAGATGGACCGGGGCGAGCAGATGTCGACGCTCGAAGTCGATATCGAACTGCCCCTGAAGGCCAAGGTGCGGGCGGCCTGACGCCGCCCGGATGCGGCGGAAAATTTTAACGGCGGGGGCGGACGGAGGGAATATCCATGAACCGTAGCGCACTTCTTGCCCGGCTGAAGGAGCTTCAGGAAACGCCGAAGTTCCAGAAGCGCGATATCTGCACGGTGAGCGCCTTTCTGCCGCTTCCGGCTCTGGCGGAGCATGTCAGGGTCTGCGAGGAAGCGGCGGGTGTCGCCCGATCCGAACAAGGGCGTGAACAGGGTTCGGAACAGGGGACGGCCGAGCCGGCCGCGTCTCACGGCACGGCGAAATGAAGCTGCAAATAGCAGCCGAGCAGAACCAGCGCGACCAGCGCTGCGATAAAGGCCGTCAGTCTCATGGAATATCCATGGCGCAACCGGCGCTCACATTCAACAAAACTGATGGTGATCGGAGTACGGGCGCGGCTTAAAGCGCGTTGCGATCTTTCAGACCGCTTTCCGCGCTTTCGCGCGACATGCTTATGCCGCCTGAATGAGTTCGCGCCGGGCGACGGCAGCGATTTCCCGCGTCAGACCGGCGAGGCGGTCGGCGGCGAGACGGTTCACCTGCCAGAACAGCGGAATGTCGAGCGGCGTATCGGGGATAAGCTCGACGAGCCGCCCCTGCGCGAGATGCTCCTTCACCAGCGGCAGCGGGTTCAGGCCCCAGCCCATGCCGTCGAGACAGGCATCGACGAAGCCCTGCGTCGACGGCAGCCAGTGCGTCGGGCAGGCGATATCGGCGTTCAGCCGTTCCTTGGCCCAGCGGACCTGCAAGCGGTCCTTCTGGTTGAAGGTGAGTGCGGGGGCGCGCGCCAGCGCCCGTGCGGTGATGCCGGCACGGAAGTGCCGCGCCACGAAATCCGGCGACGCGGTGGCGTGATAGCGCAGGATTCCGAGCGGAACGACCCGGCAGCCCTGCACCGGCCGCACCAGCGCCGTCACCGCCGCCAGCACGCGCCCGCGTTTCAGCCATTCGGCCGTATGGTCCTGATCGTCGACGGCGATATCGAGAAGATGGTCCGAGAACCGGGCGAAGCCGGCGGCCGCCTTCAGGAACCATGTTCCAAGACTGTCGGCGCTGGTGGCGATATGCAGCGTCACCCTTTGCCGCGCCTCGCCGGGATCGGCCAGAGCCGGCAGTTGCGCCAGCAGTTCGCGTTCGAGCATCCCCACCTGCTCGATATGACGGCATAGCTGTTCGCCCTTTTCCGTCGCGGTGCAGGGATTGCCGCGCGCGATGAGCACCACGCCGAGCCGCTCCTCCAGATGCTTCACGCGCTGCGAAACGGCGGAGGGCGTGACGTTGAGCGCGCGCGCCGCCTTCTCGAAGCTGCCCGTCTGGGCGATCAGGGCGACGGCGCGCAGGGCGGAATAGTCGATCATCAGTTTCCCTTAATCCGGTTCAGCAGCTTTAATTACGCTAATTTGCGAATTTGCGCTATCCAGTCGCCGTCACCGCATCATCGTGAAGGCGCGCGCCCATGAATCCAACCGTCTACGTCACCGGCCTGACCATGGGGCTCAGCCTTATCGTCGCCATCGGCGCGCAAAACGCCTTCGTGCTGCGGCAGGGCCTGCGCGACGAGCACGTGCTGGCGGTGAGCCTCGCCTGCGCCCTGTCGGACGCGGTGCTGATCACGCTCGGCGTGACGGGCTTCCGCACCGTCTCGGCCGTCATGCCGGCGCTCGATCCGCTCATGCGTTACGGCGGGGCGGCGTTTCTGTTCTGGTACAGCGCGAAAAGCTTCCATGCGGCGCTGACGGCGTCCACCGCGCTGGCGGTGACGGAAGCCGGGCCGGCCGGCCTGACGAGGACGCTCGGCACATGCCTTGCCCTGACATGGCTCAATCCGCACGTCTATCTGGACACGGTGGTCCTGCTCGGAACCATCTCCACGCAGTTTCCGGGTTCCGAGGCCGCTTTCGCCGCCGGGGCGATCACCGGCTCGTTCCTGTTCTTCTTCGCGCTCGGTTTCGGGGCGCGGTGGCTGCGCCCCCTGTTTGTCTGGCCGGCATCGTGGCGCGTGCTGGAAGCCGTCATCGGCGTGACCATGGCGGCGATCGCTTTGAGGCTCCTGTTGATTTGACCAGGCGTATTTAAGGGAAAAATTATATATACGCGCTGAAACTACCTGAAATTGCTTGACGGCATTTCGGCGTCGTCGTCTATCATGGGGCCGTTTCCATGTGATGAATGGGGCGGGGATCGCTGGTCGACAGTTTGGCTGCCTTGAGTGCCGTCAGGCTGGAGGTCAGGTTCCGATCTGGTTTCACGCGGAGAAATATGGTGCGTTTCAGTCGATCCTCGGCCCGTTTGGCCCTTTGTCTGATCCTTGGTGTCCTCGTTCTGGGGGGCGCCTGCGCAGCCGGTCTCACCGGTGCCCTTGCCGGCAGCCTGCCGAAGCCGCAGGGCAAGCCCATCCTGGTCATATCCGGCAAGATCCGGAACACCAACGAGGGCGCGACGGCGGTGTTCGACCGCGGCCAGCTCGAAGCGCTGGGCATGGAAACCGTGGTGACGTCCAACCCGTGGTACGACGGGCGCCAGAGCTTCGCCGGCGTCCGGCTCGACAAGCTGATGCAGCTCGTCGGCGCGACGGGCAAGACGGTCGAGGCGGTGGCGCTCAACGATTATTCGATCCCCATTCCCATCGACGATTTCAGCCGCTTCAAGGTCATTCTGGCCCTGAAGAGGAATGGCAAATACATGCCGGTGCGCGACAAGGGACCGCTGTTCATCATCTATCCCTATGACAGCGATCCGCAACTCCAGAGCCAGACCTACTACGCCCGTTCCGCGTGGCAGGTCGACCGGCTGACCGTCAGGTAGAGGCCCGTTTGCGACGTCTTCTCGGATTGATTGTCTGCTGCTTCGCGATCGCGACGGCCTATCTCGCCTATGTCATCGCCGAACGGCAGTTAATGCTGGAGAAATTTTCCCGCTACAACGATTCGTGGTCGATCGCGCAGACGGTCTCCGAATATATGCGGCTGGAGGAGCGTCTCGGCGATCTGGCGCTGGGAGAACCGGGCGTGAGCCGCGACGAGGTGCGCATGCGGCTCGATTTCATGTTGTCGCGGATGGAGATTCTCCAGCACGGGAGCCTGAAGGCCTTCATGCTGAAATCCCCCGACCGGCGTGCCCTGCTGGAGAAGCTGGGCGCGGTGCTGGAGCGGCTGGACCGGGGACTGGCGGGAATGGATGCCGAGGGCATGAAGTCCACGCTGGTCTCCATGGGCGAACTCGACGCGCCGCTGACGGCGCTGGCCTCCACTTCCATGGCGCGCGATGTCGCCATCATCGACAAGGCGGAGGCGCATGTGAGCCGCCTTCACATCGTCTACACGGCGGTGGCGGCCGGCCTCGTTCTATGCGGTATCGTGCTCATCATCATGCTCATCCGTCACAACAGGCTTCTGGACCGCGCCTATGGCCGGATGCGGCGCCTCACCGACGATCTGCGCCGGGCGAGCGAGGAATTGCAGACGCAGAACAGCCGTCTGGAGCATGACGCGCATCACGATGCGCTGACCGGCCTCGCCAACCGTGTCCTGTTCCGGCAGAATCTGGGCGGGCGTCTTCAGCGGGCCATGACCGGCGGTCCGGTCGCGGTGATCCTGCTGCTCGACCTCGACGGCTTCAAGGATGTGAACGATACGCTGGGCCACGACGTCGGGGATGCGCTGTTGCAGGCGGTGGCCGGCCGTCTCGAATATATCGCCGGACCGGGCGACATGGTGTGCCGGCTGGGCGGCGACGAATTCGCCCTTCTCTCGGCGGGCATGACGGAAGAGGAGGCGCTGGCGCTGGCGGAACGCATCATGAAGGAGATCGGCCGGTCCTACCGGATCAATATGCTGGGGATCGAGATCGGCACCTGCGTCGGCATCGCCACGTCGCGGGGCGAGCCGGACCCGGACGAACTGTTCAAGCACGCGGACCTCGCCCTTTACGAGGCCAAGGCCGCCGGGCCGGGCCATGCCCGCATCTTCCGCCATGAGATGCTGGAGCGGCTGCGGGAGAAGAAGTCGCTTGAGGCGGACCTGCAAAAGGCGCTGGAGAACGGGGAGATGGAGGTGCATTACCAGCCGCTGGCCCGCACCGCCACGCGCGCGGTCTGCGGCTATGAGGCGCTCCTGCGCTGGACCCATCCGCAGCGCGGCCCGGTGCCGCCGATGGAGTTCATTCCCGTCGCGGAAAAGATCGGCATGATCTTTCCGCTCGGCGAGTGGGTGCTGAAGGAGGCCTGCCGCGAGGCGGCGCGCTGGAACGAGCCGCTCAGGATCGCGGTCAACCTTTCGCCGGTGCAGTTCCGCAGCCGGGAACTGCTGCAAAGCGTGCGCGCCGCGCTCTCCGAAAGCGGCCTCGACCCGGCGCGGCTGGAGCTTGAGATCACCGAATCGGTCATGCTGGAGAAGAACGAGCAGACGCTCGAAACCCTGCGCGGGCTGAAGGCGCTCGGGATCGCCATGGCGATGGACGATTTCGGCACCGGATATTCCTCGCTCGGCAGCCTGAGCCGCTTTCCCTTCGACAAGATCAAGGTCGACAGCAGCTTCGTGCGCGACCTGACCGTACGAAACGACGCGATGGCCATCGCCGAGCTTGTCATCGGGGTCGGGCGCAGTCTCAGGATGACCACCACGGCGGAAGGGGTGGAGACCGAGGAACAATATGCCTGCCTGAAAAAGCTCGGCTGCGACGAGGTGCAGGGCTATCTGATCGGCAAGCCGGAGCCGGTGGAAGCGCTCGCGCATCTGCACGGCGATCGCGGCGCCGGCGAGGCCCCGGCAGGCGGAAAGCCCGCCGCCCGCAAGGGCAGGCGTCGGGGGTGACGCGCTGCCTTTCAGTGTCTGTTCCGAAAGTCGCCATGCCGGTCTGCAAATGCCGCTTTTCGATTCAGACACTCGGGGACAGGACTTTCAACAGGACAGGGAGTGGTCGATGAATCCCGAACAATGGAACAGGGTGGACGAATTTTTCGCCGCGCGCCTGCTGCCGCGCGACGAAGCGCTGGAAGCGACGCTGAAATCCGGCACCGAGGCGGGCCTGCGCGCCATCAACGTCGCGCCCAATCAGGGCAAGCTCCTGCATCTTCTGGCGCGCATGGCCGGCGCGAAGCGCATACTGGAGATCGGCACGCTCGGCGGCTACAGCACCATCTGGCTGGCGCGGGCGCTGCCCGCCGACGGGGTTCTGGTTTCGCTCGAAAAGGAACCGGCCAATGCCGCGCTCGCGCGGCGCAACATCGAGGCGGCGGGCCTGTCGGCCGTGGCATCGGTGGTGGAAGGCGCGGCGGTGGAAAGCCTCGGCCGGCTGATCGCGGAAAAGACCGCGCCCTTCGATTTCGTGTTCATCGACGCCGACAAGGAAAACAATCCGAACTATCTCAGGCTTGCGCTGCAACTGTCGCGGCCGGGCACCGTCATCGTCGCCGACAATGTGGTGCGCAATGGCCGGGTGATCGATGCGTCTCCGGACGATTCCGATGTGGAGGGCGTGCGGCGCTATCTCGATCTGGCCGCCGCCGATCCCCGCCTCGACACCACGGCGGTGCAGACGGTCGGCTCCAAGGGCTGGGACGGCTTCGCGCTCACCATCGTCTCCGGCTGACGCTTTTCCCGTCGCGCCGCAATCCCTCTCGACGGGCCGTCATTCTATTCCATTGAGCGATAGAACTATGGAATACCGCCGTGACCACCGGCTCCCGGCGGGATGCCGCAACCTTTTTCGGTTGACCGTCGATCCGTCGCCGATTAGGTTCAGTCAATTGAACCATTCTCACAATAAGGAACCATGGTGCCATGGCGCATCGGGCGGCAAGCCAGATTCCGGGCCAGACTTCGGAGCGAATTTCCGGCAGCGCCGGGGGCGGGCAACAGGCCGCTTCCGCCGATGCGGTTCCGGCGCTGCGGCGCTCGGTGCTCATTCTCGATCTGGTGGCGGGTTCCCCCACGCCGCTCACCGCGGCGGAGATCACCCGCGCGCTGTCGCTGCCCAAGAGCACCGCGCACGGGCTGCTCAACGTCATGATGGAACTCAACCTTCTGGCGCGCAACCCGGACGGTTCCTTCCGCCCCGGTCCGCATCCGATGCGATGGGCCCACAGTTTCCTGTCGGAAATGGATATCGTGTCGATATTCCGGGATTATTTCGCGCGCGACACGGCGCTGTCGCGCTACACCATGACGCTGACCGTGCTGGAGCGCGGCGAGGTGGTCTATATCGGCTGCCGCGATTCCGGCCAGCCTCTGGGGCACAGTTTCCGCATCGGCATGCGCCTGCCCGCGCCCTTCACCGCCACCGGCAAGATGCTGCTGTCCGAACTCCCCGACGAGGAATTGCTGCGGCTGTTCGAGGCAGAGTTTCCGGCCCCGATGACGCCGCTGAGCGTCCGCGATCTCGACCGGCTGCGGCAGGAACTGGCGGTGATCCGCGCAAGAGGCTTCTCGATAGACGACGGCCAGATCCGCGAGGGGATGATCTGCATCGGCGCCCCGGTGCGCGATCATTCCGGCAAGGCGGTGGCGGGCATCGCCACCAGCCTCATCCAGAGCGAGGCGAGCGCCGATGTCGTTGCCGGTCTGGGCGAGACCGTGCGCAATGCCGCGCGCGATCTGTCCACGCGGCTCGGCCATACAGAATAGCCTCACCCGGCCATGAAGCCGGTGGCGTCCTTCTGCCAGTAACCGGCGATGAGGGTCTGGTCGCGGTTCCGCCCAAGCGTGCCGCGCCAGTGCGCGCGGACGATCTTCGCCTGATCGGCCTCGCCCGCGAACCAGCCGAAGGCGGTCTCGCCTTCGGGCCAATCCATCGCGCAAAGCCGTTCGGTCAGCGCCCGCGCCGCGCGCTGCGCATCCGCCTCGACGATCCACTCCACCGTCACGCCTTCGGGATGGGCAAGCGGCTGCATGTCGTCGGCGCTGTCCACGGCGATCAGCACATGGCCGGCCGCGTCGGGCGCCATTTGCTCCAGAATGCGCCCCACCGCCGGCAGGCCGGTCGGGTCGCTGCCGATGATATAGCGATGCACGCGGCGCAGGGGCCGCCCCACCGGTCCCGTCAGCCCGATTTCGTCGCCTGCCTGCGCCTCTCTCGCCCAGCGGCATGCCAGCCCCTCGGTCGCGTGCAGGTAGAAGTCGATCTCCAGCCAGCCGGCGGCCACGTCGAGATTGCGGATCGTGAAGGCGCGCGAGGCGGGCTTGCGCGCCTCGTCGGGCCAGAAGGGCAGGCCGTTCAGGCCCATGACCGGCCAGACCGGCTGCGGCACCGCATCGGTGGGAAACAGCAGCCTGACATGCAGGGCGCCGAACAGCGCGAAACGGCCGAGATCTTCGCCCGCAAGCCGCACGCGCTGCATGTGCGGCGTCACCGGGCGGGTGGAGACGACCCGCATCAGGCGGAACTGCGGCAGGGCCTGTTCGCCCGCCCTGTCGCCCTGCCAGACGATCTCCGGGGCCTCTTCCTTGGTGTAGAGCTTGATGGCGACGGCGGCGAGATCCTTCAGCCGGTGCAGGCCCACCTCTTCCGCGGCGCGCAGGGCCACGTCATAGCCCCCGTCGCTGGTTTCGATGGCGATATGGCCGAAGGGGAAGCCGAAGAGATGCCGGCTTCCATCCTGCCGGTAGCGGGTTTCGTAGGAGTTGAGCCGGTCGATGATGGGCGGCAGGTAATGCTCGCCGCGCCGGAGACGGATATGGGCGAAGCTTGCGAGGCCGGAAGTTTGGCCGGAGGGGACTTGGCTGGACACGGTGATTTCCGATCGAGGTTCGTTTTACGCATAGCGAAAAACGGCGATTCCGGCAGTGTGTCCCTACCTGCCTTCCGGAATCGTCGCCTGACCGGTATAGAACCCGGCGCACGGCTTAGCAATGCCGTCGCCGGATCACGGATGCCGGATCACAGGTGCCTGTCCATCCAGCCGCTGATGCGGGCGACGACCTGCCCCTCGATGCCGTAATAACCATGCGGCGACAGCGAGCCGCAATTGGTCCATGAGCGCGTGGTTCCGCCTGAAACCGTCTCCGTTTTCACGTCCTTGCTGCCGGTCATGGCGGCGGCGACCTTCGGCGCCATGGCGGGCGCGGCGACGGCGCAGCGGTCGTCGCGATTGCTCACCACCAGAACCGGCGCATGCACGTTGGCCGGGTTCGCGTCGAAGACGGTCTCGCGGCTGCCGCCCTTCACCGAGACCGGCTCGGTCAGGATCACGCCGGCGAGGCTGCCGGGCCTGGCGTGGGCCGCGCCGTTCACCGCCGCGATCGCGCCCTGGCTGGTGCCGAGCACGAACACCGGCGCCTTCGTCCTTTCATGCGCGATCCCGATCAGCCGTTCGATCAGCCTGCCGTAGCGGGGCGAACTGCGCTCGCCGCGCAGATTGGAGCGGTGGATCGTGTCGGGGATCAGCACGGCATAGCCCCGCGCCGTCCACAATGCGCGCGTGCGCACCACGAAATTTTCGCGATGGCGGATGCCGCCGTCGCGGGTGAGGCCGACAATGCCGGCGCCGCCCGGCAGCATGAGTATCGCGGCTTTCGGATGTGCCGGCGAAATGAGGAGAATGCGCTGCTCGCCGCCTTCGGGAAGCGGCACCTCCAGCACCTTTGTGGTGACCGCGGCTTTTGCCGCCGCGGCGGCGGGCTGGGCCGCCATCGGCGCCACGCAGGCGGCGACGGACAGGAGGAGCAGGGCTTTCAGGTTCAGGGCGGACATTTCGCACTCCTTGTTGACGGGATGATTCATGGCACGAGCACCGCTCTCGAAACGACCGCGACATGCCGCGATTCAAGAACTGCATTTCCGGCAAAATTAGGAGCGGACATGCTTTCAGCAAGATGCTTCGGTACCGGACAGGCCGACGCGGGTATTTAAAGCATTTCCAGCAAAAGTGCGAAGCGGTTTTGCGTCCGGAAATGCGTCCTGCAAAGACTTTTATTTCCAGCAAAAGTGCGAAGCGGCTTTGCGTGGGAAATGCGATCGGCCAAAACTTTCGTTTCCGGCAAAAGTGCGAAGCGCCTCCGCAGGGAAATCAGCCCACCGCATCGATTTCCGATCATGTTTCGATGTGCATGAAAAGGCTGGAGCGGTTCCGTGCGAAACGGGGCCGCTCCAGCCGTAAACCGCGCTTACGGCGCGATGGCCGTGCCGCTGGCGACGGCGCGCCGGAGATCGCGCCCGAATACGGCCGGGTCGCGGCTTTTCGCGAAGTTCCGCACCGCGTCGAACAGCCCGGCCTGCAAATCCGGGCCGAGCAGCTCGCCATGCGTCAGCGACATCAGCAGCTTGTCTCCGCGCAGGTCGCGCGCTGCCTCCTGCTGGTAGGGCGTGAGGCTGTCGAGCGGGATGTCGGTGCGCAGCGGGATCGATCCCTTGATCTTGTTGAAGGCGAGATCGGTCTCAGGGTCCGCCATGGTGCGCAGCAGGTCGTCGGCAAGCGCCGGGCTTTTGGCCTTGCGGGCGACGACGAAGGTGTCGATCACGGCGGTGAACAGCGAACGGGTGCCCGGATAGGTGGTGTGGCCGATGTCGGTGGCATTCGACCGGATCCATTCGCCCAGCGCCGAATCGTTGAAGACGAGGAAGGCGCAGCGCCCGTCGGCGAGGCGTTTGGCGGCCTCGTCCCATGACTGGCTGTCGGCGTCGGGATCGGCGCGGTCGAGCAGTTCGCCGAAGCGCTGCGCCGCCTTGTGCAGTTCAGGCCCGTCCCAGTCGAAGCGGTCCCGCGCGATGCGCTCCCACCCGTCCGCCCCGATCACGCCGAGCAGCACGTTCTCGAACAGTTCGACGCGGGTGATGGCATCGCGCCCGCCGAGGCAGAGCGGCGTGACATGGGCGGCGGAGAGCTTGTCCAGATCGGCCTTGAAGGCAGCGTCGGCATAGTCCGCGCCGGGCGCGGCGATGCCGGCCTTCGACAGCACGTCCTTGTTGAAAAACAGCACATTGCCGCGATGCGCGCCGGTTGGGACGCCGTATTGGTGGCCGCCGATCGTGACGGCGTCGAGCACCGCCTTCGGCAGGGCCTTGGCGAGGCCGGTGTCCTGATAGACCGTATCCACATTGGCGATGCGGCCGGAAGCCACCCACGCCGCGAGCGAGGCGCCGAGGAACGTCTGCCATACGTCCGGCGGACGGTTTGCGGCGAGGCGCTGCGCCAGCACCACCTGCTCGTTGCTGCCGCCGCCGCCGACCACGGCCCCGTCGACCAGCGACACGCCGGGATGCTTTTGCAGGAAGGCGTCCTGAAACACCTTCAACGCGGCACTTTCCGAGCCGGACGTCCACCAGGACATGATTTCGAGGCGGTTCTCGCTGCCGGCTGTCCCCTTGCTTTCCTCCTTCTGGCAGCCCGCGAGCATGGCGAGGGCGGCCGCCGCCAGCAGGAGATTGCGCCGGATCGGCCGGCGCGACCATTGCGACTGCCGCGACCGGGGCTGGGGCCGGGGGGATGCGGGTCCGTTCATTGCATCTTTTTCCATTTTCATGCCCCCTCCGGCGCTTTCAGATCGTAGATGGCATAGGCGGTGACGACCGCGAAGCAGATCGCGGGCACGATGAAGGAGAAGGCCGGGCTGGTCTGGTCGAGGATGAAGCCCTGCGCCAGCGGCAGGATCGCGCCGCCGACGATGGCCATCACCAGTCCGGCCGCACCGAATTTCGTGGCGGGTCCGAGACCTTCCAGAGCGACGCCGTAAATGGTCGGGAACATCAGCGACAGGCAGAACGAGATCATCACCACCGCCGCCACGCCGACGACGTTCGGCGAAGCCATGGCGATGAGGCAGAGCACCACCGCCAGCGCGCCCAGCACGGTGAGCGCCTTGGTGGCGCGCACGCGGCCGATCACCCATGTCATCAGGAAGCGCGATATGAGAAAGACGATGAGGCTCGTCTGAAGCATGATGCCGCCCAGCGACAGGCTGCCGTGCATGGCCTGCTGCACGTACTGGATGATGTAGGTCCACGCGCAGACCTGACCGGCGACATTGAAGAACTGCGCCACGACGCCATAGCGATAGCGGCGCTTGCGCCAGAGCATGGAAAAGATCGGCTGGTCCTTCGCGTCGCCCGTATCGGGAAATTCCTCGATGATCTTCGGCGCCTTCTGCGAGGCGACGACGATGCAGATGGCCAGCAGCAGGATGCCGAGGCCGAGATAGGGGCCCATCACGGCGCCGAGTTCACCGGCGCGGATGATCTGCAACTGCTGCGGCGTCAGCGACGCCATGTTCACCGGGTCCTGCAATTTGGGCAGGATCAGCGTGGCCGCCAGCAGCACCCCGATATTGGTGCCGAGCGGATTGAAGGCCTGCGCGAAATTGAGCCGCCGCATGGCGGTCTCCTCGGGGCCGATGGAAATCACATAAGGGTTGGCCGAGGTCTCCAGAATGGAACAGCCGGCGGCGATCATGAACAGCGCCACCAGAAAGGCCTCGTAGGTCATGATCTTGCTGGCCGGATAGAAGGCCAGCGAGCCGAGCGCGGCCAGAAGCAGCCCGGTCAGCAGGCCCGTCTTGTAGCCGAAACGCTGGTTGATGAAGGCGGCGGGCAGCGCCAGCAGGAAATAGGCGCCGAAATAGGCGAGCTGCACCAGCGACGCCTGAAACGTGCTCATCTGGAATATGCGGCGGAAACCCGCCACCATCGGCGTGGTGAGATCGGCGGCGATGCCCCATGCGGTGAAACAACCGATTACTGAAATAAAAAGCAGGCCCATGCCCGGATAAACAAGCGCAGGACGGCGGATGGGGCGGTCGTCCTTGTCCGACGCCCCGACAATTACTGTCGACATTTATTGTTTCCTCCCCGATGCGCTGCAATGAAGGAATCTTTACTGCAACCAGAGGAAGTATAGACTCGATATTTATGGGCGGCAAGGCAAGGATTCGCCTGCTGCGGCGGGCCTGCGGGACAGGCGGCAACGCAGGAATGGCGCCTTGCCGGCCCGTCACATCCCGGTCGCATATCCGTCACATCCGGTTTCCGGAGGCTTCCGATTCCCGCCTTTTCATCCCGATGCCGGTTTCGATTCGTCCACAAGCTTGTGGACAGACGCAGTCTGTGGCAATTGCGAATCTGGGGGAACGGCAAGCCGCGCTGGCGCATTTCCCTGCTGTCCAGTAGGATCGATTCATGCCGTCACGCCAGAAGCTTCCAAGATCATTCCGCCCGATGGAGCGGTTCCTGTTTTCACCGAAACGCGGAACCGCTCCATCTCTTCGTTTTCGTGCGTTTCCGGACGCAGGGCGGCTGCGCATTCTTGCCGGGGACGCTCTGGTCCCCGTCGTTTCCACCATTTTCACCGTGGCCGTCCTGTCGCTGTTTTTTTCCCATGCCGCTTTCGCGGCAGGTGGAGAGGAGGCCGCCCAGCCGTCCGAAGGGCTGTTTCTGGTTCAGGTCATCCTGCTGGTGGTTTCCGGCCGTCTGCTCGGCGAATTGATGGTCCGCATCGGCCAGCCGTCGATCATGGGGCAGATCATTGCCGGGATCATCCTCGGACCGTCCCTGCTGGGGCTCGCCTTCCCGCATGTGCAGGCAAGCCTGTTTCCCGACAACGCCGCCCAGAAGAGCATGACCGATGCCATCGGCCAGCTCGGCATTCTCTTTCTCCTGCTGCTTGCCGGCATGGAAACCGATCTCGGTCTGGCGAAGCGGCTGCGCAAATCCGCGGCCGGCGTTTCGCTGGCGGGGATCGCCATTCCCTTCGCCGCCGGCTTCGCGCTCGGCGAACTGATGCCGGAGGCCCTGCTTCCCGATCACGGCAAGAGGCTGGTCACCTCCCTCTTTCTCGGAACCGCGCTTTCCATTTCCTCGGTGAAGATCGTCGCCTCCGTCGTGCGCGAGATGGACTTCATGCGCCGCAATATCGGCCAGTTGATCGTCGCCTCCGCCATCATCGACGATACGATCGGCTGGATCATCATCGCCATCACCTTCAGTCTCGCGGAAAAAGGGACGGTGGACATCGCCACGGTCGCGACGGGCGTGCTCGGCACGCTCGCCTTCATGGCGGTGAGCTTCACCATCGGCCGGCGGATCGTCTTCGAGATCATCCGCTGGACGAACGACAGCTTCCGCAGCGACCTGCCGGTTCTCAGCGCCATCGTCGCGATCATGGGCACGATGGCGATCATAACCAGCCTGATCGGAGTCCATACCGTGCTCGGCGCCTTCGTCGCCGGCATCCTCGTCGGTGAATCTCCGATCCTCACGCGCCAGATCGATGTGCAGTTGCGCGGGCTGACGACCGCCCTCTTCATGCCGGTCTTTTTCGGCCTTACAGGCCTGCACACCGATCTGACCGTCCTTGCCGACCCCTCCATCCTGCTGCTGACGGTCGCCGTCGTGGCGATCGCCAGCATCGGCAAGTTCGGCGGCGCTTTCGCGGCGGCGAAGATCGGCGGCTATTCGGCGCCGGAGGCGCTGGCGCTCGGCTGCGGCATGAACGCCCGCGGATCGACGGAGGTGATCGTCGCCACCATCGGCCTGTCGGTCGGCGTGCTGGACGAAAAGCTCTTCTCCGTCATCGTCGCCATGGCCGTGATCACCACGATGGCGATGCCGCCGACGCTGCGATGGGCGCTGGCGCGCCTGCCCCTGCGCGAGGACGAGCGCGACCGGCTCGAACGCGAGCAGTTCGAGAGCGAGAGCTTTCTGGGGAATTTCGAGCGCATACTTCTGACCGTCGACGGTTCGCAGAGCGGCCGGCTCGCGACGTGGATCGCGGCCATCTTCGCGGTGACGCGCGGGATGCCGGTGACCGTTCTCGACATGCGGGCGGCAGACGGCAACGGGAAGGAACCGGGGGCGGCTGCGGGCAGGCAGCCCGCGCAGAAACGGGCGATCGCCGACGATCTCCGCCAGTGTGCGGCCGATCTGCGGTCGTCCGCGCCGCCCGGCACGGATTTGGGCACCGAAGGCGATATCCACGTCACCGTCCGGGAGAAGACCGACGATGTCGCTGCGGTGCTCGACAGCGTATCGGGCTCCGGCCACGATCTTCTCTTCGCCGGCATCGAGCCCGGCATGGGCGCGGACGGCCGCTTCAGCGCGTCGCTGCAGATGATGACCACCGCCTTCAAGGGAACCTCCGCCATCGTCGCGGCGCGGGGGGTGGTGCCGAAACGCCCGCAGGACCTGCGAATCCTGCTTCCGGTGAGCGGCACGGAACGGTCTATCCGCGCGGCCGAGTTCGGGCTGGCCATCGCCGCCGCCACGGGTGCCCATTGCGCCCTCCTGCTGATCGTCGAGCCACGGCAGCTCAGGGCTTTCCCGCGCATCAGCGATCGCGGCAACGATCATCGGGAAGTGCTCGACAAGGTCGGCGCCATCGCCGACTTTTACGGTGTGCCCGTCGAGAAGGTGGTGCAGCAGGGGCCGTCGCCGGAACTGTCGATCCTGCGGCATGCGCGCAGCGGGCAATACAACCTGATCATGATCGGGGTGGGCCGATGGGCGAGCAGCAGCCTCTCCTACGGCAGCGTCGCCGACGCGCTGCTGCAAACGGCCGACAGGTCGTGCATCTTCATCGAGGCCGATCTGCCGCCCGGCGTGCTGCCGGCGAACCACGGCGGTTCCGGCAAAAGCGCGTAGCGGTTCTCACGATTCCCTAAAGCGGTCCCTGTCCCCTCCCATATGCGGAGGGAACAGGGAGTCCGCATCGGCAACTCAATTATAATTGTAATGAAACAATATACAGATTGACATGATCCATTGTCTCTTTCACGCTGATGTCACGGGCATCCGGCATGTGAAGGAGACGAAATCTCGATGATGGCGGTCACACCATTTGCGAAGCGCCGGTGCGCGCCATGACGGCGATGGTCACGCTTCGGGATATCGAGGCGGCGCAGCGGCACATTGGCGGCGAAATCCTGCGCACGCCGTTGCGGCCTTCCCATGCGCTGTCCCGGCTCGCGGGTGTTCCTGTCCATCTCAAGCTGGAAAACCGCCAGAAGACCGGCAGCTTCAAATTGCGCGGCGCCACCAATGCGATCCGTTCTCTGGGCGAGGAAGCGCGTTCGCGCGGGTTGGTGACCGCCTCCACCGGCAACCACGGCAGGGCCGTCGCCTTTGCCGCGCAGGCGATGGGCGCGCGGGCGGTCGTCTGCCTGTCGGCGCTGGTTCCTGCCAACAAGGTCGAGGCCATTCGCGGCCTCGGGGCGGATGTGCGCATCGTGGGAACGTCGCAGGACGACGCCATGCGCGAGGTCGAGCGTCTGGTGCGCGAGGAGGCAATGTGCTTCGTGCCGCCCTTCGACGATGCCGCCGTGATCGCCGGTCAGGGGACGCTCGGTCTGGAGATCGCGGACGACCTGCCGGAGACGGCTCTGGTTCTGGTGCCGCTGTCCGGCGGCGGGCTCGCTTCGGGCGTTGCCGCCGCGATCAGGGGCCGCCGGCCGGATGCCCGGATAATCGGCGTGTCGATGGAGCGCGGAGCGGCGATGGCGGCGAGCCTTGAAGCCGGGCGCCCGGTCGAGGTGCAGGAGGTCGAAACGCTGGCGGATTCGCTCGGCGGCGGAATCGGCCTCGACAACCGCCTGACCTTTCCGATGTGCCGCGCGCTGCTCGATGACGTGATCCTCCTCGACGAAGCGGAAATCGCCGCCGGCATCCGCCATGCGGCCAATGTCGAGGGCGAGGTCGTGGAGGGCGCGGGGGCGGTCGGCATCGCGGCCCTGCTCGCGGGCAGGATCAGGCCCCACGGCCCGACGGCGATCGTGGTTTCGGGGGGCAATATCGATCCGGCGGTTCATCGGGCGATTGTCGATGACGCCAAGGCGGGAGCAGCCTGATGGCGCGTGTACTCATCCTCACGGAAACCGATCTTCGCAAGGTCGTCCAACTCGACCGGGACGCGGTCGATTGCGTGGAACAGGCCTTCGTCGCGCTGGCGACGAAGGCGGTCGAGATGCCGCCGATCATGCGGCTGGATATTCCCGCCTCGCGCGGCGAGGTCGATGTCAAGACCGCCTATGTACCGGGTCTCGACAGTTTCGCCATCAAGGTCAGTCCCGGGTTTTTCAACAATCCGTCGCTAGGCCTGCCCAGCACCAACGGATTGATGCTGTTGCTGTCCGCCCATACCGGGCTGGTCGAGGCGGTCCTGCTCGACAACGGCTATCTGACGGATGTGCGCACCGCCGCCGCCGGCGCGGTGGCCGCGAAGCACCTCGCGCGCCCGGATGCCCGGATCGCGGCGATCCTCGGCGCGGGCATGCAGGCCCGTCTGCAATTGCGTGCGCTTGCGCTGGTCCGCCCGATCGAGGCGGCCCGGATCTGGGCGCGCGATGCGGCAAAGGCCGAACAGGCGGCGCGGGAACTGACGGCGGAACTCGGCTTTTCCGTTTCGGCGGAAGCGGATGCCGAGGCAGCCTGCCGGGACGCCGATATCATCGTGACGACCACGCCCGCGGACCGGCCCATACTCGACGCGGCATGGCTGCGGCCGGGCCAGCACGTCACAGCCATGGGTTCGGACGCCGAGCACAAGAACGAGATCGATCCGGCCGCCATCCCGCGCGCCGCGCCCTACGTCGCCGACAGTCTGAAGCAGACCCGGCGGCTCGGCGAACTGCATCACGCCATCGCCGCCGGACTGGCGACGGAGGCTGAGGATTTCCCCGAACTCGGCGCCGTCGTCTGCGGCCGCGCGGCGGGCCGCCGGTCGTACGAGGCGATCACCCTTTGCGACCTGACCGGAACCGGCGTGCAGGACACGGCCATCGCCACGCTTGCCCGCAAGCGCGCCGTTGTGGCCGGCGCGGGGCAGGCGATTGAAACTACAGCAGCATCAGGAGACCCATCGTGAGCGAACCGACCCTTCATTTCACCCGCTCCGAATATGCCGACAGGCTTGCCCGGACACGGCAGGCCATGGAAAAGGCCGGCGTCGATCTCGTCATCGTCACCGATCCGTCCAACATGAACTGGCTCACCGGCTATGACGGCTGGTCCTTCTATGTCCATCAATGCGTGCTGGTGCCGGGTTCCGGCGAGCCGATCTGGTACGGGCGCGGTCAGGATGCCAACGGCGCCAAGCGCACCGCGTGGCTCGGCCATGACAATATCATCGGCTATCCGGATCATTACGTGCAGTCCAATGAGCGTCATCCGATGGACCTGCTGTCCGGCATCATCGAGGAGCGCGGCTGGGGCAATGCCTCGATCGCGGTCGAGATGGACAATTACTGGTTCACCGCCGCGGCCTATGCCTCGCTCGTAAAGCATCTGCCGAACGCCCGCTTCAAGGACGCGCAGGGACTGGTGAACTGGCAGCGCGCCGTCAAGAGCGCGACGGAACTCGACTATATGCGCAAGGCCGGACGCATCGTCGAGGCCATGCACCGGCGGATCGTCGAGAAGGTCGAGCCGGGCATGCGCAAGTCCGATCTCGTCGCCGAAATCTACGATGCCGGCATTCGCGGCGTCGACGGCTTCGGCGGCGACTATGCGGCCATCGTTCCCCTGCTGCCGTCGGGCGCCGACGCCTCGGCACCGCACCTGACATGGGACGACAGGCCGATGAAGAGCGGCGAAGGCACCTTCTTCGAGATCGCCGGCTGCTACCGGCGCTATCATTGCCCGTTGTCGCGCACCGTATTCCTCGGCAAGCCGTCGCAGGCTTTCCTCGACGCGGAAAAGGCGACGCTGGAAGGCATGGAGGCCGGTCTCGCGGCCGCGAAGCCCGGCAACAGTTGCGAGGACATCGCCAACGCGTTCTTCGCGGTGCTGAAGAAATACGGGATCGTCAAGGATAACCGCACCGGCTATTCGATCGGCCTTTCCTATCCGCCGGACTGGGGCGAGCGGACCATGAGCCTGCGCCCCGGCGACCGCACGGAACTGCGGCCGGGCATGACCTTTCATTTCATGACGGGTCTCTGGCTCGAAACCATGGGCATGGAGATCACGGAAAGCATCGTCATCACCGAAACCGGCGTCGAATGCCTTTCCAGCGTTCCCCGCCGCCTCGTCGTGAAGTGATAGCCGGGATGAACGACATGACCATTCTTCCACGGCCATCACCGATCGCTCCGACCGTCGACTTCGACCGGGACGGCATCCAGCACGGCCATCTGCGCCTGCCGTGGTCGCGCGACGATTCCGCATGGGGATCGATCATGATCCCGATCTGCGTCGTCAAAAACGGGGAGGGGCCGACCGCGCTGCTGACGGGCGCCAACCACGGCGACGAATATGAAGGCCCGGTCGCGCTGTTCGACCTTGCCCGGACGCTGAAGCCGGAGGATGTCCGGGGCAGGGTCATCATCGTCCCGGCGATGAACTATCCCGCCTTTCAGGCGGGCACGCGCACGTCCCCGATCGACAGGGGCAATCTCAACCGGAGTTTCCCCGGCCGTCCCGACGGCGGCGTGACCGAGAAGATCGCCGATTACTTCACGCGCTTCCTGCTGCCGCGCGCCGATATCGTGCTGGATTTCCATTCGGGCGGCCGGACGCTCGATTTCCTGCCCTATGCGGCGGCGCATGCGCTGCCCGACAGGGAGCAGGAGAAAGCCTGTTTCGACGCGGTCGCGGCGTTTTCGGCGCCCTATTCCATGCGGATGATCGAGATCGACGCCGTCGGGATGTACGACACCACCGCCGAGCAGATGGGCAAGGTCTTCGTGACGACCGAGCTTTCGGGCGGCGGAACCATATCGGCGCGTACGGCTTCCATTGCCAGACGCGGCGTCATGAACGTTCTGAAGCAGGCCGGGATAGTCTCCGGCGCGCCGGAGATCGCGGCGACGCAATGGCTCGACATGCCGTCGTCGGATTGCTTCGTCTTTGCCGAGGCGGACGGGCTTTTCGAGCCGGTGCGGGAACTCGGCGACACGGTTGCGCAGGGAGAGATCATCGCGCGCATCCATCCGATCGGGCGTACCGGATCGGTACCCCTCGACTATCGCGCGGCGCTGGACGGTGTCCTTGCCGCGCGTCATTTTCCCGGCCTCATCAAGACCGGGGATTGCCTGGCCGTCGTGGCAGTCCTGACGAAGGCCCCCTGAAGTGCCGCGTCGCGACGGCGCGGCGCGGATTGCAATCCCGCCAAGGCGGAGACCCGGAAAACCGGGCAGCCAGATGGCGGGACCCAACCACAGAGGAGAGAACAATGAAATCGAATCTTTATCGCAGTCATGTCGCCAAAGGTCTGGCCGCCATCGGTCTGACGTTAGGCCTTGCCGTATCCGCCCATGCGGCCAGTCTGGAGCAGATCAAGAAGGACGGGTACATCCGTGGAGCGACGGCGAATGAAGTGCCCTACGGCTACATGGACACCAATGGTGCAGCCAAGGGCATCGGCCCGGACGTGGCGGCGGCGGTGTTCAAGTCCATGGGCGTCAAGGAGATCGACTGGACGGTGACGCCGTTCGGCTCGCTGATCCCGGGTCTGAAGGCCCGGCGCTTCGATTTCGTCGCCGCCGAGCAGAACATCCTGCCGGACCGCTGCAAACAGGTCCAGTTCACCACCCCGAATTCGAGCTACGGCGAGGGGCTGCTGGTGCCCAAGGGCAATCCGAAGAACCTGCATTCCTATGACGACATCAAGAAGGACCCGTCGCTGAAGATCGCGATCGTATCGGGCGCCGACCAGCTCGATTTCGCCCACGGCCTCGGCATCCCCGATTCCCAGATCGTCATGATCCAGGCCAATGCGGATGCGCCCTCCACGGTCCAGACCGGCCGCGCCGATGCCTATGCCGCAACCGAGCTCACGGTTGCGGAACTGGTGAAGAACGACACGAGCGGCAAGCTGGAGCAGGCCGAGCCGTTCACCGATCCGGTCATCAACGGCAAGTCCGTCAGAAGCTATGGCGGCTTCGACTTCCGGCCGGAGGACAAGGGCCTGTTCAAGGCGTTCAACACCGCGCTTGCCGCGTTCAAGAAGACGGACGACTACAAGAAGATCCTTATGTCGTACGGGCTGAGCAGCGAGAGCGTCGAGGCCGCGCGCACCAAGACCACCGCGGACCTTTGCGCGGGCAAGTGAAGCGAGCACGATCCGGCAGTGGCCTGCGGGCCGCCGCCGGATCGTCCGGCCTCTTCCCCTGCCTGGAGCATCGGACCGAAAAGTGGAATCCGGTTTTCGGATCATCCGATGCTCAAACAAAAAGATAGATCGTCACAATGCGCCTGATAAAGCGCACGACGATCTAACGGAGATGACCCGGACATGAACTGGACACACTATCTGCCGGTATTGCTGAAAGGCGCGGAGGTGACGGCCGTCATCGCCGTCGCATCGATGCTGCTCGGCGCGGTCCTGGCCTTTGCCGCCGGTCTGGCGCGTTTCGCCGGGGGGCGCCTGCTGTCGTGGATCGCGCTCACCTATATCGAGATATTCCGCGGCACGTCGCTGCTGGTGCAGCTCTTCTGGCTCTATTACGCGCTGCCGCTGATCGGGATTTCCTTCGATCCCGTCACGACCGGCATCGTCGGTCTGGCGCTCAACATCGGGGCCTATGGCGCGGAAGTGGTGCGCGGCGCGCTGCAATCCGTTCCCGATACGCAGCACGAGGCGGCGAGGGCGCTGAATTTCCGGCCGCGGCAGGCGCTGTTCCATATCGTCCTGCCGCAGGCCGTGGTCGAGATGATGCCGGCCTTCGGCAACCTCGCCGTCCAGAACCTGAAGGATACGGCGCTGGTGTCGCTGATCTCCATCAGCGACCTGACGTTTCAGGCGCAGCAATTGCGCAATATCACGCTGGACAGCGTCACCATCTATTCGCTGACGCTCGTGGGGTATTTCATCATGGCGCTGGTTCTGGCCGGCTTCATGCGCTGGGTGGAGAGGCTCTGCCGCCGCGGTGCGGCTTTCCCAGGGAGGGTGCCGGCATGATGTACGGTTTCGCCTGGGATACGTCCTCGACACTGGCCTTCGCGTGGTCGATCCTGCCGATCCTCGGCATCGGCCTGATCGTCACGCTGGAGGCGGCGGCGGCCGGATTTGCCATCGCCCTCGTTCTCGGCCTCGTCTTCGCGCTGCTGCGGCGCAGCCGCTTCGCGGTGATCTCGTGGCCCACGGCCTTCATCATCGAGTTCCTGCGCGACACGCCGCTGCTGGTGCAGCTTTTCTTCCTCTATTACGTTCTGCCGAATTACGGCATCGTCCTGCCCGCCTTCCTGACCGGCGCGCTGGCGCTCGGCCTGCAATATTCGGCCTATACGTCGGAAGTCTATCGCGGCGGGCTGGATGCCGTGCCGGTCGGGCAGTGGGAGGCCGCGACGGCGCTCAATCTCACGCGCGGGCGCACCTATCGGGACATCATCATCCCGCAGGCGATCCCGCGCATCGTGCCGGCGATGGGCAACTATCTCGTCTCCATGCTCAAGGAAACGCCGGTCCTGTCGGTCGTCACTGTGGTCGACATGCTCAACCTCGCCAATCTCATCGGCGACCGTACCTTCGAATATCTGGTGCCGCTCTCCCTCGTCGGCCTGATCTTCCTCATCCTCACGCTCGTCTGCTCGGCGGCCATCCACTGGCTGGAGAAGACGTTGCCGAAAAACGGGATTGCCCTCAGATGACGCAGCAGCCTCTTATCCGCTTTCAGGACGTCACCAAGCGCTACGGCAGCCTCACCGTGCTCGACCGGTTCTGTTTCGACGTCGCGCCCGGCGAGAAGGTGACGTTGATCGGGCCTTCCGGTTCCGGCAAATCGACGGTGCTGCGCATCCTGATGACGCTCGAACCGTTTCAGGAGGGGACGCTGCATATGGCCGGCATGTCCTATCATCAGGAAAACGGCCGCGGGCCGTTTCAGGCCGGCGAGGCGCATCTGCGCCAGATCCGCACCCATGTCGGCATGGTGTTCCAGAGCTTCAACCTGTTCCCGCACATGACGGTGCTGCGCAACATCGTCGAGGCGCCAATGCGGGTGCTGGGTCTGGGGCGAACAGAAGCCGAATGCCGCGCGGTGGATCTGCTGCGCATGGTCGGGCTTTCGGAGAAGAAGGACCACTATCCGAGCCAGCTTTCCGGCGGCCAGCAGCAGCGCGTGGCGATTGCCCGCGCGCTCGCCATGCGGCCGCGCGTGCTATTGTTCGACGAGCCGACCTCGGCGCTCGACCCGCAGCTTGTCGGCGAGGTGCTCGGCGTCATCCGCGATCTCGCGCACGAGCACGACCTCACCATGCTGCTCGTCACCCACGAGATGCGCTTCGCGCGCGAGGTCTCCGACCGCGTCTGCTTCTTCGACAAGGGACGCATCTGCGAACAGGGGAAGCCCGAGGAGATCTTCAGCGCGCCAAAGGAAGAACGCACCAAGGAATTCCTGCGCTCCGTCCTCTAGCGACTAAACGATGGACCCCACGTCGAAGACGGGGGGCAATTGCTCGAAGACGCCGCGAACGGTCTCCAGCGCCGAGCGCAGGGCCGGGTGCGACAGGCGGCCGCCAAGGCAGATGCGGATGCCGCCGGCCGGGCGCTCCCCGCCGGAGACGAACGGATCGGAAGGCGTGACGGCGACACCCTTGCGGGCAAGCGCGCGGACTAGACCCTCTTCCGTCCATCGCTCGGGCACCGACAGCCACGCGCATAGCGACAGGGGATGACTGCCGGCCACGAAGGGCGCCAGCACCGCCGACACGATTGCCTGCCGGGCCTCGGCCTCGCTTCTCTGGATGGCGATCAGGGCTTCGGCCGTCCCGTCCATAACCCAGCGCGACGCCATTTCGGCAACGACGTTGGTGGCGCTCCATGCGGTGACCCGGAGGATCGAGGCGGCGCGGATGGAATAGTGCCCCGGCACGACCAGATAGCCGGTGCGCAACCCCGTCATGACCGACTTCGTGAAGCTCGTCACGAAGAAGCCGAGTTCCGGCAGCAGGTCCGTCATGGAAGGCAGCGGGTCGCGCAGCATCGGCTTGTAGACTTCGTCCTCGATGACGAAGATGCCGTGCCGGCGCGCTATGTCGGCAATCGCATGCCGGCGTTCCGCTCTCATGACATGACTGGTGGGGTTGCCGAGCGAGGGAATGATGACGAGAGCCGACACGTCCCCGACCGCGCAGGCGGCCTCGAACGCATCGGGCAGGATTCCCTCGCGGTCGGTCGGAAGGCCGCGCAGGGTGAAGCCCAGCACATTGGCAAGGCCGATGATGCCGTGATCGGTCAGGTTCTCGGTCAGCACCACGTCGCCGGGCCGCACGACCGAGGCCACCGCCAGAAAAAGACCGTGGGCCGCGCCGTTGGTGATGAGAATCCGGTCGGGATCGGCATTGACCGATAGCTTCGCCAGCCAGACCCGCGCAGCGGCGCGGTGGGCGTCGAGGCCGGCGATCGGGCGGCACGGCCGCATGAAGCTGCTGTTGTCGCTCCCGGCAAGGGCCCGCATGAGTTCACGCGCCGCGCGCTCGTGCGCCTCCGTATAGGCGGCCCGGATGATGGAAAGATCGGCGCTGCCGCTCGGGTCGCGGTCGAGCATGAAACTGTCGGCGCGCTCGGTGACGCGGCTGCGCACGAAGGTGCCGCGGCCCACTTCCCCGCGCAGATAGCCGCGCCGTTCCGCCTCCTTGTAGCTGAGGCTCACGGTCTGGACCGATATGCCCAGCATATGGGCGAGATCGCGATGCGGCGGCATCCGCGTGTGAACGGGCAGGACGCCATCGTCTATGTCGGCAATGATCTTGTCGGTGAGCTGCTTGTGCTTGGTCACGCCCTTGCGAAGCTGAAGGGCTGGTTTCCAGGCACCGTTGTCCTGGCCGTTTGAATCATGACGATACATGGATTGATCCGCTACAATCGGGATAATCCATGTACACCATTCCATGGGGCATGGCGATGGCGGAATGAAATCGCGCAACGCATTGTCAACAACGCATTGCGCGATCGCTTCGCGGAGCAGGGCGGCATTCCTGCCGCCCGAAGCTGGTTCAAAGGTTTGAAAACACGCTTTCGACCGCGTCGGCGGTGGCCTTCACGACCACATCGGCCTCCTCGCGCGTCAGGCACAGCGGCGGCGCGAAGCCGAGTATATCGCCCTGCGGCATGGCCCGGCCGATCACGCCGCGCTCCAGCAGGGCCGCCGCCACCTGCGGCCCGACCTTTTTCGCCGGGTCGAAGAACCTGCGATCATCCCTGTCTTCGACGAATTCGATGGCCGCCATCAGCCCGTCGCCGCGCACTTCGCCGACATGCCGGTGGCCGCCGACCGCATCGGCAAGCGCGGCGCGGAAATAGGCGCCCGTCGAGCCGGCATTTTCCACGATGCCCAGTTCGTCGATCAGTTCGAGATTGGCGACGCCGGCGGCCGCGCAGATCGGATGGGCGGAATAGGTCCAGCCATGGCCGATGGCGCCAAGCTCGTCCGAACCCTTCACCAGAACCTCCCATACCTTGTCCGAAACGATGGTGCCGGAAAGCGGCGCATAGGCGGAAGTCAGCCCCTTGGCGATGGTGATCAGATCGGGCTTCATGCCGTAATGCACCGAGCCGAACATCGTGCCCAGACGGCCGAAGCCGGTGACCACTTCGTCGGCCACGAGCAGGATGTCGTATTTGTCGAGCACGGCCTGAATCTTCTGCCAGTAGGTCGTCGGCGGCGGAACGATGCCGCCCGTGCCGAGGATCGGCTCGCCGATGAAGGCGGCAATCGTTTCGGGGCCTTCGGCGAGGATCATTTCCTCCAGCTTGTCGGCGCAATATTGCGCGAACTGCTCCTCGTCCATCGACCGGTCCGGGCGGCGGAAGAAATAGGGCGCTTCCGTATGCAGGATCGGCGCGCGGGGCAGGTCGAAGGCCTTGTGGAAGACCTCCAGACCGGTGAGGCTTCCCGTCATGACGCCCGAGCCGTGATAGCCGCGCCAGCGCGAGATGATCTTCTTCTTTTCCGGCCGGCCCAGAATGTTGTTGTAGTACCAGATGAGCTTGATGTTGGTCTCGTTGGCGTCCGAGCCGGAAAGGCCGTAATAGACGCGGCTCATGCCGGGCGGCGCGCGGTCGATGATCATCTTGGACAGCGTGATCGAGGCTTCCGTGCCGTGGCCGACATAGGCGTGGTAATAGGCGAGGTTTTTCGCCTGCTCGGCAATCGCGTCGGCTATTTTCTGCCGGCCATAGCCGACATTGACGCAGTAAAGGCCGGCGAAGGCGTCGAGGCTTTTCCGGCCGTCGGTATCGGTAATGTAGACGCCCTCGGCCCCGGAGATGATGCGGTTCGGGCTTTCGCCGCGCGCGTGCATTCCCATATGGGTCGAGGGATGAAAGAAGTGGTCCCTGTCCCAGGCGTTCAGTTCGTTGCGCTTGTCCAGCATGATGTTTTCCTTTTCTGAAACGGGATGGGGCGTCAGGCGGCCGTGTCGACGCACAGATATTTGAGTTCGGTGAAGGCTTCGATGCCGTGGCGGGAGCCTTCCCGGCCGAGGCCGGATTGCTTCCAGCCGCCGAAGGGGACCGGGCCGCCCGTGATCTTCACGCGGTTTATGGCCACCATGCCGTATTCCAGCGCCCGGCCCAGCCGCATCTGCCGCGCGCCGTCCCTGGTCACGACATAGGCGACGAGGCCGTATTCCGTATCGTTGGCGCGGGCGACGACCTCGGCCTCGCTGTCGAAGGCAGTCACCGCTGCGACGGGGCCGAAGGTTTCCTCGCGCATGATCAGGGCGTCCGGCGAGGGATCGACGAGCAATGTCGGCTCGAAGAAGAGCGGACCGGCCGGATGGCGCTTCCCGCCCGTGACAAGCCGCGCGCCGCGCTTCAGCGCGTCGGCGACCTGTTCCTCGACTTTCGCGACGGCGCGCTCGTGCATGAGCGGGCCGATATCGACGGCATCGTTCAATCCGTTCCCGACCCGGAGCGCCGCGATACGCTTGCCGAAGGCCGCGACGAAGGCGTCCATGATCGCGCGCTGAACGAAGATGCGGTTCGCGGCCAGACAATCCTGCCCGGATGTCGCGAATTTGGCGGCGATAGCGATATCGACGGCCCGGTCGAGATCGGCATCGTCGAAGACGATCAGCGGCGCGTGGCCGCCAAGCTCCATTACCAGCCGCTTCATGCTGGCCGCGCATTGGCCGGCGATCTGTTTCCCGATGCCCGTCGAGCCGGTGAAGCTCAAGGCCCTGACCCGCGCATCGTCGCAAAAGGCGCCGACGATGGTCGCGGCATCGCCGGTGAGCACGTTGAAGACGCCGGAGGGAAGACCGGCGCGTTCGCCCAGTTCCGCAAGCGCGAGCGCCGACAGCGGCGTTTCCGAAGACGGGTGCGCCACGACGGTGCATCCGGCGGCGAGTGCCGCGGCGGCCTTGCGTGTGATCATGGCGGCGGGAAAGTTCCATGGCGTGACGATCCCGACGACGCCCAGCGCCTCCCGGCGCACGATCATCTCGGTATCGGGCAGGTGACTGGTCACGCCCTCGATATTGATCCTTTTGGCTTCCTCGGCGTACCATTCGATAAAGCCTGCGGCATAGTCGATTTCGCCGCGGGATTCGGCCAGCGGCTTGCCCTGTTCCAGCGTCATGACGAGCGCCAGATCCTCCCGCGCCTCGATCATCAGTTCGTACCATCTGCGCAGGATCGCCGCGCGCTGCTGCGGCAGGAGCGAACGCCAGCCGGCAAAGGCCTTCGCCGCCGCGTCGACGGCGGCGAACGTCTCGGCCCTGTCGAGGCTGGCGACCCATGCAAGCGTTGCGGAAGACGCGGGATCGGCGACCTCGAAGCTTCCGCCGGCCTTGCCCGCGACCCAACGGCCGCCGACATAGGCAAGGTCTCGCAGCAAATGCCGGTCGCTCAGCCTCGACAGGGCTTCATGACGGGCGGTGCGGGCGTGGAGCGCGGTCATCGGCAGGCCTCTTTTTCCAGATGTCCTATGCTCCCACGAAATGCCGCGAGAGATTGTCCATTGGCGATGGCCGGAGCAGACAAAGGGCCTAAAGAGAGAGGGGCCGGTAGAGAGTCTCTCTATTCGTCGCCGCGCGATTCTGGGGAAAGCAGGTCCGTGACCGGGAGCGTCGCTTCCTCTTTCACGGTCTTGGTCACGATATAGGTGAAATAGCGCTCGATGCCGATGTCGCGGTCGAGGAGGCCGTCGATCAGGCGCTGATAGGCATCGATATTGGCGGCCATGATCTTGAGGATGTAATCGACGCCGCCGCCGACCGCCCAGCAGGCCACGATCTCGGGCGTGGCCGCGACCGCGCGTTCGAAGCGGTCGAAGTCGGCCTGCCGGTGATTGGCGAGGGTGAGTTCGACCATGACGCTGGCGATCGGAGCCAGCCGGCGCAGCGACAGATGCGCATGATAGCCGGTGATGATGCCGGCTTTTTCCAGCTTCCGCAGGCGCAGCCAGCAGGGCGTGGGCGACAGGCCCGCCTTTTCCGCCAGCGCCAGCTTGGTGATGCGGCCATCGCGCTGAATGGCGTCCAGTATCCGCAGATCGATTGCGTCAAGTTTCATTTTCGAGAACTGCTATATGTCCACCCATGGTTCCGTGACCAATGGCATTCAAAAGCCGGACTGACAAGCGCCATCCGGCTTCAGGGCCGGAAAGGGATCACGCTCCCGCGTTCGATCAGGGGCGCTTGCAGCACGATGCGCGCGGGCACGTCGTTTCCACCGCCGAGATGCAGGAGCATGCGTTCGGCCGCCGCCCGGCCCATCTCATAAGCCGGGTTCACGATGCCGGTGATCGGAGGCTGAAAGACCGAATACCAATCCTGATCGTCGAAGGCGATGAGCGAAATGTCGTCCGGGACGCGCAATCCGGCCTTTTTCAGCCCGACCAGCGCGCCGAGGGTCATCATGTTGTTCGTCACGAAAAGCGCGGTCGGACGATCCGGCAGCCGCGTCAATGCGCCCATCGCTTTTTCTCCGCCGGTCGCCAGAAGATCGGCGCGAAAGACATAGTCTTCCCGGAATTCCATGCCGGCCATCATCAGCGCCTCGCGATACCCCTCCAGCCGCTGCACGTCGAAGGAGGCGATGAGCGGGCCGGTGACGATGCCGATATGCCGGTGGCCATGACCGACGAGGTATGAAACCGCCGTCCGGGCCGCCGCCCGGTTGTCGATCACAACGGCGTCGAGATCGAGGTTCGCAATGTCGGAATCCACCAGCACCACCGGTATGCCCTGGCTTTGCGCCCGCAGGATATGCGTGCCCGCCATGGCCGACGAAGCGATGATCATGCCGTCGATCTGCTTCTTGGCCAGCAGTCCCACCAGCTCCTTTTCACGCTCTATCCTGTTGCCGCTATTGGCGAAAATGACGCTATACCCATCTTCCGCGAGGCGCGACTCCACCCCGCTCGCCACGCCGCCGAAGAAGGGGTTGGAAACATCGGCGACGACCAGCCCCACGGTGTGGGTCTGCCGGCTGCGCAGGCTCGCCGCTACCGAGTTGACGACATAGCCGAGGCGCTGCGCGGTCTCCGTCACCAGCGCCGCCGTCTCCGCGGCGTAGCCGCCTTCCATGCCGGAGAGCACGCGCGACACCGTCGCCTTGGAAACCCCCGCCACTCTGGCGACGTCGTCCATCGTCGGCCGCCTGATGCGGCCATCCGCTTTTTCCGGAGGTCTGGCGCGCGTTTTCTTCTTCATTTACGCGGAATCGGTCAGCACCTTTTCAGGGCTGGCGATCTGGTTGCCGATCAGGACGAGGATATCGGGTTCGATCTGGCCGTCGTCGACATCGAACGTACCGCAGCGGACGATCATCTGGCGCAGCGGAATGTCGCGTGTAATGCGCTCGAGCACCACTCTCGAAGCGGTCGGCTTGCCGCTCGACGTGCTGTAGGAACTCTGGATGCCGGTCAGGAAGCGCTGGCCGGGACGTTGCAGGCACGAGAAAGCCGCGTGGCCGATGCAGCTTTTCATGACCCGCTCATATTCGATATTGAACAGACAGCCGGACAGGGCGGTCATCACGCCATCGTATTTCAGCGTGGTCAGGCGCTGCGAGCCGTTGGAGCGATGCCGGATGCGCTCCAGCAGGCGGGTGACGAAAACGCCGTCCTTTTCCCGGATGGAGAACAGGCTGCGGAGGACGCGGCCGGAGCCGTCGAAAGTGTAGTTGTAGCGGAAATAGAAACCCTCGTATTTCTTCAGAATGTCGTTGCCCGGATGCAGGAGGGCGGAGATCGCTTCGAGCGGGCTGTTCCCGTCGCCGTCCGAAACGGTCCGCCGGCCGGCGCGATGGCCTTCCACGATGGCGCGCAATTCTGAAGGCGGCAGGAATATTTCGTCGATGTCCACGCCGAAGAAATCCGATGTGCGCTTCAGCACATGGATGGAGGGATTGATCTGCCCCGAAAGATACTTGTTGAACTGCTGCCGGTTGACGCCGATCTTGCGGCAGACATGCGAGATGGAGGGGTAGAACGAGCACAGATATCTGAGGTTTACGGAAATGAACCCCGACTGCGGATCGGGTTTGCGGGACGCCGTTTGTACAGAAGACTGCCGTGCCAAGAGCGCTCTCGCCGGATTTTGAGCATATGTGCTTAAACTAGCGGAGAATTGCGAAATTGTCCAATACCTTATGTGCGGTATTGTCTCCCTCGACAACAACGCTTTTCTGCCGGGAGCCGGTTCGCGGGGACCGGGCAGCTACGCTTGAGGGTGCGTCATGTTTCATTCCTCTCCCGAGCCGGGCATCGCGCCTTCCGATCCGTCGTGGTGGTTCGCGGATGCGCTGAAGCAGGAGGGCGGCGAGCCGCCCGCGCCCGGCCTGACCGGAGAGATCGCCGTCGACGTCGCTGTGGTGGGCGGCGGTTATACCGGAATGTGGACGGCGCTGGCCCTCAAGAGACGCAAGCCCGATCTTCGCGTCGCGCTCATCGAGGCGTCGCTGTGCGGCGGTGAGGCCAGCGGCAAGAACGGCGGCGTCGTGCACGGCTACTGGGCGTCGCTGCCCGGACTGATCGAACTTCTGGGCCCCAACGGCGCGCTGGCCATCGCGCGTGCCGGCGCCAGAGCGCAGGCCGGGCTTCGCGCATTCGCGAAGGAGGCCGACCGCGACGTCTGGCTGCGCGAGGGCGGCAGCCTGCGCGTCTCCACCACGCCGTCGCAGGATATCAAGGTGGCGCGCATGGTCGAGGCGGCGCGCGGGCTGGGCGTGGCGGACATGGCGCAGCCACTGTCCCCGGCGGAACTGGCCGCACGCTTCCGGTCGCCGGTTTTACGCGGCGGGGTATACCTGCCGGAAGGCGGCACGGTCCACCCCGCCCGGCTCGCCCGCGCCCTGCGCAAGGCCGTCATCCGCGCCGGCGTTCAGCTTTACGAGAACACGCGCATGACCGGTCTCGACAGGAGCACCGGGAGCGCCCCCAGCCGGGTGCGCACGGCGCAGGGCCAGATCGTCGCCCGCGAGGTCGTGCTGGCGACCAATGTGGGGCTGGCCTCCGATCCGCATATCAAGCCCCATGTGACGGTGTTCTCCAGCTTCGCGCTGATGAGCGAGCCGGCGCCCGACAGGCTGGAGGCAATGGGCTGGACCGACGATCTCGGCATCGCCGACCTGCGCATGTTCGTGCATTATTTCCGCAAGACCGCGGACGGCCGCGTCCTGATCGGAACAGGGGGAGGGCCGCTCGGCTATAACGGCAACCCCGCAGCCCGGCATCTTCGCGAGGACAAACCGGCCGTCGTGCGCGTGGAACGGGGACTGAAGCGCCTGATCCCGGCATTCGCGGACGTGCCGGTCGCCGGATCGTGGGGCGGTCCCATCGATATCTCCTCCGACCGCATTCCGTTCTTCGGGACCTTTCCCGGCACGCGGGTTCATTATGGCTGCGGCTTTTCCGGGCACGGGGTCAATCCCACCTATATCGCCGGCCAGTGCCTGGCCTCGCTGGCGCTGGGCGAACGCAACATGTGGACCAGCCTGCCGCTGTGCACGCGCGACCTGCCGCGCCTGCCGCCCGAGCCGTTTCGCTTTCTCGGCGGCTACGCCATCCGGCGGGCGATCATTTCCTGCGAGGATGCCGAGGAACGCGGGGAGAAGGGATCGCCGCTCGCCCGTGGCGTGTCCATGCTCCCGCGTCTCTTCGGCCTCAGGATCGGCACGCGCTGAAACTGCTGGTTGCTAAAAGCATAATTACCCTCCTTTATGTAGAATTTTCAAGATATGGCGGCGTATCACGAAAGAAACTCCTTTAGATGGGGGTTCGTTCTTTTGTTTTTTCAATCTATACAATAATCGTAACTTTCATTGCGCACATATGCGTCAATATGCAAAAGATTGCGAAATTGAAAGCCCGGATGCTTGTTGTAGAATTCATAAAGTAACTTTCGGAGGCGAAGCCTGAAGCATTCCGGGCTGGCCTGGTGCGAAATGCCTGAAAACAACGAGATGGAGCGGAGGCTTTCAGTGAAGTGTGATGCGATCGTAATCGGTGGCGGCGTCGTGGGCCTGAGCGCCGCGCTGTGCCTTCTGGAAGCCGGATTGAAGCAAGTGCTGATCCTGGAGCGTCAGGTTCTGGCGTCGGGCGGCACAGGACTGGGCACGGGGTCGGTCCATACGCAGCGGTGGTTCGCCACCGACTCCGACCTCGTCCTGCGCAGCAAGCACATTATTTCGCAGATTTCTGAGCGCAGCGGCGGGGTGTTCCAGCTTTTCAGCGTCGGGCGGCTCACCGTGGTGGGTGAGGCCGATGCGCAGATCGTGGTCGATTACGGCCGGCACCTGCGCGATTGCGGCATCGAGGCGGTCGAGCTTTCGCCCGAGGCCCTGCTCAAGCGCTATCCGGGCATGAACGTCTCCGACGTCGGCGCGGCCCTGTTCACGCCCGAGGACGGCGTGGTCTATCCTCCCGCGATGATCTGGGCGCTGGCCGGCGCGATCCGGCGGGCCGGCGGCAATATATGGGAGGGCTGCGGCGCGAGCCGCATCGTCATCGAGAACGGCGCGACGCGCGGGGTGCAGCTATTGAACGGCGACGTGCTGGAATGCGGCCGCGTGGTGGTGGCCGCCGGGGTCTGGTCGCGGCGCGTGCTGCAATCCTCGGGGCTCGACCTCGCGCTCAAGCATTCCATCACCCACAACACGGTCGTCACCGTCGGGCGCGTCGATCGCTGGAGCGAGGTGCCGTCGCTGCTCGACGGCGTGCAGGGGATCATCGCCATCCCGCGCAACCCCGGCACCATCATGTCCGCCAACACGGCCGGCGAATACGAATCGCCGAGCGCCACCGCCGAACGGGTGCTGAACGCGACCACGGTCGAACTGCGCGAGGCGAGCGAGGTTTTCCGGCAGGAAACCGCCGTCCAGCAGCGTGAGGTGATGATGCAACTGCGCCACCGCTACAGGGACTACGACATTCGCGGCGTCGTCGGCCACTGGGCCGGCCTTCTGGACGGGACGCCCGACAACCATCCCTATATCGGCCCCTATCCGGGCGTCGGCGGCCTGTGGGTTGGCTGCGGCCTCACCGGCTACGGCGTGCAGCGCGGCCCCGGCGTGGGCGAGACGCTGGCCGCGCTCGCCATGGACAAGGAGCCGCAGGTGGACGTCAGTCATTACGGTCTGGGGCGCTTCGACGCGAAGCGCGACTTCAGGATCGACCTCAGCAGCGACAATCCATTCGCGGGATTCAGGACCACGCCCGCATGATGAAGGAAGTTTTGCATTCGCCACACGGAAACCGGAACAGGGAGGGACGAAAGACGGCACGTTTTATAAGGTGAGCGAAGCCGCCGGACCGGGTCCGGGCTTCTGCTTCCCGCAAGTCCTGCCCGACAATACCTGCATTGAAACAACAAATAACAGCAATGTAGTTCAGGGAACACAGAGGAGATTCATGCGATGAAACTTGCAAAGCTTGTCAGTCTGCTGGCCGCCGGGGCTTTTGCCCTTTTCGGCGTCGTCGGCGTCTCTTCCGCCCTAGCGGCGGATCCGGTCACCATCGCCTATCAGCCGCTCGTTGCCATCCCGCAAGGCGCGATGAAGCAGGAAAAATGGTTCGAGAAAGCCGCCGGCGTACCGGTGGAGTGGAAGAATTTCAGCTCCGGCGCCGACGTCAACACCGCCTTCGCCGCCGGCGCGGTCGATATCGGGCTGGTCGGCCTGCCGGCCTTTGTGTCGGGCGTGGCGCAGGGCATTCCCTACAAGCTGATCATGCTCTACGACGTGCCCGGCTCCATGTCGGGCCTGGTGGTGCGCGAGGGATCGGGCATCAAGACGGTGGCCGACCTCAAGGGCAAGCGCATCGGCGTGCCGTTCGGCTCGGGCGCCGACTACATGCTGCAGGGCGCGTTGAAGGAAAACGGCCTGACGGCGGATGACGTCTCGCTGGTCAACCTCCAGCCGCAGCCCATCGTCGCCGCCTGGACCACGGGCCAGATCGACGCCGCCTATATCTGGTCGCCGATCCTGACCAAGCTTCTGGAGCAGAAGGGCAAGCTGATCCTCACCGACGGCGACATGGCCAAGAAGGGCTATTTCGCCGGCGACGTCGGGCTGGTGTCCGACAAGTTTGCCAAGGAGCATCCCGACCTGGTCAAGGCCTGGGTGGAACAGAACCTGCGCGCGGTGGCTTGGGTCAACGGCGACAAGCCCGGCGTCTATGACGCGATGATGAAGGAGTACGAGCTGACGCCGGAGCAGTTCAAGCTGTCGGCGCTGCCGCCGGCCAACGTCTTCCCGACGCGTGACGAGCAGCTCGCGCCGCAATGGTTCGGCGATGGGGCCAAGGGCATCATCAAGGCTTCGGCGCGCATCGGCGAGTTCCTCAAGGCCAACAAGCTCATCACCACGGCGCCGACCGAAGCGCAGTTGACCGAGCGGGTGGATCCGGGCTTTCTTGAAAAGGCGACCACTCCGAAAGCGCCTTGACCGAACCATAAGGCGGGCGGCGCGGCGGACGCGCCGTCGCGCCACGGGGTCATCCTGTCCATTCGCGCAAATGGAGACGCAAGCTCATGGGCGACAAGAACTCCAATAATACTTCCTATCCCCGTTACGTGATCTGGGGGGTCAGCGGCCTGTCCGTTCTGGCCTTCCTCGTCATCTGGGACGTGGCCGCGAATTCCGGCGGTGTTTCGGCCACCTTCCTGCCCTCGCCGTCGGCTGTCTGGGGAGCGCTGGTCGACGCGCAGACGCAGGGCTATCGCGGCTTCACCATCCTCGACCACACCGCCTTCAGCCTCTACCGCGTCTTTTCGGGCTTCGCGCTCGCGGTGCTGCTCGGCGTGCCGGTCGGCCTGCTGATGGGCCGCTACGAGCTTCTCCATGCCGCCATCGATCCCTTCGTGGAGTTTTTCCGGCCGCTGCCGCCGCTCGGCTACTACATGTTGCTGGTGCTGTGGCTGGGGATCGGCGAATCGTCGAAGATCGTGCTTCTGTTCCTCACCGGCTTTCCGGTCATGGTCGTGTCGGCCTCGGCGGCGGTGCGTAACGTGCAGCAAAACCACCTCAGGGTCGCCCGTTCGCTCGGCCTCAACGAACGGCAGGTGTTTTGGTCGGTGATCTTCCCGTCCACGCTGCCGGCCCTTTTCACGGCGGCGCGGTTGACCATCGGCGTTACCTTCGGTTCGCTGGTCGCCGCCGAAATCGTCGCCGCAACGCGGGGCCTCGGCTTCGTGATCCTCAATTCGAGCCAGTATCTTCGTACGGAGTATGTCTTCATGGGAATTCTGATCGTCGGCGTGATCGCCATGATCCTTGACAAGCTGGCCTCGACGGTCGAGCGCTGGGTGGTGCCATGGGCGGGCAGGGGATGAGCATGCACGGTTCCTTCACATCCGGGCGCGCGGCGGTATCCACCGACGTGCCGCTTCTCGATCTGCGCGGCATCAAGGTGCAGTTCGGCGACCTCATGGCGCTGGGCGGCATCGACCTGCAAATCAGGGAGGGCGAATTCGTCGCCGTCGTCGGCCCGTCGGGCTGCGGCAAGAGCACGCTGATGCACGTCATCGCCGGCTTCACGCGGCCCACCGGCGGCTCGATCCTGCTCAACGGCAAGCCGATCACCGCGCCCGGCGCCGACCGCACGGTGGTGCTGCAACAGGCGACGCTGTTTCCATGGCTCACGGTGCGCAAGAACGTGGAGCTGGGGCCGCGCGCCCGCGGCGTGCCGGAAAAGGAGCGCAATCGCCTCGTCGAGCATTATCTGGAGCTGGTCGGCCTGTCGAACGCCATGAACCGGCGGCCCTACGAATTGTCGGGCGGCATGCAGCAGCGCGTGTCGCTGGCCCGCGCGCTCGCCAACGACACCAAGATCCTGCTGGTGGACGAGCCATTCGGCGCGCTGGACGCGCTGACGCGGGAAAAGATGCAGCGCGAGATCGTGCGCATCTGGCACGAGACGGGCAAGACGGTGCTGTTCATCACCCATGACGTGGAGGAAGCCGCCTTCTGCGCCACCTCCATCGTGGTGATGGGCGCCAATCCCGGCCATGTCATCGAGCGGATCGACGCGCCCTTCTCGCGCATGTACGCCACGCACCAGATGAAGGCGCGCGCCATCCGCTCGCTGCCCGATTATATCGAACTGCGCGAAAGCGTGCTGCGCAAGGTGCTGGGACCGGAGGTGGACGAGGACTGAGGCCCGGCTTCTACGGCGGCCTACCGCGTGAGCCGGGCAAAATCCGCGATGGTCTTTCCGGGGCTTTTACAACGCGCTTGGAGCGCCGATCCGATGGGATCAGATCGGCGCTCTATCTATTTGTTTTTACGCGCATCTATTCCGAAAACCGTTTCACACTTTTCGGGACGCGCTGAGCGCCGCCTCGACCGAGGCGAGGAAGCGGTCGGCCTCGGGCTTCTTCAACACCAGCGGCGGGCGGATTTTCAGAATGTTGGCCCCCGGCCCGGTGGCGCTGATCAGCACGCCGTTGCGGCGCATGTGGTTGACCAGCGACGCGGCCATGCGGGCGTTGGGCGCGTTGGTTTCGCGGCTCTCCACGCATTCGACCGCGAGGAACAGGCCGGCCCCGCGCACGTCGCCGACATCGTCGCGGCCCGCCGTCAGTTGCGTGAGACCCTGCTTGAGGTAGAGGCCTACGTCGCGGGCGTTTTCCAGGAGGCCTTCCTCCTCGATCACGTCGAGCACCGCCATGCCGGCGGCGCAGGCGACCGGGTTGCCGCCGAAGGTGTTGAAATAGCGCGTCTTGGCGCCGAATTCCGCCACCAGTTCGGGCCGGAGCGCCACGCCCGCCACCGGAAAGCCGTTGCCCATGGGCTTGCCCATCGTCACCATGTCGGGGACGACGCCATGGCGCTGGAAGCCCCAGAATGCCTCGCCGGTGCGGGCGAAGCCGGGCTGCACCTCGTCGGCGATGAACAACCCGCCCTCGGCGCGGATCAGGTCGACGGCGGGTTTCAGGAAACCGGCCGGATCGGGATAGAGCCCATCGCTCGAAAAGATGGTGTCGACGATGAAGGCGGCCGGCTCGATCCCGTCGGCGCGCATGGCGGCGATGGCCTGCGCCAGATCGGCGGCGAGGCGCGCGCCCTGCTCGGCCGGGGGCACGAACAGCGCGTTGGGGGCGGGGATCATGCGCACCCGCTTGCCGCGCGGCACGAAATCGCCGAGCGAGGGCGAGATTTCCGCCACCGCCTCGGTCAGGCCGTGATAGGCGAGCTTCGTCACGATGACGCCCTGCCGGCGGGTGAAGGCGCGCGTGATGCGCAGCGCGAGGTCGTTGGCCTCGGAGCCGGTGCAGGTGAACATCATGTGCCCCAGCGCCATATTCCCTGTAGTTTGCGGCATGGTGGCGAGAAGCCGCTCGGCATAGGCGACCACGCCTTCGTGCAGGTAGCGCGTGTGGGTGTTGAGCACGCCGAGCTGGTGGCTCACCGCCTCGACCACCTTCGGGTGGCAATGACCGACGGAGGCCACGTTGTTATAAGCGTCGAGATAGGCGCGGCCGTCCTTGTCGTAGAGCCAGACGCCCTCGCCGCGCACGAGATGGATCGGCTCCTCGTAGAACAGCTTGTAGGCGGGGCCGAGCGCGCGGTTGCGGCGCTCGATCAGGGCCATGTCCTCGGGGTCGAGATCGGCGGGCCGGTTGGGGTCGAAGGCGTTGACCATGCTCATCGGGCGGTTTCCTTGTTGTCGCGGGCGGCGGCGCGCAGGGCCTGCGCCGTCTTCTCGGGGCCGGCCTCGTCCAGCACGGCGAGGCCGCGCCGGGCGGCGTATGTGTTGCGCAGGATATAGGGGGCGTTTTCGGGATAGCGCCGCGCGCGCCACGCGGCGATGGTCAGCGTGGTGGCGTGGCGCAGGCGGATGAGATCAGGCAGCAGCGCCAGTTCCTCGTCCTCCAGCGGCGTGACCGCCGCATAGCCGGCCACCATCTCCGCCAAGCGCCCGATGCCGCCCTCGCCGGTCCCGACCGGATAGGAGCAGGCGATCGCGAGGTCGCAGACGAGCGGCGTGAACACCATGTCGCCGAAATCGATCACGCCGGTGGGACGGGTGGCCAAGGGCGCGTCGACCAGCAGGTTGTGGGGGTTGAGATCGTTGTGCACAATCTGCGCGCGGAGCGCGGGCAGGCGCGGCGCGATTTCGGCCTCGAAGCGGTCGAGAAGCGCGGTCAGCCGCCTGTGCAGGGCGGCGTCCTCGACGGCGTCGAGCATGGGGCGCAGCCGTCCGGCGTGCTTGATGTCCCATTGCAGGAAATGGCCGCCGGCGGCGTGGAAGAAGCCGCGCAGGCCGCGCGCGAGCCGGGCGAGCAGGTCGCCCATGGCGCGGTCGAGGCCGGTGCCGGGCTGGGCCGCGTGCAGCATGTGGCCTTCGAGCCACGACATCAGCCGCGCGACGTGCCGCTCGCCGGAGCGGCTTGTCACCACGGCCCAGTCCGCGCCGGCGCGGGTGGGGTGGATGCGCTGCACGGGCAGCGACGGGTCGACCGCCGCCAGATGGGTCAGCGCCATCGTCTGCATCTCCGTGACCGCGCGGTCCTCCGCGCCGTTGGTGATTTTCAACAGCGCCTGTCCGCCATCGGAGAGCCGGATGTGGAAATTCGCGTCCCGCTCCGAGGAGAGAAGCTTGAATTCTCCCTCGACGCCGTAGATATCTCGCGCGATTTCCGCCGCCTGTCCGGCGTCGATCAGCGGCGGCGACTGCGCCAGCAGGGAGGCGTCCGGTTCGGCGGCGGGGATGGAGGCTTTGTTCAAGGGCGATATCCTTGTGGGTCAAACGGTGGAGTTGCTGCCGCCGGCCAGGCATTCGCCGCCGTCCACCACCAGCGCGTGGCCGGTGATGAAGGAGGAACGGTCGGAGCACAGGAAAAGAATGGCTTCCGCGATCTCCTCCGGGCGGCCGAACCGGCCCATCGGCACGAGATCGCGCACCACCTTCTCCAGCGCCGCGCGACCGCCGAGCTGTGTTTCATAAGGCCCGTTGAAGGGCGTGTCGACCCATCCGGGGCAGAGCGCATTGACGCGGACGCCGTCCCGCGCATAGTCGAGCGCGATCTGCTTGGTCATGGTGATGACGGCGGACTTGGTGGTGATATAGGCGAGCATGCCCTTGTCGAGGAACACGCCGGCGTTGGAGGCGGTGTTGAGGATGACGCCGCCGCCTTGCGCGCGCATATGGGGCAGCACCGCGCGGCAGGCTGAGAATTGCGCTACCACGTTGATCTCCCAGGACTTGCGCATGTCGGCGGCGTCGATCTGCTCCAGCGCGCCGGCGATCTGGATGCCGGCGTGGTTGTGCAGGATGTGGATCCCGCCATGGCTTTCCGCCGTGCGGGCGAAGAGGGCCGTGACGGCGGCCTCGTCGGCGACGTCGAGCGCCGCGGCATCGGCCCGGCCGCCCGCCGCGCGGATCATCCCGGCGGTCTGCGCGGCCGCCTCGCCGTCGCGGTCGGTGACCACGGCGAAAGCGCCGTTGGCGGCCAGAATCCGCGCCGATTCCCGGCCGATGCCGGAGCCCGCGGCGGTGATCACGGCGACCTTGCCGCCCAGAAGCTCTTGGTTCATCGCAATTCTCCCTAAAAACGTTTCGAGAACAGGCCGCGCCGCTCATAGACGTCGGCGGCCTCGTCGATCAGCGCGGCGATGCGCTTCGCGCCGTAATCGCGCAGAAGCTCGGCCGCGCGCTCGCGCATCGGGGCCGCGGATTGGGCGCGGCCGGGGCGGAGCAGCTCGTAGGTGTCGAGGATGAGCGCCTGCGGCACGCGGGCGAGTTCGGCGGCGCGCTCCAGATTCTCGGCCAGCCGGTCGCGCGCGCTAGCGCGGGCCACATCGGCCTGAAGCCGCAGCATTTCCGGCGCGATGGCGAGGTCGGCCGGCGTGACGCGGCCCTCCAGCACCGCTTCGAGGGTGAAGTCGGCGAGCGAGAGGCCGCTCGCCGTCCGCACTTTTTCGGGGGCCTTTTCGGACAGGGGATAGAGGTCGCGGGGATCGGTCATGAATTGCGCTCCGGGCTGGCGAAGAACATGTCTTCCGGCTCCGCGCCGGGCTCGGTCATCTCCGTCTCGATGGCGTAGAGCAGCGCCACGCGCGGATGGAAGCGCGCGCCGAGCGCCAGGCCGTCATTGGCGACGATGATCGGCTCAGGCGTCTCGCCCCATGTCATGCGGCCGGCGTTGCGGCCCATGGCGCGGTATTGCGCCAGCGACACCAGCGGGGCGTTCGAGAAAAGCTCGAGATTCATATGCGGCAGGCGGTCGCGCTGGTGGATGATCGCCGTGCCCTTGGCCTGAATGCCGATGCCGTAGCCGGAGCCGGCCAGATGCGCCGCCGTCAGGCCGAGGAAGGAGGTGTCGGCGGTGTGACGGATGCGCACGACGCGCGGCAGGCCGCCGCCTTCCAGCACCCCCGCCACCAGCGCGTCGAGCACGTCGGTGACGGCGTGGCCAGCCGTGGTCTGGTGCAGCCGGTCGCCGAAGGCGGGGCTGACGCCGATCACCACCTCGTGCGGATCGCGGCCCTTCTCCGCCGCGCCGATGGCGTAGAACTGCGCCGAGCCGGGCGGCGGCTCACGCCGGCCCTCGGCGCTCAGCACCTGATCGCGGCCGATGACGCCGCGGATCGCCTTGACCCGGTCCCAGCGCGCCTCGTCCATGCGATAGCCGGTGCCGGGGCCGGAATAGTCGTTGGGATCGTTGACGGCGCTGACCACGCGGCCGTCGCGGATCACCGCCGAGGTTTGCAGATAGTCGCCGCTGATGCGCTGGCGCAGCATGCCGAGCAGGTTCTCGGCCATCTCCTTATGGCCGCGCGCGGCCAGCGCCCGCGCCACGTCGAGCGCCGTCAGCCCGCGCCCGGAGACGGCGCGGCTGATGGCGAGCGTCTCGACCGGCGAGAAGGTCTCGGTCTCGCCGGAGCCGGAGGCGCGCACGACGCTGTCCTTCATCGCGGCGGTCGCCTCGGCCAGCCCAAGCTCGTCCAGCACGTCGCCGAGCGCGTCGACCGCCTGCCGGCGCAGGCGCAGGGCCTCCTCCTCGGACAGCGGAACCAGCCCGCCGTCGGCCTGGAAATCGCGTTGCAGGACCAGATAGTCCTCCAGCTCCTCGGCGTTGAACAGCGAGGGGTTGAAGGAATTGTCATAGGCCTTGATCGAGCCGAAGCCGGAGGTGATGAGGTCGGAGCCGGCGAGAAGATAGGGCGTGATCTTCGCGCCCACGCGCACCTCGGATTCGGAGATGCGGGTGTCGTTGCCGGAGGCGCATTCGAGCCCCAGCCAGACGGCCAGAAGGTTTTCGGCCAGCAATTCGCGCACGCCGCCGGGCATGGAGGCGGTCAGCGGCGCGCCGTCTATGCCGCCGTTCTGCGTGCCCTGCACGCCCATGGCGCGTTGCAGGCAGACGCAGCGCGCCTCCAGATAAAGCACCGAGCATTTTTCGTGAAAGCCCATCAAAAGCTCGGACGCCGCGCCGGAGGTGCAGCGCGCCTTGACGCCGCGCGAGGCGTAGGCGGCGGTGAGAAACGTCTTCGACCACGGCGTGTCGTCGCCGTCGACGAAGGCGCGCTCGGTGCCGTAGACCGACACGGTCTCGGCATAGGTGGCGAGGCCGGCGAGGCCGATCTTCAGTTCCTCTGCCTCCTCGATGGAGCACTGGAACAGCGTGCTGCCGCGCCCGGCGGCGGCCCCTACCGTGCAGGCCAGCGCATTGGCCCAGGCGTTGCCGGCCACGCGCATGGTGGTCTCGATCTCGTCGAAGCCGAGCCCCACGGCGATGGCCGCGTCGGCGGCCAGTTGCAGCGGGTCGTCCTTGGCGTTGGTGACATGGGCCTGATTGCCGGGGCTGCGGCGCTGGCGCATCTTGGAATAGGCGAAGGTCGCCTCCAGCGCCGACAGAAGCCCCACCACCTCGGCCAGCTTGGCCGGCGTCATGCCGCGCCCCAGCCGCTCCAGCTCGGCGCGCGGCACGTTCACGTCGACCAGCATGCGCGCGATGGCCTCGCTCGGCAGCGCCATGGCCTCCGCAGCGACCGCGCGGTCGATGTGGTGGGCGGCGATGAAGCTGTCGAGAATGTCGAAATCGGCCACCGCCTTGCCGTCCATCTCGGCGATGCCGCCGTCGGGGCCGAAGCGCAGGCTCGGCGCGGGATCGTAAGGGCTGCGGAAGACGGAAAAGCCGTGCTCGGGATTTTCCTCGGCGAAGCTGTCGAGACGCAGCGGCCGCGCGTCCCATTCCCGCATGCGGTTCCAGCGCTGCTTTTCATCGCTGGCTCGGGCCTTGATGCTGTCGGAGTCGAAAGTCATGATCGCCATCCCATCCCCGCCCGATGTGCCTGCGCTTCGTTATCCGCTCAGAACAATTTTCCCCGCGCGGTGACGGGCCAGAGCGTTTCCACCACGCCGTTACGGACGCCGACGAACCAGTCGTGGAGATTGCATGTCGGATCGCAGTGGCCCGGCACGAGCCGGATCCGGTCGCCGAGGCTGAGTTTCCGTTGCGGATCGTCGATCACGCCATGCTCGTCCGAAGCATCCAGATAGCGCAGATCGTCGGCATCGATGCGGGGCAGGCCGCTGTCGATCGCATGCGCCTTGTGGCCGGCGTCGCACACCGGCCGCCCCGGAACCGCGACGCTCATGACGGTGGTGAGCACGAGCAGCGCGTTTTCCATGCCACCCGATTTTCCGCCGTCGAGTTCGCGAACCCTGTCGTAATCCGCGTCCATGAAGACATAGGAGCCGCATTGCAGCTCGCTGACGGCGCCCAGTTCCGCGTCCAGAACGAAGGAACCCGTTCCCGCCCCGCCGATCACGCGGCACTCCAATCCGGCCGCGGCGAGGGCGTGTATCGCATTTCCGGTAAGCGCCGCCGCCGCTTCGCCCCGCCTTCTGCGTTCGGCCGGATCATAGACATGCTGAAGACTGCCCTGATAGGCCTGAAGACCGTCGAAGCGCAGACCCGGCGCGTCCGCCACGGCGCGGGCGAGCGCGACGGCAGCCTCGCCGGGCGCGACACCGCAGCGGTCGGCGCCGCAATTGATCTCCACCAGCACGCCGATGACCTGCCCCTGCCGGCGCGCCTCGTCGGACAGGCTTAGGACGGAAGACAGATCGTCCACGCAGACGGAAATCCGCGCCTTTCCGGCCAGCGCCACCAGCCGCGCAATGCGGGGAGCCCCCCATATTTCGTTCGATACGAGGATATCGGAAATACCGGCGCGAACCAGCGCCTCGGCTTCTGACACTTTCTGGCAGCAGATTCCGCAGGCGCCGCCGCGTTCCATCTGGATGCGGGCGATGTCGGCCGATTTGTGCGTCTTGGCGTGGGCGCGCAGGCGCAGGCCCGTGCGGTCGAGAAAAGCTTTCATGCGCGCGATATTGCGGTCGAAGGCGTCGAGGTCGATCACCAGAGCCGGTGTGACGATCCTCTCCACCGGGTCTCCCGGCCGCGCCGGAATGTCGTAGCCCACTTCCAGTCTGTCGAAATCCATCGGCGGGTTCCTCATCGATCCCATCGTCAGGCGCATGAGCCCGTGGCAGGGCCCTGTGTCGCCGCTGCCCGACCGCCCCGTGCGCCGGGCGAAATTCTTGCCCGGGATTCTTGCATGGGCGGCGGCGCTTCGCCAGTTCCGAAGAGTGCCTGCGCGGCTTTCCCGTATCAGGTCATAAGACAAGCGGATTTTGGATATGTCAATCGATTTCGTAATTTCATGCCATGGGTTTCTTGTGGGTTCGGGATATGCCGGAAATATCGCGCTATACCGCTATTTCTTGACAGGGCAACAGGGGCTTTGTAGCATGCGTAATCGATTTCCCAATTGTACCGGATTCATGCCGCCGCAACGGCCGGACCGGGCACGAAACTGACCGGTGGAAGATGGGCGGAAGGCTGAAGGACCGTGTGGCGGTCGTGACCGGCGCGGCGCAGGGCATCGGAACGGCGATCGCCGAGCGTTTCGCGGAGGAGGGCGCGTTCGTCGTCATCGGCGACATGAACGCCGAAAAGGGGCGGGCGCTGGCCGACCGGCTGGGACCGGAACGCGCCTGTTTTCATCAGGCCGACATTTCCCGGGAAGAAGATGTCGCCAGCCTGTTCGACTTCGCCGTGAAACGCGCCGGCCGTATCGATATCCTCGCCCAGAATGCGGGCATCTATCCGCTGTCCATGATCGCGGAGACCACGCGCGAGCGCTGGGACAAGGTATTCGCGGTCAACATGACGGGAACGTTCATGGCGGCGAGGGCGTGCGTGCCCCTGATGCAGGCGCGCGGTTACGGTCGGATGGTGTTTACCTCCTCGATCACCGGAACCCGGGTGGTCAATCCCGGTCACAGCGCCTATGCGGCCACCAAGGCGGCCATAAACGGCTTCATCAAGGCCGCGGCCATCGAGCTTGCCGGTCACGGGATTACCGTAAACGGGGTGGAGCCGGGAAACATCCTCACCGAGGGGCTTTCGGAGGGCAGGACGGGGGAATATATCGCCGCGATGGAGGAATCCATTCCCATGGGACGGCTGGGGACGCCGCGCGACGTCGCCAATGCCGCTCTTTTCCTCGCCTCCGATGACGCGGCCTACATCACCGGCACGACCATCGTCGTGGATGGCGGGCAGACGCTGCCGGAAAGCTGGGACTTCAACGCCGGTCTGCGGTAACTAGCCGGTCAGGCCTGACTGGCCTGCCAGCGAGGCGCTCAGCAGCAGCGCCCCGGTGAGCGTGATGAAGAGCGCGGCGAGAACTTCGATCAGCGCGCGCAGCCGCCCCGACATGACACGCCCGCCGGCGAGGCGCAGCGCGGCGTTCTTCGCCGTCACCGCCAGCGTGGCCAGCGCCGCCACCGTGATGAAGGTGCCGAGCGCCATGGCGAAGACCGAGATCAGTCCGCCGGCGAGAAGCCCGTTCAGGAGCGCGAAGGTGAGCACGATCAGCGCGCCCGAGCAGGGGCGCAGCCCCACCGCGACGATGGCCGACCATGCCGCCTTCCAGTCCATGGCGTCGCCGCCGAGCGCCGCCGGATCGGCGATATGGGCGCCGCCGCAGGCCGCGCACACGTCGCCTGTACCGATGAAGATGTGATCCATGCCCCGATCGGCCGCCGTCGCCGTGGCGGGCCGGTAGTTGAGCCGCGCCGTGCCCTTGCCTTTTTGGGCGATACCCCGCCATTCAGTGCTCGGGGCGGTGGCCGACGGCTGCGGCGCGGCCGGGCCGAAAAGGGCGGAGACGGCCGTAGGCGTCTTGTCGCGTCTGCGGAAAAGCAGCGGCAGCTTGCGCGTCAGCAGCCAGAGGCCGAAGAACAGCACCAGCGCGAAGCTCGCCGTCTCCATCCAGCCCGCCGTGCGGCCCATGGAAATGCCGGTGCCGCGCAGCACCAGCCATGCCAGCGCCACCACGGCGATGGCCATGAACGCCTGTAGCAGCGAGGAGACGAAGGAGAGGAATATGCCGCGCCTGAGCGCCGTCTCGCTGGCGATCATGTAGGAGGAAATGACCGCCTTGCCGTGGCCGGGACCGACGGCATGGAAGATGCCGTAGATGAAGGAGAGGCCGATCAGCACGGAAGCCTGCCACGGGTCGTCGCGCATGGCCTTCAGCGCGCCGGTCATGGCCAGATAGAAATTGCGCTGCTGTTCGTTGATCCACAGGATGATATGGGCGAAGGGGCCGGTCGGCTCCAGCGCCGCCTCGTTCGCGCCGATGCCGAGCGAGGATTGCGCATAGGCATGCGCCGCCATCGCCGCGAGGCCGAGGGGAAGCATGATGAGGATTGCCGGTCTCTTCATTCCGGGGGGCTAGCTCTTGGCGCAGGTGATTTCAAGACGGGTGGCGAAGATCTTCGACAGGTCGTTGCCGGCGGGATCGTTGAAGAAGGCATCGGTCAGCGAGGCCTGATTCTGGGAAATCGCCTCGTCCGGGTTCGGACGCACCACCTTCGCGGTACAGCCCTTGGGCAGGCCGTGGACCACGAGGTCGCTGTCCTTCAGGAAGTCGATTGCCGTGTAGAAGGTCGGGTCGTAGACGCCGAAGCTCACCTTGTGGCCGGGCATCAGTTTCAGCGGCGCCGCGGGCTTGCTGGTGAAGACGATCAGCAGGCGGTTGTCGGTGAAGGCGGCGGCAAGGTCGGTGGGCCGCGCCATCTTCACGTCCTTGCCGTCGGCGAGCACGGTCTGGAAATATTTGAACTCGGCGATGGAGTCGTTGATCGTGTGCGACAGGTCGGCCAGTTCCGCGCCGTCCAGTTGCAGGTCTCCGTTCTTGTCGAACTCCATCAGCACGGTCGAGGAGAACACGTCGTCGAAACGCCAGACATGGGCGAGCTTCTGCACTGTTCCGTCCGGCCCGATGGTCAGTTCCAGCCGCGCATCGGCGAAGACATGCGGATGCGCTTCCGCCGCCGAAGGCAGAAGTGCTGCGGCAGCCAGCGCTGCGCCGCCGCAAATCCCGGCGACTCGTCCCTTCAGTCGTGACGGCTTGTCGAACATGCGCGAATCCGTTGCGTGTGATCCCACTTCATAGGCGACAAGGCGGCGAAAGTAGGACAGCGGCCGGATGGCGGGAATCACTCCCGCTCCTTGAACCATTGCGCGAGAAAGTCCACCAGCGCGCGGATCTTCGCGGGCAGATAGCGGCGATGCGGATAGACGGCATAGATGCCGCCGTCGCGCGCCATGAATTCGTCGAGGCAGGCAACCAGCCGGCCCTGCGCGATGTCGGCATCCGCGACGAAGGCGGGCAGCATGGTGAAGCCGAGCCCCGCCCGCGCGGCGTTGCGGGTGGCGACGGGGCTGTTGATCTCGATCGGCCCGTTGACGGGAACCGTCATCATCGAGCCGTCCGTGTTGCGGAAATGCCAGTGGTTGCGCGAGCGCGCATTGGTATCGACGATGCAGGGCTTGCCGGTCAGGTCTTCGGGCCGCTCTGGCATGCCGACACGGGCGATCAGCTCGGGCGCGGCGCACAGCAGGGAGTGAAAGGGCGCCAGCCGCTTGGCGATAAGCGAGGAATCCTGAAGCCGCGTGATGCGGATGGCGAGGTCGAAACCTTCCTCGACCAGATCGACGAAGCGGTCGTCCAGCCGCACGTCGAGCACGATCTCGGGATGGGTAGCGCAGAAGTCGATCAGCGACTGGCCGACGCCGGCATCGGCGAAGGTGCGCGGCGCGGAGAGCTTGATGCGCCCGCGCGCGTCGGAACTGCTCTCGCTGACGGCGTCCTGCAACGCGTCGATCTCGCGGATGATCTCCACCGCGCGGTGGTAATAGGTATGGCCCGCCTCGGTCAGCGAGAACTGGCGCGTGGTGCGGTTCAGGAGCCGCGCGCCAAGCTCGTCCTCCAGTTCGCGCACATATTTGGAAAGCAGGGCCTTGGAGCGGCCGATCTTGCGCGCGGCGGCGGAAAAGCCTTCCGCCTCGACCACGTCGATGAAGGCGCGCATGCGGGTAAGGGTATCCATGGGGCTCAGCCTTTATGGGGAGAAGGCGCGGCGGCCGTCGGTGATTCGCCGTTTCCGGCGCCGGCATGGGCATTGGAACGGGCGGCGGCCGCCGGATCGCCGCCATCAAATGGCCCGGTCACGGCGCGCGGCCCGGTACCGGGTGCGGCCCGTTGCGGCCCTGCGGCATCGAAGCCGGACCGATCCGTTGCGATCATTGTTCACCACCCCTTGCGGAAAACCGGCCCTGCCGCCATTTATGCACCAATTATCGCCGGAAACTGTTCCATTTCCGATGAACAATGGCAAGTGAAGTTTTGGATAAAGTCCCGGCCGAAGTGCCTGTCCGAAACGGGGAAAATAATTTTCGCCCATCGTGCATTTGTCATTGAATGAACACAAGTTTGCGCTTATATCGCCCTTGCCCAAAGTCGCACGTGCCTGTGGGTGTCCGCCGAGCCTCGAATGGTGAGGAAATCGGTACGGTACCTGGACCTAACCACTCCAGTCGATCTGACGGCCAACTGCCAGATCGAGGACATCTTGAAGCAACGACGGTGCGGGCCTTTCTGGTGTCGTCCGGCTGTCCAAATGCCGGGATTACTGAAGAGGCACACCTTCATTGCCGGCAGTGCGGATGCGGTTCTCCAATTCCAAGCCAAGGCAGACAAAGCGGAGCAACGCGGTTCGAGCGTTGTTCCATCGCCGCATGAGTCTTCGCGTGATTCCAGCGCCTCCAAAGGCTGGCCTCGCGGCGGAAGCGCTCACGCAACTTTGTCCCTTCTTATGCGGCCAACAGGTTATGCCGCGCGGGAGAATGACCATGGCAACGCAGCGCATCATCGATTTCCTCAACACCCGCCGCCCGGACGGTCCGTGCCTCGTCGTGGACCTCGACGTCGTGCGCGAGAATTATCAGAGCTTTGAAAAGGCCCTGCCCTATTCGCGCATCTTCTACGCGGTGAAGGCCAATCCCGCACCGGAGATCCTGCGCCTGCTCGCCTCGCTCGGCTCCTCCTTCGACACGGCCTCGGTGGCCGAGATCGAAATGGCGCTGGAGGCCGGCGCGACGCCGGACCGCATCTCCTACGGCAACACGATCAAGAAGGAGCGCGACATCGCGCGCGCCTACAGCCTCGGCATCCGCCTCTACGCCGTCGATTGCGTCGAGGAAGCGGAGAAGATCGCGCGCGTCGCACCCGGCGCCCGTGTGTTCTGCCGCGTGCTGACCGACGGCGAGGGCGCCGAATGGCCGCTGTCGCGCAAGTTCGGCTGCGTGCCGGCGATGGCGATCGACGTTCTGCGCCATGCGAAGTCGCTCGGCCTCGAGCCCTACGGCGTGTCGTTCCATGTCGGCTCGCAGCAGACGGATCTCGGCGCATGGGACCGCGCGCTCGCCGATGCGGCCCGTGTGTTCCGCACGCTGGCCGACGAGGGCATCGTGCTGCGCATGGTCAATATGGGCGGCGGTTTCCCGACGCGCTATCTCCGCGACGTGCCGACGGCGCAGGCCTACGGCATGGCGATCTTCGACGCGCTGTCCAAGCATTTCGGCAACCGCATCCCGGAAACGATCATCGAGCCGGGCCGCGGCATGGTCGGCAATGCGGGCGTGATCAAGACCGAGGTGGTGCTGGTGTCGCGCAAGGCGGACAATGACGATGTGCGCTGGGTCTATCTCGACATCGGCAAGTTCGGCGGTCTCGCCGAAACCGAGGGCGAGGCGATCCGCTACCAGATCGTGACGCCGCATGACGGCGGCGAGACGGAGCCCTGCGTGCTGGCCGGCCCGACCTGCGACAGCGCCGACGTCATGTATGAGAAGACGCCCTATCCGCTGCCGGTCTCGCTGACCATCGGCGACGAGCTTCTCATCGAGGGCACCGGGGCCTACACCACCACCTATTCGGCGGTGGCGTTCAACGGCTTCGAGCCGCTGCGATCCTACGTCATCTGATCTTTCTCCGGGCGACCCTTCCGGCGCGGCTCCGCGCCGGAAGGGCGTATCCTGCCGCCGTCTTGTGTGGACAATTGAGATGAACGCAATTCCCGATATTCAGCCCGTTCAGGATGTGATCGCGGCGGGCTTCCCCTCCGCTCAGGCTCCCGCTTTCACCGTGATGGATGAAACGGCGGCGCATGTCGCCGTGCGCGAGGCGCTGCTCGACCGCGCCATGGGCGAGGGCCGCCGCCGCAAGTCGTCCGAAAAGCTGCGCCGCAACCGCCTGCCCGCCGAGGGTCTCGCCTTCGCCGCCGAGGGCCGGGACGGCACGCTGCTCGGCACGGTGCGGCTGTGGAACATCGAGGCCGGCGCGGATGCATGCGGCCGGCCGGTCGCGGCCCTGCTGCTCGGTCCGCTCGCCGTCGATCCGTCGCTCGGCGGTCGCGGCATCGGCGCGGCGCTGATGCGCCATGCCATAGCGGAAGCGCGGCGGCTCGGCCATGGCGCCGTCCTGCTCGTCGGCGACCCGGAATATTACGAACGGTTCGGCTTTTCGGCGGAAAAGACCGGCAATCTCGCCATGCCCGGTCCCTATGAGAAGCGCCGCTTCCTCGCGATTGAACTGAAGCCCGGCCATCTCGACGGTGCCCACGGCGTGCTGCGCGCCACGGGCCGGAGGCAGGCGCGCGCAGCCTGAGTGTCTGTTCCAAAAGTCGCCATGCCGGGCTGCAAATGGCGCTTTTCTGCGCTTCCGGTGCTCATGTACCCAAAAGTACATTCCGCTCCGGTGCTCGAAAAACACCATTTTCGCCACGGCCTGACGCTTTTCGATTCAGACACTGAAAATCAGGACGGCGGTTCCTATCATGCCGGAACCGCCGTCTGCTTATTCATCTATCTATTTATTTATTGTTTTCAGGCGGGGCGGCGCACCAGCCGCTTGAAATTGCGCGCGGCCGCGATGGCGAGGCCGACGAGGAAACCTGCGAGCAGCCCGGCGATCACGATCAGCTTGCGCGCCGAGCCGGCGGGATCGAGCGGCGGGCGTGCTGCCGACAGCACGCGGAAATTGACCGTGTTGAGACCTTCCTGCTCGCCCGTCTCGCGTGAGCGCAGCAGGGTCGCCTCATAGATATCGCGGCGGGCGGCTGCCTCGCGCTCCAGTTCGCGCAGATGCACCAGTTCGTTGTTGTCGCTGGCCTGCTGCACCTTCATCTGTGCGAGCCGGGCGGCGAGTTCCTTTTCCTGCTGCTGCGAGCGTTCCACCTCGATCTGGAGCGAGGCGCGAATGCGGCGCAGTTCGGCATTGATGTCGTTGCGGATCGCACCCACCTGCGATCGCAGCTGGATGAGTTGCGGGTGACGTGGTCCCAGCTGCGTGGCCGCGCCATCCGCCGCCTGCTGCGCCAGCGCATATTGTCCGCGCAGCGTCGTCAGCGTGTTGGAGCGCTGGTCTTCCGGCAATGTGCCGCCGATCACGCTGTCCGGGGTCGCGCCGTTCAGCACCTGCACGCGGGCCTGAAGGCGGGCGGTCTCGGCGCGCTGGTTGGTGAGCTGGTCGTTGACGCGGCTCAGGTCGTTGTTGCTGATGAGCTTGCCGTCCACATCGACCAGATCGTGCGTGGCACGGTAGTCGGAGGCCGCCTTTTCGGCTTTCTCCACATTGGCGCGCATGGTCGACAGGCGATCGGCCAGTTCGTCCGAGGTGCGGCGCGCGGCGTCGGATTGCAGCGAGACCAGCGCTTTCTTGAATTCCGTGCAGATCGTGTTGGCGAGCTTCGCGGATTTGGCGGCCTCGCGCGTCTTGACCGAGATCGAATAGATGAAGGTCTTGGGATCGCGGTTGATGGTCAGGCTTTTCTGCAAATTGTCGAGAACCCGTGTCTCCAGCGTCTCCTCGTCGCTCGGCGTTTTCTTCGTGAACATGCTGCGGAGACTGTCGAAATATCCCGCTATGCCGGTCGGCACCAGCGTACCGTTGAATTCGGGATCCTGCGTCAGATGGGTGTCGTCGATGACCTTGAGCAGCACGCTGCTCGACTGAACGAGGCGGGCCTGGCTTTCCGCGATCGCCAGCGAGGCGTCGGTCGGCAGCTGGCCGGGCGTCAGTTCGGTGCCGACCGTCTTGATGGTACGCGGATCGACGAGAATATCGGTCGAGGCGGCATACATGGTCGGGATGGTGAGCGCGTAAAGCGTCGCGACCACTCCGCCGATGACGGTGGCCGCGAGAAGAAGCTTGCGCGAATCCTTCACCACGGCGATGGCCGCGGCGGGATCGATCAGTGGACGCCATGTGTCGTCGCTCCGCGCGGCAGGGGCGGGCACCTGCGCCGACCTTTCGGCGGACGGCGTCTTTCCCGCCTCGCGCCATATGCCGGGCCGAGGCGTTTCCACCGGTGTTTCACCGGGATGTTCCCAGGGAAATTCCTCGTGCGCCGATCCAGCTTCGATCGCGTCGAGGCGTTTTTGCAGCGCGGCGAGTTCGTCCGCGCTCAAACGGTCGTCATCGTGGTCCTTGGTCTTTTCCGCGGAGGAAGGAAAAGTAAAGCGCTGTGCGCCGGCGGCCGGCTTCAGGCGCGATATTCGGGTTGGCGCGGAATCGGGCTGAGGCTTGTCATCTGCTGGCGGCGGGGCGTCTGCAAAGGAGAGGAGGGGCCTCGCCTTTCCGTCCTTGCGGCGCTCTTCGTTGCTGCTCATTGCCGGCGTTCCCGTATCTCACGCTGTGATTGTGATATTGACGCGACTGTAGTTTTTTATGGAAAATAAAAAGTTAATATCACGCATTTATCAACCATTTGGAGAATGATCGTTATCCATTCTACCATATTGTAGCGGCCATGCCGCTTTTTGCGCTGGCTTTTCATTCCCGGCCATGAAACATGCCGGTATTGCGCAATATGCGGCACAGGAAAAGGCACGGCGGTGATAGCGAGGGCGCTTCAGAAATTTTCCGGGACGCAGGCGAGCCTGCTGAAGGATTATTTTTCGATCGTCTCCGGCTCGGCCGGGCGGCTGGTCGTTTCGCTGGTCTATTTCATCGCGCTGGCCAATACGCTTCCGACCGGGGATTTCGGCATATTCGCCACCGCATCCGGCACCGGCGTGATGCTGTCGCGCATCGTCTCGCTGGGTTTCACCTCGCCGCTCTACCGCATCTCGACGGTGAAGCCGCATCTGCTCGGCACCTATACGACCGGCTATCTGATGGCCGTCGTACTGTCGCTGCCGCTTTTCGCGCTCGCCTTGTGGCTGGTCTATCTCGTCTTCTTCCGGCAGGACGTCAGCCTGCTGCCTTTTGCCGTCATCATCGTGGCGGAAGCCCTTTTCTGGCGCTCGACCGAAGTCATCATCATCGTCAACAATGGCCTCAACCGTTTCGGCATCTCGGCGATGCTGACCATCCTCGGCACCGTCACGCGCGCGGTGGCCGCCGTGCTCTTCACATGGTTCACTGCCGGGCTTTCCGCCGGGCGCGATGTGGCGCACTGGTCCTGGTGGTATCTGGCCGCCAACGCCGCCGCCCTCACGGTGGCGCTCTGTTTCTACCCGCGCGTCCGATTGCGTTTCCGCCCGATGCTCTATATGCGCCGCATCGCGGATTCGATCGCCGTTTCGGGCGCGGAACTGCTGTTCTATGTCCAGAGCGAACTGGACAAACTGCTGGTGCTCAGCATCGGCGGTCCGGCGGTGGCCGGCCTTTATGCGATCATCATGCGGCTGGTCGACCTGACGGCGCTGCCGGTGCGCTCGTTCAACATGATGCTGGTGCAGAAACTGATGCGCAGCCCCGATGCGTTGCGCACGCTGCGCATCCGGGTCGGGCTGGAAGCCGGCGTCTTCGCCGTTTCGGTCGGCGGGCTGGCGGCGCTGGCCATCCTGCTGCACATATTCCCGCGGGCGCTCGGCTCCAATGTCGCGCCCATCGTCGGCCTGCTGCCGCTGGTGCTGCTGGTTCCGGGCTTCCGGAACCTGATCGAATACCAGACGGAAATCCTCTATGCGCGCGGCCAGTCGGGCCTGCGCACGCTCAGCCTTATCCTGATGACCGGCGCCAAGGCGCTGCTGGTCTGGCGGCTGCTCGTGAATTACGGCCACGATAACGACTGGATCGTGGGCCTCAACCTGGTGTTCGGCGCGCTCTATATCATGTCGCTGGTGTTCACCTATACGAGCATTCGTCTGCCGGCGAAGCGCGTTTAGAGCGGTTTATGCTCCAATAAAAATCCGGAGCCCGGTCAGGCTCCGATGATACGGCGGATATCGTCGACGGACAGGCCTAGGAAGGACTGCATGCCGATCGCCACCTGATGCGGCTCCATATCGGCGATGAACATGCGGAACTCTTCCTCGCTCGGCGGCGGGGCGAACCACTGCATGCGGCAGAGGTCGTGCGTGTCGGTGTAATGGCCGGCGTCGTGCAGCACGTCGTCCACATAGCGCCCGTAGATGAAACATTCCGAAAAGCGCCGGATATTGCCCAGTGCCGCCACCCAGTGCAGGCCGGAAACGGCCTCTATGCGCTCGCACATGGAAAGCACGCTGTCGCGCCGCCATGAGACGAGCTGGCCGACATAGTCGTTGAGGGCGCTTTTCCCGTTCTTGATATTTAGAAGCTTCGCTGCATTGGCGGACCAGACCGGGTGTTCCGGCCACTTCGGCTGTATGAGCGCGTCCGGCCGCACGAAGAGCCGCAGCTTGTCGCCGTGCCAGAGCGAGTTGCAGTCGAACGGACGCAGGAAGGCGGTATCCGAATCCGTATAAAGGAAACCGTCCTCATCGACCACACCGGCCAGCGCGATGCGGCGCAATTGCTGCACATGCCAGCCGCGCAGCGGCTTGGTCTTGAACGACAGCCATATCCGCCTGCGCCACAGATAGGTCGGGTCCCAGAAGGCATGAAGCCAGGAGGGTAGGAGATCCCGCTCGTCGATGATGATGCGCCTCGGGGTCTCTATCCGGCGGAACAGCGCGACGTCCTTGCTGTCGACGAGGATGTAATGCTTCGTGAAACCGGCGACATATTTGTCCATCGTTTCGCAAAGCAGCTTGCAGCGCTCAAAATCCTGATCCCAGCTCGCGGTGACGATAGCGGTCTTCACCGTTGGCCTCCCTTCAGCCGGTTCCGGGCGACGCGCCACAGAAAAACCGGATTGCCGACGAGATAGCGTTTGGCCAGCCGCCGCGGCTCCTGCAACAGGCGGTGCACCCACTCCATCTTGAGCGCGCGCACCCATTGCGGCGCACGCTGTATGCGCCCCGTATGCAGATCGAACAGTGCGCCGACCGCGCTGGCGAGGGTGCAATGCTCCGCCGTTATGTATTTTTCGATGAAAAGTTCCTGCCGCGGAACGCCCATGGCGACGAGCAGAATATCCGGGTGGAATTCCTTCAGCCGTTGCAGGATGCCGTCGATATCGGCCGGTTTGAAGAAGCCGTCCGAAATGACGCGATAGTCATGCTGCGGCATCTGTTTCTTGAAAAGCCCCGCGGCCTCGGCGGCGACGTTGGGTCCGGCCCCCAGAAGGGCGACTTTCAGCGGCCGCTTCATGTGTCGCAGCAGGCCGGGAATGAAATCGGTGCCGTTGAGATTGGCGGGGAACTTGCTGCCATAGGCCACCTTGCTCGCGATATCGACGCCGATGCCGTCGGGCAGGATCAGGAAATCGTCGAGGGCGGCACGATAGGCGGAGTCGGTATGGGCGATGTTGGCATTGTTGGCATTGAGCCAGCCCTGCTTGAGGAACCGGCCCTCGTCGATGCATTTCTGGAAGAACGCAAAGGCATCGTCCCAGTCGAAGCAGGCGACCTTCACGCCAAGGATGTTCCGGTAGGTTACGGTGTCGTTGTTCATCATGCCCGGCCTGTATTTTCTGCCTTGCCGCCCGGTTTGCCGCCCAGCGCCCGCAAGCCTTTGGCGATGGCGCGGTCCATACCCTCGATCTGCGTACGTCTGAAGGCGCTGCCGTCCAGTCTTTGGCGGTCGCCGGCGCGAATCTTTTCCATCCGCGCGGCAATCGCCGCCGCGAATTCCTTGGGATCGTCGGCGATGGTGCAGTTTTCCGGGATATTGGAAATGCCGCGCACCGAATGGGACGTGGCCACGCTCGGCATGCCGCGCTCGAAGGTCTCGATGGTCTTCAACTGCACGCCTGTGCCCGCGCGGCTGATGAGCGGCACGAGCGCGCCGCTTTCCACGAAGGCGGCCGCATCCGGCACCTTGCCGACGAAATCGACGCCGGGCCAGGCCGCGATCAGGTCGGCGGGCGTGCTGCCCGCGATGGCCGGCCGGATATCCGCCGGCAGCAGGGGTTTCACCTCGCGCAGGAACCATTCCAGCCCGATGCGGTTCGGATGCCATGTCCATGTGCCGATCAGGGCAAGGTCATGAGTGATCGGGGAAGGTTGCGCCGCGTCGCCGGGTTTTTGCGCGCGGGGCGGCATGACCAGCGGCAGGGTCGCGGATTTATCGGGCGACAGGCCGAGTGCGGCCGCATCCTCGTCGGCGAAGGTGAAGACGAAGCGGGCATTGGCGCAAAGCCGCCGCTCCAGCCCTTCGAGGATGCGGGCCTCGCGGGCGAAAAGCATCCGCTGGACCGGGCTCTTCGCGTCCTGTGCGTTTTCCTGCGCCGAGCGGTGCTCGACATTATGCGCGACGAAGATCGAGGGCTTGTCCCGGAAGATCGTCTCGAATGCGCCGGGCAGGGTGACGCCGTTCAGCACATAGGCGTCGAAATCGCCCAGTCCTGCGATGGCCTCGCGCAGCCTTTGCGCCGTAATTACGCGCAGTTTCGCCGAGGAAACCGTCAGGCCGGTGCTGAAGGATTTCAGCACCCAGCCGATCTTGCGTCTGGCGCCCGCGCCTTCGGTGCGGACCTCGACCTCGCCGAGCACGACCGTGTCGCGATCCTCCAGCGCCTCCCGGCCCGGCCATGTGAAGCCGAGGACGGTCACATGCGCGCCCGCGCGCCGCAATCCGTCGATGACGGCGGCATTGGCTACCTCATAGCCGGTCGAGGCATCCGTGTGCGGAACGATCGACGTCGCGAAGACAAGGCGAAGGGCGCGCAATTCATCTCCTGCAGAATTTTCCAGGTACCGTTCATCAAAATCGGGAGGCACTTTATTTCCGTATTTCTGGCCCGTCTCAATTAAAAAATAGATAACACTTCGACTATTGCGCTCCTTGAAAGATTTAAAACCGCTTTATATCTGTGCGGTAAACTTTTCTTTAAATTTTTGACCATACTCATAGGTAATAATGCAATAATCCGATTTTTCCGGCAGGGAACATGGCTGAGTTACCAGATCATATAGAAGTAATTGCTAAAACACCGGGGCTTCGTTTCGACGAAATCGAGGTCGTCGTCACGTTGCCGACATTCCGCCGGCCGGAACATCTCATACGCACGCTGGACACGCTGAACGCGCAGATCACGAGCCGCCGTTTTGCCGTGGTGGTCATCGAGAACGAAGCGGAGGAAAAGGCGGGCGCGAAGGTCGCCGCGCCGCTGTTCGAAGCCGGCAAATATTCCGGCATGCTGATCGTCGAATCCCATCGCGGCAACTGCAACGCATATAATGCGGGCTGGCTGATGGCGATGACCTTCTTTCCGAAATTCAAATATGTCATCGTCATCGATGATGACGAACTGGCCGATCCGGCATGGATCGAGAACATGACGGCCACGGCCGAACGCTTCGGTGTCAGTCTGGTGGGCGGCCCGCAATATCCGATATTCGAAAAGCCGGGATCGGAAAAATGGGCGAAGCATCCTGTATTCCTGCCGCACTATGACAGGACGGGCCCGGTTCCGGTGATCTATTCGTCCGGCAACCTTCTGATCGCCCGCCCGGTTCTGGAGGCCATCGGCTATCCGTTCATGGACCTGAAGTTCAATTTCACAGGTGGCGGCGATTCCGATTTCATCAGCCGTTCCATGGGGAAGGGCTTCAAGGTCGCCTGGTGTCAGGAAGGCATCGTACGCGAAACGGTTCCCGCACGCCGGCTGGAGCGTGACTGGATCCGGGCACGCGGCCTGCGTAACGGAGTGCTGTCCACCCTGATCGAACAACGCAAGCGCAAGGACGAGCCTTTCGGTCAGGCGCGTGTTTTTTTGAAAAGTCTGGCGCTTTTGGGTTATTCTCCGATCAAGGCCCTGCGACGCGGCTCCGCCGCCCGCTTCGCGCCGGTGGGTACCTATTATATCCATATAGGGCTCGGCCGGGTCATGGCGCATTTTGGATATGAGCGTGAGCAGTACCGCAACCCGGACAAAAACTGAAAGCATCGCCGCCGCTCCTCTCGCCGCCGCCCGGGATCGCCGGGCGGTGCTGCGTCGGGCGGCCCTCATCGTCGCCACCGTGACGATGTGCATCCTGCTGATCTCGTTCCATCCGTTCACGCCCGCTGAACTGATGATCGACACGGACGGCGATGTGGTCAACCAGATTGGCTTCAGCGGGGTGGGCGCGGTCGTTATCGTCGCGCTCGCCCTGTTGGCTGAACCGCGCAAGCTGGCGCGGATCGTCCATCCGCTATGGCTGCTGATGCTTGTCTTTCTTTTTGCGTCCATTGCGACCAGTGCGGAGCCGGATGTGGTGGTGCGCGGCGTCATCTTCACAATGGTCGGCATTCTTTCCGTCATCGCGGTTCTGGTCCTGCCGCAGGACGGCGACAGCTTTTCGGCGATGCTGGCGTTCGTTTCCTCGCTCGTGCTGGTGGTATCCTATCTCGGAGTCGTATTCCTGCCGTCGCTCGGCACGCACGGCGTGGACGTCGCGGAGCCGCAGAATTCCTTTCTCTGGCGCGGCCTCTTCAGCCACAAGAACGTGGCCGGCCCGGTCATGGCGGGTTTTTCCTTCGCCGGGCTTTATCTCTGGCGGCGCGGCTGGCGCTGGAGCGGATTTCTGATCGGGGTTTCGGCGCTGATCTTCGTGTCGCAGACGGGATCGAAAACGACTATGGCGCTGGTACCCTTCGCCATGCTGATGGTGGTGGTGCCCGGCCTGATGGGACTTCGGTTCATCACGGTCGCCCTTATGTTCGTCATTCAGGTGGCGTTCGCGACGTTCACGTTCGGCGTGGTGCTCTTCGAGCCGATCCATCGTTTCGTCAGGGATATGGATATCGACCCGACCTTCACCGGCCGCAGTTCCATATGGGAATTCGCGCTCGCGGCACTGAAGGGCCATATGTGGACCGGATACGGCTATGAGAGCTTCTGGAATACGCCTGCCGCGAAACAGGCCGCCTATCCGTATTATCTTGGATGGGACGTGCGCAACAGCGTGCACGGCCATGACGGTTATCTCGACATTGCCATGACGATGGGCGTGCCGGCGCTGATCTGCGGCGTGATGGTGATCGTGATATTGCCGCTTGTCGATTATCTGCGCTGCAAGCCGCAGCGCGAGAACCGGCTTCTGGCCGATTATTTCTTGATGATCGTCTTCTTCTGCACGCTCAACGCCGTGATGGAAAGTTTCTTCTTCCGCCGTGTCGATCCTGTATGGCTGACGACGCTGTCCGGCATTTTCGGCCTGCGGCTGACGGCGACCTCCGTCATCCCCAAACGGTCTGTGTGATCATGCCCGCCGCCCGGCGAACATCCATTAGAGCGCGTTTCGATCCGATTGAATCGGATCGGCGCTCTAACGTATTTTATTTCAAGCATAATCTTGCCGATCCTCGTTTCACTTCGGTCGGATTATGCTCTACCGGAGACATTTCATGAAGATCGCCATTGTCGGTACGGGTTTTGTCGCCGACTATTACATGACGACGTTGCGCAACTACCCGCAATTGACCCTCACCAGCGTCTACGACCGCTCGCCGGAGCGGCTCAGGGCGTTCTGCGCCCATTATTCGCTCAGGGCCTATGAGAGCCTCGATGCGCTTCTCGCCGATCCGCAGGTGGACATCGTCGTCAACCTGACCACGCCCGAAAGCCATGCCGCGATCTCGCGGGCGGCGCTTGCCTCCGGCAAGCATGTCTATTCCGAGAAGCCGCTCGCCATGGATTTCGGCGAGGCGCGGGCGCTGGTAGATTTTGCGCGCGAAAAGGGCCTGACGCTGGCCGCCGCGCCCGCCAACGCGCTGAGCGATGCGCGGCATCTCGCAGCCCTGGCGCTTGCCGATATCGGCACGCCGCGCCTTGTCTATGCGGAAATGGAGGACGGCCCGGTCTTTCGCGACAAATGGACGACATGGCGCTCGCGCTCCGGGGCGCCATGGCCCGGCCTGCACGAATTCGAGATCGGCTGCACGCTGGAACATGCCGGCTATGCGCTGTCATGGCTGGTCTCGCTGTTCGGCCCGGTGGAGAGCGTGACCGCCTTTTCCGCCGTCACCTTCCCCGACAAGGGGCCGGGCACCGGGCATCTGCGCATGGCGCCCGATTTTTCCGTGGGCTGCCTGCGTTTCCGCTCCGGCCTCGTCGCGCGGCTGACCTCCGGCCTCGCCATGCCGCGCGACCGCAGCCTGACCGTGGTGGGCGACAGGGGCTCGCTCACCGTGGACGATCTCTGGAACAACCGCTCCGCCGTCCGGCTCCAGAGGACCGGCGACGGCAAGCGCTTCGCCGCGCGCCTGTTCGACAATCTGGAAACGCGTCTCGGCAGGTTCCTCGTCTGGAAGCCCGCCACGGGAAAGAAGCTCGCCTATCCGAAGAGCGCTCCTTCCGTCCTTCCGTCCTATCCGTCGCAGATCGATTTCATGCGCGGCATCGCCGATCAGGCGCGGGCCATCGAAAATGGCGGAACGGCTTTCTTCTCCGGCGAGGTGGCCCTTCACATTACCGAGATCGCTCTGGCGCTGAACAATGCGGGGGACAGGGCCGAGCCCTACCGGGTGCAAAGCAGCTTCCAGCCCTGATTTCCGGAATTTTCTCACGGGAGGCGCAGCGCCGCCGCGAAAGATCAATCGCGGAATAGTTAGCGCCGCACAAATTCCGCTCTCAATTAGTTTAATTGTCGGTGATGCGGTTTATGCCTAGCGTCAACCCGTCGATTTGCGGCATTTGCCGGGGTGACGGGAGCCTGCGTGTGAAGCGATGGATTGTCTGGATTGTTCTGATCATAGTGATCGCCGGCGGGGCCTATGCCGCCTGGGAACACTATGGAAAGCCGCGGTCATCCGCCACGGCGAATAGTTCAGGCCATGCCGGCCGGGGCGCCGCGGCTGTCGCCGTCAAGGTCGCCGTCGCGAAACCCGGCACCCTGCCGATCCAGCGCAGCACGATCGGAACCGTCATCGCCGTCGCCTCCACCGCGGTGAACAGCCCGGAGGCGGGCAATGTCGCGTCGCTTGCCGTCAAGGACGGCGCGCTGCTGCGCAAGGGCGACCCGATCGCGCAACTCGACGACCGCAGCATCCGCGCCGATATCGGCAAGGATCAGGCGGCGATCGCCAAGGATCAGGCGACCCTCGACAACGACCGCGTGACGCTGGCCCGCACGCAGGATCTGGTGAGGCGCGGGGTCAGTTCATCGCAGACCGGCGACGACGCGCTGGCCGCCGTCAAGGTGGCCGCGGCGCAGTTGCAGGTCGATCAGGCCCAGCTTGCCGCCGATCAGGTGGCCCTTGCCAATACGCGCATCACCGCGCCCTTCGACGGCCGGCTCGGCGCCGTGCTGGTCTCGGTCGGCGCCTATCTGCCGGCGGGATCGCCGGTCGCGACGCTGACGCAGATGAAGCCTGTCTACGCGGAATTCACCCTGCCCGAAACCGATCTGGCGCTTATCCGCGATACCATGGCCGCCGGCACGCTCAAGGCCGATGTCACCGCCGTCTCGGCGAGCGGCCCCGGCGCCACGGAAACGGGCATCGCCACCTTCATCGACAATGCCGTCGATGCCGCGACCGGCACCGTGCGTTTGCGCGCCACGCTCGCCAACGAGTCCGGCAATTTCTGGCCCGGCGAGTCGCTGCAGGTGGCGGTGGAGGCGGGACAGTCGCCCAATCTGGTGCTGGTTCCGGGCGTCGCGGTGCAGCCGCAGGAAAACGGTTCCATCAGCTATGTGGTCAAGTCGGACAACACGGTCGAGATGCGTCCGGTGACGGTGCTGCTGCGCGCCAACGGCATGGCCGGCGTGAGCGCCGGCCTCCAGCCCGGCGAGAAGGTCGTGACCGAAGGTCAGGGATCGCTTTCCAATGGGTCGAAAGTGACGGTGGCCGAGGCCGATGCGGAAATGAAGGTTTCGTCCGAATGAGCATTTCCGGCCGCACGGCGTAAGAAACGTTGACAGGGCGGTTCCGGCTGCGGCCTTCGCCATCGCTTCACCCGTTCGTTCCATCGCACCGACCCCACGCAGGGGCAGGCAGGCAAGATGAATATTTCCGAGGTCTTCATACGACGTCCCGTCGCAACGATCCTGCTGGTCATCGGCGGATTGATCGGGGGCATCGCGGCCTATTACCAGCTTCCCGTGGACGCGCTGCCGGAAGCCGATTTCCCGACCATCAACGTTTCCGCCCAGCTTGCCGGCGCGTCGCCCGACACCATGGCCTCCTCCGTCGCGACGCCGCTCATCAAGCAGTTCGAGACGATCGCCGGCATCGATTCGATCAGCGCCACCTCCTCGCTCGGCAACACCTCGATCACGCTGCAATTCGATCTGTCGCGCAACATCGACGCGGCCGCCGCCGACGTGCAGGCGGCGATCACCCGCGCGCAGCGGCAACTGCCCGACAACCTCACCACGCCGCCGAGCTACCGCAAGGTCAATCCCGCCGACGCGCCGATCATGTTCCTCGCGCTGACCGGCAACGGGGTGAAGCTGACCCAGATGGACGACATCGCGCAGAACATCATCTCGCCGGCGCTCTCCACCGTTTCCGGCGTGGCGCAGGCGCAGGTCTACGGCTCCAAGACCTATGCGGTGCGCATCGAGGTCAATCCCGACAAGCTCGCCAGCCGCAACCTGTCGCTGGCCGGCCTCAGCAAAACCGTCGCGGCGGCCAACAGCCAGACGCCGCTCGGCACGCTCCAGAACAGCTCGCAGGCGCTGACCGTGGATGCGCGCACCCAGCGCAGCAATGCCGACGAGTTCAAGACCCTCATCGTCGCCGGCAGCGGCAACCGCATCGTGCGCCTTTCGGATGTGTCCACGGTGCTGGACAGCATCGAGAACAGCAATCAGGGAAGCTGGCTCGACGGCAAGCAGACCATCGCGCTCGGCGTGCAGCGCCAGCCCGGCGCCAACACGGTGGCCGTGGTCGACGCCATCCGCGCCAAGCTGCCGGAGATCGAGGCCGCGCTGCCGGCGACGATGCACATCGCGGTCGTGAACGACCGCTCCAATTCGATCCGGGCGGCGGTGACGGACGTGCAGGAGACGCTCGCCATCACCATCGGCCTCGTCATTCTGGTGATCTTCCTGTTCCTCGGGCAGGTGCGCGCCACGCTGATCCCCGGCCTCGCCGTGCCGCTGTCGCTGGTGGCGACCTTCGCCGCCATGTATGCCTGCGGCTTCTCCATCGACAATATCTCGCTGCTCGGCCTGACGCTGGCGGTGGGCCTCGTGGTGGACGACGCCATCGTCATGCTGGAAAACATCGTGCGTCACACGGAAGAAGGCGTCCCGCCCTTTCAGGCGGCGATCATGGGCAGCGGCGAGGTCACCAGCACCATCATCTCCATGTCGCTGTCGCTGGTGGCCGTGTTCATGCCCATCCTGCTGATGGGCGGTATCGTCGGCCGCGTGCTGAACGAGTTCGGCATGGTGGTGACGCTGGCCATCCTCGCCTCGGTGCTCGTTTCGCTGACGGTGACGCCGATGCTTGCCGCGCGCCTGCCGCATGTGGAGGCCAAGCCCGGCCGCTTCGCCCGCATGTTCGACCGGGTGACGGAAAGCTACGGCCGCGCGGTCGGCTGGTGTCTGGAGCACCGGGGCATCATCCTCGGGGTCTTCGTGCTGAGCTTCCTCGGCTCGGCATGGTCCTACGCCACCCTGCCGCGCAGTTTCTTCCCGCAGGAGGATATCGGCCTGCTCAGCATTTCCACGCAGGCGCGGCAGGATATTTCCTACGTCGCCATGCGCAGCCTGCAACAGAAGGCCGCGGCCATCGTGTCGGCCAACAAGGCGGTGGAGCATGTGACCGCCTCGCTCGGCAGCGGGCCGAGCGGCTCGACCTTCAACACCGGCTCGATGTTCGTTCAGCTGAAGGCCCTCGGTGACCGTCCGCCGCTGGAGCAGACGCTTGCCGAGCTTCGCAAGGCGCTCGCCCGCCTGCCCGGCCTCACCGCCTACATCACGCCGGTGCAGAGCCTGCGCTTCGGCGGGCGCAGCACGCAGAGCCAGTACCAGATCGTGCTCCAGTCGCTCGACGCCGGCGAGGCGCGGGCATGGTCGGTGAAACTCGCCAACGCGATGAAGGCCGAGCCCCAGACATTCGTGGACGTGGCGTCGGACCTGCAGGACGACGCCTTGCAGGCGAGCATCAAGGTGGACAACGACAAGGCCGGCAGCCTCGGCATCACGGCGGATTCGATCCGCACGACGCTGGAAACCGCCTTCGGCACGTACATCGCCTCGCAGATCCAGACCACCGGCAACAATTACGACGTCATCGTCGAACTGGACCAGAGCCTGCCATGGGACGAGACGATGCTCGGTTCGCTCCGCGTGCCCACCAGTTCGGGCGCGCTGGTGCCGCTGTCGAGCTTCGCCACCGTCACGCGCACCAACGGGCCGGTGACGGTCAACCAGTCCGGCCAGCTTGCTTCCGTCACCCTGTCCTTCAACCTGCCGGCGGGCGTCTCGCTCGGCACGGCGACGGCCCGCGTGGACGCGCTGCGCAACCAGATCGGCATGCCGGCCTCGGTGACCACCCATCCGGCGGGCGCGGCGCAGATCTTCGCCCAGTCCACCGGCAATATGGGCCTGCTCATCCTTGCCGCCGTGGCCACCATCTACATCGTGCTCGGGGTGCTCTACGAGAGCTTCGTCCATCCGCTGACCATCCTGTCGGGTCTGCCTTCGGCGGCGTTCGGCGCGCTGATAACCCTGCAGCTTTTCGGCTTCGACCTGTCGATCATCGCGCTGATCGGGCTTCTGATGCTGATCGGTATCGTGAAGAAGAACGCGATCATGATGGTGGACGTGGCGCTGACGCTGAAACGGGACGAGAACCGGGAGCCGATGGAGGCGATCCATCTCGCCGCCGTGCGCCGTTTCCGCCCGATCATGATGACGACCTTCTGCGCGCTGCTCGCCGCCGTGCCGGTGGCGCTCGGCCACGGGCAGGGTTCGGAGCTGCGCCAGCCGCTCGGTGTCGCCGTGGTCGGCGGCCTGGTTCTGAGCCAGATTCTGACGCTGTTCATCACGCCGGTGATCTTCGTCGAGATCGACCGGATCTCCAATATGCGCTGGTTCCGCCGCGGCCGTGCCGAGCCCGCTCCGCAGGCGCATTGAGGCCCGAAGCCGGATCACCTGGCGAAAGGATCGGCCGTTCCGGCAATACCGGAACGGCCGATCCCTTTTCAGAGTTATATTTTTCCTCTTGGCGACGCGTGAATATGTATATACATTATCGCAAAACAGGGGAAGACCGATGCCAGATGCAGCACCACCGCATCAAGCGGATTACGTTCTCGGCAATGCGCGCATCGCCACGCTCGGCGAGGCGGAAGACGGGCTTGGCCTGATCGACCGTGGGGCGCTCGCCGTCAAGGGCGGCAAGATCGTCTATGCCGGGCCGCAGGCCGACCTGCCCGCCGAATATGCCGCCTTCAGGACGATCGACTGCGAAGGCCGTCTCGTCACGCCGGGTCTGATCGACTGCCACACCCATCTCGTCCATGCGGGCAACCGCGCGCATGAGTTCGAGTTGCGGCTCAACGGCGCGAGCTACGAGGAAGTGGCCCGCGCGGGCGGCGGCATCGTCTCCTCGGTCAGGAACCTGCGCGCGGCCAGCGAGGACGATCTGGTGCGCGAGACGCTGCCCCGCCTCGACGCGCTGATCGCGGAAGGCGTCACCACGGTGGAGGTGAAGTCGGGCTACGGCCTCGACCGCGACAGCGAGATCAAGTCGCTGAAAGCCGCGCGGCGTCTGGCCGATGAACGCCCCGTTTCCATCCGTACCACCTTCCTCGGCGCGCACGCCCTGCCACCGGAAATGAACGGCGACAAGGCGCGTTATATCGATGCGGTCGTGGGCGACATGCTGCCCGCCATCGCGCATCGGGGTCTGGCCGATGCGGTGGACGGCTTCTGCGAGGGCATCGCCTTCCTGCCGGAGGAAATCGTCCGCGTCTTCGATGCCGCGCGGGCGCATGGCCTGCCGGTGAAACTCCACGCCGACCAGCTTTCCAACCTGCATGGCGCGGCACTTGCCGCCTCCTACGGCGCGCTTTCCGCCGACCATCTCGAATATACCGACGCCGAAGGGGCCGCTGCCATGGCGCGCGCCGGAACCGTCGCGGTGCTGCTTCCCGGCGCCTATTATTTCATCCGCGAGACGCAGAAGCCGCCGGTGGAAGCCTTCCGCGCGGCGGGCACGAAAATGGCGCTCGCCACCGACTCCAATCCCGGCACCTCGCCGCTCACTTCGCTGCTGCTCACCATGAACATGGGCGCGACCCTGTTCCGCATGACGGTGGACGAATGCCTCGCGGGCGTGACGCGCGAGGCCGCGCGGGCGCTTGGAATCCTCGGCCGCACCGGAACCATCGAAACCGGCAAGGACGCCGATCTCGCCATCTGGAATGTCGAGCGCCCCGCCGAACTCGTCTACCGTATCGGCTTCAATCCGCTGTGGAAGCGGGTGTTCAGAGGCCGTCTGTAATTAGGGAGTCTGCCATGACCATCATCCTCAAGCCCGGCGCCGTGCCGCTCGCCACCCTTGAGCGGATTTACCGCGAGGGCGTTCCAGCGCGCATCGACCCGTCCTTCCATGGAGGCATCGAAAAGGCGGCGGCGCGCATCGCGGAGATCGCGGCGGGCGACGCGCCGGTCTACGGCATCAATACCGGCTTCGGCAAGCTCGCCTCCATCCGCATCGCGTCCGCCGACGTGGCGACGCTCCAGCGCAACCTGATCCTGTCGCATTGCTGCGGCGTCGGCCAGCCGCTGCCGGAGGCGGTCGTGCGCCTCGTCATGGCGCTGAAGCTGATCTCGCTCGGACGCGGCGCTTCCGGCGTGCGGCTGGAAGTGGTGCGGCTGATCGAGGACATGCTGGATAAGGGTGTCATCCCGTTGATCCCGGAAAAGGGTTCGGTCGGCGCTTCCGGCGATCTCGCCCCGCTCGCCCACATGACCGCCGCTATGATCGGCGAGGGCGAGGCGTTTTACCGGGGCGAGCGCCTGCCGGGCCGTGCGGCGCTGGAAAAGGCCGGGCTGAAGCCGGTCGTGCTCGCCGCCAAGGAAGGTCTGGCGCTCATCAACGGCACGCAGACCTCGACCGCGCTGGCGCTGGCCGGCCTGTTCCGCGCGCATCGCGCGCTGCAATCGGCGCTCATCACAGGCGCGCTGTCGACCGACGCGGCCATGGGTTCCGACGCGCCGTTCCACGAGGAAATCCACACGCTGCGCGGCCACAGGGGCCAGATCGACGCCGGGCGCGCGCTGCGCGAACTGCTCGAAGGCTCCGTCATCCGCAAGAGCCATCTCGACGGCGACCAGCGTGTGCAGGACCCCTATTGCATCCGCTGCCAGCCGCAGGTGGACGGGGCCTGCCTCGATATCCTGCGTCAGGCCGCGCGCACGCTGGAAATCGAGGCCAACGCCGTCACCGACAATCCGCTGGTGCTCTCCGACGGACGCGCCGTTTCCGGCGGCAATTTCCACGCCGAGCCGGTGGCCTTCGCCGCCGACCAGATCGCGCTGGCCGTGTGCGAGATCGGAGCCATCGCCCAGCGCCGGATCGCGCTGCTGGTCGATCCTGCGCTTTCCTTCGGCCTGCCGGCGTTCCTCGCTCGCAAGCCTGGGCTCAATTCCGGCCTGATGATCGCCGAAGTCACCTCTGCCGCGCTGATGAGCGAAAACAAGCAGATGGCGCATCCGGCCTCGGTCGATTCCACGCCCACCTCCGCCAATCAGGAGGACCATGTCTCCATGGCCTGCCACGGCGCGCGCCGGCTGCTCCAGATGACCGCCAATCTCGACGCCATCGTCGGTATCGAGGCGCTCACCGGTGCGCTCGGCGTGGAACTGCGCGGGCCGCTCACCACCAGTGCGGAACTCGCGAAAGTCATTGCGGTGCTGCGCGCAAAAATCCCGACGCTGGAGGAGGACCGCTACATGGCCGGCGATCTCGAAGCCGCCGCCCGGCTGGTGGCCGATGGGTCGCTCGCGGCCGCGGTCTCCACCGGTATCCTTCCCGCACTGGAGGTATGAGCATGAGCGTTTTTGAAATCCGTCGCGGCACCTCGCCCATCATCCTCGGCCTGCCGCATACCGGCACGGACGTGCCGAACGATATCGCGGCGCGGCTCAACGACAACGGCAGAATCCTCGCCGACACGGACTGGCATATCGAGCGGCTCTATGACGGGCTGCTGGACGACGCCACCATGGTGCGCGCCACCTTCCACCGCTACTGCATCGACGCCAACCGCGACCCGGCAGGCGTGAGCCTCTATCCGGGCCAGAACACGACCGGCCTCATCCCCGAAACCGACTTCGACGGCAAGCCGATCTGGAAGGACGGGTCGGCTCCGACCGAAGCCGACACAAGGGAGCGCCTCGACCGGTTTCACAAACCCTATCACGATGCGCTCGCCGCCGAGATCGAGCGCGTGAAGGCCATCCATGGCGTGGCGATCCTTTACGACTGCCACTCCATCCGCTCGCATATTCCGTTCCTGTTCGAGGGCAGGCTGCCGGATTTCAACATCGGCACCGACATGGGCAAGACCTGCGATCCGGCCATCGAGGCCGCCGCTGTCGATGTGACCGCCAGGGCGGACGGCTATACATCCATCCTGAACGGACGCTTCAAGGGCGGCTGGACGACGCGCCATTACGGCAGGCCGGAAACGGGCGTTCACGCCATCCAGATGGAGCTTGCCCAATCCACCCATCTTGCCAGCGAAACGCCGCCCTTCGCCTATGACGAGGCGAAGGCGGACAGGCTGCGCATCCATCTCAAAACCCTTCTGCGGCGGCTGGAACAGCTCGCCCCCGCGCTCAAATCCTGAGGAGGCGACCATGTCCAACCCCCGCCATAACGAACGTGAAGTGCGCGCGCCGCGCGGCGACGAACTGAACGCCAAAAGCTGGCTCACCGAAGCGCCGTTGCGGATGCTGATGAACAATCTCGACCCCGACGTGGCCGAGCGTCCGCACGAGCTGGTGGTTTATGGCGGCATCGGCCGCGCCGCCCGCACATGGGACGATTTCGACCGCATCGTCGCGACGCTGAAGACGCTCAACGACGACGAGACGCTGCTGGTGCAGTCGGGCAAGCCGGTCGGCGTGTTCCGCACCCACAAGGACGCGCCGCGCGTGCTGATCGCCAATTCCAACCTCGTGCCGCACTGGGCGACATGGGACCATTTCAACGAACTGGATAAGAAGGGTTTGGCCATGTACGGCCAGATGACCGCCGGTTCATGGATCTATATCGGCGCGCAGGGCATCGTTCAGGGCACTTACGAAACCTTTGTCGAGGCCGGCCGCCAGCATTACGACGGCAATCTCAAGGGCCGGTGGATACTGACCGGCGGCCTCGGCGGCATGGGCGGCGCGCAGCCGCTGGCCGCCGTCATGGCGGGGGCGTGCTGCCTCGCGGTGGAATGCGACGAGACCCGCGCCGACTTCCGCCTGCGCACCCGCTATGTGGACGAAAAGACCCGCAGCCTCGACGAGGCGCTGGCGAAGATCGACGCCTGGACCAAGGCGGGCGAGGCGAAGTCCATCGCGCTGATCGGCAACGCCGCCGAAATCTTCCCCGAACTGGTGAAGCGCGGCGTGCGGCCCGACATCGTCACCGACCAGACCTCGGCGCACGATCCGGTGCACGGCTATCTGCCGCTCGGCTGGAGCGTCGCCGAATGGCGCGCGAAGCAGGAGAGCGATCCGAAGGCAGTGGAAAAGGCCGCCCGCGCCTCCATGAAGGTGCATGTCGCCGCCATGGTCGATTTCTGGAACGCAGGCATCCCGACGCTCGATTACGGCAACAACATCCGCCAGATGGCCAAGGAGGAAGGGCTGGAAAACGCCTTCGCCTTCCCCGGCTTCGTGCCGGCCTATATCCGTCCGCTGTTCTGCCGCGGCGTCGGCCCGTTCCGCTGGGCGGCGCTTTCCGGCGACCCGGAGGATATCTACAAGACCGACGCCAAGGTCAAGGAACTGCTGCCCGACAACGCGCATCTGCACAACTGGCTGGACATGGCGCGCGACCGCATCTCCTTTCAGGGCCTGCCGGCGCGCATCTGCTGGGTGGGCCTCGGCGACCGTCACCGCCTCGGCCTCGCCTTCAACGAGATGGTCAGGAACGGCGAATTGAAGGCTCCCATCGTTATCGGCCGCGATCATCTGGACAGCGGCTCGGTCGCCTCGCCGAATCGCGAGACGGAGGCGATGAAGGACGGCTCCGATGCCGTGTCCGACTGGCCGTTGCTCAACGCGCTGCTCAACACCGCGTCGGGCGCGACATGGGTGTCGCTGCACCATGGCGGCGGCGTCGGCATGGGCTTCTCGCAGCACGCCGGCATGGTGATCTGCTGCGACGGCACCGACGACGCGGCGCGGCGCATCGAACGCGTGCTGTGGAACGACCCGGCCACCGGCGTCATGCGCCATGCCGATGCGGGCTACGAGATCGCGCTCGATTGGGCCAGAAAGCAGGGGCTGCGGTTGCCCGCCATTCTGGGGAACTGATCAGATCAGGTTCAGGGCAGGTGGGCGATGAGCATCGCGAAGAGGGTTTCAAGCTTCTTCGCGTCGCCTGCGCCCGCCGCTTCGGCAAGGCGTTCGCGGCGCGCCTCGATGGCAAGCAGCACGCCTTCCAGCGGATCGTCGGCTTCCGCCATCTCGGCGGGCTTGACGGTGGCGAGCGCGGAGAGAAGGCTTGCGGCGGCAATAGCGGCAATCTCCGCCTTGCGCAGCCTGTCCCGGTCGCCGATTGCGTCCGAGGGCGGGAAGCGGGCGGGCTGTTCGGCCATGGTTTCCATGAAAAGTGCGGCCGCCGCTTCCGCCGCCGCCGCGATCTTCGCCTGTTCGGTCCCGGCTTCGGCGATGGCGGCGAGCGTGGCCTCATGCCGGCGCATCATCCGCCCGTGTACCAGCGCGAAGGCCGTTTCGTGGATCAGCACGTTTTCAAGCCCGGCGCGGCGCAGCATGTCCTTCAGGAAATAATACATGTCGCGGCGGAAGGCGCGCGTGCCTTCCGCGCTCGCGCCGAAATAAAGGTTAAGGCCGCGCATCCGCGCCGCGCCGCGATGCTGCGCCGGTTCGGAGGAAATGAGCGAGATGGAAATGGCCTCCGCCGCGGTCAGCGCCGTATCCACCATGCCCGCCGCCTGACCGAGCAGGAGTTCCGGCGCGGGCAGGCGGTTTTCCGCCCCGTGTGCCGTCGAACGGGCACGCCGGATCGCATAGCGCACATCGCGCAGGCGATCCTTGAGATTGAGGGCGATTTCGTCGGAGAGCGTGCGCAACATGGCTGGCCTTGGGTCCGTGAGGTAAACAAAAGTGACTTAGCCGATACAAATGAAATATTGTTTGCCTCCGGCCGGAAAAGCAATAGGCTCGCCGTGGGTAAGGCAGCAATATGCCGTGATGCGAGGAACGGATTTGGAAAAGACGGGCAAAGGCGGTGTTGGGGGCGGTGCCGGGGCTGGCGCAGGCGGCGGTAACGGGAGCAGGGGGATGGGCGATCTTCTCGTCGGGTCGGAAGGGGTGGCGGCGGAAAACCGCACGAGCCGGCTCAGAACCCGCGCCGCATGGATGTATTACATCGAGCAGATGACGCAGAACGACATAGCGGAGGCACTGGGCGTCGGGCGTGTCACCATCGTGCGGCTTCTGGCGGATGCGCGCGCGCGCAACGAGGTCAAGATCACGATCGAGGGCAGGCTTTCCGCCCTGACGGCGCTGGAAGTGGCACTGGAAAAGACCTTCGGGCTGGAGCATGCCGTCGTCGCCCCGCTTTCCACTCCCGGCATCGATCCTATCCCGCCGATCAGTGCTGCGACCGGAGCATGGCTTTCGGAACAGATCGCGCACGGCATGCGCATCGGCGTCGGCTGGGGGCGTACGCTTTCCAGTACGCTGCAACATATCGGCTCGCGTCCGGTCAACGATCTCAAGGTGATCTCGCTGCTCGGCGGCATCGTGCAGCCGCGCCGTTCCAACCCGCCCGAATTCGCATGGCAGTTCGCGCAACTGCTGCAAGGCGAGGGCTATCTCATTCCGGCCCCGGCGCTGGTGGACAGCGCCGAAACCCGCACCGCGCTCATCGACCGCTGCGGCCTGCGTGCGGTGCTCGATATGGCGGAAAATCTAGACATGGTGCTGCTCAGCGTGGGCGGCATCGAGACCGCCAGCAGCACCTCCTATCGTGTCGGGCTGATCGACGAGAAACAGAAACAGTCGCTGATCGCCAATGGCGCGGTCGGTGACGTGCTGTTCCACTTCTACGACCGCGAGGGCCGCGTCGTGGACGATCCGGTGCATGACCGGGTCATGTCGGCGCGCATCGAAAGCCTTCAGAACACGCGCCAGCGCATCCTCACCTCCGGCGGCAGGGAGAAGATCGAGGCGCTGCTCGGCGCCATGAAGCTTCTGCGGCCGACCGTGTTCATCACCGACGAGGAAAGCGCCGCCGAGATGCTGAGACGGGCAAGTTAAGCTGAAAGGGCTTCGAGCCGGTCCTCCGCGAGCGGCGTCTGGCCGAACCAGTTCAGCCGGTTGACGCAGACATTGCCCCGGTCGATCAGGTCGTTCTCGTCGCCCTCGCCCGTCAGGTGTCGGCGTCCGCGCGGCAGGAAGAGCGTGGTCGTGTCGCCTTCGCTAGATACGATTTCCGCCTTCGCGCCGATCTTGTCGCGGCCGATGCGCGGCTGCAGGATCGGGGCAGGCAGGCGGGTGGGCAGGTTGACGCTGAGCCAGTGTCCGTCGAGGAAGATATCGCGCCTTTGTTCCCATATGCGTGACACGAAACCGGCCAGCCAGTCGATGTCGTCCGGCGTTTCCTCCGCATTCTTCACGCGCGAGAAGCCGATTGCCGGAATGCCCCAGAAAGTCGCCTCGCGGGCGATGCCGAGCGTGCCGGAATAGGCGAGGTCCTCGGCCACGTTGCGCCCGTCATTGATGCCGGAAAGCACCAGATCGGGTTTTCTGCCGCCCGAGAACAGCCCGTCGTCGAACAGCCCTTTCTCGAACAACCATGTCATGGCCGTGGTCACGCAGTCGGCGGGCGTGCCCGAACAGGACCAGCGCCTTTCGCCGCGCCGCACCATGGTCAGCGGGCGGCCAAGGGTGAGGGAAGCGCCGGCGGCGGTGCGCTTGCCGTCCGGAGCCACCGTCCAAAGGTCGTCGCTGAGGCGCGCCGCCACCTGCTCCAGCCGGGCCAGCCCCGGCGCGTCGATGCCGTCGTCATTGGCGATGAGAATCCGCATCGTCTCTCCTGTGTATTTTTACGCGCTCTTGCTCGAAACGCTCTGGATTTCAAAATGCGTGCCCGACACGGTGCCGGTGCGCAGCCGCGGCATGAAGGGTTTCAGTTCGTCGAGATCCTTCAGGCCGCAGGAATGGCCGACGAGATCCGGCCGGCCGGCCTTTTCCCACAGCCGCACGTTCTGGTCGCGGGTGGGGTGCGTCGGCAGGCGTATCCATGTCGCCTGACCGGTACGGACCATCGCGCTTGCAGGCGTGTTGTCGGGAACATGGCCGGTCAGCAGCACGGGCAGGTCCTGCTCCGAGGCCCGTCGCAGCGCCTGCACCGAGGGGCCGGCGCTGCCCATGCCGTCATGCGTCAGAAGCGGGCAATCGGGGAAAGGCGCGTCCTCGTGCCAGTCTATCGCGCCGGCAAGCTGGCGGCGCAGATGCTCCGCCATGGACGGCGACACCGCGTCCGGGACCTCGATCTGCCCGGCGAGCGAGGCGCGCATGGAGGCATGGATGGCAAAATGCGCCGGCAGGATCGCCATCAGTTCCAGTGGCTTGCCGGAAAGCGGCACCGGCAGCAGGCAGCCGCCCGCATGGGCGACGATGAATTGCTGGATGGCCCGCCCGCGCTCGGCGGCGGATACGGCGTCCGCGCCGTAGGAGGCGTCGATGGCCAGCAGGTCGCAGGCCGGGATCGGGTCCATGACGAAGACATTGCTTTGCGGCACCACATCGGCGCAGTAGACGACGCGCCGGCCTTCCGCTTCCACCGAAAACCAGACGCCGCCAGCGACATGGCCGGAGCGGCCCGACGTGATGCGCATGCCGCCGAGCGCGATCGTGTCGCCGGCCCTGAAAATCGCGATCCGCGCCGCCGAAAGCGGAAACGCGGTCCGGTGGGCCGCTTCGGCATATTGGCGCAGCATCGCCTCCGCGTCGTCGCGCGTCTCGCGCGTCATGTGGATCGTGCCGGCAAAACCGTTGGCCAGAAGCCAGTTCAACCCGCCTATATGGTCCTCGTGGGCATGGGAGATGAAGACCGCGTCCAGCGCCCGGATTTCCTCCGGGCCGATGGTGGGGTAATAGTCGCGGCCGGCCGCGCCGACCTTGATGCCCGCATCGAACAGGAGGCTCCTGTCCGCGCGCACGCCGAAGCTGGTGCGGCCCTTTTCGCCGAAGCCGCCGTAAAGGTCGATACGCATTACCGGGTTTCTCCTTCCGGGATGACCCATCCCGTGCGGATGCGGATGTGCAGGGGAGCGCCTTCCGCAACCGGCTTGCCGTCGATGAGATCGAACGGGAGGTCGAATGTGAGTTCCAGTGCCGGGTCGGCGTCGGGCCGGGCTTCCACGCGCACGCCGCCGCCGCGATAGATCGCGCGCGTGACCGTCAGCGGCACGCCGTTTCCGTCCGCCAGTTCGATATCGCGTGAGCGGATGCAGATTTTGGCGTCCGGCGTCGCGGCCTGACCGGGCGCGCAGCGCAGCACCACATGCTGCCCGAACACCTCGCCCGCGCATTGGCCCTCTTGTTCGGCCTGTGTGATCCGCGCCGGCAGCACCATGCCGTTGGCGATGAAGCGCGCCACCATCGCGTTGGCGGGCTGCTCATAGAGCTTGCGCGGGGTGTCGAACTGCTGCAACCGGCCGCGATCCATCACGGCGATGCGGTCGGCGAGTGCCATGGCCTCGGCCTGATCGTGGGTGATATAGACGATGGTCGTGCCGGTGCGCTTGTGAAAGGCGGCGAACTCCGCTTCCATGGCGGCGCGCAGATGCACGTCTAGATTGGCGAGCGGCTCGTCGAACAGCACCAGCGACGGCGCGGCGACGAGGCAGCGGGCCAGCGCGACGCGCTGGCGCTGGCCGCCGGAGAGGTTGGCCGGCCGGCGATCGCCCATTTCCTTCAGGTCGACGAGCGCCAGCGCCTCCTGCACCCGGCGCGCGCGTTCGGCTTTCGGCACCTTTGCGACGCGCAGGCTGTAGCCGACATTCTCGGCCACCGTCATGTGCGGCCAGAGCGCATAGTTCTGGAAGACGATGCCGACCTTGCGCTGTTCCGGCGGCACATGGCTGCGCTCGTCCGAGACGAGGCGCCCGCCGACCGTGATGGCGCCATGCGTGATCTTCTCGAAACCGGCGATGGCGCGCAGCAATGTCGTCTTGCCGCAGCCGGACGGCCCCAGCACGGCGACGAATTCACTGTCGGCGATATCGAGGCTGATATCGGACAGGGCGTCGAACGCGTTGAACGTCTTGGTGACGCCGGAAAGTTTCAATCCCGCCATGGCAAGACTCCGTCGGGCAGATGCCGCGCGAACAGGTTCGTCAGCAGCATGAGGACAATGGTGACGGCGATGGTTGCGACCGATGTCGCCGCCGCATAGGTGGAATCTCCGCCCTGCTCGAAGGAGAAGATCACCACGCCGATGGTTTCCGAGCCCGACGCCCACAGGAGCGCCGAGACCGTGAGTTCGCTGAAGGCGGTGAGGAAGATCAGCACGCCGCCGGCCAGCGTCGCCGGCGCGACGATCGGGAAGATGATGGTGCGCAGCCGCATGAACAGGCTGGCGCCCGCCACCTGCGCGGCTTCTTCCAGCGCGCGGTCGATCTGGTGCAGCCCCGTGACCGTGGGCCGCAGCGCCAGCACGAAGAAGCGCGCCAGATAGGCATAGAGGATGATCCAGAGCGTGTTGTAGATATGGATGCCGATGACGGGCACGGGCTTCAGGAACAGGAGCAGCGAGGCGATCGCCATCACCACGCCGGGCAGCGCATAGGGCAGTTCCGCCGTCAGGTTGAACAGGCCGGTCCACCAGCGCTTGCGCCATGTGGTGATATAGGCGAGCGGCACCGCGATCAGCACGGCGAAGAAGGCGGCGGAAAGCGCGAGGATGAAGCTGTTGACGAAGGCGCGCCGCGTTCCCGCGTGCTCGAACAGCACGAAGTGGTAGTTGGCCAGCGTCGCGCTCGCCCGCGTCAGCGGCATGCCGTAGGAACCGACGAGCGAGGTCAGCAGGAGGCCGAACAGCGGCAGCACCAGCACCGCGACGACGATGAACAGCAGGAAAAGCTCGATCCAGATGCGCGTCCGCCCCAGCTCGAACGGTTCGGCGGGCAGCGAGGTGGAGGCGATGCGGTAGTCGCGCCGGCGCGAGACATATTCCTGCGTGACGATGCCCATGATGGCGATGAAGCCGATCAGCGTGGACAGGATGGAGACATCCGTCAGCACCGCCGGACCGCCGCCGCTCAGCCGCTGGTAGATCAGCGTCGGCAGCACGAGGAAATTGGCCGGAATGCCGAGAAACGCCGGAATGCCGAAATTGCCGACGCAGGAAACGAAGGTCAGCGCCGTGGCCCCGATGATGGCCGGCACCATCAGGGGCAGGATGACGGTGCGCAGCACGGTGATCTTGCCCGCGCCGCTGCTGAGTGCGGCTTCCACCAGTTCGCGCGGCAGCTTGCGCAGGCCCGCGCGCACGATCAGGAAGACCAGCGGGCCGAATTGCACGCCGAGAAGGGCGATGATCCCGCCCGCCGAATAAAGCGGGTTGGGGCTGCCGAGCCGCGGCGCCATGCCGATGAGCTTCAGGAAGGGGCTTGCAGGGCCGAACAGTTGCAGCCATGCGAGCGCCGTGATCTGCGGCGCGATGAGCAGCGGGGTGACGTAGAGAAAGGTGAAAAGCGAGCGGCAGCGTATGTCGGTCAGGCTCACCAGCAGCGCCAGCGCGGTGCCGAGCACGACGGCGAAGACGGTGCCGAATATGCCGACATAAAGCGAGTTCCAGGTCGCGTTCCACGTCGCCGGCGAGGAGAAGACCTGCGCCACGGCATGCGCCGCGCTGCCGCTTGCCGGCCGGACGACTTCCATGAGAAGCCGTCCCATCGGCAGAAGCGAAAGCAGGGAGACGATGAGGGCCACGACAAGGATCAGGGCATTGTCGCGCATTTGACCGTGTCGGCCGGCAATTCTATCCATGAGGATCGGACCTTGGGGCACTTTCTCGCCGGGCATCACCGCCCGGCGCCGCATCACGGGACGAGAACGAAATTTCAGGCTGGGTAGCACATAGCCTGATCACCGAACAGTTTTGTGAAATATCCAACCACCGAACAGTTTTGTGAAACGTCTAGCCGCCGAACAGTTTCGTGAAGCGCGCCTTGTCCTTGTTGGTGTTTTCCAGCACTTTCTGCACGTTGATCGGCATGATCTTGATATTCGTGCCCGCGGGAAGCCATTTCGGCCTGCCGATGCCGGCCTTGGCCGGGATATAGCCCTGGCTGAGGGCGAGTTTCTGTCCGGCGTCCGAGAGGATGAAATCGACGAATTTCTTCGCGTCGCCCGGATTTTTGGTCGAGGCCATGATGGCGACCGGCTCCGTCACGGCGGGAACTCCCTCGGACGGGAATACGAAATCGATCGGCGAACCCTTGGCCTTGGCGTTCAGCGCCATGAAGTCCACCAGAATGCCATAGGGTTTCTCTCCGCTGGCGACGGATTTCAGGACCGCGCCGTTGCCCTGCACGCTGACGGTGCCGTTCTGCTTCAGCCCCTCGAAGAACTTCCAGCCCAGATTGGGGTCCATGGCGAACCCGCTCAGCATATAGGCGGCCGCGCCTGAATAGAGCGGGCTGGGCATCACCACCATGCCCTTGTATTCCGGCTTTTCCAGGTCGGTCCAGTGCTGCGGCTTCTGCTCGGCGCCGCTGTTATAGGCGATGCCCGTCGTGATCAGCTTGCTGCCGAAATAATATTTGTCGGGATCGTAGGAACTGCTTTCGAAGCCGTCGAGCTTCGCACCCTTGTACTGCATCAGCCGGTGCGCGGCCTTCAGGCTTTCCATGCTGACCGCGTCGGAGATCAGGAGCACGTCGGCCTGCGGCGCGCCGGCGGAAAACTCCGCTGCCAGCTTGGTCAATATGTCGCTGGTGCCCGAACGGTAGATTTTCAGCTCGATATCGGGATGAACGCGGCGGAAAGCCGCCACTGTCTTCGCCGCGTCGGCATCCGGCTGCGAGGTATAGAGCGTCAGCGAACCCGCGAGCGCTGTGCTCGCGAACAACAGCCCCGCCACGAGGGCTCCGCCCAGCTTCATCAGGTTTTTCATCACTTCCTCCCAAGGTCTGATTGCGCCGGCACATCCTGTCCGAACCCATGTACCATACGGCAATCATGAGGATATCATAGTGTTCATTTGTTTTGTGTCAAATACAATTGAACAGAAAATATCACGGTCCGTTGATAAGATCGCGGCCGTGTGAGAATGTGGCGACCCATATCGAGGCCCCTTGTGCGGCCCCGTGGAGGATGCCCGTGGAGGCTGAATGAGCGAACCGAACCTGCCCCTGCTGTCGTCGGACCTGAAGGTGAAGACGGCATGGCTCTATTATGTCGAGGGCATGACGCAGGAACAGATCGCCGACATGCTGAATGTCAGCCGGGTCAAGGTGATGCGCACGCTGGCAAGCTGCATCAGCGAAGGCGTGGTCGTCACGAAGATCAACGCGGCCACGGCGCGGCAGGTCGCGCTGGAGCGCGCGCTCGAAAAGCGCTGGAAGCTGGATTCGGCGATCGTGGTTCCGTCGCCCGCATCCGGCGAAAATCTCGAAAGCCGGATCGGCCATGCGGTCGCGGGCTTTCTCGACCAGACCATGCAGGACGGAATGACGCTTGCCGTCGGCGGCGGCGCGACCCTCTATTCCAGTCTGGGCTTCCTGCAACGCCGGCCACTGCACGGCGCGCTGGTCGTGTCGCTCGTCGGCAGCCTGCCGCATTCGCGCTGGATCAATCCGTCCGTGGTGGCCACGCGCATCGCCGAGGTCTACGATGTCGAAAGCTACCAGATGCCGGCGCCGGTGATCGTCGACGATCCCGCGCTGCGCGACGCCCTCTGGCGGCAGGCGGAGTTCCGCGATCTCAGGCAGCGCGCCGAAAGGGCGGATATCGCCATCCTGACGGTCGGGGACATGACGGAAAGTGCGACCATCTTCCGTCACGGCATCGTGCCGCCGGACCTGATCGGGCCGCTGCGGCAGGCGGGCGCGGTCGCGAACATCCTGTGCTGTTTCATCGACGGGGAAGGGCGGCTGGTCGACCATGAGATCAACCGCCGCGTCATGGCCATCGGTCTGGACAGCATATCCCGCATCCGGCGCATCGTGCTGGCGGCGGGCGGCGACGCCAAGGTGGCCGCGATCCGCGCGGCGCTTGCCGTCGTGCCCGCGAGTGTGCTGATCACCGACGCGCAGACGGCGGAACAGCTTCTGGCCGATTGAATCAGGCTTTTATTGCGCTTTCCTGAGCACGCCGCGTCCTTGCAGGAAGTCGATCAGGCCGACATGCGTCACGGTTTCGAATTCCCGCACCGCCTGTTCGGCGCGCTTTTTCTCGGCCAGCATGAACAGGAGCACGGCCCGCATCTCGGAGGAAACGCCGAAACGCTGCCAGCGCCGCGCCACATGATCGGGAATGCCCGCGGCGGCGCAGAATTCCGCGATGCCCTCGAAGCCCAGCCCGACGACACAGTCCCGCAACGTTTCCGCCGGCATCCTCTCATCGAGCGCGTGATCGTGAAGCCGTTCCGCGAGCAGTTGCAGGTCGCTGGGCGACGTTTCCGAAACCTTGTTCAGAATGTCACGCACATTGATCGGAAGTCTGGACATGATGCGATTTCCTCACTTCGGGAAGGCGGCCTGAAATGGCTTGAAACGGCCTGCCTCTCCCGCGCGCAGGATTCCACCGCGCCGGATCGAAAGCAAGCGCCTTTTCGCGTGGCCCGTCTCAGAGTTCGACGCGGTCGCGGCGGTCCTCGGCGATGAGCTTGCGGATCTGCCCGACGATCTGGTCGCCGTGGATTCCCGCCAGCCGGTCGGCGGTCTCGACGTCCTGCGCCTCGATGGCGCGGATCATGTCCTCGTGCTCGGTCACATATTGCTCCGGCAGCCGGTCGGCGAAGGAGGAATAATAAAGGCGCAGCAGCCGACGCCCCTCGTCGAGCAGCCGCGCGAAGAAGGTGGCGTAGAACGGGTTGCGCCCCGCTTCCGCGATCGCCGCGTGGAAATCGCGGTTGGTGGCGATCATGTCGAGCGCGTTCTGCGCGCGCACCGCGCGGGCGAACTCCTCCTGCCGCGCGCGGATGATCTTCAGGTCCGCCGGCGTGCGGTGCAGCGCGGCGAGCCGCGTCGTCACCCGGTACATCAGCGTGATCGCGTCGAAAAAGGCGGGCAGGCTCAGAAAGTCGATGTTCGATACCACCGTCGAGCGGTTGGGAAGCGTCGTCACCAGCCCGTCGGCGGCGAGCCGCACCAGCGCCTCGCGGATCGGCGTGCGCGACATGGCGAAGCGCTCCGCAAGCTGGTTCTCATCGATCGGGCTGCCGGGCGCCAGCGAAAGGTCGATGATCTCGTCGCGCAGCACATCGTAGACCAGCCGGACGCCGGAGCCCTTCTTGCGGTCGGCGGCGGGATTCCGCGCGGCTTCGCTCATGAACCTGTCCTTAATGTTGAAACCCGGTCACGAGACAAATCATAGCCGGAATGAAAATTCCAGTCGACAACAAAAATACATAGTGTATATTAAATCTCATCAAAACATGAAATGCCCTATCGAACGCACAAGGACAGCATCATGGACTCGACTATCTTCAAAGGTTGCATGCCCGCTCTCATGACCCCGTGCAAGCCGGACCGCACGCCGGATTTCGACGCGCTGGTGCGCAAGGGCAAGGAAATGATCGCCAAGGGCATGTCGGCGGTCGTCTATTGCGGCTCGATGGGCGACTGGCCGCTCCTGACCGACGCCGAGCGCATGCAGGGCGTCGAGGCGCTGGTCAAGGCCGGCGTTCCGGTGGTTGTCGGCACCGGCGCGGTCAACACCGCCACCGCCGCCGCCCACGCGGCGCATGCGCAGAAGGTCGGCGCGCACGGCCTGATGGTCATCCCGCGCGTGCTGTCGCGCGGCTCGTCGATCAGCGCGCAGAAGGCGCATTTCAAGGCCGTTCTGGGTGCGGCGCCGGATTTGCCGGCGGTGATCTACAACAGCCCCTATTACGGCTTCGCCACCCGCGCGGACCTGTTCTTCGCGCTGCGCGCCGAGCATCCCAACCTGATCGGCTTCAAGGAGTTCGGCGGCGACGCGGCCATGCGCTACGCGGCCGAGAACATCACGAGCGCCGATGACGACGTCATCCTGATGGTCGGCGTCGATACGGGCGTGTTCCACGGCTTCGTCAATTGCGGCGCGGTCGGCGCCATCACCGGCATCGGCAACGTGCTGCCGAAGGAAGTGCAGCACATGGTGGCGCTCTCCCGCGCCGCCGCCGCCGGCGACGTCGAGGCCCGCGCCCGCGCGCTGGAACTGGAAGCCGCCCTCAACGTGCTGTCGTCCTTCGATGAAGGTCCGGACCTCGTGCTGTTCTACAAACACATGATGGTGCTGACCGGAAACCCGGAATACGAGCTGCACTTCAACGAAAGCGACAAGCTTTCGGAGAGCCAGCGCGGCTATTGCGAGGCGCAGCTCAAGCTGTTTCAGGACTGGTACGCCGCATGGAGCAGGCAGGACGGCGCGGTCGCCCGCTACGCCGCCTGAGTAGACGGAACCAACGGAAAAGGCCCCGCGAGGGGCCTTTTCTTCGTTTGAGCGTCAGGTTGTAATCAGGCGACGGCGTCCATGCCCTTTTCGCGCAGGCGTTCGAGCTGGGCCATCTCGTCCGCCGTGAGGGCGATACCCTTCTCCAGCGATTCACGCCGGGCGGCGAAACGGCGCTGCGAAGGCAGGCGTGCGCCCTGTCCGGCGATGGCCTCGATCAGCGCCTCGCCCTGTCGTGCCGGATCGGCCCGTCCGCCGGCGATGCGCGCGGGATCGAAGGCGAGGATCAGTTCGCCGTGGCGCGGCGCCAGCGTGGTGGTGCCGAGCCATTCCAGCGCCTGCGGGCTGGTGAAATCGCCGATCATCACGCCGGCCAGCAGTTCGATCATGGTCGAGATGGCCGATCCCTTGTGGCCGCCGAAAGGCAGCATGGCGCCGTCGAGCGCCGCTTCCGGGTCGGTGGTCGGGTGGCCGTCCCTGTCCACGGCCCAGCCTTCCGGCAGCTTCTTGCCGGCGCGGCGATAGAGTTCGAGTTCGCCGCGCGCGGCGACGCTGGTGGCGAAATCGAACACATAAGGCGTTTCGCCCGGACGCGGCCAGCCGAAGGCGAAGGGATTGGTGCCGAGCAGCGGCTTCGTGCCGCCTGCCGGTGCGACGGTGGCATAGCTGGGGCACATGGAAATGGCGGCGAGGCCGTCCTCGGCCAGCGCTTCCACTTCCGGCCAAAGTGCTGCGAAATGCGTGCAATCGTTGATGACGAGGGCGGCGAGGCCGAGCTTGCGGGCGCGCGCGGCCAGCGCCGGACGGCCCGTCTCGAAAGCGAGATTGGCGAAACCGCCCTTGGCCGCGACGCGCACCACCGCGCTGTCGTCGACCGTCAGTTCCGGCACCGCGTCCGGCACCACCTTGCCGCGCTTCAGCGTGCGCAGGCAGCCTTCGATGCGATAGACGCCGTGCGACTTGCAGCCGTCGCGCTCGCCGGCCACGATGGTGCGGGCGATCGCCGCGGCATGGCCATCGCTGAAACCGCCCTTGCGCAGGATATCCTTCACCAGTTCAAAGAGGTCGTCGACCGTCATCCGGGTGGTGTCGCTCATCGCTGGTCCTTTCGTGCCGCAGGCGGATGCCTTCGTGCATAGAGCATTTTGCAGCCAAATGAAAACATTTGGCGTCGCAGAAATGCGGTAAAACAAATAGATAGATCGTCAAAATGCGCCTGATAAGGCACACGACGATCTAGAGCGCATTCCGGAAAGAGTGAAGCGCTTTTCGGAAAGGCAAGCCAAGAAAAACGCCGCTCCCGCAGGGGAACGGCGTCCGGTTCCGTCTATACAATGTCTATCCAGCTTACTTGCGGCCCGTTTCCATGACGGTGAGGCCGATAACCACGGCGAACATCACGCCGATCATGCCGATTTCAATCCAGTGGAACCATTGCATGGCATGGCCCTCCACACGGTTATCACATCATCCAGAATGTAACAGCCACGCCGATCAAAAAGGCGGCGGCGAAACTGCTTTCCAGCCTGTAGTACCAGAGCATGACAGCCTCCGTTCATGGTTAACGAATACTTAATGAACGCGGCAGTCGCCTTTTGGTTTCATTCCGGTTGCTGATATATAAGTGATATATTTTGCCATCGGCTTTCTCGGGTCTAACCCCTTGAAAGCGCCTGTATCAAATCCTGCTCCAGATCGGCGGGGTCTTCGAGGCCGACCGAGAGCCGGACCAGTTGCGGGCCGATGCCGGTCGCGGTGCGCCGTTCTTCCGGCACCGAGGCATGGGTGAGCGAGAAGGGGTGCTGGATCAGGCTTTCCACGCTGCCGAGGCTGACGGCGAAATGGAAATAGCGCGTGGCGGTCAGAACCCGCTCGACGCGTGCCAGATCGCCGGACAGTTCGATCGAGACCACGCAGCCGAAATTGAGCATCTGCCGCGCGGCGAGATCGTGCTGGGCGTGGCTCGCGAGCCCCGGATAGACCACCCGTTCGAGACCGAGCGCGGCCGCGCGCCGTTCGAGGCTGGTGGCCAGCCGCATCGCCGAATCCGACTGGCGCGTCGAGCGCAGTTCGAGCGTCTTCAGCGAGCGGTGCAGCAGTGCGCAGTCGGTGGGCGACATGACTGCGCCGAGCGCGTTCTGGAGGTATCTGACTCGCTCGGCGAGGCCGGACGGCGCGCGGGCGGAGACGGCCACCACGCCGCCCAGAAGGTCGGAATGGCCGTTCAGCATCTTGGTCGCGGAATGCACGACCACATGGATACCGTGCTCGATGGGCCGCTGGCCGGCGGGCGAGGAAAAGGTACTGTCGCAGACCGTGACGGCCCCGGCTTCCGCGCCGAGCCGCGCCACGAGCGACAGATCGACGATGCGCAGCGTCGGGTTGGACGGCGTCTCGAACCAGAGCAGGTCGGGCCTGTCTTCCGCCACCGCCCGTTTGAGCGCTTCCGCGTCGGAAAAATCCACGAAGCGGACCTTGTGGCCCGCCGTGGCCGGGCGCACATCGGCAAGCAGGCGGTAGATGCCGCCGTAAAGGTCGTCATGGGCGAGGATGGTCGCCCCGGTGGGCAGGGTTTCGAGCAGGGTCGCCGCCGCCGACAGGCCGCTCGGGAAGACGAAGGCCGCTTCCGCGCCTTCCAGATCGGCGAGGCAGAGTTGCAGGGCATTGCGGGTCGGGTTGCCGCTGCGGGTGTAGTCGAAGCCCTTGCTGCGCCCGATGCCCTCCTGCACGTAGGTCGTGGCGTGATAGACGGGCGGGATCACCGCGCCGGTGAGCGGGTCCGGCTCCTGCCCGACATGGATGGCGCGCGTTGCGAATCCGGCCTGATTGCGGGGAAGGTCGTCGGTCATGTGCTGGCCCTTATGCTGCGGGAACCTGTCTCGCAGCCGGGTGTAGAAGGTGGGCCGCCGCCGGTCAAGCCGGCGGCGGCAGGGCCATGAGGGAAACGGCGCTCAGAGGAACGGTCGCTGCTCGGCCATGTCGGAGGCCTCGATGCCGGCGACGGTGACGGGCTTCTTCATGGCGTCGCGCCGGAACGGCTCGCCAAGCTCCTGATTGAGCAGAACCTCGATGAAGGTGGTCTGCTTGTCGTTCATCTGCCGGGCCACTGCGGCCTGCAAGGCCTCGGTGAGTTCGTGCGCGTTGCGCACCTGCACGCCCTTCGCCCCGCAGGCTTCGGCGATGCCGGCATAGGTGACGTCGCGGTCGAGTTCCGTGCCGACGAAATTGTTGTCGTACCACAGCGTCGTGTTGCGCTTCTCCGCGCCCCACTGATAGTTGCGGAAGATCACCATGGTGATGGGCGGCCAGTCGTCCCGCCCGCAGGCGGTCATCTCGTTCATGGAGATGCCGAAGGCGCCGTCGCCGGCGAAGCCAATCACGGGAACGTCCGGGCAGCCGATCTTGGCGCCCAGAATGGAGGGGAAGGCATAGCCGCATGGCCCGAACAGGCCGGGCGCAAGATATTTCCGCCCCGCCTCGAAGCTCGGATAGGCATTGCCGATGGCGCAGTTGTTGCCGATATCGGACGAGATGATCGCATTGCGCGGAATGGCGGCCTGTATGGCGCGCCATGCCTGACGCGGGCTCATCAGGCCGGCGTCGCGGCGCCGCGCTTCCTCGTTCCATGCGGTGCCCGCATCGTCTTCCTCGTGGTCGAGCGAGGACAGCATCTGCGTCCAGCGGGACTTGGTTCTGGCGACCAGGTCGCGGCGTTCCTGCCGGCTCTGTTCCGTGGCGGAAGGAGCCAGCCGGGCGAGAATACCGCGCGCGACCTTGCCGGCGTCGCCCTCGATGCCCACCGTCACCTTCTTTGTCAGGCCGATGCGGTCGGAGTTGATATCGACCTGAATGATCTTCGCGTCCTTCGGCCAGTAGTCGATGCCGTAGCCGGGAAGCGTCGAGAAGGGGTTGAGCCGGGTTCCGAGCGCCAGCACCACATCGGCCTGCGCGATGATCTCCATCGCCGCCTTGGAGCCGTTATAGCCCAGCGGTCCCATGGCGAGCGGATGGCTGCCGGGGAAGCTGTCATTGTGCTGGTAGTTGGAGCAGACCGGCGCATCGAGCTTTTCGGCCAGAGCCACCACATCGGGAATGGCATTGGCGAGCACCACGCCCGCCCCGGACAGGATGACGGGGAAGCGCGCCTCGGACAGCAGCTTCGCCGCCTCGGCCACGGCTTTCTCGCCGCCGCCCTGCCGCTCGAACTGCACGATCTGCGGCAGGTCCACGTCGATGACCTGAGTCCAGATATCGCGCGGGATGTTGATCTGCGCCGGCGCCGACGAGCGCCATGCCTTCATGATGACCCGGTTGAGCACTTCGGGCACGCGCGCGGGATCGCGCACCTCTTCCTGATAGCAGACGCAGTCCGCGAACAGGCGCATCTGCTCCATTTCCTGAAAACCGCCCTGCCCGATGGTGCGGTTGGCCGCCTGCGGCGTGACCAGCAGCATGGGCGTGTGGTTCCAGTAGGCGGTTTTGACCGCCGTGACGAAGCCGGTGACACCCGGTCCGTTCTGGGCGATCGCCATGGCCATGGTGCCGGTGGCGCGGCAATAGCCGTCGCACATCAGCCCGGCATTGGTCTCGTGGGCACAGTCCCAGAAGGTGATGCCGGCCTTGGGAAACAGGTCGGAAACCGGCATCATGGCCGAGCCGATAATGCCGAAAGCCTGCCTGATTCCGTGCTTTTGCAGAACCTTGATGAAGCTTTCCTCGGTCGTCATCTTCATGGTCGTCTTTGCTCCTTAAGCAACATTTACATAATCCTGTGCGCCGGATTGCGGGCGGCTGCCCGCGCTCCGGTCGGTTTTGAGGTCTTCGAGCACCATCTGCGCCAGCTTCGCGCCGATCATCATGGCCGGCGCGTTGGTGTTGCCGGAAACGATCTCCGGCATGATCGAGCAATCCGCCACGCGCAATCCGGTGATGCCGCGCACCCGCAGACGCGGATCGACGACCGCACCGTCGTCGGCTCCCATCCGGCAGGTACCGGTCGGATGGTAGATCGTGGTGGAGTTGCTGCGCGCCCAATCCAGAAGCTCGTCGTGGCTTTCCAGATCCTTCGTCGGACGGAACTCCTCCGAGATCGCCGATTTCAGGGGCTCCGTGCGTGCGATGCGGCGTGCGATACGCACGCCCTCGACAATCGTGTCCTGATCGGTCTGGGTCGCCAGATAATTGGGACGGATGAGCGGATATTCCAGCGCTTCCGCGGAGCGGAGCGTCACGCTGCCGCGGCTTTCCGGCCGCAACTGGCAGACCGACTGCGTGAAGGCGGCGAAGGGGTGCACACCCTCGCCGGGGCTGTCCGCCGACCATGGCTGGATATGGAACTGTATGTCGGGGGTCGCAAGCTCCGGCCGCGTCTTGACGAAGCCGAAGACGAGGCTTGCCGCCATCGTCATGGGGCCGGTCCGCATCAGCGCGTATTCGAGACCGATGAGGGCTTTTTTCAGCGGATTGCGGACCTCGTTGTTCAGGGTCGGTTCGCGGCACTTGAAGACCAGCCGCGCCTGTAGATGGTCTTGCAGGTTCTGGCCGACTTCAGGCATGTCACGCTGCACGGCGATGCCCAGCGCCGCGAGCTGGTCGGCGGGGCCGATCCCCGACAGCATCAGGAGTTGCGGCGAGCCGATCGCCCCGGCGCAGAGGATCACCTCGCGCCGCGCGCGCAGCGTGCCGCGCGTGCCGTCCGGGCGCCGGTATTCGACGCCCATGGCGCGCCCGTCCTCGATCAGGATGCGCAGCACCTGCGCATCGGTCTCGACGGCGAGGTTTCCCCGGCCCCGGATCGGCTTCAGGAAGGCGGTGGCCGACGAGCATCGCAGGCCGTTGCGCATGGTGAGCTGGAAATGCCCGACGCCTTCCTGCACCGGGCCGTTGTAATCGGGATTGTAGGGATAGCCGTTCGCCACCGCGGCCTCGATCCAGCGTTCGCAGATCGCGCGCTTGAGGCGCGGGTCGGAAACCTGCAATTCCCCGCTCTGGCCCCTGTCTTCGGACGGGCCGCGATTGAAGGTCTCGAAACCCTCGAAGATCGGTCCCACATCCGCCCAGGACCAGCCGCGGTTTCCCATCTGCGCCCAGCGGTCGTAATCCTCGTGCTGTCCGCGCACATAGAGAAGCCCGTTCAGGGACGACGAGCCGCCGAGCACCTTACCGCGCGGCCAGTTGAGCGACCGGCCGTTCAGACCGGGGTCCGGCTCGGTCGTGTAGCACCAGTCGTAATGCGGATTGTGCATGGTGCGGAAATAGCCCACCGGGATATGAATCCACGGATTCGAGTCCTTGCCTCCGGCCTCGAACAGGGAGACCTGCACGGACGGATCGGCGCTGATCCGGTTGGCGGCGATACATCCCGCCGAACCCGCGCCGACGATGATGTAATCAGTCATTTCACTCATGATGAGGCTCCTGCGGGCTAGTGGTTTGATTCTGACATTTGCATTCGTTCGACACAGGCGCAGGAGCAAATGTCAGAATCGAAAAAACCACTAGTAACTTATTGACTTCTAGTGGAACTTTTGAATTTGACATTTGCTCGCCGCTCGATGTCGAATGGGAGGCAAATGTCAAATTCGTTCCACTAGATCGTCGTGCGGCCTTATCAGGCGCATTATGACGATCCAGCATTTTGTTTGAGCATCGGATTTTCCGAAAACCGGTTCCCACTTTTCGGTCCGATGCTCCGAGCCCACGGTCCTGCGCGCGGGCCCGGTATTGTATATGAAGCATGCTCAGCCGTGCTGGCTCGCGGTCCAGTCCGGGACCGTTTGCCCCCGGCGCTGGATGAGGATCGCCGACACCATCGAGATCACCGCCGCGGCGACGACATAGATGCACACCCAGAACGGATCGTTGTTGTTGACGGACATGAGCCAGGTGGCGATCATCGGCGTCAGGCCGGAGACGAAGATGCCGGAGAACTGGTAGACGAACGAGATGCCGGTATAGCGCACGGTCGGGTCGAACAGGTCGGCGAACAGCGCGGCCTCCGGCCCGTAGCACATCGGGTAGATGATGCCGAAAGGCAGCACGATGCCGAGCGTGATGAGCACCGGATGGCCCGTGGACATGAGCCAGAACGCCGGAAACACGCTGAGGCCCAGGAACAGCGAGCCCCACGCATAGGTCACGGGACGGCCGAGGCGGTCGGACAGTTTTCCGAACAGCGGAATGAAGAAGACCATGACCACGGCGGCGGCGCAGACGATCCACAGGGCCGTCGTGCGGTCCATCTTCACGTAATGGGTGAGATAGAGGATCGAGAAGACGGCGAAGATGTTGAAGTACACCCCGTCGATCACGCGCGCGCCCATGCCGAGCGCGATGTTGCCGGGATAGCGCTCCAGCATCTTCGTGAACGGCAGGCGCTGGTCGCGGCCGCGCGAGGCGAGTTGCGCCTTCTTGAATTCCGGGCTTTCCTGAATGTTGGAACGCATCCATGCGCCCAGCGCCACCAGAACGATGGAACCGATGAAGGCCGCCCGCCAGCCCCACGCCATGAACTGTGCGTCGGGCAGGAACGACAGCAGCGCCATCACGCCCGAAGACAGGAACAGGCCGAGCGACAGGCCGATCTGCGGCAGCGAGGCATAGAAGCCGCGCTTGTGCATGGGCGCATATTCATAGGTCATGAGCACGGCGCCGCCCCACTCGCCACCGATGCCGATCCCTTGAAAGATGCGCAGCAGCAGGAGCAGGATCGGCGCAAGGATGCCGATCGACTGGTAGCTGGGCAGGAGCCCGATGACGACGGTCGCGCCGCCCATCATCAGGAGGCTCACGATCAGCATGGCCTTGCGGCCGATCCGGTCGCCGAAATGCCCGAAGACAAGCCCGCCGAGCGGACGTGCGACGAAGCCCACCGCGAATGTGGCGTAGGCCAGCATGATCGAAACGGTTTCGTTGTCCGACGGGAAATAGAGATGATTGAAAACGATGCCGGCGATGACGCCGTACAGAAAGAAATCGTACCACTCGATGGTGGAGCCGATCAGGCTGGCAAAAACGATTTTCCTGATGTCGCTCGTGTGGTCGCCGCTGTTCGCGGCATCCAGTGTGGTGTCCGACATTACGCCCTCCTGCGCGTGACGGTTATGGATGCGACCAGATTCCTCCTCGATCGCAGCCGTAACCTTTTGCCGGATATTCGTGCTTGTCAATGATTTTTGAGACAAAAAGTCTCAAAAATCATATAAGCTTTGGGTTTAGAGCATTTTGCAGCCAGATGGAAACATTTGGCGTCGCATAAATGCGGCGAAAACAAATCAATAGAGCGTCGATCTGATCCCACCAGATCGACGCTCTATTGGACAAAATGCCGCTTGGTTGTGCGCCGCGGACACGGTATTCAGGCGCTTCCGGGAAGCAGCAGTGCAGTGAATCCTCATGAAGAACGATCCCAACAGCGCGGTTTCGATGCCGAGTCTCCGCAACCTCCAGCTTCTGGAAGTGCTGGGGCGGGAAGGGCGCGCGATGACGTCGGCCGAACTGAACGCCGTGCTGGAATTGCCCAAGCCGACCCTTCACCGCCTGATCGGCTCTCTGGAAGAGCAGGGGTTCCTGCTGAAGGACATCGACGGCCGCAGCTATCTGCCGGGGCCGCGCTATCAGGCCATGGCCATGGGGGCGGTACGGGCGTCGTTCACCTGTCTTCCGGCCCGTGAGGTGCTGGTGGCGATGAACCGCAGGATCGGCGAGACGTGCAACCTGTCCATCCCGGACGGCGATGCCATGCTCTATATCGACCGCGTGGAAACCCACTGGCCGTTGCGGATCGCCCTGCTGCATATAGGGTCGAAGGTGCCGTTCCATGCGACCTCCGCCGGCAAGGTCGGCCTCAGCATGCTTGCCCCCAAGATCCTCGACGGCTATCTGGCCGCCAGCGAGAAGGTGTCCTATACCCGCAACACCATCACCGATCCCGACCGGCTGCGCGAGGAAGTGGCCCTCGTGCGCGAGCGCGGCTATGCCACCGACCGGGAAGAATTCGTCGACGGCATGATCGCTCTCGCCGTTCCCGTTCTCGACGGCGGGCGCCGTTTCCGCGCCACGCTGTCGTTTCATGCGCCCATCCAGCGGCTGCCCTTCGACAGGGTGCTGATGCATCTCGACACGCTGCACGATGCTGCGGCGAAGCTCGGCGCGCTTCTGTAGTCCCGGAGGATTATTGCCGGCGGAGCCTCATGAACCCGCCTGCGCCTGATTGACGGTCATGGCGATCATGTGCAGCACGTCGTCGGCGCTGCATCCGCGCGAAAGGTCGTTGGCGGGCCGGGCGAGGCCCTGCAGGACGGGGCCGATAGCCTTGGCGCCGCCGATGCGCTGGGCGATCTTGTAGCCGATATTGCCCGCGTCCAGATCGGGGAACACGAACACGTTGGCGTTTCCATGAAGCGGCGAGTCCGGCGCCTTGGAGCGGCTCACCGCCTCCACGAAGGCGGCGTCGAACTGCAACTCCCCGTCGATGACGAGTTCCGGCCGGCGTGCGCGCACCGTCTGCGTCGCCTGCATCACCTTCGATACGCGCTCATGAACGGCGCTGCCGCGCGTCGAGAAGGACAGCATGGCGACGGCGGGTTCCTCGCCGGTCAGTTGCCGCCAGGAATCGGCCGACTGCATGGCGATGCCGGCAAGCTGGTCCGCATCCGGCTCCACCACCAGACCGCAATCGGCAAAGACGAAGGCGCCTTTTTTCGGGTGATGCGCCTCGCACAGGAGCATCAGGAAGAAGCTGGACACCAGCGACGCGCCCGGCGCCTTGCCGATGATCTGGAGCGCGTGGCGCACCACGTCGGCGGTGGTGGAAACCGCGCCCGCCACCGTGCCGTCGGCATCGCCCGTCCGCACCATCAGCGCGGCGTAGCCGAGCGGCGTGCGCGCCATGGCCCGCGCCTCGTCCTCCGTCATGCCCTTGGCCCGGCGCAGTTCGTGGAGTGTCCGGGCGTAGCGGTCGGCATCCGGCGATGCCGCCGGATCGATGACATCGACGGCCGCGCCGTCGAGCTTCGGCACGATATGCTCCGGCGATCCCAGAAGCGTGACGCGCGCGATGCCCTCGCGCTTAGCGCGCACGGCGGCGTCGAGGATGCGAGGGTCCTCGCCCTCCGCCAGCACGATATGGCGCGGATTGGCGCGGGCCTGTCCGAAGATTTTTTCCAATGGCAGCATGGCTTCTTTCCGGCAAAATGGCCGCCGGGAGGCGAACCTCCCGGCGATGGCGATCAGACCGGTTTCTGCGGGCGCATGTCGGCCTTGTCAATACCTGCCACCACGACCGGCTTCTTCATGGCATCGCGGCGGAAGGGCTCGCCCAGTTCCTGATTGAGGATGACCTCGATGAAGGTGGTCACGCCCTTGGCCTGATCCTCGACGGCCTTTTGCAGGGCTTCCGTCAGCTTCTGCTGCGTATCCACCTGCACGCCCTTGAGGCCGCAGCCTTCCGCCACTTTCGCGTAGCTGAGGCCGGGATTCAATTCCGTTCCGACGAAATTATTGTCGTACCACAGCGTCGTGTTGCGCTTTTCCGCGCCCCATTGGTAGTTGCGGAAGATCACCATGGTGATGGCCGGCCAGTTCTTGCGCCCGATCGAGCCCATCTCGTTCATCGAGATGCCGAAGGCGCCGTCGCCGGCGAAGCCGATCACCGGAACGTCCGGCTGGCCGATCTTCGCGCCGACGATGGACGGGAAGCCGTAGCCGCAGGGGCCGAACATGCCCGGAGCCAGATATTTGCGCCCCTGCTCGAAGGTCGGATAGGCGTTGCCGATGGCGCAGTTGTTGCCGATATCGGTGGACATGATGGCGTTCTTCGGCAGGGCCGCCTGAATGGCCCGCCACGCCTGACGCGGCGACATGCGGTCCTTGTCGCGCTTGCGCGCTTCCTCGTTCCAGTGCGTGCCCGGATCGTCCTCCTCGTGGTCCATCGAAGACAATTGCTGGAGCCACGCCGACTTGCGCTGATGGACAAGCTGCTTGCGCTCGGCGCGGCCCGCGTCGCCGGCATTGGGAGCGAGCCGGTCGATGATCTGCCGCGCAACCTGCTTGGCATCGCCGCAGATGCCGACAGTGATCTTCTTGGTGAGACCGATGCGGTCGGGGTTGATGTCGACCTGAATGATCTTGGCGTCCTTCGGCCAGTAGTCGATGCCGTAGCCGGGCAGCGTCGAGAACGGGTTGAGGCGGGTGCCCAGCGCCAGCACCACATCGGCCTTGGCGATCAGTTCCATCGCCGCCTTGGAGCCGTTATAGCCGAGCGGGCCGACCGAAAGCGGATGGCTGCCGGGGAAGGCGTCGTTGTGCTGGTAGCCGCAGCAGACCGGCGCGTCGAGTCGTTCGGCCAGCGCCATGGATTCGGGGATCGCGCCGCCGATCACCACGCCCGCGCCGTTGAGGATGACGGGGAACTTCGCCTCGCTCAGAAGCTTGGCGGCATCCGCGATGGCGTCGCGGCCGCCGCTCGGGCGCTCCAGCCGCACGATCTGCGGCAGTTCGACGTCGATCACCTGCGTCCAGAAATCGCGCGGTACGTTGATCTGCGCCGGCGCGCAGCCGCGCCATGCCTTCTCGATCACCCGGTTCAGCACCTCCGCCATGCGCACCGGATCGCGCACCTCCTCCTGATAGCACACCATCTCCTCGAACAGCGCCATCTGGTCCACTTCCTGAAAACCGCCCTGACCGATGGTGCGATTGGCGGCCTGCGGCGTCACCAGCAGCATCGGCGTGTGGTTCCAGTAGGCCGTCTTGACCGCCGTCACGAAGCCGGTCACGCCCGGACCGTTCTGGGCGATGGCCATGCCCATCTTGCCCGTCACGCGCGTATAGCCATCGCAGATCAGCGCCGCGTTCGTCTCGTGCGCGCAGTCCCAGAACGTGATTCCGGCCTTCGGGAACAGATCCGAGATCGGCATCATCGCGGAACCGATAATGCCGAACGCATGCTCGATCCCATGCATCTGCAAAACCTTCACGAAGGCTTCTTCGGTGGTCATCTTCATGGTGCGTACCTTCCTTGTAATCAGAGAACTTCGTCCTTCAGCGCATACCAGCGATACATGGCCCGCTGGCCGATGCGCCGGAACGGCGTCAGCATGCCGTAACCCGGGAGTTCGGAGGTGAAGATCGGCAGGTCCAGCCCCTGTCCCTTGCCGGCCATCATCTGCGCGACGCGGCGTCCGGCCTGCGCGGAATACATCACGCCGTTGCCGCCATAGCCCATGGCGTAATAGATTTCCTGCGATTGGTCGGGCCGGTAGATGCGCGGCATCATATCGTGGCTGACATCGACCCAGCCCCACCAGGAATAATCGATCTTCACGCCTTTCAGCGCCGGGAATTTCCGGCACATGCCGGCGATCAGCATGTCGTAGTATTTTTTGTTCGGCGCGGACGCGCCGGTGATGGCGCTGCGGCTGCCGATCTGCAACCGCCCGTCGGGGAAGAAGCGGTAATAATGGCGCAGCGTGCGCGTGTCGGTGAGCGGAATGCGCGCCTTGAGCCCGCAGGCCTCGATCTCCTCGGATGTCAGGGGCCGCGTCACCACCGAGTTCGACAGCACCGGCATCAGCCGGTAGCGGGTGAGGGGATGAAGCTGCGGCGAGGTGTAGCCGGCGGTGGCGAAGCAGACCTGCCGCGCCCGCACCGTGCCGCCCGGCGTGGTCAGGCGATAATACGCACCGTCCTTGCGGCATTCCAGCACAGGGCTGGAGGTATGCACCTTCGCGCCCAGCTTGCGCGCCAGCTTCAGATAGCCGAAGGCGAGCTTCGCGGCATGGATGCCCATGCCGTCCGGCTCCAGCATGGCGCCGCGCGCTTCCTCGTCGCGAACGAAATCGCGATGGACTTCCTCGCGGTTCATCATGCGCGTGCCATAGCCGAACACCCTGTTCAGGAGTTCGGATTCCTTTTCCATCCCCGGAAGCATCTTGTCGCGATGCGCGATATAGAGATGGCCGCCGTCCTGCGGGTCGCACTGGATTTCCGGCTCGGCGATGAGCGCGCGGAAAAGGTCGAAGCCTTCGGCGATCTCCCTGTGCAGCTTCTTCGCCACGTCGACGCCCCAGCGCTCGATCCATTGCGAGCGCTTGAGGCGGCCGGCGGAAATCTGCGCCTGCCCGCCATTGCGGGTGCTGCATCCCCACGCCACGCCGTTGGCTTCCAGAACGGTCGCCTTGATGCCGTGCTCGCGCGCGAGGTGGATGGCGGCGGAAAGGCCGGTATAGCCGGAACCGACGATGACAACATCGGCATCGATGTCGCCCTGTACCGCACCGTCGTCTTCCGGCGGGGTGCCGGCGGTGCCGATCCAGTAGGTCGGGGCGTAGTCGCGTCCGTGGCCGGGGGTCTTCGCCACGACCGGGTCGTAGGCCGGGTCGAAAGGCTGGCTGGCCTTGAAGCTGGTCGAACTCTTTGTATCCATGTCGCCGGTCCTCCGATCAACCGACAGGGCCGCTTATGCGGTCAGAAGGGGACGGTTCTTGCGGAACGCCTGCTTGCGCACGATCTTGCCGTCCCGGATGGTGAACAGGTCGCAGCCCTCCGCCTCCACGCGCGCGCCGCTGGCATCGGTCCCGCGAAACGTCCATTCGGAGACGCCGCGGTCGCCGCTGACGAAATGGGTGTGGTCGTCCCAGCTTGCGTCGGGCATGGCGGCCCAGACGCCGGAGAAGGCCTTGGCAATGGCGTCGCGCCCGGTGAAGCGCGTGCCGTAGACCTCCGGGCCTCCGATGGCGTTGAACACACAATCGTCGGCGAAGAAGGCCATGATGGCGTCGATATCGTGCCGGTTGAAGGCGTCGAACAGGTCGGAAAGGTGTTTTTCGGTCAGCGGGGCGGCTGTCATTGCAATGCACTCCTTGTGATATCGGGCGTCGGGACGACGCGATTCTCGCGCGCGGCACCAGATCGCCGTGCGCCTTATCAGGCGCATTGTGACGACCCATCTCTTTGTTTTGACGCATTTCCGGACGCAAAACCGCTACGCACTTTTGCTGGAAATGCTCAATCGTCGCACGGTTCCGTGTCGGGTTGTGTGGCCTGACTGGCGGCGGCGTCAGCCGCCGGGATCGGGTTTCGCCATCATATGCGTCCCTTCCATGGGATCAGGATCTTTTCCAGATAGCGGATGAGCAGATCGAACAGGAATGCGAACACTCCGATGACGATGATGCCCATGATGACCGTGTCGCTGGCCAGAAACTGCGCCGCGTTGAGCACCATGAAGCCGAGGCCGCGATGCGCCGCCACCATTTCGGCGGCGACCAGCGTGGTCCAGCCGACGCCGATGCCGATCCTCATGCCGGTGAAGATTTCCGGCAGGGCCGCCTTCATGATGACATGCGTGACCACCTGCAACCGCGTGGCCCCCATGGCGTAGGCGGCGTGGATCTGCTCGATCGAGACGGAGCGCACGCCGGCGCGGGCGGCGATGGCCACGGGCGCGAAGATCGCCAGAAAGATGAGGAACACTTTCGGGAACTCGCCGATGCCGAGCCAGATGATGATGAGCGGCAGATAGGCCAGCGGCGGCAGCGGACGGTAGAACTCGATGATGGGATCGAGGATGCCGCGCGCCACGCGGCTCATGCCCATCATGATGCCGATCGGCACCGCCGTCACGCAGGCGATGGCGAAGGCGCCCAGCACGCGGCCAAGGCTTGCCATGGTATGTTCGGCGAGCGTGGAATCGGCCACGCCGTCGGTCATCGCGACGATGAATTTGTGAAAGACCGCGATGGGCGAGGGCAGAAACAGCGGTTTCACCCAGCCCATGCCGGTGACGAGAAACCACAGGCCGAGGAGCAGCAGCGTCGTCACGATGCTGATGACGGTCGAATTGCCGTCGCCGGGCGCGCCGTAGATTTTTCCGGGCTTTACCGGCCTCGCTTTGGTGAGAAAATCAAGCATGGGCCAGTTCCGGGTTTCCTGATGCACGTTCGTCGCCATAGATGATCCCCAGTATCGTCTCCCGCATCCTGATGAAGTCGGGGCTGGACTTGACGGCGCGCGCGTCGCCGCATTCCAGAAAACGCCGGTTGAAATCCAGCTCGTAAGTGTGGGTGATGCGGCCCGGGCGCGGTGACATGACGATCAGCCGCGAGCCGAGGAACAGTGCTTCCTCGACGCTGTGGGTGATGAAGAAGAACATCTTGTCCGTCACCTGCCACACCCGCAGCAGCAGTTCCTGAATGGTCTCGCGGGTCAGCGCGTCGAGCGCCGCCATGGGTTCGTCCATCAGGAGCATGGCGGGATCGCAGGTCAGCGCGCGGGCGATGCCGACGCGCTGCTGCATGCCGCCGGAAAGCTGGTAGATCTTGTGGTTGTGGAAATCCTGCAAGCCGACCAGAGCGAGGTTCCTCGCCGCCCGCTCGCGGCGTTCCGCCCTGGGAACGCCCTGAAGCTTGAGGCCGAATTCGGTATTCTGCATGACGTTGAGCCATGGCAGGAGCGCGTGCTTCTGGAACACGACGCCGCGGTCCGCGCCGGGGCCGCGCACCTGGCGGCCGCCCAGCGTGATCTCGCCGGAAGACGGGATCATGAAGCCTGCCATCAGGTTGAGAAGTGTGGTCTTGCCGCAGCCCGACGCGCCGAGCGCCACGACGAAATCGCCGCTTTCGACGGTGAGATTGACGCCTTTCAGCGCAATCACGGCTTCTTCCACATAGAGGCCCGGATAGGTCAGGCTGACATTCGATACATTAAGGGTTTCCATCACGTTGCCTTTCGGAAACGATGGTCATTTTTCGGGAAGACGGGCAGCTCCGCCCGCGGCCGCCCGGTTACGGGCGCGGGGCGGAGCATTCCGGTCACTTCGCGGCGGCTTCGGCGAAGGTGGCGTTCACATTGCCGCTGTAATCGGGGAGAGCCGAGTCGAGCTGCTTCTGGTCCACGAGGAACTTGGCGCTCTGCGTGATCGACTTCAGCGCGCCCGAATCCTTGCCGCCGCCGAGCCATGTGGGCGACGCCTGCTCCGCCGCCGTCGGGTAGGAGAGAAGCGCCAGCGCGCCCGGAATGTCGGCCGCATTGCCGCCGATCATCTTGACCATGCCCTTGACCTGCGGGGAATCCGCCGTCCACTTGCTGCCATTGGCCTTGTAGTCGGCATAGGCGTCGGCCAGAACCTTGGTGAAGGCGGTCATGAACTTCGGATTGTCGGCGGCGAAGGTCTTGTCCACCACCAGCCCGTCGAAGGTCGGCACGCTCGCCTTGCCGATCTCCTCGGAATTGGCGATCTCCTTGCCGCTCTTGAGGATTTCCGACAGGGCCGGCGGCCACACATAGGCCGCGTCGATATCGCCGCGCTGCCATGCGGCCACGATCTGCGGTGGCGTCATGTTGAGGATATCGACGTCGCGCGGATTGATTTTCCAGATATCGTTGAGGCCGACCAGAAGATGGAAATGCGAGGTGGAGACGAAGGGCACGGCCACCTTCTTGCCCTTGAGGTCCTGCGGCTTCTCGATGCCGCTGCCGTTGCGGGCGACCAGCGCCTCGGACTTGCCGATATTGTCGAGAATCCAGAAAAGCTGGATATCGACGCCGCGCGTGGCGGCCGCCGCGATGCCGGTCGAGCCGATCACGCCCACCGGCACGTTGCCGGAGGCGAGCGCGGTCGAAATGTCACCGCCCGAGGCGAACTGACGCCAGTCGATCTTGTAGCCTGCTTCCTTGGCGGCGGCGTCGAACTTGCCGTCGGCGATGGCCGTCAGGAACGGCCCGACGATCTGCTGATAGCCGACCACGACCGTGGTTTCGGCGAAGGCCGCGGTCGACGTCAGGGCCACTACGGCCGAGACCAGAACCGCCTGTTTGATGCGCTTGAAGTAATTCATGGAGTTCCCCTTCCATTTTGAAACCGTGCCAGATGCGGGTTTGTCGTGATTGCCGACGTTAGCCGCCGGTCTGGTGTTCCGATTGAAGACGATAGCCAACGCATGGGTTTTGCCTTATATCCAGTTTGAATAGTTGCTAAGTCCAGTTTTGCGGATGCCGTACGGCACCGGCCATGCCGGCGGTGTACGAAGGATTATTTCATGGCGGCGGGAAGAAAGAAGAAACCCGTTTGCGATCTGTGCGGCGAACCGGGAAAACCGCATCGGAGGCGGGCGGGTTCGCGAGTTTTCTGACGGAGCGGATAAATGGAGGCGGTTTCCCCGACGATTTTCTTCATCGACGGCTCGCGGCATACGGGATTGCAGGCGCAGATTCGTGAGACGATCGTTTCGGCCATATTGTCCGGCGCCATCCTTCCGGGCGTGCGCATGCCCTCGACGCGCGGCCTTGCCGGCTATCTCCAGATTTCGCGCCTGACCGTGACGCTCGCCTATCAGGAACTGGTGTCGCAGGGCTATCTGGAGGTGCGCGCCCGCAGCGCGTATCACGTCTCCGCCACGCCGCCCGGCAACCGCCCCGACGAGCGCATGACGGCGGGGCCGGACGTTGCCGTCGACTGGTCGTCGAAGCTGCAATTCGGCTTCGATATGACAAGGACGATCCGCAAGCCGCTGGACTGGCGCCGTTATCGCTATCCGTTCCTCTACGGGCAGATGGACCAGTCCCTGTTCGATCTGGCGGCATGGCGCGACTGCGCGCGGCGAGCCTTGTCGCGGGAGGATTTCGTCCTGATGGCAGGCGATTTCGCCGCCGCCGACGATCTGGAACTGGTGAACTATATCCGTTCGCGCACCCTGCCGGCGCGCGGCATCCGGGCCGAGCCGGACGAGATTCTGGTGACGGTGGGCGCGCAGAACGCGCTCTGGATCGTCAGCCAGTTGCTGCTCTCGCCCGGATCGCATGCCGTGTTCGAGAATCCCGGCCACCCGGATATCGGCGCGACACTCCACCTGACCGGAGCGCGGGTCACGGCGCTGGATGTGGATGCCGAGGGCCTGCCGCCGGAGAAGCTGCCGGACGGCATCGATGCGGTTTTCGTTACGCCGAGCCACCAGTCCCCCACCGCCGCGACCATGCCCCGGCACCGGCGCGTCGCCCTTCTGGAAGCGGCCGCGGAGCGCGATTTCGTCATCGTCGAGGACGATTACGAGTTCGAGATGAGCTTTCTGCAGCCGCCCACGCCGGCATTGAAATCGCTCGACCGCTACGGGCGGGTGCTCTATGCGGGCAGCTTTTCCAAATCGCTTTTCCCCGGCCTGCGGCTCGGCTATCTGGTGGCGCCCGCGCCGGTCATCCGGGAAGCGCGCGCGCTGCGCGCATTGATGCTGCGCCATCCGCCCGGCCATCTGCAACGCACCGCCGCCTATTTTCTGGCGCTCGGCCATTACGACGCGGTCATTCATCGCATGCGGCTCGAATATCACAAGCGGCATATGGCCATGATCGAGGCGCTCGACCGCGAGGGGCTGGAGATCGCGGGAAAATCCGCTTTCGGCGGCACGGCCTTCTGGATCAGGGGGCCGGAGGGAACCGATGCGGACGAACTGGCGCGCAGATTGCGCGACGACGGCGTGCTGATCGAATCCGGCTCGCCGTTCTTCAGCGGCCACGAGCCGTGCCGCTATTTCCGCATGGCCTATTCGTCCATCCCTCTCGGCCGCATAGCCGAAGGCGTGGCGCTGGTGGCGCGCGCATTGCCGGCGAGGGCACGCGGCGGCTCATGAACCGCCGCGATGGGCTTATTTCTTCTGCTTGGCCAGTCCCTGCTCGCGCATCTGGCTCAGCGTCATCTTGGGCGACAGCGCTTCCGGGTCGATACGGATTTCGATCAGGCCGGGCTTGCCGGAGTTCCGGCAGGCCTCGAAGGCGGGGGCGAAATCGGCGGTCTTCTCCACCACCTCGCCATGCAGGCCGTAGGCACGCGCAAGTGCGGCAAAATCCGGGTTGGCCAGCGCCGTGCCGGAGACGCGGCCCGGATAGGTGCGCTCCTGATGCATGCGGATGGTGCCGTACATACCGTTGTTGACCACGATGAAGACCGCATTCGCGCCATATTGCGCGGCGGTGGCCAGCTCCTGCCCGTTCATGAGAAAGCAGCCGTCGCCGGCAAACGCCACGACCGTGCGCTCTGGCGCGGTGAGCTTGGCCGCCACTGCCGCCGGCACGCCGTAGCCCATGGAGCCGTTGGTCGGGGCCAACTGGCTGCGATAGGCGCGGTACTGGTAGAAGCGGTGCGGCCATGCCGAATAATTGCCCGCGCCGTTGGTGATGATGGCGTCGGCGGGCAGGTTGGCGCGCAGCCATTCCATGATCTCGCCCATCTGCACCGGGCCGGGAATGACAGGCTTTTCGATATTGGCGCGGTAATCGGCGTTGGCGCTTTCCGCCCAGTCTTTCCAGCGCGGGTTGGCGATGCGCGGAAGTTTTGCGGCGGCGCGGGCGAAGGCCGGCATGCTGGCGTTGATCGGCACGTCCGCGTGATAGACGCGGCCAAGCTCCTCCGCGCCGGGATGGATGTGGATCAGCTTCTGCTTCGGAACCGGAATGGCTACCAGCTCATAGCCCTGCGTGGTCATTTCGCCAAGCCGGGCACCGACCACCACGAGAAGGTCCGAGTCGCGCACGCGCTGCGCCAGCTTGGGGCTGATCGAGGTGCCCATTTCGCCGGCGTAGAGCGGGTGGGTGTTGTCGAACATGTCCTGACAGCGGAACGAGGCCGCCACCGGCAGATGCATGTTTTCGGCGAAGGTTTTGATGTCGCGCACGGCCTCGGCGTTCCAGCCGCCCCCGCCGACGATCATCAGCGGACGCTCGGCTTTTTCGATCAGCGCCGCCATGTCCTGCAACTGCTCCGCGCCGGGATGCATCTCGACCTTCTTATAGGCCGGCGCGTCGTCGATGGCCGCGTGAGATGTCAGCATGTCCTCGGGCAGGGCGACCACGACAGGGCCGGGGCGGCCGTTGACGGCGCGGTGGAAGGCCTGGCTCACCAGTTCGGGGATGCGGGCGGCGTCGTCGATCTGCACCACCCATTTGGCCATCTGGCCGAACATGCGGCGGTAATCGACCTCCTGAAACGCCTCGCGCTCCACCTGATCGCTCGCCACCTGGCCGATGAAAAGCAGCATCGGAGTCGAATCCTGAAACGCCGTGTGCACGCCGACGGAAGCGTTGGTTGCGCCCGGTCCGCGCGTGACGAAGCAGATGCCCGGCTTGCCGGTCAGCTTGCCATAGGCGTCGGCCATATAGGCCGCCCCGCCTTCCTGCCGGCACACGATCAGGTCGATGTCGTCGCGCGCGTCGTGGAAGGCGTCGAGGGCGGCAAGATAGCTTTCGCCCGGAACGCAGAAAACGCGATCGACGCCGTGGATACGCAGCGCATCCACCAATATCTGACCACCGGTTCGCGTGTTTGGTTTGCTCGTCATTCGAACTCTGCCTTCAAGTCTATTCCTGTGCCGGCATAACAGCATAGCCCATGGCGCGAATACAGATTAAATATGATGAACAAAGCGGATGATCTCATGTCCGGGCGGTATGGAGGATGGCAGAATGAGCAATGGAAAAATCCCCGGAAAGATTCATGTCGGCGTCGGCGGCTGGGCCTATGAGGCGTGGGACGAGACCTTCTATCCCGAGAAACTGGCCAAGAAGCGACAGCTCGAATACGCCGCGTCGAAGCTGACTTCCATCGAGATCAACTCGACCTATTACGGCCCGCAGAAGCCGCAGACCTTCGCCCGCTGGCGCGACGAGACGCCGGACGGCTTTATCTTCTCGCTGAAGGCGCCGCGCTTTTCCACCAATCGCCGCGTGCTGGCGGAGGCGGGTGACAGCATCGAGAAATTCCTCACCGGCGGCGTGACCGAGCTGAAGCAGAAGCTCGGCATCATCAACTGGCAGTTCATGGGCACGAAGAAATTCGACGCGGACGATTTCGCGGCCTTCCTGAAACTGCTGCCGAAGCGGGTGGACGGGCGGACCTTGCGCCATGCGGTCGAGGTGCGGCACGAGAGCTTCGGCTCGCCGGATTTCATCGCTTTGCTGCGCGAGCATCAGGTGGCGGTGGTGACGGCGGCGGACGGGAAGTTTCCGCAATTCGCCGATCTGACCGCGCCCTTTGCCTATCTGCGCATCATGGGAACGCAAGAGAGCGAGCCGCTCGGCTATGGCGCGTCGGCGCTCGATACATGGGCGGCGCGGCTCAAGGCCATCGCGGAGGGGCACCGCCCGGAAGGGCTGAAATTCGTGGCGCCGCCCGTGCCCGACGGCGCGGTGCGCGATGTGTTCTGCTATGTCATCAGCGGCTATAAGGCGCGCAATCCCGCTGCCGCCATGGCCTTGATCGAGCGGCTGAAATAGGGCTCTGTGTCGGCTCGATAATTATATGAGTCGTCTTATGTCAAAGCCCGATCTTGTCCCCCTCGAAGCTTACGTCCGCACGATTCCGCAAAATTACAGGGGGCCGGGCGGCGCGGTCGCGGTGGTGAAGGACGGCGCGGTCGTGCTGCGCCACGCATGGGGCTTCGCCGATCTGACCGCGCGCCGGCCGATGACGCCGGAGACGCGGATGCCGATCTGCTCGGTGAGCAAGCAGTTCACCTGCGCGGCGCTTCTCGACAGCGTCGGCGAACCGGAAGTTCTGGAGGCGGCGCTCGCCGCCTATCTCGACCGGTTCGAGGGCGAGCGGCCGACCGTGCGCGACCTCTGCAACAACCAGTCGGGCCTGCGCGATTACTGGGCGCTGACGGTGCTGTGCGGGGCCGATCCCGAGGGCGTGTTTCTGCCCGAACAGGCGCAAAACCTGCTGCGACGGCTGAAAACCACGCATTTCGCGCCGGGCACGCATTATTCCTATTGCAACGGCAATTTCCGCATTCTGGCCGACCTGATCGAGGGTCATACCGGCCGCGCGCTGCCCGATCTTCTGGCGGAACGCATCTTCGCACCCGCCGGCATGAAAACGGCGGAATTGATTCCGGATACCGCCGCCTTTACCGATTGCACCGGCTATGAGGGCGATACGGTGCGCGGCTTCCTGCCCGCCGTCAACCGTATCCACTGGATGGGTGACGCGGGCATCTGCGCCTCGCTCGACGACATGATCGCGTGGGAGAAATTCATCGACGCGACGCGCGACGACGAAAACGGCCTCTATCGCCGCCTCGGCGTTGCGCGGACGTTCCGCGACGGCAAGCCTGCGCCATATGGATTCGGGCTGAAATTCGAGGAAGCGGGCGGCAGGCGGCTCACCGGCCATGGCGGTGCGCTGCGCGGCTGGCGCTGCCAGCGCTGGCATTGCGCGGAGGAGCGGCTTTCGACCGTCGCGATGTTCAACTTCGAGGGCGGCGCCTCCGAGGTGGCCATGAAGCTGATGAATATCGCGCTCGGCGTGACGCTGCCGGAGCCGCCGCGCGTGGAGGTTGATGCCGGCTGGTTCGGCACATGGCTGGACCCGGAAACGGGGCTGGCGCTGGTGCTGGAAGGGGCGGCGCCCGGGCGCATGAAGGCGCGCTTCGGCACGGGGCCGGAGATCATGGACGTCATAGCCGGGAACGAGGCGCGTTCGTCCATGACGGCGATCACGCGTGACGGGGATACGATCCGCCTGTCGCGCGACGACGAAAATCTGGAACTCGCGCTGACGCGCCTGATCGGCGAGGCGAAGGGCGATATTCTCGGCCGCTACCGCTCCGACGAGTTGGAGGCCGACCTCCTGCTGGTGGAGGCCGGTGGGGCGATTTACGGCGCTTTCGAGGGTTTTCTCGGAAAAAGCGATCTCTATCCGCTCTATCCCGCCGGGCCGGATCTCTGGCTCCTGCCGGTGCAGCGCTCCATGGACGCGCCGTCGCCGGGCGAATGGAAGCTCCTGTTTTCCCGTGACGGGGCGGGCGCGGTCAGCGGCGTCAAGGTCGGCTGCTGGCTGGCGCGGGGCGTGGATTACCGCAGGGTCTGACGCGGCGGGATATCAGATCGCGCGGCGGGCGCGCTCGACGCCAAGGCTGATGACGCTTTCCATCGCGGTGCGCGCCCGGGCGGGATCGCGCGAGGCGATGGCGTGGGCGATGCGCAGATGGTTGGCGGCGCATTCGGCGATGCCCTGCCGGGAATTGGCGGGCGAGGACAGCCGGAAGGAAACGGCGAGCGCGGCCTCGATCAGGCTGCTTACCGAGCGCATGAACGGATTGCCCGACATGCAGGCGATGGCGAGGTGAAACTCCAGATCGACCTTGGCGATGGATTCCGGCGTATGATCCGGGTCGTCGAATTTGGCGGCGATGGCGTAGAGTTCGACGATCTCGTCGCTGGTGGCGCGCTCGGCGGCGGCGGCGGCCGCTGCGGGCTCCAGCGCCATGCGCATTTCGGCCAGATGATCGACGAAGACCTCGTCGAAGCCGGCCTCGAAGCGCCATGTCAGCACGTCGGAATCGAAGAAGTTCCAGTCGGCACGGCTCAGAACGCGGGTGCCGACCTTGGCTTTCGGCTCGATGAGGCGCTTGGCGGCGAGTGTCTTCATCGCCTCGCGCAGCACCGTGCGCGAGACGCCGAAGCGCAGCGACAGTTCGTGATCGCCGGGCAGGATCGAGCCTTCGGGAATGGCACCCGCGACGATGCCGCGCCCAAGCTCGTCCACGACGGCGGCATGGCTGTTGTGCCGCTTGTGTCCGGTTATGGCCGTTTCCAGCAATCCCACGTCAGGCCTCCTTCATGCGCCGCCGCGCCAGCCGCGCCCCGGAGAACCATACCAGCCCCCTTTGCAGCGCGATGAACAGGAACAGCAATACACCGATTGCGATCTTCGTCCACCATGAAGACAACGTGCCGTCGAACACGATGTAGGTCTGGATCAGCCCCTGTATCAGAATGCCAACCAGTGTTCCCGCCACCAGCCCCGAACCGCCGGTGAGCAATGTGCCGCCGATGACGACCGAGGCGATGGCGTCCAGTTCCACGCCGACGGTGGCCAGCGAATAGCCGGACGAGGTGTAGAGCGTATAGACGATGCCGGCGAGGCCGGAAAGCAGGCCGGACAGGGTGTAGACGCCGATGATGGTGCGCGCGATGGGGACGCCCATCAGTTCGGCCGATTGCTGGTTGCCGCCGAGCGCGTAGATATTCGCGCCGAAGCGGGTGCGGTGCGCGACGAAGCCGCCGACGATGAAGACCGCCAGCATGACCATGGCGATGAAGGTGAGGCTGCCGCCGCCGGGCAGGCGGACGGAAATCCCTTGCAGCGTTTCGAGGAAGGGATGCGAGATCGGCACCGAATCGGTGGAGATCAGGAAGGCCGCGCCGCGCGCCAGAAACATGCCGGCGAGCGTGGCGACGAAGGGCGGGATGCCGAGAAAGTGGATCATCGCGCCCATCCACGCCCCGAAAAGCGCTGCGATGACCAGTATGAGGGCGAAGGCCACCAGCGGATGCACGCCCATGCGGCCCACCAGAACCGCCACGAACACGCTGGTGAAGGCGATGACCGATCCGACCGAGAGATCGATGCCGCCCGACAGGATCACGAAGGTCATGCCCACGGCGGCGACGCCGAGAAAGGCGTTGTCGGTCAAAAGGTCGCCGATCACCCGTGTCGAGAGCATGTTCGGATACTCCGCCACGCACAGTGCATAGGCGACGAGAAAGATCGCGACCGTGGTGAGAAAAGGCAGGTTGCGAAGCACTCTCATTGCGGCATTCCCTGTTGTGAGCCCTTTTGTCGGTCCTGTTGCGGGCGTTGCGCCCTCTCGATCGCATCCCGTCCGCGCTGGAAGCGCAGGAAGCCGGCCAGTTCGGCGAGCGCGGCCGACTGGAAGGTCAGCACCACGACGATGATGACCGCCTTGATGATGAGGTTGAATTCCGGCGGGAACCCAGCCATCAGGATGCCGGTGTTGATCGACTGGATGATGAGCGCGCCGAACAGCGAGGCGGTGATGGAGAAGCGCCCGCCGTTGAGCGAGCCGCCGCCGATCACCACCGCGAGGATGGCGTCGAGTTCGAGCCACAGGCCGGCATTGTTGGCGTCCGCGCCGCGAATGTCGGCGGTGGCGATGAGGCCGGCCAGCGCCGCGCCGATGCCGGAAACGGCGTAGACGCTGAACAGCAGGAAGCGCGCCCTGACGCCCGCCAGCATGGCGGCGCGGCGGTTGACGCCGGTCGCCTCGATCAGGAAGCCGAGCGCGCTCGTGCGCACGGCAAGGCCCACGGCCAGTCCGGCCGCGAGCCAGATCAGCACCGGTATGGGAATGCCGAGGAAGGCGCCGGAACCGAGCGCGGCGAAGGAATCGTTGTCGAAGGTGAGGATCGCGCCCGCCGTGATGAGCTGGGCTATGCCGCGTCCCGCGACCATCAGGATCAGCGTGGCGATGATCGGCTGGATGTCGAAGACGGCGACGAGGAAGCCGTTCCACAGACCGCATACCAGCCCCACGGCCAGCGCCGCCGGAATGACGGCGGCGAGCGGATAGCCCGCCACGATCAGCGAGGCGGCGACGGCCCCGCTGATCGCCATGACCGCGCCGACCGAAAGGTCGATGCCGCGCGTGGCGATCACCAGCGTCATGCCGATGGCGAGGATGGCCACGGGTGCTGCGCGCACCAGAATGTCGATCAGGCTGCCGTAGAGCCGCCCGTTATGAACGGAAATGTGCAGGAAGCCGGGCGCGACCAGCGTGTCGGCGGCAAGGATCAGCACCAGCGCGGCCAGTTGCGGCGCGAGGCGCTTCAGTTTGCGGGCGAGGATGGCGGCGATCATGCGGCGGTTTCCTTCTGGCCGGTTTCGGCGATGGCGCGCACGATGTTGTCGGCGGTGATTTCCGCGCCGGAAAGCTCGGCCACATGGCGGCGGTCGGAAAGCACGATCACGCGGCTGGCGACGGCGGCCAGTTCCTCGAACTCGGAGGAGACGATGACCAGCGCCATGCCCTCGGCGCAGAGTTCGCCCATCAGGCGGACGATCTCCGCATGCGCGCCGATATCGATGCCGCGCGTCGGCTCGTCGAGGATGAGCAGGCGCGGATCGGTGGCGAGCCAGCGCGCCAGAATGGCCTTCTGCTGGTTGCCGCCCGAAAGCAGCTTGATCGGCTTGTCGGGGTCGGGGGGCCGGATGTCGAGCGCTTCGATATAGCGCCGCGCCAGCGCGGCCTTTTCGCGCGCGGAGACGGGCTTCGCCCATCCGCGCCTGGCCTGCACGGCGAGCGCGATGTTCTCGGCGACGGTGAAATCGCCGACGATGCCGTCGGTCTTGCGCTCCTCCGGGCAGAAGGCGAAACGCTCGGCGATCGCCGCCACCGGCGAGGACAGCTTTATTTCCCGTCCGTCCACTGTGAGGTTGCCGCTGTCGGCCTGATCCACGCCGAACATCAGCAGCGCGGTTTCGGTGCGGCCAGAACCGAGCAGCCCGGCGATTCCCACCGCCTCGCCGCCGCGGATCGCCAGATCGAAGGGCGCGACGCTGCCCTTGCGGCCGAAATCGTGGAAGCGGATCGGCGCGTCGCCATGCTCCGGTGCCGTTTCGGGCGTCTGGCGGCGTACGGTCTCCTGCAACTGGCGGCCGAGCATCATCGAGATGAGATCGGCGCGCGGCAGGTCGGCGATGGCGCGGCTGCCCACCAGCTTGCCGTTGCGCAGCACAGTGGCGCGGTCGGCGATGGCATAGACCTGATCGAGAAAATGCGTGATGAGGATGATGCCGAGGCCCTGATTTTTCAGCCGGCGCAGCACGTCGAACAGCATGTCGACCTCGCGCGCGTCGAGGCTGGCGGTGGGTTCGTCCAGCACCAGCACCTTGCCGGAGAGATCGACGGCGCGGGCGATGGCGACGATCTGGCGGATCGCCACCGAATAGGCCGAAAGCGGGGCGCCGGCATCCACGGTCAGGCCGTAGCGGTCGAGAAGCGCTGCGGCGTCCTTCTCCATCCGGCGGCGGTCGATGAGGCCGAAGCGGCGCGGCTGGCGGCCGAGATACAGGTTTTCGGCCACGGTCAGGTTTTCGAGCAGGTTCACTTCCTGATAGACCGTGCCGATGCCGAGCGTCTGCGCCTCGGCGACGGATGCGGGCGCGATCGGCTGGCCGTCGAGCAGGATCGAGCCGTCGAAGCCGTGATAGGCGCCGGTCAGAATCTTGATGAAGGTGGATTTTCCCGCGCCGTTCTCACCCAGAAGCGCATGGATCTCGCCGCGCCCGAGCGAAAAATCCACATGGTCGAGCGCCGTCACGCCCAGAAAATCCTTGCTGATCGAACGGGCTTCGAGAAGCGCCGGAGTCCCGCCGGGGACGGCTGAATCGGAACGGGCCATGGTTTCCTTCCGCATGCCGGGCTGATGAATGGAGACCGGGCCGTGAGCGGCCCGGTCTCGCGGCGTCAATAGCCGAGGTTCTTCTTGGCCTCGTAGACGGCCTTCACGTCGTCGGCCGGCGTGTAGAGCTTGGACTCCGTCTGGATCCACTTCGGGGGCACGACACCGTCCTTCTTGAACTTTTCGATGGCGTCGAAGGCGGGACCGGCCATGTTCGGCGTCAGTTCCACCGAGGCGTTGGCCTCGCCCTTCATCATGGCCTGGTAGATATCCGGTATGCCGTCGATGGAGACGGTCAGGATGTCCTTGCCCGGCTTGAGGCCGGCTTCCTTGATGGCCTGGATCGCGCCGACCGCCATGTCGTCATTATGGGCGTAGACGGCGCAGATGTTCTTGCCGCCGTTCTCGGCCTTGATGAAGCTCTCCATCACTTCCTTGCCCTTGGTGCGGGTAAAGTCGCCGGTCTGCGAGCGGATGATCTTGATGTTGTTGTGGCCCGCGATCGCTTCCTCGAAGCCCTTCTTGCGGTTGGTGGCGGGCGACGAGCCGGTGGTGCCCTGAAGCTCGACCACGTTGCAGGGCTTGTCGCCCACATCCTTTACCAGCCAGTTGCCGGCCACCTTGCCCTCGTACACCTGATCGGAGGTGACTGCGGTGAGGTAGAGGTCCTCAGGCGAATCGATCTGGCGGTCGAGCAGCACGACCGGAATCTTCGCCTCCTTGGCTTCCTTCAGCACGGCGTCCCAGCCGGTGGAGACAACGGGCGCGATCAGGATCGCGTCCACGCCCTGCGCGATGAAGCCGCGTACGGCCTTGATCTGGTTTTCCTGCTTCTGCTGCGCGTCGGCGAACTTGAGCGTGTAGCCGCGCTTCTCCGCTTCCTGCTTGGTCACTGCGGTTTCGGCGGCGCGCCAGCCCGATTCGGAGCCGATCTGCGAAAAGCCGATGGTCAGGGATGCTGCGGACGCCGTGGACAAAAGCGCCAGCGAAAATACGGCCGTAAGGGCCGACAAAGTGCGTTTCATGATGGTTTCTCCCAATAAATTCGGCCCTCCCGGCCTGTCTTTATCAAACATATAATATTACTTTATGGCAAGTGCCTTTCCAAATTTCCTTTTGGATCGACGGTGCGACAAAACGGCATTTTCCGGTATTATATAGCAAAAACATATGGATAAAATACATGAACGGCTGGGCCGGCGGGCGGCGTACGGGGCTTCCGACGAAGGTCGCTTGACAAGGCGAGAGCGAAGGAAATAGTCATATTAATAAGAAGCAGTTCATTTGCGGAATCGCGAAGAGGGCGGCATTGCGCGGCGGTGCTGCGGCGAATGGGAGGTCGGATGCTACGTCTGTTACAATTGCGCGGCGCGGACGGGAAAACGCGCGTGGCCGCTTGCGGCGACGAGGGCGCGGCGCATGTCGTCGAGGGCGTGGCGAACACCCGTGAACTGGCTATGAAGGCCATCGCGGCGGGCATCGGTCTCGCGGAACAGGTGGAGCGCTGCGGCAGGGGTGCGGCGGTCGATCTCGACGCCGCACTGGCGGAGGGCCGCGTCGGCCTGCCGATCGGCCACCCCGATCCGGCACATCTCGTCGTCACGGGGACGGGCCTCACGCATCTCGGCTCCGCCGACGGGCGCGACAAGATGCACAAGGCAGCCGCGGCTGCCGAGAAGCCCACCGATTCCATGCGCATGTTCCTGATGGGCGTCGAGGGCGGCAAGCCGAAACCCGGCGAGACGGGCGTGCAGCCGGAATGGTTCTACAAGGGCGACGGCTCCACGCTGGTGGAGAGCGGCGGCGACCTCGTCTCGCCCGCTTTCGCGGAGGATGGCGGCGAGGAGCCGGAACTGGCCGGCATCTACCTGATCGGCCCGGACGGGACGCCGTTCCGGCTCGGTTTCTGCCTCGCCAACGAGTTTTCCGACCATGTGACCGAAAAGCAGAATTATCTCTGGCTGGCGCATTCCAAGCTGCGGCAGGCTTCGCTCGGGCCGGAGCTTTATGCCGGTCCGCTGCCCGACCATATCGAGGGCGTGTCGCGCATCCGGCGCGGCAACGAGGTGATCTTCGAGAAGCCGTTCCTGTCGGGCGAGGCCAACATGTCGCACGCCATCGCCAATCTGGAGCATCATCATTTCAAGTACGGGCTGTTCCGCCGTCCCGGCGACGTGCATGTGCATTTCTTCGGCACGGCCACGCTGTCCTTCTCGGACGGGGTGAAGACGCGGGCCGGTGACGTGTTCGAGATTTCCGCAAGGCCGTTCCGCTATCCGCTGGTCAACCGTCTGGCGCAGGCCGCGCCGGAAAAAGTCGCCGTGCGGGCGTTGTGAGGGCAGGATGCCGGCTTCGTCAGACATCACTCTCGCCATCGTCGGTCTCGGCAAGATCGCGCGCGATCAGCATCTGCCCGCCATCGACGCGGTGGACGGCATCCGGCTCGCGGCGGTCGCCAGCCGCAATGCCGGGCTGGACGGCCTGCCGTCCTTTCACGACATTGAGGATTTGCTGCATTCGGGCGAGGCCGTCGACGCCGTGTCGCTGTGCACCCCGCCGCAGGGGCGGTTCCGACAGGCCCATGCGGCGCTGACGGCGCGCAGGCACGTCATGCTGGAAAAGCCGCCCGGCGCCACGCTTTCGGAAGTGCAGGCGCTCACGCGGCTGGCGGACAAGCAGGGCGTGACGCTGTTCGCCACCTGGCATTCGCGCGAGGCGGCGGCGGTGGAGCCGGCGCGGAAATTTCTTGCGGCGGCGGCGATCCGTTCGGTGTCGGTCCGGTGGAAGGAAGACGTGCGCCACTGGCACCCCGGCCAGCAATGGATATGGGAGCCGGGCGGGCTCGGCGTGTTCGATCCGGGCATCAATGCGCTCTCCATCGTGACGCATATCCTGCCGGAGCGGTTCTTCCTCACGGGGTCCGAGCTTTATTTCCCCGAAAACCGTGCCGCGCCGATCGCGGCCAGCCTCGCCTGCGAGACGGAAAGCGGCGCACCGGTCGCCTTCGAACTCGACTGGCGGCAGACCGGCTCGCAGTCGTGGGACATCGCGGTCGAGACGGACAGGGGAACGCTGCTGCTTTCCCATGGCGGCAGCCGGATGAGCGTCGACGGACAGGAGAGAATAGCCGAACCGGACCACGAATACCGGCGTCTTTACCGGCGCTTCGTGCAGCTGATCGGAGAGGGGCGCTCGGATGTCGATCTCGCGCCGCTGACCCATGTGGCCGACGCTTTCCTGCTCGGAAAGCGCCATGTCGTGGAAGCCTTTGCGGATTAGGAAGAGAACAGGAATCGGGGCCGCGCGTCACTTTACCCGGACAGGACCCCAGACAGGACAATGACATGAACAAGCCCGTCACGCCCAGAATGCCGAAGCTGCGGTCGCGCGCATGGTTCGACAATCCCGACAATATCGACATGACGGCGCTCTATCTGGAGCGCTACATGAATTACGGGCTCAGCCAGGAGGAACTGCAATCGGGCCGTCCGATCATCGGCATCGCGCAGACCGGCTCCGACCTGTCGCCCTGCAACCGGCACCATCTCGATCTCGCCGTGCGTATCCGGGAAGGCATCCGCGAGGCGGGCGGCATCGTCATAGAATTTCCAGTGCATCCGATTCAGGAAACCGGCAAGCGCCCGACAGCCGGTCTCGACCGCAACCTCGCCTATCTGGGGCTGGTGGAGGTGCTTTACGGCTATCCGCTCGATGGCGTGGTGCTGACCATCGGCTGCGACAAGACCACGCCCGCCTGCCTGATGGCGGCGGCGACGGTCAACACGCCGGCCATCGCGCTGTCGGTCGGGCCGATGCTGAACGGCTGGTTCCGGGGCGAGCGCACCGGCTCCGGCACCATCGTGTGGAAAGCGCGCGAGCTGCTGGCCAGGGGCGAGATCGACTATGCCGGCTTCGTCAAGCTGGTGGCCTCGTCCGCGCCGTCCACCGGCTATTGCAACACCATGGGCACGGCGACGACGATGAACTCGCTCGCCGAGGCGCTCGGCATGCAGTTGCCGGGTTCGGCGGCGATCCCCGCGCCCTATCGCGACCGGCAGGAGGTCGCCTATCTCACCGGCCGGCGCATCGTGGAAATGGTGCATGAAGACCTGAAGCCTTCGGATATCCTGACGAAGGAGGCTTTCATCAACGCCATCCGCGTCAATTCCGCCATCGGCGGCTCGACCAACGCGCCGATCCATCTGAACGCGCTGGCGCGCCATGTCGGCGTGGAACTGACGGTGGACGATTGGCAGACCTATGGCGAGGAAATCCCGCTGCTGGTGAACCTCCAGCCGGCGGGCGAATATCTGGGCGAGGATTATTATCACGCCGGCGGCGTGCCGGCGGTGGTCAACCAGTTGATGCGGCGGGGCCTGATCCATGAGGGCGCGCTGACCGTCAACGGCAAGACCATGGGCGAGAATTGCCGCGACTCGGCCATCATGGACGATAAGGTCATCCGCCCCATCGACGATCCGATCAAGCAGCATGCCGGGTTCCGCGTGCTGCGCGGCAACCTGTTCTCCTCGGCGATCATGAAGCTCAGCGTCATCTCGGACGAGTTCCGCCAGCGCTATCTGTCCGATCCGAAGGACCCCAACGCCTTCGAGGGCAAGGCGGTGGTGTTCGACGGTCCGGAGGACTACCACCATCGCATCGACGATCCGTCGCTGGAGATCGACGAGCATACGGTGCTGTTCATGCGCGGCGCGGGGCCGGTCGGCTATCCGGGCGCGGCGGAAGTGGTCAATATGCGCGCGCCGGATTATCTGCTGAAAAGGGGCATCAGCTCGCTGCCCTGCATCGGCGACGGCCGCCAGTCGGGCACGTCCGGCTCGCCGTCGATCCTCAACGCTTCGCCGGAAGCGGCGGCGGGCGGCGGTCTGGCCCTGCTTCGGACGGGCGACCGCGTGCGCATCGATCTCGAACGCGGCACGGCCGATATCCTGATTCCGGAGGCGGAACTGGCCGAACGCCGCAAGGCGCTGGAGGCCGCGGGCGGTTACCGATATCCCGAAAGCCAGACGCCCTGGCAGGAAATCCAGCGCGCCGTCATCGGCCAGATGGAGACGGGAGCCGTGCTCGAAAACGCTGTCAAATATCAGGACATCGCGCATAAGCGCGGCCTGCCGCGAGACAATCACTAATGTCCGGCACACTAATTTCCGGCGAGAGAAAGCCGTTCGCGGCGGTCGCGGACTGGGGAACGACCCGGCTACGCATGTGGCTGATGGATGCGGAAGGCCGCGTGCTCGGCGAAAGCCGGGGCGACGACGGCCTTCTGTCCGCCCGCGAAAAGGGTTTCGAGACGGTGCTGGAGGATCATCTGGCGCGGCTCGGCGCGCCTGCCGACCTGCCGGTCGCGATCTGCGGCATGGCCGGTTCCAGAACCGGCTGGATCGAGGCGCCGTACATGGATCTGCCCGCCGGTCTGGAGACAATCGTCGCCGCCGCCGTGCCGGTGCCCGCGCAGCGCAGGATCATCATGCTGCCGGGCGTGGCGCGGCGGGACGAAACGGCGCCGGACGTGATGCGCGGCGAGGAAACCCAGCTTCTCGGCCTCGTGCGGGCCGGGTTCCGCAACGCGGTGGTCGTCATGCCGGGAACGCACAGCAAATGGGCGCGGCTGGCCGATGGTGTCCTCGCCGATTATCGAACATTCATGACGGGCGAGCTTTTCGCGCTTCTGAAAGAGAAGTCGGTGCTCGTCGCAGCACTTGAAGGGGCCGGGCCGGTCGATCCGGCGATCGCTGGTTTCGCCGGCGGCGTCCGGGCGGCGCTGGACGCGCCGGAGATGACCGCCAATGCGCTGTTTTCGCTGCGGGCGGACTGGCTGGTTCACGGCCGCGCGCCGGACGAGGGGCTGGCGCGGCTGTCTGGACTGCTGATCGGTCTGGAGATCGCGGGCGGGAGCAGGCTTTACGGCGGCACGGATACGGTCGTCCTGCTCGCCGACGGGGCGATGGGCGCGCTCTATGCCCGTGCGCTCGGCATCGCGGGGCTGGAGATCGATCGCGTGGAGGCGGACGAGCTGGCGCGGGACGGGCTGTTCATGGCCGCAAGACACGCATTTGGAGGAATCGCACGATGAACAAGCCGGTCGCCTGGCCGAAGCTGCGCCATCCGCTGGTGGCGATCCTGCGCGGCATCCGCTCGCAGGAGACGGAAGCGGTGGTCGCCGCGCTGATCGAGACGGGGTTCGAGGCGATCGAGATCCCCCTCAACTCGCCGGAGCCGTTCGTCTCCATCGAGAAGGCGGCGAAGCTCGCGCCTGCCGGCGTATGGATCGGCGCGGGCACGGTTCTCACCGCCGACGACGTGGACTGGCTCCACGATGCGGGCGGGCGGCTGATGGTGAGCCCCAACGTCGATCCGCAGGTGATCCGCCGCGCGGCCCGGCACGGCATGGCGACCATGCCGGGCGTGTTCACGCCGACCGAGGCTTTCGCCGCGATCGGGGCGGGGGCGTCGGCGCTGAAATTCTTTCCGGCGAGCGTGCTCGGCGCGCAAGGCATCAAGGCCGTGTGCGCCGTTCTGCCGAAGGACGTTCCCGTCGCCGCCGTGGGCGGCGTGTCGGAAGCGGATTTCGCTGCCTACGCCGCGGCGGGCATAAGCTGTTTCGGGCTTGGATCGAGCCTTTACAAGGCCGGTTTCACGGCCGCGGAGGTGCGGGAGCGGGCCGAGCGCGCCGTCGCCGCATGGAAGAAGATCGCCGGCGACTGATGCCGGTGATGGAAAAACGCGCCGCGGCGGGAAGCCGGCGGGGCGTCGGGAGATAGGCAGGCCTTCGCGGCTGCCGTAAACGGGAGAGAAAAAATGGCAGGCATGAAGACATTTACACTGGCGATGGCGCTTGCCGCCTTCGCTTTCACGGGGCTGGCGCAGGCCGGCAGCAAGGGACTGGTCGCGGTCGCGATGCCGACCAAGTCGTCGGCGCGCTGGATCGCCGACGGCGACAACATGGTCAAGGTGCTGAAGGAGCGCGGTTACGACACCGACCTCCAATATGCCGAGGACGATGTGCCGAACCAGCTCGCGCAGATCGAGAACATGGTGACCAAGGGCGCGAAGGTGCTTGTGATCGCCTCCATCGACGGCACCACGCTGTCGGACGTGCTGGCCAAGGCACACAAGGCGGGCATCAAGGTCATCGCGTATGACCGCCTGATCCGCAATACGCCGAACGTCGATTACTATGCCACCTTCGACAATTTCAAGGTCGGCGTGTTGCAGGCGCAGTCCATCGTGAACGCGCTGGACCTGAAGGACAAGCCCGGCCCGTTCAACATCGAGCTGTTCGGCGGCTCGCCGGACGACAACAACGCCTATTTCTTCTACAACGGCGCCATGTCGATATTGCAGCCCTATATCGACAGCGGCAAGCTGAAGGTGCAGAGTGGCCAGATGGGCATGGACAAGGTGGCGACGCTGCGCTGGGACGGCGCGACCGCGCAGGCGCGCATGGACTCGATCCTGTCGGCCTATTATTCCGACAAGCGGCTGGATGCGGTTCTGTCCCCGTATGACGGCATCTCCATCGGCATCTTGTCGTCGCTGAAGGGTGTCGGCTACGGCAGCGGCGACATGCCCATGCCGATCGTGTCGGGACAGGACGCGGAAATTCCCTCGGTGAAGTCGATCCTCGCCGGCGAGCAGAATTCGACCATCTTCAAGGATACGCGCGAACTGGCGAAGGTGACGGTCGACATGGTCGACGCGCTGATGAACGGCAAGAAGCCGGTCGTCAACGACACCAAGACCTATAACAACGGCGTCAAGGTAGTGCCGGCCTATCTGCTGAAGCCGGTGATCGTCGACAAGTCGAACTGGAAGCATGTGCTGGTCGACAGCGGCTACTACAAGGAAGACCAGATCAAGTAAGGAACAGGATTCCTGTTCGGCGAAGCGCCGGCGTCATTCTTCCAGCAGGGGGAAACGGCGTCGGCGGATATGCGATGGGAGGAAGCGATGGCGATAGCCAGTCCGGCCGTGCGCGAGGATGGTGTTTCCGCGTCCGATGTGCGCCCTATTCTTGAAATGCGGGGCATCAGCAAGTCATTCGGCGTCGTGAAGGCGCTGAGCGACGTCAATTTCACCGTCCTGCCGGGAGAGATTCATGCCTTCGTCGGCGAGAACGGCGCGGGCAAGTCCACCCTCATGAAGGTGCTGTCCGGCGTCTATCCGCACGGGAGCTATGAGGGGTCGATCTTCTTCGACGGCGAAGAGCGGCATTTCCGCACGATCAACGATTCCGAGGCGCTCGGCATCGTCATCATCCATCAGGAACTGGCGCTGGCGCCGCTGATGTCGATCGCCGAAAACATATTTCTGGTCAATCCGCCGTCGCGTTTCGGCGTGATCGACCGCACCGAGGTCTTCCGGCGCACCCGCGCGCTTCTGGAAAAGGTGGGGCTGTCGGAATCGCCCGACACGCTGGTCACGCATCTGGGCGTCGGCAAGCAGCAACTGGTCGAGATCGCCAAGGCGCTGTCCAAGCGCGTGCGGCTGCTGATCCTCGACGAGCCGACGGCGAGCCTCAACGAGGCCGACAGCGCGGCACTTCTGGCGCTTCTGAAGGAGTTCCGCGCGCAGGGGATCACCTCGATCCTGATCTCGCACAAGCTGAACGAGATCCGCGAGGTCGCCGACAGGATCACGGTCCTGCGCGATGGCAAGGCGGTGGCCACCCTCGACTGCCATGCCGGCGAGGTCGAGGAAGACGATATCATCCGCAGGATGGTGGACCGCGATCTGGAGAGCCGCTACCCGAAGCGCGAGCCGAAGATCGGCGAGACCATCTTCGAGGTCGAGAACTGGTCCGTCTATCATCCGCTGCACACGGAGCGGCAGGCGGTGAAGAACGTTTCGTTCAAGGTGCGCGCCGGCGAGGTGGTCGGCATAGCCGGGCTGATGGGCGCTGGGCGCACGGAATTCGCCATGAGCCTGTTCGGGCGCTCGTGGGGCACGAACATCACCGGCACGGCGCGCATCCGGGGCAAGGCCGCGGATATTTCCTCGGTCACGCGCGCCATCAGGGCCGGCCTCGCTTATGTGACGGAAGACCGCAAGAAGCTCGGCCTCGTGCTCGGCCAGAACATCGCGCGCAATATTTCGCTGGCGCATCTGCCCGGCATCGGCCCCAGGGGCGTCATCGACGACATGCGCGAGCGGAAGGTCGCGGAAGGCTTCCGCGAGCAGATGAGCATACGCTGCCACACCGTGCATCAGGAGACCGGCACGCTTTCGGGCGGCAACCAGCAGAAGGTGGTGCTGTCGAAATGGCTGTTCACCGGGCCGGACGTGCTGATCCTCGACGAGCCGACGCGCGGCATCGACGTAGGCGCGAAATACGACATCTACACCATCATCAATTCACTGGCCGAAAGCGGCAAGGCCGTGGTGGTCATCTCATCGGAAATGCCGGAACTGATCGGCATCTGCGACCGCATCGTCGTCATGCACGAGGGCGCTTTCGTCGGCGAGGTGGCGGGCGGTGAGATGACGCAGGAAAACATCATGCGCGCCATCATGCGCAACAAGGGAAAACGGCAATGAGCGAGAACGTAATCCAGAGCGGCCGCCGGCCCACGGGCGTCGGTCGGCATCTCAAGAGCAATCTGCGTGAATCCGGCATGCTGCTGTCGCTCGTCGCGATCATGATCTTCTTTCAGATCGTCACCGGCGGCGTGCTGCTGAGGCCGCTGAACCTCACCAATCTCGTGCTCCAGAACAGCTATATCGTCATCATGGCGCTTGGCATGCTGCTGATCATCGTCACCGGCCATATCGACCTGTCGGTCGGCTCGCTGTGCGGCTTCATCGGGGCGCTGGCCGCCGTGATGATGGTGAAGCTCGGCGTGCCGTTCCCCATCGCCGCCATACTGTGCCTCATTGCGGGCGGGCTGATCGGCGCGATACAGGGTTTCTGGGTCGCCTATTTCAACATCCCCTCCTTCATCGTCACGCTGGCGGGAATGCTGGTGTTCAAGGGGCTGATGCTGGCCGTGCTCGACGGCCAGTCGGTCGGCCCGTTTCCGCTCGTGTTCCAGAAGCTTTCCTCCGGCTTCATCCCGGAAGTGCTGGGCGTGACGTCGGGCGGCGTCTATCTGACCTCGCTGATCCTCGGCCTGCTGCTCGCCGTGCTGATGGTCTGGCAAAGCGTGCGCTCGCGCGCCCGCCATATCGCGCATGGCGTTGAAAGCGAGCCTTTCGGCCTGTTCGTGGCCAAGAACGTCCTGTTCTTCGCCGCGATCGCCTATCTGTCGCTGCTGCTGTCATGGCATCGCGGCATGCCGAACGTGCTGATCATCATGGCGGTGCTGATCGCGGCCTACGCCTTCGTCACCAACCGCACGGTGATCGGCCGCCAGATCTATGCGGTGGGCGGCAACCGCCACGCCGCCAAGCTTTCCGGCGTCAAGACCGAGCGGCTGACCTTCCTCACCTTCGTCAATATGGGCGTGCTGGCGGCGCTGGCCGGGCTGATCTTCGCCGCGCGCCTCAACACGGCGACGCCGAAGGCCGGCACCGGCTTCGAGCTGGACGTGATCGCGGCCTGCTTCATCGGCGGCGCGTCGGCCTATGGCGGCGTCGGACGCGTCACGGGCGCGGTGATCGGCGCCTTCATCATGGGCGTGATGAACAACGGCATGTCGATCCTCGGCATCGGCATCGACTATCAGCAGGTCATCAAGGGCATCGTGCTTCTGGGCGCCGTCTGCATCGACGTCTACAACCAGAGGCGGGGATAAGGTCAGCCTTGCCGTAGAGTGTGTATCTCTACCGAAAAGAAAGTGCCCCGGCCTTCGATCGGGAGAGGGCCGGGCTGCGAGACCACGGCGCAGTCGCCGGTGTGAAGCTGTTGCGTGCCCACGGTCGCTGCGCCCTCCGCGCAGAAGACGAGCGACGGTACGGGATCGAGCGTCCGCGCTCCGTCCAGAACGAGGCGCTCCACCCGGTGCGCGAAGCGGCCGCGCCGCGTCATGACATTGAGATCGGTAATGGGTGCGGCGATCAGCCGGGCGGAGGCCTCCGCATCGGCGGCAAAGGCGAAGGGGGCGCTGTCGCGGGTGAGCCGGGTTTCGCGGCCATCGACGGTGAGCACGATACCGTCGCCTTGCAGCACCGAAAGCGTGCGGTCTATGCCCGGAAAGCGGGAAAAGGGCCCGTCGCTCGCCACCGTCGCCATGGAGACACGCCAGTCGAAATCGTCCACCGATGCGCCCTGCGGGTGGACGGCGATCTCGACCGTGACGCCGGCGCCGTTCTTCCATGGCATGCGCCGGTGATTTTCCGCCTTGAGGATCGTGATGGCCATCGTTTTCGGGCTTTCCCTGTTTTCCGATAATGTATATACATAAAGATACGCCGCCAAGAGGAAAAGCCAGAGCATCGGACCGAAAAGTGGGAACCGCCTTCGCGGGGAAATCAGTCCACTGGACTGATTTCTGATCCCGCTACGATCGGATCATCCGATGCTCAACAAAAAGATGGATCGTTACAATGCGCCTGACAAGGCGCACGACGATCCAGGGAGCAGGACGCCATGCAGGACCAGCGTTTCATTCATGCCGGACAAGCGCTTCTTCCCGGCGGCTGGGCGGAAAATATCCGCATCGGCATCGCCGGCAGCCGGATTGTCTCGCTCGAAGCCGGGGCCGATGCGCTTACCGACGACGAGCGCCACGCCGTCATCGTCGGCGGCATGCCCAACCTGCACAGCCACGCCTTCCAGTACGGGATGGCCGGGCTTTCCGAACGGCGCGGGCCGTCCGCCGATTCCTTCTGGAGCTGGCGCGACATCATGTACCGTTTCGCGCTTTCCATGTCGCCGGAACAGGCCGAGGCCGTGGCGCTGCGGCTTTATATCGACATGCTGGAGGCGGGCTTCACCCGCGTCGGCGAGTTTCATTATCTCCATCACGACCGCGACGGAACGCCATACGCCAACATCGCGGAAATGGCGGAGCGCATCATCGCGGCGGCGGGCAATGCGGGCATCGGCCTCACGCTGCTTCCGGTGTTTTATGCCCATTCGGGCTTCGGCGGCGCCGCGCCGAACGAGGGACAGCGCCGTTTCATCAACGATCCCGACCGTTTCGCGCGGCTGATCGAGGGCTGCCGGAAGGCGCTTGCCGGTTTCGACGGGGCGGTGCTCGGCGTCGCGCCGCACAGCCTACGCGCCGTCACGCCCGACGAACTGACGCTGGTCACGCGGCTTCTGCCCGATGCGCCGGTGCATATCCATGTCGCCGAGCAGGTGAAGGAAGTCGAGGACTGCATCGCATGGTCGGGCAAACGCCCGGTCGAATGGCTGCTCGACCGTCAGGAGTCGGTGGGGCAGCCGCTGTCGTCGCGCTGGTGCCTGATCCACGCCACCCACATGACCGACGACGAAACCCGGCGCATGGCTCAAGCCGGCGCGATCGCCGGCCTTTGCCCCGTCACGGAGGCCAATCTGGGCGACGGCACCTTCAACGCCACCCTGTTCGGGCAGGCGGGCGGGAAATGCGGCATCGGTTCGGATTCCAATGTGCTGATCGGTATTGCCGACGAACTGCGCCAGCTCGAATATTCGCAGCGTCTTCTCCATCGCGCGCGCAACGTTCTGGCGGAAAACGAAGGCTCGACGGGCCGCGCCCTGTTCGACGCGGCGATAACCGGCGGCAACATCGCGCTGGGCTGCGCGGAACAGGCCCTGAGCGAAGGCGCATCCGCCGATTTCGTCTCGCTCGACATAGGCCGCCTGCCGCATGCGCGGGGCGATGCGCTGCTCGACGGCTGGATTTTCGCGGGCCGCGCGGCGGTGCGCGACGTGTGGGTGCGCGGCGTGAAACAGGTGGAAGGCGGACGTCACCGCTTGCGCGAGACGGCGGAGCGTGCTTTCCAGAAGGTGATCGGAGAATTGCTAGTGGAACGAATTTGACATTTGCCTTCCATTCGACATAGGGCGAGGAGCAAATGTCAAATTCAAAAGTTCCACTAGATAATCAAAAATTTACTAGTGTTTTTTTCGATTCCGACATTTGCTCCTGCGCCTGTATCGAACGGATGCAAATGTCAGAATCAAACCACTAGCCTGATCGGCGGGAGATGATATGGGCGAGGAGGATAGAGCCAGAACGGGCGAACCGGCGCTTTCCCTGCACCGGCGCATTCTGGACGATATCGAATCGCGCATCATGTCGGGCGAATGGCCGCCGGGCCACCGCATCCCTTTCGAGCACGAACTGACCGAGCGCTACGGCTGCTCGCGCATGACCGTCAACAAGGCGCTGACCCAACTGGCGAAGGCCGGCTTGATCGAGCGCAAGCGCAAGTCCGGCAGCTTCGTCTCCTTCCCGCATTCGCAGGCCGCGATCCTCGAAATCCACGACATTCGCGACGAGGTGGCGGCACTCGGCCTGCCTTACCGTTTCGAGTTGCTGAAACGCCGCGAGCGGCCGAGCGGTCCGGCCGATACCGGCATGCCGGACATTCCGCGCAATACGCCACTGTTGGAACTTCTCTGCCGCCATTATGCCGGTGCCCGCGTCTTCGCGCTGGAAGAACGCATCATCAATCTGCACGCCGTGCCGGAGGCCGTCCGCACGGACTTCGCCGAAAGCTCGCCCGGCCCGTGGCTCGTCGCCTGCGTGCCCTGGAGCAACGCCCAGCACTCGATCCGCGCCACCGCCGTCACGCCGCACAATGCCGGCCTGCTGGCCGTCGCGGCGGGGTCGCCCTGTCTCGTCATCGAGCGCCAGACATGGAACGCCGGACAGCCGGTCACCCATGTCCGCTTCACCTATCCGGGCGACAGCCACGCTCTGGTGGCGCGCTTCACGCCGTCGCAAGCATAAAAAAGCCGCCGCGAAGGGGAACAGACGCGGCGGCAAAAGGCGGGTCTGACCGGGTGGCGGTCAGGCCGCGCGTTTGAGAGCGTCTCCGAGCACGGAGACGATGGTGTCGATCTGCTCCTTCTCCACGATCAGCGGCGGCGACAGCGCGATCACGTCGCCGGTGACGCGGATCAGCAGACCCTTCTGGAAGCAGTCCACGAAGATGTCATAGGCGCGCGCGCCCGGCGCGCCGTCGCGCGAGGACAGTTCGATCGCGCCGACGAGGCCGAGATTGCGGATGTCGATGACGTTGGGTGCGTCCTTGAGCGAATGCAGCGCCTGTTCCCAATGGGCCGCGAGACCCGCGCCGCGCGTGAGCAGCCCTTCCTCGGCGTAGATTTCCAGCGTGGCGAGACCGGCGGCGGAGGCGACCGGATGGCCGGAATAGGTGTAGCCGTGGAACAGTTCGATGGCGTTTTCCGGGCCGGTCATCAGGCCGTCATAGACCTTGCGGGCGGCGAAGACGGCGCCCATCGGGATCGCGCCGTTGGTGAGGCCCTTGGCCGTGGTGACGAGATCGGGCACGACGCCGAAATAATCGACCGCAAACGGCGTGCCGAGACGGCCGAAGCCGGTGATGACCTCGTCGAAGATCAGGAGGATGCCGTATTTGTCGGCCGTGGCGCGGATGCGCTCCAGATAGCCCTTGGGCGGCAGGATGACGCCGGCCGAACCGGACATCGGCTCGACGATGACGGCGGCGATCTTCTCCGCGCCATGAAGCTGCACGAGGCGCTCGAGGTCGTCGGCGAGTTCGATTCCGTGCGCGGGCAGGCCCTTCGAGAAGGCGTTGCGGCCGATATCGAGCGTGTGGCGCAGGTGGTCGGCGGGAATCTGCGGGAAGACGCGGCGGTTGTTTACGAGGCCGCCCACGGAAATGCCGCCGAAGCCGACGCCGTGATAGCCCTTCTCGCGGCCCAGCACCATGGTGCGGGTGCCCTGACCGATGGCGCGCTGATAGGCGATGGCGATCTTGAGCGCCGTGTCGACCGATTCCGAGCCGGAATTGGTGAAGAAGACGCGGTCGAGCTTGGCCGCCGGGCCGCCGGGCGCGATGGCCGCGAGCTTCTCGGCGAAGTCGAAGGCGACGTTGTGGCCCATCTGGAAGGTCGGCGCGAAGTCGAGCGTCGAGAGCTGGCGCTCCACCGCCTCGGTGATGCGCTTGCGGCCATGGCCGGCGTTGCAGCACCACAGGCCGGAAGTGCCGTCCAGCACCCGGTTGCCGTCCACATCGGTGTAATACATGCCCGACGCGCCCGCGATGAGGCGCGGAGCGGCCTTGAACTGGCGGTTCGCGGTGAACGGCATCCAGAAGTTTTCAAGGCTGGGCGCGTTGGTTTTGGTGAGCATCGCATATCTCCTGTTTGCAGACAGGAGGCCACGCTTTGCCAGAGGCAACAAGTCCTTTTCTTGGAAATCCTAAATCGTTGAAATCACATGGTCAGAACAGCCGTGTTATGCTATATCGAACATCCTAAACAGGGAAACCGCGATGAGCATCGATATCGGCGGAAGGCTGCGCTATGTGCGCATGCGCCAGAATCTGTCACAGCGCGAACTCGCGAAGCGGGCGGGCGTGACCAACTCCACCATTTCGCTGATCGAGGCCAACCAGACCAACCCGTCGGTCGGGGCGCTGAAGCGCATCCTCGACGGCATTCCCATCGGCATGGCGGAGTTTTTCGCGCTGGAGCCGGACGCGCCACACAAGGTATTCTATCAGGCGGACGAACTGGTGGAAATCGGCAAGGGACCGATTTCCTACCGGCAGGTGGGCGACCATCTCTTTTCGCGCTCGCTGCAAATCCTGAAGGAACGCTACGAGCCGGGCGCCGACACGGGCAAGGTGTTGTTGCAGCACGACGGCGAGGAGGGCGGTATCGTCATTTCAGGCCGTCTGGAGGTTACCGTGGGTGCGGAACGGCGCATCCTCGGACCGGGCGACGCTTATTATTTCTCGTCCCGGCTGCCGCATCGCTTTCGCTGCATCGGCCCGGCGGTATGCGAGATCGTCAGCGCCTGCACACCGCCGAGCTTTTGATTATCGATATCTCGAAATCGCCAGATCGTCGGCGCGGATATCCGTCCTGTTGCCGGAGATCAGATCGGCCAGAAGCTTGCCCGAGCCGCAGGACATGGTCCAGCCGAGCGTGCCGTGGCCGGCATTGATATAGACGTTGTCGTGGCGGGTGCCGCCGATGATGGGGGTGGAGTCCGGCGTCATCGGGCGCAGGCCTGACCAGAAGCTCGCGGCTTTTAGGTCGCCGCCGGGGAAGAGGTCGCTCACCGACAGGTCCAGCGTGGCGCGTCGCGCGGCCGGCAGGTCCTTGGTGAAGCCAGACACTTCCGCCATGCCGCCGACGCGGATGCGGTCGCCCAATCGGGTGATGGCGATCTTGTAGCTCTCGTCCAGCACGGTCGAGACCGGCGCGCGGGATTCGTCGACGATCGGCGCGGTGATGGAGTAGCCCTTCACCGGATAGATCGGAGCGGTGAGGCCGAGCGACCTGACCATGGCCGGCGTGTAGCTGCCCAGCGCCACCACGTAGTTGTCCGCCGTCAGCACGCCCTGCGACGTTTCCACGCCGGAGACCCTGCCGCCCGACAGCACCAGCGACTTGATCGTCACGCCGAAGCGGAACGTGACGCCCATCCCCTCGCAGATTTTCGCCAGCGCGTTGGTGAACTTGAAGCAGTCGCCGGTCTCGTCATGGGGCAGGCGCAGGCCGCCGACGAACTTGTCCTTCACCAGCTCCAGCGCCGGCTCCACTGCCGCGCAGCCGTCGCGGTCCAGCACCTCGAAGGGCACGCCGTCCTGCCGCAGCACTTCCACGTCCTTGCCGATGCCGTCGAGCTGGTACTGCTCGCGGAAAAGCTGGAGCGTGCCCTGCATGCGCTGGTCGTATTCGATGCCGGTATCGGCGCGAAGCTGCATCAGGCAGTCGCGGGCATATTCGGCCACGCGCACCATGCGGCTCTTGTTGACCTTGTAGTTTTTGGCAGTGCAGTTGCCGAGCATCTGCATCAGCCAGACATATTGCTTCGGGTCGGCGGTCGGGCGGATGATGAGCGGCGCGTGCTTCTGGAACAGCCATTTCAGCGCCTTCATCGGCACGCCGGGCGCTGCCCAAGGCGAGGCATAGCCCGGCGAGACCTGTCCGGCATTGGCGAAGCTGGTCTCCAGCGCCGGACCCTCCTCGCGGTCGACGACCGTGACCTCGTGGCCCTGTTTCGCCAGATAATAGGCGGTGGTGACGCCGACGACGCCGCTGCCGAGAATGATGATATGCATGTTCGCCTCTGTCGATTATCTGGTATTTTCTTATTTGTCCGGGCCGTCCACATAGATGCGGGCGTAGCGATGGCCGAGCGCGGTGAGTATTTCATAAGGGATCGTATCGCAGTCGCGCGCCACGTCTTCGAGCGTCTGGTGCGGGCCGATCAGTTCCACCAGACTGCCGAGCTTCAGCGTTCCCTCCGGCAGCGCCGACGCGTCGAGTGTGATGGAGTCCATCGAGACACGTCCCACCACCGGCAGGCGCATATCGCCGAAAAAGGCCGAGCCGCGATTGCTGAGCGCGCGCAGCCAGCCGTCGGCATAGCCGACCGCGATGGTGGCGATGCGCATCGGACCCTTGGCCACATAGGCTCCGCCGTAGCCGACCGCCACACCCGCCTCGATCTCGCGCACCTGAATGACGCGGGCGGAAAGCGTCAGCACCGGCCGGATGCCACCGCCGGCGGGGCCGACGCCGTAGAGCGCCACGCCCGGACGGGCGAGATTGAAATGATAGCCGTGGCCGAGGAAGCTGCCGCCGGAATTGGCGAAGGCCACAGGCGCCTTGGGCAGGCGGCCCAGCGCTGCCTTCATGGCGGTGAGTTGCGCCGCGTTGGCCGGGTTCTCCGGCTCGTCGCCGCAGGCGAGGTGGCTCATGATGTATCTGACGTCGATCCCGTCGAGCAGCGACGGATCGGCGACGAGCCGGTCCAGCTCCTTCGCCGGCAGGCCGAGCCGCGACATGCCGGTATCGATCTGGAGCAGCGCCGGAAGCGTGCGGCCGAGGCTTTTGGCGAGGCTGCGCCAGTTCTCAACCTGTTCGAGCGAGTTCAGCACCGGAACGATGTTTTCGCGTGCGGCGGCCGCCTCGGCTCCCGGTTGCAGGCCGTTGAGCACATAGAGCGTGGCGTCGGCGGGCAGGGAAGGCTTGAGCGCGATGGCTTCGCCGAGATGCGCGACGAAGAAATCGCGGCAGCCGGCAGCATGGAAGGCGGGCGCCGCCTTGTCGGCGCCGAGCCCGTAGGCGTCGGCCTTGACGACGGCCGAGGCCCGCGCCGGCGCCACGCGGGCGGCAATCGTGCGGTAATTGTGCCGGAGCGCGGCGAGGTCGATGGTCAGCACGCCGCCGGCGGCGAGGTCGCGTTCGGTTTCGGTAAAATGCATCGACATGTCGGTCCCATCGAAAACGCGCAGGAAATCAAGGGACCATGTTAATCGAAGACTATTCGAATGTTTTTGCTATTTGTCGCAGCATATGCGAATTTTCGCACAATTCGCGCATATTTTCGCTTATAGACGGAATTTTCTGCATGGCCGCGCTCGACAGCATAGACCGAAACATCATCCGCTGCCTGCGCCGCGACGGGCGCATGACCAACAGCCAGCTTGCGGCGCAGGTGGGTCTGTCGCAATCGGCCTGCCTGCGGCGGGTGCAGATACTGGAGGAAAGCGGCATCATTCGCGGCTATACCGCCATCGTCGGCTCGTCGGGCGGCGACGAAAGGCTGGTCGCCATCGTGCGCATCACGCTCGACCGGCAGACGGAGGAGTTCCTCAACCGCTTCGAGGAGGCGGTGCGCCGCCACCCGGAGGTGCAGGAATGTTATCTCATGACCGGCGACGCCGATTATATCCTGCGCGTGGAGGCGGAAAACGCGGCGGCCTACGAGATCATCCATAAGGAGGTCTTGTCGCGCCTGCCGGGCGTGGCGCGCATTCATTCGAGCTTCGCCATAAGGACGGTGCTTCTGTCGAAAGCCCCAACTTCCCGCTCCTGATAAAAAGAAGGCGGCCTTTATGGCCGCCTTCCGAGAAAGTTGATGGAGAGATGGACTTCTTAGAAGTCCATGCCGCCACCCGCGCCGCTTTGCGGCGCAGGCTTTTTAGTTCATGGGCGAGCTTTATGGACTTCTTAGAAGTCCATGCCGCCCATGCCACCCATGCCGCCGGGCATGCCGGCCGGAGCCGCTTCCTTCTTCGGAAGCTCGGCGATCATGGCTTCGGTGGTGATCAGCAGGCCCGCGATCGAAGCAGCGTTCTGGAGCGCCGAACGGACGACCTTGACCGGATCGACGATGCCGAGGCTGATGAGATCGCCATACTGGCCCTTGGCCGTGTCGTAGCCGTAGGTGTCGGAGCTGTTTTCCAGAATCTTGCCGACGATGACGGAGGCTTCCTCACCGGCATTGGTCGTGATCTGGCGGGCCGGAGCCTGAAGTGCGCGGCGAACGATGTTGACGCCGGCGTCCTGATCGGGGTTGGCGCCCTTGGCCTTGATGTTGACCGAAGCGCGGAGCAGGGCGGTGCCGCCGCCGGCGACGATGCCTTCTTCAACGGCCGCGCGGGTCGCGTTCAGGGCGTCGTCGACGCGGTCCTTCTTTTCCTTCACTTCGACTTCCGTCGCACCGCCGACGCGGATCACGGCAACGCCGCCAGCGAGCTTGGCGAGGCGCTCCTGAAGCTTCTCGCGGTCGTAGTCCGAGGTGGTTTCCTCGATCTGCTGCTTGATCTGGTTGACGCGGGCGTCGATCTCGGCCTTCTTGCCGGCGCCGTCGACGATGGTGGTGTTCTCCTTGGAGATCGACACCTTCTTGGCGCGGCCCAGCATGTCGAGCGTGACGCTTTCGAGCTTGATGCCGAGGTCTTCGGAGATGACCTGACCGCCGGTGAGGATGGCGATGTCTTCCAGCATGGCCTTGCGGCGGTCGCCGAAGCCCGGAGCCTTGACGGCGGCGATCTTCAGGCCGCCACGCAGCTTGTTGACGACGAGCGTGGCAAGCGCCTCGCCTTCGACGTCTTCAGCGACGATGAGGAGCGGCTTGGAGGTCTGGACGACAGCTTCGAGAACCGGCAGCAGGGCCTGAAGGTTCGAGAGCTTCTTTTCGTGCAGGAGGATGTAGGCGTCCTCGAGATCGGCCACCATCTTTTCCGGGTTGGTGACGAAGTACGGCGACAGGTAGCCGCGGTCGAACTGCATGCCTTCGACGACTTCCAGCTCGGTCTCGGCGGTCTTGGCTTCCTCAACCGTGATGACGCCTTCGTTGCCGACCTTCTGCATCGCCTCGGCGATCATCTTGCCGATTTCGGCTTCGCCGTTGGCGGAAATGGTGCCGACCTGGGCGACTTCTTCCGAGGTGTTGATCTTCTTGGCCTTCTTGAGCAGATCGGCGACGACTTCATGGACGGCGAGGTCGATGCCGCGCTTCAGGTCCATCGGGTTCATGCCGGCGGCGACGGCCTTGGCGCCTTCCTGAACGATGGCCTGACCGAGAACGGTCGCGGTGGTGGTGCCGTCACCGGCGGTGTCGTTGGTCTTGGAAGCGACTTCGCGCAGCATCTGCGCGCCCATGTTCTCGAACTTGTCTTCGAGTTCGACTTCCTTGGCGACGGAAACGCCGTCCTTGGTGACGCGCGGCGCGCCGAAGGACTTGTCGATCACGACGTTGCGGCCTTTCGGGCCGAGCGTGACCTTAACAGCGTCAGCGAGGACATCGACGCCGCGCAGCATCTTTTCGCGCGCGGAGCGGCCGAATTTTACGTCTTTAGCAGCCATTTTACTTCTCCTGGGAATATCCCGGTCGGATTACGGTGAATGGGTTTGAATAGGGTCGCGGCGTTTAGCCGACGATGCCGGGCCGTCGGCGTTTAGCCGACAATACCCAAAATGTCGGATTCCTTCATGATCAGCAGGTCTTCGCCGCCGATCTTGACCTCGGTGCCCGACCACTTGCCGAACAGAACGCGGTCGCCGGCCTTGACATCCAGCGGAACCAGCTTGCCGGCCTCGTCACGGGCGCCAGCACCGGCGGCGACGACTTCGCCTTCCTGCGGCTTTTCCTTGGCGGTATCGGGGATGATGATGCCGCCGGCAGTCTTGGCTTCCGATTCCACGCGGCGAACGACGACGCGGTCATGAAGCGGGCGGAACTTTATATCAGCCATGGTATAACCCTTGGTGTTATGGATGTTGAACCCTGTTGAGCGGGCCGAACCGGCCCTCGACTGTTAGCACTCTACTCCTCCGAGTGCCAACGTGCGCCTGAGATAGGAGGCATATCCGGGCTTGTCAAGATTATCCGTTGAATTTGACAGGCGATTGACGGCAGATTTTTGCGATTTTTCCTGCCCTGCGGATGCGGGCTTCTGCCATATGGGCTTTCCGGTTTCAGGAAACAAGTTCGGAAAACAGGCGGCAAAGCGCGTGGACAGCCGGGACGGGCTGCGATAGATGAAACGTGCGCCGCCCGGCGGCTCCATTCCTGTTCGCGCCATCATAGAGAGAACCATGAAGCAGCTTGAACGCCTCGACGATGTCATCGGCCGGTATGACGTGTTTTTCTGCGACGTGTGGGGCGTGGTGCATAACGGCGTGACGGCCTATCCCGCAGCCGTCGCCGCGTTGAAGCGCGCCCGCGCCGCCGGCGTCACCGTCATTCTCGTCACCAATTCGCCGCGCCCGCATCGGGGCGTCGAGGCGCAGATGCTCTCGCTCGGCGTGCCGGCGGAGGCCTATGACCGCGTCGTCACCTCCGGCGACGTGACGCGCGGCCTGATCGCGGAAGGGCCGCGCCGGATTTTTCATATCGGCGACGAGCGCGAGCTTTCCATCTTCGACGGGCTGGACGTGGAACTGGTCGAGGAATTCGAGGCCGACGGCGTTGTTTGCACCGGACTTTTCGACGACGAGGCGGAAACGCCTGACGATTATCGCGAACTGCTCCAGCGGCTGCGCTCGCGCAACCTGCCCTTCATCTGTGCCAATCCCGATATCAGGGTCGAGCGCGGGACGCGGCTGATCTGGTGCGCGGGCGCCATTGCGCGCGAATACGGCCAGCTTGGCGGGCGCACGCTGATCGCCGGCAAGCCGCACCGCCCCATCTATGAGGCCGCCTTGCACGCTGCGGAACAGGGCCGTGGCGGGCCGGTGGAGAAAAGCCGTATTCTGGGCATAGGCGACGGCGTGCTGACCGATGTCAAGGGCGCGGCCGATTTCGGCCTCGACGTACTCTATATATCGGACGGAGTGCACGCCGCGGACTATGCGGCCGAAGGAAAGGTCGATATGGAGAAGATGGAAGCCTTCCTGCTGAAGCACGGGCATCGCCCGGTCGCCATGCTTCGGGCTCTTGTCTGAACCTCGCAGGACCCGTTCACAACAGCCATATTCCAAAGCCAGCACGATACCCCAAAGATACTCATGAAGAAATCCAGCTTTCAGCGCCTTTCTGGAACGGAAGCCCTGCCGGAGCGGTTGCGGGGCGCGGTGATCGCCGTCGGCAATTTCGACGGCGTGCATCGCGGACATCAGGCCGTGCTCGACCGGGCGCTCGAACTGGCGCGCGCGGAAGGCATTCCGGCGATGGTGCTTACCTTCGAGCCGCACCCGCGCTCCTTCTTCCGCCCGGACGAACCGGTGGAGCGGCTGACCGACGCGGTTGAAAAGGCGGAGATTCTGCGCTGCATGGGTTTCGACGCCGTGGTGGAACAGCCCTTCACCGCCGCGTTTTCCGCGCAGTCGGCGGAGGCCTTTGTGCAAGACATGCTGGTCGGAAAGCTTCACGCGCGCCGGGTGGTGGCTGGCTATGATTTCCATTTCGGCAAGGGCCGGCGCGGCACGCCGGAATTTCTGGCCGAGGCGGGCAGGCAGGCCGGTTTCGCGGTGACGCTGGTGGACGCCTTCAGCGACGAGGGCGGCGATGTGGTGTCCTCGACGCGCATCCGCACGCTGCTCTGCGAGGGAGACGTCGCGGGCGCGGCGGCGTTGCTCGGCTATCGCTACATGGTGCGCAGCGTCGTGGAGCACGGCAAGAAACTGGGCCGTACCCTCGGCTTTCCCACCGCCAATATGAGGCTGAACGGGCCGGTGCGGGTGAAGTACGGCATCTATGCGGTGCGCTTCCGCAGGGCCGACGGCAGCCTGCATGACGGGGTCGCGAGCTTCGGCCGCCGTCCCACGGTGGACAATGACGGCGCGCCGCTGCTCGAAACTTTTCTGTTCGATTTTTCCGGCGATCTCTATGGGGAAACCGCCAGCGTTTCCTTTTTCGGCTTCCTGCGCGGCGAGGTGAAGTTCGACGGGCTGGAGCCGCTGGTCGCGCAGATGAAGCGCGACGAGGCGGAGGCGCGGGCGCTGCTCGCCGGTGCACAACCGCTTTCGACTCTGGACCGGCTCCTGTCTTTCGAATAGTCTGACGGTGTTGCACCCGCGCACAGCGTGTGATTATTTTTGGCTACCACCGGGGATTTAAAGCAAATTTTACCTGTTTTCGACAGACAGTATTCACCACCCCGCAGAGTATCGGGGTTTCGTTTGTTGGAGTCTCACGTGGCGCGTAGCTTTTCCCTTGCCTCTGTCCCGTTCCTCGTCGCTGTCGCAGGCGCCATGTTCCTCTCCGGAAATTCCGTGGCCCATGCCGCCGACGCGGTGCAGCAGAGCGATGCCTATGCGGCGGACGCCACCGTACAGCCGCCCGCCCGCAAGCATTTCTGGTCCGGCGACTGGTATCTTCAGGTTGGCGCCGCCGGCTTTATCGCTCCGAAATTCGAGGGATCGAACAAGTACCGCCTGATGGGCGAGCCGATGATCTCGATCGGCCGCCAGGGCGAATCGACACGCTTTTCCTCGCGCAACGACAATATGTCCTACGCGCTCATCGACAGGAACTGGTTCCGCGCCGGCGTGACCGGCAAGCTGCTTTTCAAGCGCGACGCCGATATTCACGGCCTGAAGGACACCAAATTCGGCGGCGAGGTGGGCGGCTTCATCGATGTCTATCCGACCGACTGGATGCGCTTCCATGCCGAAGTGCGGCAGGGCATTCGCGCCCATCACGGCGTCGTGGCCGATATCGCCGCGGACGCCTTCTATGACGTCACGCCGAAGGTCCGCATTTCCGGCGGACCGCGCCTTACGCTTGCGTCGAAGAATTATTTCAAGACCTATTATGGCGTCGATGCCGAGGATGCGGCCGCTTCCGGCATGAGCGAATATCATCCGGGCGGCGGCCTGAAGTCGGTCGGCGCCGGCGGCGCGATCACTTGGAAGACGACCGACAGGATCGAGACCAGCCTGTTCGGCGAATACAGGCGTCTGGAAGGCCCCGCCAAGGATTCTCCGATCGTCAAGGATCACGGTTCGCCCAACCAGTTCACGGTCGGCCTCTCTGCCACCTACCGCTTCGATTTCTCGCTGAAGTGATTTGCAGAATACGGCCCGGCCGTTATTTCAGGGGCGGGACGCCATCGCCTCAGCCATGATCCGGGCCCTGCCCGATACGGGCGGCAGTCTTCACCGTTCCGTCCGTCAGACAGGGCGGACGGAAGGGCGCGGCATCGAACGGGACTGACAGGAAATGCCGGAAGAGACCGCACAGGCCGGTGGCGGGATGTCCGCCGAAAAGATACAGCACGGCACGGCCCTTTTCCTGCGCACCAATCTGGCCCTGTTCTGCGCCGGCTTCGCCACTTTCTCGCTGCTTTACTGCGTGCAGCCCCTGCTGCCGGTCCTCTCCGCCGAGTTCCATGTCGGCGCGCCGGAGGCGAGCCTCGCCCTGTCGCTGACGACAGGCCTGCTTTCGGTGTCGATCCTCGTCGCGGGCATGGTGTCCGACATATGGGGCCGCAAGGCGATCATGGTGGCCTCGCTGCTCTCGTCGGCGGTGCTGACGATGATTTGCGCGGTCGTGCCCCACTGGCCGACGCTGCTGGTCATGCGCGCGCTGACCGGCGTCACGCTCGCCGGATTGCCCGCCGTCGCCATGGCCTATGTCGGCGAGGAAATGCATCCGCGCTCGCTCGGCCTAGCCATGGGCCTTTATGTCGGCGGAACGAGCCTCGGCGGCATGAGCGGGCGGCTGCTCACAGGCGTCGTCACCGATCTGTGGGACTGGCGCACGGCGGTGATGACGATCGGCCTGATCGGGCTTCTCTCCGCCCTGATCCTGTGGCGGAGCCTGCCGCCCTCGCGCCATTTCGTCCGCCGCGAGCCGCGCCCCGGCGTCCTGTTGCGCGCCTTTGCCGTCCAGTTCTCGGATCCCGTCCTGCCACTCCTGTTTCTGGAGGCCTTTGTCCTGATGGGCGGCTTCGTCACCATCTATAATTATATCGGCTACCGCCTCGTGGCCGCGCCCTTCCTGCTCAGCCAGACGGAGATCGGCCTGATCTTCACCGTCTATGTATGCGGCACGGTCAGTTCGGCATGGATCGGCGGCCTTGCCGGGCGCTACGGCCGCCGCAACGTGTTTCCGGTTCCGGTCGTCCTGATGCTGACCGGGGTGGCGCTGACGCTCTCCGGCACGCTCTGGGTGATCGTGGCCGGCATCGCCGTGATGACGTTCGGATTTTTCGGCGCCCATTCGGTCGCCAGCGGCTGGGTCGGCCTTCAGGCGAAGAGCGGCAAGGCGCAGGCTTCCTCACTCTATCTCTTCGCCTATTATCTGGGATCGAGCGTCGTCGGCTCTCTCGGTGGGTTCTTCTGGAAACATGGCGGCTGGCCGGGCGTGGCTGGCATGACCGGAACGCTTATCCTGATCGCGCTGGCGCTGGGCGCGCGGCTCCGTGCGCTGACGGGCAGGGCGAAAAGCTGAGCGCGGCCATGCGGACTTGCGGGTTATTGCGCCTTTATCGCGTTTGCCCTCTTTATTCCTGCAAGGCACGTTGCTAAAAGCGTGCCCATGATGACGGAATTTCGGCTTGTCATGACGGCGATACGAATTATCGGCCCGGCCTCCCGCCCTGCCTGATCGGCTGATCCGACAGGCGCCAGCGAGCGCGAGGTCCGGGAACGACCGGCTGTCCCTTACAGTCCCCCGCCATTCCAGTTCAAATGCCCGCACGTTCCGCGTGGGCTTCACAGGCAAGTACCGATCATGACCGAGACGACCAAACTCGATTATTCCAAGACGCTTTATCTGCCGCAGACCGAATTTCCGATGCGCGCCGGCCTGCCGCAGCGCGAGCCGCTTCTGGTCGAGCGCTGGGAGAAGCTCGACCTCTACAAGAGGCTGCGCGAGCAGGCGAAGGACCGCCCCCTTTATGTGCTGCATGACGGCCCGCCCTATGCCAACGGCAACATCCATATCGGCCATGCGCTGAACAAGATCCTCAAGGACGTCATCACCCGCTCGTTCCAGATGCGCGGCTATAATTCCAACTACGTTCCGGGCTGGGATTGTCATGGCCTGCCGATCGAATGGAAGATCGAGGAAAAATACCGCGCCGCCGGCAAGAACAAGGACGAGGTGCCGATCAACGAATTCCGCAGGGAATGCCGTGAGTTCGCCGCGCACTGGATCAAGGTGCAGTCGGAGGAGTTCAAGCGGCTCGCCGTGCTCGGCGATTTCGAGAATCCCTATACGACGATGAATTTTCACGCCGAGGCGCGTATCGCCGGCGAGTTGCTGAAATTCGCCGCCTCCGGCCAGCTTTATCGCGGCTCCAAGCCGGTCATGTGGTCGGTGGTGGAGCGCACCGCGCTCGCCGAGGCCGAAGTCGAATATCACGACATCGAATCGGACATGATCTGGGTGAAATTCCCGGTCGCCGGTAGCGGCGATCTGGCCGGAGCCGAGGTCGTCATCTGGACCACCACGCCATGGACCATCCCTGGCAACCGCGCCGTGTCCTATTCGTCGCGTATCGAGTACGGGCTTTACGAAGTCACGGAAGCCGAGAACGATTTCGGCCCGCGTCCGGGTGAGAAGCTGGTTTTCGCCGACCGTCTGGCGGAAGAATGCTTTGCCAAGGCCAAGCTTCAGTTCAAGCGCCTGCGCGGCGTTTCGGCTGAGGAATTGGGCAAGGTCGTGCTCGACCACCCGCTGAAGGGTCTCGGTGGCGGCTACGAATTCACCGTGCCGATGCTGGACGGCGACCATGTCACCGACGATGCCGGTACCGGATTCGTCCACACCGCGCCGAGCCATGGCCGCGAGGACTTCGAGGCATGGATGGACAATGCGCGTGAACTGGAAGCGCGCGGCATCGATCCGGCCATCCCGTTTCCGGTCGGCGACGATGGCTTCTATACCAAGGACGCGCCGGGCTTTGGCCCGGACCGCGACGGCGGTCCGGCACGCGTCATCGACGACAACGGCAAGAAGGGCGATGCCAACAAGGCCGTGATCGACGCGCTGATCGCGCGTGAAAAACTGTTCGCGCGCGGACGGCTCAAGCATTCCTATCCGCATTCATGGCGTTCCAAGAAGCCGGTCATCTTCCGCAACACGCCGCAATGGTTCGTCTATATGGACAGGAATCTCGGTGACGGCACCACGCTGCGTTCGCGCGCGCTGAAAGCCATCGACGAGACGCGCTTCGTGCCGCCCGCCGGGCAGACGCGCCTGCGTGCGATGATCGAGGGCCGGCCCGACTGGGTGCTGTCGCGCCAGCGCGCATGGGGTGTGCCGATCTGCGTCTTCGTGGATGGGGACGGCAATATCCTTCAGGACGACGCCGTCAACCGCCGCATCATCGACGCCTTCGAGCAGGAGGGCGCGGATGCGTGGTTCGCCGATGGCGCGCGTGAGCGCTTCCTCGGTTCCCGCGCCGACGAGGGCTGGGTGCAGGTGCGCGACATTCTCGACGTATGGTTCGATTCGGGTTCCACCCACACCTTCACGCTGGAGGACCGCCCCGACCTGAAATGGCCGGCGGATGTCTATCTGGAAGGCTCGGACCAGCATCGCGGCTGGTTTCATTCGTCGCTTCTCGAAAGCTGCGGCACACGCGGCCGCGCGCCCTACGAGGCGGTGGTGACGCACGGCTTCACGCTCGACGAGCAGGGCAAGAAGATGTCGAAGTCGCTCGGCAACACGGTGACGCCGCAGGACGTCATCAAGGAATCGGGCGCCGATATCCTGCGCCTGTGGGTCATGACCACCGACTACTGGGAAGACCAGCGGCTGGGCAAGAGCATCATCCAGACCAACATCGACGCCTATCGCAAGCTGCGCAACACCATCCGCTGGATGCTCGGCACGCTCGCCCATGACGAGGGCGGGACGGTCGCCCATGCCGACCTGCCGGAACTGGAGCGCCTCATGCTGCACCGGCTCACCGAACTCGACGAGCTGGTGCGCTCCGGCTACGACGCCTTCGATTTCAAGCGTATCGCGCGCGCGCTGATCGACTTCATGAATGTCGAGCTTTCGGCCTTCTATTTCGATGTGCGCAAGGACGCGCTCTATTGCGACGCGCCGTCGAGCATCCGCCGCAAGGCGGCTCTTTATACCGTGCGCCAGATCTTCGACCGGCTCACCACATGGCTCGCGCCCATGCTGCCCTTCACCATGGAGGAGGCATGGCTCGACCGCTATCCGCAGGCGATGTCGGTCCATGCCGAGCAGTTCCGTGCCGTCCCCGCCGAATGGCGCGACGACGTGCTGGCGGAAAAATGGCGCAAGGTGCGCGCCGTGCGCCGCGTGGTCACCGGCGCGCTGGAGCTGGAGCGCGCCGACAAGCGCATCGGTTCCTCGCTGGAGGCGGCGCCGGTGGTCCATATCGCCGACAGGAGCCTCGCCGATTCGCTGGAAGGGCTCGATTTCGCGGAAATCTGCATCACCAGCGGCATCACCGTCACGGACGCGCCGGCGCCTGAAGGCGCCTTCACGCTCGCCGAGGTCAAGGGCGTGGCCGTGGTGTCCGCGCGCGCGCCGGGCGAGAAATGCGCCCGTTCGTGGCGCTATACGACCGATGTCGGCTCCGATCCGCAGTTCCCGGACGTTTCGGCACGTGACGCGGCCGCGCTGCGCGAATTGCAGGCGCTCGGGAAGTTCGACGCGTGAGGATGAAGCAGGGCAAACCGTGCGGCAATCGTGATTATTAATATCGCGATTGCCGCATGGCCCGCTCTCATGTACAAGGCTTGCTCAAATAAAGTTGAAATATGCCTTGGTATTGCCGGTTTCCCCCGGCATGGGTGGCGTGTCAGTCTGTGCCGTAAAACGGCGGGCGTAAAAGAAGTGGCGCTAATGAAGATCGAAGGACGAGTTTTGGCATTGATGGCGGCTGCGGCGGGGGTTTCCCTTTCGGGCTGCGTATCCTCGCCAACCTATGGCACCGGCAAGACGGCGAATGCGCAGTTGCTCGACGATGTTTCCCATCTGGCGAGCTTTGGTCAGGGCAGCAACAAGCCGCATATCAACTACAAGCCGCGTCCCGATCTCGTGCGTCCCGGTCCCGGCGACAAGGGACAGTTGCCGCCGCCGCAGACCAGCCTTGCCAGCAGCAGCGATCCCAACTGGCCGGAATCGCCGGAAGAACGCCGCAAGCGCCTGCGCGACGAGATTACCGCCAACCGCGACAAGCCGGGCTTCGTCTCGCCGATCGAGATGGACGATGCCGGCTCCTCCAACAATCGCCTTCTGCTTCCGAGCGGCAGCAGCCGCGCGGAGGATTATGCGGCGCGCAACCCCGTCACCGATGAGAAGCGGCTCGCGGAGCTGAAGGCGAGGCGTCTCGAGGAGACGCAGGGTTCGCCGACGCAGCGCAAATATCTGAGCGAGCCACCGCTTTCCTATCGCCAGCCCGCCGCCACCGCCCCGGTCGGCCAGCTTGGCGAGGACGAGGCGAAGAAAGAGCGCGAGCGCAAGAAGGCCATGGGTCAGGGCAAGAGCTGGCGCGACTACCTGCCCTGGAACTGATTTGAACCGATTTCGGGAACATGTTCCCCAAAAGCCGCGGCAAACAAGGTTTGCCGCGGCTTTTTTCGTGCGGAAATAAAATATTAATTTTTAGTAATGTCGGCCCTTTCGGCATTGATCCCGATCCGGTCATGGCTTTCATTGATGCGAAAGGGATTTCCTTAACGCGAATCTACAAGGTTTCGGTGAATGAAGGGCGCGAATAGATTTTGGGACAGCCGGAATGGCTATGGCCTTGTCAGCAGAAGTCTCCACTGGCTGATGGCGTTTCTGTTCCTGTTGCAGTTCACATCCGCCATTCTGCGCGTGTTCGCGAAGGATACGGCCGCCTATCACTTCCTGTGGCCGGCGCATCACGAAATCGGCTTCGCGCTTCTGGTTCTGGTCCTGCTGCGCGGCTTCTGGGGACTGGCGAACATCGCCCACCGCCCGCGCGTAATCGGATGGCTCGGCCGGCTGGCGGGCGCGGGGCATATTGCGATCTACGCCCTGATGTTCGCGGTGCCGGCGCTCGGCCTCCTGCGCGCCTATGGCGGCGGGCGTGGTTTTTCGTTTCTCGGATTGCAGGTTTTCGCGCCGACTGGCGTCCGCGACACCACGCTGATGGCCCCCGGCAATGCGGTGCATGGCCTGTTCGGCTGGGTTCTGCTGGCGCTGGTGGCCGGCCATGTGCTGATGGCGCTCTATCATCATTTCGTCCTGCGCGACGAGACGCTGCGCCATATGGCCGGCCGCCGCGTATGAGTAGCTAGAGCGGTTCCGGTTTTCACGGAATCGCGGAACCGCTCTATCTATTTGTTTTTACGCATTATCCTACGCGAAACCGCTTCGCACTTTCGCTGGAAATGCTCTAGCGTCGGGCGCGGAAGAAATCCCTGAGGATCGCCTGTGCGTCGGCTTCACCAAAGCCGGCATAGACGTCCGGTGCGTGATGGCAGGTGGGCTGGGTGTAGAAACGCGCGCCATGCTCCACGCCGCCGCCCTTGGGGTCGGACGCACCGTAATAGAGGCGGCGGATGCGGGCGAAGGAAATGGCGGCGGCGCACATGGCGCAGGGTTCGAGCGTCACGTAGAGATCGCAGTCGGTGAGCCGTTCCGCGCCGAGTGCTGCGGAAGCGGCCCGGATGACCAGCACTTCCGCATGGGCGGTGACATCGTTCAGTTCGCGGGTGCGGTTGCCGGCACGGGCGACGATCCGTCCGTCGCATACGAGCACCGCGCCGACCGGCACCTCGCCGCGCGCCGCTGCCGCGCGCGCTTCGTCGAGTGCGGCGTCCATCGGTGCCGCTGCGGTTGCCGGCGCGTCCTTTCGCGCCGTTTCGGGGAAATTTTTCTCGCAAGCCATGGAGCGATTTGTTACTGCATTATTCCTGAAACCGAAACCGATTTGCGCACGATTTGAAGCGCGTTCCGCTCGTGTCCGCCTGCCTGTCCGGTGCAGGGCGGTGTGGCGATGCCGCTGAAAGGCCGATATTACATGACCACGGAAGACGACGACAAGAGCGGCGGGAAACGGCCGCGGGAACGCCGGCAGGACCGGCCGGAGCGCACGGGCGGCAAAACGGAGCGCGCGGGTGGCGAAAACCCGCGCAAATCCTCTTCGCGTGCCGCCGCGCGCACGGTCGAGGGCGACGACGCATCCGAGCGCATCGCCAAGCGTCTGGCGCGCGCGGGCATCGCCTCGCGGCGCGAGGCCGAGACGATGATCGCCGCCGGGCGCATCGCGGTCAACGGCAAGGTGCTGGCAAGCCCGGCCGTCAATGTGAAGCGCACGGATATCGTGACGGTTGACGGCAAGCCGCTCAGGCAGGCGGAACGCACGCGCCTGTGGCTTTATCACAAGCCTGCCGGCCTCGTGACCACCAACCGCGACCCGGAAGGCCGCCCGACTGTGTTCGAGGCGCTGCCGGCCGACATGCCGCGCGTGCTTTCGGTGGGGCGTCTCGACATCAACACCGAGGGCCTGCTGCTGCTCACCAATGACGGCGGCCTGTCGCGCGTGCTGGAACTGCCCGCCACCGGCTGGCTGCGCCGCTACCGCGTGCGCGCCCATGGCAAGGTCACGCAGGCGCAGCTCGACGCGTTGAAGAACGGCATCGCCGTCGAGGGCGTGTTCTACGGTTCCGTGGAAGCGGAGCTGGAGCGCGTGCAGGGATCGAATGTGTGGATTTCCATCGGCCTGCGCGAGGGCAAGAACCGCGAGGTGAAGAATATTCTGGGCGCGCTCGGCCTCACGGTCGGGCGGCTGATCCGCATCTCCTTCGGCCCGTTCCAGCTCGGCGATCTGGAGGAGGGCGCGGTGCGCGAGATCAAGGGCCGCACCCTGCGCGACCAGTTGGGAGACAAGCTCATCGAGGAATCCGGCGCGGATTTCGACGCGCCGGTGCTGAACGCCTTTTCCAATGCGGCGGTTCAGGGCCGCACAGCCCGCGACATGGAGGAGGGCGAGGCGGAAGGCGAGCGCCGCCGGCCTCCGCGCGAGCGCGAATGGATTTCGAGCGGACCGGAGCGCCGCCGTGGCCGCGACGACAAGAAGCCCGCCGAGAAGACCGAGCCGCGCCGGCGCGGCTCCAGCAATGTGTGGATGGCGCCCGGCGCGCGCCCCAGAGGTGCGGGGAAGGCCGGCACGGGGAAAGCCGGTGCCGAAAAGGGCGAGCGGGGCGAGAAGGCGGCGCGGCCTGCCCGCGTCGAACATCAGGTGCCGCATCGCGCGGCGAAGTTCAGCGCCGATATGCAGTTGCGTCCGCGCCGTGGCGGGGACGACGAGACCGCGCGCGAGGAAGGCCGTGCGAAGCGGGAGGAAGGTTCCGGCGCGCCGCGCAAGGAGCGCCGTCCGGGCAAGCGCGAGCGCGCCGAACAGCGCGGGGAGACTTCGTTCCGCGGCGGCGACGGCAGACCGGATACCAGACCCCGGACGGTCAAGCCCGGCGGACGGCCGCAAGGCGGCAAGCCCGGCGGCGGTGGAAAACCGGGAGGCGGAAAGCCCAAGGGAGGAAAACCGGGAGGCGGCGGTGCGGATCGTCGGCGGTAGGTTTCGCGGCCGGCCGCTGGCCACGCCATCGACCAGCGCCATCCGCCCGACCACGGACCGCACACGCGAAAGCCTGTTCAACATCATCGCGCACAATTTTCCCGAAAAGCTGGAGGGCGCGCGCGTTCTTGACCTTTTCGCCGGTACCGGCGCGCTCGGCTTCGAGGCCTTGTCGCGCGGGGCGCGCCATGCGACCTTCGTGGAGGAATCGGCGGAAGGACGCGGCCTGCTGCGCAGCAATATCGAGGCTTTCGGCCTGCAGGGCCATACGCGGATATTGCGCCGCGACGCCTGCCAGCTCGGCATCGCCGGCACGATGGAGCCGTTCGATCTCGTTTTTGCCGACCCGCCCTATGGCCGGCGCATGGGTGAAAAAGCATTTTTATCGGCGTTTCGGGGCGGCTGGCTTGATGCTGACGCACTTCTGGTGCTTGAAGAAGAGGCGGAAGCTCCGCTCGAACTGGACGAGAGCTTCACCGTGTTCGAGGAACGCAGCTATGGCGGCACGGTGATCCGGCTGATCCGGCTAAATAAATAGGGCATAGAACCGGAAACCGCTATACGGTTCCGGAAAATCCGGTGCCCGGACAAACCGATTGGAGATGACGCTTGGCGAAACCCTATGCATTCCGACGCCTGACGCTGTCCGCAGTCCTTTGTTTTGCGCTGGCCCTGCCGCTGGGCGCCGGGAGTGCATATGCACAGGCGCCGGCCCCGTCTCCGGCCCAGTCACCGGCATCCGCTCCAGCCTCCGCCGCGCCGCAGGCGCAGGCTCAGCCCGCGCCCGCACCCGCACCGGCGGCCACGCCGGCGCCGCAGCCCCTGCCGGATATCAAGCAATCGGAAGGTGTCGCCCGCTTCACGCTCGCCAACGGGCTGGAGGTGGTGGTGATTCCCGATCACCGCGCCCCGGTCGTCACCCAGATGATCTGGTATCATGTCGGTTCAGCCGACGAGCCGCCGGGGGTTTCCGGCATCGCGCATTTCCTGGAACATCTGATGTTCAAGGGCACGAAGAAGCATCCGGCGGGCGAGTTCTCTGCGAAAGTGGCTGAAATCGGCGGACAGGAAAACGCCTTCACCTCCTATGATTATACCGGCTATTTCCAGCGCGTTTCGCCGGAGGCGCTGCAAATGGTGATGGATTACGAATCGGACCGCATGGAAAATCTGGTGCTGGACGACGCGGCGGTGAATACGGAGCGGCAGGTCATACTGGAAGAGCGGCGGATGCGCATCGATTCCAACCCCGCCGCCATGCTGGCGGAAAACACCAATGCGGTGCTGTTCTACAACCATCCCTACCGCAAGCCGGTGATCGGCTGGCGGCAGGAGATGGAGAAGCTGAGCCGGCAGGACGCGCTGGATTTCTACCGGCGCTATTACACGCCGAACAACGCCACGCTTGTGATCGCCGGCGACGTGACGCCGGAGCATGTGCGCGATCTCGCCATGAAGACATGGGCGCTGGTGCCCAAGCGCGCCGACGTGCCGCCGCGCAACCGCCCGCAGGAGCCGGAGCATCATGCCGCGCGCATCGTGACGCTGCACGATCCGCGCATCAGCACGCCGACCTTCCGCATCACATGGCTGGTGCCGTCCTATTCCAACGAGGGCCGCTTTCCGGGCGCGAAGAAGGGCGACGCGGCGGCGCTCGATCTGCTCGGCGAGATACTCGGGGGCTCGTTGCGCTCGCGCCTCTACCAGCAATTGATCGTCCAGCAGGGCATCGCCGCCAGCGCCGGCGCGAGCTATAGCGGCGACGCACTGGACGACGGCACTTTCGCAGTCTATGGCGCGCCGCGCGACGGCACGACCCTTGCCGACGTGGAAAGGGCCGTTAAGGCGCAAATCGCCGCCATCGTCAAGGACGGCGTCACGCAGGAAGAACTGGACGAGGCGCGCAACCGCTTTCTCAAGGCGCTGGTCTTCGCGCGCGACAGCCAGTCGGGCATGGCGCGCATCTACGGCTCCTCGCTCTCCGTCGGCCAGACGGTGGAGGACGTGCAGAAATGGCCGGACCTCATCAAGTCCGTCACGACGGCTCAGGTGAAGGACGCAGCCGCCCGCTATCTGGTCGGCGACCAATCCGTGACCAGCTATCTCCTGCCGCCGAATGCCGACCCCGGCAGCGCGCGCGGCAACGGCGCCGCGCCGGGCGCGGGAACAGGGGGAGCAGGGGCCGGAGGAACGATCCAGTGAAGAAACTTCTCATGCCGACTATTTCCGCCATCATGTCCGTCTGCCGGGGGCGCAACGTTTTCGTGGCCGCTGCCTCCATGCTCTTCATCGCCGTCTGCGCCTTGCCGGCGCGCGCCATCGAGATTCAGGACGTGGTGTCGCCAAAGGGCATCCACGCATGGCTGGTGCAGGACAGTTCCGTCCCGCTCATCTCGATGCGGTTTTCCTTCAAGGGCGGCTCTTCGCAGGACCCCGCCGGCAAGGAGGGGCTGGCCAATCTGATGACCGGGCTTTTCGATGAGGGTGCAGGCGATCTCGATTCCGACGCCTTTCAGAAGCGGCTCGACGATCTCGGCGCGGAAATGAGTTTTTCCGCCTCGCGTGACGCGGTTTCCGGCAGCATCCGCATGCTGGCCGCAAATCGCGACGCGGTGACGGACCTGCTGGCGCTCGCCGTCCAGAAGCCGCGTTTCGATCAGGAAGCCATCAACCGCATCCGTACCCAGGTGGTGGCGGGCATCGAGGCGTCGCGGCGCAATCCGTCGACCATCGCCATGCGCCGTTTCGCGGAAGTGCTCTACGGCAACCACCCTTATGCCCGGCCGGAGGAAGGCACGGTGCAATCGTTGCAGACGATCACCCGCGACGACCTCGTCACATTTCACCGCAAGAATTTCGCGCGCGACAAGCTGACCATCGGCGTGGTCGGGTCCATCGACGCCAAGACGCTCGGCGTCGTGCTCGACAAGGTGTTCGGCGATCTGCCGGACGCCGCGGAACTCGTTCCGGTGCCGGATGCGAAACTGGCGCTCGGCACCACGACAAGCCTCAATTTCGACGTGCCGCAGACCACGATCGGCCTTGTCTATCCGGCCGTTCCGCGCAGCGATCCGCAATTCTTCGCCGCCTATCTGATGAACCATATCCTTGGCGGCGGTTTCACCTCGCGTCTTTATACGCAGGTGCGCGAGAAGCGCGGACTGGCCTATTCCGTCTCGTCCTCGCTGGTGCTGTACGACCATGTCTCCGCGCTGAGCATCTCGACCGCGACGCAGCCGGAAAAGGCGCAGGACGCCCTCAAGATCATTCGCGAGCAGGTGGCTGCTCTGGCCAATGACGGGCCGACGGCGGCAGAACTGGCCGCCGCCAAGAGCTTCCTCAAGGGCTCCTACGCGGTCAACAACCTCGATTCGTCGGGAGCGGTCGCCGAAACGCTGGTGAGCCTTCAGGATGCCGGTCTGCCGCGCGATTATATCGACAAGCGCGGCGCGCTCATCGACGCGGTGACGCTGGATCAGGTCAAGGCCATCGCCAAGAAACTTCTGACGGTGGAGCCCGCCATCCTGATCTTCGGGCCGGCGAAGAGTTAGACCATGGAAAGGGTAACGCCGTCATCGCCCCGTTTCGCCGTCGCTTTCGGCGGCGGCGGCGCACGCGGCGTCGCCCATATCCATGCGGTCGAGGTGCTTGACGAACTGGGCATCCGTCCCGTCGCCATCGCCGGCTCGTCCATCGGCGCCGTCATCGGCACGGGCATGGCGCACGGCATGCCCGGCCGAGAAATCCGCGACTATATGGCGGCGATCTTCAACCGCCGCTCGGAAGTGGCGCGGCGCATGTGGCGCACGCGTCCGACCCGTCTGGCGGAACTGTTCAATGGCGGCCTGCGCTTCACGCAGTTCAACATCGAGAAGCTGCTCGACGTCTTCCTGCCCGCCGGCCTGCCGGACAATATCGAAGATCTCGCCATTCCCACGACCGTAACGGCGTCGGACTTCCATGCCGCGCGCGAGGTGCATTTCACCAGCGGCGACCTGCGCTCGGCGGTGGCGGCGTCCTGCGCCATTCCGCCGGTCTTCGCTCCGGTGCTCCGCGACGGGCGCATCCTCGTCGACGGCGGACTGTTCAACCCGGTGCCCTTCGACCTTCTGTTCGACAAGGCCGATATCGTCATCGGTATCGACGTGGTGGGAACGCCCGCCGGCGACGACGATTACCTGCCGACCACCTTCGAGGCGGTGGTGGGCGCGAACCAGCTCACCATGTGTTCGATCATCGAGAACAAGTTCCGGCTGCGCGCGCCGCATATCTTCGTGCGTCCCGACGTGGAGCGCATCGGCCTGCTCGATTTCCTGAAGTTCGAGCAGATTCTCGACCAGAGCGCTCGCGTGCGCGACGAACTGAAACGGGCCATCGAGGCAGCGGTGGAATCCTGCGGCTGATGGCCTGCGAACTCATTCCGCGGCGGCGGGTGCTGCTTCGGCCTCGGCGTGTTCGTCCGCCCTGTCGATGCGGTGGCCCTCGCGGGCGGGCTTGACCAGCGGTTCCGGCATGACCGGCTTGTTGAACAGCAGGTGGCGGCCGGCCATGATGCCTTCCGAAGCCTGCACATGCAGCCGGTCCTCGTCGCGCTGGCGCACGTCCTCGCGGATGGCGACGGCGCTCTCCTCGTCCATGCCGAGCCCCTCCAGCGCGCGCTGTCCGAAAAGCAGGCCGGATTCGAAGGTTTCGCGCAATTCATATTCCACGCCCTGCGCCCGCAATTGCAGCGTATGCTCGCGGTCGTAGGAGCGCACGAAAAGCCGCACATCGGGATATTCCGACTGGATCAGCTCCACGATATGGTTCGTGATCTGCATGTTGTGAGTGCAGACGGCGACGATCTTCGCCTTGCGGATGCCGGCCGCCTCCAGCACGTCCTTGCGCATGCCGTCGCCGAAATAGATGCGGAAACCGAACTTGCCCGCCGCGCGCACGCGGTTGGGGGATTTGTCGATCACCGTCACGTCGATGCCACCGGCAAGCAATATCTGCGCGGCGATCTGCCCGTAGCGCGAAAAGCCGATCATCAGCACGTCCGCGCCCGCGCCGGCGAAATCCTCCTCCATCTGGTCATCGGCTTTTTTGTCCTTGACGAGCAGCTTCGAGCCGATGGCGACGGAAAGCGGCGTCAGCGCCATGGAGACGGTGACGGCGGCCACCAGTTCCGAGCCGAGCGCGCTCGATATGACGGCGGCGGCGGAGGCGGTGGAAAACAGCACGAAACCGAATTCGCCGCCCTGCGGCAGCAGGAAGGCAATGCGCACCGCATCGTTATGGCTTGAGCGGAAGACACGGCAGAGCAGGTAGATCACAGCGATCTTCGCCGCCATGAAGACCGGCACGGCGAGCAGGATCGTCTTCCAGTAAGCGAGGATCACGGTGAGGTTCAGCGACAGGCCGACGGCGACGAAGAACAGGCCGAGAAAGATGCCGCGAAACGGCTCTATGTCGGCTTCCAGCTCGTGCCGGTAGGAGGACTCGGCCAGAAGCACGCCGGCGATGAAGGCGCCCATGGCCATGGACAGCCCCGCCGCCTGCAACAGGCCGGCGGAGCCGAGCACCACGAACAGCGCGGCGGCGATCATCACCTCGCGCGCGCCCGTATTGCCGATGATGCGGAACATCGGATTGATGAGATAGCGCCCGGCCACGACGAGCGCCGCGATCGCGGCGATGGCGGTTGCGAGATGAAAGCCCGCGCTCACCTGCGACGACACGTTGGGGGAGAGCGCGGGAATGATCGCCAGGATCGGCACGACGGCGAGATCCTGAAACAGCAATATGGCGAAGGCGCGCTGCCCGTGTTTCTGGTTGGTCTCGGCGCGGTCCTCCAGCACCTGCATGGCGAAGGCTGTCGAGGACAGGGCAAGGCCGAAGCCGACGATGATCGCCGCCTCGATATGCAGCCTGCCGAGATAGACGGCGAGCGCCGTGAGGGCGGCCCCGCACAGCAGCACCTGCGCCGCGCCGAGGCCGAAGATCGAATGGCGGAGGGCCCACAGCCGCGAGGGTTTGAGTTCCAGCCCGATGATGAAGAGAAGGAAGACGACGCCCAGTTCCGAGAAATGCAGGAATTCCTCGCCGTCGGCGATCAGCCGCGCCACCGGCCCGATGGTGATGCCGGCGGCGAGATAGCCCAGCATCGTACCCAGCCCCAGCCGCTTGAACAGCGGGGCCGCGACGATGGCGCCGCCCAGAATCATCAGGCACTGAAGGTAAAGGTTTCCGCCGTCTGCGACCATTCAAGGCTCATGGAAATTGGAGAAATGTGGAAGGGGTTGCCTTGATGGTCCCCCATTTCGGCAATATACAGGCAGGATATGGCCGCAAGCGGTCAGATGTCGAACGATTTGACGATTTTTTTCGGCGGGCCCCGGCCGGAAGCGGCTGCGAAACGTGGCGCGGCGCGGGCGGGGTTGGGCCTTGCGATACTGGATTATGTAATGATTTCAGATCATTCGGCGGAAAAGCTTGCCGAGCGCGCGGCCCGGCTGGTGGAGGCCGCCAGGCGTGCAGGTGCGGATCAGGCCGATGCGGTCGTGGTGCGTGCCCGCTCTGTCAGCGTGTCGGTGCGGCTCGGCAAGGTCGAGGGAACCGAATCATCGGAGAGCGACGATTTCAGCCTGCGCGTTTTCGTCGGCCGCCGCATCGCCAGCGTCTCGGCCAATGCGGGCGCCGATCCCGACCGGCTGGCCGAGCGTGCGGTCGCCATGGCGCGGGTGGCGCCGGAAGACCCCTATGAGCAACTCGCCGACCCGGCGCTTCTGGTGAAGGCGCCGCGCGACCTCGATCTGTTCGACCCGGTCGAGATCGACACGGCGCGCCTGACCGAGGATGCGCTGGCGACGGAAGCCGCCGCACTTGCCGTCAAGGGTGTCACCAATTCCGGCGGCGCCAGCGCCTCGCGCAGCCTCGGCGGACTGGTGCTCGTCACCTCCACCGGCTTTTCCGGCCATTACGCCGCCACGCGCTTCGGCCGCTCCGTTTCGGCGCTCGCCGGCGAAGGCACGAAGATGGAGCGCGATTACGATTTTTCGTCGCGGCTGCATTTTTCCGATCTCGACGCGCCGGAGGATATCGGGCGCAGGGCGGGCGAGCGCGCGGTGCGAAGGCTCGGCGCGCGGCAGGCCAAGACCGGCCCCGTCACCGTGGTTTACGATCCGCGTCTGGCGCGGGGCATCGCCGGGCATGTAGCCGGCGCCATCAACGGCGCGTCGGTCGCCCGCAAGACCAGCTTCCTGCGCGACAGCCTCGGCAAGCAGGTTTTGCGGAAGGGCGTCCATGTGACCGACGATCCGCTGCGCATGCGCGGCTCCTCCTCGCGTCCCTTCGACGGCGAGGGCATCGAAGGCCAGCCGCTCACCATGATCGAGGATGGGGTGCTGAAGCACTGGCTGCTGTCCGGTTCCAGCGGGCGGGAACTGGGCCTCGCGGGCAACGGGCGCGGCGTGCGCTCGGGTTCGGGCGTCGTGCCCGCTTCCACCAATTTCGCCATCGAGCCCGGAACCGAGACGCCGGAAGCCCTCATCAGGGCGCTCGGCACCGGCTTCTATGTCACCGAAGTCTTCGGGCAGGGCGTGGACATGGTTACGGGCCAGTACAGCCGCGGCGCGTCGGGCTTCTGGATCGAGAACGGCGAGCTGGTCTGGCCGGTCAGCGAAGTCACCATCGCCTCCAACCTCAAGGACATGTTCCTTCACATGACGCCGGCCAGCGATCTCGACCGCACATTCGGCATGGCGGCTCCAACTCTTGTCATCGAAGGCATGACCCTTGCCGGAAACTGACCGTGAGCACGATGCGGGCGCCGATCTGGCGCTGCTGCGCGAGGCGGCGCGCGAGGCCGGGCGTATCGCCATGCGCTATTTCCGCCGGTCGCCGGAGGTGTGGCTGAAGGACGGCCATTCGCCGGTGAGCGAGGCCGATCTCGCCGTGGACCGCTATCTGAAGGACGTGCTTCTCGACGCGCGGCCCGGCTATGGCTGGATTTCCGAGGAGACGGTGGACGAGCGTGCGCCCGCCCCGCGGCGCCGCGTCTTCGTGGTCGATCCGATCGACGGCACCCGCGCCTATATCGCCGGGCAGGACCAATGGTGCGTGAGTCTGGCTGTGGTCGAGGACGGGCGGCCGGTGGCGGGCGTTCTGGAATGCCCGGCTCGCGAAGAATTCATCGAGGCCCGGCGCGGTCTCGGCGCGACGCAGAACGGCGTTGCGATCCACGCGAAACTGCCGCCGGAGGGCGAGGCGCTCGTCATCGGCTCGGTGCGCGGCATGGCCGACGCCCTGCCGGAAGTCTGGAGGGAACGGATGACCGTCGCCCCGCATGTGCCCTCGCTTGCCTATCGCATCGCCATGGTGGCGCGCGGCGATCTCGCCGGCACCTTCGTGCGGCCCAATTCGCATGACTGGGACCTGGCGGCGGCCGACCTCGTTCTGGAAGAGGCGGGCGGCGCGGTGCTTGCCGCCGGCGGCAGGCCGCTCGTCTATGGCGGCCCGACGTTCCGCCATGGCGCGCTGGTCGCGGCCAGCGGAAGCCTCCTCGATACAATGTTGAATATTGTCGCGGCCGGACGCTTAGGCTAATCATTGCCGCGAACCGAAACTGTTCAGGAATCAGTGTAATGAGCGACGAAGGCGGCAAGAAGCAGCTTCTCCATCTGGTGTTCGGCGGCGAGTTGAAGAAGCTCGGCACGGTCGAGTTCCGCGATCTCGACAATCTCGACATCGTCGGCATCTTCCCCGATTACCAGTCGGCCAAGGCTGCCTGGACAGCGCGGGCGCAGCAGACGGTGGACAATGCGCATATGCGTTATTTCATCGTGCATCTGCACAGGCTGCTCGATCCAGAGACCAGCAAGGCGGACTGAGCGGCTTGCCTGTCTCCGATCAGGATGGCGTGAAGAACGAAGACGGTCCGGCTGAAGGTCGGCCGGCGCAGGCCGCACGGTACGCGCGGAAGGACGGCGCGGCGCGGCGTCTCTGGCGGCGCGTGCGCGGGCCGCTGGCGCAATCGGCGGTCTTCCGGTCCATGCTGGTCTGCCTGATCACCGCTTATCTCCGGTTCGTCTATGTCACCAATCCGCGCCTGAAGGGGTCGGCCGAGCCCGAGGAGGCCGAGCCGTTCGCCCCCTTCATCGTGACGTTCTGGCACGGGCAGCACCTGATGGGGCCGTTCATCAAGCCGAAGGCGGTGGAGCTCGTGGCGATGTTCTCGCGCAGCGCCGATGCGGAACTGAACGCCCGCGTGGCCGAGAAGCTTGGATTGCTGACCGTGCGCGGCTCCGGCGGGCGCGGCTCGCGCGCCAAGCCGGAAAAAGGCGGCGCGCGTGCGCTGCTGACGCTGAAGAATGCCCTGAAAAAGGGGCAATCCGCCTCGATGATCGCGGACATCGCCCATGGCAAGGCGCGTGAGGCGGGCGAGGGGATCATCCTGCTGGCCAAACTTTCCGGCCGCCCGATCATCCCGGTCGCCTATGCCTTTTCCCGCCGCCATGTGCTGAAGAAGTCGTGGGACAAGACGGCGATACCGCTGCCGTTCGGACGTTCCATCATCGTACGCGGCGAGACGGTCTGGGTCGATACGGAGGCCGATGAAGCGGAGATACAGGAAAAGCGCATGGAATTGACGCAGCGGCTTAACGACGCCACGGTCAGGGCCTATGCCGCACTGGAGAAGGCGAAATGAGCCAGCGCTGGGCGCGAAACCTGCTGGCGGCCTATCGTGCGCTCGGTTCCGCCGCCTATCCCTTCATGGGGCCTTACATCGCCGTGCGTGCCTCGCGCGGCAAGGAGGAGCGTTCGCGGCGCCGCGAACGCTACGGCAAGACCTCCATCATGCGTCCGCAGGGACCGGTGATCTGGGCCCATGCGGCGAGCGTGGGCGAGACCGTGGCGATGATCCCGCTCATCCGGCGCATCGCGGCTACCGGCATCCATATCGTGCTGACCACCGGCACCGTCACCTCCGCCAAGCTGGTGGCGGAGCAACTGGGTTCCACCGTCATCCATCAATATGCGCCGCTCGACCTGCAACCGGCGGTGAACCGTTTCCTCGATCACTGGAAGCCCGATCTCGCCATCGGCTGCGAATCGGAAATCTGGCCGGCGACGGTGCTGTCGCTCGGCGGCCGTCATATTCCGCAGGTGCTGGTCAACGGCCGCATGTCGGACCGTTCCTTCGCCGCATGGCGGAAGCGTCCGGCGGTGGCCGAGGCGCTGTTCGAGAATTTCGCCCATGTGGTGGCGCAGTCGGAGGCGGACGGCGAGCGGTTCCGTATGCTCGGCGCAAGGCCCGTCAGCGTGTCCGGCAATCTGAAGGTGGATACGCCGCCGCCGCCCGCCGATACGCGGAATCTTGGCCTGTTGCAGCGGCAACTGGCGGGTCGCCGCACATGGGCCGCCATTTCCACCCATGAGGGCGAGGAGGAAATCGCCGCCGACGTGCACCGGATGCTGAAATCCCTCTATCCCGACCTGCTGACGATCATCGTGCCGCGCCATCCGAACCGCGCGCCGGCGATCGAGGCGATGCTGGGCCAGAAAGGTCTCAAGGTTGCGGCGCGCAGCCGTGGCGAACCGGTCGCGGCGGATACGGACATATTCCTCGGCGATACCATCGGCGAGATGGGGCTTTACCTGCAACTGACCGAAATCGCCTTCATCGGCAATTCGCTCAACAGGGAAGGCGGCGGGCATAATCCGCTGGAACCGGCCATGATGGGCGTGGCGGTGCTGAGCGGCGGCAATGTGCAGAATTTCCGCGAGGCCTTCGAGCGTCTTGCCGCGAGCGGCGGCGCGCGCATCGTGAAGGACCGCGACATGCTGGCCGGGGCGGTCAATTTCCTGCTCAACAACGGGCAGCATCTGCACGATATGATCGAGGCCGGACGGAAGACGGTCGAGGATATGAGCGGCGCGCTCGACCGCACGCTTGCGGCCCTCGAACCTTTCATCCAGCCGCTCGTCCTGCAGGCGCAATTGCCCGGCAACCGAAATGAGGCGGCTTCCGCGCCGCCGGGCGGAAGCTGATCATGGCGGGCGAGGCGCCGCCCTTCTGGTGGGAGGAGAGATCCGGCTGGCGCGCCGTCGTGCTGGCGCCCGCCGCATGGCTCTACGGCGCGGTGGCGGGGCGCAGGCTCGCCAAAGCCACGCCGCCCCGCATCGGCCTGCCCGTGCTGTGCATCGGCAATTTCACGGTCGGCGGCGCGGGCAAGACGCCGACGGCCATCGCCTTCGCGGAGACCCTCAAGGCGCGCGGACTGAAGCCCGGCATCGTCTCACGCGGCTATGGCGGCAGCTATCGCGGCCTGCATGTGGTCGATCCGGCGAAGGACAGTGCCGCACTGGTGGGCGACGAACCGCTGCTACTCGCGCGCCACGCCATGGTGGCGCTCTCGCGCGACCGCTTTGCTGCGGCGCGGCATTTGCAGGCGGCGGGCTGCGATTTCGTCATCATGGACGATGGTTTCCAGAGCGCGCGGCTCCACGCCGATTTTGCGCTTCTCGTGGTGGATGCGGGGCGCGGCATCGGCAACGGACGCGTCATTCCGGCCGGGCCGCTGCGCGCGCCGCTCATCGGCCAGATGCGGTGCACCGATGCGCTGCTGCGCATCGGCAAGGGCGAAGCGGGCGATTTCGTGGTCCGGCAGGCGGCGCGCGCCGGGCGTCCGGTCTACGAGGCGCGGCTGGTTCCGTCCGCCACCGTACCCGTCACGGGCCGCCGGTGGCTGGCTTTCGCCGGTATCGGCAATCCGGGCAAGTTCTATGCAAGCCTCGCAGAGGCGGGCGGCGAAGTGGCGGAGACGCGCTCCTTCCCCGATCATCACGGCTTTACCGCCGAGGATATCGGCGTACTCACGGAAGCCGCGCGCGCTGGGGAACTCGGCCTCATCACCACCGCCAAGGACCATGTGCGGCTCGCCACCATGCCGGGAATCCCGCGCGACTTCCTCGCCAGTGTCGCGGTGCTGGACGTGACGCTTGAATTCAGCCGCACCGACGTGCCCGGTCACATCGTCGATACCGCCATCCAGCGATTCAAGAGCCGTTCGCGCGGCTGATCCTGCTTTGCTCAGCCCTTGGCGCGCTGACGCAGTTCGGGATGGATCTCAAGTTCGCGCTCGAAGGAGATGAGGCCGCTCGCATAGGGTTCCTGCCGCGCGACGCTCCAGTATTTCAGTTCGTCCAGCGGAATGGGCGCGCCCGTCACCGCGCAGGTCACATAGGTGCCGTGCCTGACGATCTCGTAATCGCCGTCGAGATAGCGGAGCACCGCTTCGGATGAACGGGGCATGTCGAATCTGTTCATGGGTCTAAAATCCTTCGTTCCGAAATTCGATAATATCAGCGCCGGCCGAAAAGCCGTTCTATATCGGCCAGTTTCAGTTCGATATAGGTCGGGCGGCCGTGATTGCAGGTGCCGGAGCCGGGTGTCGCCTCCATGTCGCGCAGCAGCGCATTCATTTCCTCCGGTCTCAGCCGCCGCCCCGAGCGCACGGAACCATGGCAGGCCATGGTTGCCGCCACATGGTCGAGCATGGCCTTCAGCCCGTCCGAGGTGTCGTGTTCGGCGATCTCGTCGGCGAGGTCGCGGATCAGTTGCTGCACGTTCATCTCGCCCAGCATGGCGGGCGTCTCGCGCACGGCGATGGCGCCGGGACCGAAAGGCTCTATGCCCAGCCCGAAGCGCGACAGCGTTCCGGCATGGGCGGCGAGCCGTTCCGCATCCTCCTCCGGCAGGTCGACGATTTCGGGGATCAGCAGCATCTGGCCGGGGATCGGGCGCGCATGCAGCGCCTCCTTCAGCGCCTCGTAGACCAGCCGCTCATGCGCCGCATGCTGGTCCACGATGACGAGGCTGTCCTCGGTCTGCGCGACGATATAATTCTCGTGGATCTGCGCGCGGGCGGCACCGAGCGGCTTCTGCTGCAATTCGGCGGGAGCCTCGGCGAGCGTGGCGCGCGCATCGGCGGCGGGCGCCGCCGTCGCCGTGAAGGCCGCCTGTTCTTCGTGAAGGCCCGGCTGCGCAAGATCGAGCGGGCGGTGCGCCGGATGCGCGATCTGCGGCGACCATTCGCTGCGCGGGACTGCCGGAGCAGGGCCGCCGGCACGCCAATAGGCGGGGGCAGCGGTACGCGGCTGGAAACCCTCCGCGCGAAAGGCGCGCAGCATGGCATCGGCGCCGCTGGTCGCCGGGCGGATGCCGGACCCGGCCAGCGCCTGCTTGATCGCGCCGACGATAAGCCCGCGCACGAGGCCCGGGTCGCGGAAGCGCACATCCGCCTTGGCGGGATGGACATTGACATCCACCAGCGCCGGATCGAGCGTCAGGAACAGCACCGCGACAGGATGGCGGTCACGCGCGATGACATCGGCATAGGCGCCGCGCAGCGCGCCGAAAATCTGCTTGTCGCGCACCGGACGGCCGTTGACATAGGCGAACTGGTGCAGGGCATTGCCGCGATTATAGGAGGGTATGCCGGCGAAGCCGGTGAGTTGCACGCCTTCGCGCCCGGCATCGATGGGAAACGCGTTTTCCGGGAATTCCTTGCCCAGAACCTGCCCGATGCGCTCCAGCGTGGCGTCTTCTCCGGTGCCCGTCGCGGGCAGTTCGAGGGGCGTGCGGTCGCTTCCCGAAAGCGAGAAGCGGATATGCGGAAAGGCGACGGCGATACGCTTCACCACTTCCGTCACGGCCTGCGCCTCCGCGCGGTCGGTCTTCATGAATTTCAGCCGCGCGGGCGTGGCATAGAAGAGATCGCGCACCTCGGCGATGGTGCCGCGATTGAGCGCCGCCGGGCGCGGGCCATCCAGACGGCCGCCCTCGACGGAGACCTCGAAGCCGGATGCGGCCTGTTCGGGCCGCGATTTCAGCGTAAGCCGTGCCACCGAGCCGATGGAGGGCAGCGCCTCGCCGCGAAAGCCGAGGGCACGGATATCATGCACGTCGTCGGTGAGCTTGGAGGTGCAATGGCGCGAGACGGCGAGCGCCAGTTCGTCCGCCGGAATGCCCGATCCGTTGTCGGTGACGCGCAGAAGCGTCTTGCCGCCGCCCGCCGTCACCACCTCGATGCGGGTGGCGCCGGCGTCGATGGCGTTCTCGACCAGTTCCTTGACCACGCTCGCCGGCCGTTCGATCACCTCGCCGGCCGCGATCTGGTTGATGATGGTTTCGCTCAAATGTCGAATGGGCATGGCATTATTATAGTCAGATTCGATGGCTCCGCGAAACGGCGCGCCTCATCCCTTCGGCCAAGTGTCGGAAAGCCGATAGCCGGAGGGGAACGGGTCGGCGGGGTCGAGCATATGCTGAGACGTTCCCGTCACCCATGCCCGGCCCGAAATGACCGGGCTGATGGCCGGCCGGCCGCCGATCCCGATCACCTTGTCGAGCTTGCAGTGGAATTCCGTGCCGAGCACCGATTTGCCGATATAGCGCTCGCCTTCCTTCATCTGCCCCTTGGCGTGGAGCACGGCCATGCGCGCGGAGCAGCCGGTGCCGGTGGGCGAGCGGTCGAGCTTGGCCGGACGGATCGCGACCGTATTGGTGCCGGTCAGCACATCGCCCTGCCGCGTCACCGGTTCGGTGATCTGGCAGAACGAGATATGGTTCCAGTCTTTTTCGGGGTGACGGAAGCCGAGCTGTTCGTTGGCGGCGCGGGTGATCCGCACGCCCGTCTCCGCCAGTTCGCGCGCCTGACCCGGCTCGATCTTCATGCCGAGCTGCGCCGCATCGACCAGCACGAAGCTGTCGCCGCCATAGGCCGTGTCGACGGTGAGGGTGCCAAGCCCCTCCACTTCCAGCGGCACGTCGAGCCGGTCGGCGAATGAGGGCACGTTGCGCACGCGGATGCGTTCGGCCTTGCCGTCGCGGCAGTCCGCTTCCACCTCGATCAGCCCGCCCGGCGCTTCCAGCACCATGCGGGTGACGGGCTCCTGCATCGGTATGATGCCGGTATCGAGCAGGACGGTCGAAACGCAGATGGAATTGGAGCCGGACATGGGCGGCGTATCGGCCGGCTCCATGATGATGAAGCCCATCTGCGCGCGCGGGTCTTTCGGCGGCACCAGCAGGTTGACGTGGCGGAAGACGCCGCCGCGCGGCTCGTTCAGCACGAAATTGCGCAATGTCTCGTCGCGCGCGATGAAGCGCGACTGTTCCCACACCGTCTCGCCCGGCGGCGGGGCGACCCCGCCGACGATCACGTCGCCGACCTCGCCCTCGGCATGGCAGCCGACGATATGGATAACCTTTGTCGAGCGCATTTCGTTCTCCTAGTTTGTCTTGTCGGCGAACAGCGCGGCCATCTTCTCCGCCGGGCAACGGTTCGCGAGCAGCGCGGCAAGCAGGATGCGCGCCTGTCCGGGGCGCAATGTGCGCGCATGGATCGCGCCCGCCGCCGCCAGATCGTGACCGCCGCCACCGCCGCCATAGGCGGGCGCGAGCAGGCCGGTCGGAACGCGGCTCGAAACCACGACAGGCACGCGCGCCGCCGTGCATTTTCGCACTGCCGCGACGACGGGCGGGGTGGCGTTGCCGGAGCCGAGTCCCGCGAGCACGATACCGTCTGCGCCCGCTTGCAGGCTCGCCTCGATATGCGTCGCCTCGCAGCCGGGATGAATGGCGACGAGATCGACGCGTATCCCGTCCGCGGGTGCTGCGAGGTGCGGGCTTGCGGTCATGCAATCCGGCTTTCCAATCGTGCGGAAAGCGTCGGCATCGTCGCTGCAATATTTGAATGCGCCCCAGACCGGCAGCACACGCCCGCCGAAGGCGATGACCACGCCCTGACGCGCCGTCGCCGGATCGGCGGCAAGCCGTAGCGCCGCCGCGAGATTGCCTGGCCCGTCGGCCTCCGGCCGGTCGGCGGTGAATTGCGCGCCGGTGAACACGACCGGCTTGCCGGTCCCGTTCTGGAGATGAACCAGAAGCGCCGTTTCCTCCATGGAATCGGTGCCGTGCGTGACGACCACGCCGTCGATGGCAGGATCGGCAAGCAGCATTTTCACCGCGTCGGAAATGCGCTGCATGTCGGCAAGCGTCAGGCTCGACGAATCCTTCGCCATCAGGTCGATCACGCGCAGCCGGGCCGCGACCGGCGGCAGGGCTGCGAGCAGGTCTTCCCCCGTGAGGGCAGGCCGGTTGGCGCCATCGTCGCCGCGCCTGCTGGCGATGGTGCCGCCGGTGGCGATGACGGCGACAAGCGGCTGCATCCTGTTCACGATTCCATCTCCGCCTCACCATTGCCGGAACGTTCCAATCCTTAAAGCATTTCGGGAAAGGGAAAGGATAGTATTTTGTTGTTTGCTCCACTTTCCCGCACAGCCTGCCAATTCGTGAAAATTTTGACGTTTACGGAAACGTCAAACTGCGCTAGTTTCAAAAAAGGAAAGTGTGTGGGGCGGAGCATTTCAGCAAAAGTGCGTAGCGGTTTTGCATCCCGAAATGCGATAAGACGAAAAGATGTTGGAGGATTTCGATGCCGAGCTATCGCGCGCCCGTCGAGGACACGAATTTCGTTCTCAACGACGTTCTGAATTACCAGCGCTACAACAACCTGCCGGGCTTCGCCGACGCCTCGCCCGATGTGGTGGAGGCGATCCTTTCCGAAGGCGCGAAGCTGGCCGAGAGCACGCTGTTCCCGCTCAACCAGACCGGCGACCGCGAGGGCTGCAAGCGCGCGGCGGACGGTTCGGTGACGACGCCCAAGGGGTTCAAGCAGGCCTACGATCTTTACTGCGAGGGCGGCTGGCTGGGGCTGGCCGCGCCCGAGCAATATGGCGGGCAGGGGCTGCCCTATCTGCTGCATACCGCCGTCGGCGAATATATGTCGTCGGCCAATATGGCGTTGATGATGTATCCGGGCCTGACACAGGGCGCGATCGCCGCCATCCTCGCCCACGGCTCGGACGAGCAGAAGAACGCCTATCTGCCCAAGATGGTGCAGGGCGTGTGGACCGGCACCATGAACCTGACCGAGCCGCATTGCGGCACCGATCTCGGCCTCTTGCGCACCAGCGCCAAGCCGCAGGCCGACGGGAGCTACAAGATTTCCGGCCAGAAGATATTCATCTCCGCCGGCGAGCACGACATGTCGGAGAACATCGTCCATCTGGTGCTGGCCCGCATCGAGGGCGCGCCGGAGGGCGTGAAGGGCATCTCGCTGTTCATCGCGCCGAAGTTTCTGCTCGACGAGAACGGCGAGCCGGGCGAGCGCAACAGCCTCTCCTGCGGCTCCATCGAGGAGAAGATGGGCATCCACGGCAACGCCACCTGCGTCATGAACTATGACGAGGCGACCGGCTATCTCATCGGCGAGGCGCATAAGGGCCTGCGCGCCATGTTCACCATGATGAACGAGGCGCGGCTGGGCGTCTCCCTGCAAGGCTTGGCCATTGGCGAGGCCGCCTATCAGAACGCTGCGATCTACGCCCGCGACCGTATTCAGGGCCGGGCGCTGTCGGGCGCGGCAGCGCCGGAGAAGAAGGCCGATCCGATCATCGTCCACCCGGATGTGCGCCGCAATCTCATGAATATCCGCGCCTATAACGAGGCCGGCCGCGCGCTGCTCCTGTGGGTGGCGCTCAACGCCGACATCGCGCATCGCTCGCCCGACGAAGCCGAGCGGCGGGCGGCCGACGATCTGGTCGGCCTGCTCACGCCGGTCCTGAAAGGCGTGCTCACCGACAAGGGCTTCGAGCATGCGGTGATGGCGCAGCAGGTCTTCGGCGGCCATGGCTATATCGAGGAGCATGGCATGAGCCAGTATGTGCGCGACGCGCGCATCGCCATGATCTACGAGGGCGCGAACGGCATTCAGGCGCTCGACCTCGTCGGCCGCAAGCTGGCGCTCAACGGCGGCCGCGCCGTCACCGCCTTCTTCAAGGAGGTGGGCGAGTTCTGCGAGACCAACCGCGCCGACGAAAAGCTCACCTTCTTCACCAAGCACCTGAAGAAGGGCCTCAACGATTTGCAGGCCGCCACCATGTGGCTGATGCAGAACGCCATGGCCAAGCCCGACAATGCGGGCGCGGCCTCGAACGACTATATGCATCTCTTCGGGCTGGTGGCACTGGGCTATATGTGGGCGCGCATGGCGAAGACGGCGGAGGAGCGGCTTGCAAAGGGCGAGGGCGACAAGGGCTTCCTCGACGCCAAGATTGTCACCGCGCGCTATTATTTCGAGCGTGTCATGCCGGAAAGCGCCGCCCATCTCGCGCGCATCCAGTCGGGCGCGGATTCCATGATGGCGCTCGACGCCGACGCTTTTTAATTTCGGGAGAGAAACATGGCCGAGGCCTATATTTACGATTCGGTGCGCACGCCGCGCGGGCGCGGCAAGAAGGACGGCAGCCTGCACGAGGTTCCCGCGGTGCGGCTGGGCGCGAAAGTGCTGGAAGCGCTGCGCGACCGCAACGGGCTCGACACGGCGAAGGTGGACGACATCATTTTCGGCTGCGTCGATCCGGTCGGCGAAGCGGGCGCGGTGATCCCGCGTTCGGCCGCCTTCGAGGCGGGCTACGACTTCAAGGCCCCGGGCATGCAGATTTCGCGTTTCTGCGCCTCGGGCCTCGACGCGGTCAATCTGGCGGCCGCCAAGGTCGCCTTCGGTTCGGACGATCTGGTGATCGCCGGTGGCGTCGAAAGCATGTCGCGCGTCGGCATGGGCATGTCGGGCGGGGCCTGGTACATGGACCCCTCGGTGGGCTTTCCGGGCTGGTTCATGCCGCAGGGCGTCTCCGCCGACCTCATCGCCACCAAATACGGCTTCAGCCGCGACGACGTCGACGCCTACGCGGTGGAAAGCCAGAAGCGCGCCGCGAAATCGTGGGAGAAGGGCTATTTCAAGCGCTCGGTCATCCCGGTCAGGGATCAAAACGGCCTCACCATCCTCGACCGCGACGAGCATATGCGGCCCGAGACCGACATGCAGGCGCTGGCGCAGTTGAACCCGTCCTTCGTCATGCCGGGCGAGATGGGCGGCTTCGACGCCGTCGGCGTGCAGGCGCATCCCGAGATCGAGGCGGTCAGCCACATCCACCACGCCGGCAATTCGTCCGGCATCGTTGATGGCGCGGCGGGCGTGCTGGTCGGCTCGAAGAAGGCCGGCAAGGCCTTCGACATGAAGCCGCGCGCGCGCATCCGCGCCTTCGCCAATATCGGCTCCGAGCCGGCGCTGATGCTGACCGGCCCGGTGGACGTGACGGAGAAGCTTCTGAAACAGGCGAAGATGAAGCTGTCGGACATCGACCTGTTCGAGCTGAACGAGGCCTTCGCCGCCGTGGTGCTGCGCTACATGCAGGCCTTCGACATTCCGCATGACAGGATCAACGTCAATGGCGGCGCGATCGCCATGGGCCATCCGCTGGGCGCGACCGGGGCGATGATCCTTGGCACCGTGCTGGACGAGCTGGAGCGCCGCGACCTCAATGTGGCGCTGGTGACGCTGTGCATCGGCGCGGGCATGGGCACGGCCACGATCATCGAGCGCGTGTAAGGGAGGCGCTGGCAATGGCTTACAAGAATTTCCGTATCGAGACCGACGCCGACGGGATCGCGCTCGTCACATGGGACATGCCCGACCGCTCGATGAACGTCTTCACCATCGAGGCGCTGGAGGAGCTGAACGCCATCGTGGACGCCGCCATCGCCGACGCGGCGGTGAAGGGCGTGGTCATCACTTCCGGCAAGGACACGTTCTCCGGCGGCGCGGACCTGACCATGCTGGAAGGCATGTTCAAGACCTTCCAGAAGCAGAAGGCGAAGGACCCCGAAGGCGCGGTCAAGGCGCTGTTCGACAATGTTGGCCGCATGAGCGGCCTGTTCCGCAAGCTGGAAACCGGCGGCAAGCCGTGGGTCTCGGCCATCAACGGAACCTGCATGGGCGGCGCGCTGGAAATGTCGCTCGCCTGCCATGCTCGTGTCGTTTCCGATGCACAGGGGCTGAAAATGGCGCTGCCGGAGGTGAAGGTGGGCCTGTTCCCCGGCGCGGGCGGCACGCAGCGCATTCCGCGCCTCGCCAACCAGCAGGACGCGCTTCAGATGATGACCACCGGCTCCAGCCTGACGGCGCAGCGCGCCAAGTCGATGGGGCTCGTCACCGAGATCGCGCCGGCCAAGAAGCTGGTCGAAACGGCGAAGAAGCTCATCAAGAACGGCCTCAAGCCGGTGCAGCCATGGGACGAAAAGGGCTTCAAGCTCCCCGGCGGCGCGATCTATTCGGCGGCGGGCGCGAATCTCTGGCCGGCGGCGACGGCCATCCTGCGCCGCGAGACCTACGGCAATTATCCCGCCGCGCTCGCCATCCTCAAGGCCGTCTATGAGGGGCTGCTGGTTCCCTTCGACACGGCGCTGAAGATCGAGCAGCGCTATTTCACCGAAATCCTGCAAACGACCGAAGCGGGCATGATGATCCGCTCGCTGTTCGTGTCGTTACAGGAGCTGAACAAGGGCGCGCGCCGCCCGGCGGGCGAAAAGCCGACCAATTTCAAAAAGATCGGTGTCATCGGCGCGGGCTTCATGGGCGCGGGCATCGCCTATGTGACGGCCAAGGCCGGCATCCCCGTGGTGCTGATCGACCGCGATCAGGAAGCCGCAGACAAGGGCAAGGCGCATTCCGCCGACCTCATCGCCAAGGAAATCCAGAAGGGCCGCGCCACGGAAGCGGACAAGGAAAAGCTCCTGTCGCTCATCACCGCCACGCCGGATTACGCCGCGCTCGCCGGGGCCGATCTGGTGATCGAGGCCGTGTTCGAGGATCGCGAGGTCAAGCGCGCTGCGACCGAGAAGGCCGAGGAAGCGCTGAAAGCCTCCGCCGTCTTCGCCTCCAACACCTCGACCCTGCCGATCACCGGCCTCGCCAAGGTGTCGAAGCGGCCGAAGAATTTCATCGGCATCCATTTCTTCTCGCCGGTCGACAAGATGATGCTGGTGGAAGTGATCCTCGGCAAGAAGACCGGCGACAAGGCGCTGGCCGTGGCGCTCGACTATGTGCGGGCGATCAAGAAGACCCCGATCGTGGTCAACGACACGCGCGGCTTCTACGTCAATCGCTGCGTGCTGCGCTATATGTCGGAAGCCTACAACATGCTGATCGAAGGTGTGCCGCCGGCGATGATCGAGAACGCCGCCCGCATGGCCGGCATGCCGGTCGGGCCGCTGGCGCTCAACGACGAGACGGCCATCGACCTGTCGCAGAAAATCCTCAAGGCCACGCTCGCCGATCTCGGCCCCAAGGCCATCGACCCGCGCCATGTGGAACTGGTGGATCGGCTGGTCAACGAGTTCGACCGTAAAGGCCGCAAGAACGGCAAGGGCTTCTACGATTATCCGGCGAAACCGGCGAAGAAGCATCTCTGGCCCGGCCTCAAGGACCTCTATCCGCAGCAGGACCCGGACAAGGTGGATGTGGGCGAATTGAAGCGGCGCTTCCTCGTCACCATCGCGCTGGAGGCGGCGCGGGTGATGGAGGAGGGCATCGTCACCGATCCGCGCGAGGCGGATGTCGGCTCCATCCTCGCCTTCGGTTTCGCGCCCTATACGGGCGGGACGCTGTCTTATATCGACGGCATGGGCGCGAAGGAATTCGTGAGCCTCGCCAAGGCGTTGCAGAAGAAATACGGCCTCCAGTTCAAGCCGCCGAAGCTGCTTCTCGACATGGCCGAGACGGGCGACAGCTTCTACCGCCGCTTCAACCCCTACAAGGGCGAGGCGCAGAAGGCGGCATGACCGCCTAGAAAGGAAAAGCGCGGGCGAAGCATGTCGCGCAAAAGTGGGAACCGGTTTTGCGATAACGACATGCGTAAAGACAAAAATCTAAAACGCGGAAAGCGAATCTGAAAGATCGCGACGCGCTTTAGGGCCGCGCTTTTTCATTGGACTTAAGAAAATTTTCCCCGTCATTTCCTGCATCTTGCGTCAAGCCCGGTTTTTCGCTAGGCTGCGGCCCGAAATAAGGTGGCAGACTAGGTTTAAAATCCTCTCATGCCTGTCCGTGAAGCGGGGTGTTTCGGGCATGCGGCGGAAAGTTCGCGGATGATGCTATGTTTTCTCACGAAAGCGTCTGGGCGGCGATAGACGCATTGGCGGAGCGCAATTCGCTGAGTGCTTCCGGGCTTGCGCGCCGGGCGGGTCTCGATCCCACGACATTCAACAAGTCGAAGCGTTATGCCGCCGACGGGCGCGCGCGCTGGCCCTCCACGGAATCGCTTGCCAAGGTGATGGAAGCCACCGGCGCGACGTTCGAGGAATTCACGCGCCTCATCACCGGCGATGCCGCGCCGCGCCGTATCTTCGGCGATTATACGCAGGACGCGCATCCGATCCCGCTGCTGGGACTGGCGGAAGCCGGATCGGGCGGCTATTTCGACGATGCCGGCTTTCCGGCCGGGCAGGGCTGGGACGTGGTGGAGTTTCCGGCCGGTCCCGGCGCGGGTGTCTATGCGCTGGAAGTTTCGGGCGACAGCATGTTGCCGCTCTACCGCGACGGCGATACGCTGATCGTCGCGCCCAACGCAGCCGTGCGGCGTGGCGACCGCGTCGTGGTGCGCACGAAGGAAGGTGAAGTGATGGCGAAGATTCTGCATCGGCAGACGCCGCGCACGATCGAACTCCATTCGCTCAATCCCGATCATCCGAACCGCATCTTCGAGACGAAGGACGTCGAATGGATCGCGCGCATCCTGTGGGCCAGCCAATGACGACACAGCCGCGGAACAGAAATCATGCCCGTTTCGTTTTCGGCGGCCTCGCGGGGCTGACCGGGATCGTGCTGGCGGCGGCATTCGTCGCCCCTTTCTACGGCGCGCTCGACCAGCCGGTGGTTATCGATTCGGATCAGGCGCAGGGCAAGGCGAAAGATGGTTCCGGCGGTGGCCCAAGCGGCGGCATCGTCGTGGAAAAGTTCGATTATAACGAACCCAATGCGGCGCCGCCCGCATCCGGCGACACGGCCGGGAAACCGGACCCGGCGCTGCCTCTCGACGGAGAGCATCCGGCGTGGAAGGAAAACGGCAAGGTCAGCGATCATGTCAACGACCGCGGCTTGCAGCGGGAGCCGCCGCGTCCGCCGCTGAGCGATCTCGGCCCCGCCGCCACGCCCCCGTCTGCGTCATCCGCGCCGGCTGCCTCGCCGGCTCCCGCCGTGCCGGTCGGCGAAAGCGAGCAGATGCAGCTTTTGCAGCGCCCGGTGGCGGTTGCCGCCGGCCGGTTCGAAAGCCGGGGCCGCATCATCGAATTGCAGGGCATCGAAATTCCGTCGCCAGAAGAAACCTGCCAGTCACCGTCCGGCGCAAGCTGGCCGTGCGGCATGCAGGCGCGCACCGCCTTCCGGCAATGGCTGCGCTCCCGTGCCGTCATGTGCCGCCTGCCGGAAACCGACAATGACGAAGCGGTCTCGACCGCGTGCAAGGTGGGCGAGGAGGATGCGGCGCGCTGGCTGGTGGAAAACGGCTGGGCGCGCGCGACGGCCGGGGGTCCTTATGAGGAAGCCGGGCGCAAGGCGCAGGACGCCCATCTTGGCCTATTCGGCGAGAAGCCCGATACAAGCCTGCCGGATACCGGTTCCGGGAGCGGCGACAATCCGCTCGCACCGCAGGCCCAGCCTGCGCCCGGCAACCCGCAACCGGCGCAGCCGCAGGGCGATTTCCCGCCCGCGCCCGCAGCCCCGGCGCAATGAAAAAGGCCGATCAGGCCAGTTCGCCCGCCAGCGCCTTCTGTATCAGCGTGCGGGTTTCGTCCACGCCGTAGAGCGCCACGAAGGAGCCGAAGCGCGGCCCGCGCTCCTGCCCGATCAGCACTTCATAGAGCATCTGGAAGAAGGACACCGACACGCCGGGTCCGCCTTCCGGGCTCTTCTTGGCGTGGTCCTGATAGCGCTCGATGGCGCGGGCCACGTCGAGAATGGCGTTCTGGATCACGGCGCCATCGGTCTCGCCGGCGAGCGTGGCCAGCTTGGCGTCGAGCGCCTCCAGCGCCGCCTGCTCCACCTCGTCCGGGGCGCGGAACTGCTTGGTCGGCTTCACGAAATCGTTGAAATAGCGGATGGCGTAGCCGACCAGCGCGTCGAGTTCGGGATTGTTCTGAGGCGTCACGCCGCGCGCATGGCGCGAGATGAAGCCCCACAGCACGGCCGGGCTTTCGGCGTTCGACGCGCTGACGAGGTTGAGCAGCAGCGCGAAGGGCACCGGCAGCTCCACCTCGGGCGGATTGCCGTAATGAATGTACCAGACCGGATTGTTGAGCCGGTCCTTCCATTCCTGCCGCCGATAGGCCGAGAGATAGGTGAAATATTCGTCCACCGCCTTGGGGATCACGTCGAAATAGAGCTTCTTCGCCGTCTTCGGCTTCTGGAAATTGTAGAGCGCCAAGCTCTCGGTCGGAGCGTAAGTCAGCCATTCGTCGATGGAGATGCCGTTGCCCTTCGACTTGGAGATTTTCTGCCCCAACTGGTCGAGGAACAGCTCGTAGACAAAATGCTCCGGCGCGCGGCCGCCCAAAATCACGCAGATGCGGTCGTAGAGCGAGGCGTTGGTCTGGTGGTCCTTGCCGAACATCTCGAAATCGACGCCTAGCGCCGCCCAGCGCATGCCGAAATCGGGCTTCCATTGCAGCTTCACATGGCCGCCGGTGACGGGAAGCGTGGTCTCGGTCCCGTCCTCGTCGTCGAAGGTCACCGTTCCGGCCGCGGCGTCGACCTTTTTCATCGGCACGTAGAGCACCCGGCCCGTTTTCGGCGAGATCGGCAGGAAGGGGCTGTAAGTGGCCTGACGCTCCTCGCCGAGCGTCGGCAGCATCACCTTCATGATGTCGTCGTAGCGCTCGGCCGCCTTGAGCAGCGTGGCGTCGAACCTGCCCGACTTGTAATATTCCGTGGCGCTGGCGAATTCGTATTCGAAGCCGAACGTGTCGAGGAAGCGGCACAGCATGGCGTTGTTATGCGCGGCGAAGCTGTCGTAATCGCCGCCGAACGGGTTCGGCACCGCCGAAAGCGGCATGTGGAGGTAGGGCTCAAGCGCCGCCCGGTCCGGCACGTTGTCGGGAATTTTGCGCATGCCGTCCATGTCGTCGGAAAAGCAGATCAGCCGCGTCTTGACCTTGTCGCCGGTCAGCACGCGGAAGGCGTGCCGCACCATGGAGGTGCGCGCCACTTCACCGAAGGTGCCGATATGCGGCAGGCCGGAGGGGCCGTAGCCGGTCTCGAAGATCACCGTTTCGGGCAGGCCGGTCTTCTCGTAGCGCTTGAGGATTTTCCGCGCTTCCTCGAAGGGCCACGCTTTCGCCTCCGCGGCCGCCGCGGTCATGTCCGGGGTCAGCGTGATGTCGGGAAGGCGGTGCGCGGTCATGTGCATATCCTGATGGAACTGGGGGATCGTCGGCGCGAAAAATCGCTGTTGTTCTATGGCGCGCCCGGTTCGCGGCGTCAATTGTCGCGGCGGAATTTCCTTGCGCGGCGCGGGCGGCCTCCCTAACTTCCCGTGAAATTGATGATTCCGGCAGGAGTACCCGATGAAGAAGATCACGCCGCAGGATGCGCTCGTCTATATCATGGTGACGACATCCGCAGCCGACACGCGCATGACCGACGCCGAACTGGAATCCATCGGCAATGTGGTGACGCGGCTGCCGGTGTTCTACGGCTTCGATTCCGCGCGTCTGCCGAAGCTCGCCAGCGACTGCTACGCGCTGCTGGCCGATGAGGACGGGCTGGAGAAGATCCTCGACCTCGCCCATGACGCGCTGCCGGAGAGGCTCTACGAGACGGCCTATGCGCTGGCGGTGGAGGTGGCCGCCGCCGACCTGCATGTGGAGCAGGAGGAACTGGAATTCCTGCAAATGCTGCGCGACCGCTGGACGCTGGACGAACTCACCGTCGCGGCCATCGAGCGCAGCGCGCGCGTGCGTTTCCGCAAGCTGGAAGCCGTCGGCTGAGGGATATCCGCCGGCGTCACTGGCCGGCGAGCGAGCGGCCTTCCTTGTCGAAGAGATGGGTACGCTGCGGATCGGCGGAGAGCGTCACCTGCGCCTGCCGCCTGATGTCGGCGCCGCCCGGCGCCTTGGCGATGAACGGTTCGCCACCGCGGCCGAGATCGATATAGACGAGCTGGACCTCGCCCAGTTGCTCGACATAGTCCACCTTGCCCTCGAAGGCGACCCGGCCTGCCGCGCTTTCGCCGATGGCAAGGTCTTCCGGCCGGACGCCGAAACTGACATCGGCATCCATAAGCGCGGAACCCGTCGCCACGGGCACGGCGACGGTCGCGCCGGTGGCAAGCCTCACCGTGGTTTCCGCGCCGGTCCCGACCACGGTTCCGGGCAGGATGTTCATGGCGGGCGAGCCGATGAAGCGCGCCACGAACAGGTTGCCGGGATGGCGGTAAAGCTCGATCGGCGTGCCCACCTGCTCGATGCGGCCGTCCTTGAACACCACGATGCGGTCGGCCAGCGTCATGGCCTCGACCTGATCGTGCGTGACATAGATCATGGTCGTGTCGGGCATGGTGTCCTTGAGCTTGGCGATCTCGATGCGGGTGGCCACGCGCAGGGCGGCGTCGAGATTGGAAAGCGGCTCGTCGAACAGGAAGACCTTGGGGTCGCGCACGATGGCGCGGCCGATGGCCACGCGCTGGCGCTGGCCGCCGGAGAGCGCCTTGGGCAGGCGGTCGAGATATTGCTCCAGTTGCAGGATCGCTGCGGCCTGCCGCACGCGCTTGTCGATCTCGGCCTTTTTCAGGCCCGCGATGCGCATGCCGAAGGCCATGTTTTCATAGACCGTCATATGCGGATAGAGCGCATAGGACTGGAACACCATGGCAATGCCACGCTTCGACGGCGGCACGCGGTTCATCAGCGCGCCGCCGATGCGCAATTCGCCCGCCGTGATCTGCTCCAGCCCGGCGATCGAGCGCAGCAGGGTGGACTTGCCGCAGCCTGAAGGCCCGACGAAAACGATGAACTCGCCCGATTTGATGTCCAGATCGACGCCATGGAGAACCTCCAGGCTCGAATAGGATTTGCGGATATTCCTTAAGGTCAGTTCGGCCATACGCTCCCGCTCCTCGTGCCGTTATTCGGCTTTGCGTCCGGGAACCAGCCCGGCGATGAAATTGGTCAGCCGGTCGGCCCGCTTGTTGAGAATTTCCAGATCGTTCTTGCGGCGGATCGCCTTGCGCACCACGCGCGCGCCCAGATAGCGGAACGGCTCGGGTGGCAGGGTCGTGCGCCGTTTCAGCCCCACGAGGCCGCTTTCGCTCCAGCGGTCCTTCTTCTCCAGAACGAGGCTCGCCAGAATGCGCCCCGCCACCGGCGTCTGCGCGATGCCGGTGCCGTTGAAGCCCATGCCGAAGAAAATGTTCGGATGCGCCGCCAGATGGTCGAAGACGGGAAGATGCTCCGCCATGCAGTCGATGGGGCCGCACCAGTCGTAATCGACGGCGACGCCGCGCAGCGTCGGATAGACGCGGTGCAACTCGCGCCTGTTGTCGTGCCCATGATCGGAGCCGCGATTGAAGCGCGCGCCGAAATCGTCGCGGAAGGCGATCTGTCCCGATCCCCGGCCGAAGACGACCCGGCCTTCCGGCGTGCGCTGGTAGTAAAGCACATGGCTCTGCGCGTCGCAGATGGAAGCGCCGTTTGTCCAGCCGATGCCGTCGAGCAGGTCCGGGACGGGCGCGGTGGCGATCACCTGACTGCTGACCACATAGAGATGCCTGCGCAATTCGGGGATGGCGGCGAGCCATGCATTGGCGGCCAGCACCACCTTTTCCGCCCGCAGGACGCCGTTGGCCGTGCGCAGCGCACATCGCGGCCCCGGCGCGATGTCGATTACCGGGCTCTGTTCGTGAATGACGATGCCGAGCGACAGCGCCCGGTCGCGCAGGCCTGTGGCGAGTTTCGCCGGATGCACGGTTCCCGCGCGCCCTTCCATGACGCCGGCATAGGAGGCCGACGAGCCCGTCATGCGCGCGATTCCGGCTGCATCGAGCGGCCTGAAACGGTCGGGTTCCATCGCACCGGTCATGCGCACGGCATTGTCCCATGCACCTTCCTGCGCGATGGAGCTTGCCGTCCACAGCCAGCCGTCGAGCCGCAGCCCCATGTCGATGACGCCGTCGTTCTGAAGCTGCGCCAGTTCCTCGATGGCATCCGCCGTGTCGGCGCAGAGCCGGCGCGCCTCGTCGATCCCGACCAAGGCGGCCAGCAGGTCGATCTCCGCGAACCACGTATGAACCTGTCCGCCGTTGCGGCCCGACGCGCCGGAGCCGCAGAAATCGGCCTCCAGAATGGTCACGCCGGTTTCCGGGGCCTGCTCCTTGATGCGGATCGCGGTCCACAGACCGGTATAGCCGCCGCCGACGATGGCCACATCGGCGGTGGCCTCGCCCTTCAGAATATTCGTGGCCGGTCCGGCATCGATATCCTGCAGCCAGAAGGACCGGTCCTGACGCGGCGCGGCGACGGGCCGGCGCAGACGAATCTCCGCCATGTCAGACCTCCTCCACCTGCCGGATGATGCCGGCATATTTTGTCAGCAGCCAGTCCGGGATGGGCAGCACCGGCTGCGGAAACCCGCCGGGATACATGCAGGTCGCGGCGGCCTTTACGGCGGCCTCGCGCAGGGCGGCTTCCGCGTCCGTGTCGCGGAAAAACCGGGAGGTCAGGAACGACGCCATGAAACTGTCGCCCGCGCCGCAGGTGTCCACCACGTCGATCTCAAGCGCGGGCGCGAAGGAGAGCTTGTCCCCGTCATGGAAGAAAGCGCCGCGCGCGCCGCAGGTCATCAGCACCTGACGCGCGCCTGCACGGCGAAGCGCCTCGATCAGCGGTTCGGCTGGAATGTCGGGATCGTCCGGCCCCGACGCCAGCACCAGCGGAACGCCTTCGAGCGAAAAGGCGAAATGCGCCAACGAGACGTCGACGCTGAACCGGACGCCGTCCGCGACGAGGCGGCGGACCAGCCTTTCGTCGGCATGGGTGCCGAGATGCACCCAGTCGGCCGCGAGCAGGTCGTTGTAACGGGCTTCGTCGGGGATATAGTCCGCGCCCACGCCGAGCTGTTCCAGCAGGAACCTGCGGTCGCCGGCCTCGTCCTTGAGCAGCGTCACCGCCGTGTCGCCGGTGCGGATTTCCACGTCCTCGCGCGCAAGCCCCGTCGGCGCGATGGCCTCCAGCACCGCTTCGCCCTCCGGGTCGTCCGCCACTGCGCCGAAATAGCGGCCGTTCCAGCCGTTCAGCTTCCACTGGACGGCGACGTTGAGCGCATTGCCGCCCACGGTCATGGTTCCCTTGGTGAGGGAGACGTCGAGGCAATTGTCGCCCACCGCGATGAGTCTGGGTTCGTGACTGGTCATCATGCGCCTTCATTGTCGAAATAAGGTTCGGCCGCTTCGAGGTTGCGCTTCCATGCCGCGACCGGATCGAGCGCGTAGGAGCCGTTTCCGAAAGGCTCGAATGTCAGCGTGCCGGAAAAACCCACTTCGCCGAGCCGCCGCAGATAATCCCCCAGCGGCAGGTTTCCGTCGCCCCAGACGAGATGTCCCGCCGGCGTGCCGTCCACGATATGGACATGGGTCAGCCGGTCGCCGAAGCAGGCCAGATAGTCGTCCACCGTGTCGACGGCCGTGGCCATGGCGACCAGATCGAGCACCACGTCCATAGTGTCCGCGCCGATCTCGCCATACAGGCGCCGCAGGCCGTCGAGATCGGTCACGATGTTGCTTTCGGTCCGCTGGAGCGGTTCCAGCAGGCAGCGGATTCCGAGGCTTCCGGCGTATCCCGCGATCTGCGCAATGGCGTCCGCCGAACGCGCCCACGCCGCCGCCGCCGGTTCGCTCTCGAAGCCGCGCCCCGGTGTCAGGAACAGGTAATCCGCGCCGAGCCGTGCGCAGATATCGGCCCCGCGGCAGAATTTTTCGATGCTGTCGCGGCGCAGCTCCGGGTCGCCGGAGGCGATATTGATCGGATAGAGCACCTGCTCGGGCGTATAGCTGCGCACCGAAAGGCCGTTGTCGTTCAGAACCCGCGCTACGTCGTCGAGCTTGCGTTCGGTGAGATGAAAGAGGTCGAGATGCGGCGCGACGCCCCATAGCTCCATCCGCGTGAAGCCGAAATCGCGTATCGCCGCCGCCGCTTTTTCGAACGGGAAATGCTGGAAGCCGAAATTCGCACCGATAAGCTGGTTTCTCTTCAGAAGAGCCATGGTTTTCCCTCTCCAAGCGTCACTTGCCGATGCCTTCGGCGAGGCCGCGAATGAAATAGCGCTGCGCGGCGAAGAACACGATCACGATCGGCAGGGCCGAGATGGTCATGGCCGCGAAGACGATGGCGTAATTGGTGCCGTGCTTGGCCATGATCGAGGTGAGGCCGACGGGCAGGGTCTGCACGTCCGCGCCGCTGGTGAAGATCATCGCGAACAGATATTCGTTCCACGCGAACAGCACATGCAGGATGACGCAGGAAACGATGATCGGCTTGCATAGGGGCAGGGTGACGCGCCAGAAAATCTGGCTTTCGCTGGCCCCGTCCATGATCGCCGCCTCGTCCAGATCGCCCGGCAGGTCGAGCATGTAGGCGCGGATGAGGAAGGTAGTGAAGGGAATGCGGAAGGCGGTGTAGAGCAGGATCAGCGCCCAATAGGTGTTGTAGAGGCCGAGTTCCTGCATCATGCGCACGAGCGGGATCACCGCGACGGTGGGGCTGAGCATCAGGCCGCCGAGTATAATGCCGACGACCAGCGGCTTGCCCGGCATTTTCGACCGCGTCAGGCCGTAGGCCGTCCAGGCGCTGATCATCACGGTGCACACCGCCGAGGCGACGGTAACGATCACGCTGGTGGCGACATAGTTGCGCACGCCCTGATTCCATGCCGCGACGTAGTTCTCCCATGTGAAGCGTGTGGGCAGGGAGAAGGGATTGCCGAAGATTTCGGCGTTGTTCTTGAAGCCGTTCAGCGCCATCCACAACAGCGGATAGATGACGACGATGCCGAGGCAGATCAGAAAGATCACGAGGCAGGTCTTGGCCACCGCCGCCCAGAAATTGGCGGCGCGGCCTTCATCGTAAGGTTCGGACAATGTCACAGTTCGACCCTCCGGCGTTTCGTGTACCAAAGCTGGGCGAAGCCTGTCAGCAGCGTCACGAAGAAGATGACGGCGGCGATGGCCGCGCCGTAACCGAAATCGTTCTCGATGAAGCCCTGCTGGTAAAGCCATGTGCCGAGCACCTGACTGGCGTTGTTCGGGCCGCCGGCGGTCATGACCATCACTTCGTTGAAGACCTGAAACGCGCCGGTGACGGTGACGATGATCATCAGGCCGGTCATTTCGCGCGTCAGCGGAAAGGTGATGTTCCACAGCCGCCGCAGCGGCCCGGCCCCGTCGATGATCGCGGCGTCGTAGAGTTCGTGCGGAATCTTCTGGATGGCTATGGCGAAGAGCAGCGTCGAATAGCCGAAGCCCTGCCACTGGCTCATGGCGATGATGGCGTAGATCGCCGTTCCCTCGTCGCCCAGCCATGCCCGCGACAGGCCGCCGAGGCCGACGGTGTTGAGCACCGCGTCGAGAAGCCCCGTGCCCGGCTGGTAGATGAAATAGAACAGGAGGCCGGTCACAGTGATCGAAATGGCCGACGGCACGAAATAGACCGCGCGCCAGAAGCGCCGCCATCTTTCCTCCTGCAAGCCCTCGATCAGGGCGGCCAGCACGAAGGCGCCGAAGACCTGAAACACCACGGACAGGATGGCGTAGAGCGAATTGTTCCACAGCGCGGTCCAGACCACCGGGTCGCCCATGAGACGCCGGTAATTGTCGAGGCCGACATTGTTCACCTCGCCGGTGAATATGTCCTGATTGGTGGTGCTGACGATGAAATTGTCGATGATGGGATAATAAACGAACCACGCGATGACGATCATCGCGATCGCGATCCATCGAAACGACAGCAATGTGGAGAAGACGGACTGCGCGCCCGTCTCCTCCGCCGGCTGTGGGCCGGAGCCGTACGGAACGGCTCCGGCGTTTGCCTTTTCCCTGTTCGCGGTCATCCGTTGCATCCGCGGCCTATTTCGACGCCGCGGCGGCATCCTTGACCGACTTCATGACCTGCTCGGGCGTCATGGTGCCGCCGATCAGGGCCTGAAGGCCGGAAAGCCATGCGGCGGCGACGCGCGGCGGATTGGCCGTGTCGAGCCATGGCATGAGGTAGGAGGCCGAGGCGATGTCCTTGAGGCCGCCGATCACGTTGGGGTTCATCTTGTCGGCGGCGACGCCGGCAATCGTCGCGCTCGGCTGGCCGTAGGGCGGCGAGGACAGGGTGCGGGCGTTTTCCGGCGAGGTGACGAACTTCATGAAATCGATCGCCAGCGGGATGTTCTTCGACGCCGTGTTGATCATGTAGCCTTCCGGCGCGCCCTCGATGGCCTTGGCGTCACCCTTGCCGCCGGCGGGGGCGGGCAGGATGAAATAGCCGAAGTCCTGCGGCTTGAGGGCCGTATCGGCCGTAGCGCTCTGGTCGAATTCGATGATCTCCTGATAATACATCGCCGACTGGGCGTTGGAGAATTGCTGCAAGGCCGAGGCATAGGAGGTGCCGTTGGTGGCCGCGCCGTCGGTGCAGCGGTTCATCAGTTCCTTCAACTGCTTCAGCGTCTCGACATAGCCGGGGTCGGAATATTCGGCCGTCTTGGGATTGAAGTCCTTTTCGAGCGTCGCCTCCGGCACGTTGTAGGCCAGCAACTGCCCGGCGAAGTGCACGGCCGGCCAGCCTTCCTTGTTGCCGAAGGAGATCGGCGTCATGCCCGATTTGCGGATGGCGTCGCAGCTTTTCATCAGGTCGTCGAGGTTCTTGGGCGCGCTGAGGCCGAGCTTCGAGAACATGGCCTTGTTGTAGCCCATGAACTTGGCGTCGAGATAAAGCGGGATGCCGTAATATTTGCCGTTGTAGCGGAAGGCGGAAACGGCGGCGGGCGCGAAGGTCTTGCCCCATTCCGTATCCGGGCCGATGACCTTGCTGAGGTCGACGGCAAGGTTGCCGCGCACGAAATTGCTGCCCCAGCTACCCGTCCAGGTGAAATAGACGTCCGGGAGCGAGTGGGCGGCCACCAGCGCCTTGGTCTTGCCTTTCACGCTGTCGTCGCTCTCCTGAATGAGTTCGACCTTCACGCCGGGATGCAGCTTTTCATAGGCCTTGGCGACATTGACGAAATAGGGCGAAAGCTGTTGCAGACCGAACTTGGTCAGCACGCCGATCTCGCCCTTGTATTCCACCTTGGCGGCGGGGTCGGCGACAACCGCCTTGCCGGCGGCGAAGGCGGGGCTTGCGACCGACGCCGACAGCGCCAGCAGCGCTGCCGAAAGCACATAGCCTGAATTTTTCATGATCAGTTCCCTCTGTGGTTATGGTTGCGATCAATATTCGACGCGCTTGTAATAACGCCGCGTCGTCAGGGGATGGTTGCGCAGCACCTCCAGATGCGCGCTCAGGCGCTCCAGAAGGGTGGCGAGCACGACCGGCGAGATGAGCGCGCGCACGCGCGGCGAAATGCCCGGCAACGCTGCGGAGGCCGCATCCAGCACGCGCACCTTGTCGGTGTAGCGCCGCGCGAAATTCTCCACCCGGTCGGACAGGAGGCGGAAGGCGTCCTCGCCCTTGAAGACGAAAACGCTGACGCCCGGCTCCACCAGCTCAAGCGTGCCGTGGAAGAAATCGGCGGCGTGGACGGGCCGCGTGCGGATCCACTGCATCTCCTCGAGGATGCACATGCCGTAATAATAGGCCTCCGGCCACACCGAGCCCGCGCCGGTGAAGATGTGGTAGGTTTCGTCCTTGATCTCCCTAGCGAGCCGCTCCGCCTGCGGCTCGAAGGCGGCCTTGGCGTCCACCAGCAGCGCCGGCAGTTTCTCCAGTTCCGCGACGGTCGCGTCGTAATCGGCATATTCGCCGCGCTCGGCCAGCAGCGCCAGAACGATCAGCAGCGTTTGCAGGTAGAAGGATTCCGAGGAAGTGTCGTCCTCGGCGAAATTGGTGAAGTTGAAATCGGCCTCGCGCGCCAGCGGCGTATCGGCATGGCCGGTCAGCGACAGCGTTTTCACGCCGCGCGCCTTCAGGAAGGACAGAAGCTGCACGCTTTCCTTGGTGGTGCCGGAGAGGGACGGCAGGATGGCGAGCGCCTTTTCGTCCAGCCCGGCGGGCGGCGAAATGACGACCTGCGCGGGGAAGGCAGCGGACACCGGGAACACCGACAGGCCCTGCGCGACGTCGATGGCCGGAAGGGTCAGAAGCTGTACGCCGCCGGTGCCCATGAAGAAGACCCGTTCGACGCCCGCGTCGAGAAGCTTGCGCATCAGCGGACGCATCTTGCCGGCGATCGCCACCGCGCCGCTCTGGATTTTCACGAAACGCTCTTTGTCGAAGTTGAGCATAAAAACCTTCCCGTTCCTTGTTCGCTGGTCAAGGCTAACCCGTTCACCGGGCAGCAGTTTTCTGCTCCGGCGCTGGTTTATCCCCCACCAAAATCATATGCTTATGAGATCGATCTCATACCTATATGTAACACATGTTTTTCTCTTTTTGACAAGAGCCGGGATCGGATTTTTTTAAAATGCGGTGAGCGGGATCAGCGGCGCGAGGCCTGGGCAACGGAGCCGCGGACAATCAGCCGTGTCGGAAAACGGACATTGCGCGGAGAATCTTTTTTCCCCGCCAGCCGGTCGAGAAGCATCTCGGCCGCCAGCGGGCCGATCTCGGCCACCGGCTGGGCGACGACGGTGATCTGCGGATCGGTGAAGGTGGCGAGGTTGAAATCGTCGAAGCCGATCAGCGACACGTCGCGCGGAATGGAAAGGCCCATGGAACGCAGCGCCAGCAGCGCGCCCTGCGTCATCAAACTGTCCACCGTGAAGACGGCCGTGGGCGGGTTGCTCTGGCGGAAAAGGCGGATCGTCGCTTCGATCCCGTGCTCGATGGTGGAGGGCGAAACGCTGATCAGGGCGGGATCGAATGCGATCCCGTGCGTCTCCAGCGCGCTTCGATAGCCGACAAAGCGCTCCTGCGCCGTGACGATATGCGTTTCGTCCTGCAACAGTCCGATGCGCCGGTGGCCGTTCTCGATCAAATAGTCGACGGCCTTGCGCGCGCCGCCTTCATTATCCACGACGACGCTGTCGCAGGCCAGATTGCCGACGGCGCGATCGATGAGGACGATGGGCGTTCCTTCCCTGATCGAGGTTTCCAGATGGGCATTGTCGTCCGCCGAGGTGGGCGCGACGATGAAGCCGCGCACGCTCAGGCCCCGCAGGCTCTCGAACAGGTCCTTTTCCTGCGCCAGATTTTCCTCGCTGCTGGCGAGAAGAAGATTGTGGCGGCGCTCTCTCAGGCTGACTTCGAGGTCGTGCGCGATGCGCGCGAAGAACGGGTTCTGGATGTCACCCAGAACGAAGCCGACGACGGGCAGTTGGCCGCGCCGCAGCGCCTGCGCGACGCGGTTGCCGCGATAGCCGAGCCGTTCCGCCGCCGCCTGCACGCGCAGGGCGGTTTCGTCGCCCACATAACCGTAACTGTTGAGCGCGCGTGCAGCGGTTGCGCGGGACACCTTCGCTTCGGCGGCCACGTCCTTGAGGGTCACCCCTTTGCGCTGCGTCAACTCGTCCGTCTCCTTCGATATCCGGGCGATACCCAAATCCGGCATCGCTTCCGCCAGACCGGTGTTTTACACGCCAGGGGGATCGAAGCAATATCACCGCAGGATCAGAATAAGGCCGCTCACCATGGAAAAGATCAGGACGGCCATGCGCAGGCCCTTGCCGCCGATCCGGTGATGCGTCATGCGCGACAGGATGCTGCCGGCCAGCACGGCCGGCACCAGATACAATCCGGCCAGCGCCTGTTCCAGTCCCAGCCGGCCCGTGATCAGGAGCAGGGCCAGCGACATCACCTCTCCGACGAAGAAGCAGAGCGCGACAGTGGCGCGCAGGACCGGGCCTTTCGCATGCTGGTAGAGCAGGGCCAAGGGCGGTCCGCCTATGCCCGTCGCCGTCTCTGTGACGCCGGTGAACAATCCGACGCCGAGCGCGCTCGCCCGGATCGGCGAGAACGGCGGCGCGATCAGCGCCACGCCTGCCGCGATCACCGTGAAGATGCCGACCGCGAGGTTGAGGTGCCGGGCCGACAGGACCGCCAGCAGCCAGAGGCCGGCGAAGGTTCCGAAGAACCGCCCGATCGTTATCCATGTTGTCCCCCGCCAGTCGATATGCGCCCGCTCGCGCACGGTCACGAGCAGATTGAGCGGCAGCATCAACAGGAGCAGCGTGACCGGCAGGAGATCGGGCTTCAGCATTCCGACGACCGGCGCGACGATCAGCGCGAAGCCGATGCCGATCGCGCCCTGAATGAAGGCGGAAAAGAAGACGACCAGAGCGAGGATCAGATAGAGGCCGACGGTCATCGGTATTGCCCCAGCGCGCGATGTTCGACAGACAGTTCGTGAACCCGCTTTATCGGGGCGTTGCCGATCGCCGCCGGTGTTTTCTCACGGATTTCGCGCAGCAGTTCCCGCGCGTCCCAATCGACCGGCCATCCTTGCCAGAGCCGCATTTTTCCGTCGGTGAAGACGGCGTCGATCTGGTCGCGGTTGCCGTAGCGGACCAGTTCCCACACGAGATCGTGCGAGGGCGTGAATTCCGGGCGGTCGAGGTCCACCAGCAGGAAATCCGCGGCAAGTCCCGTGGCGACGGTGCCGGTCACGCCGGAAAGACCGGCCACGTTCGCCGCGCCCGCCGTCGCCTTTTCGAGCCACAGCCAGCCGCCGCCGCAGGACGAATCCCCGCTTGCCAGACCATAGGCCGCGCGCTGCACGCCTTCGGCGGCATCCATCAGCCGGAAGCCGTCGGCCCGCGTGCCGTCGGTGCCGAGGCCGAACCGGATGCCGAGCGCCGCCATTTGCAGGACCGGGGCAATGGCGTTGCCCTTCCAGAGGCTTGCGACGGGATTGTAGGCGACGGCGCTGTCCGTATCGCACAGGAGGTTGAGCTCATGCGGCGTGACGAGCGTGGAATGCGCCAGAAGAACATGCGCGCCGAGAGCGCCGAGATGCGCCAGATGCTCGATGGGACGATGGCCGTTGGCGACCAGCGACCGCTCGACCGCCACGAGGTGCTCGTTGACATGCGTCTGGAAGATCACGCCGGCCGAGGCCGCCATCTTCGAGACGTCCTGAATCATCGCATCGCTGGCCGCTTCCGGGATCGAGATTGCCAGCGACGGGTGGACCAGCGGATCGTTGGCGTAAGCCGAAATATGGGCCTTGGCATTGGCGAGAATGACGTCGCGCGCCGCGATCTGCGCCGCGCCGCCCAGATCGTTGCAGATGAGGCCGACCACGCTGCGCAGGCCGGTCTCGCGCGCCGCCCGCACCAGCGCATCGATATGCCCCGCCGAGCGCGTGCCCGCATCGACCGCCGTGGTGAAACCGCCGCGCAGACATTCCAGCGCGGCGAGCTTGGACGACAGATAGACCATGCGCTCGTCGAGGCTGCCTTCGAGCGGCACCCAGATGCGACGGAAGATTTCCGACGGCTCGCCGAACACCAGCGATTTACCGAGGGACTGCGTGAGATGGGTGTGCGCGTCGATAAAGCCGGGCATCAGGAGATGATCCGGCAGGTCCACGGCGGTCATGCCCAGATGGGCCGCGGCGATGGCGCGCGCTTCGCCGATTGCGTGGAACCGGCCATCGCGAATGACGACCGCCATGTCGCGATGCGGGCCGTCCGCCAGCAGAAGTTGCGCGGGCCGCAGCAGCAGGTCGCCGCCTGTGGCAAGTCGGGTTCGGAGGTCTGTCATTCCTTGATGCCCTGATCGATTGAGATGGGTTCTTTCGGGGTTCCGTCGGCCTTCCGGTGGTGGAAATAGGCATTGACGATGACGGCCACTATCGTTCCGGCGGCAAGCCCGTTGCCGAGGATCATCTGGCACCACAGCGGGAACTTGCTGTAGACGGCCGGTGAGAAGATCGGCAGAAAGCCGATGGAGAGTGCCGCGGCCAGCGTGACCATCGGACCGTGCTCCCGCAGGTCGACGCGGCGAAGCACGTCTATCCCGATCACGCCGATGATCGAGAACACGATGACCGCCGTGCCGCCCACCGCCGATTCCGGCAATGCCACGGCGAGACGGCCTATCGGCGCGAACAGGGAGATCGCCACGAGTATGGCGCCGGCCATGGCCGTCACGTAACGCGACTTCACATTGGTGGCGCGCACGATGCCCACGTTCTCGCCGCTGGTGATGATGAGGGAGGTACCGAACAGTCCGCCGATCAGCGACATCAGCGCATCGCCGCGAATGGTCTTCGGCACGATGACATGCGCATCTCCGCGCCTACCGACGATATCGGCGGTCGCGACCGTCTGGCCCGTGGCTTCCGCCATGGAAACGATCGAAAAGACGATCAGCGGCAGGGCGGCGAGAAAGTTGAACTTCGGCATGCCGAACGGGAAGAGATGCGGCAGCGTGAACACCGGTCCGTTGAGTACGCCCGAAAGATCCATGTGGCCGAAGGCGAGGGCGATCAGGGAAGCGGCGACAAGTCCGAGCATGACCGCCAGACGCCTGAGCGTACCGGTGAAAATGCACGCGAAGACGATTGTCAAGACGATGGTCAGCAGGGCTAGCCCGACACGGGTCGGACTGGCGAAATCCGCGCTGCCGGGCCTGCCCGTTATCGTGCCGCCATAGATGCGGACCAGATTGACGGAGACCAGAAGCAGCATGGTGCCGATGACGATGGGCGGGAAATAGCGCAGCAGCCGCTGGAAGACCGGCAATGCGAGAAAATAGAACAGGGCGGTCAGGATGACCGCGCCGACGGCGGTCTGCACGTCCGTCTGCTGGGCGATCGCCAGAAATATCGCGATGGGGGCGCCGCCGGGCACCATCACGAAGGGCAGGCGCGCGCCGAAACCGGCGATGCCGAAGCTTTGCAGCATCGAACCCAGCCCGCAGACCAGAAAGGTCGCGCTGATCAGCGAGACGGTCAGCGCGTCGGAAAATCCAAGCGCCTTGCTGATCAGAAAGACCGAGGTGATGGGCGAAGCCGCCATCACCAGCACATGTTGAATACCAAATACGACAAGCTTGCGCAGGGGCAGCATTTCATCCGCCGGATCAAGGCGATCCGCGACCGGTTCCTGTACCATCGTTCCACCTTTTATTGTTATGCAAATCGTTTTGTATGGATTTTGATACCATAATTTGGCCGGGGTGCAAATCGTTTTGTATGCCGCTCGAACCATGATATCGTTCGGGGAAACGGAGATGCGGATGGGCAAGCCCACGATTGTCGAACTGGCCAGGGCGGCGGGCGTATCCGTCACCACGGTTTCCCATGCCTTCAGCGGCAGGCGCTATGTCGATCCCGAAACGTGCAAGCGCATCCAGGCGATCGCGCGGGAAATGGGGTATCGGGCCAACCCGCGCGCCAGACGGCTGCGTACCGGCGGCGCGGCGTCGATCGCGCTGGTGTCCAGCATGCCGTTCGCCGTGGCCGCCGGCCCGTCGCGTCTCGGGTTTCTGATGGAGATCGCGGCGGCCGCCGCCATGCCCGCGCTTTCCAACGGCCTTGCGCTTTGCATCGTTCCGCCGCTCGGGCCGGATGTCAGCCTCGATGCGCTGGAGGTGGACGGCGTCGTCATCATCGAGCCGGCGCGGGACGATCGCCTGCTTGAGTTCTTTTGCAGCCGGGGCCTGCCGGTCGTGTCCATCGGACGCGTTCCCGACCGCGACGATATCGCCTTCGTCGACCTGCAAAGCGAGAAGACGGCGACTATCATGCTCGATCACCTTGCCTCAGGGGGCGGGCGCATCGGCCTGATCACGGGCGTGGAGCGGCGTAATTCCTATCTGGAGACGGAAGCCGCCTATCTCCGCCATGCCGCTGTAAACGGTTACGAACCCGTGGCCGTCAGGATCGACGAATGCGGCGGCGAGGAAGCCGCCGCGGAGGTGGCTGCGGACCTGCTGCGCCGCATGCCCGACATCGCTGCCCTATGCGTGCCGGTCGATGCCTTCGCCACCGGGGTTCTCAAAGCCGCCAAGGCCCTCAACCGTCCGGTTCCGGCGGGGTTGCGGATCGCAACGCGCTATGACGGCCTGCGCGCCAAGCTGGCTTCTCCACCCCTCACGGCCGTCAATCTGCATCTGGATCAGATCGCGGCGACCGCCGTCGATCTGCTGATCGCGCAATTGCAGAATCGCGAGGCCCAGCCGCCCGTCTATCTGCCGCCGGAACTGGTCCCGCGTGCTTCGTCGGCGTAGGAGCGGCTACCGGCTTCTGACGGTTTCGACATGGGTATGCGCCTTGCGGGCCTTCAGGAGATCCTGCCGCGAAAGCATGCCGACCACTCGTCCGTTTTTCGGGTCGAGGATGGGAATGCGCGGGACGCCGCTATCGACCATCAGATCGGCGATCTCGCCGATGGGCGTGGAGGTCAGGCCCACGGGCTGCGATGCGTCGGACAGGGTCTCGGCGAGCGAAGCGGCCTGCGGCGGGCCGGAAACCTGCCATTGCAGCACGTCCGACCGCGAGACGAGGCCGAGGAGACGCCCCTCCGCGTCGATTACCGGATAGCTCCTGTGACGCGCGGTATGCGTGAAGAAGGCAATCGTATCCTCGATGGACAGGCTGCCCGACAGGCATTCGGGCCGTGGCGTCATGACCTGATCGGCCTGAAGGAAATCGAACGGATCGACGGAATATTCCTGCAATATATGCCGTCCGCGGCGGGCGATCTTTTCCGTCAGGATCGAGCGGCGCAGCAGGAGCACGCTTATCGCATAGGCAGCCGCGGCAGCCGCCATGGTTTCGGGTAGGGCTGCGAAATGGCCGGTCAGTTCGACCGCGAACACGGCTCCGGTCAGGGGCGCGCGCATCGCGCCGCTCATGATGCCGGCCATGCCGACCATGGCCCACAATCCCGCGCCGCCGGGCAGAAACTGTCCCGCCAGCGCCCCGAGCGCGCCGCCGAGCATCAGAAGCGGCGCCAGCACGCCGCCCGACGTGCCCGATCCGAGCGCGATCAGCCAGACAATACCCTTGACCACGAGCAGCATGGCGATGGCTTTCATCGTCATCGATCCTTCCAGCAACTGGCGGATGCTTTCATAGCCCGCGCCCAGCACATGCGGATCGATCAGGCCGCCGATCCCGACCACGACCGCGCCCAGCGCCGGCCACCACATCCAGTGCACCGGCATGCGGTGGAACAGGTCTTCGATCCGATAGAGGCAGGACGACAGGAAGGCGCTTTCCAGCCCGACGACGATGCCGAGCAGCAGCGACAGAAGAAGCGGCGTCACGCCGCCCGCATCCGGCGCGGAAAACGGAAACAACGGGCCGCTGCCCACCAGAAACGGGCGCCACGCCCACGAAACCAGCACCGCCACGGCCACGGGAACGAAGCTGCGCGGCTTCCATTCGAACAGCAGGATTTCGAGCGCCAGCAGAACGGCGGCCATGGGTGTGCCGAAGATCGCGGTCATGCCGGCCGTCGCGCCCGACACCAGCAGGGTCTTGCGTTCGGCGGCACTGAGTTCGAAACACTGCGCAAACAGCGAGCCGACGGCTCCGCCGGTCATGATGATCGGACCTTCCGCGCCGAACGGTCCGCCGCTGCCGATGGAGATGGCCGAGGAAAGCGGTTTCAGGATCGCCACCTTGAGCGAAAGCCGGCTTTCGCCGTAAAGAATGGCTTCTATCGCTTCGGGTATGCCGTGGCCGCGTATTTTTTCCGAGCCGAAGCGCGCCATCAGCCCGACGATCAGGCTGCCCGCGACGGGAACCAGCAATGCCAGCCAGCCGAGGCGGTGATTGGCGATTTCGGCCGGGGCGAAGGAAAAGCGGCCGAACCAGAACAGATTGGTGGAGAGCGCAATAAGCTTGAGCAGCAGCCACGCCCCCATGGCGCCGCCTGTTCCGACCAGCATCGCGGCCAGCGCCAGCATCAGCATGCGGCGGTCGGCGCTGTGGTCGCGCAATCGGGGAAGGTTTGGTATGGCTGATGGCAGGGACATGACGGCTCCGTGTCCGGGGATGACGGAGGCGAATTATATCGTAATACGATATTTATCAAGCGGAGATGAGACGAATGGCGAAAACAGGACTGACCGATGCGGATTATGCCGTTCTGGCGGATTTCCGCTATTCGCTCCGCGTGTTTCTGGCCTTCAGCGAAAGCAGGGCGGCGGAATTCGATCTCACGCCGCAGCAGCATCAGGCACTGCTCGCCATCCGCGCGGCACCTGACGGAAAGGCGACCATCGGCTATGTGGCCGAGCGCCTCGTGTTGAAGCCGCACAGCGCCAGCGGGCTTGTCGGCCGGCTGGAGGCGCTCGGCCTGCTGGAGCGCGTTCCCGGCGCGGACGACAAGCGGCAGGTGACGCTGAGCCTGACGGAGGGAGCGGCAGGCATCCTCGCGGAACTGAGCAAGACCCATCGGGAGGAACTGCGCCGGCTGCGGCCCCTGCTGACCGATCTGCTCGCACGTATCGACGCGCAAGGCTGACGGATAGCGCGCCGTACGGCCGGGAGGATCATTCCGCCGTCGTCACACCATCGTCCTGCCGCGTGCGCCAGTTGTGAAGAGTCGCGTCCATGGCCCGGCCGACCGCCAGATAGAACGCCGCCATCTCCTCCAGCCGGTCTCTGACCTTTGCCGAGCCTGTCGTGCCCGCGCCGCGTTTGAGGATTTGCGCCGTGCTGTCAATCAACCGGCCCTGCTCGATCAGCATGCCGTCATAGTCCTGTGACGCCTCGTAAAGCACGCGCTTGGTGCCGCGCTCGCCCCGCCGCAAGGCCAGCCCATATTTCTCCAGAAGCCGCGCGGCGACGCTGGCGCCGCTCTTGCTGACCTCCAGATCGGCCGCGATGCGGTCGAGACTGGCCGGCTCGACGCTCAGCAAAAGATAGCCATGGATACGCGCGGCGGTCTGCGGCACGCCCCACGGAACCATCAGCCGGGCGATATCCTCGATGAAGCGTCGATCGTTTTCGGACAGGGGTTTTCTTGACATGATGTGAATATTCAGAACATAATGAATATTCTTCGTCAAGCCCTTTGCCACATCTGGCATGGGCAGGAAGGAGGATGGATCATGCTGTACGTTCTATCCGGCGCGGTGATCGTCTTGGGCCTGCCGACGATCTATCTCGCGTACCGGTTCAGGGAATACCGCAAGTTTCTGGCCGGCGCGTTCTTCGTCAGTTGGGGGGTGCATCTCTATCTCTATTTCGCGAACGTCTCCGTGCCGCTTCTGGGCACGCACATCGTCTTCACGCCGGAAATAAGCGGCCTGCGCTCCATACCCCATTTCATCTTCTTCCTCATCTGCCTTTATTCCGGCTTCTTCTCGAAGCCGAAAGGCGTGTCGTGATGTTCCGCTCCGTGGCTGTCGAGAGGAGGTTATAGGCAAATGACCATTACAGAACCCCCGCCCATGTCGCGCACGGCCACCATCGCCTATGCGATCGGTCTGCCGCTCGCGCTGCTGCTGCTCGTCTTTCTGCCCGTCGGCCGTCTCGACTGGGCCCCCGGCTGGTACTTCATCGGCTTTCTTGTCATCGTCTACGGCGCATCCGGCCTGATCCTGATGCGGGTCAATCCGGTCATCTTCCAGGCGCGCAGCCGCTTTCAGCCCGGCACGCAGCGCTGGGACCTGATCCTGCTGACGCTGATGCTTCCGGCAATGATCGTGGAGATTCCGCTTGCGACTCTCGACGCCGGCAGGATGTTCTGGTCGGATGTCCCGGCATCCGTCGTGATCCTCGGATACGCGCTGCTCGGCGGCGGCACCGTGTTCGCCGTGTGGGCGGAGGCGGTCAACCGTTTCTTCGAGCCGGGCGTGCGTCTCCAGCGTGAGCGCGGCCAGAGAGTCGTCGACAGCGGACCATATGCCTTTGTCCGCCATCCCGGCTATGTCGGTGCGCTTATGACGTTCGCCGGCATGGCACTCGCGCTGGCGTCATGGTGGGCGCTCGTTCCTGCAGCGCTGGCGTGTGCGATCCTGATCGTACGGACAAGCTGGGAAGATGCGCTTCTTCGGGCGGAACTCGAAGGCTATGCGGATTATGCGCGGCGGGTTCGATACCGGCTTGCGCCGGGTATCTGGTGAGTTGCGGCCGGCGATCCCGGACGCTGCCGTCGTCGCCATCCGGAAGCCGCCGGTCTTGCAGCGCTCTGAAACGTGATTGCCGTAGCCCCTTGATCCGCCTTGCGATCCATGCCTCTATTCGGTCCAGATCGATATGAAGATTTGCTGCAACGAAACATTTCTGGACGGGTATCTTGCTGAGGAATTCCACACGGGTCGGCCCCGGCTATCCACAAGTCGTCGTGCTCGTCGGCGCGACGGGCGATCTCTCCCGGCGCAAGCTGCTGCCGGGACTGTTCCATCTCACCAGAGCCGGTTTCATCCCCGGCTGCCGCATTATCGGGGTCTCGCTCGACGATATCAATGTCGAGGACTTCCGCACCATCGCCCGCGAGTCTCTGGACAAGTTCCTGACCCGCAAGTTCACGGAAGCCGAATGGGAGGCTTTCTCCGAATCGCTCGATTACGTTCCTATCGCCGCCGGCGCCAGCGTGCTGAAGGAAGCGGTTGACAGGGCCGAGGAAGCGCTGGGGCCGGAGACGCGACGCCTGCATTACCTGTCCGTGCCGCCGAATGCCGCGCTTCAGGCCGTGCAGCTTCTCTCTCAGGCCGGGCTGGTGGAGCGCAGCCGTATCGTCATGGAAAAGCCGTTCGGCACGGATCTGGCCAGCGCCGTGGCGCTGAACAGGAAGCTGCACGAGGTGTTCGACGAGAAGCAGATTTTCCGTATCGACCACTTTCTCGGCAAGGAACCGGCGCAGAACATTCTGGCCTTCCGCTTCGCCAATGGCCTGTTCGAGCCGATCTGGAACCGCAACTTCATCAACCATGTGCAGATCGACGTGCCGGAGACGCTGGGCCTTTCCACCCGCGCCGCCTTCTATGAGACCACCGGCGCCTATCGCGACATGGTCGTGACCCATCTCTTCCAGATTCTGGCCTTCACCGCGATGGAACCGCCCACCGCGCTGGAGCCGATGTCGATCTCGGAGGAGAAGAACAAGGTGTTCCGCTCCATGCTGCCGCTCGATCCGCGTGATGTGGTGCGCGGCCAGTATGTCGGCTACCGGCAGGAGCCGGGCGTCGATCCTGAGAGCGACACCGATACCTTCATCGCTCTCAAATGCGCCATCGACAACTGGCGCTGGGCCGGCGTACCCTTCTTCCTGCGCACGGGCAAGCGCATGGCGGAAGGCCAGCGCATCATTTCGATCGCCTTCCGCGAACCGCCGAAATCGATGTTCCCGGCCGGTTCCGGCGTGGGCGCGCAGGGGCCGGACCATCTCACTTTCGACCTCGCCGATTCCTCCAAGGTCTCGCTTTCCTTCTATGGCAAGCGCCCCGGACCGGGCTTCCGGCTCGACAAGCTGTCCCTGCAATTCGCCATGAGCGAAACCGGCATGATCGGCGAGGTGCTCGAAGCCTATGAGCGCCTGATCCTCGACGCCATGCGCGGGGACCATACGCTGTTCAATACGGCCGAGGGTATTGAGCGCCTTTGGGAGATTTCCACGCCGCTGCTCGAAAACCCGCCGCCGGTGCGCCTCTACGATCAGGGCGGCTGGGGGCCGAAGTCGATTCATCAGCTCATCGCTCCGCACGCCTGGCGTCTGCCGTTCGAGCGGGCATGGCGGAATCCGATCAAGGACTGATCGGCGGTCAGGGCATTTCCGGCGGGAGAGGCGGCTGTGTCAGGCCGCCCCCATGATCATGGCGACCAGATCGCGCTGCACGCCGTCGCGTACGTCCATCTGACCGACGTCGCGGCCGCGGCGCATGACCACGGCACGGTCGGCGACGCGCACGACATGATCCATATTATGGCTGACGATGATCACCGACAGTCCCCGCTTCGGCAGCGTACGCACCATTTCGAGGATTTCATCGGATTCCCGCACGCCCAGTGCTGCCGTCGGTTCGTCCAGAATGATCACGCGCCGCGCGAAGGCGACCGCGCGTGCGACCGCCACGGCCTGACGCTGTCCGCCCGACATCAGCCCGATTTCATGATCGGGGGAGACATGGCCGACACTCAGATCGGCCGCATGCTGGCGCCAGCTTGTCCGCTCGTCGCGCGCCGAAATGAGGCCAAGCGGCCCCAGCCATCGCGGCCAGGTCGTTTCCCGCCCGATGAGGAAGTTGTCGGATACCGTCAGATTGTCGAAGACGGCCAGATCCTGAAAGACGGTTTCGATACCCGCCGAGCGGGCATCGGCCGGCGAGCGAAGCTTCAGCGGTGCTCCGTCGAGAGCGATCTCGCCGGAATCGATCTGCACGATACCGGTGATCGCCTTGATCAGCGTCGACTTGCCCGCGCCGTTGTCGCCGAGAAGCGCCAGCACTTCGCCCTCATGGAGGTCGAGCGAGGCACCGGCGAGTGCGGTTACGAAGCCGTATGACTTGCGTGCGTCGCGTACCGACAGCACGACGTTGCGGGGCCGTTCCAGACCGTCCGTTTGGTGAGGGGCGGGCGCGATCATGTGTTGGCCTGCCTTGCGCGCAGGACGCGGATTCTGGTTTCGACCTTCTTGCGGACGACGTCGAGTTCGAGCGCGACGAGGATGCCGAGGCCGATGGCGACCGGAGACCAGAACGGCGAGACGTCGAGCTGTTGCAGGCCGCCGCGTATGACCGCGATGATGAGCGCGCCGAATATCACATTGGCTATGTTGCCGCGCCCGCCGAACAGGCTCGCGCCGCCGACGACGACCGCGGTGATCGCATCGAGTTCGTATCCGGCGCCCGACAGCGGCGAGGCCGAGCCGGTGCGGCCGTGATAGAGCATGCCGGCCACGCCGGCCATCACGCCGCAAAGCGCGTATGCGCTCATGATGAGGCGGTCGCGCGGCAGGCCGACCCATTGCGCGACATCCGGATTGCCGCCCACGGCATAGAGCCAGCGCCCCCACTGGGTACGCCGCAGCAGTACCCAGAACAGGCCGCAGAGCAGGATCACCAGAAAGGCGTTTGCCGGAATGCCGAGTATCTTTCCGTTCGCGAGCCAGTCGACCGCAGGCGAAACGCCGACCAGCGTGTTGCCGCCGCTTATGAGGAGCGCGACACCGGAGGCGATCCCGAGCGTCGCCACGGTCACGACCAGCGGCTGGGGGATGCCGCCTTTGACGATCAGGGTGCCGTTCAGCAGCCCGACCGCCAGCCCGACCAGCGGATAGAGCGCAAGCTGGGCCACGGAACTGGGCGCATCGACGCCCGTCAGCGTTGCCACCACCACCACGCTCAGCGCGAGGGTGCTGCCGACCGAGACGTCCACGCCGCGCACGAGAATGACGAGAAATTCCCCGAGGCCGAGCGCACAGACGATCGCGCTTTGCGCCAGCAGGTTCTGCACATTATGGATCGAAAGGAAATTCTGGGCGATGGCGCCGAAGATGGCCACCAGCGCCACGAGGATCACGATCGGCCCTGACTGGAGGAGCAGCAGGATCGCGGAGAGATGATCCCGCCGCTCCTGCTTTCCTGCCGGGCTTTTCGGCAAGGCCGCAGGCTGGCTCATGTCACTTCACCACCGCGTCGACCTTGCCGGCCACGACGTCGGAGACCATCTTGAGCATCTCGCCCGCGTTCTGCGATGTCTGGACGGGCTGGGCGGGGATAACCACTTTCGCCGGAACGCTTTCGCCGCGCGCGAGCGCCGCGGTCGTGTCCGTAGCGGTTTTGGCGATGGCCTCGAACGGATATGGCACCGTGAACTTCCAGTTCGTGTTGCCGGCGGCAATCGTTTTCAACGCGTATTCCTGTCCGCCGATCGAGCCGAGAATGACCTTGCTGTCGGCGGCCTTGAGGGCCTGCAAGGTACCCTGCGCGGAGACGTCGAAGATATCGTAGATCGCCACCAGATGGGGATGGGCGTTCAGCATGTCTTCGGTGATGGTGCGCGAATTGTTCGGATCGCAGCGGGCATCGCCCTCGGCCACGATCTTCAGATTGGTTTTTTTCACCGCGTCCTTGAAGGCGTTGATGAAGGCATCGGTGTCGGCCAGTCCCGCGATGCAGCGGATCGCGCCGATCTCGCCACCCTTTGGAAGCAGTTTCGTGAACTCGTCCACGACCTCTTTTTCGGCCGCGACGGGGTCGTAGTTGACCTGCGCGGTGAGATGTTCGATCGGCGGCGGTGCGCCGTCGAACGAAATGACCTTGATACCGGCCTTGGTCGCCTGATTGAGAGCCGCGACCAGTTGCTGCGAGGTCGCGCCGGTATTCACCGCAATGACCTTGTAGCCTTCGTCGGCAGCGTTGTTGATTTCCTGAATGAAGAAGTTCACGTCGCCGCGTGACGTGCCGGATTTCACGTCGATCTGGACGTCCTTGATGAGTTTCGCACGGCCGACGGCGACATTGTACTGCCGCACATAGGACTGGTCTCCGAGATAGGAGAATAGCATGAGAGCTTTTGGCTTGCCGTCCGCAAATGCGTGGCTTGTCAGGGCTGCGAGCAAGGTCGCTGCGGCCACACCGCAACGAATGGTGCGAGAACGCATCTGAGGTTCCTCCCGATTGTCAGGTGAGTGGCTTCTCCTGCAAGCCAACTCACAGCTTATCGGTATATGGGAAAGGCTATTATGTCAATCATTTTTCCTTTTATGCCTATATTATGTAAATTTATTATCATAAGCCTCGCATATCAGGATCAGCCGTTCGGGAAACTTTGAGCGCGCATCCATCACTTTCGCAGATGTATGATGTCCATCTTTGCGCGGCTAAACGTCGTCAATACACGAGGATAGGTTGGCTCTGTAATGGCTTTGGCCAAAAGCACGCTCTTCGGGAATACCGATAGGTTCCGTCATATATGAGCGACAAAATACAAAACTTAATTGATTTAAAGACAAAAATGATACTATTCTGATGGCAGGGGAGGGCCGGGAATGCCGATCCGCCCGCAGGTCACCGGAATGGACAAGATGCAGGAATTCTCGCTTCCCGAAGCCGGCACCATGGCGAATGCCATTGGCGCCGTCACGATCGCTGCCGGCTCGAAAATGGAATCCGGCCATGGCTGTCGGTCGCAACGGCGAGGCTTCGTGAAATGACCGGCAAATTCCTGATCGGGCTGGATTACGGATCGGAATCGGCGCGGGGCGTCCTCGTCGATATCGAGACCGGATTGCAGGTCGCGAGCCATACTCATCCATATCGCCATGGCATCATGACGCAAACGCTGCCGGGCGGTCGTCCGCTCGCGCGCGGCTGGGCGCTTCAGAACGCCGCCGACTATGTGGAGGCGGCGGAGATCATCCTGAAAGAGCTTGGCGACGGGCGCGAGATCGAAGGCATAGGCGTTGGATTTACCGCCAGTTCCCCCATGCCGGCGACATCGGACGGCAGGGCGCTTTCGGAGATTTATCCTGACGACCCGCATGCCTATGTGAAGCTGTGGAAGCACGGGGCGGCGCAAAAATATGCCGACGAGATCAGCGGCAAGGGCGGGGCCTATCTTGGGAACTTCGGCGGCAAGGTATCCGGCGAATGGCTTCTCGCCAAGGCTGCGCAGGTCGCACGGGAGGCGCCGCATATCTGGGCGGAAACGGCGCGTTTCATCGAATCCGGGGACTGGCTAGTCTGGCGGCTTTCGGGTGTCGAGTGTCGGAGTCTGGGGTTCGCGGCCTATAAGGCGCAATATTCGGAGGAATCCGGCTACCCGAAGGATGTGCTTGACGATCTGGAGTCGCGTCTGGCCGTTCCCCAACCTGTTGGAACCTGCGCCGGGCAATTGACCGGCGAATGGCGCCGCCGCACGGGCGTGAGGGGGCGTGCGGCGATCGCCGTCGCCGTGATCGATTCCCATGTGGTGCTGCCGGCTGTCGGTGCCGTGCGGACCGGTTGTCTGGTCGGAGCGCTGGGCACGTCCGCCGCCTATCTGCTGTTGAGCGAGCAGTTCAGGCCGCTGCCCCCGGGAATCGAGGGCGTGGCCTTCAACGGTTCCATGCGCAATCTCTGGTGTTATGAGTCAGGTCAGGCGAGCTTCGGCGATACGCTGGCGTGGTTCGTGAAAAACTTTCCACGGGCCGATCGCGCGGACAAAAGTTTCGTCCTCTACAACGAAGAAGCGGCAGCCCTCGAACCGGGTCGCAACAGGCTGGTTGCCCTCGACTGGTGGAACGGAAACCGGGTGCCGCTGGCCGACTCGCGCCTGAGCGGCGTCCTGATGGGGCTGTCGATGGATACGACTTCTGTCGGAATCTACCGCGCCCTGATGGAGTCGCTGTGCTTCGGCGCACGGTCCATCGTGGATCTTTTCGAGGCGGGCGCAATCGAGGTCGAACGGGTCCTGATGACGAGCGGCCTTGCCCGGAACAACCGGCTGCTGATCCAGATCATGGCAGACGTGATGAAACGCCCGATCGACGTTCCGGAACTGGCCAACGCTACCGCGGTCGGCGCGGCGATTCACGGGGCGGTCGCTGCGGGTGTCGTGGCTTCCTACGAAGAGGGTTCGGCGCGGTTTGGTGCGAGAACCTGTAGACGCGTCGAACCGCAGCAGCGGCATATCGGAATCTATGAGACGCTTTACGGCATTTACAGGGAAATGAGCCAATCGGTACGGGCTCGTGAGGCGATGCACGTTCTCTGCGAACTGCCCGCGCCGCAGCATGCGCCTGTTGCAGCCGGGGCGAACAGATCGATGGCATGACGTGAAGGGGGAGCCGGCCCGCGTCAGGCGGCGCGGGCAGCGGCCTGCGCGCTGATAAACCGTTCGATCAGGGTGCCGGCATTGTGCCTGCCGAAAATGTCGTCCAGAACGAGATGCGCGGCGCCGAACAGGGCGCTGTCGGGCTGCGGATCGGCCAGCACGATGGCAAGGTCCCTCGTGGCGAGAGGAAGACAACGCTGGTAGACCAGTTCGCGAATGCCCGAGAGCAGATATTCGCCCGCCTTCGCCAAGGTCCCGCCGACGACGATCAGGGAAGGGTTCAGAATGCTGACGACATCGGACGCCACTTCGCCGATCGTCTGGCCGGCGCGACGGACCATCATGATCGCCTCCGGCCTGTTCGACTCGATCAGGCGGACGACGTCCCGCGCATTGTCGGCCTGAAATTCCAGCTTGCGCAGATCGCGTGCGATGGCCCAGCCGCCGGCGCGCGCCTCCACGCAGCCCAGCTTTCCGCATCGGCATAGCGGTGAATCGGTCGACGGAAACTGGATATGGCCGATGTCGCCCGCCGCGCCCTGCGCGCCGCGATAGATTTTTCCTCCGGCCACGATGCCGCTGCCTATGCCGGTTCCGGCCTTGATGAAGAACATGTCCTCGACCGACGGAAAGTTGCGCCGGTGCTCATAGATCGTCATGAGATTGACGTCGTTCTCGATGAAGATCGGCGCGTCGTAATGCCGGCTCAGCCAGTCCCTTATGTCGAACTCGTCCCAGCCCGGCAGCACGGACGGTCCGACGACGCATCCCCGCTTGAAGTCGACGGGGGTCGGCAGGCTGAGGCTCACGCCGCACAGGATGCGGCCGGCGATCGTCTCGTCGTCGAGCAACATCAGGAAAGCGTCGTGGATGCGTTGCAGCGTGGCCGCCGGTGGAGCCTGACGCGACATTTCTATCGTCGTCTGGCGGATTATCGAAGGCAGCAAATCCATGGTGGCGAGTTGGATATGTGTTTCTCCGATATTGGCGACGAGAATGACACCGGCCGCTTCCTGAATCGCGAGCACCCGCGTGGGGCGGCCGCCGCTCGGAAGCGTCTGCTCGGTCTCCCGGATGAGGCCAGCGGCCAGCAAGGCGTTCAACCGCTGGGTCATCGTCACACGAGAGAGCCCCGACGCTTCGAGGATCGCGGCGCGCGACGTCGCCGCGCCGGTGGCGATCAACGACAGAATCTCGCCGGAATTCGCGAGCACCGTGCTCTCGGACATGCCTTCAGCTTTCTATAATGAATCGAACTTCGATATTTTATCGATCGGGTTGGCGAGGATGAAGTCAAATCTGATGCCAGATTCCCGAAACTTTTGCATATAAATATCTATAAATATATTATCTTATATAAAAATGTCGAGCTTCCTGATGGCTTCGGTGCCGGTTGCCGGGGGCGCCGAGATGGTGAAAGCCGTCATCCCGGCAAGAGAAAACCGCTGCCGGTCGATCATACAGTCAAATTATGCTCATTCTTTTCAATAAAATCCGATTGACTGGCAATATATGCAACGTTTAATTGTAGCATTCATTCACTGCCCGTCCGGGCAGGAGCTTTATCCGGGACGCTGTTGAGGATCGCAAGATTTTCATCGGAAATGACCGGAACGATCATTTTATGAAATGCCGGTTTCAGGTCACGGGGCGCGCATAGCGGGCATGATAATCGGGCAGGCTCTGCGGAGCCAAATCAGGGGGATAATGCGATGACGACCATTGGACAGATATGGGCCGGTCCTTTTGGGGCAGCCGACTATGAAACTGCGCTCAATCTATCGACACAGTTCTACTATGCCCAGTATTCCGGGACGCTTCCGAGCAATTTTCCAATCGATTGGCGGGGCGACAGTTTCGTGCATGATGGGTCGGCCATTGGCAAGGACCTTTCAGGCGGGTGGACCGACGCAGGCGATCTCATCAAGTTCACTGAGACGATGGCCTTTTCGACGACGATGCTTTCTTGGGGAGGTATCGAGTACAAATCGAGCTATACGGAAAGCAATTCGTATGGCGACCTGATGAATCATCTTGGATTTATCAGTGATTATCTGACGAGAACGTTCGACGATGGCGGTACTCCCAACGATGTCAGCGATGACAAGCTGTATGTTCAGGTAGGGGACGCCGACTGGTGGCACTGGAACTATTGGGGCGCTCCGGAAAGCGCCGCAGAAGTGCATCGCGATGTATATACGGCGACAGCTTCCGATCCGGCCGGTGACGTTGCGGGCGAGACGGCGGCAGGTCTGGCCTCCACATCGATCCTGATGCGATCTGAAGGCAATATTGCCCTCGCGGATGAACTTTTATCGAAAGCCGAAAGCATATATAAATTTGCCGAGGCCTATCCCGGCGCGTGGGACGATCCCAGTCCGACGAATTATTACGTAACCGGTTCGGCAGAGGACGAGTTGGCTTGGGGCGCCATCTGGCTGCATCGAGCGACGGAAGCCACGGGCGACACGAGTGCGGCAGCCACTTATCTGACGAAAGCGGAGTCCTATGCTTCCGGCCTCGTCTATATGGGTGGATGGTTCGCGCCGGAAGACAAGTCGTTCAGTTGGGCCAACAAGGATATGGGGGTCGCGGTCCTGCTCGCCGAGGAGACGGGGGATCAGGTTTATTTTGACCGGCTGAACCTGTATTTTTCGAAGTTGCAGCAGCTCGATACAATGGCGGTGATGGGGGACAATACGGCTACGGATGATGGCCTCGCCATGATCGGCGACTGGGGAACAAACCGAAACGCCGCCGGAGCTTCTTTCATATTACTTCAATATGCGAAGCTTCTTATCGATCGGGGCAATCCTGGCGACGCTCAATTGATTTCCGATATAATCAATTTTTGCTCCGACCAGATAGATTATATGTTGGGCGACAATAAAGCGGGCCAGAGCTATGTGGTGGGCTTCGGCGACAAATATCCCTTGCAGCCGCAGCATAACGCGGCTTCTGGGACGCAATATGTCGATTCACCGGGCCCCAATGAACACATTATATATGGAGCATTGGTCGGAGGTCCCAGCGATGCAGGCTCTCAAGGCCAATATACTTGGGTTGACAGCCGATCCGACTATGTACGGAACGAGGTTGCAATTGATTACAATGCCGTCTTTTCGGGAACTGTGGCGGCATTGATAGATCTGGTCAATCATGGCTGGCCGCATGGTGGCTCTAACGGTACCGGCGATGCCGGCATAGAACATATCGGCGGGTCTTACGGTAATTATGTTGGTGGCAGTGCGGCCGACGAAACGGTATTCTTCCATGGCGGCACCGGCAACTCTGCCGACGGGCAAGGTGGTGACGACAGTATCGTATTTTCCGGCAATGTGTCCGACTATCTGATTCAGGGTCAGGGCAGCTATTTCAGCATCAGTCATATCGGTACGTCCGACGCGATCCAGTTCACCAATTTCGAGCATCTGACCTTTGACAATATTGCGTCCGTTGCACTGACCGATATCGTCACGGCATCGGGATATCCATCAGGGTCTGACTGGTCGTCGGCACAGAATCTGGGTTTCTTCGTTCCGGCGGTGAGCGGGGCGATAGCGCATATCGGCGGAACCCACGGTGGATATTTTGACGGCAGCGCGGCGGCGGAAACCCTCATATTCCATGGCGGCAGCGGTAACTCTGCCGACGGAGAGGGGGGTGACGACACCCTCGTGTTTTCGGGTAATGCTTCCGATTATACGATCCTCGGCGAGGGTGAACATTTCACCGTCAGCCGCGTTGGCACGTCCGACGCGATCCAGTTCACCAATTTCGAGCATCTGACCTTTGACGACGTTGCGTCCGTTGCACTGACCGATATCATTGCGGCGTCCGGTCAAGCGGCAGGGTCTGACTGGTCGGCCGCGCAGAATCTGGGTGACCTGGTCCCTCCGGGTCAGGAAGTTACCGCGGATATCGGCGGAACCTACGGCAATTACTTTGGCGGGAGCCCAGCACGGGAAACTCTCATATTCCACGGCGGCAGCGGCAACTCTGCCAATGGAGAGGGTGGCGATGACCGCATCGTGTTTTCGGGCAATGTGTCCGACTATCTGATTCAGGGTCAGGGCAGCTATTTCAGCATCAGCCATATCGGTACGTCCGATGCCATCCAGTTCACCAATTTCGAGCATCTGACCTTTGACAATATTGCGTCCGTTTCGCTGAGCGATATCGTTACGGCGTCCGGTCAACCGGCAGGGTCTTACTGGTCGTCGGCGCAGAATCTGGGCCTCCTCGTTCCGGCGGGTGATGCCGGCATAGAACATATCGGCGGGTCTTACGGTAATTATGTTGGTGGCAGTGCGGCCGACGAAACGGTATTCTTCCATGGCGGCACCGGCAACTCTGCCGACGGGCAAGGTGGTGACGACAGTATCGTATTTTCCGGCAATGTGTCCGACTATCTGATTCAGGGTCAGGGCAGCTATTTCAGCATCAGTCATATCGGTACGTCCGACGCGATCCAGTTCACCAATTTCGAGCATCTGACCTTTGACAATATTGCGTCCGTTGCACTGACCGATATCGTCACGGCATCGGGATATCCATCAGGGTCTGACTGGTCGTCGGCACAGAATCTGGGTTTCTTCGTTCCGGCGGTGAGCGGGGCGATAGCGCATATCGGCGGAACCCACGGTGGATATTTTGACGGCAGCGCGGCGGCGGAAACCCTCATATTCCATGGCGGCAGCGGTAACTCTGCCGACGGAGAGGGGGGTGACGACACCCTCGTGTTTTCGGGTAATGCTTCCGATTATACGATCCTCGGCGAGGGTGAACATTTCACCGTCAGCCGCGTTGGCACGTCCGACGCGATCCAGTTCACCAATTTCGAGCATCTGACCTTTGACGACGTTGCGTCCGTTGCACTGACCGATATCATTGCGGCGTCCGGTCAAGCGGCAGGGTCTGACTGGTCGGCCGCGCAGAATCTGGGTGACCTGGTCCCTCCGGGTCAGGAAGTTACCGCGGATATCGGCGGAACCTACGGCAATTACTTTGGCGGGAGCCCAGCACGGGAAACTCTCATATTCCACGGCGGCAGCGGCAACTCTGCCAATGGAGAGGGTGGCGATGACCGCATCGTGTTTTCGGGCAATGTGTCCGACTATCTGATTCAGGGTCAGGGCAGCTATTTCAGCATCAGCCATATCGGTACGTCCGATGCCATCCAGTTCACCAATTTCGAATATGTGACTTTCGATGATGCGCAGGATGTGTCGCTTGCCGATATCATCGCCCATGCGGGCCAGCAGCCGGGCGATTTCTGGTACGAGCCTGAGCCGATTGGGGGACTGGTCTAGTTAAACCGTCAGACAGCCGTGTAAGCGGTTTGACTTAACCGCATACGCCGCCCTAGCTCGGTCGAGCGGCAGGGGATTGATTGAAGAGGCCGCCATGTTCGCGGTCTCTTTATCGAAGAATTTGAGCGAGGGGTTATGAGGGGCTTGGATCTGCGCCTGCTTGCACCGGGGGCTGTCGTTGACATTGCCATATTTTCGTTGGTCATCAACCTTCTGTTGCTGATCTCGCCTCTCTATATGCTTCAGGTCTATGACCGGGTACTGGTGTCGGGCAGCCTGAGCACGCTTCTATACCTGACGATCGCCGCAGTCGGAGGACTTGCCTTTCTGGGCCTCATTGAAATCATCCGTTCCATCTATTCGCAACGGGTCGCGGCGGATCTGGACCGGCGGCTGGGCGCGAGCGCCTTCAGGGCTTCCCTCAATGGTCCGCGCGCCGAGAGCGGCGATATCCAGCCTTTGCGCGACCTGAATGTAACCCGGTCATTCATCGCGTCCAAAGGATTGTCCAGCCTCTTCGACCTTCCCTTTGCGCCGTTTTTCATCCTTCTACTCTATTTCGTTCATCCGGTCCTGTGCTGGCTCGCCCTCTGCGGCATGGCCCTGATGATCGTTATCGTCATCGCCAATCAGTACGGCGTTGCCAAGGCCACTGCCGGGCTGGTCGAAAAATCGGCCAAGGCCAGCCTGATGGCTCAGGCGTTCGTCAGGAACGGCGATACACTGCGTTCCATGGGCATCAGCAACAATGTGGTTGACGTCTGGGGCACCGCTTTTGCCGGATCGTTGATAGAGCAGGACCGGGCCGTCGGTATCAATTCCGTGCTTGGCGGCCTGTCGCGTTTCGTGCGGATGGTGCTGCAAATGGCGATTCTTGGGGCCGGTGCCTATCTTGTTCTGCAAAACCAGATGACTGCCGGCATGATTTTCGCTTCATCGATCATCTCGGGCCGTGCGCTGCAACCGCTTGACCAGCTCATTGGCGGCTGGAAACAGACCGCGGAAGCTTGGAAAGCCTGGAAACGCCTGCAAGCTGCGCTCAAGCCCTATGCCCCACCGGTGGAGTCGAAGCTTCAACTGCCCGATCCGACCGGGGCGATCTCGGTGCAGAACCTTGTCTTTGCCGCTTCGGGCGCTGCGGCCGCCGCCGAGCCGATCCTCAAGCGCATCAGTTTCGACATCAAGGCTGGCGAGACCATTGCCCTCATCGGCCCGAGCCGGGCGGGTAAATCCACGCTGGCGCGTCTACTTGTGGGAGCGGCCTTGCCAACCAGCGGCTCGATTGCAATCGATGGTGCGAACCTGCGCACGTGGAATGAAGACCAGATCGGCCGGGCCATCGGCTATCTTGCGCAGGATGTTCAATTGCTGCCGGGGACGATTGCTGAGAATGTCTCGCGTTTCGACCCGGAGGCCACCGATCAGGCAATCGTCAAGGCGGCGCAGCGGGCGCAGGCTCATGATCTCATCATGAGGCAGAGTACGGGATATCAGACAAGGATCGGTTATTCTTCGGGTATGCTTTCCGGTGGCGAGCGCCAGCGCGTGGGGCTGGCCCGGGCCTTTTATGGCGATCCCAAAATTCTCGTTCTCGATGAACCCAATGCCAATCTCGACGCCGAGGGTGAGGTTGCCCTCGAAAAAGCCCTGGAGGATGCCCGGAAGAGCGCCGCTACCGTCATTGTCATAACCCATCGCATGTCGATCGCAGCGGCCTGCGACCGGGTGCTGGTTCTGCGCGACGGCTCGATCATCGCTTACGGTCCGCCATCGGATGTGTTGCGCGGGCCGCAGGTCGCCGCGTCACAGGGGCAGCCCGCGCGGCCGCAAGCCGATACCGCGCAGACGGTGCAGGCGGGCGAACGCCGTAATACGGTCAGGCTGACGAAGGTGGACAATGGCTGACAATCGATCGAGTACCGTGGCTGACCGCCGGGTTCGTTGGGAAGACCAGATTTGCTCCGGCCGACGCAGGCTCTCATATGCGGGTTATCTGTCGATCGCCCTGCTCGCCGGCGGTTTCGGCTACTGGGCGACGACGGCGCCGATCGCGCGGGCGGCTGTCGCCCATGGCGTGATCGCCGCAGCCGGCCGCAACGTCATGATCCAGCATCCCGAGGGAGGCGTCATCCAGCGGGTTCTTGTGCGCGAGGGCGATCATGTGAGGGCGGGGCAGGATTTGTATATCCTCGACCCGACGGCGGCCCAAACCAATGTCAACCGGCTGGGCAAGCAGATCGTATCCCTGAAAGCCAGGCTGCTGCGTCTGGCGGCCGAGCGCGACGGAGCGCGGGAATTGAACCTGCCATCGGCTGCGGTGCTTGGGCCGGGACTGGATGATATCGACGAACTGATCGTCGAGCAGCACAAGGAATTCGCTGCGCGGCTTTCCCGTTTCGTGTCCGAGCAGGAGATTCTTTACCAGCGGGTAGCGACGCTCGATGAAACCGCCGAAGGCCTGAAAGCGCAGAAAGCCGCCATCGGCGGGCAACTGGCCATCGTCAGGATCGAACTCGACCGCAAGAAGAGGCTGGTCGATCAGGGGCTGACCAATGTGTTCGAGTATACCCAGATCCAGCGCAATGAAGCCGATCTGATGGGACGAGCCGGCGCGATTGACTCCCAATTGAGCGCGAATGCGACGCAGACCATCGAAGCCAGGGAGCAGATCGAACGCATCAAGACCCAGCGCGTCGAACAGGCCGTGACGGCTCTGAACGAAGTCCGCGCCCAACTGGCCGATGCCGAGGAGCAGTTCAACGCCGCGAAAGCAGTTCTTTCACGGACCGTCATCAAGGCCCCGAGCGACGGCATCATCGTCTCGATGACCTATAACACAGTCGGCAGTGTTATCGGGCCGGGCGAAAAAGTCATCGAAATCCTGCCGACATCCGATCGTCCGATTGTCGAGGCGAAACTCAGCCCGCAGGAGATCGACGCCGTTCACATCGGCCAACCCGCCCGGTTGCGCCTCACGGCACTCAACGCACGGCTGACGCCGGAGGTTGGGGGCGTTATCACCGATATTTCCGCCGACAGGCTGGTCGATCAGACGACGCACGAGGTTTATTACCGCGCCCGCCTGCGTTTTGCCGACGAACTGCCGCCGGGTGTCATGGCTGAACAGCTTTATCCCGGCATGCCGGTTGAAGCCTATATCGATGCCGGTGAGCGGACTTTCTTCGGTTATCTCGTCCGGCCAATTCGGGATTCGCTCAGCAGGGCGCTCAAGGAAGAGTGACGGATAAGGCAAACGCCGTTGCGGAATATGCTGCATCAGCACTTTTGCCGAAAAGGGCCTAAAACTCCGCGACCTTGCCCCAGGCGCCGCCGGCGAGGCGTTCGGGCGTGTAGGAATCGGGGCTGACGATCGGCTTGCGGCCAAGGATGACGTCGGCGATCATGTGGCCCGCACCCGGCCCGATGCCGAAGCCGTGGCCGCTGAAGCCGGCGGCGAGGGTGAATCCGGGCACCGAGGCGATTTCGCCGATGGCCGGCACACCGTCCGGCGTGCTGTCGATAAAGCCGGCCCAGCTATGGCTGATCGGGATATCGGCGAGCGCGGGCAGCAATTCACGCGCGCGCCGATAGGTGAGATCGATCTGTTTTCGATCGGGCTTCGGGTCGAGGATGCGGTTGCGCTCCATCGGCGTGACCTCGTCCAGCGACCATTTCTTCAGCGTCTCGTGCCCTGCCATCCAGCCGGCGAGGCCGCCCGGCGCGAGATGACGCCAGCGGCGCAGGAACATGGGAATAAATTCGCGGCCGAAGCGCAATTGCTGCGGCGTCACGTCGACGCGCGCATTGCCGCTGATCGCCAGCGTGTAGCCGCCGTCGAAGCGGCGGGTGATGGAGACGGGAGCGGTATGCAGCGCATCCGGCAGGCCGACCGCGCCGGGTGCGACGGCAAGGATCGAGGCGCGCACCGCAGCCTGCGGAAAGCGGATGCCGAGCTGGTTGCAGAAGGACGAGGCCCATGCGCCGCCCGCCATCACCACGGTGCGGGTGCGGATCGTTCCGGCTTCCGTCACCACGCCGCTCACCCGGCCCGCGCTCAGCTCCAGCCCGCGCGCGGCGCAGTTCTGGTGTACCGTGCCGCCAGCGGCCATGATGCCGCGCGCGACCAGCGGGACCGCGCGCGACGGATCGGCCGTGCCGTCGGTGGGGGCGAACACGCCGCCCTTCCATGCGCGCCCGGTCGCCTTGCCGCGCGCGGTCGCTTCCGCCGCGCTCAGCTTCTCGGTTTTCACGCCGGCGGTCTTGGCGAAATCGCACCATTTCTCCCAGCCGGCGATTTCGGCCTCGTTCTGCGACAGATAAAGCAGTCCGCAGCGGCGGAAGCCGATATCCTCGCCGAGTTCGGCGGCCAGCCGGTCCCACAGTTCGAGGCTTCTGGTCGCCATGGGTAATTCGCGCGCGTCGCGGTTCTGCTGCCGGCACCAGCCCCAGTTGCGGCTCGACTGTTCGGCGGCGATGCGCCCCTTTTCGATGAGCGCCACCTTCATGCCGCCGCGCGCCAGATAATAGGCGGCGAACGTGCCGACGACGCCCCCGCCGACGACGACGGCGTCCGCCTCGTCGGGCAATGCCGGGCTGGATTCGATATGCAAGAGCGGCGCGGACATGAACGGACTCCAAGATTGCGCCTATCCTATTGCGTCACGGGCCGGGGCGCGCTTCACAGTTGATATTTCTACGGAACTTCCTACGGTTTGCCGTTGCTTCGGTGGAAGATTATTGTGCGGGGAGGCGACACGCGCGGCAAGCCGGTCATCGGGCTACCCGAATATGCGAAACCGCAGTCGGCGTCGTTGCAGCTTCCTGCGAATGCGATAATAATCCCACGCAATCACGCAAGGGTCCGTTCTCTCATGAAGCTCGACAAGATCGACATCAAAATTCTGTCCGAATTGCAAAAGAACGGGAGGATCACCAACGTCGAGCTCGCCGAACTCGTCAACCTGTCGCCCAGCCCCTGCCTGATGCGGGTGAAGAAGCTGCAATCGGAAGGCTATATCGCCGGCTATTCCGCGCAGATCGACGTGTCCAAGCTCGGCCAGACCCTGACGGTCTTCACCGAAGTCACGCTCAAGAACCATCGTCAGATCGATTTCGCGCGCTTTCTGGCCACTGTCGAGAAGATCGATTCCGTCATCGAATGCCATCTGGTGTCCGGCGGCTACGACTATCTGATGAAATTCGTCACCGCCGGCATCGTCGAATACCAGACGATCATGGAACGGCTGATCGACATGGATATCGGCATCGACAAGTATTTCAGCTTCGTGGTGCTGAAATCGCCCATCGTCAAGGCGCATTTGCCGCTGGACGCCATGTTCGGCGATTAAGGCGGGCCTAGGCGCTTGCCCTAGTCCCTGGTGAACTGGCGCACGAGTTCGGAATTGATATCCAGATTGTTGAGCCAGTTGGTGTCGAGCTTGGGCACGGACGAGAACAGCAGCCGCGAATAGGGGTGGCTCGCGCTGTCGCCCATCGCGTCGGGGCTGAGTTGCTCGATTTTCCTGCCGGCATACATCACCACCACCTCGTCGCAGATCGCGCGCACGGTGGAAAGATCGTGGCTGATGAAGATGTAGGACAGCATCAGTTCGCGCTGCAATTCCTTGAGCAGATCGATGATCGCCGCCGCGACCACCGTATCCAGCGCCGAGGTGATCTCGTCGCACAGGATCACCTTGGGATCGGCGGCCAGCGCGCGGGCGAGGTTGATGCGCTGCTTCTGGCCGCCCGACAACTCGCCCGGCTGGCGGTAGCGCAGGCTGCGCGGCAGACGCACCATGTCGAGAAGCTGGTCGATGCGCGCCTCGCGGGCCTTGTGGTCCATGCCGTGATAGAAGACGAGCGGCCGGGCAAGAATATCGGCGATCGATTTGGCCGGATTGAGCGCGGTGTCGGCGAACTGGAACACGATCTGCAATTCGCGCAGCTGGTCGCGGCTGCGCTTGCGCAAGTCGCGCTGCAATTCCTTGCCGTCGAACAGGATCCTGCCCTGCACGGCGGGCAGGATGCCCGCGATCACGCGGGCCAGCGTGGACTTGCCGCAGCCCGATTCGCCGATAATGCCGAGATTCTGGCCTCGCACCAGTTCGAGACTGACGTTGTTGACCGCGACCACTGCCGGCAGGCCGGATTTGCCGACCGTGCCATAACCGGCCATCACGTTTTCCACCGCGAGGATCGGCGTGGGCTTTGCGGCTGCGGGCTCATCCGGATGCACGCGCGCCGCCGGCTCGAAGGCGGCCAGCAATTCCTTGGTGTAGGGATGCTGCGGATTGTGCAGGATATCCTGGGCGCTGCCCACTTCCTGCACCTCGCCGTTCTTCAGCACCACGATCCGGTCGGCGATCTGGGCGACGACGGCGAGGTCGTGCGAGACATAGACCCCGGCGATGCGGTTCTGCTTCATCACGGACTTGAACGCCCGCAGCACCTCGATCTGAGTGGTGACGTCGAGCGCGGTGGTCGGCTCGTCGAAGATCACCAGCTTCGGATCGCCGATCAGCGCCATGGCGGCCGAAAGGCGCTGCAACTGCCCGCCGGACACCTGATGCGGATAGCGCTCGCCGATAGTTTCGGGATTGGGAAGCGCCAGCGCCTGAAACAACTCGACCGCCTTGCGGCGCGCCTCGGCGCGCGGCATCAGCTTGTGAATCTTGGTCACCTCGATGACCTGATCGATGATGCGATAGGCGGGATTGAAGGAGGCGGCGGCACTTTGCGGCACATAGGACACCTCGGTGCCGCGCTTGCGGGCGCGCCGGCTTTCGGCGAGCTTGACGATATCCTCGCCGCCCACCGCGATGCTCCCGTCGACGATACGGCAGCCCGGTTTTGTATAGCCCATCAGCGTCAGCGCGATTGTGGTCTTGCCGGAACCGCTTTCGCCGATTAGTGCCACGATCTCGCCCTCGGCGATATCGAAGCCGACGCCGCGGATGATCTCCACCGTGCGGCCGGAATCGGTCTTGGCGTTGACGCGCAGGTCGCGAATTTCGACGATATTGCTCATCATTCGCTCCTGTCGCGGATTTTTCGGGGAAGGTTGTCGATCAGCAGGTTGACGCTGATGGTAAGGCTGGCGATGGCGATCGAGGGGAAAATCACCGCCGGCGCGGCGAAGGACAGGCCGCCGATGTTCTCTTTCACCAGCGCGCCCCAGTCGGCATAGGGCGGCTGCACGCCGAGGCCGAGGAAGGACAGGCTCGACAGCAAGAGCACAATAAAGACGAAGCGCAGGCCGAAATCGGCCAGCACCGGGCCTATGATGCCCGGCAGGATTTCCGAGCGGATCAGGTAGCCGAGCTTTTCGCCGCGCGCGCGGGCCACCGTCACATAGTCCATCGTGTTGATGTTGACGGCGAGCGAGCGGGCGAAGCGGTAGCAGCCGGGCATGTAGATGAAGGCCAGCGTTCCGATCAGGATCGGGATGGAGGTGCCCACCGCCGCCACGATGACCAGCGCCAGGATTTTGCTCGGTATGGAGTTGAGCGCGTCGAGGAGGCGGCTCAGCACGGCGTCGAACCAGCCGCCGATCACCGCCGCGATCATGCCGAGCACGACGCCGACGAAACAGGCGATGAACACCGCCGCCAGCGAGATGCCGACCGTGAAGCGCGCGCCATAGAGGATGCGCGAGAGGATGTCGCGGCCCAGATAGTCGGTGCCGAACGGGAACTGCCTCGTCATCGGGCCGAAGAAGTCGAAATCGACGATCTCGCCCACCGGATGCGGCGCGATCCACGGCGCGAAGATGGCGACGACCGCCCAGGCGAGGATGACGAGGAAGCAGACGATGCCGACGGCGTTGACGTGGTAGCCGAAGCGTCCGACCTTCTGCGGGCCTGCTTTTTGCGGATTTGAAACGGATGCCGTCATGACTATCGAAGCCTCGGATTGGACATGATGGCGATCAGGTCGGCCACGGTGATCAGGATGAGATAGCCGAGGCAGAAGATCATCGCGCAGGTCTGGATCAGCGGCAGGTCGCGGGTGGAAACCGCGTCGAGCATCAGCTTGGCGATGCCGGGATAGTTGAAGATCGTCTCGACGATGATGACGCCGCCGAGCAGGTAGGACAGCGACAGGGCCACGGCGTTGACGATGGGGCCGAGCGCGTTGGGCAGGGCATGCACCAGCACCATGCGCACACGCGAGGCGCCTTTCAGCAGCGCCATCTCCACATAGGGCGTGTTGATCGTCTCCAGCACCGCCGCGCGCGTCATGCGGATCATCTGGGCGGAGATGACGAATGAGAGCGTGATCACCGGCATGGCGAAAACGCGTAGCAGATCGTCCAGCGATTTCACCTCGTTGGCCATGGACAGCGCAGGCAGCCAGCCGAGATAGACCGCAAAGACGATCACCGACAATGTCGCGACCATGAATTCCGGCACCGAGATCACCGAGATGGTGAAGATCGAGATGATCCGGTCATAGATGGTGCCGCGCAGGATGGCGGCGAGAATGCCGAGCGTCAGCGCGATCGGCACCGAGATGGCCGCCGTCACGCCAGCGAGCTTGAGCGAATTGACGAGCCGCCCGCCGATCAATTCGGCGATCGGCATGTTGTTGACATAGGATATGCCGAGATTGCCGGTGAGCAGGCCCCCCAGCCATTCAATAAAGCGCAGGAACGCCGGCTGGTCGAGATGCATGGCCTGACGCAGGCCGGCGACCGCCGCCGGCGTGGCCGCCTGTCCGAGTACGATCTCGGCCACGTCGCCCGGCAGCAGTTGCGTGGCGATGAAGATCGTGACGGCCACAATCAGCAGCGTCAGCACAGCGACGACGAGGCGCTTGGCGATAAGTTTCAGCAATCGGGATTTCATGGTCACGCCGCCTTTCCGCTCAGGAGGGCGGCCCGGCGGGAAGGATATCACGCCGGGCCGGGCAGGTGGGATCAGGCTTGCAGCCAGACATATTCCGCGAAGGCGTAGCCCATCATGCCGCCCAGCGGATTGGCTTCGAGGCCCTGCAGTTTGGGCGAGATCGCGTCCACGTTCGACATGAACACCGGAATGACGGTGCCGGCCTCGTTGGAGACCATCGCCTGCATTTCGCCGTAGATTTCCTTGCGCTTCGCGTCATCGAGCATGCCGCGCGCTTCCAGCAGCAGCTTGTCGAACTTCTCCGACTTGTAGCGGCTCTCGTTCCACGGCGCGTCGGACTTGTAGAGCATCGAGAACAGGATGTCCGGCGTCGGGCGGGCATTGATGTTGCCGTAATGCACGGGGTCCTTGAGCCAGTGTTCCGACCAGTAGCCGTCGGAGGGCACGCGGTCGATGACGATCTTCTGGCCGATCTGCTGCGCCGCCTGTTGCAGCACCACCGCATAGTCGAGGGAGGAGGAAGCGGCTTCGGCGGCCGTGACGTGGATTTCCTGTCCGAGCACGCCGGCCTTCTGCAACAGGGATTTCGCCTTGTCGGGATCGAATTCGCGCTGTTTCAGCTCGGCGCTGAAATATTTGTTGGTGGACGGGATCGGGTGATCGTTGGCGATCTCGGCCAGTCCGCGCAGCACGGCTTTCTGGATCACTTCGCGGTTGGTCAGATATTTGAAGGCTTCCGCCACGCCGGGCTTGTCGCCCGGAGCCATGTCGAGCCGCAGGTTGAGATCGGTATAGGTGCCGAGCTTGGAGACGAACGGCTTGGCGGAGGCGTTGCCCTCCAGAATGCGCATCGAGCGCGGATTGAGGTTGGCGCCGAGCTGGATGTCGCCCGAAAGCACGGCGTTGAGGCGGGCCGATTCGTCGGAGATCGCGAAAAACTCGAAGCTGTCGAGATAGGGACCCGTTCCCTTCCAGTAGTTCTGGTTGCGCACGCCCACGGAGCGCACGCCGGGCTGGAATTCCTTGCAGATGAAGGCGCCGGTACCGTTGCCCTTGGAGAAATCGGTGGTGCCGTTGGCGACGATCATGAATTGATGCAGCGCCAGAATGGTGGGCAGATCGGCGTTGGCGTCATTGAGGCCGATTTCGACCGTCAGGCCGTCGATCTTCTTGATGGACGACATCTGCTTGGCGAGCGAATTGACCTGCGAGCCGACGGCCGGATCGAGATGGCGCTGGAGCGAGAAGACCACGTCGTCCGCCGTCAGCGACTTGCCGTCATGGAAGGTGATGCCCTTGCGCAGCTTCACGGTCCAGACCTTGGCGTCCTTGCTCTCGATGCTCTCGGCCAGTTCCGGCCGGGTCTCGCCCTTGCCGTCGAGGAAGGTGAGGCGGTTGTAGAAGGCGCAGAGCCGCACATAGTCGGTCGCGTTGGAAGCCTTGGCCGGGTCGAGCGTGTCGGCGGTCGAGGCGCTGAAGCCGGCGGCCTTGATGGAGCCGCCCTTGACCGGGGTCGCGGCGACGGCAGCGCCGGCACGGCCCAGAATGGTGGTGCCGGCGGCGGCGGCGATGCCGCCCATCATCATCATTTGCAGAAGTTCGCGCCGCGTCGCGCCGCGTCGGATCGCGTTCTCGACCATACGGTCGTCGTCGGCGGTCCAGTTGCTGATCTTGTCGTTCATGCCGTTTCCCCTTTTGTTTGCGGCGGGCCGCCCGATTGCGACCGCGCCGCGGCTCAATGCTGTTGTTGTCAGGCCTGACCGGCCGCCTTGCCGGCGGCTTCGGCGAGGCCGGCCATGGAGGTGAAATGATAGTCCGGCTTCGTGAATTCGGCCGGTTCGATCGTTCCACCGTAGCCCTTCCGGTCATGACGGCGCTCGATCCAGCAATTGGTCATGCCCAGGCGCCGCGAGACGCCGATATCGTGATACTGGCTCTGCGCGACATGCAGTATATCGTTCTTCGCGCCGCCTTCCGACTCCACCGAGGCGAAAACCTGCTCGAAGAAAGCCGGATCGGGCTTTTCCGTGCCGGTGTCGTCGGCGGTGAAGCTCTTGTGGAACGGGTTGCCCAGTTCCTTTTCGAAAGCCTCGAAGGCCCAGCGGCGGGCGTTGGTCATGGCGATCAACCTGTAGCGCCGGGCCAGGGCAGCCAGCGCCGCGACGCTGTCGGGGAAAGCCTTCCAGCGGCGGGCGTCGTCGCGCAGCTTCTCGCCATAACGGCGTTCGGCCGGCAGGCCGAGCTTCGGCGCGATCGCCAGATAGACGCGCACCAGATCGTCCGGGAACAGATCGGCATCCTCGGCGTAGCGCGCCTGCCGGTAAAGCGCGAGCGCTTCCTCGCCGTCCACCGAGACGCCGTTCTCCCGGCCGATCTCGGCGAGGGAGCTTTTCAGCCCGCCTTCAAAGTCGATGAGCGTGCCGACGACGTCGAAGCTCATATATTTGAAGTCCTTCAGATCCGTTGGCGCCATGGTCGATCCTTCAAACCATTATGTTCCGGCCCATCATGTTCCGGCATGTCCCCGGTGGAGACAAAGTAAGTGTGCCGCTTCCGCCGTACCGATTGCGCTGAATCGTGGCCTTGCGGCAGCACACAATTGCAAATCGAGGCGTTCCGGTAGATTCCGGTGCCGCTCTCAGCCCTTCATCGCCGCGCGCACGTCCTCGTCGTCGAGCGTCTGGTCGAGCGTCTTGCGGGTGCGCTCGACGATGGCGTCGATATCCGCGTCCGTGCAGCAGAGCGGCGGCGCATAGCCGAGCACGCCATTGGCGAAGGCGCGCACGATCAGGCCGTTGTTCCAGGCACGGTCGAAGACGCGGCGGGCGGGGTCGGCGGCGGCGGGCAGCGGGGTCTTCTTGTCCTTGTCCGTCACCAGTTCGATCGCCGCCAGCATGCCGCGGCCGCGCACGTCGCCGACCAGCGGATGATCGGCCAGCGATTGCAGCCCCGCCATCAGGCGCTTGCCGGCCTTGCGGCCGTTTTCGAGCAGGCCGTTTTCGTAAAGACGCAGGCATTCGAGCCCGACCGCCGCGCTCACCGGATGGGCGGAATAGGTGTAGCCGTGGCCGACCGCCGCCTTGCCGGCGCCGTCGGCGATGGTGTCATAGACATGGTCCGACATGAACACCGCGCCCATCGGCACATAGCCGGAGGTCAGGCCCTTGGCGGTGGTCATCAGGTCCGGCACGATGCCTTCCTCCTCGCAGGCAAAGAGCGGGCCGGTGCGGCCGAAGCCGGTGATGACCTCGTCGGCGACGAACAGCACGTCATATTGCTTGCAGACGGCGTGCATGGCCTTGATCCACCCGGCCGGAGGCACGAACACGCCGCCCGAACCCTGGATCGGCTCCACATAGAAGGCGGCGACGCGTTCGGCGCCAAGTTCCTCGATCTTGGCCTTGAGCGCGGCCACCGAGGCGTCGATGATCGCCCTGGGGTCGGCGCCGACCGGGTTGCGATAGGCGTAATGCGACGGAATCTTGTGCTGCCAGTCATAGGGCACGCCGAAGCCGGCATGGAAGGCGGGCAGGGCGGTCAGGCCCGCGCCGACGGTGGAGGAGCCGTGATAGCCGTATTCCACCGAGATGAACTGGTCCTTCTGCGGCTTGCCTCTGGCATGCTGATAATAGCGGATGAAGCGGACCGTGCTGTCCACCGCGTCCGAGCCGCCGAGGGTGAAATAGACATGGTTGAGGTCGCCCGGCGCGCGCTCGGCCAGTTCGGCGGCCAGCCGGATCGCCGGCTCTGAGCCGAGGCCGAAATAGCCGGTTGCATAGGGCAACTCGCGCAATTGCTTCGTCGCCGCCTCGACGATGCTGTCCTGCCCGTAACCGACATTGACGCACCAGAGGCCCGCGAAACCGTCGAGAAGCTGGTGGCCGGTCGCGTCCGTCACGGTCGCGCCTTTGGCGGATTTCAGCACGCGCACGCCCGTCTGCTCGTGGGTGCGATAGGACGAGACGGGATGCACCAGATGGGCGCGGTCGAGTTCGATCAACGAATTGCTCAGCATGATAGTCTCCAGTTCAACCGAGTGCCTGATTGGCGAGGGCGTAAATGCGGTGCGGCCCGCTTGTCCTTGGCGGCTGCTTGCCGCCGATGCGCTGCATGACGATGCCTCCGCCGACATGTTTCAGCCCCCGCTCCGTGAGCCAGCCGGCAAGCCCCGTGGACACATTCGTATCGACGCGCACGAAGGCGCCCGGATTGGCGGCGAGGAAGAAATCGATCAGCGCGCGCGCTTCCGCGTCGTTGCGCGCCACCACCGGGCCGATCACCAGCCCGCGCCCGAAGGGGCGGAGCGCGGCAAAAGCCGCGACCGCGCCGCCGTCGCGGATGACGGCGAATTCAGCCCGTCCGGCCAGCCGCCCGATCAGCGCGCCGCGGTCGTGGCCGATGGCCGCGCGGTCCAGTTCGGCGATGCGGGCGAGGTCGCCCGGTTCGGCGGGGGAAACATGGGCGGGAGCCGCGACGGCCGCCGTCTCGCCCTGATGCTGCACGATCTCGCCGGTGGCGACGAAGCCCAGCTTTTCGTAAAGCGGCAGGCCGTCCTTCGTGGCGACCAGCAGGCAGTCGCGGTCGCCCGCGCTTTCCAGCACCGCATTCATGAGCTTGCGCCCCAGCCCGCGGCCGCGCATGGATTCGTCCACGATGATCATATTGACGGTAGCGGTGGTGTCGCCGAACGGCGTCATCAGCGCGGTGCCGACCACACGGCCGTCCTCCAGCGCCGCCACGCCGCGGCTCAGCGCCAGCACCAGCTCCCAGTCCTCGCGGCGGTGCGGCCAGCCGGCCTGACGCGACAGCATGACGGCCCCGTCGAGATGGTCGGGCGTCATCGGTTCAAGGGAAATTTGCGATGCGGTCATAGTCCTATCCGGGCAGGTTTCCTATTGCTTGGAGGATAAGACGCGGCGGACAGCAGTTCCTCCCGACCAGCCCGTCCGCGCCATGGCTTTCGACTGTCGTTGCGCGCCGCCGCCGCATCTTATGCCGTCGGCGGACACCCCGTCGGGGCGAAGCGGTCCGCCGCCGCTCGTGTGGTGGATTTGAAGTTCCTGTCATTGGATGGCATCTGCGTTCAGGAACTTCAAATCCGTAAACCACACGAGATTCATAGGCTTATTAGTGTGGCTTCGAATCCGAAATTCGTTCGCAGCCTTGCTCCAAGGTGATACGAATTTCGGGTTCGCCACACTAGGCGGGCACAACTCTCTGCCAAAGCCGCATCGCGATACGGAACAATATGCTCCCGGCCCGCACGAAAGCAGTGATTAGTCCAGCGGGCGCTCATTATGATGATTGGATCGGTGCGCAACCCCGCCGCTGCATATGGGCATCACGAAGGACCAAGCCATGACCCAGTTCCGTCCCAAATATATCACGTTCGACTGCTACGGCACGCTGACCAATTTCCAGATGGCGGAAGCCGCGCGCGATCTTTACGGCAACCAGCTTTCCGAAGACCGGATGCTTCAGTTCATCCGCAATTTCGCCGCCTACCGGCTCGACGAGATTCTGGGCGACTGGAAGCCCTATAACGAAGTGGTCCACAACGCGATCGAGCGAACCTGCAAGAAGAACGGCGTGGCTTTCCGCGACGAGGACGCCCGCATGGTCTATGAGCGCGTTCCGACCTGGGGCCCGCATCCGGACGTGCCGGCGGGGCTTGCCAAGGTGGCGAAGGAGATCCCCCTCGTCATCCTCTCCAACGCCATGAACGAGCAGATCATGTCGAATGTCGAGAAGCTCGGCGCGCCGTTCCATGCCGTCTATACGGCGCAGCAGGCGCAGGCCTACAAGCCGCGGTTCCGCGCCTTCGAATATATGCTCGGCCAGCTCAACGCCAATCCGGAAGACATCCTGCACGTCTCCTCATCGTTCCGCTACGACCTGATGTCGGCGCACGATCTCGGCATCAAAAACAAGGTCTGGGTCAATCGCGGCCACGAGCCGGCCAATCCCTATTACGGCTATACCGAGATCAAGGATATTTCCGGTCTCGCCGGCGTGGTCGGTCTGTAATTTCATTGGACGCGCATTCCGGACATGGTTCCGGGATGCGCTTTTTCGGGATCAGGCAAGATGCAGTTCAAATCCTATTGGCAGGATACGATGCCGCCCTTCACGGGGGCGGAGAAAAATCCGCCGGAAGGCCATTACGACGTCGCCGTGATCGGCGGCGGCTTCACCGGCCTTTCGGCCGCGCTGCACCTTGCCAGGGCCGGCACGCGGGTGGCGGTGCTCGAAGCCCATCAGGTGGGTTTCGGCGCTTCCGGGCGCAATGGCGGCCATCTCAACAACGGCCTCGCGCACAGCTATCTGGCGGCCAAGCAGCATCTGGGCGCGGAACGGGCCAAGGCGCTCTATCGCGGTTTCGACGATTCCGTCGACGCCATCGAACGCATCGTGCGCGAGGAAAATATCGACTGCGCCTTCCGCCGGTCGGGCAAGCTGAAGCTCGCCTCCAAGCCCGCGCATTTCGACGCGCTGGCGCGCAATTTCGAGGCGCTTCATGCCGAGGTCGATCCCGACACCGCCCTGCTTCGGGCCGACGAGCTGGGGCCGGAAATCGGCGCGACCTGCTTCCACGGCGGCATGCTGTCGAAGAAGAGCGCGATGATGCATATGGGCCGCTATGTGAGTGGCCTCGCCGCGGCCGCAGTGCGGCACGGGGCGAAGATTTTCGAGAACACGCCCGTGACCGCACGCCGGCAGGATGGCGGCAGGATAGTGCTCGACACGCCGCGCGGTGCGGTGACGGCGGATACCGTGATCCTTGCCACCGGCGCCTATACGACCGATGCATTCGCTTATTTCCGCCGGCGCATCATCCCGGTCGGCAGCTTCATCATCGCCACGCGGCCGCTGACCGACAGCGAGATCGCCGCCACGCTGCCGGGCAACCGGACCTATGTGAATTCGATGAATATCGGCAATTATTTCCGCCTTGCACCCGACAAACGCCTGATTTTCGGCGGCCGGGCGCGTTTTTCCGCCACCTCCGACCAGCGCTCCGACGGCAAGAGCGGCGCGGTCCTGCGCGCGGCCATGCTGCGGACCTTCCCGCAGCTCGCCAAGGTCGAGATCGATTATTGCTGGGGCGGCCTCGTCGACATGACTGGGGACCGTTATCCGCGCGCGGGCTTCGCGGACGGGGTCTGGTACGCCATGGGCTATTCTGGCCATGGCGCGCAAATGTCGACGCAGATGGGAATCTATCTGGCCGACGCCATATTGGGGCGCGGCGACCGCAACCCGGTATCGGGCCTCGAATGGACAACCATTCCGGGCTATTCCGGAAAGCCGTGGTTCCTGCCGCTGGTCGGCCTCTATTACAAGATGCTCGACAAGATCCAGTGACCGGCTTTCAGAGCGGTTCCTGTTTGAGCGAAATCGTTGGAACCGCTCTATCTCTTTGTTTTTACGCATTTCCGAACGCATCGAAGAAGGATCAGAAATCAGTCCACTGGACTGATTTCCCTGCGGAGGCGCTCCGCACTTTTGCTGGAAATGCTTCAGTGGAGGAGGACGGTCCCGGCGGCTGCGCCGGGACCGTTTTTATTTCAGGCCCTCAGAGCCCGCCGACATGGAGTGTTTTGACTTCGAGATATTCCTCGATGCCGAGGTGAGATCCCTCGCGGCCGAGGCCGGACTGCTTGACGCCGCCGAAGGGCGCGACCTCGGTGGAGATGAGGCCGGTGTTGAGACCGACCATGCCGAACTCCAGCGCCTCCGCCACGCGCCACGAGCGGCTCAGGCTCTGCGTGTAGAAATAGGCGGCGAGGCCGAAGGGCGTGCCGTTGGCAATCGCGATCGCCTCCTCTTCCTTCTCGAAGCGGAACAGCGGCGCGACCGGGCCGAAGGTCTCCTCGCCCGCAAGCTGCATCTGGGTCGTGGCCCCGGTCAGCACGACCGGCGCGACATATTGCGGCCCGGCGGGCAGTTCGCGCCTGTCGGTGACGATCTTCGCCCCCTTGGCCAGCGCGTCCTCCAGATGCCGGTTGATCTTGTGGACCGCCGCCTCGTTGATCATCGGGCCGATGGCCACGCCCGGCTGCGTTCCATCGCCCACCGCCAT